>Ga0208671_10000007_pt1 | contig 281099 bp, 218 predicted proteins | sample ColrivemetaGS759_FD_187606 | JGI IMG/M metagenome (GOLD analysis project Ga0208671, IMG submission 187606) | Estuarine microbial communities from the Columbia River estuary - Ebb tide ETM metaG S.759 (SPAdes) (version 2) | ecosystem: Environmental > Aquatic > Marine > Intertidal zone >...
TTATATACATCGAACAAGGTATAATTCATATTATTTTTGCTTATAATATCTATGATACGGACCCTGCAAACGAACCCCTCAAAAGATAAAAATAACTACAAAACCACAACTATCAAAATAAAACACTTATTTACATCTATTATTTTTTTAATCTATGCTCTAATTAAAATTTCACTTGGAATCTATCTATTTATTTAGATTGGGGAAAAAAATAAACTCCTACCTATTATGATCTCATTTCACACAAATGTCATCTCCTATAGAATTAATTGGATTTTATTTTTTTTATGTACTAATTCGCCAATTGATAACTTATTTTTGTGACCTTCACATGCAATAGATTTTATTTTTATGTCAATAGTCACTTTAAAAATCATTTTTTTCACTTCATTATTTATAGTTTTCTATGCCTACCTAGGTTATGGAATTCTACTTTTTATATTAATTAGGATTAAAAATTTCTTTTTCAAAAAAGAAAATAAATTCGATTATGAATTCCTTCCTGAAGTAACTTTCATGGTTGCGGCATTTAATGAAGAAGTTTGTATTAACGAAAAAATCAAAAATTCTTTTGAATTTGAATATCCCAAAAACAAAATCAAATTCTTTTTTGTAACTGACGGTTCAAATGACCGGACTCCTGATATCGTAAAAAACTATCCCAACCCTGAGGGGTTTGACCTTCAACTTTTTCATCAACCTGAGCGAAAAGGTAAAATTGCTGCAGTTGAACGTGTTATGAAATTTGTAAAAACCCCATTTATCATTTTTTCAGATGCAAATACTACTGTAAACCCAAAGGCCATCAAAAATATTGTCAGACATTATAAAAATGAAAAAGTAGGGGCAGTAGCTGGTGAAAAAAGAATTTCTCTGGATGACTTAGGCGCAGCAAATGAAGCAGGTGAAAATTTATATTGGAAATATGAGAATAACTTGAAAAAATGGGATTCTGAATTTCATTCTGTGATAGGTGCAGCGGGAGAATTATTCTCAATCAGAACGGAATTATTCCATCCAATGCCTTCTGATACTATCATTGAAGATTTTGTGATGACTATGAGAATTGCTAGCAAGGGTTATAAAGTGGTTTATGAACCTAAAGCAAGAGCTTTGGAAACAGCTTCAGCATCTGTCCAAGAAGAACTTAAAAGGAAAATAAGGATCGCTGCCGGAGGTATTCAAGCAATCGGAAGATTATCCTCGATACTTTTACCTTTCAAAAATCCAGTACTTACTTTCCAATATATTTCCCATCGAGTATTAAGATGGACTCTAGCGCCATTAGCCTTACCATTTTTGCTGATAATAAATATATATTTAGCTATTCAAGGAGAATACCTTTTTAGTGCTATTTTGTTCTGTCAAATTACCTTTTATTTCATGGCATTTCTTGGTTATATACTAGAAAAACAAAAACTAAAATTCAAAGCTTTCTTTGTTCCATATTATTTTTGTGTGATGAATTATGCAATGTATAAAGGTTTCTTCAGATTCATAGGTGGAAAACAATCTGTACTTTGGGAGCGAGCAAAAAGAGGTTAAAGTTTTTTCCTATGAAGTAATTCCTAAATTTCAATGTTCATTTTAGCAAAACTTCTTGCTTTTTATTCAATTATTTCCACATATAAGTCCTTTAGTCTATATTTATGAAAAATTAGTAGGATTTTTCTGATCCATATTTTCCATATCTATTAACTTGCTTTTTTAAGCCAAAAGTAAATCCTAGTTAAGTGTAATTTTTTAACACAAAAAAATAAACATGAAATTCCAAAAAATACTTTTTCTATCTATTATCTCTATTTCGCTCTTTTTAACATCTTGTGAAAATGAATCTTCCCTAAAAGAGGATGCTATTATTAACATCCCCGCTAATTCATCTTCTGTTTCAGCAATTAACATCAAAAGTTTGATGGACAAAGCAGATTTTAAATCAATGCAAAAAATGTCTTTTTACCAAGACTTTATTTTGAATGTCTCTCGAGGGAATCCAGGACTTGAAACTGTATTGAATGATCCTTATGCATCAGGTGTAAATTTGGATGCGAATGTCTATTTGGTTCAGGAAGTAGATATTATGAATCCAGAAAGTGCTTTTACTGGGGTAGTGGCTAGCATAAGTGATAAAGCAGCTTTCAAAAATTTATTAGCTTCTAATACTAAAAATGATAATCAATTCATAGCAGGGGAAGGCTTTGAATATATTGAAGTAGATCGCAAAACCATAGTTGCAATAAACGACGATATTGTAGTGATGGGGATAGGTCAAGGTGAGGAATCAAATTTAAAATTTGGTATAGAAAGTATTTTCAAAACCACCAAAGAAACATCAATTATTGGAAATAAGGATGTGAAAAAATGTTTTTCTAAAAAAGCAGATATAACAAGTTGGTTTTCTTCCAACAAAATGGCAGAGGCAGCAAAAGGAAAGATGGGAATGGCTGGATTTATTATTTCTCCGACGATGTTAACTGAGAATTACTCTCATATATATATTAATTTTGAAAAAGAAGCTATTGTTTCTGAATTTAATTATGATCTCAATGGAAAATTATCAGACGAGTTCAAACATGTTTTCAAAGATCAAGTAAAAACAGATTTTTCAGAATTTATTGCTGCTGAAGATTTAATCTTTGCTTTGACTGGCGCACTAGACATGAAAGGTGTTAATATGATTTTGACTAATAAATCAATGACAGGCATGGTTGATATAAGTTTAAAACAATTTGGACTGACTACCGAAGAATTGTCAAAAACTATAGATGGAGATTTTTTAATCACTTCCCATGCAAATTCTGAAAGTGAAAGTCCAAAAATGTTAATGGCCGTAAAAATCAATGATATGGATATTTTTCAAAAAATAATTGACCTTGGAAAGGAATATGAAATGATTGAAGATGCTGGTGATAGACTTTATAAAATGTCTGGACTTATGGCATCTGCAGATGATATGCCTATCTTTTATGTGACAGATGGAATGCTTTTCATTGGCGATGAGAATTCAACTATCCCCGCCTTACAATCTGGAGAGTATGCTAATAACGGTTTTGTCTCCAAAAATGTAACAAATATTTTCTCAAAAAATATATTGGGTGGATTTGTTGATTTTCAGAATATTGGAAACTACATGGATGAAGTTGGAATTGATTTTAACGCTATGAAAAATATGACCATGGAAATGAAAAGAGACAATGGAATTTTGAAAATAAATATGACTGATGAAAATAAAAATTCGCTAAAAAGTATAATTGATTGGACTAATAAAAACTATGAAAAGAAAGGGGCAATGTAGATAATCTCTTATTATGGCCAATGATCATAAATAACTTTTTTAAAATCTACAATTATTAACCAACCAATATTATTTTAAAGTATCGAAAAATAAATAATGATCATACTTAAAAAAATACTTCCTCATCCTCTTAATGAGAGTGGATTCAATATTTCAACTGAAATATGGAATAAAGATCTGTCTTTTGAAAAAGGAAAAAAGTACCTCGTTATCGCTCCTTCAGGGAAAGGAAAATCAACCTTACTTCATTGCATTTATGGAATAAGGAAAGATTTTGAGGGAACAATTTTATTCAATAATAAATGCATCAAAAAATACGAAAGTGATGAATTGGCAGAAGTAAGACAAAATAAATTATCTATTGTTTTTCAAGATCTTCGTTTGTTTGAACAACTGACAGCTAAAGAAAATATTTTGCTGAAAAATAAATTGCAAAATCATAAAACATTAAAGCAAATTAACGAGATGGCTCAAAAATTAGGCGTATCTGACCTTTTGAAAAAAACATGTGGAACGCTTTCTTTTGGTCAAAGACAAAGAATAGCTATTATTAGGGCTCTTTGCCAACCGTTTGATTTTTTATTATTGGATGAACCTTTTAGTCATTTAGATGAAGTAAATATTAAAGCTGCGACCCAATTAATAAAAAAAGAATGTGAGGATCAGGGAAGTAGTTTAATTTTGGTTAGTTTGGGAGATGATTATTTCTTTGATTATTCAGATAAAATTATTTTGTGAAACAAAAAATAACCTAATTAGAGTGGTTTGGTTATTCTGACTTTCTTTCTTAAAGTTGCTAATCGAATTAGCTCCTCCTCATTTTCTTTTAGTTCCCATTTGCATAATTGCTTTTTTTTGTAATTAATAGAAAAAAGTGCTTCTTTTAAAAATTGATAACCAAGTAAACCATCTAATTGAATCCCATTTTCTCCTTGTAAAAAGGATAAATCTGCAAAAGTAAAAGGTTGATTTCTATAATTAGATTTTCCAATTTTCATTTTTTTCACATGAACTCTATTTACTTTAATCTGATTATTATTGCTTCCTATAATTTGTCCTAAATAATCAGAGGCAATCATATCTTTTGGTAATCTTTTCCTTAATCTTTTATCTATTACATTTATTTCTGCTCCCGTATCTATTCCAAAATAATATCTCCTTTTTCCAATTTTAACCTTGATCACTGGAATATGTCCGACCATCTGAAACCATATTTTATCTACCTTGTCATAATTCTCAAAAAAGGATTTATTTGATTTAGAAATTAAAAATATTTTTTCCTTTTTATAGTCGATAAGTACTTCTTTTCTTTTTACTTGATCGTAACTAATAAGTCCTGCAAAATCTCTTTTTTTAACTCGGGCAATATTTTTTAGATCGAGACCATAACTTAAGTCCCTTTTTAATTTAGTCCCAAGCCATTTAAAGTTGACTTTATTCAACCTTTTTGCTTTTTTCATCCCCCCTACCCCATTTATTTTAAAACCATTTTTCTCTCCGGTTAAACTTAAATTTATTACTAAATGAGGTGCTCCTGTATCCAAGATAAAAGATTGGGATATTCCATCTAGTTTTGCATTTAAAAATATTAAACCACCTACCAACTCAAAATCGGATTTTATTACTCCCTCTGCTTGAGTTTGGAAATATTTTTCCTCGTAAGTAAATTGTTCTGATTCGTACTGAAGAATCATCTGAACATTAAGATGAGTAACCATCAGAATAGAAGCGATAAAAGTATTCATGAACGTGGCATATTAAAGACCACTTTCTTCCTCAGGGAGGAAATCTTAGAAAAAAGAAATCATAATTAACAAAAAAAGAAGAGGGAATTAAGTTGGTTTTACGAATTTATGAATTAATAATAATTGAGAAAAGAGAACAAGATTGGAATCTTTTTGTAGAGGTAAGTATAAGATAAGTTGTTTTATTTAAAAATCCAACCAATATTTGGTTATTCAATTATTAACAGTCATAAAAACCGGATAATTACAATTCCTCAAAACAACAAAAAGGTAGACCCCCAAGAGATTATCTACCTTCTAGTCTCGAGCTAATATGTTTCTTAAAACGTGTACCCAATCGAAAATCGAATCGAGTTATTATATTTTATAAATTTTTGATTATTGAATAATGGTTGCCTTATAGATTCAACATTTGAATTTGAAGTTTGCATCATTGAATTAAATCCTCCTGAATTATTAAAAACTTCAAAAGATTGAACTGTTGAACTATTTAATATATCTGCATAGTTACTATTATTATTGGATTTTAAAATTGGTAAAATTCCATGGTGATATTGAAGTCCTAAATTAATTCTTAGATTAGGTTTCCAAACTAATCCAACTACAGCACTTACATTTAATTTTGTCCAATAACTCTTGGCTTCATATTGATTTTGAGAAATAGTATTTAAATCTAAATCATCCAATTCAATTCCGTAAGCTGAATAATCATTATTAACCGATTCATTTATGGACAAATTATTATTAAATAACATTGCTTGATCTTTAATCAAATAAGACGAGTTGGCACCTAAATGAAATTCCAATTTTTTAATTGGAGAATAAGTAAGTAAAACAGGCAAATCAAGCTGATGAAATTTTTCCAAAATAAAATCACCACTGATCTTTATTGCCACAGTTGAAAAAGGCGGAGGTGAGGCAATGGAGGCATCAATAAATTCACTCGATAATGATGCATTTTGATTGCCTGTAAAATAATATGGTTGGTTTTTTGATAATTGGGAATATCCTAATCCTATTTTAAATCCTAACTTCTTTCCAAATGGAAAATGGATAATGGTTCCAGTCATTAACCCTTGCTTACTCATATTCGCAAAATCTCCTACCACTCCAGCAAAAACTCCAAACTCAATTTTTCGTTTTTGCTGCTCTTTAATTTCAATAATTTCTTCTTCAAAATAGAAATCTCCCTCCTCCATCATTAGTTCTTCAACCTCCTGTAATTTTATTGTTATAAAAACTGGATCAATTGGAACAACTTCAATTTTCAAATCTGTTATTGGATCTTTTTCCTGGATGGATTCAGTTTTTTCTACAGGCACCTCCTCCTCAACTACCCGAGGAAGGAAAAGATTTGAAGAATCAATTATTGACGGGTAACCATCATTAATTTCGACTTTATTATTAAAATCTTTTTTATTTTCAATAAAAGGAATTTGATTTATAGAAGGATTATTTTGATTTTCTTTGGTTTCAGTATTTTCAATTGAGCTTTTGAAAACTTGTTTTTTATATGAAGTAATAAATTGAGTTTGAGTAATTCTGTTTATTGTGTCACTAGGATAAAATACCCAAAAACTTATAATCACTCCAACTAAAAGAAAAGGAAAAAGCCAAAAGAACCCACGTCTTTTTTTTTCTTGAACGGGCATCTCTTTGTCCAAGGTTTTAAGCATCTCACTCCAACCTTTATTGGTGAATTGCTCATCGGGTTGATAATTATGTTGGTCAGCCTGCATATTGTCGTAAATTATTTTGGTCTATTAATTTTTTTAGAATCTTACGAGCATTTGATAAATGCCACTTAGACGTTCCAACACTTATTCCAACATTTTTTGAAATTTCTAAATGAGTGAATCCTTCAATCGCATACAATCGAAATACTTCCTGAGTTGCGGGAGGTAAGGTGTTGACCATTTTTAAAATATCTTCAGCATATAAATTTGAGTGAGCCTTTTCTAATGAGGATTGGTCTCTTTCCTCAAAAACCATAAATTGCAAATACTTCGAATTTTTTCGATAATAGTCTGAAAGACAATGAAAAACTAACCTTCGGATCCATCCTTCAAGTGATCCTTTAAATTGAAATGTATGTATTTTTTGGAATACCTTCAAAAATCCAATATTCACAATCTCCATAGCTTTGTCTCTGTCATTGGTGTAACGCATGCACATCCGCATCATTGTATCAAAGTGTTCCCGATAAAGTAATTCTTGAGACTTACGTTCATTTCGAACACAACCTTCTACTATTTCGCGTTCATTATTTTTTCGTTTTTTGAACATATAGAACTACTCTATTGAATTTTATTTTTTAAAACAAAATTAATTACTACAATCACATTCTTCACATTCTTGTTTGGTCTCAAAACCATATTGTTCACAACCACTATAACCGATCTTTTCACAGTTAGATGATGAACTGTCATAAAACCATCTTTCAAAAAATGCAGCACATAATTCGTCAATTGCTGGTATTTCTTCACAAATAGTATTATTCTTCAAACAAACTTCATCCTTTTTACATGAAATAAGTGTGAACAAAAAGAAACTTAAAAATATCAATATCTTTTTCATCTACTCTATTTATTAGTTTTTTAAACACCCTCAATTAAATAGACTTCGATAAAGTAAAAAGGGTTGGGTTGAATTATAATTATTTTTCTACCATGTTATCTAACAATTTGAATTCCCATTCTAACTTACGAATTCCTGGTTGATGTTTAAAAATTAAAACTTTATCCGGAGCTGTGTTAAAGTAAGCTGGTCTATGTTCTGTCCCTGCTGAATTGTTTAAACCGGCTCCCAAAAATGAAAGTCCATCCTTGGTTTTAAAATCAAACTCTTTCACACGTAAACCTATATCACCTCCAATCAAAATCACTTGAACGCCACGTTTTTGAACTTCCAGCAATCGAGGATAAACTAATTCTAAAAATGTACCTCGTTCTTCACAAGCCATATTAAAATCAGGAGTATAGACATTAAAAACTTCCTCTACCTTAATTTTTTGTTCTGCAATCTCATTAGTCAAAAGTGCGTGATGATGTAAAATAACAAGATGAGAAGAAGCTTGAATTGTATCCGTTACTGACTTAATCAAGTTGAATTGATTATCCAAAAGTTCACATTCATGCGGCTGATTTTGATAGGCTGAAAAACTAAATTCAGTTGTATTTAAAACAAGCATAGTTATCCCATTCTGATGACTACTATGATATGTTTTTCGATTAGTCTTTTTTTCAATGCCTGAAAAATCACCTTTTTGATCCAGAACATCGTGATTACCAATTGCCCAATGTGTCGTTGGTTTTCCGATTTGAAAAAAGCTATCGACAAATTCAATATTATTCGGATGATGAAATAAGTTTTCCACCAAATCACCTCCTAACCAAATTTGATCGAAAGTATCTAATCTAATTTTTTCCAACCGATAGTCGGTTCTTCCCCAATCTAGAGAATTCCATTGATAACAATGACCTGCAAAAAAATAATGGAATGTTTCCAGTTCCTTTTTTTCAAAAAAACTAGTACATTTTTGAAAAAACAGGGCAATTACAAATACAGTTACAAGTTTGAAAAATGATTTTTTCATTAATTATTTTTTAAAATCATTATTGATGATTCTCGTTTTAGTAAATTATCAATCTCCAATAAAATCAACTAACTTCGCAAAAAAAAGAGTAATTCTAAAAATATGAGTTTACGAAAAATTTATTACTTACTTCCCGCCTATCTTCGATTTACAGTTCGACGAATTGTTTTTTTACCTCAAGACATTTGGACAAGTATTTTTGGAAATAACGAGTTGATGCCACCAAAAGGGTTAATTTTCACAGGCTCTGGCGATTTTATCGAATTAGGCAACAAGTTAGTAAATTCCTTAAAAGTGCACTGCCAATTGAAACCCAATCATGCAGTTTTAGATATCGGAAGTGGGATTGGTCGAGTTGCTATTCCTTTGACGAAATACCTAGATAAGGAGGGAAGATATGACGGTTTCGATGTTATCAAAACAGGAATTGACTGGTGCCAAAGACATATTACACCCAATCATCCTAATTTTCAATTTCATTATGTTCCATTGAAAAACGACTTGTATCGAGAATCTGGGAATAATGCTGCAGATTTTGTTTTTCCATATAATGATAATAGTTTCGATTGTGTTGTTTTGACTTCTGTTTTTACTCACATGTTACCGGGAGAAATCGAAAATTATTTAGGAGAAATTCAACGTGTTTTAAAAAAGGGAGGAAAATGTTTCGTTACTTTTTTTATTTTAAATGCAGATGCCAAAAAATTTATTTCTAAAAATAATCATTTTAATTTTCCGTTCAGCAAAGGTCATTACTCTTTGATGGATGAAAAAGTAAAAGGAGCCAATGTTGCATTTGAAGAAGGATACCTGGAAGAAGTTTTTTTACAAAAAAAATTAAAAGTTTATGCCAAGTATTTGGGCTATTGGGCTGGAAGAGAAAAAGATAAAACTGTTGATTTTCAGGATGTCATTATCTTAGAAAAATAAAACTAATGGCAATATATTTTATACTACTACAACCCAACTCTAAATTAAAATCTGTTCGATAATTTAAACTCCATTTTATTTTAATAAATGCTATTTGGGCCCCTCCTTTTTCCAAATGGGCCATCTGCTTAGAATCAAGGATAATTAGTTAATGAAAAATGATTGCCTTTACTTTTGGAAAACCCAACTTTATTAAATTTCAAAAAAACTAAACCAAATCGAAAATTAATCCCTTGTCTTTTTTGTAATTGGAACTTTAATTTTCCTCTTTTCTCCACTAATACAGATGCTAAAACTAGAGCCATTTTTATTATCGTAATAAAGAAGTATCATTTACCTATTCAGGTGAATAAATAATATTTAAGCAAACTTGAGCCAATAATCAATACCATTCAGAGGCAAAAGAAACCTATTTGCTCCTCACTCACCAAAATAGGAATACTCTCAATTCAAAGTAATTGGTAGAAATCAAAGCAAAAAGATATTTATCCAACTGTCCTCTTTCAAAAAGTAATATTACATTTGGGGGATTATTGATTTCTCAAAAGTAATACGATAACCATATCATGAAAGAATCATTTTTTAAAATAATTATTATAAGCTTCGCTTTTTTTAGTTGTCAAAATAATACTGAACCTATAAGAACTGCTACCCCGCCAAAGCAAAAAGAAGCTATTGAACTCGCTCCAATTTTTACCGCTTCAGATAAAAAATTGGCAGACGTTTTTAAAAAATACGAAGGTACGTGGAAAGGAAACTATATCACTATAAAGGATATAGATCCATTACTTAAAACGAGTATTGATTTGGAAAATTTAAGGTTAGATTATGTGACAAAACCTGGATTAACTTTGATGAATAATTATGAGGCAGAGCATGTTTTCTTATCAAAAAGTCCTTACTTCCAAGAAATATCTTTTTACGATTTTTACCCACGAGAGAGAAAAACAATTAGCACAGCAGGAAATAATCGAGTGGAAAATGGAAAAATTTATCGTTATTTGTCCAACCTCAACGAATCGATAACCTTGAATGGTACAATAAAAAATGACAGCACAATTGTTTGGCTATTTGAGCAAGAAAAACCACAACGAATTGAGTTCTACCAAGAGACAATTTCTGAAAATTTTATTGAGGTTATTGGATATAAATATGATGAATTAGATCGATTAGATTTAGGGCCAAAAAAATGGTTTTATGGTAAATTTGTTAAGGCGTTATCTGAAAAATAGTACATTTTAGATCAACTATAAAAGAGAAAAGGCGAGCATAATTGCTCGCCTTAATCACTAGTATAATTTTTGAAATATTAACCACATTTAGAATGACCGCAACTTTGGCACATTAAGCAGCCTTCAATGTAAACTAAACCATCCGGATCACCGCACTCACCGCACTTTTCTTTTACAACCTTAGTTCCATCTGGTATAAATTTTTTCAAGGCTCTAACTACACCATTTTTCCAAGTATTGATAACATCATTTTCAACATTTAATCCTGCCACCAAATCAACTGCATATGGTAAAGGCATTCCATGCCTAAGAATCCCAGAAATCAATTTAGCGTAATTCCAAAATTCTTTATCAAATGATCGTGATAATCCTTGCATAGTAACTTTGTAACCATCTTTATCCATGTAATGAAAATCATATCTATTCATTCCATTTTCATCTTTCTCTTTGATCACCCAACACTTTTTCATGTCTTTCGGCAACATAAAACTATCTTCAGCTCTTCCCGTAAAAATTTCGTAAGGTTTTCCATTAATCAACCCAACAACAGCAATCCACTTTTCATGATTATTTTGAAAGCGTATTACTTCTGCATCTAACATTCTAGGTCGCTTTGGAGCACGAGATTCAATAATCATTGAGTCATCTGCAACTTCTTCTTTTTTCTCATCATTAGAAATCAAAACACCTGATCGAGATCCATCTCGATAAATAGTACAACCTTTACATCCTTCTTCCCAGGCGGTTTCGTAAATTTTACGCACCATTTCTTCGCTTGTCTCATTAGGTATATTAACAGTAACAGAAATAGAATGGTCTATCCATTTTTGAATTGCTCCTTGCATTTTAACTTTTTGTACCCAATCGACATCGTTTGCGGTAGCCCCAAAATATGGAGATTGCTCTACTAATTTTTGCAATTTTTTCTCAGGTAAATTTTTCACCTCATGAATATCCATATTATTAGCAGCTAACCAATCCATAAACTTATGATGGAAAACATTGTATTCCTCCCAGCTATCTCCTACCTCATCAACGAAGGAAACTGTAACATTTTGATCATTAGGATTAACTTTTCTTCTTCGTTTATAGGCTACCATGAAAACTGGCTCAATTCCAGAGGTTGTTTGCGCCATCAAGGAAGTTGTTCCGGTCGGAGCAATAGTCAACAAAGCAATATTTCTACGGCCATGTTTTTCCATATCTGCATACAACTTAGGATCAGCATCTTTAATTCGATTTATAAATGGATTGTTAGCCTCTCTTTTCGCTTCATGAATTGTAAACGGTCCTCTTTCTTCAGCCATATTAACTGAGGACCTGTAAGCATTCAACGCAAATGTTTTGTGTACCTCGGTTGAAAACTCAATTCCTTCATCACTTCCATATTTCAAATTCATTGCAGCTAACATATCTCCCTCTGCTGTAATTCCCACACCTGTTCTTCTTCCTTCTTCACACGCTTTTTTAATCTTTTTCCACAAATTAAATTCAACGGATTTAATTTCCATTGGCTCAGGATCATTTTCTATTTTGGCAATGATCTTATCTATTTGCTCTAACTCTAAATCAATGATGTCATCCATCATTCGTTGTGCCATTTGAACATGATTCTTGAATTTATCAAAGTTAAAATGAGCTTCTGGTGTAAATGGTTTTTCCACATAGCTATATAGGTTTACAGCTAATAATCGACAACTATCATAAGGACAAAGAGGAATTTCTCCACATGGATTTGTAGAAGTTGTTTTATAGCCTAAATCTGCATAGCAATCTGGTACTGACTCGTTTATAATCGTATCCCAGAATAAAACTCCTGGCTCAGCGGACTTCCATGCATTATGAATAATTTTATTCCATATTCTCTCTGCATCCACCTCTTTGGTAAATTTTGGGGAAGATGAATCGATAGGATATGCTTGAGTAAATTTTTCACCACTTACTACTGATTTCATAAAATCGTCAGTAATTCGTACAGAAACATTAGCTCCAGTAACTTTTCCTAATTCCATTTTTGCATCGATGAAATCTTCAGCATCTGGGTGCTTAACAGAAACAGAAAGCATCAATGCTCCTCTACGACCATCTTGAGCCACCTCTCTAGTCGAATTAGAATACCGTTCCATGAAAGGTACTATTCCAGTCGAAGTCAAAGCACTATTCATCACAGGGCTTCCTTTTGGACGGATGTGAGAAAGGTCATGACCTACACCACCTCTTCGTTTCATTAATTGTGCCTGTTCTTCGTCCATTTTCATAATTCCACCATAGGAATCCGCATGAGTTCCAATTACGAAACAATTTGATAAAGAAGATATTTGATAGTCATTGCCAATTCCAGACATCGGTCCACCTTGTGGTATGATGTATTTAAAATTTTTCAGTAAAGCATAAATGTCTTCTTTTGAAACAGGATTTTTATATCTTTTTTCGATTCTGGCAATTTCACCTGCTAATCTTTGGTGCATATCATCAGGTGACTGCTCGTAGATATTACCTGCTGAATCTTTCAATGCATATTTGTTGATCCATACATTGGCGGCTAGTTCATCTCCATTAAAATAAGCTGTAGAAGCTTTCATTGCTTCCTCAAATGTGAACACTTTTTTTACTTGATTTTTGTCCGTGTTCGATCTTGTAGTTGTTTTTTGTAGTGCTAGACTCATGGTCTCCGGTGGTTTTGAGTGAAGAAATTCGTACCAATTTGGATAAAGGGAACAAATAACATCAAATGTTTAGAAATAGTGTTTCACAAATATTTTAATTAAATAATTTTAAATGAGAGATTGCTTTCGTTTATTTTATTAAACTCTTTTGTTTAAATAATACTTAGAGATAAAAAAGGATTGAAATAATTTAGAGAAGAACTATTTAAAGGTTGGTTATGCAATTCCTCTTTTAATTCATTTTAATTACTGATCAAGCCAGTTTGTGAATCGATTTTTTTTTGGTTAATAATCCCCAATATTTATTTGCCAACATATTATATTGACTCCTCTCAAAGAAAAAATTATGAACGGCCAAATACACACAAAAAAGTTTAACAATTCAACTGATAGGCCTTAAACACCTTTAATTAAAAAGGAATTTGACAACATTTTCTCTAATTATAAATTTTCAGATTTAAAAATTCCTAAAAAATAGATTTCAATGAAGTTTTTAAAAACAAGGATTTTTATTCCTCTTTTTTTTTTTTTATTCTTTAAAAAGAATAACTCTAGGGCTGGATTATGAAGAAAAGTTATTAAATATAACAGATTTAACTCATATCATCTTCAAGCTAAACAAATATAGACTTTTTATTGAATAAAAAATCACCAAAGTTATCCACATAATGTTGATAAATACAATAAAGCATTGACTATCAACGAGTTAAATACATAGCCAATTTATCCACATTGTGGATAACTTTCTGTTAATAACTAAATTAGATCGTAAAAAAACAAGTGATAACTCCTTGATTTTCAATGTTTTTAACCAAAAAAACATTAAATTACAATTATCAATCTGCGGATAATAAAACTTATAAAATTGTTATTTGAAAAAACTTTTTTAAAATAAATAATTTTGAAATTGTTTTTAAAATAAACTTGGACTGTTTATTTTTTTTTTAAATAGTTTTAAAATATGGTTTGAAAGTTTCTTAAAAATAGACAATAGGTATTCTGATTTGAAAATAGGTAACTTGGATTAAACATTTCTTTTCGCAAAAAAATTCTATTTTACACTTTCAAAGACACCTTTCGATCAAACATTTTTCCAAATCAAAAAAACCAATTCGATGAACTCCAAATTTTCACTTTTCCTTCTTCTCAGTCCTCTTCTATTTTTCACTTGCAAAACCGAACCAAATGGCTTTCATCCAATTAGTACAACCGAAGTTGAATCATCTTTACAAAAAATTTTAATCCAAGCAAAAGAAGGAGAAATAATTCTTCTACCTGAAGGCACCTTCTCATTTAAAAGAGCATTATCCTTTAATGATATCCCTAATGTCTCAATTAAAGGAATGGGAAAAAGAAAAACTATTCTTTCCTTTAAAAATCAAATTGAGGGAGCAGAAGGAATGATTCTTAAAAATGCAAAAAATTTATTGTTGGAAGGATTCACAGTTCAAGATTCTAAAGGTGATGCTATTAAAGTTCAGGCCTGTGAAAATGTAACATTTAGAGATTTGGAAACGACTTGGACTAATGGTGCGAGTCCTGAAAATGGAGGATATGGAATTTATCCTGTTTCCTGCAAAAATATTTTGATTGAAAAATGTGAAGCCTCATACGCTATGGATGCTGGTATTTATGTAGGACAAACAACCAATGCCATCGTAAGAGAAAATTATGTGCATCATAATGTTGCTGGCTTAGAGATAGAAAACACTCGAAATGCTCTAGTTTATAAAAATATAGCAAAACAAAATGCAGCTGGTATGCTAATCTTTGACATGCCAGATTTACCTCAGGCAAATGGTTATAAAGTAAAATTTTATGACAATATCATGGAAGATAATAATGGTGAAAATTTCTCAAAGCCAGGTATTGTAGTCAATACTCTCCCCTCAGGAACAGGAATGCTAATTATGGCACATAAGGATATTGAAGTTTTTAATAATACAATAAAAAATCATAGAAGTATGGGAATAGGAATCAATAGTTGGATTTTTACAGGCCAACCCTTTGAATCAAAAGAATTTGATCCATTCTGCTCCAACATCAATATCCATGACAATGTGATTACTGAAACCAATGGACCAGCTATTCCTACGACCGATTTTGGAAAATTATTATTTGCAATTTGTGGGGACAAATCACCTGATATCATCATTGATGGAATCTTTAATCCAGCTGCTTTAGATAAAAATGGAAAACCAAATGGATTCTGCTTTAAAAACAATGGAGACATTATATTTCGAAATATGAATGCAGCAATGGGAGCCACTCCTGAAAATATCACTAGAAATATGAATGATGATATTTCGATTTTTGATTGTGAAATACCTTCTTTTGAAGTAGGTGATTTTGATAAATGGTTAACTACAAAATAAAATTATTTAATGTACTTTCTCACAAATAGAAAATCTTTATTCTTTGTATTAATTTCTTCCTTTATTTTTACTTGCTGCGACTCTATTTCGCAACAAGTAAAAAACGTGAATTATCAAGAACCTTTTGAAAAACTCTCCCAGTACAATTTTTTTATTGGAAAAATAGCAGACTTGCAACCAAATAAAAAAGTACTTCCATATGATTTGAACTCTCCCTTATTTTCTGACTATGCGTATAAATCAAGATTCATTTGGATGCCAAAAGAAACATCTGCTAAATTTATTTCGAGCGGAAAAGTACTAAATTTTCCTGTAGGAACAATTTTGATAAAAACTTTCTACTACCAAAATGATGAGCGAGATATAAACAAAGGAAAACGCAATATCGAAACTCGTCTTCTGATCAAAGGCAAAGATAAATGGGAAGCTCATGGGTATACTTGGAATGACAAACAAACTGACGCTACTCTCAATATTGTTGGAGAAATAAAAACGGTTAATTGGATTAATCAAACTGGAAAACACTTGATGGTCGATTACATCATTCCAAATAAAAACCAATGCAAAGGTTGTCATTATAATAAAGGTGTCCAAGAACCTATTGGTCCAAAAATCAGAAATTTAAATAAAGAGTTTACTTACCTCGATGGAAAGATGAATCAATTAAAAAAATGGAACGCTGTTGGTTATTTAAGTGATTATCAATTAGAAACAGACTATGAAAAAGTTGCTCAATGGAATAATCCAATTAGCGGCACACTACATGAAAGAGCCTTAGCTTACCTTGATATTAATTGTGGACATTGCCATAATCCAAATGGACCAGCAAGTACAACTGGCTTAAATTTAGTAGCTGAGGCAGAGATGAATATTAATTTAGGAATCAATAAACCCTCAGTAGCTGCTGGAACTGGAACAGGTGGATTTGCATTAAATATTATTCCTGGTTATCCTGAGGAATCAATTATGACTTATCGTATGGCTTCTACTGAACCTGCAGCAATGATGCCTGAATTAGGGAGGAGAATGGTACATGAAGAGGGAGTAGAATTAATCAAAGAATGGATCTTAAAAATGAAAAATTAGATTCTAGGAATAGGAATAAACAATCTGATTTAAGCAAATTTTAAATATCCTTAGAGACTAAAATTATTCATATTATCCTAAGTTGAATTAAAACAATCGCTTTGTCCTGAACCACAAAGCCAGTAACAGGCTAATCACAATCGAAAACACAATAATAAAAGGAAAAGCATATGCTGAATCCTTAAAAGGTAAAGGAACATTCATTCCATAAAGACTTGCCACCAAGGTAGGTAGCATCAAAATAATCGTAATCAACGTCAATCGCTGAATCACCTGGTTCAAGTTATTTGATATAATCGAAGCGTATGCCTCCATGGTTCCACTCAAAATATTTGAATAAACATTCGACATCTCCAACGCTTGAGTATTGTCAATAATTATATCTTCAAATAAATCTGTTTTGTCTTCATCTGCTCGAATTCCTAAAAAATCGGAACGCTTCATTTTCATTTTCAATAATTCATTAGCAGAAAGTGAATTCACAAAATAAACCAAACTTTTTTCAATACTTAACAATTGACGCAGCTCCCTATTTTTACTCGAATCATATAATTCCTTTTCAATTAAATTTCGTTTGAGGTTTAACTTTTTCAAACAATTCAAAAATCGAAATACATTTTGCTCCAATATCTTCAATACAAAATCAGGTTCATCAGTTGGAATAAAGTTTTTTACTTTTCCATCAATAAACATTTGAATAATCGGGTTTTCGTAAGCTGAGATAGTAATGATATGGTCTATCGTCAATATAATTCCAATAGGAACAGTAATATAAAATGCTTCATTTTCTTGATTTACCTCGTTGACTATAGGTGTATTCACAACTATTAACCGAACATCATCCTCTCGCTCATATCGAGACCTTTCATCGACATCAAGAGAATCTGTTAAAAAGTCTAATGGAATTTCAAATTGAGCAGCAATCTTAGTTAATTCTTGCTGGTCAAAAGGAGGAGAAATATTTACCCAACAAGTTGGCTGCGGCTCGTCTAACATCTCTAAAGCTCCATTCTTTTTGAGGAAATACTTGACCATAGGCTTGGTATTAATAGTTGAAAAATATAAAAATTAGTAACTTTTGAGATTAGTTCAAAATCAACACAAACTTACGAATTTGTTTTTGGAAAATAGTTTTAAGTTATGCCATGATTTAATCAATGATATTTTTTTTATAATTTTAGTTTTAGACAACTTCCAGTTCCCATATTTGCAGTTTTTCATTTTAACCTAGGATAATTAACAAAATGTCCTTCCACCTTTCCCCAAATTAAACTAGGCAAATGCAAATTCTAATCTTCTCTGAAATTACATTACATTATAGGTTGAACAATCAAATTACGAACGAAAAGTTGTTTATCTTAAATGCCATAAAACTCGAAAGAACAATCTTTAATAATGAAGAAATAATTATTCCTTTTAAATAAAAGGGCTGGTAATGCCTAATGCACTACCAGCCCTAGATTAAACTAATTAACAAAAATTTTACTCTATTAATATAAATCCAGCCCAAAAATATGGAGATGGATACAATTTTCGAATATCATTTTGAGCAGTATAAAATGCTTTATGCGTATCCATTCCACTTAAATGATTGAAGTAAAAAAGAGAAAACATCTCCTGAGTCTGCTTATCTGGCACTTTCCATTGACTAAATAAAATAGTATTTACACCAGCCGTTTTAAGTGCACGCTGAATACTTAAAATTCCTTTTGCACTATTCTTATTCGAACCAGTTTCGGTTGCTGATAACAACACCAAATTCGTTTTAGATAGATCTAATTTTGAGATCTCTTTTGCATTCAATAAACCATCATCTGCATTATCTTGAAAATGAGTGGAAGTGATTTTTTCATTTGCATTAGAAAGTGCAATTCCAGAGAACTCTTCCAGATGCTGATAATAAACTGGTGTTGCCAAGTGTAATACTCCGGGAGCATTTGCACCACTCAAAGATTTAATATTATTTTCGGAAGCCTCCCCATCAATTTGAGTTTTAACCGACCATCCTTTGGCTGCACAAATAACTTTAAATGTATTTACTTCATCTTTCGTTGCTGGCAAATAGTCCAATTTCCCTAAACCGCCATTTCCAAACATTGCTCCTCCAAAAAATGAAACTGTTTCATTTTTGATGTCTATATCTTTATCATTAATAAAATCTCTAAGAGAACAATAATAATAAATTTCATACTTGTCTGCCAAACTATTTTTTTGCCTATCCTTGAGTCCACTAAATGCCACCTTGTTTAGTTCTCCAACCGTAGAAACATGAACAAAATTTACCCCTTTCAAATGTTCTTCTAGGGGCTCCCAAATCATTTGATATAAATGTTTACTTCGATCTTCACTTTGAATATAACTATCATGAGAATCCGCATCTGAATTAATTAACATACTAACCTTACTCTCATCCAATAGAGGAACCATAACAGTTTCCTTTTTATTTTTACGAGTAATTAAAGCATAATAATTACCAATTTGAGTTTTCTTATTTTTCATCCTAAGAAAATCAATTGTCGCCTCATTAGGTTTTAATTTTTCTCTCAATTGGTTTTGGTAAGATTCAATTTCACCAATCATTGAGTTTTTGATTTCCAAGGCAGCATCAGTCGATACTCCTTTAAGGGCTAAATTGAAATTTTGCATTTCATTTCCCGAAACTAAGAATCCTAATTTCATGGAATTATCATAATAATCTTCAATCTCCGATTGCATTTTTTCCATCATTCGACTTTGACCCTGGAATCCAGCATTACTAAATTCCGCAAAAGAGCTATAGACAGAAGCTTTATAAAAGTCCCTAGCTTTTGATTTTTGACCAGTCGATTCATAAGCCTTCAATAAATTATACCTGCGCTTCTTATAGGTAATGTTATCCTTACCTAATATCTTTTCTATCGCTGCTAAATCTTTTTCGTATATAGGAATTGCTCGATCCAACATCCCCGCATTTTCATAACTATCTGCCAATTTTAATGAAATGATACGATAATTTTCATGCTCATCTCCAAATTCTTCTTTTACCAACATCAATGCTTTTTGCCCTGCTTCAATTGCTCCTGTATAATTCTCAGATTGAGTATTACTGTCAATATCAAAACTATAATCCATCCAGGTTTTCACCTTTGGTTTGGGTGGTTCAACGAAAACAGGTGGAGTCACTACTTCTTCGACCACAGGCTGAGTTATGACTCTATCATTAACAGCAGTGGTATTAGGCTTAGCCTTTCTGTTTGATTTTCCTGATAATCCTTTAGCAGAAGAATTATTTTTTCCAACCATCTTTTCCTCACCTTCAGATTCTCCAAGACCGGTAATAACCTCAGTGGATGAATTCCATTTTGTTTTTGCAGGGTTATTAATTGAGGAGGCAAGTGCAGGCCTTTCTATAGGTAGCAGAGCTTCTGATGGTGCTGCTTCATACAATTCATATTTTGGATTATATAAATTCCCCAGATATCTTTTACAATCCTTATAATCAGGATGGTTAATACCAACCGTATTTTTATAAAGATCCAGAGCTTTTCTTAAAGATATTTCTGCCTCAGGGACATTTGCTCTATTTTTATAAAATTTTCCATAATTAAATAAAATACCAGCATAATCTTGATGTCGTTCTCCCACAGAATATCTTGTGATTTCCTTAGCTCTTTTTAAACTGTTTTCTGCCTTTTTAAAATTCCCTAAGCTCGTATGTAAATCTGCATAATCGCTCAATATCAAAGCAAAATCAGGATGATCGTCTGAAACTGCAGCTTTCATAATATCCAAAGCGTCTAAATAAATTGACTCAGCTTTTTGGTAATCCTTCTTAAGTTTATACAAATTTGCTAACCCAAAAAGACTCAAAGCATAATTTTGATGTTTAACGCCAAGTACCTCTTTGTCAATTTTGAGTGCTTCCCAATACAAAATTTCAGCAGGAGTAAACTCGCCTAATTTTTTATGAGCACTTGCTAAATTATGTAAACTGGCAGAGTAATCTGCATTTTTCTCGCCAAATTGGATTTTGGCAACTTCTCTTGCACGAAGAGCTGAAGACATTGCATCTGCATATTCTCCATTTCCTAAATAAGTCAATACTTGATTATTAAGGTCATCCCAATTTTGGGCATATAGATTTAATGAAAAGCAAAATGCAACGGCTACAAGTAGTATTTTATGTAACATAAGTTCAATTGTTGGGGATTAAAAAATGTAGTAACGATTCCTTTGACCTAAAAAAACATTACAAACCGTTCAAAATGAACGTGTTTTAAAAAATTCATTTTAAAACATGAGGATTAATTAAAGTTGGAGCCTAAAAGCAAATGATTAAGCAATTAAGCTTTATCTTTTTTATTAATGTAATACGGTTGGAAAATTATTAATCCAAAATAATGAAATTCAACAACAATGCCGATTTTTACAGAAACTTTGATTATTGTCTAATTATGGGGTAAAAGATGGCAAAAACTATAAATTAAGAGATTTTTATAACTTATTATTTTGATTTTTAGATTTATTGGGTCTTATATGACATTTCTATTCATATTAAATCCTCCTTGATTAGTTATGGGAAAAATAGGTTCTTTCCTGACCAATTAATGAAGAAAATGATTCAATTTCGAATATTAAATTCATTTGAAATATCACCCATGGAAAGCTCAAAAAATAACGAGAAAATAAATAAAGTCAATTAGTAATATTATCAAAATTTAAAAATGAGGATATTTCTATGTAAGTTCCCACTAGGTCTTTAATAATTATGGATAGAATTATTAAATGACATTCCTATCTAGAATTTTTTATTCATACCGATTTAAGAAATTTATCTGGGCATTTCGTAAAATATTTTCTTGAAAAAAAATATTCTTTTTAGAAAACTTAATAATCTATGAACATAAAAATATTACTCGTTTTTTTGGTTTGCTATTTTTTTTATAATCCTATTACTATTTCACAAATTATTGAAATTGAAAGAAGTAGAACTATTGAAATTGGTAAAAAAAATTTAATTCGAGAAGGAATAGCTGCTAGTCAACATGGCTATTATTTAATTGAAATGATCGATGTGAAAATTAATAAATTACTCAAGACAGCAAAAGGTAAATATCGATTATTATATTTCAATGAAGAGCTAGATTTAATAAAAACAAAGGATACTGAAATCAAACTAAAAAATGATATTTCTAAAATCGAATACTTCACAATTTTTAAAGAGGAGCTACTAGTTTTTGCCTCCACTATAGATAAAGCTTCCAAGAAAAAATATCTTCACCTCTATAGATATGATTCTGAAACCTTAAATAAAACTCAAGATCCCAAAAAGATATATGAATCAAGTTATATTGGCTTCTATAGAAACAATTATAAATTTGGATTTTCAATTTCACCAAATAAATCCAAAATTCTGGTTTACGAATTAAATCCAATCAAGAAATCAAATAGGGAATTAGGGATTTGTGTTTTGAATCAAAAAGCAGAAAAACTTTGGGAAAAAACTATTTTACTTGAAAAATTCAAACGAAGGGATACGAAGATTAGAAGAGGAATTATCGATAATAATGGCAATGCATTTTTTTTGAAAAAATCGTTTTTCAACTTAAATTTTAATTTTGAACATCCATTTAATCACAATAAACCTACCTACAAATTGTTCGCATTTGATGCAACTACTCAATATCATTCTACCAGTATTATTAATCCTGGAACAAATTATATCACAGATATAGATCTAGAACTTCTCATTAATGGCTCTCCTTTCATGTTAGGTTATTATTCAGATAAAAGTGAATCATATACTCAAGGTGTAGTTCAAATTATTGGCACTCAAAAAGGTGAGTCCTTAAAATTAAAAAAATCCTTCCAACCATTTTCTAATGAAATATTGGCACTCAATCATAAGAAGAAACCTAGGGAAGGAAAGACCAAAAAAATGAAAAAATTTATGGTGAAAAAGATTTTTCAGCAACCAAATAAAAGTTTAACCATTATCGGAGAACGATTATATCTAGACACATACAGTAAAGGATCAGGATCAAGCAAAAGGGAAATTAAAAAAATGGTTCATGAAAGTATCCTTATATCTAATCATGGAGCAGAAGACGAAAAGATTAATTTCGCAAACAAAGTTGCAAAACATGGTGATTCAAAAGTGGAACGGTTCATTAATTTTTATTCTCATAGAAAAGGTAATGAAGTATTTTTCATTTACAATGATCATCCCGATAATATGGGTTATCCTGGTTATGGAAAAATTGTAAAAGCTGATGGTCAAATTTTCAAGAAAAAATCACAAATTTCAGTTACCCATATTTCTGATGACGGTGAAGCAAATACCACACCCTTATTTCCAAAATCAATCGAAAGACGTCAAGGTTTTTACCCCAGATCCTCTCTACAGATTTCTGAAAATGAAATGCTTATTATTGAAAGAGTTGAAAAGGAATTTGAATTGGTAAAATTAAAGGTGGAAGAATAAAAATATTTCAGATTTTCGCTTTTATACTGAGCTCTTTTTTTATTCATTTATATTTTTCAGCTTGAGTCAATAATTGCTAAGCTTACTTATTTTATTCTAAGAATATTTTACCAAAAGTGAAACTTAAAATTAGATGCTTCTAGAATAGAGTTAAACCTAATTTTTTTCAGATAAATAATAACTTAAAACTAAACTAATGAATAATCGATTCTAATTTATTATATCATCCGAGTAGGTATGTGGGGGGAAAGTTTATTGGATATTAGTTTAATGAATCGAACTAACGCGGCTATCGTTCTTATAATTTATATGACATTAATAGCCGACCAACGAATACTGTATCTCAATTGAGAGCCAACTAATAAGACAGAATTTTAATATTACTCCACCTAATTTGGTCAATAAAAATGAGTTAATTATTTTAAAGTTTATGAATTATGACAACTTGAGCTAGAATTAAATAATTAATCAAAATATTCCGTCCAAATCTTCCCCAACCTCTCTCAACTTATTTTTACAAAACTCTATTAACTCTTTAGCTCTATTAACCTTTTTAGTCAAGTCATCTACGCTAACCAATTCGTTGCGTAAATCTTCTATGACTTCTTGTAATTCTTTTAAAGCTGATTCGTAGGTCATTATTATTTCGTTTTACTTTTAAGAATACCATCTGATAATTGGGTGGTTATTTCAATTCCTCTCCTACCGTCTAGATCTTTTATCGACTTAATTATTTTTCCATCGACTGAAGTTAAACTAAATCCTCTTTTCAAGGTTTTTTCAGGATCTAAAACTTCAAAAATAGATTCCAAATTAGATATCTTTTTTTCTTCATTTTGAAAATATGACTGTGAAGTACGCATTACCTCATTTTCTATCAATGAAATTTTCTGGAGGGTATCCTTCAACAAATTTTCAGATTTCCAATGCAAATTTTGTTGAAAATTTTGGATAATATATATTTGCTCTTGGATTTTTTCTTGAGCTAATAAACCAAGTTCCGAACCGATCTTCATTAATCTATTTTCAAAAAATAAATTGTGATTAATAATAAAATCCGCAACTGCAGTAGGTGTTTTCAATGTCGTATGTGCAACTCGATCCAAGATAGATTCATCTATATCATGGCCAATCCCAGTCAAGACTGGTAATGGAAAATTTGCTACTACTCTACTAATTTTTTCATTATCAAATGCCATCAAGTCCAATTTAGCTCCTCCACCCCGAATAATTACAACTGCATCAAATTTATTCTTTTGTCTTTTAATTCTTTTAAGTTGAAAAAGGATTTCTTCTTCTACATTTATTCCTTGCATGGCTGCCGCGAACATCTGATTATCAATTTTATACCCAAAAACATTTTCTTCTAGTTGTTTTAAGTAGTCTTGATAACCTGCTGCATTCTCAGAGGAGATGATGGCAATTTTTTGCAAAACAAATGGCAAAGACACCTCAGTATTTTTACCCAACAAACCCTCTTTTTCAAATACTTCTAAAATCTCTTGTTTTCGTAAAGCTAATTTCCCTAAAGTAAAACTAGTATCTATGTCTTCAATATAATATTGCATGCCGTAAACTTCGTGAAATTCGATCTTAAGTTTTAACATAACTTCCATTCCCTCATTTAAAACTTTTTGAACTCCTCGACCGTACTCCCTCAATAATTTATTGTAAGATCGCATCCATAAAATAGCACTAGCTTTAGCTGTAATTGTTTCTTCCTTTTCAACCAATTCCATAAAATAATGCCCTCTTGACTCATTTAATTGAGCAATTTCGCAACGTACCCACAACGCATCCTGGACATTCAATGCTACAACCCTTTTTAGATGTTCGTTTAACTCTTGTAAAGAATAAGATTTCATTTCGCAAACTTAGAAATTAGTAAATGAATAGACTAAAAAAGATTATCTATTAGATAATTAGTTTACTCGAGTAGTTGCAAATAATTTTTTAATACTATATCTTCCAGCACCATTTACAAACACCATCATCAACCCTCCAATGATCGCCAAGTTTTTCATAAATTGGATAGAGTTAATTCGATACAACTCTGGTGGATCATTCCAAAAAGAATAAATAATTAGAGTAGCAGGAATATAATAAAGCAGTAAAAGTACTGCACCCAACTTCGATCGATAACCTGTTAAGATCAAAACTCCACCAAAAATCATTAAAAATATAGCACTTCCCAAAAGGAAATCTTGATTCCAAGTGAGGTGATATCCTATCATATATTCTTTAGCGTTATTGAAATATTTGAAGGTATCAAATGCCTCCCATAAAAATATTAATGATAAAAAAATACGTGCTATTAAATCTACTTTATCTTTCATTTTTCTTTTTTGAGATATCAGGATTGAAGAAAACTAACATATTGATTATGGATTTTCAATATTTTACATTCATAATTTTCATCTCACCTATTTTAAAAATTGAGATACCGCTTTTGCCACATTCTGTCCATCCATTGCTGCTGAAATAATCCCACCTGCGAAACCTGCCCCTTCCCCACAAGGAAATAATCCTTCAGCATCTTCATGCATTAAAGTGGACGGATTTCGGGGAATTCGGATTGGTGAGCTAGTGCGACTCTCCGTTCCAATTACATTCGTTTCAGCAGTAAAATACCCTTTCATTTTTCGACCAAATTCTCTCATTCCTAATTGTAATTTACGAGAAATCCCTTCAGGTAAAAGTTCATGCATAGGAGCTGAAACTAATCCTGGTATGTATGATGTGGGAGGTAGATCTTTCGAAATCTTGTTGTTAACAAAATCAGTCATTCGCTGTGAAGGGGCTTTTTGGCTACCATCTCCAAATGCCCACATAGCTTTTTCTACACTTTTTTGAAATTCTAAACCAGCGAAAACACCGTGGTTGGCAAATGGTAAAAGGTCATCTTCTTGCACTGCTACTACTGTCCCAGAGTTGGCAAAAGGAGAATCTCGACGAGACATAGACATTCCATTTACCACGATCTCACCAGGTGCAGTTGCTGCTGGCACCACCAATCCTCCTGGGCACATACAAAATGAAAACACCCCTCTTTTTTCTATTTGACAAACTAATTTATAACTACTTGCTGGTAAATTTTCCTCTCGCTTTTCTTGCCTATATTGAATTTCATCAATCAAACTTTGCGAATGCTCCACTCGGACTCCAAGCGCAAAAGGTTTGTTTTCCAACCTAATTTTTTTATCGAAAAGTAATTTGTAGATGTCTCGTGCCGAATGGCCCGTAGCTAAAATTGTTGCTTCTCCCAAGAATTCATCTTGACCGTTGACAATTACTCCTTTTATTTTTTTTTCATGAAAAACAAAATCTGTAACGTGTGAGTCGAAATGAATTTCTCCACCAAACTTTAAAATAGTCTCTCTTATTTTCGCAACAATTTTTGGTAATTTGTTGGAACCAATATGTGGATGGGCATCAACCATAATGTCTGAAACTGCTCCATGTTCAACTAATAATTGGAGAGCCTTGGCAATGCTACCACGTTTGTGAGATCGAGTATAGAGTTTTCCATCAGAATATGTTCCTGCTCCACCCTCTCCAAAACAATAATTGGAATGTGCATCCACTAATCCAAACTGTTGAATTGCTCGCAAATCTCTTCTTCTTGCTTGGACATCCTTTCCTCTATCAAAAATTATAGGCTTAATACCTAATTCAATCAATTCCAATGCGGCAAAATATCCTGCTGGACCAGCTCCGACAATAATTACACTCGGTGCATTATTTACATTTTTAAATTGTTCCAAAATGACAGGTTCAACTGTTGGTTTCTCATCAACATAAACAGTCACTAAAAGTCGATAAACTGGTTGATAGCCACGTGCATCAATCGAACGACGTCGCACTACTACTTCGGTATTGGCAGAAGGCTTAAGCTTTGCTTTTCTGAGCGCTTCCTCTTTGATGAGTGTTAAATCTTCAATGGCTCGTGGCTGAATTTTTATTTCGACTTCTTTTATCAATCTTAATTTTTTAGAAGAACAAAGGTGCAGATTTTTTCAAAAATAAAGGCATGTAATGGAGATAATTCGTTTGATGTTTTACAGAAGGCATCTATTCAATTTAAAGTCAAACTAATCCGAATGAAGTCGACGGAAAGCCAAAATTATTATCCTCAGTTTAACAAAAATATTAGGAGCTACTATTTTGCAAAAGGAAAATGGATAGAGCAATAAGATTTGGGTTACCTAAAATCCAAATATCTGACGTCATTTGAGCAATAAAACCGAGTTTCCTGTTGATAGTTATAAAAACTGATAAATCACCAAAAGAACCTTTATCTTCATAAACTGGTATAAAAATTTCTTTTAACAGGAAATTACTATTTCTTAAAAATAGATGATTATATTGATGAGGGAAATGCTCTGATAGGATAATCAAAATACTGTTGTCTTTGGAAAAAAAGACATCCATTCTTCAACAAATACCTGAAAAAATTATAATCTTTGCTTAATAAGTCAAAAATGCATCCACATGAGATTCAATCGCTTGCAAAGTACTTTTATCAGAAATTTCTCCTTTCTCATCAATCAAATTTTCACATTGCGAAATAGGCAATTTGGCACCCATCACTTCTGTTCCCACATGATTTAAAACACAAGACAAATGATCCATACCTCGGAGGTTTCCTGAACGACCTGAAGCAATTCCAACTAATCCTGCTTTTTTGCCTTTAAAAGTTGATTTATATTCATGAATTGAGCAGGCATCTAAAAACAACTTTAGTACTCCAGGAAAACTCCCATTGTATTCAGGACTAACAAAAATAAATTTCTCCGCTGGAATCATTACTTCTTCTTGAATTTTACGAAGTTTTTTAGATTGTTTTTTTTTCGTGTACATCCCAACATGAAGCATATCTTCAGGTAATTTTTGCAAAGAAAAATACTTGACAGGTTGCTTGGTCTTTGATTTTACTAGCTTAAAAAAATACTTAGCAAATTTTTCAGTTGCACTTCCTTTTCTATTTGTCCCAGAAATAATGGTGATCATTTATTTTAATTATTTAATTATCGAGTAGTTACTTTTTATTTTCTTCTTTTTTTGTATAAATTTAAGTTTCTTCTCGCTACCAAAAAGAATGCAAATTTATAAAAATCCATTACATGGTTTTTTATAAATCCTAGTATCTTTGTCAGCCTTAAAAAAATCTCAAATTAAATACCCAGTTATATGAATAATTTAACCTTTTATGGTCAATCAACTTTTTCTGTAGAAATCAAAGGAAAAACAATTTTATTCGATCCTTTTATCTCTGCAAATGAAAAAGCTAATCATATAGATATCAATACAATCAAGGCTGATTATATTTTAGTCTCTCATGGTCATTTAGATCATATACTTGATGCAGAAGCAATTGCCAAAAACAATGATGCAACTATTGTTTCCAATTATGAGATAGCAACTTGGTTTGAAAAAAAGGAATGTAAAAGTCACCCACTAAACCATGGAGGTAAATGGACTTTTGATTTTGGAACGGTAAAATACGTAAATGCTGTTCATTCAAGTGTATTACCAGATGGAAGTAATGGAGGAAATGCTGGTGGATTTGTAGTTTGGAATGATGAGGGATGTTTTTATTTTGCAGGCGATACTGCTTTAACATTGGATATGCAATTGATTCCATTAACTTGTCCAAAGCTAGATTTTGCCATTTTACCCATCGGTGACAACTTCACAATGGGTTATGAAGATGCTTCTGTTGCAGCAAACTTTATTGAGTGTAACAAAATTGTAGGCTGTCATTTCGATACTTTTGGATTTATCGAAATAGATCATGATACGGCAAAAGACGCTTTTGATAAAAAAGGGAAAGAACTCATCTTACCGACAATCGGTAGTAAAATAAATCTTTAGAAATATATTTTAAATTGTTTGTTGTAATCTCATAACAACCAATTTACAAAACCAAACATATGGGAAAAGTAATAACGATTGCTAATCAAAAAGGTGGTGTAGGCAAAACCACAACCGCTATTAATTTAGCAGCTTGTTTAGCTGTTTTAGAAAAAAAGGTACTGCTTATCGATTGTGATCCTCAAGCAAATGCAACTTCCGGTGTCGGAATATTTTCCGATGATTATGAATTGAGCATTTATGATTGCATGATAAATGATGCTGATCCCAAGGAGGTAATTGTCAAAACTGAAACACCCAACCTCTTTTTAATGCCATCTCACATTAGTTTAGTTGATGCCGAATTGGAGTTAGTCAGTAAAATACGCAGAGAGTATGTAACTAAATCCTTTATCGATAAGATTCGTGATGATTATGATTATATTTTTATTGATTGTTTACCTTCACTTGGTTTAGTAACAGTAAATGCTTTAACTGCAGCAGACTCCGTTATAATACCTGTTCAATGTGAAATATTCTCGCTTGAAGGTCTTGGTAAATTAACGAACACAATCAATACGGTAAAAGAATTTTTGAATGCAGATATAAAAATTGAAGGCATTTTATTATCGATGTATGACCGTCGATTAAGATTGGCCAATCAAGTGGTAGAAGCAGTAAAAGAAACCTTCCAAGAAAAAGTTTACGATACTATTATTCATAGAAATTCAAAAATTGGAGAAGCTCCTAGTTTACATACACCAATAGTTCTGTATGATGCAGCAAGTAAAGGTAGTATCAATTTCCTAAATCTTGCGAAAGAGTTTCTTGTAAAAAATAATGACGCAATTCAACTCTCAACAGCAAAATAATTTAGACATACTAAAAACTAAAAATTATGTCAAAGAAAAAAACAAAATTCAATATAAACTTAGGCAAAACTTTAGGTGACATAAAATCCAATATGGATCGAGATGTGTCAAAAAAAATATTACCAAGTTCAGAGTTAGTTCAAAATTTATCCAAAGATTTTGCTTTTGTCCCTGTCGAGCAAATAGAAGTAAATCCAGATCAACCTCGAAAAAATTTCGATGCAACTGATCTCAATGACTTAAAAGAATCAATTAAAATTCATGGCTTAATTCAACCTATTACTGTAAGAAGAATGGCAGAAGGTCAATATCAATTGATCTCAGGTGAAAGAAGATGGAGAGCTTCTCAATTAGCACAAATTAAAGAAATTCCTGCTTTCATCCGAGTAGCAAATGATGCGGAGATGATGGAGATGGCCTTGGTGGAAAATACTCATCGAGCAGATTTAAATCCAATTGAAATTGCTATCACCTACCATAGGCTTGTGAATGAATTTGATTTAACCCATGAAAAATTAGCTGAACGAGTAGAAAGTAGTCGCACATCGGTAACTAATTTCATGAGACTGCTGAAATTACCAGAAGAAGTTCAAAAGGCTTTAAAAGACAAAAAAATTTCGATGGGACATGCTCGTGCATTAATTGGAGTCGATGATTACGCTGGTCAAGTTGCATTACTTAATAGCGTACTGGTAGAAGGTCTATCTGTTAGGGCTCTCGAAAAGATTATTAAAATATCGAAAGCACCAAAAGTACCAAAAGAGTCGGGAAAATCGAACCTTACAGCAGACTATCTGCATGTGCAAGATCAACTTTCAAGATACCTAGGCTCAAAAATACAATTGAAAAGAGATACTAAATCTGGAAAAGGAACTATCACTATCAATTTTTCTAATGATAGTGATTTGAATAGACTAATCGAATTGATTGAAGAGTAATTAAATAACTGTGAATGGTTGTAATTTAATACTTAATTATTCGCAGTTATTTTGGTTTTTGGTTCACGGATAAACATTTTTCGAAAAGCATTTTTATCACTTCATCGTCATACTCAGTGCTGTAACCCAACTTTTTAGCCATCTGCAAATCTTCACAAGCTGCCTCATTTTTATTCATCAAAAAATTTATTATTGCTCGATTTTTGAAAGCAAATGAATTGAGTGAATTTAATTCTATAGCATAATTAATATCTTTAATAGCCTCTTTATTTTTTCCTAATTTGTATTTTGCAAAACCTCTATTATTATACATGGAACTAAATTTTCTATTTTTCTTAATTTGCTCGTCAAAAATATTAATAGCCTTTTGATATTTGCCCGCATTAAGTGCAACAAAACCAATATTTGCAAAAGTAAATGGATCTTCAGGATTAAACTCTAAACTAAGGTTAAGATATTTTAAAGCTTTCTCGAAATCTTCAATATCTAAATGAATTAATGCTAAAGTATTTAATAATGCTGGATCTTCGCTATTTTCTAATAGTGCTTTCTCCAAATCTTTAATTGCAACATCGTAAGCTCCTAGTTTAGCTTTTAGCCTTGCTCGAAGAATCCTAATTCTCATTTTGTTATCAAAAACATATGCGTAAGTCAACGCTTCTTCGTAATCTTTTAAAGCTTCTTTATAATTAAAAAACCGATCATTTAATAAAGCTCTTTTCAAGTAGGGTTCATAACTATATGGGCTTAATTTAATTGCTTCATCGTAATCAGACATAGCTAGATAATATATTTCCTCATTCCCAAATATAATTTTAAAATAAGACTCATCTTGTGCCCCACAAATCAAGTCACCTCGCTCCATATAGGCCTTTGCATCCATTGAATCTAGAGCAATAATTTCTGAAACTTCTTGAATGGCTAATTGAAAAGAATCTAAAGGGACTGAATCGTTTCCGGTAATATTAGTACCCACTTGACTGAAAACAAGAACTTGAAACAATGTAAATACAAGTACAAAGCTTACTTTCATAATAGATCGGATTATTAATTGAAATGATCAGTACTTACATTTAATGAGGTTGAAATTTTTAATTCAAAAAAGGTCTGACTAATCAGCAACAAAACTTAATCTCAAATAATTTATCTAATCATTACTCCTTTTTTATTAATAAAAGGAATCAATGTAAAATTATACTCCGCAATACTTCCTTTTACAAATACATACTTTTTATCATACATATATCCATCAAAATTAAAACTAACCCAATACTCATTTGTTAAGCCAAATAATTTCCGTTGAATGGGTTCGATTTTTAAAATTTCTAAAGCACCAATTTCCTCAAAAAAATGCCTTAGTGTTGTCGTTTTTATTTCTTCACCCTCAATCTCTCCATATCCATGAGAAGCAATCAGAACACTTTTGATCTTTTCATCCTTTAAGTTGATAATATACGTATCCCATAAATCTTCCTCTGGATTGATAATTACTTCCTCGCGAGGTACAACAGCTATCGCTAAATCTTCTACTTTATGTTGTGGAATATCTTTTTTCATAATTTTTTAAAACTAAATTTTAGCCAACTCCAAATTTCAATATTATTGGATTTTAATAATAACATTTGAATAGATTAAGGTGATTATGTTTTTACAATCAAACATATTCAATTTTAAATAATTGGGCAAAGTGTTTTTTCAAACAAACTTTAACTTTCTTAAAATCAACCTTCTTGCCAATTTCAGCAGAAAGACTCGTCACTGCTTTATCTGAATCATCAATTCCGCATGGAACGATAAAATTAAAATAGTTTAATTCTGTATTCACATTAAAAGCAAATCCGTGCATAGTTACCCAACGGCTTAGGTGAACCCCAATTGCACAGATCTTACGTTTTGGTTGATTACTTGTTGAGGGTAACCAAACCCCTGTAAAACCTTCTTCTCGACCAGCATCCACATTAAAATCGGCTAAAGTTCGAATAATTACTTCTTCCAATAGTCGAACATATTTGTGAATGTCTGTAAAGAACTCATCCATATCAAAAATTGGGTAGCCCACAATTTGCCCTGGTCCATGAAAAGTAATGTCTCCTCCTCTATTAATTTTAAAAAATTCTATTTCCTTTTCTTCGAGTTGCTTTTCATTCAAAAGTAAATTATCCATTTTTCCGCTTTTCCCTAAGGTATAAACTGCTGGATGGGAGCAAAAAACTAAATAGTTTTTTTTGTCAGCATTGGCTTTTTCTTCTTCAGTCCATTCTCGACGAGCGATTTTGGCCTCTTTTACTTCGTTATGAAGTTGAGTCTGAAAATCCCATGCTTTTTGATAGGGTGTTTCCCCGATATCTTTAAATATTACTTTTGGCATTTTATTTTAAATGGTGGCAATGAAATTACATAAATCTTTGATTTACTTTTTGACCTTCTTCAAGGACAACAAATTAATTGCATTTTTGCTCAAGCCAGATATTCCTTTTTTTACAAACCAAGCTGTCTCATCATAAAAAAGAAATACCACAGGTGCTTCCTCAATCAAAATTTTGTCCATTTGATTATATAAAGCATACCTTTTTGTATCATCATTTTCGTTTAATGCTTCCTCGTAGATAGCATCAAATGCTACGTTTTTAAATTGGGTATAATTTGGAGGTGCTGGATTTTTACCGTAGAACACAGTTAAAAAACTTTCCGCATCTGGATAATCTGCAATCCAACTTCCTCTAAAAAATGATGCTTGCCCATTCTTCATTTTTTCCCGAAGAGTCGCAGATTCCTCTAATTCTATTTGCACTTTTACACCAATATCTTCCCATTGTCGAGCGATAAAAGTACACAAATCTTCGTAATCTTTTGTAGATAAAAGTTCAATAGTAGGCAGGCCTTTTCCATTTGAAAAGCCTGCTTCCGATAATAATTGTCGAGCTTTATCTGGATTAAAATTATAACCTTTTGCCTTCTTGTAAGAAAACGAAGGAAGACCAATTGGAGTAAATCCTGAGTTTGCTGGTTTCCCAACTTTATTCCTCATTGTTCGCAACATTTTTTCACGATCAAAACCATAATTAAGTGCTTGCCGAATTTTTTTATTAACCAAAGGGTTATTCGCCTCTCCATTGAATCGTATTCCTAAATATTCAGAATTCAAAAATGGTGATTTTAAAAACGTTAACTTTTCAGATTGTTTCGATAATAATTCTCCATCTGAAGAAAGTAATTCATTGACAAAAGAAGATTCCAAACCAGACATAAAATCAGTCTTCCCAGCAATCAATTCCAAATATGCAGTCTTTCGGTCGCCAACAAATGAAACTCGTACTCCATCTAAATAAGGCAAAGTTTGACCATTTTCTTTTTCGAAGTAATTTTTGTTTTTTGTCAAAAATAAAGATTGATTTTCCAACCATCTTTTAAATTTAAATGGTCCTGTTCCAACTGGATTCTTTCGGAAATCTGCTCCATACTTTTCCACCGCTTCATTTGGAACTACAGAACAATATTGCATTGTCAAAATCCCCAACATCGGTCGAAATGACTTCACCAACCTCAACATAAATGTCTGATTATCAATTGCTTGAAAGGGATTCTCCTCAGCTACTCTACCTTTGAAAATCCAGCCGCCAGGTGAATTAATCGAACCTTTCCAAACCCTTTCAAAACTATAAACAAAATCTTCAGCTACTACTTTCCGTCCCTTTTTATTTGGGAATGCCATATCATCATGAAAGAAAACATCATCTCTCAAGTTAAAAGTATAAGTTAACCCATCCTCAGAAATCGTCCAACTTTTAGCAATACTTGGTTGAATATTTAATCCATCATCTAATTGCACTAGTCCATTATATAAATGATCAATAGCCCAAATATTCGCTTGACTTTTGGCAAATGCTGGGTCAAGTGAAGTAACACTTCGATGTTGGATGTAGTGGAAAACTTTACGTTCGATATTTGAGGAATTATTTTCTCCATTGCCACCACAAGCGAAAAATAAAACAGAAAAAAAGAATAAGAGAACTGATTTAATCATAATCTTTTGTTTTTTTTTTACAAAAAACGGAATAAAATAACAATTAATTGAATGATACATGAAGCAATTATCATATTTTTGTTGAATAGATAAGTAAGTAAATTTCAATCCTCATTTTTTGAATTAAAACCTCATATTAAAAAGAAAAATAACTGCAAAATGAATTTTAAATTATTATTTACATTCCTACTTTTAGTTGGAATTTGGAGTTGCGAAAACTCAACAGTGACAGAATCTAAATCTAATGATAAAGAAACAGTTACTCATGACCACGACCTTACGTCTGGTGATCATGCAGCACATGATCATGATCATGGTGAAGCAACTAAGAATTCAATGGATTCTACCACTCTACTTTTCCCTGGAGAAATACATATTACAAACTTAAAGCAGTTAACTTTCGGAGGAGACAATGCTGAAGCTTACTTTAGTTTTGATAATAAAAATTTGGTTTTCCAAGCTACTAACCCAAAATGGGGAACAGAATGTGATCAAATTTATACTATGCCTATTTCAGGTTACACCGGCGATATGCCAAAGTTAATTAGTACCGGTAAAGGTCGAACAACTTGCTCTTACTTCATGCCAGGTAATCAAGAAATTATTTACTCTTCTACTCACCTCGGAAATGAAGCTTGCCCTAATTCACCTAGGCAAGTCAATGGAAAATATGTTTGGGGCATCTTCTCTGACTTCGACATTTTTGTAGCAGACTTAGATGGAAATATCAAAAGACAATTAACTAATTCTCCAGGATACGATGCTGAACCGACCATTTCACCTGATGGAAAAACGATTGTATTTACTTCTACTCGAACAGGTGATTTGGAATTATGGACAATGAATATTGATGGCTCTAATCAAACTCAAGTGACTAAAGGTTTGGGTTACGATGGTGGTGCATTCTTTTCGCCAGATAGTAAAAAATTATTATTCCGAGCTTCTCGCCCTCAATCGGATGATGATCAAAAAACTTATAAGAGTTTCTTAGAAAAAGACTTGGTTCAACCAACAAATATGGAATTGTATGTGTGTAATGTGGATGGTTCGAATTTGAAAAAAATCACAGATTTAGGCGGTGCGAATTGGGCTCCATTTTTTCATCCTTCTGGAGAGAAAGTAATTTTTGCTTCTAATCATAAAAGTATAGGGCAAGGTCGTCCTCGATTTAATTTATTTTTGATGAATTTAGATGGAAGCGGCTTAGAGCAAATTACTCATGATGATGTTTTTGATGCATTTCCAATGTTCTCACCTGATGGAAAAAAAATAGTCTTTTCATCAAATCGAAATAACGGTGGTGGACGAGACACTAATGTTTTTATAGCCGATTGGGTTGAGTAACCAATAAAACTATATAAATCTCTTAGATAGAAATTTTAAATCAAAAGTGATTGTCATAATTCAGGCAATCACTTTTTGAATTTTCAACACACTATTTAGATTCTTTTCAGATTATATACGTCTGAAATATTGTAATTAATGATTACGGAATATTTTTTGAATCTTAATAAGAAATGGGTTTTGTCCGTATAACCTGACATAAGTCTTAATATTAGTTAAACTTATTTTAAAGTCACTATCTCAGATGCACAAAGGTTTGTAATTGTGGTTATGAGTTTGTTACTTTTGCTTGGTAAGTGTCGGTAAAATTATCGATCCTAAAATATCCTAATCTTTGTATAATGAAAAATAAACTAATTCCTATTTTACTTGTATTCGCAATTTTTTGGTGCGGAACTGTTTCTTTTGGACAATTAGAAAAAGAAAATAGCTACGGAATCAATTGGATGACTTGGAGTGCAGTTGAAGATGCATTGAGGAAAGAAAAGAAGAAGGTCTTTGTCGATGTTTATACTGATTGGTGTGGCTATTGCAAAAAGATGGATAAAACTACTTTTAAAAACAAAGGAATCGTCAAATATATCAATGAAAACTTTTATTCGGTAAAGTTTAATGCTGAAAACAAAGAAACCTTAACCCTTAATGGTATTAAATATAAATATATTGATAGTGGAAAACGCGGCTATAATCAATTGGCTGCCGATCTATTAAAAGGCAGATTGTCTTACCCTACCATTGTTTTTCTTAATGATGATTTATCGTTAATCCAACCAATCCCAGGATATTTAGATGCTAAGAAATTGGAGGTAATCATTACTTACTTTGCAGGGAATAATCATAAAAAAACACCTTGGACACGATATGAAAAAAGTTACGTCCCAATGAAAAATCGTTCCAAATTAAAAGTTAAAGAAGAAAATAAATCACAATTGGCTTTGCCTAGGAAAAACTAATTATTCGTTTAATAAAAAATAACGGGCTGTTAGCAAACCAAGTGCTATCAGCCCGTTATTACTTTAAAATTAAATATTCTCCTTAAAACCAACTATTCCTGTTTCTTCTTCTTCTTCTCGTTGTTCGAATTCCAAGTGCTCCAAGCAAGCCTCTTGTAACTTCTCTAATAATGGTTTTTCCTGCAGAACTATTTGCTACTTTCTCAATCATACTTTTTTCTCCACGCCTAGACCGAGTGGTTACCTTTTTAGCTTTTTCTTGCTGTTTTTTCAACTCAGCTTGATGTTCTTTTTGTTGAGACAACTCTATTTTCTCATTTAAAACCTCATAAGCACTTTCTCGATCAATCTCCTCATTATACTTTTTCATGATCATAGATTTTTTAATAATCGCATTGATTTCTTTATCTACCAAAATATCCATTCTTGATTGTGGAGCTCGTAACATTGTATGTGCAAGTGGTGTCGGAATACCCTTTTCATTTAAAACGGTTACCAACGCCTCTCCTATTCCAAGTTCAGTAAGCAATTTCTCTACATCGTAGTAATCAGAATCAGGATAATTTTGTGCTGATAACTTTATTGCCTTTCGATCCTTGGCTGTAAATGCACGAAGCGCATGCTGTATTTTCATACCTAACTGTCCCAATACAGCATCAGGAATATCTGTTGGATTTTGAGTAACAAAGAAAAGTCCAACTCCCTTTGATCGAATTAATTTAACGATAGCTTCAATTTGTTCTAACAAAGCTTTCGATGCATTTTGAAAAACCAAGTGTGCCTCGTCAATAAAAATAACCAACTTTGGTTGTTCCAAATCTCCCTCCTCTGGGAACGTAGCATAAACCTCTGCCAACATTTGCAACATAAAAGTCGAAAACAACTTTGGTTTATCTTGAATATCTGTCAATCTCAAAATCGATACCATTCCTTTTCCATTTTCATCTAGCCTAGTCAAATCATCTACATCAAAAGAACGTTCTCCAAAAAAAATATCTGCTCCTTGTTGTTCAAGGACTACTATTTTTCTAATAATTGCACCTGTCGAAGCAGTTGACATTCTCCCATACTCACCTTGCACTTCTTTTTTACCTTCTCCTGTCATCCATTGCAACACTTTTCTAAAATCTTTTAAGTCCAATAATGGTAAGCTTTTATCATCACAATACTTAAACGCTACTGCCACTATTCCTGATTGAGTATCTGTCAGATCTAATATTTTAGAAAAAAGAACTGGTCCAAATTCGGTGACAGTTGCTCTTAATCTAGCCCCCTTCTCATCTGACAAAGTCAAAAACTCAACAGGACTTGTTCCTGCATCAAATGGCAGCCCAATCTTCTCATGTCGCTCATCAATCTTTGGATGTCCAGGGCTTTCCGCCGCAATTCCACTCAAATCACCTTTGATATCCATCAATAAAACCGGAACACTATTAATAGAAAGCTGCTCTGCAAGAATCTGCAAAGTCTTCGTTTTTCCAGAACCAGTTGCCCCTGCGATAAGTCCATGGCGGTTCATCATTTTCATAGGGATTTTCACTAGAGAATTAGTCTGGCATTCTTTTTCAACCATTGCTCCACCGAGGATGATAGAGCTCCCTTTAAATGTATAACCACTATTAATATCTTCTATGAATTTTACTTTATCCGTCATCTGTCTTATTTTTATAGAAATAGAATTTTATTTGGGATTTTACTGCTAAATTTTGACTAATATATTAAAGATAGTCACTTCTTTATTTATTTTTTAACTGAAGTGCTTTTTCAATTCTTGCACGTTCTTTATTTCCATCAACTCTCCATGATCGCACATCATATTTACTTTCCAATCTCGCCTGTTCTTCCACATCTATTTGAGGAAAAAAATCAATCCCTGTAATTTCTTCTATTTCATCTATACTCAATGCATAATCCATCATAGGAAGAGTTCCAATTTCATTTGGCATTAAAAACGCAATACCTTTCAAGCTTGGTTGAGTATAATCCAAAATCACTTTGTAATATGCTTCTGGTACAGATACATTATTAGAACCAATTTTATCCAAAATTCCTCGAGTCAAAACTGGACCAGAAATTACATAGAGATGTTTATTATCCCAAGCCCAATCTCTAACACTTTCTTCCAATTGCCTCCAAATTCCAGAATTGAAATTCCGAATCTGTGGGCTCATATTACTATAGTAAAAAGTTTCAGACATTGCTTTTTCATCAAAAGCCATATCTCCTGCAGGAACTAAATGTCCACGATCATAGCCACTGCCTCGATAATCATTTTTCACTGCAGAAGCTTTACTAACTTTTGGATCGGGGCGAAAATCATTGGTTCTTCCGACATTCTTGACGCGAATACTTTCTTTCGTTAATTCATAAGCTACCCATTCTGGCTGCTCATGTTCCTCATTATACGAAATGGCATAATATGAATGTTTTATTATCTGACCAGTATTTGAAGTTGGAAAAAAATCAGTAGGCAAAATATAATCACTCCCTTCAAATTTAAGTTCAATTTTTTGTACTTCATCTTTTTCATCTACAATTGATTCATTTATTCCCCCCCCATTGAACATTGTAAACAAATAGGCTAATAATCCTATGATACCCGCAAAAACTACAGACTTTGAAAGTAGCCCACCACCACTAGTTTTATCATGGTTCCTTCTCAATTTTGCCATCGCATTTTTTATTTTTTATAAAATCAAAAGTAAGAAATTTTTATTGTAGTGTTAAAATAAAAATGGGAACGACCACATCCAATCGATGTAATCACTCCCATTACTTTTTATAAAATATTAATATCCTGTTTTTACTTAAACCGATTAAAAACCAATTTTTATAGAAACAGTTTTGAAATATTATTTCTTTTTACGCTTTTTTTGTTCCGCTTGAATTGCCTCTTGTTTTTTCTTTTGCTCTTCTAACATAGAAGCCATTCGTTCTTGGAACCCACCTTTTTTCTTAGGTTTCTTCTTATTTGCCTCTAGTTCTAATTTGATCTTATCGTGGTCAATAATGAAGTTTTTGGTAATTAAAGTTTGCCCAATATTAAAAAGATTACTAAAAAACAAATAAGCTGTCAATCCTGATGCATAACTATTAAAGAAACCCATAAACATAATTGGCATCAGATATTGCATGTATTGCATGGCTCCAGGTTGCCCTGAGAAATCCATATGCTTAGTATTGTAGTAGGTATACAAAACAGTTGTCACTGCCCATAGCAACGTAAATAAACTCAAATGAGCTCCTACCATAGGTATCTCAAATGGTAATTGGAAAAAAGCATCATATGATGATAGATCACTTGCCCACAAAAAGCTTTGTTGTCTAAATTCAATACTTGCCGGAAAGAAACGATATAGTGCAATCCAAATCGGCATCTGTAGGAATATCGGCAAACAGCCTCCCATTGGATTCACACCATACTCACGATACATTTTCATACTCTCCATTTGTTGAGCTTGAGAATCATCTTTCAGTTTCTCTTTCATTTTAGCCAACCTAGGTTTTAAGGCTGCCATTTTTGACTGAGAGTACAACATTTTATAAGTCAAAGGATACAAGACTAATTTTATCAAAAAGGTCAATACCAAAATTACAATTCCCATACTTCCAATAAAACCAGAGAGCATATTGAATAATGGACGAACGATCCATCGATTTACAGTACCAAAGACACTCTTCCCAAAAGGAACAATATCTTGTAATTCGTTGTCAAAAGCTGCCAATCTTTCAAATTCATTAGGCCCAATATACATTTTCATAGCAAATGTTTCAGAGGCAGTTTGACCAAAAGGTATTTTAATTTTTGAATCTAAAATTTTCAGATCGTCATCCTCATCAGTTAACATTTTAGTTGTCATAAATGCAGACTCAAAAGGTTTTCCATCAGTCATCAATGAACTATTAAAAAACTGATTGGAATGAGACAACCACGATATCGGTTCTCCATCTGCATCCTCCTCTCCATCACTTGTGCATGAGCAATAACTCATATCATCATCGGCAGCTTTAAAATAAGTACTAGAATAAATTCTCTCGTAATATGTACTTTTCTCTAATTTACCTAGATAATTTTTCCAATGTAATTCAACATTTGATTCACCAGATTGCATTATATTATTCAATCCCTCAAACTTAATGTCATAATCCAATTCATAATTATCAGGATTCAATGAATATTTTTGCTCGAAATATCTTCCATCGCCAGCATCTGCACGAAAAGTTATAGTACTACCATCTTTTTGAGTAGTAAAATATAAATCACCTGAACGCACCTTTCCAGTTCCTTGAATTGGAAAAATATAATCAAATTGATCTTTCCGATCTTCCATTAATCTTAAGGCAGACTGAATATTTGTTCCAGAAGAATCAGGTAATAACGTGAAATACTCTTTCAATAAGACCTCCTTAATTCTTCCACCCTTACTAGAGAAAGTAATTTTCATTAAATCATTTTCTAAAACAGGATTCTCTTCTATTCCCTTCCCTGCTGAAGCAAAATATCCATATCTTTTGCCCAACTCCATTTGTTGCAGGGAATCTGACAATTCTGCAATGGAATTTGAAACTTTTTCAGCAGATACGATTCCCTCTCCCTCTGCGATTACATTTGTTTGTTGAGCAAGAGCTATAGAGTCTCGAATTCTTTCTTCCTTAGCCAATTGCTCTGGTGTAGGTTGATTTAATTGCATGTAAGCCATAAGACAAACAAAAATTAAGACCATTCCAATTAAATTATTTTTATCCATTTTTTAATTTTGGTAGTTAGTTGCTAATTGTTAAATTGTAAATGACATTTAAAAACTAGCAATTACTGTGTTTTTCTCAAAAATATCCGCAAAGGTACAATTTTGTTGATTTTATAATAAACATATGGATGATATTTCAAGGAATATAGACCAACAACTTCAGGAAGCTTATTTAGCTACAATATATGAAGTCAAACATTTGGGGTTACAACTTCGAATTGGAGAGGAAAATTGGAATTTAGAAGAGTTGCTAATTGATAATAATGCCTTTTCATGGGCTTTTATTTCTGCTTGGAATCCATTTTCTCAACTTCTCTCTCCTAAAGAAAATAATATTCTCCATTTAAAATTAATTGAGTTGGCAAAAAATAAACGTTGGATTTATACTGAAGGCCTTGGAGTGCCTCAAAATAAAGGTTGGGAAGCAGAGAAGAGTTTGTTTATTTTGGATATCCCTAAATCTGAAGCGGTTATTTTGGGTAAAACTTTTAATCAAAATGCTATAGTTATTGGTCGTTTGGGTAAAGCTCCTGAATTATTATTTTTGTAAAAACCAGCCATCTAGTGCAATATTTGGAAACTGGAATAGAATTTGGACTCACCCTTTTTAGTAATAAAATCCTAAAAATTTTCCTTTTAAGCCATTAAGAGAAATAACAACTTGAAATGAAATTATTATGAGTTTTATACTTCTCTTCGATTTCAATCCCCTCCTTCTTTATTTTTCTTAAATACATAATCCTAACTAAAAGCGAAAGGTTAAACAATCTTGATCTTTTGAAAAAAATTCATCCCATGAAAAAGAAATTAAATTGCATCCTTTTAATCGACGATGATTACGCAACTAACCTGTACCACAAAATGATAATACAGGAAGCAAATTGCACCCATAAAATTGTTGTTATAACATGTGCTATTGAAGCTTTAGAATATTTCAAAAGTCCATTCGACGAAGAAAACCCAAGGCCGAATTTAGTTTTCTTGGATATCAATATGCCAAAAATGACAGGATGGGAATTCATGGAAGAATACAAACATTTAGAATACAGTCAAAAAGCAGAAAATATAATTGTTATGCTTTCTACCTCTTCACATCCTGATGATATACAAAAAGCTCAAGATAATCCTCTAATTAAAGAATATCGTGGAAAACCACTCTCCGAAGAAATCATACACGATTTGGTTGCTAAATATTGGGAGAGAATAAAAATTCAGAATCTAGTTTAAGTTATTTTTCACTTTTATAGCAAAAGCGGTTTAATCTTCATTGATAAAACCGCTTTTGTGTTTTCTAGAATGGATGAAAAAGATTAGGTTTGCTTAAGTTTGAGGAAATATTATTCTAATTCAAGTAATCAAAATGGCTAAAAAAAAAATAATTATCATTGGAGGAGGAGCAGCTGGCATGATGGCAGCTGAGCGATTTTGTAATGATTTTGAAATAGCCATTTATGAAAAAGGTAAAACAATTGGTCGAAAATTCCTTGTGGCTGGAAATGGTGGCTTTAATCTCACCAACAAAGTAGAAAAAGAGGACTTAACTCAATATTATCGATCCCATAACTTTTTGAAAAAAGCAATTTTAGATAATGATTCTTCGAAAATGAGAATCTGGTTGTCTAACCTAGGTATACCTACCTTTATTGGAACGAGTGGTCGAATATTCCCAGAAAAAGGGATTAAACCTGTTCAAGTTTTAAAATCTATAAGGGATCGATTAATTGAAAAGGGAGTGATTATTTTTACTCACCACAAATTCATTGGCTTTGATGAAAAATGCAATTGTATTGTTGAACATAATAATTCTGAAATCACTTTAAGTGCAGATTATTTTATTTTCTCTCTTGGTGGAGCATCTTGGTCAAAAACAGGTTCAGATGGAACATGGACAACTACATTTGAAAAAATTGGAGTTAAAACTATCCCTTTTCAAGCCTCCAATTGTGGGTTAAATATAGAATGGTCTGATCATTTTAAAATACACCATGCTGGTAAACATTTGAAAAATATTAAAATTAGTATTGATAGATTTGAAATTAAAGGAGAAGCAACTATTACTGATTATGGATTAGAAGGAAATGCTATCTATCCGCTAATTTGGAAAGTACGAGAATCATTTTCAAAAGGTGACACACCTAAAATAAGTATTGATTTCAAACCACTAAATCCAAGAGAACAATTATTAGATAAAATAAAGAATAAAGCTCAAAGAACTAAAACATTTGCCCTATCATTAAATTTAAACTCTACTCAGATAGCATTGATTAAATCTTTTTCGGATAAAAAATACTTCCTTGAACCATCAGTATTCATCACTAATGTAAAACAGCTACAAATTCCAATTCACTCTTTGAGACCAATGGAAGAAGCTATATCGACAGTTGGTGGAATTGATATAAATGAAGTCAACGCTAATTTTTCATTAAAAAAAAATTCATCAATTTTTGTTATTGGAGAAATGTTGGATTGGGATGCACCAACGGGTGGTTTTTTATTACAAGGTTGTTTTTCGATGGCTCATGCAATTGAAATAAAATAACTATTTTTCTCGACAAATTTCCTCAAAAAAAATTGCCACACTTCTTTTTTTTAAAAGCTGAAGTCGTTGATTTAAAATAAGAACGTTTAACATATTTTAAACCTAGTTTAAAAAAAATGCTAGAAAACCATGAGTTTATTTTAAGAATAGAATTCTCGGAAAACAGAAAACAATATAACGAAGAATTTAATATTGTTTATCTAAAAAATCAAAATAGGTACTATAGTAATTCAGATCTAGACCTACATTTAAAAAAATTACAAAAAAATCTAATATAACAAAAAAGATGAAGTTATAAACTTCCGATAAATTAGAATTTTTATTTTGGATTATTATTCCTTTAAAGAACAATTACCCTAAATGAAAAAGAGCGACCTCAATTACTGAAATCGCTCTTTTGTGCTTAAAGTTAATCTATTTTCACTTTAATAAAACTCCATTTATTTTATGAACGACTCCATTCAATTGTTCTAAATCTCTTTCAATAAAAGATGCTTTAGAAGAACCCAAAACTACAAATGGATTTATTGGATCTTTCAAGTTAATATAAATTTCCTTACCTGAGAGAAAGAGAGTAATAGTTGTACTTACTTCCAAATCTACAATCTTTACTACCTCGTTTCCAATATGAAACTTGACAATTGTTGTCAATATATTTTGTGGAATGTCGTCTAAAGAAGTATAATTATTTTCAATAAAAAAAGTTTGGAAGGCCTCATTACTTGGTATAAAAATAGTAAATGACCCATCATTTGAAAGATCTATATCTATGCCTGTACGAAATAAGGCTTTATAAAAAATACTATAATCTAACTCACCTTTTAAATATTCTAATAAACCTAAATTACTTGATGGCACAGTGGTTGTTAAACTTTTGGTCGTCTTTAGAAAAACTGAAGGATTATTAGATGTAGATGAAATATTAGGTTCCTCTGAGGTAGTTTGATTGGTATTTACTGGAGTAAGTTCAGTCACATCTTTTTGACAAGAAGTCACTAGTAATAAAATTCCGACAGAACCGATAGTTAAAATATTACTCATGGCATTTATTAATTTAAATGGGTTAATTTTCCCAAAGTGCAAAAAGAATACCAATCAACTTTATTTCAACAAAAAAACAAAAGCCTTCCAGATTTTTTAGATCTAGAAAGCTTTTTTATATTTTTAAACACATAAACACATGAAAATCAATACATTACATATTAATTTCAAATTCCAGTATCGTTTTTTCAATAATATCACAACATTCATTAATCTGTTTCTCATTCATCACCAGAGGCGGTGCAAAACGAATAATATTTCCATGAGTTGGTTTAGCTAGTAAACCATTGTCTCGTAATTTCATACAGATATCCCATGCAGTAGAACTCTCCTCAGTATCGTTAATTAAGACTGCATTTAATAAACCTTTTCCTCGAACAAGTGTAGCCAAATTAGTTTTTTCAATCATTGCATTCATTCGAGATCGAAATATTTTACCCATTGCCTCTGCATTCTCAGAAAGATTTTCATCTTTTACAACTTCTAATGCAGCCATCGCCACTGCACATGCTATAGGATTTCCTCCAAAAGTAGATCCATGTTCACCTGGCTTTATTGCATTCATTATTTCGTCATTCGCTAAAACCGCACTTACTGGAAATACACCTCCAGACATTGCTTTTCCTAAAATCAAAATATCAGGTTTAATCTCAGGCCGATTCTCACAACCTGAATTACAATCACAATTGCCACAAGTAGCTAATAACCTTCCTGTTCGAGCAATTCCAGTTTGTACCTCATCTGCAATAAATAAAACATTTTTAGCTTTACACAAGTCAGAGGCAGCTTTTAAATATCCCTCATCTGGAACAAATACACCAGCTTCCCCTTGAATCGGTTCCACTAAAAATCCAGCAACATTTGAATCCTCCAGCGCTTCCCTCAATGCATCTAAGTCATTGTATGGTATAATTTCAATACCGGGGAGGAACGGTCCAAAACCAGTTGTACTTTGAGGATCAACTGAACCAGAAATAATCGCCATTGTTCGACCATGGAAATTTCCAGTTACGAAAATTATTTTTGCTTGATTTGTTGGAATTCCTTTCACTTCATATGACCATTTCCTACATACTTTTAAAGCTGTTTCTACAGCTTCAACACCTGTATTCATTGGAAGTACTTTATCATAACCAAAATATTCTGTTACGTATTTTTCATATCTCCCCAACATATCATTATAAAAAGCACGAGAGGTAAGCGTTAATTGAGCAGCTTGTTCATTAAGTGCTTTGATGATTCTTGGATGACAATGCCCTTGATTTACAGCAGAATATGCAGATAAAAAATCATAATATTTTTTCCCTTCTACATCCCAAACATATACACCTTCTCCCTTAGCTAACACCACTGGTAGAGGGTGATAATTATGTGCGCCATATTTGTCTTCTAATTTCATTAAATCTTGGGATGACATCATTGTTTCTTGCATCGTGATCTTATTTTAAGGTTAAAAAGGTTAGGTGTTTTTTTGTTGAGTCAAAATCAAATTTTATGTTTTTTATCAAAAAAAAATTATTTTTAATTGGTTTCTTTAAATAAATTGCAAGCTAGGCATTTTCGTAGAATTTGGCAAAACAAGTAGAAAGAATCGTTGAACGTTTGTGTTTAAGTGAATTAACAATTTTTTATCACCTTTGCAAAAAAAAATTCATGAAAAACATTCAATTTTTAATTATCTGTATTTTACCATTCATTTTTTCTTGTTCTGAAAAAGCGAACAATAAAATCTCTTCGACTGAAAAAAATCCTGCTGCTATTGGGTTTAACTTAGCCAATTCTGATCTTGCTGCTATCCAAATTGCCGACCATGTTATGGAAGCAATGGGAGGCAAAAAAGCTTACGATGAGACTAGATATTTGTTTTGGAATTTCTTCGGTAGTCGAACTTTACTTTGGGATAAACATCAAGGTAATGTTAGAATTGAATCTCAAAAGGATGATTTTACAGTTGTGATGAATATTCATTCAATGGAGGGAAAAGTAAAAAGAAACGGAGTAGAATTATCAAATCCTGATTCTCTAGCAAAGTATTTACAAAAAGGAAAAAATATTTGGATTAACGATTCTTATTGGTTGGTTATGCCTTTTAAATTAAAAGATTCAGGAGTCACTCTAAAATACTTAAGTCAGGAGGAAACAGAAGCAGGAAAAATGGCTGATGTACTTGAATTGAATTTCGATAAGGTCGGTAAAACTCCTGACAATAAATATCACGTTTTCGTTGATCAAGAAACTAAGTTGGTTTCACAATGGACATTTTATACAAAATCAACAGATGTTGAGCCCCGATTTTCAACACCTTGGGATGGTTATCAAACTTTTGGAAAAATTAAATTAAGTGGAGGAAGAGGGATATATAAATTAACTGAAATAAAAGTCTTAGAGAATGTACAAGATGGAATATTTGAAAAAATTTGATTTTAAAATACTGTTCATTTCTGCTTTCAGTAAAACCAAGGTATTACTTGTTTTTACTGAAAACAGAGATAATAAATTAACCAATTTTAATAAACCCTAAATCAATTTCCTCGTCTCTTAACTCATTCAACAACATAGTTTCTGTTTGGAACTTATCCCAATATTTTGATAGATCCTCTGCCTTCATATAATCTAAACATTCCTGAAACATTGACCTTACTGAAGTCGGAATCTCATTCCTATTCATCCAATAAAAAAAATCCAAATACTCTTTTTCAATATTACGTTTCACTATTAGCGGTAAAATCTTAATGTTGTAATGAGAGGGTCTCTCTAAAATGTTAAAATATATATCAGTTGGTGCAATCATTTTCAATTTCAAACATTCTCGATAAAAACTAGGTAAATGTTGAATATTAAAAACAGAAATCGTTGGCGATATTTTAAATTTCACATGTGGAAGTATTCGGATCTTTTCGCGATTTTCTAAAATAGTTTCCCATGACATCTCCTTTCTAATGAACTCACCTAATTCTCCTGTCCCGTCCAAACTCGCCAAAACTTCTACTTCTGAAAAATGTTTCCACAACTCTAAGACATCATAATTTTTAAATTTCAACATAGAGAAGTTCGTATTATACCGTAAACGAACTTGAGTTGCCCCATTTTTGATTAACCATTCTAACAACAAAAAATGTTCTTCTATTGCTAAAGGTTCACCACCAGCAAAGTAAATTTCTTCAGCTTGCAACAATGCCCCTCCGCATTTTTTCAGAAATAACATAAAATCATGAATATTTCGGATGATGGCTTTTTCTCCAAGATTAGTTCCTAGTTTTTTTGCATCTGAAAACCATTTTGAACTTGCTCCATGCCAACAAGTTCTGCATCGAAAATTACAAACATTGGAAAACCTAATATCAAAATAAATAGGAAGGGGAGCAGATTTTTTCTCAATTTTTACGTGAGGAAATTTTTCAAAAGTTTCTTGCCTAATACTTTTTCCGCCTGCATCTTCTAGTTTGTAACATTGAGCACAACGTTTATCCTTTTCACCTGAAGCAAATTTTTCGCGAAGATGCTGAATTGGCATCCCATTCCAAATTTCTTCCATACTTTGCTCATTGATGTTACCAAAAGGAATGTTAGCAACACAGCATGCTTTGGCAATGCCATTGTTACCTACATGAAAATGTATCCAAGGCATCAAGCAGTAGGGTTTTATTTTTTGCATTTAATTAACAATTTGCACGAAGTAGATTGCTAAAGTAGACCACTTTATGTAAATCACTTTTACTTCTTAAAAATTCTAAAGACTTTACTTGATTTTCCGGATTGGATTTGCAAAATATAGATTCCGCTTGTAAGCCCAGCCAAATTCATAGTTATCTCCTGCTGCAAACCTGAACTTCTAACTACCTGTCCAATTTCATTAAATAACAATACATTCCCATTTTCTTTACTAGAATAAATAGTTAATTCATCTTCAATCAAATTAGAGGAAATACTTACCCAATTTACGGTCTCCAGGTTATTTATGGAGCTAGTTGGAAAGTAAGCTCGCTGAACTAAAGTGACATCTAAAATAAATGGATTGGAATTTCCTTGTTTATCCGTAATTCCATTGTTACGATTTTCTTCTGTTGCATCTACTGGATCGTCTAAATGCCATTGATACAATTCTTCTTTTTGACTATGAAAAAAATTTGGGTCAGCTCCATCTGCAGCAGACTGATAAATGGTATAAAAGTAAAATACGGCTCTTGCAATATCTCCTTTTACCGATTCACGAGGCTCAAAACCACAGTCTTCATCATCTTTTTCACTATAGGCATCGATATTACTTGATGGAGTTGAATTTGATTGAGTTGCCTCAAAAAACCATTTATCGGTATCATCATCCTCTATATCTCTGAATTCGCAACTACTTCTTGCCTCATTCACGCTTACTTTTGATGGAAAGATATTATGCAAGTCACTTTTTTGAGGTTCGCTGGATGCACCCTTTGACTGAGGATAAACATGTTCCGCATTTATTCCTGCACCATTTTGGTAAGCTGAAATACTTGGATCTTCATTAGGATCAAGGGTCACTTTAAAATTACTGTAAATCCCAAATAAATCATTTCCTACATTGTCAATTTCAGAATACAAAATATCTCTCGCTGGACCATACCCTAAAGTACTTACAGGTGTATAGGTATTTTGCAAAGCTATTATTAATTCTTCTCCCAGTTTACCTGGTTCAATTTGAGCTTGGATAAATATTGGAACTAATAAAAGTAGGAATGTGATTTTCTTGAACATTGATTTTATTTTATTTCAGAATAATAATGATAATATTAGTCGCTGGCGGTAAGTTAAAGGTATAAGTTAAACTGAATTTTAAAGCATCATATTTCCATTTAGTCTTCCAGCTTACTTTGGATGATATGTTCGAGTCGCGTTTTTTAGTATATCTTCTTTTTTCAAAGACATTTTTTTCAACTCCTGTTTGCTATATTTCTCCATTTGATCGTCGAAATGAGGACTATCAGGATCATTAGACGAGCCATAAGGAACAATAGACTCAATTTGAACTCCATCTTTGGTAAATCTCACTAAACTCACATAGGATTCTCCTGCAAAAATTTTAAATCGTCCTTTTTTAAAAGGCTTTCCATACATTGCTGCAATCACATTTGGTCCTCCCCAAATTGGAATAGATTTATCTCCACGAATATGCTTTTGCATAACTCCTAACGGGACGTCTTCTGATTTGAAATATTTTCTCAAATGCTTTTTCACCTCTTTTAACCTTTCTACTAAATATAGTTCTGTGAGAGGTGGTCCAGCAGGAAACAATCCATTTTTATTCCGATCCTTATAAATAAAATGATAACTCAAATTAAAAATCGTTGCACCCAAACTTTCAACATCAGTTTCTCGATCCCAATTATTCAAATGAGTAATTATTTTTGCTAAATCAGGATATTCATTCGGATCTAAATTAAGAAGTAATTCCAAATTAGGAAATGAATGAACCTCCGCAGGTGTATGCCACTTTGTATCCATTTTTATTCGCTTAAAATCATCATATGAAATTTTTCCCTCCTTCTTCATTAAATCAAAATACCGAATCGATCGATTATTATCACCGGTCATGTATCCAAATGTGGAATTGATCGTCGATGGATCAATATTTTCCTCCTTTGCGGTGGAATGGAAAGGAGTATTATTAGAATTCCCAAGGTAACCACAAACTGGGTTCTCTATTTGAAAGATATCTTCAAACAGATGAAAATCATTTCTCCAAACTACTTCTGATGTGTAACCTGGCAATACTTTTTTCCAATCATAGTTGGGATTCCTCTTTGGAAAAAGGCCAAGGCTAGAATAAAAAATATTATCTTGATTGTCAGCATACATCAAATTAGTTGTACAGACACCAAGGCGACTAACTGCAGATTTAAACTCATCAAAATTCTTTGCCTTATTCATCATGTACCATTGTTCGGCACCTCCAATAGTTTGATTTGCTGTAAATTTTAAAGCATAGTAATTTCCATTCTTACTTTTTAATACTGGTCCATGTTTGCTTCGATACATTTTTCGCTTAACCCCTATTTTCAATCCTAAAATTTTAATTTTCAGTTTTACTTTTTGTATTTCAAGCGTTTCCCATTTTCCATCAAAGAAATATTTATTCTTTTCATTTTTATGCATTTCTAATTTATAAATGTCAGAAAAATCTGCATGATTGACAGTATGTGTCCAAGCCAAATTTTCATTGGCACCTACAGTGACATGCATCCCTCCAAGCAAAGTTGCCCCTAATACATTCATCCCCTCCTCACTTACCAAATGTGCCTCATACCAAGAATATGGTCCTTCTAAAGGTTGGTGAGGATTTATTGCTAGATAGGTCTGACCATCTTTAGTTTTATTGCTATTGACAGCAAAGGCATTTGATCCCATAGGAGTTCGATTTTCTAATGCTTCCATTTTTCCAGAAACTACTTTTTGTAAATCACCAGGCAATCCGGATAGTAGTGTTAAAGCCAACGTATACCCCTTAATCACATCCTGACCGTTTATAGGAAACATTTTTTTAGAAAGAATTTCCTTAGGATATTTTTCAGCAAAATCATTCATTCCCTGAGCATAAGCTTTAAGGATTTCTTTAAATTTTGGTGAAATTTCAGCCTCATACCTTTCATCAACAATTTCATTCACCTCAATTAGATGAGCAGCAAAATCTAAAACTGCACCCTCTACACCTTTAACTGCCCCAAGTCCACCTCGAATGGGTAATAAAGTTTCTTGAATTGTTTCAAAATCGTCTTCTGCAGATGCCCACGCTAAACCATACGCCACCTGAGCATCCGTTTTTGCATAGACATGAGGAACACCCCATTGATCACGAATAATAGTAATGTCGTCTGGATTGATTTGAGCAAAGTTATAAGTGATAAAAAAAGAAAAAAAGAAAAGAAAGGAAACGGAGATCTTAATCATATTTTTTTGTTTTGAACAAAAATAGGAAAATGTTTTCAACTATTCTCTCCTAAATACTATAACCTTAAGGTCATTTTAGATTATGATAAAAATTTAGGAACTTTATTAATCCAACCTTTTTAATTTGAAAAAAATTATTACTTTTTGGTTGTGATATCCTATTTTGCGAACTCAATAAACAAAAGCTTTAACTCTCATCAAAATCCAAATATAACAAGTTATATGTCCCAATTTTTTATCGAAAATAATTTGCTTAAAGTAGGCATCAACCAAAAAGGTGGAGAACTATCTAGCCTTTTATCTCTAAAAAATGGAATGGAATATTTATGGCAAGCAAACCCCAAATTTTGGGGAAGACATTCCTGCATTCTATTTCCATATATTGGTAAAATATGGAAAGATAATTTCAGAATTGGAAAGAAAATATATCACGGGAAACAACATGGATTTGCTAGAGATTTAGTTTTTGAAAAAATTGTTTTGGAAAAAGAAAAAGCAACATTTCAACTAAAGTACAATGAGAAAACTTTGGATAATTACCCTTTCCGATTTTTACTAATAATAAAATATACTTTAAAAAAAAATCAATTACACATAACCTACGAAGTAGATAACTTAGATAATCAGCCAATATATTTTTCACTCGGTGCACATCCTGCATTTAATGTTCCTTTGAAAAAAAATGAAAAACGATCGGACTATTTTTTAGAATTTGAGAAGGTTGAAAATGCAAAAACTTTGGAAATAAATGACGGATATATAGATGGTAATTTCCGAGATGTTTTTAATGAGAAAAATACGATTCAAATTTCGGACGATTTATTCTCAAAAGATGCACTAGTCTTTAAAAACCTAAAATCAAATTTTTTGCATTTAAAAAATTTGATTGGAGAAAAGATTTGGACTTTCACCTTTGAAGATTTTTCCTATCTAGGAATTTGGTCATACAATCAAGAATCACCTTTTATTTGTATTGAGCCATGGTTTGGCGTAGCAGATGAATTAAATGCAAATTGGGATTTCAGGAAAAAGGAAGGAATTGTGGAATTGGGAATTGGAAAGAAATTCATCTGTGAACACAGTGTTACAATTTATTAATAATAGCGTAGAAATATCTCTACTATCTTTATGAACATGAAAAAAGAAAGCATATTTAAACTTATATCTATTGGTTTTGGCATTACAATTACATTATTATTCATCGAAATAGGGCTTCGATATATTTCATACAACAATTATCATAGCCTAGATGAAATCGGTGTTGAAAAAAGAAAAGCACTCAACGATCCTCAAAGTGAAAAAACTTTAGGAGAAATTATTCAACTTTCCACCAGCAATAAAATTATTTATGAGCTGATTCCAAACTCAATTTATAGTTTTCAAAATGTTATAGTCAAAACTAATTCTAACGGATTTAGGGACAAAGAATATCCAACAAAAAAACCCAACAAAACCAAGCGAATAATTGGTCTTGGTGATTCTATAATGTTTGGCTGGGGCGTTGATGAAGAGGAATGCTATCTAAGCCGATTGGAAAATATGCTTAACCAAAATCGAAACGATTCGACCAATTATGAAGTCATCAATACCGGCGTACCCGGTTATAATACGGCAATGGAAGTAGCTGTTTTAAAAAACAAAATAGACCTAAGCCAAGTAGATCTAGTTATCATTAATTTTATTGAAAATGATTTTGACTTGCCAAATTTCATTCGAAAAAAGCCGCCTTATGATAATTTCAAACAATCATTTATTCGCAAAGAACTTTTTCCTAGAAGTTTAGATGGTTGGAGAGGAATTGATTCTCGATTGCATGAAGCTCCTTTTGACACCTCAGGATATTATGAAAAAGATCCAGAAAATGTTCCTAATATTTATAAAGAAATGGTTGGTGAAACAGGTTATTTAACTGCAATGCAAACTTTAAATAACCTGAGTGAAAAACATGGGTTTAAGTTAATACTTCTGACAAATAGTCTCTTTAAACCAAGACCAAAACCAGTAAAGGACTTCGCTAAAAAATCAAAGATCTACTACCTCGATGTCAAAGATGATTGGAAGATTTGTAAACCTGAATTTAATAACAAACCTTATCATATTTCAGACATTGATTACCATCCAAATCGATATGGACATGCTTGCAATGCCAGAATTTTGTATCGCAAAATAAAAGAGATTTTATAATCGTATAAAAATATCAAAAAACTTATAATACTAAACAAAATAAGTCAAACGTAAAATTTTCCAATCTTTTGATTCACATAAATCATTTATCGGTCTTTTGTAAAATCCAATTCTCTTTTATTTTTCTCTTCATGTGTTAAAAATTTTATAATTTCACCGCAATATTACAATGTTTGATTATGTTAAATCATTTTACATACTTAACTAAATCTCAAACCGAATTTCCTAATTTAGATTATATAACTAAAATATCTTTTAAACACCTGCGGATCATCCATTTTGCAGGTTTAAAAAAAGTAACCTTATGAATTTTAAAATCCCAACTTTAGCCTTTTTGCTGAGTTTTCTTTTCGCTTCTCTTTCCCTATCTGCACAAAAAACAACTACTCTCTCAGAAGCCCAATTGGCCTTCAAAAAAGGTATGGAGTTCTTCGATGGAAAAGTTTTTGGACTAGCTCAAAATGAATTTCGTAAAACTATTGAATTATTGCTTCCTGTCAACGAACCTGAAGCAAAATTACTAAAACAAAAAGCAGAATTGAATTTTGCTAAATGTGCCGTCAAATTGGGTCAGCCTGAGGGAGAAAATCTTATTATCGAATTTGCTCGAAAAAATCAACCTGACCCGATTGCCAACGAAGCACTTCTAAACATTGCTAATTTTTATTTCAATGATAAAAAATTCGACAAGGCTATGATCCTATATGCCTCAATTGATACCTATGCATTACCCTCCAATCAAAGGTCTGAAGTAGTATTTAAAATTGCTTATTTAAATTTCATCAAAAAGAAATTTTCTTTGGCAAAGTCTCAATTCAGATCAATTAAGGATATCCAGAACGATTATTATTATCCTGCTAATTATTACTACGGTATGTGTAATTTTTTTATAAAAAAATATGCAGATGCTATTTCGAGTTTCCAAAAAGCTAGTGGCTCTAAAAGATATAAACCATATGTACCTTACTATATAACTTCTATCTATTTTGCAGAACGCGATTTTTCCAAAGTGATAAATTATGGTGTTTCAAAAACCGAAGATCGAAAAGTTAAGAATCAAGCAGATATTAATCGTTTGGTTGGTAGAGCTTATTTTGAAGAAGGAGAATTTTCTATGGCAAAAAAATATTTAGAGTTCGCTTCAAAACGAGTTAAGAAAATGGATGCTTCAGATTACTATCAATTAGGATTTGTACAATACCAATCAAATGAATACACAAAAGCTATAAAGAATTTCAAAAAACTTAATAGAGAAAAAAATAAAATGGGACAACTTGCTATGTACTACTTAGCAGATTGTAACTTAAAATCTGGTGATAAACGTTCTGCAAGGAATGCTTTTGCGAATTCAAGTCGATTGAATTACGATAAAAAAATTCAAGAAGAATCTTTATGGAATTATGCCAAGCTTTCATACGAAATGAGATTTGATAGAGATGCAAGTGATGCATTACAAAAAGTCGATCCAAAAAATCCAAATTATGCAGAAGCACAGGAATTACTAGGAAATATTTTCCTCAATACTCGAGACTATATAAAAGCAATGCAAATTATCGAGAGGATGCCTAACAAAACAACTAAAATTAAACAGACTTATCAAAAAGTGGCATACTACCGAGGTGTACAATTGGCTGGTGATGGAGACCTTGATGGAGCAAAACAATTGTTCTATAAAAGTTTGGATAATGATTTTGATGCCAGAACTTCTGCTTTAGCTAATTATGGTTTAGGTGAAATAGCACATCAACAGAAAAAATTTCGTGAGAGTAATCAACATTTAACTAAGTTTTTACGAACTGCAAAATCACTGAATAACTTGCCTGATGGTGCATCTGTAAATACTGCGTATTACACGATTGGATACAACTTTTTAAAAGAAGGAAAATTTAAATCCTCCTTAGGATACTTCCAAGATGCTGTTGCTGGAATTAAGAGGGATGCACCATTTATCAAAGATCAATATGTAAGAAAACAAGTATTAGCAGACGCGACTTTACGCGCAGGCGACGCATTGTTTAAAACTAATAAATATAATAGTGCAATTAAATATTATGATGAAGCGATTAGTAAAAAATACTCCGGTTACGTATATGCCCTTTATCAAAAAGCAATCATTGAAGGTCTGCGAGGGAATCCGACTGATCAAATTTTAGCTTTAGAAAGATTAACTGAACAATATCCAAATTCTGAGTTTACAGATGATGCTTTGTTATCTCTAGGAAATGCTTATCAAGATATTGGACGAACTAGCCAAGCTAATGCAGCATTTAATAAATTAGTTAGAAATTTTAAAGGAAAATCAAGTTTAGTAAATCAGGGTTTATTAAAACTTGGACTAATCGCATACAATTCAGGTGACTTACAAGGAGCCATAAAAAATTATAAAAACATATTTAAAAACAACCCAGACCCAAAAGAGGCTGAGGGTGCTTTAGCAGCATTGGAAGAAATTTATGTAGATGATCTAGGACAACCAGACAATTATCTTCGTTTCCGAGAAAGTCTTGGTGGTTATGATGTAACAACTGCAGCTCGAGATTCAATTAACTTCAAAGCGGCTGAATCTCAATTCGATATTGGAAACTACAACAAAGCAATTACCAAGTACAATGACTATATAGTAAAATTTCCTAATGGAAGACATATTATACCAGCTTACTTCCACCGAGGAGAGTCGAATACAGCGTTGAAAAAATACTCAACAGCACTTAGAGATTATGACTATGTGATTAATAAAGGACAGAGTAGATATTACGAAAAAGGATTGCGTAAAGCGGCTATCATCAGTTATAACCATGAAAAAGATTTTGAAAAATCCTATACCTATTATAGCAAATGGGTAGACGTAGCAAGTACTGAAGAGGCAAAATTTGAGGCAAAATTAGGAAGCCTTAGATGTGCATATCGAACAGATCGGTCAGAGGCAGTTTATTCTATGGCTAATAAAGTTTCAAATAACCCAAGAGCATCCCAGGACCAAATTGCAGCCGCTAATTTTTACCTTGCAAAGATGGCATTTGACAAAAAAGACTATGATCGTGCTATTGCTTCCTTTAACAAGGTGATGAATAATTCTAACAATGAAAATACGGCAGAGGCTCGTTTCTCCATTGCCTATATTTATTATGTTAGAAGAGATTTGGATATCGCTGAAAGCGCTGCAATGAGTGCCATTCGAGAGAATTCTAGTTATCAAATTTGGGTAGCTAAAAGTGGACTATTATTAGCTGATATTTATGTTGAGCAAAGTAACTATTTTGACGCAAGAGCATTGTTAGAAGGAATGATCGCTAGTTATGAAGATGAAGCGGAAGTAAAAGCACAAGTTGCAATAGCAAAAGAAAAATTAGCAGCCTTAAATGCGAAAGAAAACAGAAACAATAATTTAACAAATCCAAATAGCGACATTCTAGAACTGGATGAAACGGGAGGCATCTAAAATATTGGATAATCGCTCCGGTTTAGTTTTACAAAACGTCGAGCTAAGCGAAAATAAAACGTCTAAAGTTAAACGATGTCAACAAACCTAAAATCATAAAAGAAATGAATTTAATAAAAAATATATTTATACTAATCCTAGTTACCTTGAGTTTTCAAGTGGTAACAGCACAGCCTGGAGGAGGTGGATTAGAAGCAGGTGAAGTAGAAGTAATCAAAGAATTTGATGCCCGATTATTAGATACTGAAAAATTAAAGGTATTACCTGGTCTACCACCTTTAGATACAACTTCCAGAAGATTGAATTATGAAGTACCGCTGAAGTCCGTTCTCATTGATTACCCAGATCCAACCTTACGTCCGATTGCAATAAAAAAGAGCAAAATTGATAAAGGGTTTCGAGGGTTCTTAAAAGCTGGATATGGATATCCTAACTCTCCTTACGGAGAATTTGGTTATAATTTCGGAGGAGAAAGGAAAAACTACAATTTAGGGATTCATCTTCTTCATAACTCTGCTAATTTCAATAATGATTTTAAAGATCAAAGATATTCTTTGACAGATGCTTTATTGAAAGGTGCTTATTATTTGGAAGAAGGAGGAATGGCTGTTGGGGGGAAAATTGGGTATAAGGTGGATCAAGTTCATTACTTTGGATACGACCCAGCAGGTGGAATATTAGGTGATACACTCCTGGATCGAGAGCAAATCAAACAACAATTTAATACATTAGGTTTTGGTGTTAATTTGTTTAATGGTGAAAGAAATGATCTTGATATCAGCTATAATGCTGGGGTTGATTTTTATACCATGAAAGATAACTTTGCTTCAGATGAATTAGGATTCAATCTAAACCTGAGTGGAACAAAATGGTTTAATGAAAAAAATCCACTAACATTGACAGTTCGTACAGATTTCACAACTTATGAAGACTCAATCAAACAAAAATTAAACAACTTCTATCTTCAACCTAATTTTACATTTCATGGAGATAAATTCAGAATTAAATTAGGTGTTAACTTAGTTTCCTTTGATGACAATTTTGATTTATTGCCAGACTTGGAGGCGTCCTATGCTTTATTAGGAGCAAGGTTAGCACTTTTTGGAGGTTGGAAAGGAGATTATGTAAAAAACAGTATGGAAAAACTATCTGATTACAATCCATACATCTCTACTTTTGGAAAATTGGATTTACGTAATACCGTCTATAATCAATACTATGGTGGTGTTCGTGGCAGTATAGGAATCATTGAGTACAATGGCCAAATAGGTTATAAAAATGCCAAAGACTTAGCATTGTTCCAAACTGATACTTCTGACTTAAGAAGACGATTTATTACAGTTTATGATACAGTTGACATCTTTAATATCGAAGGTGTCATTACCGCTCGCCCATTCAAAAATTTTGAATTAACTGGTGCGGTTACCCAAAACATCTATAGCCCAAAGAATCAAGCTAAAGCTTGGCACTTACCTAATTTAAATGTAAATATCACCGCTACATATTTAACTTTGGAAGATAAATTGAGATTGAAAGCTGAATTATATATAGAAAATGGAGTTCCATTTTTAGACGAAAACGGTACAGCAGATAATCTTAATGGTTTATTTGATCTAAGTTTTGGTGCAGATTATCAATTAGCAAAAAACTTCGGAATTTTTCTAAATCTCAATAATGTTGCTGGAAATAAGCGCCAACGATGGGCAAATTACCCTACCTATGGTATAAATGTATTAGGAGGTGTAACTGCCAGATTCTAAACAAATTGAGTATCTCAGCTTAAAAAAGAAGCCAAATTCTTATAGAAATGAATTTGGCTTCTTTTTTATATGACCACTTTTTTATATAAAACCCCATTTTCCTAACTTTTTTCTTGCAAAGTCCCTACAATTATTCTAATTTTGGGCATTTAAACTACCCTTCCCTTAAAAGCATTATTCTGGCTGCATGGAATCTCTTCTGGAACCTCAGATTTGATCATTTTTTACATTACTTTTAAAGAAGTTATTGTTTACACGTAATTCGTGTTTCAAATTTTAATTTTTTTGCTAAAAAACAGCATTATGAAACAAGTAAATGTTTTATTAATTCTTCTATTTACCGCTTTTAATTCGTTTGGTAATAGTATTTATATTGACTACAATGCTAGTAAAGATTGTATGGATAGTTATGAATATGCCAAAGATGGAAATGAAGAAACACCTTTCCTATTTTACCACCTTAAAGTTAGTGATAATGAAAAAATCATTTTAGAAGCAGGTGAAGATTATACCCCTCGTCAATACAAACCAGCTGGCACTGAATCTTGTGCTGAATTGGAAAGAGACGAAAAATTTGTTGACGATGTAAACAAAGGGAAACTTGAAGTATTCTTGGTACAAGAACATACTTATGGTTTTAGAATTTACAAAGTCAAAAGGGCTGAATATTTTTACAACACAAATATCGCTTTCGGTACACGCTCAAATAATTATTCTTTTTCATACTATTATAATCAAGCATCAACAGGAAACCTAGCAACAAAAGGTTCTACAGCAGATGTGTATTTCAGTGAAAAAGATGATAATGATTGTTTGACTCGCTATAAATTTCGTATTAAAACTGATCACAATAGTAACAATATGGCTGACTTGACAATCCTTCCTGAAATTGGAATTTTGTACAAGAAATCTGATCCAATGCCTCCACTAGCAATAGGTGAGAAATTGGAATTAAGAAAAATTAATAATTATAGTATAGTTGATTACTTAGGCTTGATTTGTAAGTTTTATGGTGGCCAACCCAAAACAGACTCAGTTACTACTAGCAACCCTGAAAATTTATTAGCAGATAATTCTGATACTCAAACTAACTCTAATATTAATTCTCCTAATAGAGGAGTAAGTGTTATCGGTGGAAATACAGGAGGTGGACTTCTCTCCGAAAGTTCAACTACAACAGGAGGCTACAACTCTACTGTTTTTACTGGAGCAGGGAGGATTTATTTAGACTTAGATAAAGGTTATTATGTAGATTCTCAAACTGGAAAAAGAGCAGAGGGAGACTTTGGAGGAAATTCCTACAGTAATGGATACATGGTCAATAATAATATAGATCCAAAGCCTCCTACTTTATCAACAATTACAGATGAACCTGAATCGCCTAAAAATTCATCTGATAACTATTCTGGATGTCTAGAAGTTTCAACCAACGACACTCATATTGTTCAGAAAAAGGAAACACTCTATACCATTGCTAGAACTTATGGATTAGATATTAAAGTGGTAAAAAAATGGAATAAGATCGGTGCAAATAATCGAATTTATCCATGCATGAGACTGGCAATTGTTGCTCCAGTAGAGAAACCTTCTAAAGGTGCAGGTACTGCTGATTGCTTCGAACAACCAACTTACAATACTCATGTAGTTCAAAAAAGTGAAACACTTTACAGCATTGCTGCCACCTATGGAGTAACAGTTAACCAAATTAAAGCATGGAATGGATTAAAACGTGATGCAATTTATCCTTGTACTAGATTAATGATTCAACCACCTGCAGATTATCAGATCATTCGTCAAGCTCCTACCCAAACTAAAAGAACAGCATACTACATTAAGCCACAAACAACATCAGTTCCTATTAATACACCAGTTACTTCACAGCCTCAATCTTATACATATATTGGAGCAAAGGGAGCAAAATATCACACCGTATCAAAGAATGAAACTTTATTTGGAATCGCATCATTACATGGTATAAAAGTAGATGAGTTAAAAAGAGTTAATGATTTGACTTCAAATATGATTAAGCCTGGACAAGTGTTATTAATCAATGAGGCAATTGATAGAGCTCAGATAATTCAAGTTCCGGCTCAACAAACGACTCCTCAGGACTATATCTATATTAATCCTGCTTTTGCTGGCAATAGAACTTCTCAAGGACAACCTTTGGTGACTGGAAAAGGAGACGAATTAATCGAAATGAATGTGAATGGAACTCAACGATTAATTCATATCGTTCAAGATGAAGATACTTTGCATGGCATTGCTCTAAAATATAAAACCACTGTTAGTCAACTCAGATCATTAAATGATATGGATAGAAATGAAGTAATTGTTCCTTTCCAAAGATTGTATGTACGATAAAATATAGATGAAAAAAATACAAAAGGCTTCTAACTTAAAGTTAGAAGCCTTTTTTTATGTCATCTTACGACATCTAATTATTTGTTGCTATTACTGCATTTTCTCAAAGTATTAATTAGGTTTAGGAAAAGACTAATAAAATAATATTTGTCTACTTTGTATTTTAACAGACATTTTCTTAACTTTCGGAAATTCTACTTCTTACCAATCTGTAGAGAAATTCTAAAAACTAGATTTAAAACCTTTTAAAACCAACACCAATCATTAAAAAGCTATTGTCTTTTTAGTGTTCTGTATTTATATTTCTAACTTAAAAACAAAACAAAAAAATGAAAATTAAGTTTACTTCCCTTCTCTTAGTTTTATTATTTAATTCAACTACTATTTTTTCACAGTTGCAAAATGGTGCAACTGCTCCCAACTTTACATTAGTCGATCTTGATGGAAATACTCATACCTTGTATGATTATCTAAATACTGGAAAAACGGTTGTAATTGATTTTACTGCAACATGGTGTGGACCATGTTGGAATTATCACCAAACCCATATTTTAGAAGATCTCTATACAACAAAAGGTCCTAATGGTACAGATGAGGTGATGGTTTTTAGTATTGAAGCAGATTACGGAACAAATGAAGATTGTATTTATGGCCTATCAACGTGTAATGGCAACACACAAGGAGATTGGACTGCTGGCGTTACTTACCCTATGATTAACCTAACAAGTTCTAATGGACCATCCGTCAACAATCAATACAATATTAACTTCTATCCGACCTTATATAGCATTTGTCCTGATCGAAAAATTTATGAAGTTGGACAACCATCCCTCTCAGGATGGAACAATTGGATTACTAGTTGTACGCTAGAAGGTTCTGGGCAAGTAACATCTAATGAAAACTGTTATGGCGAAAATAATGGAGAAGTTAGTTTGACTGCTTCCGGTGGATATGGTACAAGTTCTTATTTATGGAGCAATGGAAATACCACTCAGAATTTATCTGGTGTAGGTGCTGGTTCTTATAGTGTTACAGTAACAGAAGGACAAGGCCATTTTATAGAATTAGGTCCCTTTGATGTTACTGGACCAACTACTGCAGTAGAGATTTCAGTAAATAACATTAATAATGTAGATTGTAATGGTCAAGCATCTGGGTCTATCTTAACCTCCAGTAATGGTGGAGCCCCCGGATACTCTTATCTATGGAATAATGGAGTAACAGATCCGACTATATCTGGTCTATCAGGAGGAACTTATACATTAACTGTTACAGACGCTAATGGTTGTACTGATCTGGAACAAGTTACAGTAACCGAACCTCCTCTATTGACTTTATCTTCTACACCTTTTAATGATGACTGTAATCAGGGAAATGGTATTTTAATCATAAGTGCAAATGGTGGAAACCAAGGATATACCTATGATATTGGAAATGGACCAACCTCAAACAATCAATTTTTCAACTTGTATGCTGGAAGCTATACAGCCACAGTAACTGACGCGAATGGATGTAACGAAACGACAACTGCAGTTATAGGAAATGATCCTCCTCCTACCGCAAATGCTGGTGCAGGTGGCACACTTGATTGCTTAAATCCATCAATAGAATTAAATGGAAGTAGTTCTGCACCGGTTTCTAGTTTCTTATGGTCAACTTCTAATGGCAATATTGAATCAGGTGGAAATACAGCAACTCCAACTGTTAATGCTGAGGGAACTTATATACTTCAAATCACGGATATAATTACGGGTTGTACTGCAGTAGATTTAGTAGACGTTGTAGATAACTATGTTTTCCCAACAGCTAACGCAGGTAATAGTCAAAATTTGGATTGCGCAACATTAGAAATATCATTAGATGGATCTGGTTCCTCCTCTGGAGTTGATATTACTTATCTTTGGACTACTACCAATGGTAATATTGTTTCTGGTGAAACATCAACCTCGCCTGTCGTAAATGCTACTGGTACTTACAACATAATAGTGACTAATTCCTCCAATGGTTGTACCCAAATTGATGATGTTGTTGTATTAGGAAATAATAATGCACCAAATGCCAATGCAGGACCAAATGGAGAGTTAAATTGTAACGTAAACTCATTAACTCTGAATGGTTCAGCTTCTTCAACAGGTGGAACCTTTACATACTCGTGGACCACTACTAATGGAAATATTACAGGTGGTGGAACAACTTTAAATCCTACCGTTGATGCATCTGGTACTTATGTTTTGGTTGTTACTAACACTTCCAATAATTGTACATCTGAAGCATCCACTTTAGTTAGTAGTAATACCTTAGCTCCAACTGCTGATCCTGGCGCTCCTGGTACTCTTACATGTGTAACAAATTCAGTTGAGCTAGATGGATCAAACTCCTCAGGTGGAAACAATTTGAGTTACGAATGGTTTGACTCCAATAATAATTCTATTTCTACAAATGCAACTACAAATGTTAATATTTCAGGAAATTATTCATTAGTTGTAACGAATAATGATAATGGCTGTACTGATCAATCAAGTGCAACGGTAAGTCAGAATACAACTGTTCCAACTGCAACTGCAAATACGAATGGATTATTAGACTGTAATAATTCAGTCGTTACATTAAATAGTTCAGGTTCAACAAACGGTTCTTTTGAATGGTCTGATCCAACTGGTGCAAATATTGGAAATGGAGCAACCGTTGACGTATCTGCAGGAGGCACCTATGAATTACTAGTTACTGATAATGATAATGGTTGCACAGCATCAACTTCAATTATTGTTAATCAAAATATTAACCAACCTACATCAAGTATTGCTCCTTCCGCAAGTATTACTTGTACCACTACTACTGTAAATCTTGATGGAAGTTCCTCAACTTCAGGAACTAATATCAGTTACGAATGGATAGATCAAAATGGAAACTCTGTTGGAACTGAAAATAATATTGATGTTTCTGTCGCAGGCGACTTCACATTGATTGTCACTGATAATGATAATGGTTGTACCTCTTCCTCTATAGAAACGGTTACAGTAAATTCATCTCCTCCAATGGTAGATCCAGGAGCATCAGCAACATTAGATTGCGCTAATTCTATGGTTACTTTAGATGGAAGTAATTCTGCTTCAGGAACTAATATCTCATACGAATGGTTTGACCAAGATGGTAATTCTGTAGGTACTACATCCACAATTGGTGTGTCCAACATAGGAACTTACCAATTAATTGTTTCTGACAATTCAAACGGCTGTTCATCATCTGCCACAACTCAAGTAGATGAAAATTATGTGGATCCTACTTCAGTTTCATCTACCTCTGGTCAATTAGATTGTACTAATTCTTCTGTAACCTTAGATGGAAACGGTTCCTCAAACGGAGCAAATTTCTCTTACGAATGGCAAGATGCAAACGGTGCATTAGTAGGAAATGATATTACTATAAGTGTATCTGCTGAAGGATCTTATAATTTAATAGTTACAAATTCTGTAAATGGATGTACTGCCACAAGTCAAGTTACGGTAGTAGCAAGTAATGATTTCCCTAGTGTTATGGTAAATGGTTCAAGCGAATTAAATTGTGCTATACAAATGGTGACCTTGGATGGAAATGGTTCATCTTCAGGTTCTAATTTCGAATACCAATGGCTAGATAATAATGGTGCCCCAATCGGTTCAAATGTTACGGTTGAAGTAGGTATTGCTGGAACATACAGCTTGATTGTTACCAATACAAGCAATGGATGTTCTGCCTCGTCTAATTATATACTAAATGAAGATACAAACGCACCAACTGCAGAAGCAAATACAGCAGGTCAATTAGATTGTGCCAATACGACAACTGTAATCGATGGAGCTGGTTCTTCAATTGGAAGTGACTTCTCGTATGAATGGCAAGATGTCAATGGTAATGTTTTAGGAACAGATTTAACAATTGAAGTGAGTCAAATAGGAATTTATACTTTAATTGTTTCTAATTCAGCAAATGGATGTAGTAATTCTGTCAATGCAGAGGTAACTTCCTCCGCTGATCTACCTGTTGCAAATGCAGGTGCTGGAGGCACATTAAATTGTAATACAGTTTCCTTAATTCTTGATGGTAGTGGTTCTTCAAGTGGTAATGAATTCTCTTATGAATGGACAACTACCAATGGAACAATCCTCAATGGAGGAACTACACTTAATCCGAATGTAAATGCAGGAGGAACATACCAGTTAACAGTTTTCAATAATGATAATGGATGTACCTCTACTTCAGATGTTGTCGTAATAGCAACACCGGAAATAGGTATTTCATTAGAAAGTTCAACCAACGTAAATTGCTTCGGAAATAATAATGGAGCAGCTGCTGTTCAAGTTTCTGGTGGAAATGGAACGTATTCTTATGAATGGTCCAATGGTGAAACCCAAGCATCTATTGAAAATCTTACAGCAGGAACTTATAATGTAATTGTTACCGACGAAGATAATTGTACTGCAATTTATAGTGTAAATATCGAGGAACCAACAGAACTTTCTAGTAATACATCTGTTTCAAACGAAACTTCTTACCAAGGAAATAATGGTTCAGCTACGGCTATTCCATCTGGTGGATCCATGGGATATACTTATGTTTGGAGCACTGGTTCAACAAATGCTACCATTTCAAATCTAGCACCTGGGACTTATACTGTAATCATTACTGATGCCAATGGATGTACAACTGAAAAAACAGTTACCGTTGAGGAGTTTATTTGTTCTATTTCCTCTGATGTCTCTTCCATCAATGTGAGTTGTAATGGAGCAGGTGATGGACAAGCAACAGCTTCTTTGACTCAAGGATCAGGAACACCAACTTTTGAATGGAGCAATGGTGAAACTACAAATTCTGTTTCAAATCTTGGAGCTGGAACCTTTACTGTTATTATTACAGATGGAGATAATTGTCCAAGTATGCAAGAGGTAACAATAACAGAACCTGCTGCAATTATTACTTCAATAATTGATGTTGTAGATGTTGTTTGTGCAAATGCAACCGATGGATCTGCAACTGTAGATGCTGAGGGTGGTATTGGAACATTAACTTACCAATGGTCAACTGGTGCAATAACAGCAACGGCAACTGACTTAAGTGCTGGAACCTACACCGCAACTGTTACTGATGGGAATTTCTGTTCAACTACAACTTCTGTTGAAATTATTTCCAATGATTCTGTTGATCCTCAAGCGATTTCTCAAAACATAACTATTTCACTTGATGCAAATGGTTTGGCAGATATTTCAGCAATGATGGTGGATAATGGAAGTAATGATAACTGTAATATTTCAGGTCTTGATATAGATAAAACACAATTCGACTGTTCTAATCTAGGAACAAACGAAGTAATGTTAACAGTAACTGATGGTGCTGGAAATACTAATTCCACAATGGCGATAATTACAGTTATTGACGAAATTGCACCAACCATAACTTGTATTGCAGATGTAGTTTCTAATAGTTGTAATGGCGTAACTTATAGTTTACCAGCTACCGAGGATAATTGTGGCGTTCCAACTATAGAACTAATAAGTGGATTGGCAAGTGGTGAAGCTTTCCCAGAAGGTACAACTGAGGTAACATACAAAGTTACTGATGCTTCTGGCAACGAAGCAACTTGTTCTTTCACAGTTACTGTTGAAAATACTATGGATATCGAAACAATGAATGATGTAATGCCATTATGTAATGGCGATTCAAATGGTTCACTCGGTGCGTTAATCGGTGGTGGAACAGCTGGCTACACTTACTTATGGAGTGATGGTCAAACAAATGAAACTGCTATAAACCTTATAGCAGGAACTTACACTTTATTGGTAACTGATGCAACTGGTTGTCAATTAGAAACAATCACAACTCTTGCTGAACCTGATGTACTAAGTGCTAATTATACCATTTCTTCACCGGCTTGTTTCGGAGCAGTTAATGGAACAATTACAGCTGTGGCCGATGGTGGAACTGAAGGTTATTCATTCCTTTGGAGTGATGGTCAAACAACTCAAACTGCTACTAACCTAATAGCAGATGAATATACCGTTCTAATTACAGATGCAAATGGTTGTGAATTAATGAGTTCAGAACTTCTATTAGATCAACCTGATGAATTAATCTTGACATTAGATAATGTTACCAACTCTACTTCAACTACATCTAACGATGGAAGCGCTGAAGTAACCATAGAGGGTGGCGTTGGTGGATATACTTATGAATGGGTCTTGAATGGAAATATTATTTCCACAGACGAAGATTTGACCAATGCAGCTCCTGGTGATTATTCATTAACAGTTACTGATGATAACGGTTGTGTTGTTGTCTCAAATGTAATTACGATTGAAGCTATTACCAGTGTGATCGATCCAAGTTTAGACAAACACATTACGATGATGCCTAACCCCACAGACGGAATGTTTTTGATTAATCTTGAATTACCTCAAGTAAGTGATGTACAAGTTCGCATTTATGACATCACAGGTAAAGAAATTTTAACGAGTCCTAAACAAAGTGTTTTTGAAAATCAATTGGAATTCAATCTATCTTCATTTACTAATGGAGTTTATATTGTAAAAATTACAGTTGATGACTCTGTTATAGCTAAAAGAATAGTTTTACAAAGATTCTAGAAAAATTTTTTACCAAAACATTAAAAAAGCCCTCTGACTGAAAAGTTGGAGGGCTTTTTTAATGTTTTATTTTACCTATTTAACTAATCCAATCTTCTTTTTTACAACAAATTAGATCATTCAACTTGAGAAATGGGGCGTCTAATATTCCCTAATTCCCATTAAAAAAATCAATCTCTAGAAATTGAATCTCATCATTTTTTTCTTACAAATTATTTCATCAATAAAGGAAAGACATAGTTAATTAGCAATCCATCATACTCACTCGAAATTATCAAAGGAAGAATTTGAAGTAAACAGATTACCGAAGACCGAATTATAAATCATAAAAATACCCACAACGTTTTTTATAAAAAAAGAAATACAGGAAAAATAATTATTCATATTTTTGGAATCATTCAACCTGATCAAGGATTTTGAGTTGTTGAATCTAAACTAAAAAATGTTTATTTCCTCGATATTTTTTTAGATAAAATTCTTGGGTTGAGAATTTTTTAATTCAAATTTGAACATACCTAGTATCGTCCAGCTGCTTGATATATAAATTGCTTTAATGTTTTTATTATCATTTCTAACAGCAAGTTAGGACCAAATAGCTGTTAGTAAGCTATCAAAATAAAATTGCCAAAAAATAAAGAAATTAAAATCTTTGCCTCCTCATTTTTCCAAATCCAACAACTTATTATTATTTTGGAAAATATTATTTGGAAAAAAAAATTAATATGGGTATATTTTTTGTTTAGATAAACTACATACTCACCTTAATCTATCGTAATTAATTTCGAAACTATTAAAATCTTTTTTTATGCTTTCACCTTATACCGGTCAATGGACTTTTGATGAAGCAGCACACTTATTGCGACGTACTATTTTTGGGCCAACCAAATCACGTATCCAACAAGCAGTTGATGAAGGATTTGATGCGACATTTGCGACACTATTTGCAGAACCTGCAGTTGTTGATCCACCCATTTATTATGATTTTGAAGATGATCCTGAAGCAGGAATTGGAGAAACTTGGGTTGACAAACCTTTGGATGGAAGTGTAACTGGAATTTATTTTGCAAGATCAAAAACTCTTTGGGCTTGGTGGTTTATGCAAATGAAGAAAAACGATCAAACCATAACAGAAAAGTTGACACTCTTTTGGCACAATCACTTTGTAATCTCAGAAGCTGGGAATGCAAATATGAACTGGGAGTACCTTACCAAATTGAGAGATTTTGCGTTAGGTGACTTTAAAGAATTAACGAAGCAAATAACCATAGATCGTAGCATGTTGATCTACCTTAACGGTACGACCAATTTTGCTGATGAGCCAAATGAAAATTATGCTAGGGAATTGTTAGAGTTATTTACCCTTGGAAAAGGACCATTAGTTGCTCCTGGAGATTACACAAATTACACCGAGCAAGATATTGCAGCAATTGCACGAGCATTGACAGGTTGGTCGGCATGGTCTGGAGATGACCCGAATGCTATTTTTTATTATACATGGGGACATGACAAAAATGACAAACAACTATCTCATCGATTCAATAATCAAATAATTGTAGATGAGGGAGAGGAAGAATATAAAACAGTCATCGATATAATTTTTGAAAAAGATGAAGTAGCACATCACATCTGTCGAAGACTATATCTTTGGTTCGTTCATTATGAAATTACGGATACAATTGAAAGCGAGATTATAGCTCCTATGTCTCAAATCTTACTTGACAATAATTACCAAATTCAACCGGCTCTAGAAGCTCTTTTAAAAAGTGAACATTTCTTTAGTATGGCAACCAGAGGTTGTATGATAAAAAGCTCACTTGACTTTTTCTATTCTGCTCTAAACACCTTCCAGATGCATCTTCCTTCGGATCAGTATGAAGAATATGCAACGTGGGTAGGTTGGTACTGGGAGTTCGAAAAATTAGGCCAAGCTATCTTCAGGATACCAAGTGTAGCAGGATGGAGAGCATATTACCAATCACCTGTATTTTATCGCGATTGGATTAATTCAGCAAGTCTTGCATTAAGGAAAAGACTTCTTCCAAATATCAAATGGCACGTATTATATTTTTCACCTGATACTCAAGCATTTAATTGGATCCCTTTTATTGCCACCTTAGAGAACCCATTTGAAGTTAATGATATGATAGATGAAGTATGCCGTCTAATTTTCCCACGACCAATGACTATCGATCAAAAAGATTATTTTAAAGAATCTTTACTAAATGGTTTACCTGACTTTGAATGGAATGTGGAATATACAGATTACCTCTCTGATCCAACAAATGAATCGAAGAGACAAGCCATCGAAAATAAACTGTACGATTTGTTTTTATCGATGATGCGAGTTCCTGAATTCCAATTGAGTTAAATTATAACAATACAATCACGTTTTAGGGTTAAACCAAAGCGTTTAAAAAATAATAAGATGAAAAGAAGAGCTTTTCTAAAAAATAGTACCGTTTTTACCTTACCTGCTTTTCTAGGTGGCTTCGATATGGCAGCTATGCCTTCTAGTTTGATGACCACTTTAATTAATGGAGATAGTGATAAAGTTTTGGTACTCATTGACCTCAACGGAGGAAATGATGGTTTAAATACATTTATTCCTATTGATGTTTATGGCAACTTGGCGAATGCTCGTCCTAATGTAATCCTTCCTGAAAATTCTATATTAGAAATGACGGACACTATCGGTCTGCATCCCGAGATGATAGGAGTCAAAAATATGTTTGACAATTCCAATCTTACCTTAATTCAAGGAGTTGGTTACCCAGATCAAAATCGTTCGCATTTTAGATCAGCTGATATTTGGAATACAGGAAGTAAAGCCGATGAATATAAACCAACTGGTTGGATGGGACGATATTTGGATGATACATTTCCTGGTTATCCCTCAGATTATCCAACAACGGATTGCCCTGATCCATTTGCAGTTACGATGGGGAAATCTATCTCTGGAACTTGCCAAGGAACGGATTCTAACTTTAGTCTTGCCATAATTAATACAAACGACATTGGAGGACTAGATACTGGTGTCGAGGTTCCTCAGCCTAATGATTGCTATGGCGCAGAAATAGATTTCTTGGTAGAAACTTTTAAAAAATCAAATGCTTATGCTGATCGAGTAGTGGCAGCTGCCGATGCAGGTGGTTCAAATCCAAATTTATATCCAGACACGACTCTGGCCAATCAACTAAAAACTGTTGCTCAATTAATTTCAGGTGGATTACAAACTAAAATTTATGTTTTAAAGTTAGGTGGATTTGATACCCACTCCGACCAAGTGGTAGATGGAGATACAATCCAAGGTAATCATGCCAGTTTATTAAAAAATTTATCAGATGCAATTTATGCCTTCCAAGAAGATTTGAAATTACAGGGTTTGGAAGATCGAGTAATTGGTTCTACCTTTTCAGAATTTGGAAGAAAAATAATTTCTAATGCAGGTATTGGAACAGATCATGGTTCAGCTGCACCAATGATGATTTTTGGAAGTTGCATCAACCCTGGTGTGATCGGTGACAATCCTCAAATTGGAACAGATGTAGATTCTAACGAAGGTGTTGGGATGCAATATGACTTTAAATGGGTCTTTGGATCTATTTTAATGGACTGGTTTGATGTGAGTGAAGAAAAAGTAAAGAATTTACTAGCTGATGACTTTCAACATCTACCAATTGTAGGAAATTGCAGTAACACCTCAACAAAAGAAATTAACAAAATCCTGAACACCAAAGCCTTCCCTAATCCATTTGATCGAAGATTCACCTTGAGTTTTTCTATTATGGAAAAAGAAGAAGTAAGAATTGATCTTTATGATGTAATGGGAAAATTGATAAGAAATATATCTAACAAGACATTCACATCAGGTGAGTACAATGTAATCGTTGAGGTCAATTCTCTTTCTGCCGGAGTTTACTTTGCGAGAATTCAAGCTGGTAATGGTGTAAAAACAATAAGAGTGGTGAAGCATTAAAGTAGGACTCAAAGCAAAAACTAAAAGCCATTTACAGGAACATGTAAATGGCTTTTTTTACTTAAAAAACCCAAGCATCCCCCATTTGCACTTTCCCCAAGAGGATCAAAAAAGTAACTCCAATTACATCCCTCCCTAATCATTTTCACCTACAAAGATTAGGAAAAAGAAATGACCATCCTACTCTAGAAAAATAATTTTAACACGAAATAGTTAATTAAATCTTTAACAAAAATACACTTCCACTTATTTCAAATATTTACCTATTTTTGGAAAAAAAATCAAACCTTTTATGAGAAACGAATTTACCACTTTTGCAGTCTTTTCCCTTGTCATCGTGGCTGGTATTTCCTTTTTTATTTCGCCTAAATTTTGGTGGTTCCTTCTTATTTTATTGCCAATTATTTTTTTGGGATTTTATGATATGTATCAATCAAAACATGCTATCATGCGTAATTTCCCAATCCTCGGAAGAGGAAGATATGTTATGGAAGATCTGCGACCAAAGTTATATCAATATTTTATCGAATCAGAGACTAATGGAACTCCTATATCTCGTATCTTTCGATCCATCGTTTATCAACGAGCCAAAAATGAATTATCTACTTCTCCATTTGGGACTCAGATAGATTTGTATGCAGAAGGTTATGAATGGATGAATCACTCCATTGCGGCAAGAGATCCAAAAGGACTAGTACAAGACCCACGTGTAAAAATAGGAAGTCCAGATTGTAAACAACCTTATTCTGCAGCCATTTTTAATGTATCAGCAATGAGTTTTGGTTCATTAAGTAGTGCAGCTATCGAATCATTGAATGGAGGAGCCAAAATTGGACATTTCGCACATAATACTGGAGAAGGTGGTATCAGCCCATATCACTTAAAACATGGTGGAGATTTAATTTACCAGATCGGAACGGGATATTTCGGTTGCCGTACAAAAGATGGAAATTTTTCTCCTGAAAAATTTAAAGAGCGAGTCGCTGAGCCTAGCGTCAAAATGATAGAACTCAAGCTTTCTCAAGGGGCAAAACCTGGTCACGGTGGAATTTTACCCGCCAAAAAGAACACACCTGAAATTGCATCAATTAGGGGAATTGATCCAAGTACGGATGTCAACTCACCACCCTATCACAAGGCATTTAACACGCCAGTTGGATTGTTAAAGCTATTGCAAGAAATGCGTGAATTATCAAATGGTAAACCAGTAGGTTTTAAACTATGTATTGGCCATAAAAGTGAATTTTTAGCAATTTGCAAAGCAATGAATGAAACTAAAATATATCCAGATTTTATCTCTGTTGACGGAGGTGAAGGTGGAACAGGAGCTGCTCCTTTAGAGTTTTCAAATAGTGTCGGAACACCCTATCGAGAGGGTTTGGCGTTTGCTTATGATGCACTAGTTGGTTTTGGATTAAAAAAATATATCAAAATAATTACTTCCGGTAAAATCATCACTTCTTTTGATGTTTTTAGAGCCATGGCTGTAGGAGCAGATTCTTGCTACAGCGCAAGGGCAATGATGCTAGCCTTGGGCTGTATTCAAGCACTAGAATGTAATAAAAATAATTGTCCAACTGGTGTAGCAACGCAAGACCCTGAATTGGTAGCTGGTCTTGTGGTATCAGACAAAAAAGAACGAGTCGCCAATTATCAAAACGAAACAGTCCATAGTTTCATAGAATTATTAGCAGCGGCTGGATTGGATGATATGAGCCAAATTAAAAGACATCATGTTTATCGAAGAATTTCATATAAAGAAATTTTAAGATATGACGAAATCTATCCTTATTTGAAAGAAAATTGTTTGTTGTCCTTTGAAACAGTTCCTTCCAATTGGAAACCATATTGGTTAATGGCTAGTGCTGAAAGTTTTGAACCGAAGGTGTTGAACTCTTATGAGATTTAATTTAAACCTTAAAAATACCACTAAAAAAACCTTCCTAACAATTAAGTTAAGAAGGTTTTGTTTGGGAGCCGATGGACGGATTCGAACCGCCGACCCGCTGATTACAAATCAGCTGCTCTGGCCAACTGAGCTACATCGGCTTGTGATATATTACTCTTACTTTGCAAATAGAATACCAAAAAAATGATATCTACCAGAAGAGCTGCAAACATAAAATAATTTCTAAATAATTAACAATATTTTTTTTATTTTTTTTTTAAATATCAAAAAACCCTGTTAATCATATTTCATAATCTTCGCTCCTAATCCTTTTCCCTCATTACTAATAAATAAATCTCCATTTGGTGCAAAACATATCCCTTCAGGTTGACGATGAATTTTTGTATCCAGAAACACCACCTCTTTTAACTCTTTGGCGGCAGTATAAATAATCAACAATTTACCTTGGGATGAAAGCAAATAAAAATCTTTAGTTTCAGGGTGTATTGCAATGCCTGATGGAGAAAAATCATTTACTCTTCCTTTTAGTTTTTTCTTTTTCTTTTTTGAAAAATCATTGGCCTTTGCAAAATCTTTAACATAATCCTCTAAAGCCTCATCTTCAACACTTATAAAAGGAACCTCTTCCAATTTATTTTTTTCTAAATCAAAACTATAAATATTTTTCACCTTCTTGTATTTATCTGATTTTCCAAGATTTGGATTCCCTTTGCAAGCCAACAATAACCGATTGTTGGCTACATCGAAAGCCAACCCTTCAATATCATTGAAAGATTTAAATTGTGTTTTGACTTTATTCGTTGGCTCCTCTTTTCCTTCCTCATAAAAATAAATATCGCCATTACTTTTAACAATACTAATCTGATCTCCTAGCCATTCAATCCCCTCAAAATCTCCACTTCCACTGAAAGTTTTTTTTTCTTCTATTTCTCCATTTGTTGCATTGAGAAAAAATATCCACCCTCGCTCATCATTAACTGCTAGCAGTTGATCCGTTTCAGGGACGTAGCTTAAACCTGAAATTTCTAATAGTGATAATGGTAAAGCCAGCGTTAATATAGGTTCTTTAAAATTGTAGGAAGAGGTTTGGTCGGAGGCCACAATAGAAATTACTTTTGATTCTAGTTCTCTATTTTTTTCTATACCCGTTGGAACATTTTTCTGATTGGAATTGGAAGATTCGCTACAGGATAAAAGGAAAAAAAAAATTGTAAAAAGAAAAAAGGAATAATTATTCATTGTTATTATTATTTGCCAAACCATAAAATTGGATTGCTTAATTTAAAACTAAAAAGCCCCGCAAACATATTGTCTACGAGGCTTTAGCGGAGAAGGAGGGATTCGAACCCCCGGTACCCGTTAAGGTACGTCGGTTTTCAAGACCGGTGCATTAAACCAGCTCTGCCACTTCTCCGTTTGTGTTGCTAATAACTCTTTTGTTATTTATAAAGCGATGCAAAAGTATGATTACTTTTGCAAAAATGAAACCATTTTATAAATAATTTTTCTTTTTTTTAAAATTATTTTCAGGAACCCTTTTTAAATTTAATAACATCAGAGCGTTTGAACAAAAAAATCAAATTGCTTTTAATATATTTGAGTCGAAATTATTCCTTAGATAGACTTTTATTTTCCAATTTTTAACTAAACAAAAATCATTATGCGTTTAATTATTTTTCTTTTGAGTTTTCTTTTCTTTTTTTGTTCTTGTCAAGATAGTGCAAAATCAACAGAATCAACAGAATCAACAGATAATCAAGAAGAGACAAAAGATACTACAGTTTCAACCGTTGCTAATCAATATACTTTAACTCCTTTCGAAGCTTCAACAGCTTATTCCGATGCAAAATTGGAGCGAATCTCAATGAAGGATGGGAAGATAGATTTTATTGTTGATGGAGGTTCCTCCTATGAATTAGGACAACAAACACCTGATGCTCTCCAAAAAAATTGTGCTAATTCCGCTAAAGGCCAACATATCCATGTGTTAGTTGACGACAAACCATATGCAGCACGATATACTGCCTCATTCAATGATTTAAAGATCGAAGCTGGAGAGCACCGAATTTTAGCTTTTCTTTCTCGATCATATCATGAAAGCATTAAAACTAATGATGCATTTTTAGCAATCAGAACTGCAATTGATCAAAGTGGAAGTATCTTAAAGTCAGAAAAAATCACCAACCCTATGGTTTGGTATAGTCGCCCAAAAGGTACCTATACAGGTAAAGCTGCAACAGAAAAAGTGATGTTGGACTTTTATTTGGTAAATACGGATTTGAAAAATGGAAATAAAGTAAAAGCAGAAATTAATGGTGAAATTCACATGATTGATAATTGGCAACCTTATTATATAGAAGGTCTTCCAATAGGTACAAATAATATTACCCTTTCATTATTGGACAAAGACGGAAACCTCATTAAAACAGAACAGAATCCTATATCAAGAGAATTTACTTTAGCTGAAGATCCTACAGAGAAAATGTAGATTAGGAAGTTGAAGAAACGGTATACTCACAAGGTGATCTAGATAGTTGCCTTGTGAGTAACTCACTCTCACATTACATTTCAAAATCTTTGGAAAAACCTCTTCTCTGAAGTTTATTTCGAATAGCAAACTTTATTCGTCTTCCTACATTTTCTTGAGAAGTCACTTTGCCAAATTTAAAAAATAACACTAAAAACCCAACTAGGCCAATCAAAAATATTATTGGAAAACAAATAATAAAAATAGGTAAATGAGTATTGTAGCCAAATAACGTAATCAAACCAGACAGTGGAATCAACAAAAAAGAACTGGTGCAAAGTAATACAAATCGACTTCTTAGTTTTTCAGTCAGTTGATATTCTTTTTCCCATTGACCATACAAATCCTCTAATTCTTCCAACGTAAAATACTCTTCCCCAAATTCTAAAAACATAGCTAAGTCATTTTGAACAACTTGTTCTATCTTTTCAGAAAACTGATCTACGCTACTATCCTTTTTGAATTGAAACATGATTTGGAAAAATGTTGTTAGGATTTAAATAAAATAACAAAACAAAACAAAAATAACAAAACTAAATGAGTGATGCTTGAATTTGTGTTATTGTTGTATTATTTTTTTTAATAGAAATTCTATTAGTGACAATTCTCAAGTTCATTTCAAAAACGTGTGTTAAATTTCTATGTTTTTAAAATAAACACGGATAATCATTATTTTTTTTGCAAATTGGTCGCCATTCAACCTTAATTGAATTTTATTTCCCATAAAAAAAGATGATTTTTGGTTTACGTAAAAAACAAAATTGAATAAGAAGTAAAATGAAAAAATCATATAGTAAATTTGTGATATTAACTGTGGTGGCGAGTTGTGTTTTATTATTTTCGATGATTCCAATTCGTAAAAATGTCAGTGAATTCCACTCAGTTGCTGAGTATAATTTTTATAAAACTCATACAATAGTAGCCCCACCAATAGATTCTAGTATTATTTTTCCTACGGCTGGGAATTGCGATGGTTGCCATGGCTATGATCCACAAATGAATGGTATGGTTGATTCCTATGGTAATGATGTAAATGTAAATGATGATTGGCGAACCTCGATGATGGCACTTTCAGCGAAGGATCCTTTTTGGCGTGCTAAAGTTAGTCATGAAATTTTGACTAATCCATCCCATAGTTTGGAATTACAAACCAAGTGTACTTCTTGCCATGCTCCCCAAGGTCATTTTACAGCTATTCTCCGAGGTGCTGAACATTATACAATAGCTGAAATGTTGTCAGATACAACCGCAATGGATGGTGTTTCCTGTGCTGCTTGCCATATAAAAAGTGCAGAAAATTTGGGGCAAGAATTTTCAGGTGAAGCAACTTATGATACCTCAAGAGTTATTTTTGGTCCTTATGAAATGCCATTTGCACCACCCATGACTGATTTTGTAGGATTCAAACCCCAATTCAGTGACCATATCAATGACGCTGGAATCTGTGCTTCTTGTCATACTCTTTTAACCAATTCTGTTGACTTGAATGGAAATCTAACTGGCGAAAAATTTGTAGAGCAAGCGACCTATCATGAATGGATTAATTCTTCTTACGACGATAATGGAAGTAACCCTACAACTTGCCAAGGTTGTCATATGCCCCAACTAGAAGAACAGATTGTGATCTCCGCCAATTATATATTTTTGGAGGGAAGATCACCATACGGTTTACATGATTTGGTGGGCGCAAATACAACAATGTTGAAATTAATGAAAGAAAATAAGGAGGCATTAAATATTGATGCTCAAGATGAGCACTTCGATGAGACGATCGCAAAGACACTATTAATGTTACAACAAAACTCATTGTCAACCAATTTAGAAATAGCAGATTTGGATCAAGACTCTGCTTATTTTGATTTGACAATTACTAATAAAGCTGGACATAAATTCCCCTCAGGATATCCTTCCCGAAGGGCATTTGTGGAATTTGTGGCTACAACTGACCTTGGAGATACATTATTCCAAAGTGGTGTAATCCGATCTAATTATGAAGTTAATGGTCAAACCAATGAAACAGAACCTCATTTTGATATAATCAATTCAAAAGATCAAGTTCAAATTTACGAATTGGTTTTGGGCGATGTTAATGGCGATTTTACTACTATTTTGGAACAATCCCATGTTGGGTTAAAAGATAATCGATTACCTCCACTTGGTTTCTCAACTGGACATGCTAGTTACGATACTACTTTGATTATCGGAAATGCATTAACTGATTCAGATTTTAATTATGAAAATGCAACCGAAGGAAGTGGCTCAGATGTAGTTCATTACCATATTCCACTGGAGGGATATACAGGTTTTATAAATATTTCTGCAAAAGTTTTTTACCAAGCCCTTCCTCCAAAATGGTTAAATCCAATGCTCGCAGAAAGTACACCTGAAATTGATACTTTTAGAGTTATGTATGAAAATGCAGACCTCTCCCCTGTTTTAATTTCAACTGAAACGATGGATAGCATTTTCGTACAAGGTGTTGGAACAAAGAACATTGTTGAAACGAATTGGCTAAAAATTTTCCCAAATCCTACCTCAGATGGTTGGGTTTCAATTTCAAAACCAGCAGATATTAATATCATTGAAATTAAAATTTATGATTTTACTGGAAGGTTTATAGAAAAGATTAATAATAGTCTTGAACAAGTAAGATTACCCGAAAATGGTAGGTTATTTTTACTAGAAATTGAAACGGAAAGAGGTCGAATAGTGAGGAAGATTTTGAGAGATTAATATTACCGCTCGTAACAATGTAGGGGCATTGGCATGAACGGCAAGAAGTTATTATGTTACCAATTATTAACGTAAAATACGAATTTAACAATATGGAGAAGGAGTATTTTTGTGATGAATACAGAAGAAAAAAGATCGAAACAAATTATTAATAATTACGGACAAGAACTCACAACTAATTTAAACTATTTTACGCTCAAAGAATCATCTGGAATAAATGATTATTTATTATTTTTTAATTTTCCTACTACTATAGCAAGGCGAAAATCCTTCAGTAATTGAAACATTTAACCCTAGTTAAATATCAAATTAATAAAGGAAAAAAGGTCTTCAACTCTCGTTGAAGACCTTTCTATTTGAATTATATTTTACTTCTAATTTATTGCAATACAACTTTTCCACTATAAACATTCCCACCATGAATCACTTGTAATAAATAAACTCCTTTTGGTAAGTTTTTCAAATTTAATTCAATCATCTTATTGAATGCTCTATTTTCCAAAACTGTTTGACCAATCATATCAGTAACAAGAAGTTGAGCAAAATTCTGAATATCAAAGTTTAATTGAACTGCAATATTTCCATCCGTAGGATTAGGGAAAACTTTTACATCATCTGATTTCCCAAAATCAATTGTTGCCACCACATCTGTGTCCAACCAAACTTCAACAGGAACTCTTTCACCAGGGCATACGATACTTGGAGTACTAATTTGCCAATCATAAAAATAGTAGTACCATCCTTCGCCAAAATTTGAAGATTTAAGTGACGCATAATCTTGGAAATCATATGGATAGTTCACACCTTGACTACTTCTTTTTAGCCTTGGTCCATTGACACTTAAACTTACCTGATTAGTTGCAGCATCAGTCGTCATGACTAAATCTATGCCCTCTGGAATTTCCATACCCACATAAACCATAGTTTCACCGTCTGGAACATCTATGACTGCTGAATTCAATTCACTACCATTAGCATCAAGAAGAAGTATTTTTCTTTCACCAGGAAAATCTGTATAAACCTTTACGGAGTCTAAGGTAAATGGTAGTAATGCATCAAAAATTAGCTGATTATTTGAATTTAAGTTACCACTATAATCTGTTCCATTATGGTCAGTCATTCCCACTTCGCCTGCAATTCCGTCTTTCACATTTCTATCTTCTACATAAAACAACTGTGACTCGTCAATTATATCTGTGGTAAAATTATTTCCATAACCTATTGGGGTTCCTCCCACTTCTTGGTCGTACCAAGCTAAGTTTGCGCCGACAGCAGTCAATTCAGCCATCCCACCCAGGGCAACAGTATCGCCGACAGCTGTTGGATCTCCTGGTATAGGAAGAACATCAACTTCAATTTCTTGTGAAACAAAACTATTACAAGGTCCCTCTACCTCTACGGTATATAATCCTGACTGAGAAACGGTTATAGAACTACCAGTTTGATTATCTGACCAGGTATAAGAAATGGCATCTGGCGTAGCAATCTCAGAAAGAACAACAGTTTCTCCATCACAGAAAATCACATCTCCTTCGGCAATAATTTCTGGGGTTAACACAGGATCAACTATAGTTGTAATATTACTTGAAAATCCGAAACAACCACTAACATCAGTAACCGTTACAGAGAAATTACCTTGAGTAGTAACGTTGATTGATGGAGTTGTAGCACCAGTTGACCACTCATAAGAAGCATAGCCTGCAGGTGCATTGATTGTTATTGACTCACCTGTACAAAATAAGGTAGAACCAATTACATCCAAAATCGGTGCATCAGCTATGCACCCTCCTTCAATTAATTTAAGCGTTGAGTTTACATTTACTCCAGTTTCAGTTTGTTTTATTCCTGAGGGCCAGTTTACAACTACCGAATCAATTTCAGAGGCTGTACCCAATCCAAAATATTGAATCATTGAATTCATAATCCCATAGCTTTCTCCTGATCGAACATCCCTAACTTGCACCCCCCATGGGCCATAAACTTCGACACGGGCACCTACTGCATTTCTATTACTAATTACGCCTTGAAGCTGAACAGACAGGTGATTATTGGAATTTCCATCATTCAACCAAACTACATCATCAATATTTGATGGGCTGGTATAGATACTTGCATAACCTGCATATACATCTACAAAACCATCATTATTCAAATCACCTAAAGCGTATGATTCCATTTCATTACCATCAAATAATCCTATCTCTTCAGTAAAAGTCAAATCGCCGTTATTTTTAAATAAATGCTGAGTTGAGCCTGATACAATTATATCAACATAACCATCATTATCAAAATCCCTCATCACTCCTTGAATCGGTAATCCATCCACTTCGATTCCGGTATTTGTTGCTTCTATAAAATGTCCTGTTCCATCGTTTATCATTAACTGAGATTCATGATCATGATTGGTAACAAAGCAATCCATCCATCCATCATTATTTACGTCTTGAAAATCTGCAGTCCATGATTGCCATCCTATAGCCAATCCATACTCCTCACCCATTTCAGAATAATTTCCATTACCGTCATTTACATAAAGTTGATTAATTCGACGAGGGTCAGTTGGATCGGTAACTCCTTGACGGCACTTAGCTATATACAAATCAATATCACCGTCGTTATCAAAATCTGTCCAAACACTTCCATAATTTCCAGAATTATCGGAATTGGGATCATAATTCATATCGATCCAATCATCCTGTGGTAACAAATTTCCCATCCCATCATTTCCCCAAATTCTACTTTCTGCATCATCATGACAAGCAAAAACATCTAGAAACCCATCATTATTAATATCAGCAAAATTGGAACCCTGAACAAACATCCCGGGTCCTGGCAAATAAGTGGTCGTATAGGAAGCACCATCACCACTAGCCATCGCGAGCTTAACCTCATCATATGCACCTCCAGCTAGAACTTCATTGAACCCATCATTATTGACGTCAGCAACACACATACTCCATTGGCTCCCATTATCAATATTTCCCACATTAAAAGTGGTGAAAATTTCATCCGTTTGATTTTGATATTCAATAGTCAAGTCATAGCCTTGATTCATTCTTACAATATCATCTTTTCCGTCGTTATTCATATCAGTGACTGCGATTGCAACACCACTGTGAAAATTAGCGTTAGATAGAATACTATTACTGTTGGTGAATGAAATCTGAGCTTGTATGGTTTGAAAAAAAAAGGAAAAAAGGAGTGGAAGAAAGACGTAATTTTTTTTCATAATTTTTTGATTAAGTTTTGATATATGAGGTAAACAGCTAAAATTAGTATTTTGTTTGTATAAAAACTGGGGTTTATCAAATTTAATAATGTTAGTTACATTACATATGATTTAATTTTCTACAATAAGTAAGATAAAAATTTAATTAATGAAAAACCTTTTAATATTTCTTTGTTTTTGCGTTTCATTTTGTAGCTGTAATTCTTCAAATGAAGGTGGCAATAAAAACCTATCCAATTCAAATCCTAAATTAAGTCTTGTATGTCAATCTGAGACTTCAACTATCGAGGATAAACCTGCCCATTCTGTTCATTTAATATTTAATGATAAAAAAATAAAACTAGCAAACGTCCTAGCTTGCGAAACAATTAAAAAGGATACATATTCCCAATATGAAATGCCCAATAATGCCCTTGATGCTTGTGGGGGTTGGTGGGCGGGAGCAGGAGAGTATTTTTATCTCTATCAAAAAATTAATGGTAACTATGCCGTGAATTATGGACAAATGTATGAAGAAAAAGAAACTCAGAAATACGATTATACCGAGCTTATTCAAATCAAGAAAAATGAAACCGGCTTGTACCAGGCTATTCCCAAACATAACTTAAATGAATTAGTAGGTGTCTATACTTTAGGAGGGCTTGATAATTCTTGGATACTTATCATTAAACTAGTGGGAGAAAAATTAAATGTCACTTATCACGTTATTAATGGTATGATTCCCCCATCAGAAGATTTAAATAGTAATAACTTTAAAATCGGAGGAGGAAAAGTTTTAGAAAATTTTCAAATTGACTTCTCTGATATGACAATCAATTCTGATTTAGGACAAGGTCAATTGGAAAACATTTTTGAAAGAGAGAGAATTACATTTTTTGAAATTGCTAGTCACCAAGAAGATGTATTGAGATTGACTAAAGACAAAACACTTGAATTTCTGTTGAACTAGCTTTTGCATAGCAAACTTGAACTGACTTTATTTTTTCAAAGGGTCATAGTAAAAGTCAATTCAAGTTTGCTATACAGAAATTAATGTAACGGAAATACTGAATTTGTCATCATCAAGCTCTCCGAAAATGCTCCTTGATTTAGCCCCAAATCTTCCCCTATTGCATTGAAAAAATGTGTCATATTTTCTGTAGCCATATTCCCAGTCAAGTCGTCTTTTGCCATTGGACATCCCCCAAAACCCCGTAATGCACCATCAAACCTTGTGCAACCACTTTCAAAACCGGCTTCCATCTTCTCTTTCCAATTATGAGGTTGAGTATGTAAATGAGCACCAAACTCAATATGAGAATAAGCAGGAATCAGCCTAGAAAATAAATACCTAATTGATTCTGGACTAGAAACTCCAATGGTATCAGAAAGAGAGAATATTCTTATTCCTATTTTATCTAACTGATCCACCCATTTCTGAACAATTTCTACATTCCACTCATCACCATATGGATTTCCAAAACCCATTGAAATGTATACCACCATTTCCTTTCCATACTTCATGCAAAGCTCTTGAATTAGTCTCACCCGATCCAAAGATTCTTCAATCGTTGCATTTGTATTTCGCAATTGGAAAGTTTCAGAAATAGAAAAAGGATAACCCAAATATTTAATCTCTTCATGCTGAGCGGCATCCCTAGCTCCTCTCTCATTGGCTACAATCGTGAGTAGCTTGGAAGAATCCTCTGTTAAAATTAGTTGACTCAAAACTTCGGCAGTATCCTTCATTTGAGGAATTGCCTTTGGAGAAACAAAACTTCCAAAGTCAATAGTATCAAACCCGACTTCTAGTAATTTATTGATGTAAGATACCTTTTTATCAGTAGGAATCCATTCTTTAATCCCTTGCATCGCATCCCTAGGACACTCTATTAGTTTAATCATATTCAGCATTTGGTTAAGATTCCAAAGGTAACTCTTTTTCCAAAATGAAATTGAACAGAATTAGTCATCAGATGTTGAATATTTCCTTACTTTTGTATAAAAAACATATAAGTTATGAATAAAAATATTATCACCTTAATTGGGTTCATTCTTTTTCTTTCAGGGATGTATGCACTTTCGTTAAGTCTTGTTGGTGCGAAATTCACTCCATTATTATTTTTGGAAAAACTAGGTGGAACTGCATCTTTTTTCATTAAAATATTAATGGTTCTTGTGGGAGTATTACTAATTTTCCTGTCCCGAACAAATACTGAAATGCCAAACGAATGAAAGCTAAATAATCAATTTTATAACCCAAATAATTGATTGTAAAATTGGTTGTTTTTCTCACGAGAAAACTAGAGTATTATCACTGACTATTAATTAATTAACTTTTTGATTGCCAAAAGCAAGAACGAAAAGGATCCACTTATTATTAATTGAAGTTATATTTTCACTCCCAAAACAACTCCCACATTATCAAACTTTCCTTTTCGGAAAGAGCTAACTACATCCACCCGAAATAATCGAAAAATTTTAACTCCAATATTATCTATTCCAAGATAAACCTCTGAATAATCTTTCTCAGATTCCGTGTACAAAAAATTTACACCCATGGCTAATTGCCAACCTAACTTCCGAATTAACGGAACTTTATCCATAAAAAACCCATCAAAATGGTGTTGGTAATGAGCTTCGAAAAAACCATCGGCCGTACTATTTGAATAATAAGGTAGTCGCAAAAATGAGTTGGCATAGATATTTGGATTCCCTATAAAAGTTTCGTTCCCACCAAAATGCTGATAATCCACCAATTGCATTCTTTTTTTGTTAAAAAATGTTCCAGCTTTTATATTAAATTCAGAGTGTCCATTAACGCCCAAACCAATATAATCCTCAGAAATAGAAAGCGAAATTTTATCAAACCCTGAAAAATTACTATTAAAAGGAATTGCTTTTTGATATCTAATTCGAAAAGTAGGGTATTTTGATCCCATAATATATTTTCGATCAGGATAGGCCAAATATTTTTGTGCAAAACGAATTCGAATGCTTGCGTCTAGGTAAAATATTGAATGTTTTTCAAAACTAAAATCATCTAATTCATTAACTTGAGGTTCATTGTCGGAGTATACTTCTTCTTTCTTTTTCCAACTATATTGAGTATTTATTTGAAGTGGAGAACGTTGAGCAAACTCAGAAGCAATTCGAATTGAGATACCATTTCTTATCTCTTTCCCATACAATAAGTACAAAAAATCTCGATTATATAACTTCATCAAATTCTCTTTACCCCATAGATTATACATCGCTGAAAGAGTTGGTTTAATTGGTTCATCACTATTAAACTGCATCGCCTCTCTTCCACCTGAAAAATAAAATTTTGAGAAATTAGTGGCATTAAATTGCCTAAAAAAGCTAAATCGGGCTCTTAACTTCTTATCTCCAAAACCATATTGGACTTTTGGATTGATACGATAATAACTTAAATTACGTTCATCAAATGCCTTTCGATAATTAAAATTAAAAGAAATTGTTCCCCCCTGAACAGGGTTAAACTGAAATGTTGAAATTGGTGCTCGAACACTAAACGATCTTCGTTTCCAGGAGTTACGGTAAGAATATCCAAACAAAACATTTGTTAATTTGAATTGGTTATTTTTATTATCGATCGAATCCTTATATTCTTTTGAATCCCATATTTGTGATAAGCTATCTTTTTTTACATAATCTATACTTTCCTCCTCCGTCAAAGGAATAGGACGCGATTCTTGCCAATAATCCAGAGTTTTCTCATTAGCCCCTTTTTCAAAAACTAATACCTCATTATCAAAGAAATCCTTTTTGTAAGTTTGGTGTAGGTTGTAGTTTTTAAAAATACCTGTAAAATCTCCTTTTAGTTTAAAACCAAAATACCCTCCTGTGAATGAGATAGTTTGAGAAAACATCTTCCATACATCTGGTTCAGCAACAGGAACATGTAACTGCTTTAGCCACATGGTATCAACTGCAGCTTGCTTTATTGATTTAGCAGTTAGAAAAAGTTCAGTTGATTGGATAACCCATAATTTATCAACAATATATAAAATCCCCCCATAACTCGGGTCTTCTTTTCGTTTGGGCAATATTTCAATCTTATTAATCAGCAACCCTTTTTCATCATAAAAGGTACCTAGTAGTTTATAACGGTAATAATTAAATGCATTGTTAGCAATTGGCGAAACGACTTCTCGATTAGAAAAATAAAGGGCAGAATTTTCATATAAATTAAAATCCATTTCAGAAGCTCGATTAAAACTAAACCCATTATCATCTCCACTTACCTTTGAAGAAGTCATGATTTCTTTATATTGATCTGGTTGTCTAAAATTTAAGATTGCTTCAGATTCTGATAAATAAACGATACCTTGTCTATTAGAATCCAACTGCCCTCCTAGGTCACCCAAATCTCGCCCCAATATTTTTTTTGGAACATCCAATAATTTAATTCCACCTTTGATGTACACATTACATTGATATTGGTAGACCTGTTCTTTGTAATATTTTCTCTTTTTCTGCGCCTGTCGAATTATTTCATAAGCTGGATCCTCTGCATCTGCTGCAACTACGATTTCATTCAATCCAAAAGATTCTGCTTCCAAAACCACGTTTAACTTTATTGGCTGATTACTTATTTTAAAAGTTTCCACTTTTGGTTTAAAACCAACAAACTGAAAGACCAATTTATAGGTTCCTTTTTCTAATTCAAACTCATAGTCTCCTTCAATATTAGTAGTAGTTCCATTTGAAGTTCCTTGAACGTAAATATTAGTAAAGGGTAAAGGTTCCCCATTAGCATCAGTCACCTTACCCGAGACTTGAGCAGATGCTAAAATATTGTTGATCATAAAAAGTAGGAAAAGGTATAAATATTTCATCTGAACATTTATTGAGTAATTAAAATGGATTTTAAAGTGTCGGAACGAAATATATAAATAAAAAATTGGAAATGAAGTACTATATTCGTTACACAAATTTTAACGAGATCAAAAAGGAAAAATTACTGAAGGGTCGAAATTAATTAATTAATTAATTTGTAAAATAATAGCTGTTGAACCATGGTTCAATAGACTCCATCGCGTAATACTTGTTAGGAAAAATAAAACTCTTTTTTTATATCCAAAGCTATTGAAAAATCTAAATATCCTCCCTTATCTTTTCTCTTTCTAAAAACTTTTCCCGAATAATATATTGAATTGGCTGATCTTCAATTTTACTCTCGAGCCATGAAACAATATCTAAATATAAAAAGGGTCTTTTCTCGTATTGTGCCTCTCGAAGCTGAAGAAAATTATCTCTCAATTCAATAAACTCAGTTTTCAAATTTTCTTTCCTAATCCTAGGGATTTTTCTAATAAACTTTAAAATTTCTTTTTGCACCATTTCTAGATCTTTCATTTTCGTCAAAAAACGATAAACGGATTTTACTTGATATTCCACCAATAAATCATTCCCTAAATTAAAATGAGCGATTAAGCAAAGTATTCTTGCAAAGCACTGAATATCCTCCCTAAAATCAGGACTTTTTTGATTAATAATTTCATTCAAATAATCAATCGCTGTCTCATCATCTCCACTTCCAAAATACATACAAGCAATTTTATAATTAAAAACCATTACCCGGTGATTATCCCAATTATATTCATTGGAGTCTAATTTTTCTTTTAACCTTGGTACCCATCTCAATCCCTCTGAAAAAGTCCCTTCTAAATAATGTAAATTAATCCGATTTAAATAAAGGTAGATATGCAAAAGACTATCAACATTAACAGATTTCTTTTGGTAATATTTTTCTCCAATATCTTCTAGTAATTTTAATCCTTTTGAAAACTTTTTATGATGCTGAGCCATATATAGGGCATTCAACGAATTATGTACCGCTTTAAGATAAAGGGGCATCTCTTTTTCAATCATCTCCGGATTCGCATGAAAAGTTTCAACCCATTTTTGAGCATATTTATAATAATTTAGAAAATCTTGGGTCATAAAAAAGTACCACCCATAAGATTGATATAAATACATTTTCTCAAAGAAGCTCAAATCTTCTAAATCATACTCAGGCAAGTTAGAATAGAAAAATTCTTTGACGTAAAGGTATTCCTCCTCACTTCGGACGTACCCAACTTTCAGATACAAACTATACAATTTAATTCCTAGATTGGATAAATCATTCTTTTGTAAAGCCCTGCGGCTAACCATAGAAGATTCGATGGTTAACTCTTCGGCACGTGTATCTATACTTCGGGTAATATGTTGAGATTCAATATGTTTTTCGAATTCTAATATCGATAGTTTAAGGGCATCTAACTTTGAAATAGTTGCTAGAGATTTGGCTTTATCCAATATTTCTAAACTTTGACGATATAAACCTTTATTGTACAATATTCGAGCATAATCAAAACGCTCTCTAATCTCAATATCTGGATTGGTGAATCGATGTTGTAGGCGGAGAGCTACCAACAACTGTTTATACAAGTGAGCTTTCAAATTTGATATTTGCCGTTTTTTAATTCCCGGGTTCTTTTTTAGAATTAATTCTTCATCATATTTTTTTTGCTTATCCAAAAAATCAAACAATTGCAAAAACAATACATCAGCATTCGATTGATTTCGATTAACCCAGAGTCTGAACTGTCTCTTTTCAGTCTTGGTAAGTGACTTAATTAACTGAATTAAATAATCAGTTTGTTGCTTTGGCATTGTAATTAATCATTTTTCAAATTATTGATAATCAATGATTTACGAGCACTTTTTAAAATATACCTACTGTAACATCAATCTTTTTAAATAGTAATAATAGTTGTTATAAGAATATCTTTGGTTATATACAAACATACATTATTTCTGAAGAAATCAAATAATAACTCGTGTAATTTTCACTCAAAACATTTCCCACAAAGGTTTGTTACTAGTGATAAATAAAATCAAAACTTATGGCTTCTGACCAAATTTATATCTTCGACACCACTCTCCGCGATGGCGAACAAGTACCTGGCTGCAAATTAGACACTGAACAAAAAGTTGTGATAGCAAAGGAATTAGAACGGCTTAATGTTGATATTATTGAGGCAGGGTTCCCTGTATCAAGCCCAGGAGACTTTAAGTCAGTTGAAGAAATTTGTAAGGCTGTCAAAACGCCTGTGGTTTGTGCATTGTCTAGAGCTGTTGAAAATGATATTAAGATAGCTGCTGAAGCTTTGAAGTATGCACATCGGCCCCGGATTCATACAGGGATTGGGACTTCAGATTTACATATATTCTCCAAATTAAATTCTAACCATGAAGCTATCATCGAGCGAGCTATCGGTGCAGTTAAATATGCTAAATCCTTTGTCGAAGATGTTGAATTTTATGCAGAAGATGCTGGTCGAACAGATAATGTATACTTGGCTAGAGTAATCGAAGCAGCTATTGGTGCAGGGGCAACAGTTGTCAATATTCCTGATACAACCGGATATTGTCTTCCAGCAGAATATGGAGAGAAAATAAAATTTCTAAAGGAAAATGTAAAAAATATTCACAAAGCAATTATATCAACTCATTGTCACAACGATCTTGGTCTAGCAACAGCAAATTCTATCGCAGGCATCCAAAGTGGTGCTCGGCAAATTGAATGTACGATTAATGGAATTGGAGAGAGAGCTGGAAATACTTCTCTAGAAGAGGTGGTAATGATCATGCGTCAGCATCCCTACATGAATCTCCATAACAATATAAACACAAAATTGCTTTACCCAATGAGTCAATTAGTATCTGACAAAATGGGTGTAAATGTTCAACCAAATAAAGCAATTGTTGGAGCAAATGCATTTGCTCATTCCTCAGGGATTCATCAAGATGGAGTGATAAAGAAAAGAGAAGTCTATGAAATTATGGATCCGAAGGATGTTGGTGTTGAGGCTTCACTAATTGTCTTGACAGCAAGAAGCGGTCGTGCAGCATTGGCTTATCGAGCAAAACAAATTGGTTTTGAAGTGACAAAAAAGGAGTTAGATATTTTGTACAAAAAATTTCTAACTCTTGCTGACATAATGAAGGAAGTAGGCGAAGACGCATTATACCAATTATGTGTTACCAACTTGGCAAGAGTTCCATCATCTTCTCATTAGTCTTAGTTTTTGACTTGAGAATGTATGTTCAATAATTATATTTGGTTAGGATGTCGGGCTCATTGTAAGTCCGACTTTTTTTGTTTCAGCTGTTCTTATTTTTTTTAGAAAAAAGATCACATAGTTTTTTAATTTTAAATATGAAAAAAACATTATTCGATAAAATTTGGGAACAACACGTCGTCGATACAGTCGATGGTGGTCGCAATATTATATACATCGACAAACACTTCATACACGAAGTCACTAGCCCTCAAGCATTTGCAGGATTAGAAAAACGGGGAGTGCCTTTGTTTCGAAAAGAAAAAATACTAGCTACAGCTGATCACAATGTTCCTACACTAAATCAACATCTTCCTATCGTTGATCCACTTTCAAGGACTCAGGTTAATACACTAATTAAAAATTGTGAAAAATTTGGGGTTGAACTTTATGGTCTGGGACACCAATATCAAGGTATTGTACATGTCATCGGCCCTGAATTGGGAATTACTCGTCCTGGGATGACTATTGTTTGTGGAGATAGTCATACCTCTACACACGGTGCATTTGGTAGTATTGCATTTGGCATTGGAACGAGCCAAGTAGAACAAGTAATGACAACTCAGTGCCTACTTTTACAAAAGCCAAAACGTATGAGAATTACGATTGATGGTGAATTGCAAAATGGTGTTTTGTCAAAGGATATTATTTTATATATCCTATCGAAGTTAACTGCCTCAGGCGGAACAGGATATTTTATTGAATATGCTGGTTCTACTATACGATCACTTTCAATGGAAGCCAGGATGACAATTTGTAATATGAGTATAGAAATGGGTGCAAGGGGTGGCTTGATTGCTCCTGATGAAAAAACATTTAACTATATAAAAGGAAGAAAATTTGCTCCTCAAGGCGAACAATTTGATAAAGCAGTTACCTTCTGGAAAACACTTTTCACCGACGAAGACGCTCAATTTGAAAGAGAATATAATTTCAAGGCGGAGGACATTACCCCAATGGTCACTTATGGAACGAACCCTGGAATGGGAATAAAAATTACAGAAGCAATTCCAGAAGCAATCGACCCTAACAACACCAAATCCTACGATAAATCGTTGAAATATATGAATTTTAAAACAGGAAATTCATTGATTGGGCAAAAAATTAACTTTGTTTTTATTGGAAGTTGCACCAATTCAAGAATTGAAGATTTGCGATTAGTCGCTGATTTTGTTAAGGGGAAATCAAAGGCTAGCAACACAACTGTTTGGATTGTACCTGGATCAAAACAAGTGCAATTACAGGCGCAAGAAGAAGGTTTGGATAAAGTATTTGAGGCCGCTGGTTTTGAATTACGAGAGCCGGGATGCTCGGCTTGCCTTGGAATGAATGAAGATAAAATTCCGAAAGGAGAATATTGTATTTCTACCTCCAATCGGAATTTTGAAGGTCGTCAAGGTCAAGGTGCTCGAACAATTTTGGCAAGTCCTCTAATGGCAGCCGCAACTGCAGTAACTGGAAAGATTGTAGATGTAAGAGAATTATTATAACGTGGTGGTCTAAAATGGTAGACCAAGAAAAAATATAAAAATGGAGAAATTCACAAAAATTAATACCACAGTAGTTCCTCTTCCTATGGAAGATATCGATACTGATCAAATAATCCCAGCTCGTTTTCTAAAAGCGACTACCCGAGAAGGATTTGGTGATAATCTATTTAGAGATTGGCGATATAATCAAGACAACACCCCAAAAGATTTTATTTTAAATAATAAAATCTATAACGGTAAAATATTAGTGGCTGGTAAAAATTTCGGATGTGGCTCAAGTAGAGAACATGCAGCATGGGCATTGTATGATTATGGATTCCGAGTGGTCGTATCTAGTTTCTTTGCTGATATTTTTAAAGGGAATGCCCTAAACAATGGACTTTTGCCAATTACTGTTCCTTCTGATTTTTTAAATGACTTATTTTTAAGCTCCGAACAAGATCCAAATAGTGACGTACTTGTAGATTTAGAAGTCCAAAAAATTACTATCTTGGACAGTAGAAAATTTGTAGAATTTGATATTGATCCTTATAAAAAAATGTGTCTTATTAATGGGTACGATGATATTGATTATCTGATTTCTAAAAAGGGTAAAATTGAGGCATTTGAAAAAAATCAAGTAATTTTTTAAACAAAACAACTAACCAAGTATTAATTAAAACCACATGGAGAAAAAAATCGCAGTTTTAGCAGGCGACGGTATCGGACCAGAAGTAGTTAAACAAGGAAAAAAAGCATTGGATGCTATCGCCTCTAGGTTTGATCATAAATTTACTTATTTCCCTGCAGATGTCGGTGCTATAGCTATTGATAATACAGGTGATCCTTTACCAGAAGCAACTTTAGCTATTTGTATGGATGCAGATGCCATCTTATTTGGGGCAATAGGTGATCCTAAATATGATAATAATCCTGATGCAAAGGTTCGCCCTGAACAAGGTCTTTTACGTTTGAGAAAAAGTCTAGGGTTATTTTGCAATATTCGACCAGTTGCTACCCATCCTAACCTACTACACCTCTCTCCTCTCAAACCTGAAAATATAGATGGCGTCGATATGGTGATTTATCGAGAGTTAACAAGTGGAATTTATTTTGGTGAAAAATTCTTAAGTGACGATGGAATGTCTGCGTTTGACAAATGTGAATATCATGTTATGGAAGTGGAACGGATTGCACATTTAGCATTCAAGGCAGCAATGAATAGAAGAAAAAAAGTGATGCTTGTGGATAAAGCTAACGTTTTGGAAACATCAAGGCTTTGGAGAAAAACAGTTCGTAGTATTTCAAAACAATATCCAGAAGTAACTTTAGAGTTTATGTTTGTTGATAATGCAGCGATGCAAATGATAATTGCACCAAAACAATTTGATGTTATTCTAACAAGCAATATGTTTGGAGATATTATCTCAGATGAATCAAGTGTTTTAACAGGTTCTCTGGGAATGTTACCTTCATCTTCAATTGGAGAAAAAACTTCTTTATTCGAACCTATTCATGGTTCTTATCCACAAGCTGCAGGGCAAGATATTGCTAATCCAATCGGAACTATACTCTCTGTTGCTTTGATGTTAGAAACCTTTGATATGTACAAAGAGGCAAGAACAATTAAAAACGCAGTTGCATATTGTTTGACCAAAGGGATAGGAACACCTGACCTGCATCCAAATATTAAATATACATGTTCTCAAATGGGCGATATAATTGCAGCATGGATCGAAGACGATCGACTGAACGAAGCAAAGATTTCAGATAGCGTTTCAACTATAATTTGAAATAGTATTATTTTAAAAGAAATCCTTGCACTTTATGAAGTACAAGGATTTTTTTTGAGGTAAATCAAAAATAGTAAAATGTAGAACTTTGTTTTCAAATTATAGGAGGAAAAAAATTTATTGGTTATAAAAAAAATATCTCTAATTAATAACAAAACCATGCAATTACTTAGCTTATTTGTGCCATTTGAAGACAAGATTTCAATCGCTATAAATCAAGATATCTATGATTTAATCATCTGCCCAAATAAATATTTCTTGACCTTTAATCCAAATACATATTAGAAAAAACACGCAGTGATCAAAGTATAAAATATTGATAAAGTCCTTGATGGATTATAATCTCTAACTTTGGACAAAAGATAATATGTCATATCCCCGATTAAAAACCATATTATAAATCAAAAAACTTTCGAATATATTTATTCGACTTGGTTACCTAATTCAAATTTTAAAGTAGATAATAGGCCTTATTTTGATATAGTAGGTAAAAATTTCAACAAAAATCTCTTAATACAGCGCTAGAGATATGGTTTTCAGTCTCTAAAAAATAATAATTCATTTTACAGTTTCTTTTGCAATGAATAACTCAATTCGTAATTTCCCAAATTAATTAATGCATATGCTGGGAAAAAAGATGTTCAATTATTTGCTGGTTATTATTTTTACTATTATCGTCACTATTTCTTGGGGACAACAAAATGTCGATTACCCCGATGTCGATATTTTAGTTATCGAAGATTTATTACAAGGCAATGAAGATATTGATGCTGGTGACTTAATTTTTGTTTTCGAAAGCTTGCAAGGATTTGCTCAAAATCCTTTGAATTTAAATACCGCAACCATCTCAGACTTTGAAGATCTATTTCTCCTCAATCAGCTCCAAATTCAAGAATTTTTCATTTACAAAAAGAAAGTAGGTAATCTCATTTCTATTTATGAACTTCAAGCTATTCCTAGTTTTGATTTAAAAACAATTCGAATCATTACCCCTTTCATTGAAGTCAGTGGAGAAAAAGACTATCAAAAATCTATTGTTTCCATGTTCGCTGAAAGCAATCGAACCTTACAAATGAAATGGATGCGACCTATTGAATTAGAACAAGGATTTATCACCCAACCAAATGCCGAAAAACCTGCTTTCGAAGGCTCACCTGATAAATTATTATTAAGACTACGTGGTCGTTTTGAAAATAGATTAAGCTACGGGTTTACAGCAGAAAAAGATGATAGTGAAGCTTTTTTTAGAGGAAGTAATAAACATGGATTTGATTTTTATTCTGCTCATATTTTTTTAAAAGATTATACCAGTCAATTAAAAAGTCTAGCCTTGGGTGATTTTTCTGTTAGTATGGGGCAAGGCTTAATTGCTTATTCAGGGTTCTCTGGAGGAAAAGGCTCAGAGGTTTTAAAAGTGGATCGAAATCGTAGATCACTTCGCCACTTTTCTTCTTTAAATGAAATATTATTTTTTAGAGGAATTGGTGCGACGATTGGTTTGACTGAAAATTTAGAAGTGACCGCTTTTGGTTCTTATCGAAAAGTTGATGGAAATATTTTTGAAAATGACTCGACCGATGTTGATTTTGAAGAATATGAAATTCTAACTAGTTCATTGCAAACTTCAGGCTACCATGCCACAGACGGAGAAATACAAGATGAGAAAAAAATCGGTTTACTTCAAACTGGTGGGAAAATTAAATTCCAGAAAAATACTTGGCATTTAGCGATCAATTCCATCTACCACAAGTTAGACAAACCACTTTACAAAAGTGATCAACCCTATAATCAGTTCACTTTTAGAGGTGACCAATTATTTAATGCCAGTATTGACTATGGTTTTTTAATTGAAAACTTTAAGTTTTTTGGTGAGATAGCTACCAGCCAAAATGGTAGCGTGGCTTCTGTTAACGGAGTATACATTAGCTTGGATCGTCGAGTGAGTATGTCTATTCTATATCGGCATTTACCAGCCAATTTTCATGCTTTAAATGCTAGACCATTTGCTGAAACTTCTCAAGGTTCAAATGAAAATGGGCTATTTTTAGGTTTACAATTGAACCTAAATAAGAACTGGGATTGGCGGTTTTATTTTGACACTTGGAAACATCCTTGGTTGAGGTTCAATGTGGATGCACCATCTAGAGGAATAGAATATTTCTCTCGCTTAACTTACAAACGCAAGCGAAGAATGGGTATTTATCTGCAGTTTAAAAATGAAATAAAACAACGAAATGCTCCAAGGAACGAAACACCCATCGATTTTTTAACAGATAATACACGAACTCAGTTTAGGATTCATATATCTAATAAAATCTCAAAAACTGTTGAATTAAGAACAAGAGTAGAATGGTCTTTTTTCGATAATGCTGTGGAAAACTTAAAAAAAGGTTATATGATTTATCAAGATATTGTTTTTAAACCAAGTGATTTTCCCCTTTCCTTAACATCTCGATATGCTATTTTTGACAATGAATATGATACTAGAATTTATGCCTATGAAAATGATTTATTGTACACTTTCTCTATTCCTGCTTACTCAGGTAGGGGGTCCCGTTTTTATGTAAACTTTAGATATAAACCACATCCAAAATGGTCGATTGAAGCACGTTATGAACGTACTTTTTTAAATTTTGAGAAACAAATAGAAAATGGATTCCTTATTACGCCAAATGGCATTGGTAATGGAGCCAGTTTTATTGAAGGAAATGTTCGATCTGCATTTGATTTGCAAATTCAATATCAGTTTTAATAAACTCATCATCAATCATCAATCACAATTGTACTCAAAAAACTTTCATCTCCAAAACAGATGGTTCCTTCCAGATAATACCCAGACAACACTCCTTCAACGTACCAATCATAGCAACCATCGTCAAAGAAAAGGCAATCTTCCGAATCCTCATCAATCGTAAATTCAAAAGTTCCATTAATATATAAATCAATTGGTTCCGCCGTCCGATTATCAAAACATTGACCGGCAGATTCTTCGCCACAACTGGTCAATATTAGTAGTACAAATGAAATCAATAATATCGAAAAATCATTTTTTGAAGAGGAGTAGTATTTTTGAATCATATCTTTTTTGTTTCCAATTTAATTTAGAAAAATAAAAGACACAAACTGTAACATCAACTTTAACTATAACTTTAATACTTGTTAAAGATTGGTTAATTTATAATCTGAAACTCACAAGGTGTTTTAAATTCACCTTGCGAGTAATGTATTTTTAATGAGATCGTTCAAATTTTGCATCTAATGAAAAATTGCCTGCACCAGCTAAAAATATCGCCAAATAACCAACCAAATAAATAAAACCTTTTTCCACTTTACCAAATGGGTCACCAAAGTGAACATAGAATACGGCTACACACATTGTAAAAAATAAAAAGAATGCTGCCCATCTAGTAAACAACCCAAGGATTAAAAATATACTACAAATTAGTTCAGAAAACACCACTAAACCTAAACTCATTTTAGGGCTGAAGATTCCTAAAAACTCCATAAACTTTATTTCACCTCCGCTAGTCAACTTTATAAATTTAGACCAACCATGACCAAAAGCCATTCCAAAACCTAGCCCAATTCTTAATACTAAGAATGCAGCATCATCTAAAAATTCGTCTTTGATTGTGTCAAAAGGTTTCTTTAAATCCATCATTTTGCTTTTTTATTCTAAATAATATTAGCTCAAAATAGGGATTTTTCTCTAATAAAAAAATTCGATTACCGTCGGATATAAGTCAGAAATTAATCATTACTCTTTTACCTATATTTCCCTACTTTTGTGGTATGCTTCCAAAGTCAGAATTTTCTAAAAATGTTTTGACCGTTATGACGGGAACTGGCATGGCACAGACCATTACCATTCTTTTCTCTCCTATTCTGACTCGACTTTTTACACCAGAAGAATTTGGTATTTTTTATCTTTTTAGTGCACTCGCTGATATCTTGGTAATCTTTGCCACAGGTCGGTATGAATTAGCTATTTTAATTCCCAAAGACGAAAAAGATGCTGCTAACACATTTTGGACTGCTGGCTTTTTATCAACAGTTTTTAGTGTACTACTTTTTATTTTTATTTATGCTTTCAATATTAAAATTGGCACATGGTTGCGAGAACCGAAAATTTCAACTTGGCTATATTTTTTACCACCATTTATTTTGATTCGTGGTTGGATGGTGTCATTCCATTATTGGTACAATAGGCATAAACGATTCAAAATTATCACAGGAAGCAAAATTGCAGAATCTTCCACCAATGTTGGTTCCAGAATTGGACTCGGAGTTTTAAATCTTGGAACCGGAGGATTAATAATAGGAACTCTACTCGGAAGACTAACTACTCTTCTTACTTACGTATACTTTTTTTTAAAAAACAATAAAGAGGATTTTCCAAAACCAGATAAAGCAGCTATTAAATTACAATTACAACGGTTTAAAAGTTTTCCAAAAAATATGGTTCCTGCTGGTTTTTTCAATGCTAGTTCCACCCAACTTCCTAATATCTTAATCAACTTTTTTTACACTGCTACCGTTGTTGGTCATTATGGTTTTATGAATCGAATAGTAAGAACACCACTTAGTGTAATTGGCCGATCATTCGAAGAAGTTTTTAAGCAAAAGGCTAGTGAAGAATTACAACAAATCGGTCACTGTAAAAATATTTTCTATAAAACATTAAAACGACTATTTGCTATTGCAATCATTCCATTTATTATTTTCTACTTTGCCTCACCAGTACTTTTTGAATTGGTCTTTGGAGAGAAATGGTTAGTGGCAGGTCAGTATGCTCAGATCTTTACGATTCCACTTTTTTTAAATTTTATTGCCTCTAGTCTTTCTTCTATTTTTTACTTAAAAGAAAAAACTCAAATATATTCAAGGCTTAGTTTTTTGCAATTGAGTTTGGTTATCTTCGCATTCTTATTGAGTCAGCATTATGATCTGGAATCCAAATTATTAATTTATTTATTAGCTATAGCATATACAATTTCCTATTCATTAATGATTTTCATTTTAGTAAAAATTGTTGAAGATTAAAATATTGAATTATATAATACGCTAGAAAAGTAACTTATATTGAAAAACGTAATTTCATTATTAACCAATAATTTCAAGCACGACAATCGAGTGCTAAAAGAGTGTACCACACTCTCCAAAGCTGGTTACAATGTCACTATCGTTGCGCTGCATGCAGAAGGATTAGCTGTTAAAGAAATCCTCAAAAACAAATTAAAAGTCCATCGAATTCAACTAAAATCTCGTAATTGGTCAAAGAATCGAATCATTCAACTATTCAAATACGCTGAGTATTTTTATCACTTAGTCAAACATCATCGTAAAGCAGATATTATCCATTGCAATGATATCGAACCACTTCCACTTGCAGTGATGATGAAATGGTTTTTTAATCGAAAATTAAAAATTATTTATGATGCTCATGAATTAGAATTTGATAAAAAAGAAAAAGGTAGTGGGTACTATCCACAAGCTATTTTGGCATTAACCGAAAAAATTTTGATAAAGAATACTGATGCCATGATTACAGTCACCCCTCTTATAGCCGAAGCTTATGCGAAACGCTATAACATAATCCCTCCAAAATTAGTAATGAACTGCCCGACTTATAAAACGTATGTTCCGTCTAAAGATATATTTAGAAAAAAATTCAATATTAGGGCTGATCAAAAAATTTATTTATACCAAGGAGGGTTATTACCAAAACGCGGAATTGAAGAAATCTTAACGGCTTTTGAACAGTTAGACAATCAGTATGTAATTGTATTTCTAGGGTTTGGTCCATTAGTTAACTCGGTAAAAAAAGCGGTAAAAGAAAATGATAATATATTTTTCCACGATGCTGTTTCGCAAGCTGAGCTTCCTAACTTTACATGTTCTGCAGATTTTGGATTTTGTTTACTACAAGGTTCAACCAAAAATCATCAATTCGCGTTAGGCAATAAAATCTTTGAATACATACAAGCTCGGCTGCCTATACTTTGCTCTAACATGCCAGGGTTTAAGCTAATTATGGAAGACAATATGGGTATTGTAATCCAAGATCATAACAATATACCTGCAATTAAGGATGCTTCTCAAGAAATTCAACTTTTAGACCCATTAAAATATTTGAAAGCACTCGAACTTGCTGCAAAAAAATACAATTGGGAAAATCAAGAAAAAGTATTGTTAGACATTTACGAAGGCTTATATGAAAAATAAAATTTGCCATATCACTACTGTTCACAACGCAAAAGATACTCGTATTTTTCAAAAAGAATGTGTATCATTAGCAAATCATGGATTTGACACTCATTTGATTGTTGCAAATCAAAAAAGCGAAACATCTAAAGGTGTCCAAATTCATAACATTACATCTACTACATCAGGAAGACTGTATAGAATGTGGAAAACTACTCAAATCGCATTGGAAAAAGCATTAAAAATTGATGCAGACATTTATCATTTCCATGACCCCGAACTATTGCCCGTTGGTATAAAACTAAAGAAATTTGGAAAAAAAGTAATTTACGACACCCATGAAGATGTTCCTAGACAGATCCTATCAAAATATTATATTCCCTCTTTAATCCGACCATTCGTTGCAACGATATTTGAAATATACGAAAATAGAATTGCTGCAAAAATGGATGCTGTAATTACCGCTACTCCATTCATTCGAGATCGTTTTTTAAAAATAAATACAAGGACTATTGACATTAACAACTATCCAATCCTCGAAAAATTTAATATTGAAATTTCAAATGAAAAAACTCATGACATTTGTTATGTTGGGTTGATAAGTAAAATCAGGGGCATCGAAGAAATGATTCGGATGCTAAAATTTACCAAAGCGAAAATGACTTTAATTGGAGAATTTCAATCTAAAGAAGAAGAAACTTTTATAAAAAATTTACCGACTTGGAAAAAAGTAAATTTCCTTGGAAAAAAAAATAGTCAAGAAGTCGCTAAAATTTTATCTCAAAGTAAAATGGGCATCGTTATTTTCCACCCAGAACCAAATCATATTAACGCCCAGCCCAATAAAATATTTGAGTACATGGCTGCAAGTTTGCCAATAGTTACCTCTGACTTCCCTCTTTGGAAAAGTATCGTTACAAAACACAACACTGGAATTTGTGTTAACCCACTAGCTCCGAAAGAAATCGCATCAGCCGTAAATGTATTGTTAAAAAACAAAGAGCAATCTATCCAAATGGGAAAAAACGGACAAAAAGCAGTACAGGAAGTTTTCAACTGGAAACAAGAAAATGAAAAATTAATTAATCTCTACCAACAAATATTAAAATAATTTGGACCAACCAACTATAACCATTCTTATACCTTGTTTCAATGAAGAGTCTTTTATTGAAACTATCATTCAAAATATTTTGGATCAGGATTACCCACAAGAAAAATTGGAGGCTATATTTCTTGACGGAATGAGTACTGATAAAACTGCTAACATCATTTCAAAATACGCAATCAAGTATCCTTTTATTAAATTAATTCCGAATCCAGAAAAAATTGTCCCCCAAGCCATGAATCTTGGAATTGACCAAGCCCAAGGAGAAATAATCATTCGACTTGATGCTCATGCAGCATATCCAAAACAATACATTTCTAAATTAATTTTTTGGCTTAGAAAGCTTTCTGCAGAAAACGTTGGAGGTATTTGGAATATCCAACCTCGCTCTAATTCTACTAAAGCAAAAGTTATCTCCCTTACTCTCTCTCATCCAATGGGGGTTGGGAATGCACTTTATAGAATGGGAACTTCTGAACCACAAGAAGTTGACACTGTTCCCTTCGGTTGTTACCCAAAATCAGTATTTGATAAATATGGTAACTACGATGTTCGTCTTAAACGAAATCAGGATATCGAACTCAATAAGAGAATAAAACAAAAAGGTGGGAAAATATTTTTAGTGCCAGATGTGGAATGCATATATTATGCACGTGATACTTTTAGTGCACTTTGGAAAAACAACTATGCGAATGGAAAGTGGGTAATATTAACCTCATGGTTTACTGGCACTTTTAATTCACTATCTGTTCGACACTTCGTGCCTCTTTTATTTTTTATAAATATAATATTAGCAACTCTATCTTTATTTAATAATTTCTTTTTTACTGAAAATTTGTTTTTAAGTATTTTTACCTTTCCAATCATTATTTATCTAGTTATTATTTCTTTTTTCTCGGTAAAGTTAAGTTTAAAAGAAAAAAACATAAGTGCATTTTTTTTATTCCCCATTACATTCTTAACATTACATTTAAGTTATGGTGTAGGAAGTTTCGTAGGTTTTTTTTCAATTATCAATAAAAAAAAAATACAAATTCCAAAACCTAACACCCATATAATATAACAATACATTTACGATATTTATTTTACAAACAAAATAAATTCAACGCGCCTATTTATTTCTCTTCCTGTGTTAGTTGAATTATCTAAAATTGGTTTCCTCTCACCATAGCCATCTGCACTAATTCGACTTGAACTAATTCCTTTTTCAACCAAATAATTTACACAATTTTTCGCCCTGCGGTTTGAAAGGCTTCTATTATATTCCTCATTTCCAACACTATCTGTATGACCACCAATCAAAACATTATACTCAGGATATTGCTGCATAATATTAGCAATATTATCTAAGTCAGCATACGATATCGATTTTATTTATGAACTGTTATTTTCAAATTGGATATTTCTCGCTGACAAATTGATTACCTCTTGTACCTCCCTCACTACCGCTGGACACCCCTTATTGGATTTCAAAACAGCTTCATTTGGGCAATTATCATTAATATCTATGATACCATCTTTATCAGAATCAGGACATCCTCCAAAAACTGAAGATCCTTTTTTACTTGGACAAACATCTTCATTATCTGGAATTCCATCACCATCAGTATCTAAATCTACTTTTGGACAACCACCATATGAAATTGGACCAGCTTCGTTGGGACATTTATCATTTGAATCTAGAATTCCATCATTATCAGAATCAGGACACCCTCCAAATTTCGCCAATCCTAATATTGTTGGACATAGATCAACTTCATCAATAATTCCATCACTATCCGAATCTGGGCAGCCTCTCAAATAAACCAATCCAGGAGTATCTGGACATTTATCTACTTCATTCAATACTCCATCTTGATCTCGATCCTCTTCAATAGATGGAACATTTTCTTTCATCGAATTTAGTAAAAATTTAATCCCTACATTCAAATTCAAATTATTGCGATTTTCTTCCATCAGTCCAATACGATATTCAGGTCTAATCTGAAAATAACTTTTTTTGGATAATTTAAAATCAAGACCTAATCCTATTGGAATCTCTATATGCCAACCTCCTACATCTGCAATATTAGTTATAACAAAACCTCCTGAAATATAGGGAACTACAAAATTATCTTCTTTGAATGCTTGAAGTTGTAAAAGCCCTCCTATGGAAACTTTTAAAGTCTTTGCAGATATATCTCCTAGTGGATTATTTGGAAAGGGATTAATCGGGACTTTAGTACCTCCAAAAAATAAAGGAATTTCCATACTAAGTAAGTCACTTCCTAAGTTTCGATGATAGCCTATTTTAAAACACTGGTTACATGATCACCACCTGAAAAATCATTTTTTAATAAACCATAATATTTTAGTCCTACAACATTAAAAGAAATAGCATTTTCATTCTTGAGAGATTGAGTAAGAAAATTATTAGAAATAAACAACAAGAGTATAGTCACAAAAAAAGAAAAAAGAGATTTTGAATATTTTATGCTTAATTTTTTTGGAGAAGATAATGGTCAACTTTAAGTATCAAAATCTAATTTATTCAATACTTTTACATTTGAAAAAGAAACAACTTAAAACTTAAGATATAACTTTAAAAAACTCAATTACGCAAATGGATTTCAGAAGATTAACCAATAATGAACTAGAGGAGCTAAAAACAGAATTTGTTAGATTCCTGGTTTCAAATACCGTAACAGGAGATGACTGGGAAAAGATAAAAAAGGAAAACCCTGAAAGAGCTGAGGGATTGATTGAAATTTTCAGCGATATCGTTTTTAAAAAAATCATCTCAAAAGTGGAATACTTAGAAATGAAAACGCCAAAAGATTTAAAGATATTTAAGTGTAATAAAGAAGATATAGAACTCATGGGTTTGAAGGTGGAAGGAGATTCAGATTTAGATTTCACAAAAGACATTGTTCCTGAAGAAATGATCATAAAACTTCAATCTTCCGATGCTAAACTACAAATGTATTCAGCTAATAAAAAATACAAAGATGAAAATCGACTTCAAGAAATATTCCAAATGATGCAATGGGGTAGCTTAATATCTGATGGAAAATTATTTCGTTTACTTCGCACTTTGAAGAAGTAACCATAAAATAAGAGATCTATAATTGACTGAAATTCCTTGCCCCTAATCAGCTAATTGAATACAATCTTCAATACAATAATTGATTTAGTAAACGGTCAATTACATCAATCAATCTAATTTCACAATCTTTAACCTTTCCGGTTACAATCATCAAGTAAAAAATATTAACTGAATTTGGGAAAAGCAAAATATTCACCTCAAACTTAACATCTTTTTGTAGCTGTTAGCGGTATATAAAAATCACTTGATAGTAATTTGATTTTTCCACTATGTTTAAAAGATTTAATTGAAATCCTAACTCGGAATATTATTAATAAAAGAAATTCTAAAAATCGCTCAAGTGATCTTTCCATGACCTAATTCTCTCATTTACTAGAGAGAACTTACCCTTACTTAGTTTAAAAAAACTACTTTTAACATCTATCCCAAAAAAAAGCCCACTGTTTCAATTCAAAACGGGTGGGCATTTTTTTATTTACAAAGCTAAGGCCCTAGATTTTCTTAAAATATTTGAAAAACAGGAAAAGGCTGACTTCTAAGTAATATCTATTTTATCAGAGTAATGAAACCTTGAATCTCTTGCGGAATACCTCTAGGACTTTTATAATTAACCTGACAAACATAAACTCCTAAAGGCATTAATCCACCTCCATTATATTTACGTCCATTCCAACCTTCGTCTGGGTCATTTGTTTCAAAAACAAGCTCACCATATCTATTCCAAACTTGAAAGGAGTAATTTTGCATTCCTCGATAATATCCTACTCCTTTAAACTCGTCATTTACTGCATCATCATTAGGTGTAAAAGCATTTGGTAAAAAATATCGAACTTCTGGAATCACGTCAACTATTTTTTGAACAGTATCTTGACACCCAGCTTCAGTGGTTACAATCAATTCTATTATTTGATTTCCAGTATCTGGAAATGAAAAGGTCGGATTTTCTTCATAGGAAAAACCTTGCCCTGCAAAATCCCATTCCCATTTGTAATCTCTGAGTGAATTATCAAAGAAATTTACTTCAGGCAAAAAATTCGTAATACGATCCGGACCAAAATAAAAATCCGCCTCTGGAAAAGAATCAACTTTAATTAAATACGGAAAATTTCTTTCTGTGTAACAACCTATTGGAGAAGTAATTCCCACATTAATTGTGTATTCTCCTGGTTCCTCATAAGTATAGGATGGACTGATATCAGTCCCAATTCCACCATCTCCGAAATCCCAAAAAATATCATAAGTATTATCAATAGGATTTGATAGATTATTAAAGAAAACATCCAAGGGAGCACAGCCAGTAAATGAACTTGGCTCAATGACAATCAAAGGTGGAACTGGCAGCCAAGTTGCCTCTTGAACTAATTCATTAATACATCCATTCTCGTCAGTTACAGTTAACGAAACATTATAAACTCCTGGGTCTGTATAACTAAATACTGGATTTTGTATGTCTGAACTACCTCCATTTCCAAAATCCCAATACCAATCATTAATATTCGAAGTTACCCCTACTGACAAATCTGTATAAATTACAGGTCCTGCAATACAAGTATCATAATCAAAAGTAAAGTCTACAGTAGGTGGTTCAAAAATCTCAACTACGATCGTTGCAGTATCCCCACAATCTGTTCCAGGATTGAGAATCAATAACCCCTCATATACTCCATATCCAGGAAAGGTAACATCAACATTTTGTTGATTGAAAGAGAGTGGATTTAATCCTCCAAGTTCAAACTCCCATAAATATTCATTTATAAACTGAGATGTAGGTGCCTCAAAGCTAAACGTAGTATCTCCATTACAGTTATAAAATTGAAATAAAGGGTTGGTTTGAATTAAATCATCTCCATCAACTGATGCAGTAACTGTCGGTTCACAAAAAGCTACATTAAACTGAAAATCTCTTTGAATCGTACTTAACAATACTCCATTTCGATATTCTTTCACACAAATTCCAACAACATACTGACCTTCTGCATTCGGCATACCTGACAAGACTCCAGATACTGGATTGATTGTCAAAGGCGGATCTCCCCCTATTTGATCAAGAGGACCATAAGTTGGAGATATAAATGTTACATTATCATATGGTGGTGGTGCATCTGGATTTGGGTTAGTGCCATCAAAGTCATCTGCATTACCTGGCGTTTGCCAACCAGCAGTTCCTCCACCTTTTAATGGGCTACATAATTCGTATACTAATAAATCTCCATCAACATCCGTTGCAGAGTGATCAAAAGTTAATTGCTCATTGACACAAATGACTATTGGTGGAAATTCATTAAAAGTTGGGGTATTATTACACAAAGCTTGCGCTTCAGGTGTGATTTCTACATAAAAAGTAGCGCCTGTTTCTCCTGGAGCTATTATGTTATTAATAGAATTATTTCTACAACATCTCTGATAAATAATATAGTAACTATCTGTACTCAACGGCAAATTAATGTTACCAATATTAAAATCACTTAGGTTAAAAACATATAACCCTTGCTCTACACATACATTTGAAGGAAGGATCAAACATGGATTATTAATGTCCGGTTGTACACCTGAAATAACAGGATCAGGCATCGTAATTCTATCAAATTCGGTCAACAAATCTCCCCCATTATATATTGACATTCGACCGTTTCCTGGACCATCGAATCCTGCTCCCATTCCTTGGCAATCTCGATACACTTTCATGGTAATCTCGTAATCTCCATTACCGAGACAGACATAGGTTAATTCCCCACCGATAACGTGGGCCGCCTGAAGATATCCTAGAGGAAAAAGTAAAAGAAAAAAGAAAAGGGTTCGTAGATTAATTCTCATCACTTATGTTTTTTGGGATCTTGCAAAAAATCCATCTGCTAATTATATTTCGAACAAAAGAAAAATTGGGGATTTGGATGTTTCAATATATTAGTCAGTATTTTGTTCTTGTAATTTCTGTAAATTTTAACAAAAATCCACCTTTTTTGTTTCGAAAAAAAAAACTAATAGATTTTAAGTTAAATTGACGGCAATTTTATTAAAATTTCGACATTATTTCACAATCGTTGCGAATCCTTTTAATTCAACATCTCTTCCTCTTGGCCCAGTGTAAGTAACGACAACAACATAAACTCCTTGAGGTGAATCTTTTCCAACATTTAACTTTCTACCATTCCAACCCTCTCGATAGTCACTTGTTTCGAAAACCAATTCTCCCCATCGGTTCCAAATTGTCATTTTAAAGTTTTCCATTCCATCAAAGAAGCCTTTTCCAAAAAACTCATCATTGATAGAGTCAAAGTTTGGTGTAAAAGCATTAGGTAGAAAATAAGCAACTTTAGGAACTACATCAATAAATTGAGTCAATGTATCTTGACAGCCTGATGTATGTGTCACAATCAAAGTCACTTGTTGTAATCCAGTATCTGGAAAAGTGTATACCGGATTTTGATCGAATGAATTATCGATATCATTAAAATTCCAAAACCATTGAACCGCATCAATAGACAAATCTGTAAATTCTACATCAGGTTGAAAATTAGTTGGTGGATTTGGAGTGTAAATGAAATTTGCTAGTGGTGATGGTTCTACAGTTATCAGGTTTGGGAAAAAATCACTTATTGAACACCCTAATGGTGATGTTACAGAAAGTGATACATCGAAAACTCCGGGTGTCTCATAAATATAAGTTGGACTTATTTCACCACTAGTATTTCCATCTCCAAAATCCCACACAATATCATAAGTATCATCAATTGGTGTAGAAAGGTTATTAAAAAATACATTTTGAGGAATACATCCTTTATAAATACTGGGTTCAATAATCAAAATAGGTGGTGCAGGAAACCATTCAATTATTTGAGTAGTATCATCCACACAACCATTTATATCTTCCACAGTCAGTGTAACAGGAATATTCCCAGGTGCGGAATAGAGATAATTTGGGCTATCCTCGCTATTTATATTTCCATCGCCAAATTCCCAAAGATTACTGGTAATTGCACCAGCTCCCGTTATTGATAGGTTATTAAAACTTACTGGACCTGCTATACAAGTATCATACGAATAAGTAAAATCCGCATTTATTTCGGGGTAGATATTAACGAAGATAGTTGCTGTATCATCGCATGGAGACCCTTGATTTAGCACTAATTGACCTTGGTAAGTTCCTAATCCCGGGAAAGTAATACTAGTATTTTGAGTGGTAGAAGTAGCTGTATCTCCATTATTTAAATCAAAACTCCAATTATATGTATTAATAAAATTCTGGTCAAAGCTCTGGTCAATAAATGTTATGCTATTATTTCCACAAGAATTTACTACAAATTGATTCCCATTAACTACTTCATCATTTTGAATTTGGGCAAAAACGGTTGGTTCACAACTTTCCACATTAAACTGAAAATCTCGTTTGACTGTACTTAACAATACTCCATTTCGATATTCTTCTACACAGACTCCTACCACAAATTGCCCCAAAGTATTTGGGATCCCACTAATCATTCCTGTAGCAGGGTCAATTGCAACTTGAGGATCTCCACCCATTGGGTTTAGTGGTCCATATGTTGGGCTCACAAACGTAACATTATCAAATGGAGGAGGCGTATCTGGATTTGGAGCCACTCCATTTGGCAATGCTGCGTCCATTGGTGTACTTCCAGGATCTGTTCCTCCTGTCCCTCCTCCTTCTTTAGGACTACAGAATTTATATACTAACTGATCTCCATCACTATCCGAAGCCGAATGATCAAAGTTAATTGGTTCATTAACGCAAATTATTATGGGAGGAAAGTTATTAAATGTCGGACTATTATTTACACATCCAGTTGAATTTTGCTGGGCTTCAGGTGTTAGCTCAATGGTGTACGTTGCACCAGTATCCTCAGGAAAAATAATATTGTTGATAGAATTATTCCTACAACACCTCTGGTAAACGATATGATAACTATTAGGGTCAGTTGGCAAAGTCAATATGAAAATATAAAGGCCCTCCTCAACGCAAACATCATCAGGAATAATTAAGCATGGATTGGAAACATCAGGTGGAATATTAGTTATAGTAGGTGCATCTAGTGTTACTGTGGGAATATAAGGTACAACTGTCCCGTCTCTATAAACTGTAACAGTGCCCTCTGTAAATGCCCCTGGAGCTGAATCAAATTGGGCTCCAGAACTTGCACAGTCTCTATAAATTTTCATCGTAAATTCATATTGGTTGTTACCTAAGCACAAATAAGTGATTTCCCCTCCAATGATGTGGGCAGCCTGTGCGTTAAAAAACGCCAAAAGCGATATAGCAATAAAGATTAACTTTTTCAATATTTTTAAATAATTTTAGTATTAATTTTTGGTAATGTGAAGAAAATAGCTGAAAAGTAAAAATGATATGAAAGAATCATATAAGCTACAATCATTTTTTTTTAAATTTCGTTGCTTAAATGCCTAAAGAAAACATTATTATGTCGGAAATTTTACTTTTAAAAAATCATTGGGCATTGTATCGTTTTTATCCAAACCATTAAAGCAAAAATAAATATTTATTTTTCCAATAAAAAATAACATTCTAAGAGGCGCAAACGTTATTTTGATGGAAAATTCGAGAATATTATTAGAACCTATGGTTTTTTTAAATAATTAACACTTTAAAAATTTAATATATTGCGTCTAACCTTACAATTGATCTAGTTTTGAAAAAAATTAAAATAAGTTCCCTTAAACCAATTTTTGTACTTCTTTGATTCCCCTACTTTATAAAATTTATAAAAAAACCTGATAATTGACCTTAATCTACTTAAAAATGATGAAAACTGACTTTCAACAATTAATATTTGGAAAAGACAATCTCGGTAATATTACTACAATTTTAGAAAGTGGTGGATTGATTCTTTATCCGACTGACACTATTTGGGGAATTGGCTGTGACGCCACAAATGAAAAGGCTGTCCAAAGCATTTTCGACCTTAAAAAAAGATCTTACGATAAACCATTTGTTCTCCTAGTCAACTCCATCGAAATGCTCAAAAATTATGTTGAGGTTGTTCATCCAAAAATTGAAACTTTATTGATGCACCATGTACAACCACTCACGATGATATATGATCATGCAAAAAATTTACCTTCAATCTCCCAAGATAAAACTGGAAGTGTCGCTATCAGAGTGGTTCAAGATTCTTTTTGCAAAGAATTAATTGGCCAATTTGGAAAACCATTGATTGCTTCTTCTGCAAACATTAGTGACAAACCATTCCCTGCAAATTTTGGTGGAATAAGTTCTGATGTTATAACTGGAGTTGATTATGTAGTAAAGTGGAAACAAAGTGAAAAGAAATTGAGCCAACCTTCTGTGATTGCAAAGTTTTCTGAGAAAGAGGAGTTGACCTTTTTGAGAGAATAATAGTTTATTTAGTAGTATCGATTATTTAATGACCTGATTTCCAATCAACCGATTATCGTTGATTTCTATTTTGATATTCTAAGAATTTCTAAACATGTTATATTTTAAATACTTTATACCCATTTCTATTTTACTTTTCTCTGCTTCAGAGAAACTGCCTGCAAAAAGAGACAACTCTAGTCGGATTTCATGGGATATAAATAATCAAATTGAATGGAAAGATTTTAAGGGTCGGGTAAAAAAAACAAGTCCTCTAGATGCTTACACCATGCTAGGTATTTCTGTTGAAATCATTGGACAGAAAAATGGTAAAGTCGATATGGGTGTTTTTGGATATTTTGAAAAAAATAAAAGCTGGGTAAAACCTGGAGAAAAAACAAATCATCTTTTATCACACGAAAGAAAACATTTTGACCTTTGTGAAGTTTTCCGAAGAAAACTAATTAAAAATTTAGAAGCAAGCAAAACATACAATTATGACTCCTTCAGCGATGAAATAGAAAAGATCTTTAATGAAAATTTTGAGGACTATACCAAAGAGCAAGAGCGGTACGATGAGGAGACTCATCACTCCCAAAAGATAGAATCTCAAATAAAATGGAATAAATTTATTAGTAAAGAATTATTACGTTTGAAAAAATATGATAAAATTGCAGCATCTCTAAATATTGGTGACTAGATAATTGATGAAATAGTTCATCATAACACCTAATTACAGAACTTCCTGATCAACTATTTCACCGATCAACTAAACATCATGCAATTCGCAAAAACCATACTTCATTACGACAACCAAACAGTAGAATTCCCTTTAAATAAACTGACTTTTTTTGATGAACTATATGTAGATTTCAAACGAGTCGACCATGGAAATTATCAAACATACCATCTCGCAATCCATCCCAAAAAGACTATTCAAATAAAAAAATTATCGCTAGTTTTCAATCATGATTATTTATTATCAAACGACCCTCGTATATTTTGTAATGGCTATCAATCGTGGTCAGAAAGTCGCGAATATCAAATAAAAGAAAAACTCCCTAATCTTAAATCTTGGGCAAAAAATCATAAATATATTGGGGATCATCATATCAAAGAAATCCCGAGGGGAAAAAATATATTCCATTCTTGGACTTACACATACGTTAAAAACAAAAATTATATCACATTCCTAGGGTCCTTAAAAGAAAATGCAGCATTCACATATTTTATCCATGACGGAAATTCTCAGCAACTAGTAGTAGAGAAAGATTGTAACGGCTTAGAATTGAGTCACTCCTTCCCTATTCTAGATTTGTTTGTCAGTCACGGAAAAGAGAATTCAGTTTTTAATCAATGGAAAAGCGAAATGAATTTATCAGCCATCAAAGCTAAAACAGCTACAGGTTGGACTAGTTGGAATAATTACTTTAATAATATCTCTGAGAAGACTATTTTAAAAAATATAAATGCTTTTCATGAAAAAAATACTCCTCTTGATTATATCCAAATTGATGATGGGTATCAAACTCAAGTCGGTGATTGGTTAAGTATTAAGTCAACCTTTCCAAATGGAATGGCACAGGTAGCTCAAAAAATAAAACAAGCTAATTACAAACCAGGAATATGGTTAGCTCCATTTATTTGTGATGCGCAATCCGTGATCTTTAAACAGAAAAAACATTGGTTAGTCAAAGATAAAAACGGAAAACCGTTTGCCGCTGGTAAAATAAAACTTTGGGGCGGAAAATTTTATGTTCTAGATTTTTATCATAAAGAAGTGCAAAATTATTTGATTCAAGTCATTAGAACTTTTATTAAAAAGTGGGGCTTCGAATTCCTCAAATTAGACTTCCTTTATGCAGTCTGTATTTTTCCAAAAAAAAATAAAACACGTGGGCAAATCATGCACGATGCGGTAGAATTCTTAAGGACACAAGCTGGCGGCAAAATAATTATAGGTGGTGGAGTTCCTTTGGGAAGTGCATTTGGGAAAGTAGATTTTTGCCGTATCGGATCCGATGTACATTTGCAATGGGAAAACAAATATCAACGCTTAAAAGGTAATAGAGAACGGACTTCTACATTGCTTTCGTTACGTTCTACTATAGGTCGATGGCAATTGAGCAATCGAGTTTTCCTTAATAATCCTGGTGTTTTCATTCTGCGAGAAAAAACAAACAAATTAACTCCAACTCAGCAATATACTTTATTGATTATCAATATTTTATGCGGTGACTTAATTTTTACCTCTGATTTTGTACGTGATTATTCAGCGGAACAGTGGGGTGAATACATGCTAACCAATCAATTACAGAATAGTGAAGTAAAGGAGATACAAAACTTGACCAATGATAAGTATCTGATTTCTTTTATTAACAGAGGAAAACGATTCGTAGCAGCTTGTAACTTAAGCAATAAAAAGACTACATTCTTAGTTAAAAGACAACAAATTGCATTAGAATCTTTTGAGTCAATAATTTTGAAAAGTTAAACATGAAAAAATTCTTACTGCTTCTGGGATTTCTATCTTCGAACTTTACAACAATACAATCCCAAAAACCTTTTTACCACAAAAACAAAGCTATTAGTTGGGTGGGTGAAACAGAATTCACTTATTACTTAGAGGATTATGACCGACTAAATTTTGAGCCTCCCAACAAAAAACAAGAAGAAACCCGAACAATCAAACTCGATCCTTTTGCCACTTGTGAATTTGGTACAGAAAAATATTTTACTAATTTCTTAATTAATGAAATATTAGAAAATCGAAGAAAAGTTTTTTCTCTAAAAGAAAAACCTATGACAATTTCTCAGATTACAAATACTATTGGAAATGCCTCTATTGAAACTACCAAAATTCTTGATCCTATCACAAATAAGGAATCTTTGGTAGTAGTTAAAACTGATCCAATATCTCAAATTAAAGCTTTCAAAGTTAGGCAGTGGTGGTATTATAATGATGAAAAAGAAAGTTTAGAATCAACAGTTAGAGCTATTGCACCAATTCTAATTGATGAACAAGAAGATGGTTCCAACTTTCACAAAATTATGTTCTGGGTTGAAATGATCCAAGACCCAAAAAAAGATTATAATTATAATGACAAAGAAGTTATCTGGGCAAAAGAAACACTCTCAACACTTTCATTTAATAGCGTAAAAAGGGTCAAAGGTCGAACAAAAAAAACATTAAAAAACCTAGTATACAAAAATCCTAAAAATGGAAAAACACATGTTTTGGAAAATGATGGTTGGTACCCTTACTGTGCAGAACCAATTGACGTAGAAGAAGTAAATAAATTGTTAGCAGCCTCTACTGACACACTCATAATTCTTGATTCTAAAACATACACTGAAAAAACATCTATTGTAAGAAATCCAAAATTAAAATTTCATGACTTTAATTATATGAGAGTTTTACAACATTGGTATTTTGATAAATCAGCCAACACTTTAGCTAGTAAAGTAATTTCCATCGGTCCACTTTTGGATATTCAAGATAAAAAAGGAAATTTAAAATATCGCAGAGCACTTTACTACATTAAAAGTTCACAATAATCTATTAAATATTTCCAAACCAGATCCTGCTCAAAAAGCTTTACAGTATGATAAATTGCAATGCTTTTCAAAAAAATCCAACTATTCAACTATTACAATGTTATAACCGTTGTGATATCTATCACTTTTTAACTCCAAAAAACCAACTACTTTTACTAAAAAAATAAAACATGAGTTACCTTGATTTATTCGTTCAATCTTATAAAAATTTTGGAAATTATATTTGGAATGAAATTACTTTTCAAGTTTCACCATGGTATGTCAATTATTTTTATTGTTTAATTGCATTATCAATTTTGGTTTGGGCATTAGAGATATTTTTTCCTTGGAGAAAATATCAGTCTGTATTTCGAAAAGATTTTTGGTTGGATACATTTTATATGTTTTTCAATTTTTACATTTTCAAATTGATCATCTTTATGGCCTTTTCCGATATAACATCACATCTTTTTTTGAATGTTCTGGGTGGTAACTTTAATGATTTTGCCATTATAAATATGAATGGATATGCATTGTGGATTCAACTTTTAGTCTTTTTTGTTGTGACTGATTTCATCCAATGGTTTACCCATGTTCAACTTCATAAATATGAATTTTTATGGCGTTTTCACAAAGTCCACCATTCAGTAGAAGAAATGGGATTCGCCGCACATCTCCGATATCATTGGATGGAAAATATATTTTATACACCAATGAAATATATTGTAGTCATGTTATTCTTTGGATTTGAACCAGCAAGTGCCTTTATTGTGTACTACTTAACTATTGCTATTGGACACTTAAATCATGCAAATATTAAACTCACTTATGGTCCATTAAAATATGTCTTCAACAACCCTGTTATGCACTTATGGCATCATTCCTATAATTTACCCAAAGATCGTCGAAAAGGAGTAAATTTTGGGATTTCACTAAGTATTTGGGATTATATTTTTGGAACAAGTTATGTACCTGAAGATAGTGGAATGATCAAAATAGGTTTTCCAGGAATGGATAATTTCCCTAAGGACTTTGTAAACCAAAGCTTACATGGGTTTAAACTAGAAGATTAAACATTTGTTAAATAACTAACATCTTTCTATTTCCAAAATATTTAACTTGTCCTTAAATTTAAAAGATTCTGAACAGGATGAATAAACTTGGAAAAACATCATTGGTACTTCTATCCCTATTTTTGACTTTTTCTTCTAATGCACAATTAGTAGTCAACGAGGTTTGTTCCAAAAACACTTCAATTATAGAAGATGAATTTGGAGAAACTTCAGACTGGATAGAAATATATAACTATACATTCACAGACATTAATTTAGATGGGTATTACTTATCAGATAAGGAAGACAATCCTCAAAAATGGGTTTTTCCTAATAAAATAATTCCTGCTCAATCATTCCTTTTAGTCTTCGCCTCTGATAATGATTTAAGTCAAACTTATTGCCATACCAATTTTAAATTATCAAACGCTGGAGAAATATTAACTCTTTCTGACGCTAATGGAATCGAATTAGATAAAGTCGCAATACCTTCCCTCTATGAAGATCATTCCTTTGGACGATTGCCTGATGGTACTGGTAATTTTTTCTTTTTTGAAAACCCTACACCTGAGTTCTCTAATAATAATAATTCCAATTATGAATTTGCAGAACCTCCAAAATTCCAAACTGAACAATACTTTTACGAAAATAATGCTTTGATAGAATTATCGTGCGATGAACCTGATTGCATAATTAGATTCACTCGAGATGGTAATATTCCAGATGAAGATTCGGAATTGTATTTATCACCAATCCTATTGGACACTACAACATCTATTCGCGCGATTACTTTTTCCGACAACCTCTACCCTTCTCCAGTAAGAACACAAACTTTTTTTTGTAATACTGGGCACACGTTACCTGTTTTAACCTTAACAAGTGAGCCAGATAATTTTTGGGGATGGGAAGATGGAATTTTCTTATTAGGGCCTAATGGAGATCCAATCTATCCTCATTTTGGAGCTAATTTTTGGAAAGATATTGAAATCCCAGTCCATTTGGAATATTTTAAAAACCAAGAATTAGTTGCCAAATTTGACGTGGGTACAAAGATTCATGGTGGAAAAGCAGCTCGAAGTAAACCTGCTAAAGCATTACGCTTGTTGACTGATAAAAATTTTGAATCTACAGGTATGAATTATTCTTTTTTTGAAAATAAAAATATTAATAATTTTAGGAGATTGATAATTAGGAATGCAAGTGGTGACTTTAATTACACTCATTTCAGGGATGCCTACTTGCATCGATATTTTATCAATGAAAATTTAAATTTAGATGTTTTGGCTCATCAACCAATTGTACTTTATATTAATGGAGCTTATTGGGGTGTAATGAATTTAAGAGAAAAAATTGATCAATATTATCTCAAAGAAAACTATGGAATGGAAAAAGATAGTATCGATTTATTGGAAGAAGATTTGGTGATCATTGAAGGTTCAAAGGATGAATATTTAGCCAACTACAATTTCTTAATCAATAATGATTTGAAAATCCAATCTAATTTTGAAATTGCTAAAAATTATTTTGATTTAAATAATTTGGCTGATTATTTCATCGTCCAAACTTATGTGAACAATACTGATTTCCCAAACAATAATATCAAATACTGGCAACCAAAAAAGGAAGGTGGTAAATGGCGATATATTCTATTTGATATGGATGTTGGAATGGGAAGACATGGTTGGACTGCAGCTCAATATGATAACTTTAACTGGCGTTTAGAAAATGCCGACAGCAATAAATTCATCAAAATTATTAAAGCATATTTTGATAATGATAACTATCGCAACTACTTTATTAATCGATATGCAGATTTGATGAATACTGTTTTTAATGCAGAAAAATTTTCACTAGAAACTGAAAATACTATTGCAGAAATTGATGAAGAAATGAAACGTCATTTTAATCAATGGACATGGCCAGGATATGATACTTGGCAACAGGAACGGATACCAGGATTATTTACCTTTATAGAGGAACGTCCCGAATACCAAAGAGAATTTGTTCGTCAATATTTTGAGTTAGAAAACGAAGTTGAACTACAAATTAATACTTTCCCCAAGGGCGCTGGGTCAGTAAGAATCAACACAATTACGCCAGAAGAATTACCATGGAAAGGCATTTACTATAATGGTGCTCCCGTAACATTAACTGTCCTTCCTAATAATGGATTTACCTTTAAAAACTGGGAATCAATCAATACTATCTTGAATCAAAACCCAAACGAATCAATCAACTATAATTTTGAAAAAAATGATGAAATAACTGCCTACTTTGAAACTGAATATAAAGGTCTAAATCTGACAGCCTCTCCTAATCCATTTCAAAACAAAATTAAACTGGAATTTACCTTGGAAAAGATATCAACAGTACAAATTCACCTTTATGATAGTTTAGGACGATTAATCCAATCCTTCTCTAGGAGTACAAAAAATGCAGGAACTCAATCTACCGAACTAGAAATCAGAAATTTAAATCGAGGAATTTATATTATTTCTTTACAAACTGATGATCATACGCAATCTATAAAACTGGCTCATTAATTTATTTAGAATTTAAAAAAAATTATTGTTGAAATTTATTTCAAAAAAAATATCATTTCTTCTCGTCCTCATCACTATTTTTTTTTCCTGCAAAAATGATGAGCCCCCTCCTTTCGTAAATGAAGTCACACCTCAACAAATAATTGAACTACCTACTATCCTAAACGAAATTTCTGGGATGATATTCAGAAATGACACGAGTCTCTTTGCCCACAATGATGGAGGTCAAGGTGCAAGAATATATGAAGTAAACTTAGATGAAAATAAAGTTAATAGGACTATAAAAATTTATAATGTAAGTAATATAGATTGGGAGGACATTACCCAAGATGAGGATTACATTTACATTTCTGACTCAGGTAATAATCTAGGACAAAGAACTGATTTGAAAATTTATAAAATCTCAAAAAATGAATTAGAGACGCTTGACTCTGTGGCAGCTGAAATCATTGAGTTTGAATATCCCGATCAAAGCAATTTTTCACAAACAGAGAAACACAATTTTGATTGTGAAGCTATTATTAGTTTTAAAAACCAATTATTCCTTTTTTCCAAAAATCATCTTGACCTAAAAACAAAGTGGTATTCAATACCAAAAAATGCAGGAAGCTATACGGCTGACTTATTACAAGAATTTGAATCAGATGGATTAATAACAGGTGCAACAATAAACGAAAATAAAAATGTAATTGCATTGTTAGGTTATCATAAGATTGAAATAAACCAAGTAGATTTTTTTGATCCATTCATCTGGATTTTATATGACTTTCACAATGATCAGATATTTGATGGAAAAATATTAAGATTAGAAATTGATATAAAAACTCAAATGGAATCAATCTGTTTTGGAAAAAACGAAGATATATACTTCTCTCATGAATCTGAAACTGGAGGACTTCCTCAATTTATTTACAAAGCAGATTTAGAACCATTTTTAAAATAAGAGTTTAACTCTCCCCTTCTTCTTTTGGCAAAATATTTGAATAAACAAGAAATAGACACAGATATTTTAACCATTAATCACCTGATACTACATTAAACCAAAATTAAAACTTATGCATTGTAATAAATCATTTATTCAACTTTCCCTATTTATTGTCTTAGGTCTATTTTCCTGTAAAAAAGAAAAAATTTCCAGTTTTCAAGATACCTTAGCTCCTACTTCTCCAACCGACCTTCCTAATCCTAATGAGGAAATAAAAATTCAAACCACTAAAGTCATTACAGAAATTGCGGATGAAAGCAATATTCCAAAGCATCAATTGGTCATAGAAGTTGAAAGTGTTATTCGTAATTTAACCTTTGGATCACTCTTACAAACAGCTTTTTATCCACAAGTTTATGGGTTTAATAATTCAATAGCTACTACTCGAACCGGATGCCCTGAGAGTAATCTATCAACTAATAATAGCAGTAGCCCTACCGTTCACACAATCACTTTAGATTATGGTAGTGGATGTACCTCATTTGGAGGCACTAATTATGAGGGGATTGCTTCTCTTTCCATTATTGGAGATTTAAACGAAATCGGAACTTTTGTAAGTATTGAACTAAGTGAAGACTTCACTATCAATTCTATTAACGATTTAGATGGAATTATTTCATTAGAATATGATATTGTAAATGGTGTTGGCACCTATAAAATCATAGATTTAGACTTACAAAATATCAATATCCAAAATTCAAACATTACTACTGTTAACTTATCTCAAGACGTCAATTTAGCCGGTGGTTTTTTTATTAAACCAAACTATGCTGGTGATCCTGGTAACCCTTTGGATATTATAAATGATACATTATCCTACGCAGGTTGCTTTCAAATAATAAGCCCAGATGGTCAGACTCTTCGTTCGTGTACAGATTCCAATGCTGATATTAATTATGATTTTTCTTGTGCAATTCCTTTTGATGGCCTTTTAATTATTGATTCATTGAATAATGATGGATCTTTTGGAGATCCAAACATTCCGAATGGAGGTACTTTTGGTGAATTAAACTTCTCCTATCCTAACTCGATAAATAATGGAGTTTGTGATGATGAAATCGAGTTTTCAGATAGTGTCACAGGAACTTCTGAAATTATAAATTTGTAACTAACTAACCAATCAAAATAAACTCAAAAAAACTTACTTCGAGAATATTTGAAGTAAGTTTTTTCCTTTTATAAAAGAACTATTCTACATTTTCTCTAGAATCAATTCCGCTAGATCGTAGACCATTACTGATTCTTGCTTCTCTTTAGCTTTGATCCCATCAGACATCATAGTCAGGCAAAAAGGGCAATTTACCGCAACGATTTCAGCACCTGTTTCCAAAGCTTCCTCAGTTCTTTCTATATTGATTCTTTTCTTTCCTGGTTCATCTTCTTTAAACATTTGTGCACCTCCTGCTCCACAACAAAGGCCAGTAGTTTTACTTCTTTGCATCTCAACTAAATCATTATCCAAATTTTGCAAAACAGATCGAGGTGCCTCATAAACACCATTAGCTCTTCCTAAATAACAGGAATCATGATACGTAATTTTTTTACCATCAAAAGTACCTCCATCTTTTAATTTTATCCTTCCCTCATTTATCAATGATTGCAAAAATTGAGTATGATGCATTACTTCGTAATTTCCACCCAATGCTGGATATTCATTTTTTAAAACATTAAAACAATGTGGGCAAGTTGCTACAATTTTTTTCACATTATACAAATTCAACGTTTCGATGTTTTGCAAAGCAACCATTTGAAAGACAAATTCATTTCCTGCTCGACGTGCGGGATCACCTGTACAACTTTCTTCTTTCCCCAAAATCGCAAACTCCACCTCTGCTTCGTTTAATATTTTTGTAAAAGCAACAGAAACCTTTTGCGCTCTCGAATCAAAGCTTCCTGCACACCCTACCCAAAATAAAACTTCCGGTGTCTTTTCTGCGGCAGCCATTTCTGCCATCGTTGGTATTTTATACTCTTTAGCCATTTTTCTTTTTTAATTTTTCACTTTAATATTTAATTTTGAGAAGTTGCTTCCTCTGCCCATTTATCTCTGGCATCTGGTAACTGCCAAACTGATCCTGAATTTTCCATACTAGTAAATAAAGGCAACCAATCGCCTGGACCAGCTGATAAAGTCAAAATTTCATATCGACGCATCTTCAAAATAATATCTAATGGATTGATTAAAACTGGACAAGCTTCTACGCAAGCATTACAAGTAGTACAAGCGTGTAATTCTTCATTGGAAATATAATCGAATAATGATTTTCCATCATCAAAATTTTCTTTAGTCAACATTGTTGCCTCTGCTCTAAGCTCCTCCTTCACCCATTGCATATCACCGCTATCTAATTTTTTACCAATCTCAGTTGCTCGATCTCGAACGTCCATCATGACTTTTCTAGGAGACAATTTTTTGCCTGTGATATTCGCTGGACAAACAGAGGTACATCTTCCGCATTCCGTACAAGTGTAGGCTCCTAAAACATTTTTCCAATCTAAATTCATCACATCATTCGATCCAAATTCAGGCAAATCATCCATCGGCGCATCTGGATCAGCCTCAATCAAGCCCATCATTGATTTTACCTCATTCATAATTTCGGTCATATTTTCCATTTCTCCTTTAGGCTGTAGTTTGGCAAAATAAGTATTTGGAAAAGCCAACATAATATGCAAATGCTTAGAGATCGGCAAGTAATTTAAAAATGCAAACACAGTCATGATGTGCAACCACCAACCGAATCTTTCTACGCCAACCAAAGTTGCCTCTGACATTCCGCCAAACAACAATGGGCCTAGCCAAGTACTAACAGCAAAATTTCCAGTCATATGATAATGATCAGCACCCATATTTTGCAAAACTTTGTCTGCTCCATTCATACTAAATACACCAATCAATAAAATGATTTCCAAAATCAAAATCATATTTCCATCAAATTTTGGAAATCCAGTCATTTCATCCATTTGAAATCGGGGAATCGCAAGTAAATTTCTTCTTATCAAAAATATTAAAGTCGCAAAAAATGCCCCAACCGAAAGCAATTCAATACTACTAATAGCAGCAGTATAAAGAGCACCTAAAGGTTCTGCAAAGAACCGATGTGTCCCAAAGAAACCATCTACCAGTATTTCAACCAATTCAATTTGGGTAAACAAAAATGCGACATATATGAAAAGATGCAAAACTGCTGGAATCCATCGCTTGAACATTTTCTTTTGACCAAATGCTATCAGAAAGACATTTTTCCAACGTTCGCCTGGTTGATCAGAAATATCTTTATCCTTTCCTAAAAGAACATTCCGACGGATTTTCAAAAATTGTTTGGTTGCAAAACCGAATGATGCAAAAGTGACTATTGCAAAAATAATTTGTTGAATCATCTATTAAAAAGTTAAGGTTCGTTTTTTCCAAATTTACTTAAAACCAATACAAAAGAAACAGATTTTTAATTGTTTTGTATTTAGAATTATTAAAAAAATTTAATTTACTAGTAATTATACGTTTTGAAATTAAATAGATTTAATAAATTGATTTTTTTTTAATTAAAAATGATTCTTAATTAAAGTCATTTTCCCTAAATTGCCAATATGAAATTACTTGACGGAAGACAAATTAAACAAAAGATAAAAAGGTTAGCGATCGAAATTTTAGAACAAAATTTCGGAGAAAAAGAAATTATTCTTGCTGGCATCAATAATAATGGTTTAGGATTCGCCAAAATGTTGGAAAAAGAATTACTACAATTGACTAAAAATAAGATTATTTTGACTTCAATTAACCTCAGCCCTGCCAATCCTTTGGAATCCGAAGTAATCATTGACATACCTAAAAAGGATTTAAATAATAAAATTATTATAATAGTAGATGATGTAGCTAATACTGGAAGAACTATTTTTTATGCAATCAAACCATTATTGGAGGTTTTACCTAAAAAAATTCAAGTGGCCGTTTTGATTGATCGAGAACATAAATCTTTTCCCATCAAAGTGGATTATGTAGGAGTTTCATTATTTACGACAATTCAAGATGATATTGATGTGCAGATTAAAGGCCGAGGAGAAAAGGCAGTTTATTTGAAATAAGAATAGAATAGAATAGAATAGAATACAAATAAATAGATCGAGCGGGTTTAGCGATTACTTTCATAGAAGAAATCTTGAATGTAATCGTCAAGCTCGCTTACATCCTTTCAATCCTGCTCAACTCTGCTTTATCAAAATTAAGAAAAATGAAATTTGGAAAACTACCTGACATATCATATGTCACTTTTTCACTTCCAAGTGAACCTGAAGAAAATATGACTACGCTTTCCTCTTTTCCCAAACAATATAAACCACCAAAAATCTATATTGGGTGCACAGGTTGGAGTATGAAAGAATGGGTTGGCAAAGTATATCCTCCAAAAACTCCTGCAAAAGATTATTTAAAACACTATGCTAAACAATTCAATACAATTGAATTAAATACCACACATTACCGAATTCCCAGCGAAGCAAATATCAAAAAATGGAAAAATGAGTCCACCGCCGATTTTCGTTTTTGTCCAAAAATTCCGCAAGTGATTAGCCATAGTTCAGATTTGGGTGGCAAAAATGATACGCTAGATAATTTTTGTAAAAATATCCTATTGCTAGAGGAGAAATTAGGTTGTTGTTTTTTGCAATTACCTCCTTATTTCGGAATAGATCGTTTGGCTATTTTAGAGCATTTCCTCTCAAGATTCCCTAAGAAAATTCAGTTAGCTATTGAATTCCGACATGAAAGCATTTTTTCCAGTAAAAAAAATCAAAAAGAGGTCGCTGATTTATTAAAAAAGTATAATATTGCCTGGGTAATTACAGATGTCGCAGGAAGAAGAGATGTACTGCATTTACATTTGACTACTGATATTGCAATGATTCGATTTGTCGGAAATGATCTACACCCAACTGATTATCAAAGAATTAATGAATGGGTACAAAAATTAAAAAGCTGGTCAATATTAGGGCTTACTGAAATATATTTTTTTGCTCATGAACCTGATAATATTTTAGCTCCTGATTTATCTCTATATTTGACTGAGGAGCTTAATAGACATTTTAAGGTGATTACCAGAGGACCAAAATTTTATGAAATAGATGATGAAAAGCAAATGTCCCTTTTCTAAAAATTCTTGAAAACAAACACAACTATGATAGATAAAGTAACTATTTACTGCTCTTCTAGTAATTCACTCCCTTCAAAATATTATGAAGAAACCAACAAAATTGGTCAACTCCTAGCAAAGGAAAACATCACCATCATTTATGGAGGAGGAGGAGCAGGATTAATGGGAACTTTAGCAGATAGTGCTTTAAAAAATGATGGGAAGGTTATCGGTGTCATTCCTCGATTCATGAAAGCTGTTGAGTGGGATCATAAAGGGGTTAACTTAATGATTGAGACCGAGGATATGGCAGAACGAAAAAAAATACTGATTGAAGGAACTGACGCGGTAATTGCATTGCCAGGTGGAGTGGGAACATTTGAGGAATTATTTGAAGTATTGAGTGCAAAACGATTAGGACTTTTCACCAAACCAATCATCATTTATAATTTTGAAGGGTTTTATAACCCTATCATTGAAATGTTGGAAACTTGCATTGAGGAGAATTTTATGGGAAAACAACATCGAGTTATTTGGACGGAGGTTACTCGATCGGAAGACTTAGTGGGAGCTATAAAGAATGCTCCTACCTGGACAGAGTCAGCTATTGACAATGCAAAAACATAAATAGATTCAGACTTTAAATATTTTATAATTAAAGTTGAGTTCCCTTACAACAAAAATTTTTAAACAAACATGACGAAAGATATTACCGAAGATAAAAAATCATATCCTTATATACATCGAGATATCAGTTGGTTGTATTTCAATGAACGAGTGCTCCAAGAGGCAGAGGATTTGGAAATGCCTTTGTTCGAGAAAATAAAATTCTTGGCAATTTATTCCAATAATTTAGGTGAATTCTTTCGAGTGAGAGTAGCCAACTTAAGGAACCTAGTTCGTGTAGGGAAAAAAACAAAACGAAAATTAGATTACGATCCAAAAGAAATTTTAAAGCGTGTTTTAAAGATTGTTAACCAACAACAAGAAAGGTTCAGTGAAGTTTTCAATGAACAAATTATTCCTGAGCTAGGCAAAAATGATATTCATTTATTACGGTATGAAAATTTAGGAAAGGAGCAAAAAGAATTTGTCAATAATTATATCCAAAATGATTTACAACCTCATATTCAACCTGTCCTCTTGGTAAAAAATAAAATACGACCATTCTTAAATAATTCGGAATTATATTTAGCGATTTTACTAAAGGATAAAAGTGCTGGATTGGCAGAAATAAATGAACACTACGCCATTCTCAAAATTCCTTCAGAATATTTACCCAGGTTTATTGAACTTCCTAATTCAAATGGACGGCATGATATTATTATGTTGGATGATGTTGTTCGGAGAGCTGTTACTTGGATGTTCCCTGGATACCTTATTGTTGATTCTTTTTCCATCAAATTAACAAGAGATGCAGAATTATATATTGATGATGAATTTTCGGGAGATCTTTTATTAAAAATTAAAAACAGCCTCAAAAAACGAAATGTTGGTCCAGCATCTCGATTAGTTTATGATGCAAGCATGCCTCCTCAATTATTAGATTTCTTGATGGAATCCTTTGAGTTAGATAAATACGATTTATTACCAGAAGGTAGGTACCACAATAACTTTGACTTTTTCAAATTCCCAAGTTTTGGAAAAGATCACATGAAAAACACACCTCTTCCCCCCTTACCCTATAATGCTCTAACACATAAATCAAGTATTTTTGATGAGATAAAGAAGAGGGATCACTTAGTTCATTTTCCATATCATACATATGAACCAGTTATCAGATTCTTTGAAGATGCTGCAAACGATCCTAATGTTTCTGAAATTCGAATCGTTCAATATAGAGTGGCAAGAAAATCTAGAATTATGCAAGCCTTGATGAAAGCAGCGAAATCGGGGAAAAAAGTTTTTGCATTTATTGAAATCAAAGCAAGATTTGATGAAGAAGCAAATTTAAAATGGGGAGAAAATTTAGAAAAAGCGGGCGTAAAAGTTCATTATAGTTTCCCTGGATTAAAAGTTCATTCCAAATTAGCCATGGTTAAAAGAACTGAAAATGAAAAAACTAGAATATATACTTATTTAAGTTCTGGAAATTTTCATGAAGACACTGCAAAAATATATACTGATTTAGGATTTTTCACCTCCGAAAAAAAAATAACTAGAGAAGTAAATGAAGTATTTTCTATTTTGGAATCAGTTGATCATAGACCGAAGAGTTTTCAACATTTATTGGTAGGACAATTCAATTTAAGAACTGATCTGAAAAAAATGATCAATAAAGAAATTGCAAATGCTAAAGCTGGAAAAGCTGCTCGGATGATTTTAAAAATGAATAGCTTGGAAGATAAAGAAATGATTATTAAACTCTATGAAGCAAGCCAAGCAGGTGTAAAAATAAAAATGATTGTTCGCGGTTTATGTTGTCTGACACCAGGAATTAAAGGTTTGAGTGACAACATTGAAGTTTTAAGTATTGTAGATCGATTTTTGGAACATAGCAGGGTTTTTATCTTCCATAATGGTGGAGATGAAAAAATTTATGTCTCCTCTGCCGATTGGATGTACCGAAATTTGAGTAAAAGAATAGAAACAGCTTTCCCGATCTTTGAAAAAGAATTAAAAAAAGAAATAAAATCGATTATCGCTATCCAACTACAGGACAATGTAAAAGCTAGAGTAATTGACCAAAACAATCAGAATAAAACAAACAAAAGGGAATCTGAAATGCCGGTAAGATCGCAGACTTCAACTTATTACTATTATAAAAGTAAGGCATAAAAATTGCCAACCAGAGATGTACAGTTTATAAAAACTGTACATCTCTGCTTTATTTAAACCTTCAATGAAGAAATCCCACCATCAACTCCTAATACTTGTCCGGTCATCCAAGCACTTTTTTGAGATAGTAAAAAACATACAACCTCCGAAATATCAGAAACTGTTCCAATACGTTTGAGCGGATGCCTTTGAGCAGAAGTATCTCTTCTTTCATCCGAAGATAATAATCTGGCAGCTAAAGGTGTATCAGTCAATGAGGGAGCTACTACATTTACTCTCACTTTAGGCGCCCATTCTGCAGCAAGTGTCCTTGCTAGACCTTCAATTGCTCCTTTTGATGCTGCTACTGAAGAATGATAAGGCATACCTTGTTGCACAGCTACAGTACTAAAAAGTACAACGCTAGAATTTTCGGTCTTATGTAAGAGTCTTTGTGCAGCTTGCAAAACTTTTACTGCTCCTACCAAGTTGATCTCAAAATCTGAACGAAACGCATCTGGTTTTAATGACCGGAATGGCTTTAGGTTTATACTACCAGGACAATATACAACACCATTCAAGGTGTCAGGTAAAACTATCTTTTCTTCACCTAAAACATCATACTCCTGAAAATGAATATTGTTTGAAGCTGGAAGATCTCCTTCTGTACGAGCAAGTACGTAGACGTTTGCATTTTGTCCTACCAAACTTTTTACTACTTCCAACCCAATACCATAGCTACCACCTACGACTAAGTAATTTTTATTTTCCATTCCTTAATTCTTGAATTTTCATTTGAATCATTTCTGACTCCTCGATAAGTTTAGCATAATGTTTAAGATCTCCAGAGCGCTGAATTTCCATCGCTTTTTCCATGAGTGCCAGATAATTTTTTTCCAACTTTTTTATCGGGTCTTTTTTAAACAGTCCAAACATAAATAATAGTTTTTTCTTTTGAATTAAAGTTAGAACATTAACAGTAGAAAAATGTTTATCAATATGTTTCAAAAAAAATTATTTATAACCTAAATCCTTACGTTTCCGAATTGCCAACTTTGTTCGATCCCCGTCCAACATTTCCAAATAAAATATTTTAAAATCAGAATAAGATTCACTTGATAGAAAATGTTGTTTAAAAACTAATTTTCGCGAAACCCTAAGACCTGATTTCTTTTTCCTAAAAATTAATTGATAACTCCCAAATTCATTTTCTCTAATAATATCCCTTGGGGTTTCAAGAAACTCATAACCATTTGGAATTTGTAAATCAATAGTTTGTTCGCTTGGTGCCAAGTTAAATAAATCACCTAACGATAAATTATTATGTCGAATCTCTCCAAATAAAGCCGTACGAGTTGTAATTGGATGTAAAATTGGAAGTTGCAAAATTTGAAAATTACTCACCTTTTCTAAATGATGAAATGCTTTTAATTCTAGGGAGGCCATCAAACTAGAATCAATATTTGATAAAAATTCAAAAGAAAAATTTTGAATCTTTAAATGGTCAAATTCAGCCGAGGCTAGATTTTCTTTCCAAAATAAAAGATGATCGTTTTGAGTAGTTTTATTATTTAGTAACTCTCTCCACTCGCCTGCTATTAGTCCCTTAGCCTCTATTTTAACTTGAAATACAAGATTGCGCTCATCTTCAATTCGAGCATTAGTTTTTATTTTAAAAAAATTTTTATCCACATTTAATTGATCATTAGGCAATCGAAATAATTCACTTTCATTTGATTTAATTAAAAGTCCCCATTGGTCATTATTATTTTTTGGAAGTACGTTGTTAGAAAAATAATCTGTTGTTAAGTCCACATAGCGCATTTCTTTGCCTTTTAATCGGTAACCTACCAATACATGATCAAATGCTAATACAGATGGCCTTGATTCTAGGTGTGTAAAATCACTCGTCCGAACCAAAACATAATAGGCTTCAATATTTAGTTCTCGCAGCATAGAAATCATCAAAGACGATACATCTTTACAATCTCCAATCCTTGTACTAATTGTTTTAGATGGTTTATTAGGAATATAATTCGAATTTAAAAATGGAACGTGAGAATAGGCAATTTCAGTAGTCAAAAAATTATAAATTACTTTAACCTTCTCTTCCTCTGTCATATTATTATTAACAATTTTTGTTAATTGATCTTTCACCTCGTAATTAGCTTCGAGTCTTCGATAAGTTTTTCCTTCATACCATTTCACTACTTTTCTCCAGTCAGGCTGAGTACTCAACATAAGCCAAGCAAACTTATCCATCTTGTCCAAGACAGCCTCTTCATGTTCATTTTTAGGTGTATCATAGTTTTCCCATGAATAAATTTTCACCTTGTCTTCTTCACGTATTTTAGGAACACAGTGCAATTTATTACAGACATAATTCAGTTTTTTCTCCTTCGGCAAAACTATCTCAAAAACACTTTTATAAATTGGAACCTCCATCGACAACCAAGCCATATGATACATCTCATTAGGAATTTCACGAGTCATATCACTATTAGAAAATCCTTCAATCTCAATCAAATCACCTGGTTGTAGATTTTGGAAAACTACCAAGTTCCAGTTTCTAGAAGGTGTTACTTCTGAACCATCTTTTTTAATTACTTTAACTTTTCCAATCTCGCCCAGAAAACTAAAATCTACTTCTGTCCAATAATTGACTCCTGCTGAATTCAATATTTCCACCCATAATTTCTGATGATAATTCAAGCGATTTTCCTCATTTAGTGATGCTTGTACATTGTACATCAAAATTAAAGACTCGGCATTTTGATATTTTTCTTTCCATTTTTTATCCTTTTGTAATGTTGTTGTTAAAAAATTTTGAAAATATTTCCTTTTAGATCCTAATCCCTCAATTTTATCTATTTTTTTTCTCAATCTATTGAGCACATAGGTTCCTTTTTGAGTCGCAACATCTATTTCTTTAGCGGACTGAAAAAACTCCAAGGCCATATCCTCTAGGGATTTTTCTGTATATAATTCGCCAATTTTTTCTAATATTCGAGAGTGATATGGATTTTGGATCAAAATTTTATCAAATAATGAAATGGCATCATCGCACCGTTTTAGTTCCACTAAAAAATCTGCTTTTTCCTTCATATAATATGAGCGGTAGGGCAACAAATCTATCAGATCATCATATAATTTAATTACTTTTTCATCATTATTTTTCTCTTTGTAATAAGCAATAGCATTCAAATAGTCGAACTCTTTAAATTGTGTTTTCATTTTTTCTAGAGCTATAACTCCATTCCTTTCAATTTCTTTTTTCGACTTACTTTCAAAATCAGTTTCCTCCATTTTGTAAGTTGTTAAATATTTTAGAAATAAATCTCGATAGCCAGAATTTGAATATTCCGCTAAAAAATTTCTAACAAAATCTTTTTGTTCCCCCTCTTTTCCATGTTCAGTTAACCAATTTAAATATGCCACCAATGCATTTTTATGAGTTGGTGAAAAATGTAAAATTTGTTTTACTTTAGAGTGATAGTTAGCAAAGTCATTTTTGCGATCTACCTTCTCTAATTGACTAATTAGTTTTGCTACAATAGGTATTTTATCCAAAGAAACATCACTCAATATTGCCTCTGCTAATTCACCTTTATCATTAGCAGCTAATATTTTTGCAAATAAAAATTTAAAATAAAATTCATTTTTATGAGTTTCCATTTTGGAATAAAGCCACTCTTCCCCCTCTTCACTCAACTCCATTAACAAATACATTTTGGTTAATAGATAATAATTTTTCCAATCTGATGAATCCTCTTTTATTTTATCCAGTAATAATCTAATCCATTGCTTTTCAATCAATTTTGGTCGGTATTTTTGAGTTCTATTTTCCCCAAAAAAATTACTCGAAATATTTTCAATTAACTCTCCATTGGTATCTGTGACCCTAAAAGCAAATTTTGCAATTTGACTACCTCTACTTTTGTAGATTTTATTCTTCAATTCGTTACCATGAAAATTTTCATCTTGATTATTATTAATTTCACCTTCATCGTATTGATCATTGAAACATAAATATAATTCACTTCTACCTCCATCTTCTAAATAAGTTGAGGCTTTTACAAGGACTCTATGGGTTCCCTTTTTTAACGTCAGTTCAATAATTTCCCCATCTCTCCAATATTTAATATTATCTTTTTTATCGAAAATTAAATCGTCATCCAACCAAATTCTCATGGGTGTATTTCGCCCTATTCTAAATTGAATTTTTTTATCTTTCTCAATAGTCAAAAATGTATTGGCATAATAAGTTCCATTCCTCTGGTAGGCTAAATTTTCATTAAAATTAATTTCTCCATTTGGTGCTCTCTGAGTTCGTTCCACCCATTTTATTTTTAAACCTTGTTCATTTTTATAAATTCTGGCTGGCTTAAAACATTCTGCTTCTATTAGCTTTTGCTCGATATGTCCACTACCAGAAATATTTTCAAAGGCACCAATTACACTCCAATTAAAATCTTGAACAACAGACTGAATCATTGCTCGACTTTTTTCAAAGTTTCTTTTTTCAAATTCCAATTCAGCTTGAGTTAAAATTGCATTAAGCTGAAATGATGGATCAAGATTATTGACTAATATTTGGCTTGGTGAACCTTTGAATAAATGTTTAAATAGTGCAAAATTTTCATTACTCCAGGTGGATTCAATTAATTCATTTGCATATTTTTTATAGTTCAATTGATCTTGTAGAACCTCTGATATAAACAACATACCACATAATGCATCTTCGTCATATGGATTAAGTCGTAAGGCATTTAAAAATTCTGACTTGGCTTCAAGCAAATGATTCTCACGGAGTAAATCCCAACCATTCTTTTGACCATTTGACTGGAGAAAAAAGAAGAAAATAAAAAATGCAACAAGAGTTGATTTAAATTTGAAAAATTGCATAAAGATATAATCATTTCGAGGGGAAGGTTCATGAATGAAAAGGAAATATAGAATTAACTTGAAGGATAAATCGATAAATAAAGGGAATTACTTTATCATGGTTAAGTTAAATTCTTAATGGGGAAAGCAAAATACGTTTGTTTAGTTTATTTCATAATAATAGCATGAGAAGATTGTGCCAAAGCTCGCACAGAAATCTCTCCTGTGTAGTTTCCAAATAAATTTCGATTAGAATATTGATTCTTTAACAATTCATCCATGGAAAACCAACTCTGATAAAGGTTAGGACTGTATAGAGGAATTCCATTCTCCCACTTAGTAACAAACATATCTAATGGGGCTTCCCTAACTTCAAACAACTCACTTAAATCACTGATAATCATAGACTTAAGAAATGTATCATTTTGTACAAACCACTTTTTATTCAACGAATCATCCCTTAAAAGGCAAGTCAAACTAACTAAATCATCATTTTTCACTCTAAAGTCAAAAATGCAAGAATTGAATAAAACTCCTAAAATATTTAGTCCTTCTTTTTGTGGAATTAAACATCCAAATCCTTCTTTAAATTTTTTCAAAGCTGATTTTTGAAAAAATAATGTTGCAGAGATCATTGAATTATATTTTACCAAGTCCAATTGTTGAAACATCTTTTCATCTTTAGTTTTGAAAAAATGTTTTGAAATATAGGCAGGAGTAGTAAGAATCAGATTTTCTTTTTCATCTTTTAAGGTGAGTCCATCTATATTCCATTCAATATCATTGTATAAATATTCAGAAAGTCTTTGAGTAAACTCTCCCATCCCATTCTTAAATCCATGTGTTCCTTCAGATTTTTTTTTTCTTTCAGATACAGTTGAAGTACTCCGCATTTTTTTAAATGCTGGACGCAAATAGTTGACCTCATTGAATGCATTAGCAAGTGGGGTAATCGCTCCTGGAAAACTTAATTGATCAGCAGGAGCACCATAGATTCCCTGAAATGCAGGTTCCAAAACTTGAGCTGTCAACTTTTCTCCTAAAAAATAATGACCAAAATCTTCAAGTGTTTCGAAAATTCCAGACTGCTTTTTGGTAAAAGTTCTGATCAACCTTATCGCATCAAAGAAAGATAGCGGAATACGACGGAGTTTTTTATTTTTCACCATATACCTTGCTTTAGAAGTGGACTTTGGTGATAATATTTCTAATTTAAGATCGTCGCAAATAGATTGAATCTCTTTGCACCAAATAAAACCATTGGCGGCCTTTTCAATTAGACCAAGATCCGTTTGGACACTTTGTAAGATCCCTCCTCCAAAGTCATTTTGTTCAACAATCTTAAATGGGACTTTAACTTTTTTTAATTGATAGCCCAATAATAAGCCACTTATTCCTGCTCCTACAATGGTGTATGTTTGTTTCTGATCAAATGGTTTCCCAAGAAAATTACTATTAGGAATTTGGTATTTCATTTATTTTCTTTAAGCTTATATTACAATTATTATGAATACTAACCAATACAAACTAGATTGAAAAATCCTCCATCTCAACTAAAAACCATTCCCCACCCTTTAACTCAAAAGTATAAGTAACACTAACACCATTTTCAACCCCTCTGAATTCTACCATCCCGAGATTAACTTTCTTATTTTCAAAAAACCGCATGGAATAATTGTCTGTGCTTTCTAAAATTACTCTCCACCAATCTATAGCTTCTACAAACTTTTCTTCCTCTTTTAAATTTTCATTTAAATACTTTTTCTTCAATGGAAACACTATTCTACTCTCTTGAAATAAACTATCCAAAGAAAATTTTTCAATAAAAGATTCAAAAGTTTCATCATCCGAGAAGTCATACATCAGTGTCCCTTTCGGTATTTCTTCATAAAAAAAATCATTTGATTGTTCAATCATTTTCTCTGAAGGGGCAGAATTAAGACAACTCTCGAAAAATAAAATAAAGCTAAAAATGCAACAATAAAACAAAATCGCTTTCATAATTTATTTAGATTAATGAAACAAAAATTACGATTATAATCCTTCAATTTAGAATAGGTGAAAAATTGTACCAAGATAATAAAAAAAGCATCTTACGAACTTTACGCAAGATGCCTCTTTTTGTAAAATTTCATTTAATTAATTATCAATAGACAAAACAGTATCCTCTAATTTTTTAACCAATCGATTCTTATCTTCAAATTCATAATTTTCAGGAATAAATAATTTCATTTCCACTATTTCATAAATGAGAGCATCTTTATATTTCATCTGTTTTCTTACTTTGTCCTTTGAGGTTAAAGTCAATGATTTTTTTTCTCCTGATTTTCCAACATCATATCTTCCTTCACTAACATAAAAATCTAGGACATGCTGAATACCACTTTCTAATGTTATTGTTGTAACAATCATAATATTATTACTTGCCCATTTTTCAACTTCAAACTCATCAAAAATATCTAACGTTACTTCGGTATTTTCATCAGGTAACTCAAAGGCTTGATGAAGATTTTTTTTGACTTGGGCATTACTCGAAACTGCAAAAAAAGTTATTAGAATAGTGAGGATATATTTCATAAAATATTAGTTATCTAATTTTGTTTTCACAAATAAAGCCCTAAAATAGTTTAATTGTAATAAAAGAAAAAGGGTATAACACATATTTAACTAAATGTTATACCCTTTTAAAGACAAATATTAAACGAAGATTTTAAAGTTCAGATGAATTTTTACCAACTAGTCTGCTAGCTGAGGTATCATTTGATAATTTCACCAGCACATCTGACGGTGCAAAAACTGTGTATGAAACCTTTTCAGATAATTCTATACCACCAACTTTTACTCGTTTCTCCAAACTTGGCATATTTAGAACAAAATGATCATCAACAACCGATCCGACCAAGTTATATCTTTTGGCTTTGATCAAGGAACATAAAATTGAGGATGTTCCATTCCTTAATTCAATTGCCATTTGGACTCTAATAAAGTCCCTTTTATGTTCTTTAACCTCAATATTTCCCTTTACATCCATCAATACAATTGTATTTCCTTTCAGATTGAATGATTTTACTAAAATTTTTTCTGCTTGCTGTGCTACTGCTGAGCTTGCAATCATTATTGCTAACGATACTGTGGTTAAAATTCTTAGTGTTTTCATGATAAAAGTGTTTTGATGATGTAGCTATAATTTAAGGATAATATTTCGAAATAACAAGCCATACCAAAATAAAATTATTAAGAATTTAAAGATTGCCTAATTTTCAGTAATCTTTGTAGTATTTTATCTAAACGGTCAATAGGCAACATATTTGCTCCATCTGATTTAGCCTCTGAGGGCTTGGGATGAGTTTCTATAAATAATCCATCCGCTCCTACAGCTATACCTGCTTTTGCAATAGTCTCAATCATTTCAGGATTCCCACCTGTAACCCCGCTTGCTTGATTAGGTTGTTGCAGAGAATGCGTACAATCTAAAACCACCGGTGCTCCAAAACTCTGCATTTGAGGAATTCCTCGAAAGTCAACAACTAAATCTTGATATCCAAAAGTAGTCCCTCTCTCAGTCAGCCAAACTCTGTTATTTCCAGATTGAACAACTTTATCCCTGGCAAATTTCATTGCATCAGAACTTACAAATTGCCCTTTCTTGATATTGACAAATTTCCCTGTTTTGGCAGCAGCAACTAATAAATTAGTTTGTCGGCACAAAAAAGCAGGGATTTGTAGGATATCAACAAAATGAGCAGCCTTTGCTGCTTCTTCTTCTGAATGAATATCAGTCGTTACAGGTAAATCGAATTTTTCTCCTATTTCTTTTAAAATATTTAACGCCTTATCATCTCCTATGCCTGTAAATGAATCCAATCTTGACCTATTCGCTTTTCGATACGATCCCTTAAAAATATAGGGAATCTCTAAACGATCGCAAATGCCACTTACTTTTTCTGCTATTTCAAATGCCATTTCTCGACTTTCTATCGCACAAGGACCGGCTATTAAAAAAAAGTGGTTTCGATCTGAATATTTAATTTTTGGTACTTGGTTTAACATTGTTAGTTAGGTTTGTAATTAAGAAAACAAAATAAGTGAACCAATAATCACAAATATTTCAATTCTTGATTTAGCTTCACTCTTTCAAAAAAAACAATTCCCAATTTAATAGAAAACACCTGTTAATTTTGAAATATGTTTTCGGGAAGAAAAATTTTATTCTCGCAAAAACGCTTGGTTGTAAAGTATAAAATTCGATTGATTTTTTTCAATAAACCTTTACGCCTTTGCGAAAATAAGACCATTTGAGTTTTCATAAACATTACAAACATACTCCCGTGAATGGGAACTTAAATACATAGGGTAGAAAATTTAAGAGATAAATAATTATCTCATTTTGTATTAAAAAAGCAATTTTCTGCTTTTTCAAGCTTAGTTTTATATACTTTGCTATTATACCACAAATGTAAAATGAATAGTTCGTTAAAAAAAACTTTTAATCAAAATAAAATTCTAAATACAAACTATTTTTTTATTTTAAACAAAACTAAATTCTACGAAATTAATAAAAACAAAATATTATTTAAAAAAAGTAAGATTCAAGAAATATATTTTTGCTTTTAAAATCTCTAACCAAATTCAATTTTTTATTTAAAAATGGAAGATAAAATAACTATAAAAAATTACTACAACCAATTGGCATCTGAATACGATGATGACCGATTTAATAACTCATATGGGCAGTATCTCCATCTTCAGGAACGTCAAATTTTAGTCAGAAGTTTGGGTCACTTTTCTAAAAAAATGATTTTAGATATGGGATGCGGTACCGGGCGATTTTTGGATTTCGCAGAAAATGGAGTTGACTTTAGCGAGGGCATGCTTAGAGAAGCAAAAGAAAAATTCCCTAAGCATAATTTAGCGCTAAGTGATATTTCTAAGATGCCCTTTAATGAAGGATCTTTCAAGGCAGTTTATAGTTTACATGTATTTATGCATTTAGATTTAAATACTATTCAAAAAACAATTCAAGAAGCTCACCGTGTCTTAAAACCAAATGGAGTTCTAGTTTTTGATTTTCCTTCAAAAGCTAGAAGAAAATTGATTAACTACCAAAAAGAGGGTTGGCATGGTAATACAGCCTTGGATATTGGTTCTATTGAAGCTTTGACTAATGGTTTATTTAAATTGGAGGGATACGAAGGTGTTTTGCTTTTCCCTATACATCGAATACCTTTTGCTTTACGGCCATTTATTAGGACTTTAGACTCTTGGTTATGCAAATCTTTCTTAAAAAAGTGGGCTTCTTATCATTTTGTATTTTTAAAGAAAAAGTGATCTTTTGAAACTTAAAAAACTCATCTCTCCTCATTTACGACTCAAGATTCGGGTACTTTTTACTTGTGTAAAAGATGTTCTCTCTTCTCACTATTTCTCCTTAGTAAAAAAAAACGCCAACATTATAAATCTTCCTCGGCAATTATCGATGAATCAACCAATACGAAAAAATGATTTTTCAGAGAACAAAAAACATAATTTACGATTAGCGATTAAGCATATTGAAAATAAAGAAATTTTACCCCAACAAATTTTTTCCTTTTGGCAATTAATACCTTCACCTACTCCACAAAATGGTTTTAAAAAGGGTCGAAACTTATTAGGTAATAAGTTGGACCTGGATTATGGGGGCGGCCTTTGTCAACTTAGTGGTATACTGTATTACTTAGTTTTAGAAGCAGGATTAAAGATACTAGAAAGACATCCCCATAGTTTGGATATTTATACGGAAACTACTCGGTACACACCTATCGGTTCAGATGCTACGGTAGTTTATGGACATAAAGATTTAAGGTTTATAAATAGTTTTGACTTTCCCATTTCATTTCAATTTGAAGTTTTAGAAAAAAAAATTCTGATTTACTTATGTGCAGAGAAAGAAATTAAAAAATGCGATTTGGAATTTTTAGAGGAAAAAAAAGACTACGGAAAATACGTAGAAGTTATTCGCCAGAGAAATGGAAAAAAAGAAATATGTTCTCAAAACTTTTACAAAAATCTTTAAAATCATTTTTCAATAAAAAAAGGCATAACAAAACATACGTTTCGCTACGCGCTTTAAAATCGATGTTTAAGAAGTGATTTTCCAAACTTCTTTACTCCGTTAGAACCCATGCATCAGGGTGATATTTAGATCTTAATTTACGAAGCATTATTTCTTTATCACTATTGCTTGAGGAGGTAAATCTTACCCCTACAGTTTTTAAATTTTTTTCTCCACTCCAACCTTCATATGATTGGTAACCATCTTCCTCAATTCTTTTAATCATTCTTTGAACATTTCTTTCACTGCCAAATTGACCAACAATAACGATATACTCATTATTAGTAATAGGTTCATCGATAGGATTAGAATTTTCATCTGAATCACTTAACGGATTTTCCTCTCCAGTTGATGTTGAATTCCCAGTAGCAATATCATCCTCTAATCTTTGATCATTTTCAGGATTTGAATCATCCGGCAAATTAGTAATCTCTGCATCTTCGATGGAAGGAGCTGTATTTATTTTTTTGTCATCATTATCCTCTATTGAAGTGCTAGTTAAATTACCATCCGCAAATTGTGGTTGTCCTTTTCTAAGCAAAAAGTAACTTAACGATACCAATAAAACTGAGGCCAATATCAATAAAGGCATAGTCAATTGTACAATTCTAAAACTTTTATTTTCATTTACAGGTATTCCTCCTACTTTAATATCTTCAGTCATTGGGGGTTTAGGAGTTGGCTCTGCAGCTAAAGGAGTTTTTTTCTTTATAGATTTATCTGGGGAATTAGTCAAATCAAGGGTAGCGGCAGCAATAGTGGCCGTTTCTTTTTTGACAGATTCACTTCTAGAAAAAGGATGAATCTCAATTGTAGGTAAACCAAATGCGTCTAAATTAAAGTTAGTGTCGTACGGCAAAAACTGAAGAGCTTTATTGTAATCTTTATAGATTCTTCCAACTTTCGGGAATTCAATAATTTCTTTTTCCTCAATTTTTTCCTCAATGTGTGCTACAAAATCAGTAACTATTTTATTGGCTTGCTCAAGCGTACATTTATTCTGGTTTTGAATATAATCTACCAAAACACCGTCATTGATTGTCAAATTTTTATTAAAAAACGGAACTTTATTCGGGGGAGAAATAGTCGATTTTATATGGTCAATAGCAGCTGGTTCTTGTTGAAGTTCAAACCCACCAAAGCCAGGTATAATAATCGAGTTCTTTTCAAATAGCAACTCATTAATGCTGGAAGCTACGTCGTAAGCCATGTTTTAAAATTTTTCGGTTTCCCTAATTTCCATTGTGGGGAGATGGGAATATAATGTGATTTATTATTTGACTCAAAAGTACTCATTTTTTCATAAAAGTAAAAACCAATTGTATAAGTCATTGATTATCAATCAACAAAAGAACTTCTTCTTTCCATAAAAACAGTATCTATCCATTTACCATCTCGCTGGGCAATTCGTTCTCGTTTTCCAACTATTCTAAAACCAAATTTTTCATGCAATCGAAGACTAGCCTTATTTTCTGGAAAGATACTTGATTGTAAAGTCCAAAACTTATTTTTCTCAGAGCATTTAATAAGTGCTGACATTAAGAGTGAACCAATTCCTTTTTTACCAAAATTCAAATCTCTATAGATAGTGACCTCAGCAACTCCTCTATAGACATATCTTTTTGATACGGGAGACAATACAGCCCATCCAATAACTCTATCATTATACTCTAAGATTAATCTACAAGCTAGAATAAATTTATTATTCCATGTTTCCCAATCCGGAGTTTCGGTCTCAAAGGTAGCAAATCCAGTTTCGATTCCTTCCTGATAAATTTTTCGAACGGATGGCCAATCTTCTGGCTGAAGGGGACGAATTTTCACTTACAAAAATAATTTATTGAATAATGTAAATCGATTTATGAACAAATATCTATAGTCTAACATAATTCTTTAAAATTATAAAACTACTGTATCGTCAAACTTCTCAAATAATAAATCTTTTACCAGGTATCTAGAAAGGGTTAACAGCATTTCCGAGCAGCTTGTTCCAATCCAATCATTTTAGAAGATGGACTTCCACAACATCCCTCACTATTTCCTTGCGCAATTTCTAGAGCTAATCTTGGTTTACAAACAGTAGGTGGCACAAATAACTTAATCACAATTTTTTCATCTGTATTTTCCAAAGCTTGCACTTTGTAAACTGATGTCAACAGATCACCATATCCCCATTCAAAATAAATTGGTGTGTCTCTTTTAAGTGCATTTTTAGCATCAACTATATTAAAAATTTTTAATGCTTTTTCTGCTTCCATAGCTCTACTTTTTTCCTCCTCTCCACTAATCCAAAGTTGAACGACTGTCTCATCATAAGAATGAGCAATTCCTCCACAGTCAACAGAATTAATGTGCTTACTTTTTATTTCTGTGATATGATAAGCAGCAGGAACAAATTCATTCTGCTTATATTCAAATACTAATTCTTTTCCCTCGTTTTGATTGAGTAAATCTAAAAATTCTCCAGTATTCATAATTATTAAGTTTTAAATTTATAAAATAATTAATCGAACAAAAACGATAATTAAGGCAAAAAAAACTCCCTAATTTAACAGCATCCTTCGAACTTGCCAGTTAATCCAGAAAATAAACCTTCCATCTCTTTCCATACTTTGGGATTAATACAATAGCATGTTTTTGTTCCTTCAATGTCGCCTTTTAAAATTCCTACTCGTTTTAATTCCTTTAAATGCTGGGAAACAGTTGATTGCGAAAGTGGCAATTCTTCAACAATATCTCCACACACACAATTATTCTTTTTTATCAGATATAACAAAATAGATACACGTGCTGGATGTGCAATTGCTTTTGCCAAATCTGCTATTCTATTCTCTTCTATTGTAAATAAATTTTTCTTTGCGATAGCCATGTGCAAACATTTAATCGTAAAAATACGATAATTTAATAAAAAACTATGTTCGTCTATTAAAAAAAAGGTTGTTAAGACCTTAAGCACTAACAACCTTAATATTTCATAATTAGTCTAGTCATTATGTTACTAGAGTCAAACTATCTTCCTTTAAATTCTGCCTCTCTTCTTTCCACAAATGCATTAGCCCCTTCTTTAAAATCTTCAGAATGAGCAACTGCACCAAATGCCTTCACCTCAGAATCAAATCCATTTAAGACTTCATTATAAGCATCATCCACACATTCAATAATTTTGGCAACTGCGATAGGTGCCTTCGAAGCTATTTTAGTAATAATATCTTTTGCCTTTTTAACCTCTTCACCATGAGGTACAACATGATTCACCAAACCTATCCTATATGCTTCCTCTGCTCCCACCATATCCCCAGTCATCAAATATTCTAGGGCGCGACCTCGTCCAATTAACTGTGGTAATCTCTGTGTACCACCGTAACCTGGAATAATTCCAAGATTAACTTCAGGTTGTCCAAACCTCGCTCGATCACTTGCAATTCTTAAATGGCAAGCCATTGCCAACTCACATCCTCCACCTAAAGCAAAACCATTAACTGCCGCAATAACCGGTTTGGGAAATTTTTCTATCAAATTAAAAATCTCTTGGCCTCTGGCTGAAACTTTCATCGCATCATCACCTTTAAAATTTAAAAACTCCTTAATGTCTGCTCCTGCAACAAATGCCTTCTCTCCTGCCCCAGTAATGATGATCCCTTTTAATTTTTTTTTCTTTGGCGCTGCAACTGAGAAAAAATGTTCTAACTCATTAAAAACATATTTATTTAATGCATTCATTGACTTTTCTCGGTTGATGGTTAGTACAATAATTCCTCGGATATTTTTTACTAAAATATTTTCGTATGTCATTTTATTTCTTTTTGCAAAGTTAATAGTTGATTTGTTTCTTTTTGATTTTTTCCGATAAAAATTAGGAAAGTTTTTTTGATAATAACTATTACCTATTATTTTACATTTAGGTCAATCTACAGAGTAATCAGAATTTCAACTTATCCAGACTTTTACTTTTAATATAGAGAGAAAAACTTAAAACTACAGTACCAATAAATTTATAGTAAAGCTTTTACATTAGAAAAACATCGTTCTACAGTTAAAATAAAATTAGGATATAAATAATTCCTTGGAGGTATCAAGAATTATTTTTCAAAGGTGCTATAAATTTTTAATGGAACAGAAAATATTTTTCATAAAACTTGACAATCAATTACAACATTACTTTTACATATAGCAAGATGTTAAAAAACTGGTATTATTGTTTTAGTTTTTAAAGAAAAACATTAAGTTTACTATGACAATATAGAGGGCTTTATAAAAAGCACTTTTATTATTTTTTTAACATCTAATTAAACATATCCGCAATGAGTAAATTTGATGAATTAATTGTCAAGTACAAAGCATCAATGGACAAGCACGAAATCAAAGGAGTAAGTATGAAATTGGTTACAGCTGTCGCTAAATCTTTAGGACCATCTATTTACAACAAGGACTCTCAACTAGTAGCTTGCGCTCAAACTACAGAAAGAGACCGAGTAAAAAAGAATTACTTAATTAAAAAATTAGGATTAGAAGATGGCCCAAAACTAGATAAAGCCATTTTAGACGTTTGTGCAAAAATGGGTTCCAGAAATAGAACTAAGCACCGTCCAATTTTCTATGCATTACTTGCAAAGAAATTTAAGAAAACAGATATGTACACCTCTTAGTATTTTCTAAGTACACATTATGTAAAAAAAACTTGACTAAAAATTTAGTCAAGTTTTTTTTTATAATTGTCATATTCTTTCAATATTCATTAATCAAATTAACACTCGCAAAAATTTCCACCTAGAAAATCGGTCAGTAGTCAATCTAAATTAATTGAATTGAAGAACAAAGGGGAATTCAGTAACATGGATAATATTTATTGTTTTACAGAGTACCATTTAGAAATAATAAATACCTTTAGACATAAATGGTAATTTCATTTGAGGTTAATCTCAAATCCCAATACATTTAATTTTAAATCTGTTTAACTAATTTTCGTTTAATGGAAACCGATTCTAATAAAAAAAAAATTATTTACATTGCTCCAACCTGGAGTACGTTTGTCAAAGAGGATATATCCTTACTTTCTAAAAAATATTATATAGTTCCAAATATTTATAATTGGTCAAAAAAACCACTTACCCCAGTAAACATTATTAAACAATTCTTTTTTATCCTTTTCCATAGTTTTAAATGCAAAGCAATCATCATTTCATTTGGAGGTTATTGGTCTTTCCTTCCCTCACTTATTGGTAAGGTGAGAAATATTCCAACTTTTATCATCTTAAACGGAACAGATTGTGCAGCATTTCCTGAATTAAATTATGGAAATTTAAGAAAACCTTGGTTAAAGTTAATTTTAAAAAAATCCTATCAATGGTGTTCCAAACTTTTGCCAGTTAGTCAATCTTTAGTTTATAATGAAAATAATTATTTTGCTGAGTATCCAATTCATCAAGGTTTCCAATATCATTTACCCAGTGTAAAAACTAATTATCAAGTAATACCAAACGGGTTGAAAATTTCTAACTGGGAACCAAATAAAGCTATTATTAGAGATCAAAACTCATTTATTACCGTTTTATCAAATGGTCAATTTTTTTTAAAAGGTGGTGATTTGATCCTAGAGATGGCTAAAAAATTTCCATCTTATACTTTTCACTTTATTGGAATAAATGATCTAGGCAAAAGTAAAATCCCAAATAATGTAATTTGCCACGGCAGACTGACCTCTCAAAAGTTGAAAAGAAAATTGCAAGCAGCAACTTATTATTTTCAATTATCTAATTATGAAGGTTTTGGAGTTGCACTTTGTGAGGCAATGTTATGCCAATGTATCCCAATCGTTTCTAATGTTAATGCTCTTCCAGAAATAGTTGGAAAAAGTGGTTTTATTTTGAAAAGAAAGAACGTGAAGCATTTGGAAAAACTAATACTCTCTATTACCAAGAATTCATCAAATAATGATTTAGGCAAAATAGCAAGGGATAGAATTATTATTAATTATAGTCAACAAAAAAGAGCGGAAGCTTTTTATAAATTGGTTGATTGAATTAAAATATTAGAAAAAATAATGCAACTTTGCACGATTTTTAAACAAAAAAAAATATAGTTGATAGGACAAAAGTTCTAATATTTAAAAAAATAAGTACATGAATTCATCATCATCCTATTGGGAAAATTATTACTCTAAGCATCGTGAACCTGCTGATTGTTCTCCATTTGCAGAATTTATCACCCCATTTCTAAAAAAGGGAAAAAGGTTAATTGAATTTGGCTGTGGCAATGGACGAGATAGTAAACACTTTGCCAAACAAGGAATCAACGTCCTCGCTTTAGATCAATGCAAGAAAGAAATAGCTTTTCTTTCTGATAAATTTAAATCAACTAAAAATCTTATTTTTTTAGCAGAAGACATGACTAATTTACCTGATTTGGAAAATAGTGATTTTCTATATTCTCGATTTACGATCCATGCAATTGACAGAAAAGGGGAAGAAAAATTGGTCAAATGGGCTGCTAGCAATTTAAAGGCCAATGGACTCTTCTTCGTGGAAGTTCGAAGTGTAAAAGATGAGCTTTATGGAATTGGTGAAGCTTTAGGAGACAATGCATACTTTACTGACCATTATAGAAGATTTATTATTTTAGAAGAACTTCATCAACAATTTACTTCAAATGGATTAGATATTATCTATAGTATAGAATCAAAAGGCTTAGCTCCATACAAAACGCAAGATCCGGTTGTGATTAGATTGATTGCCCAAAAAAAATAATTAATTTTTAATGAAATTATTTTTACAACAAATATTTAGTACTGTCTTAAAATGGGTTTGTCAAATTTATCCAAAAGATAAAAATAAAATTTTGATTGGAATCCCAAACGCTAGTTTTTATAATGACAACAGTAAATATTTTTTTGAGTTTTTATGGAAAAAAGAAAACAAAGATTTTGATTTTTTTCTTCTCACGAAAAATAAAAAATTATTCACTAAATTAAGAACCAAGTTTGGTAATCATATAATATATGCATTTTCAACCCAAGCACTACTAGTTTATTTAAAAGCCAAGTTTGTTTTGCTATCTAATGGAAATGGTGATATTTTTCCTTTTACACCTACTAATAAAAAACAAATTGTCATTAACATGTGGCATGCCATCACTTTTAAAAATGTAGGATATCTTTCTAAAGTAAATATTAATGGAAAAATAAATTTAAATCTAAATTACTTTTTGGTTTGCTCAGAGACAGAACGCAAAAGAATGATGGATGCTTTTAGGTATCCCGAGGAAACATTTATAACTTTCGGTTACCCACGTAACGATATTTATTTTGGTCAACAAAAAAATCAAAAAACTCGAGATAAAAAAACAACAATTTTATATCTTCCTACTTTTAGAGATACAGCTCCTACAGAATTTTTTCCCTTTTCAGATTTTGATAAAAAAGATTTGAATCGTTTCTTATCAAAAAATAATGTTGAAATAATTATCAAACCTCACAAAAGAGATTCAACAAACCAACGTCTTTTAGATATATTAAAGGATAACCCAAACATAAAAATAAAAACCTCTGTCATAAATGATATTGATATCCAACAAATGCTTTTAGAATGTGATATTTTATTGACAGATTATTCTAGCGTCTATTTTGATTTTTTACTACTCGATCGTCCAATAATTTATATCCCATACGATTTAGAAGAGTACAAGAGAGAGAGAGGATTATTATATGATTTTGATGAGGTTACTTGTGGGGACAAAACACTTACTCAAAAACAATTCATTGAAAGTATTAAAAACAATCTCGAAAATCCAGCAAAAGATGAACTTAAAAGAAAAGAAATAACTGAGCGATTCCATCTTTATAATGATGGCAAAGCAAGTGAGCGATTATTTAATTTTATAAAAAATCATTCCTAATTTACCTACATGGGTGTAATTCAAAGACAAGGTTTAAAACATACGATTGTTAGTTATTTTGGAGTATTGATTGGACTATTCAGTACAATTTTCATATATCCTAGGGTTCCTGAATTATATGGTTTATTCAGAGTAATAATTGATGCGACTATGTTGATAGTTTCATTTTTCTCTCTTGGGTTAAGCACACATGCAGTGAAATTTTTTCCAAAATTTAAAAATTTAAAAACTGGTCATCACGGCTTTTTGGGTTTCTTACTAATAGGAAGTTCTATTGGTTTTATAATTTTCCTTGTTTGTTTACCACTTATCAGGTTCCTATTCCTAGATATTTTACTATCGAAAAGTGAGAGTATCAAATTATTAACGGAATACTTTTACTACCTCGTTCCGATGGTTTTCCTATTTATTTTCAATGCGATTTTTTACAAATACGTTTCCAATTTTAATCGAGTTGTCGTTCCAAATATTTTCGAAATTTTTATAAAAATAACAGTTCCCTTTTTGGCACTTTTATTTTTGGGGAATTATATCAACACTCAATTTTTTGTACTTGGAGTTATCCTTAATTATGTGATAGTATTTATTGGTTTTTTGATTTACACCAAATCCTTGGGGCAACTTTTCTTCCATTTAAATTTAAAGTTCATTAAGCCTCCTTTGCGAAAAGAGATCCAAAAATTTTCTCTTTTTGGATTACTCAATGCTTTGGGGGGTCAGCTCGCATTTAAGATTGATACCCTAATGGTAGCTGCAATGATTGATATTACCTCTACTGGAATTTATGCCATTGCTTTAGTAATTACAGAAGTCATTTCGAAACCTGCCAAAGGGATAATTGCAATTTCTTCACCGATCATCTCTTCAAGTTGGGAGTCAAATGATTTGGAGCACATTAAACTGATTTATCAAAAATCATCTACTGTTTTATTAGTTGTTGGTTGGTTAGTTTTTTTGGGAATCTGGGGTTCAATTCATGATTTGATTGAGATAATGCCGAATTCGGAAATGATCAAAACTGGGGTGAATGTAATTTTATTCTTAGGCTTAGCTAAAATAGTAGATTTAGCAACTAGTTTGAATACAGACATCATTGGTTTCTCTAAAAAATACCAATTTAATTTTTATGCACTTTTAATTTTATCGGTTTTAAATATCGTTTTTAATTTATATTTCATTCCAATTTATGGATTGGTAGGTACCGCTATTGCTACTTTTTGTTCCTTGACTTTATTTAATGTAGTTAAGTTAATTTTCATTTGGTTCAACTTTAAGATTCAACCTTTTACTTTAGCTACGGTAAAAACTTTATTGCTTGCAGGGTTGTGTTGGTCTATGATTTATTTCGTTCCATTTAACTTTCACCCATTTGTAAATATCATGTTGCGATCAATTTTATTGACGATCGTATTTGGTAGTTTGACTTTGTATTTTGAAATTTCACCAGATATAAATGGGGTGGTAAAAAGTGGGTTGAAAAAATTGAAAAAAATTACAAGAAATAAATAAGGTTAATAATTTTCAGAAAACTACTTTTCAAAAAAGAGCAACCATTTCTTTTGTCAAATTTTGTCGATTATACATTTCGATACTATGAGATTTAATCTCCAAACTACCATTTTTATAATCTGCGTAAGATTTCAAAATAAAAATTTCTAATTTTTTCATTTCTAAAAACCCAAAAACTTCTCCTGATTCAGTTTGATTGATTATTTCTGCCAAATCTCCATCCTCAGGAGCTATTGCTAAAATAGGTCGCCGTGCCATCAAATATTCAAATATTTTTCCTGTCAAAATTCCTTTAGCATTTGGAGTATCATTCACCACAAGTAATAGTATTTGGGACGTTTGTTGCAAAATATGAACTTCATTATGCGGAACATAATCTATTAATTCCAACTGGTTAGTCAAATAATTTTCTTCGATAGTATTCAACACATTCTCACTTACTTTCCCAATCAATTTAATATTCAAATCTTCTAAAAATCCAGGCTGCTCTTCTCCTATCTTATTCAACACTTTCCATAACATCTTTGGATTTCGATCTGCATTCATCAAGCCGATGTGAGCAATGGAAAACTTATTATCACGCTTTACTTTTTTTGGAGAAATAGATTGATCATAACCATTGGTAATTACTTTTACATGGTCTGAATATTCAAGATACTCCTCTTGCATGGATTTTCCAACTACCGTTACGATATCAGCTGTCCTAACCACCTCTTTTTCTAAAGCCCGATGTTTCTGATCCGAGCTATTCGTTAGTTTAAGAGCGTGATAAAAATCAATATTTGTCCATGGATCTCGAAAATCTGCTATCCATCTTATTCCCAATTTTTTCTTCAAACCTAGCCCTATTAAATGCATACTATGAGGAGGTCCATTGGTGACAATTACATCAACTGGGTTTTCGTGTAAATAGTTTGTTAGAAATTTTATAGATTTTTTCACCCAAAAAACTCGTGGGTCAGGGATAAAATAATTACTACGAACAAAATTAAGGAAATTGTCCTTCCATGATGTTTTCTCTCCTTTGCGAAGCATTCCTGTATTTAAATTTTTCTTTTTAGAAAAAAGGGAGGCTATGCGATAAGGTTCCCAAATCGGTTGTCGAATTATTTCACAACATTCTGGAACATCTTTTAAAAAAGACTCATCTCTCAGAGGGAAATCTGGATTGGATGGTGTATAAATAACTGGTTGCCATCCATTCTCTGGCAAGTATTTTGAAAATTTTACCCACCGCTGGACTCCTGAACCACCCATTGGAACCCAATAATATGTGATAATAAGAACTCTTTTCAACAATTTCTTTTTCTCCATAATTTTGAGGAAAGGGATTTAAAAAATCAATTAGATAATCAAGAATAAAAAATCTCAATCCTGATTATCTAATTAATATATAAACTAAATAATAGTTTATTTCTTCTTCTTTTTGGAGGTAGTTTTTTTCAACTTTTTATCTTTCAATTCGATATTTACAACATGAGTATCTTGCTCTTTCAAATAAGCTATCAGAGAGTTATAACAAAACCATAAAAAAGATAAAACAATCGCCAAAGAACAAATCAACGTAATAACTTTTCCGATCGAATAAGATGAAGGTGCGAAAACAAACTCAATTTTATGCTGTCCAGTAGGAATTATTAATCCCCGTAATAAATAATTCGCTCGAATATGATCTACAGCATTTCCATCAATATATGCTTGCCATCCTTTATTAGGACCGTACCAAATTTCCGAAAACAAAGCTAATTGGACGCCTTTAGAATTACTTTCATATGTCATATGGTTTGGTTGATAATTAGTCAACTTTATTGTTCCATTTTTCGAAAGATTTAAACCATTTACATAATCCGAAAATTCCTGATGGACAATCGCAGTTGATTCAACCTCAAGTCCTTTTAATGCATCAATTTCAGCATTCGGTGTTTCCACTATTTTTACCCTATCGACAAACCATGCATTGCCCATCGCTCGAGGATTTCGAATCGGAGCTGCATCTGGATTACCTATAAAATATTTAGTATTAAGCATATTGAAAACCGGAATATTTCCAAAAAGATCCAAACTAGTTTGAGAAGAAAATCCTTTTCGAAGATAGTTGTCTTCACTATAAATATTTCTTTCAATCACATCTTGAATTCGTTGTAATTTTGCTGGATGATACCCTCCAATTGTGTTGTGAAAATAAGAAGTAGAGGAGGAATTAGTAAAATTGATCGTAAAATCATGTACTCTATAATGAAGATCCTTATCAGTCAAAATTTGAGTATCAACTGGTCGAGGCTTCTTATAAGCTTCGTATTTCTTTTTATTAGAAAAGTTATCCTCATTTAAATATCTTTTCCCTATCGTCCACAAATCTCCAATTGTAATCACCGCCAAACCAACTAACAAAATATTTTGCTTTATTTTGTTAGTTAGAAAAGCCCAAATTAAAACAGCCGAAGCTAAAATAATGCCCAGCGACCTTAGCGAATCAGATTGCATTAAGGATGCCCGTGCCTCTTTTAATAAATCCAAATTCATATTATAATTGGACACATAATTAGCATCTCTAGCTGCGGAGGTAAAGTCAAAAAATGATCCTCCCATAAAAGCAAAAAATAAACAGATCGCACTAAGTACACCAGCTGATATGTACAATGGCTTGAGTAATTCTTCTTTTTTAGTTTTCCCACTAATTACTTCAGATATTGCTAATGTTCCTAAAACTGGAACTAAAAATGAAGTAATTGCAAGAATAGAATTGGGTGTTCTAAACTTGTTATACAAAGGAAAATAATCGAAAAATAATTTATTAAAAAATTCAAAATTATCTCCCAATGAAAGCAACATCGTCAGCAAAACTCCTCCGCCAATTCCCCATTTGATAGGTTCTTTGACAATCAACAGTCCCAAAAGAAAGAAGAAAAATATTGTAGCGCCAAAATAAATCGGACCAGCGGTGGATACTGTTTTGCCGACTGCCCCCCAATACAATGGTAATTTTAGATTTTTGGTGTTCCCCCCTGATCTTTTTATTTGTTTAGCATAAGCAGAATTTGAAGAAACCGGTTCTGCTCCTCCTCCTCCAGCCACTCCAGGAATAAAGGAAGAAAATAAATCTATCCAACCATTACTATATTGCATCGCATATTTCCAATCCAGTCCTTTTGTGTTACTACTCGTTACCTCCGCATTAGCTTCCTTCGCCAAAATTGGATTTCCACGCATTGTATCTTTTTGATATTCATAAGTAGTTAACAAGCTCGTCGCGCTTGACCCAATTGCCAAAAGTCCTCCAACTCCAAGATATAAAACCGCTTTTCCAAAGGACTTCATTTCACTTTTTTTAGAATGCTGAACTAATTCAATCAATCCATATATTCCAAATACCATAAATAAATAATAAGTCATCTGGATATGATTAGCATATAGATTAATTCCTAATCCAAGTGCAAATAATGTTGCCCCAGATAAATATCTTTTCCTAAAAGCCATTATTATTCCCACTAGCATAAATCCAAAGAAAGCAAACGTTCTTAGCTTCGTCATATGCCCTGCTCCGAATAAAACTAAGTTATTAGTGGTGATGGAAAATGCTACCGCTCCGATCAAACTCAGCCACGGGTTGACTCCAAATAAAAGCATGGTTATATAAAATCCTAGCATCATTGCAAAAAAATATCCAATCGGACGAGGAATATATAAACGCATCGTTTTCTCTATATAACTTAAGGTGTTCGTTGGCTGTACAGCACCAATTTGGTAGGTAGGCATACCTCCAAACATCGTATTAGTCCACAATGTGCGTTCACCTGTTTCTTCATGAAAATCAACCATTTCTCGAGACATTCCATGGCTCGAAATGGTATCGCCTGCTTGTACAATTTTTCCATTTAATTGAGGAGAAAAATACATACTACAAATCACTATAAAACATAGTACTGCCAACACATGTGGAATGGCCTTTTGGAAAATGGAAGAGTTATTCATATTATTATTTTACATTCTTTTTAAGATGATCTAGTAGTTAAATTTAACACTAGCAATTCTAAAGAATACTTTTTGCAAGAAAAAAGTTTTAATTTTTCAAAGTCATTTCAAAGCGCACAAATTTAACTTTTTTATTATTTATTTTTAAATCAAAACAGAATGCTTTTTCTAAATCAATATATTTCAAAAACTTCACTTGTATTTAATATTTAAATTTAGATATTTGTTGAAAAAAAATATGCGAATTTTTATTTTTACCTTTTTAGTCTTTTGTATTTCTTGTAGCCAAAAAAGCCCCAAAAAGATAATATTAAATACAAATCAAATGTCAAATTCATCTAAAGAAAAATCATTCGATTGGCAAGGTCACCGAGGTGCAAGAGGTTTACTTCCTGAAAATACTATTCCTGCTTTTATTAAAGCTTTAGAATATCCGGTGACTACTTTGGAGCTCGATGTGGCCATTTCCAAAGACAAAAAGATAATCATTACTCATGAACCTTGGTTCAATCATAAAATCAGTTCACATCCAGACGGAAAACCAATCTTGGAAGAGGAAGAAAAAAGTATTTTACTTTATGAATTGACTTATGAGGAAATCAAAAAATATGATGTAGGCCAAAGGGGCAATGAACGCTTTCCAGATCAAAAACCAATAAAGGTTTACAAACCATCGCTACATGACCTAGTCAAAGCGGTCAATGAGTATTGCGAAAAAAACAACCGAACTAAACCTAATTTTGATATTGAAATAAAAAGTGAAGAGGCTTATTATGGAAAGTTGACACCACATCCAAATGAATATGTTAAATTAGTATTAGAGGCAATTAAGAATACTGGTATTGAAAACCGATGTAATTTGCAATCGTTTGATATTGATATTTTGGAGGAAATACATCGGCAAGATCCTTCGATGGTTGTTGCATATTTGATTTCAAATAAAAATTTACCACAGGAAAATTTGAAAAAAATAACTTTCAAACCAGATATCTACAGTCCATATTTTAAATTACTTTCTAAAGAGGTAATCGAACTTATGCATCAAAAAAAGATTAAAGTAATTCCTTGGACTGTCAATGAAAAAAAGGATATGAAAAAGATGATTGAAATGGGCGTAGATGGAATTATTACTGATTACCCAAATTATATTGAAGGAGTTATTTCTGGAAAAAATAATTTAAATTGAGTTTTTGAAAAGAAAATGAACCAAAAAGACATAGGCAATCTACTTGGCAAAAATGGTTACCCGTTATTGGATTAATAGTCATTATTACTTTTTTGGGTTCTGTAATGTGAAGTACTGATAGTTATAGTAATGCTGTAATTATTAATCAATATTTTGAACCTACCCAAATTGATTCTTCGAATTTGAAAAACTAATTGCTCCTTCCCCTAATTTAGATAAAATTAAAGAGGATGAACAACTCGAACTCCAATATGGATTAGGAAAATTGTTTTACAGAAAAGGGGATTTAGTTAAAAAATAAAAGGTACTTCTTTTAAATTTATCCCGACATTGTCATGAAACTAATAGAATAGATATAGAAAAGTAGAGAGAGACACACTAAGTAAAGTTGGTTGCCAGATATTCTTAACTGGTCCTGAGTGTCTAGTTTTAGCAGAAAGAAAGAAAGAAAGAAAGAAAGAAAGAAAGAAACATCTATCGTATAGGATATTCTAACTAAAAACAAAAAACCACAACTTAAAAAGTTGTGGTTTTTTCTGTACCTCAATGATCTTTAAGGTTATATTTTACTTTTAATTATTTTTGGTCAGATTATTTAAATTAATAGTCTGAAATATGCTATTTAATATTATTGAGGACTGTTAATTAATTCAATTAATTCCCAAATGTTTGTATACCTAAATCCATCTGGATCATAATTTTTCATTTTTGATTTTGATAATATTTCATTAATTTCTTTATTTTCTGAAATACCTACCGGAGATAAAGATTTTAAGGCACTTGACAAATCTTTATAGTGATCATAAGTGATAATACTTGATTCATCCATACCCTTTGGATGTACTCTTGCTAAAATTCCCCAGCCTGTTCTTGCCCCTTCTTTGCCTAAATTCTTTTTAAAATAAGGCATCCACAGGTTTAAATTTTCATTGACAAATCCATTAAAATCCTTTGGTTTTGCCAAATTCCAAACCGCATATTTAAATTCTCCCATAGGAAGCTCAGCAACTGATTGATATGTGTCATTATAAAGTGTTTTGGAGATGTCATTAGTGGATACAACCGCGGGGTTAACCCCCAATATTTGCTCAGTTTCATTCCAAATTTTCATTTGATTTTCATATTGTTCAAAGCTTTCAAATACCAAGACAAATGCATGAGTTGGTTTTGTTTCATCATCAGTAGGGCCGTAAACTCTAAAAAAAGCAGCTGTTAACATATTTCCATTATCAACAGCATTTTGCTTGACTTTAGACCAATATTCTGTTTCTAAAGCTTCAAATTCAGCTACATCATCGGAAGCAACATATCTATATTGCACGCTTACAATGTTTTGCCCTAAGGTTATTGTTGTAACGAAGAGTAAAGAGAGTAAAAATAATTTTTTCATTTTAAATTGATTTATGATTATTTGATAGAGATGATTAAATTAATTATTAAAAGAAATTAGTTTAATTCGACTAGTACAGCTTGTTGAAGAGGCTTCTTGATTAATTAAATATACAAAAGTACAAAGACAAAAGAAGTGATATTTATTCAATATGCTAATCATAGCATTCAACTGAATTGAGCGTATTGGATTTGGTTATTCTTCCTGTTTATGAATTTTCTCTTGATGATTTTAATATAACTCTATTGAAGTCATTTGAGTAATATCTTATTTTTACAAACTCACAAATACTCTCTCCTTCACTTTGTTTACTTTTTTGTAAGTATTTAACGATCTATAAATCACATCATGAATCCGTCGTCGAATTTGGTTGCGATACAATTTAGCATTTGTTTTTTTTGGGTGAATTCTATTAGAGAGAAAAATAAAAATCAAATCATTTTCAGGATCCACCCAAACACAAGTTCCAGAAAAACCAGTATGCCCAAATGTTTTTCTTGATGCTAAAGACGATAATGAATTTGAACCTCTCCTGCCCTTTACCGCAAATCCTAAACCACGATGATTCCCATAATTAGCCGAAGTAAATTTCTGAATAGTTTTCGGATTTAGATACTTTTGCTCACCGTATGTTCCCCCATTGAGTAACATTTGAAACATAACTCCTAGGTCGTTTGCATTAGAAAAAAGTCCAGCACTTCCAGCTACTCCCCCTAACAAACTTGCTGATTCATCATGAACATATCCTCTCAAAAGTTGTCGTCTCCACCGATTATCTTTCTCGGTAGGAACGATATATTTTGATTTGAATTTTTCTAAAGGACAGAAAGCAGTTCGTCTTAAATTTAGTGATTTGTAAAAATTATTTTCCAAAAATTTATTTATCGGTTGATTAATTTTTTTTTCTAACACACGCTGAATCAAATTAAAATTCACATCACTATATTTATAATCACCTCTTTTCCTTACTTTTAAATGATCTATTTTGAACCAAATAGAATCAATCCACTTTTGATTAAAAAACATATTATCAGCTATACGGATTGAATACTCCTCATTTTCACTTGAACAAAAAAACTGATTACAATCATCAATAATGGAATCTTTGTTATTGAAATATTTTGCAATTGGCATATTTGCTTGCAGACCAGAAGAATGAGTTAATAACTGCTTAAAAGTAACTTGTCCAATAGTCGATTCATTATCCAACTCCAAATGAGACTTTAACCGATCTGTTAATTTGAATTCCTTTTCCTCGAACAATTTCATCGCTGCTATTGAAGTAGCAGAAACTTTTGTAATTGATGCTAAATCATATAAGTCTGATTTTCGAATTTTATTTCTTTTTCGATAAGTATGGTGTCCAAAAACTTGGTCGAAAATTACCTTCCCATTTTTCACTACCATAATTTGCGCTCCTGGAGTTGCCTTTTTCGAAATCGCAGATTGAATAATTGCATCGATCCCCACCAATTTTTCGGGAGCGATCCCTACCTCCTCAGGAACAGTATATTTCAAGCGCGTTATTGGAGTTTGAATTGACTTCCCAAAAAAAAGGTTAGATGTCAAACCAATTTGAAGTTTTCCATTAGCAGCTATACCTCCAAATAATAATTGAGTAACTAAGGACTCAGTAATATTGTTTTTTTCAAAAACTTGAATAATTGAAAGTGTGGTATCGAGGTATTGTAAATTGAGTGGGTTGCCATAATTGACAACTGTCAATTTAGAGGATTGAGATAGTTCATTAATAGACTTTACAAAATCCTTTTGTTGAAAAGTATCCAAATCAATATTATCTATGACTACAATCACAGTAGAATACCTATGGAATACTTTTTTTATTGGTTTAATCTTTCCTTGATCATCAGGAGGATGATTATAATTTAGGTAGTTCGCATATTTAGAAAAATATTCTTTGAACACCTTTAGTCTCCCTTTACCAACATTAATGATTTTAAAATCTCTTTTATATGTTTTGGTATACGGAAGTAAATTGTTATAATTTTGAGCTAAGGTGATTGACTCCTCAAAAAGTTGTCGTGCTTGAAAGTCAAAGTATTCATTTTTTAAAACGGCCAACACATTTTTTATTACAAGGTTAGTTGGTTTTTTATCCAATCCTGCATACGTTTTTGCCAACAAAACTTTACGTACCTTATCATTAATCACTTTTTCCGCTATCAATCCGGTTCGAACAAATTCTACTAAATAATCAAAAACTTTTTTTACCGAATCTTGTACAATAAAGATATCTGTCCCAGAATGAATCAATTCGTCAATCGTTGCTTGTTCTGAAATTTCAGCAACTATTAACCCATCGAATTCCATTTTTTCTTTTAAATACTTTTTCAAAAAGAAAGACTCTAGTTGATATAAACTATCTTTTTCAAAAATTCGATCATCAATTTTAAATCCTGAAACTCCTGCTCTCACTATTTCTTTTTGCCGTAACAGCAACGCATCCATCAATTTAGTTGTATCATCTTCAAGTTGATGAAATTCCGAAAAGGTATTTCCCAAAGAAATGATATTTTCTCTCTGCAAATTTCGTAAAACACGATTTGCCCTAGCTAATTGTGTAATTTGATCATTTTCAAAAACATGGGAAGGATATATTTTTTCATTTAAAAAAATGCGATTAGCGGAAGGGGATATACAAAAATTGATACCTAACTTTTTACATTGTCTCAAATATAATTTTTCTATTTCTCTTTGAATGGTATCATTTTGAACAGCCCCCATACTTGGGGCTAATGGAAATTGAACTACATCTGAAAATTGATTATTTAACAACACAACCTCTTCTGTTCCATTTAATAAAGGAATTTTACTAATTGTATTAAGTGAATCTAAAATATCGACATATTCCAACACTTTTAAATTTTCCAAAATTACACCACCTAACACCCCGGTTCTATTCCATTTATAGATAGACTCTTTTATATTCTCATCTTTAAAATCTGTCTTTAAAATAATAAGTTGTCCAATTTTTTCTTCAAGCGTCAATCGTCTTAAAATAGAATCAGCTCTAGTCTGATCAACATTTAAGAAAGGGGTATTTTGTACTACAATATTTTCCTGTCTATGAAAACAGGACGAGAGAAAAGCAAGTGAAACAAGTATTAATATTGACCTTAGCATAATTATATATAGTTATATAATTTGGAAAATAAAATTTTGAAAACAACTAAATTTATCTCTACTCCCTCAATCTTCTTAATCGAATTGAGATAGAAAGCAATAAACCTTATGCGTAAGATCTGTAGTTAATGTTTCAGTAAAATGATGTTTTTTTTTCACAGGTAACAATTGACTATTTTGGATTTATCAATACGCTTAGTTTTCCATAGAGACCACTATCAAAATATTTTCCATCTTTCTAGTAACCTATCTCTATATATCCTTATCGTTCAAAATTAGACTTTCCTTATACCCTCATTAAAGCTAGGTTATGAGAAAATAAATCTACCTCATATTTTACCAGTCCTTTTTCATTTAAACAAGATTTTTTTTTATAATTTTTAATATCAATCCATTACTCCTGAAATCTTTACTAATCCAACTAATTAAATACATCTTGATAAAGATTTCTAAAAGATGCTACTCCCATTAGACCAATTGCTCCCATTAAATTATTGTCATCATTCTGAATTACTCAATTCAAAAAATTTCCAGTTTTTTTTATGAATTATTTTATCGGGGTTCTTCTTTATTGTAAGGAAAGGTAATCGTCAGATTATTATTTGAGATGCCCAATTGATTAATATGATGAACTGAGTCTAGTTTATCTTTATGTAAGTATGATGTAATAGAAATTAATTGATTCCATATATTATCAAATGGGATTTTTTAAATTATGCAACATGTTCTACAAAAAATTTAAATTTAATTTCCCAAAACCTTTTGATATGTTTTTATTAAGGCATCTTGTGACGCTCCAAATTTGAACATTTGAAAGGTAATTGTATTGGCAATCATAACTCGAAACCAACTACGATTTTCATACTTTCGAGCTGAAACGATGACTTCTTTTGAAATGATCATAAATTTGTATTTTTTTCTTGCTCGAGTAATAAAATCGTATTCCTCCATAATTTTATAATCGTTTCGGTATCCATCTAAATCTTCAAATACCTTTTTCGTAACAAATAATGTTTGATCTCCTCCACGGCAATACAATTTATCAAATCGAGTCATGAATGAATTAAATTTTAATAACTTTCTTTTGGAATTAAACTTAAAACGATAGCACCCCATTGGAAAACCCTCTTCAACTGCATTTTTAATGTCAGCCATAAAACTAACAGGAGGAATAGTATCAGCATGAACAAAATATAATATTTCACCCGAGGAGTTAATAACCCCCTCATTCATTTGAGAAGATCGACCTTTTGAAGTACCAACAATAACTTTTGCACCACAAGCTTTTGCGATGCGTATAGTACCATCATTACTTCCACCATCAACGACAATCAATTCTATTAAATCTTCATTGGCATTTTTCAATAAATACAATATTAAAGAGCCAATACTTTCAGCTTCATTAAAGGTTGGAATAATTACACTAATTTTCATTTTTCAATAAATGGCTTTAAGGTTAAGTTAAATATATTTTATCTGTTACTTTTTAAATTCTTTACATTATGTATTTGTAGCGACCTAAACTGGCACCCAAGTAGTTTCTCAGCACGTTCATTTTTACAAAAAAAACAGAATTTCCATCCAGCTGTTAGTTATTATTTATCGAGTTAGCTATTCAATTTTTTTTTCCCAAATTGTCTCTTTGCTCCCAATAAAAAAGGGATTTTTTGAAAAAGGAACGATTAATTATTGAAAAAAATTTAATGTATAAATGTTTTCAAATTTACAAATAAGTCGTACCCTTGCAAAAAATACAGCTCGAATGCAAAGTAGTAATAAGACTATTTCTCAAGAAGCTATGCAAGCGGAATGGCTAGAGGTTCAAGCGGCTCAACAAAATCCAGCCTATTTTAGGCCTTTGTATGACCGTTACTTTAACCAAATTTTCCGTTTCATATTCAAGCGGACTGGAGATGAAAATATAGCAAATGATATTTGCTCTCAAGTTTTCTTAAAAGCCATCCAGAAAATAGGTACCTATGAATACAAGGGTGTTCCTTTTTCCGCTTGGTTATATAGAGTAGCAAGCAACGAAGTAGCCCAGTATTTCAGAAATACTCAAAAAAACCGAGTGGTAACTGTGGAGGAACATACTTTTTCTGATTTGATTGATGAAGTGAGTGAAGAAGGTGATTTTGAAAAAATAAGACAGTCAATGCTCGGGGCATTACAACAATTAAAAGAATCAGATATGGTGATGATTGAAATGCGTTTTTTTGAAGAAAGGCCATTTAAAGAAATCGCTCAAATACTAAGTATTACCGAGAGTAATGCAAAGGTAAAAACATACCGAATCCTTGAGAAAATGAAAAAAATAATGAAAAAGAATAGTTGATTTTTTCAATCAATTATTCAAAAAAAAATTCTATGAAAAAAGACTTATACAATATTAAAATTAATCCACCTCAACTAAGTAAAGAAGAAATCGCAAAATATCAAGATTTTGATGCGCTTCTTGCTAAGTTCAAAGAAACTCCTTTACCTAAGGAAGTTAAATCAGAACGTAAACCACGAGTAATCTGGTTGAGATATGTTGCTACTGCTGCTGCGGTTTTCCTCCTGGCAGCTATGGTTAATGGTCTATTGCAAAGAGAAAAAGGAATGGATGAAAAGCAATTTTTTGCTAATCAACCTTTTATTAATCCACCTTTGAATGATCTCAAACCAACCTTTGTAAGTGGAAAAATAAATGCTAACGAAGGTGGCATTTATGAAAATAATAATGGTTCAAAATTAATTATCCCGGCTGCAGCTTTTAGAAATCCTGATGGAAAGCTAGTAGAAGGAGATGTAGATATTAAGTATAGAGAAATGCATGACTATGTTGATTTTTTTCTCTCTGGAATTCCAATGACTTATGACTCCGCAGGTGTTAAATATGTTTTGGAAAGCGCAGGTATGGTTGAGATTTATGCTGAACAAAATGGTCAACAATTAAAAATGGATCCAGGAAAAGAAATCAAAGTTGAATTAATTTCATACATCAATATGCCTCGATTAAACATGAGTCCGAAGTATAATATTTATAAACTAAGTGCTTCTTCTCGAAATTGGGAATATCAAAATGTTGATAATATTCAAATTATCGACGAGTTAGATAATGAAGGTTTCGAAAATGAGGAATTGAGGAACCTGAGAACCAATTATCAAACTTATCTTTCAAAAACATCTATTTTGGAAGTTAATGAAATTGCTGTATTAGAAGCAACTATAGAGATTCCAACCAAACCGGTCCGACCAGTTAGAGCTAACAAAGATCATTTCTCTTTTGATCTAGACATTTCAGATAACGCATCTCCTGTTGTCAAAAACTTAGGCGAAAAATATCAAAATATAATCTGGCATATTTCCCCAAATAGCCCTGAAATCAATACCAACGCTTTTAAATTGGAATGGGAAAGTATGGATTTAAAACCAATTGATAATGGGCCAGATTTTGAGTTAACACTGATCAATGGAGATCGTAAAGAATATATACTTGTTACACCAGCCTTGAGTGGAAATGAATTTTCAAAAGCGATGTCCCTTTATGATACTTCCATGGAAATTTATCGTAACAAACTAAAAGACAGAGAGTTAACTTTAGAAAAAAACCGAAATTCAATTATTGAAAAATATTATTCACTAAAAGAAGCCTCAAAAAAAGAATTTGTAAGAACCATTGAAAACTGGAGAATAAAAAATCAAAACGATCCTTCCCTGAATCAAATAGTTCGTAAGAAAATTATTAATCGATTTGTTGCAAATGAATTTGGAATTTGGAACTGTGACCGACCAATTCATCCCGACGATTTAGAAATTGAAGGTAATTTCGAATTGGATAAAAATGCTGAAGTAACTGATGAGATTGCCTATTTAGTAAACAAAAACAGAAATACAATAGTTCGAATCTATGCAAAAGATGGAGCTAAAATAAATTTCGACCAAAAATCAGATAACTTGATGTGGATGGTAACAAAAGATAACCAAATCGCCATCTTCCGCCAAGAAGAGTTTAAGAAAATAAATCAGAAAAAAGGTGGTAATCATACCTTTAGGCTGAAAGTAGAACCAGATGCATTAAAGTCGGAAGAAGATGTGAGAAAGGTTTTGCAATTTAAAGAAATGTAATTTTAACCTGAATACTAATTTGTTTTAAAGCTCCCAGGTCTTACTTGGGAGCTTTTTTTGTTTATCTTCTTTCTGATAAATCAAAAAAAAATTGGCCTTTAAACAGTAAAACTTTTGTACATTAATTTCCTCTCTCACTCTCCTCTATGAACTTCACCCAGTCACTCACCTTTTTTTTGCCTAAAAAAGAAAACATTTTAGCCTCAGTTTCTGAAATCCCAAATGCCGATTCAAGATTTCTATAAAAATCATTTAAATTACTTTCGTCCTTAAGCAATACATTTTCATTATTCGTTCCACTAGTTCTTTTATTAAAATCATCAACGATTGATTTAAATTTTTCATAAGTACTCGCTGAGGTCTTTAGAACATTATACCATTCTTTAGCATCTTGTATATGGTCTGAATGATTATTTTCTTTTCTGACATTATTATAATAATTCATTTCATCCTCAGTAAGTCCCATCTCTTTCATTTGACGTTTAGTCTCCTCTTTTCCATCAGAATAGGTTTGAGCGAGCCTATTTAAAATATAGGCTGTATTTAATCTCTTCTTTCTCATTTTATATGATTCATCGAATCCTTTTATATTCCGATTGAAATTCATTTCATTCTCATCTAATTCCCGATAAATATTTACCGAACTTTCACCATCAATGATTGTTGTTTCCTCAGATCTTTTGTACATCAACGTACCACCATTTTTGTAAATACCATATCCAAATAAAATAACCAATCCAAGTAAAATGATTTTTTCAAAATCTGTAACGAGGGGTTTATTTGACATGATTTTATTAAAATTGTTGTTCTAAAAATCCATTTTCAATCGTAGGTTAACCCGACGAGAAGTTAAGTTATTTGGGATGGCATATTGTGTGTTATAAATTGTTTTTATCCAAGTATTCGATGCTGTATTGGCAATTTCTAAAAGATTGAAAACTTCCAAGCTTAACCAAGCATTTCGTGCGAATCGAAGCGGATGTTTTGGCTTACGGGTCCGCCTTTCTTTATCCCAAAGTTGATAGGCAAAACCAATATCAACTCTATGATATGCCGCAAATTCAAATTGATTCCTACGAACTCTATTGTTCTCTTTAAGCCCAAACGGTAAGCCTGTTCCTACCGATAAATTTAAATGCATTTTAAAATTTTCATTCTTCGGTAAATAATCTTGAAAAAAAACATTCAAATTCATAAATCGATCTGTAGGTCGTCTAACTGTACTTATTTCAGTATCTATTGTATCACCAATTCCACGACTTAAATGCTGCACATCTGTTATACTTTCTCGAGCTCGGAGGAAAGAAATATTAACCCAAGATTCTGCTCCAGGAACAAATTCACCATTAACTCTTAAGTCAATCCCTGCCACATACCCAGTAGCATCATTTTCACCAGAATACCGAATTCGAACATTATCTAAATCATAAATCACCATGTCCCAAAGCTTCTTAAAGTAAATTTCTGTAATAAACCTGAATAGTTTTGGATCTCGCTTTCCTGAATAAAAATCCCAAGTGAATCCACCTAAAATATGTAGTGATTTTTGTGCCTCCAAATTCACATTTACCGTACCGTCCAAGCGCCGCATCTCTCTATAAAAGGCAGGTTGAAAATACATTCCTGTTGCAAAACGAAAAGACATATCACGTTCCCAGTTCAATGGTTTATAAAGTAATTGAGCACGAGGGGTAAGTAAAAAATTATTATTTGTTTCACCTGTGAAATTGTTTTTCACATTCCAAAAAGCACCTCGTATACCAGCCATAATTTTCATTTCCATAATACTATCCTTTCTTAGAGTATATGTATCTTGAAATGAGCCAGAAAGACGATTAGTAACTAGTTCATTTTGGGTTTTGAGAACATTTTGTACTTGTACAGCAGTTGTATCAAAAGGTAATGAGTAACCAGCGGAATCTAATCTTTCCCATTCGTTGAGGTCATCAAAAATTTGTTCATTTTGAAATTTCAAATTCCATTGCAGAAAGTGGCTACTAGAAGTTTCCCACGATTTATGTAATTTTTCCATTTCAAAACCACCTTTATGTTCGAAATTTGAAACGATGGTTGTTAGATAATTTCTCACAAATTGATGTTGAGTTCCAGTTCCTAATACAGCGACGATTTCTCCAAAATTATCACTTCCTAACCCAGTTTCAATTTGACCCAAGATATAATCACCAATAATATCGATTCTTTCATTTTCATTACTCTGGTAGACTGAGGCAAGAAATTTTAAAAACAAAGGGTTGTATTTTCGATCTGGGACATAAGTTAACGAAGTCCCTGCCATATACGTTGTAAAATCATCTACTTCTTGACCTTCAAAAACGGTAAACAAATCCAGAGAAAAATCTATTAGGCCAAAAGCTGTTTCTCTGGAAGCGGGGGTAAATTGATATTCACTTCGATTATAATTTCCAATCAAACCTACCTGCCAATCTCGATTAATATCAAATGTAAAATAACCTTGAATATCCGCAAAATTAGGAACATACTCTCCCTGCACATCCAATGTTCCCAATAAATATTTAGTCGTTTTGTATCTTGCCCCTACCAAATATCGAAATTTTCGAAAGGTAGAATCAAGGTCCATACTTCCTTCAATATGAGCTGAACCTCCTAGTGCACTCAATCCGATCGATGCACGAGTAGAATCAGGACGCTTATATTTTATGTCCAACACCGAGGATAATTTATCGCCATACCGAGCTTCAAAACCACCAGATGAAAAAGACAAATCTCGGATCAAATCCATATTGGGAAATGACAAACCTTCTTGCTGTCCACTCCTAATTAATTGTGGTCGATATATTTCAAAATCATTAACATAAACTAAATTCTCATCATAATTCCCCCCACGAACGTTATATTGAGAACTTAATTCTCCTCCTGTCCCTGTGCTTACACCTAATGCAATATGAGGCAATACATTTTCTAAATTCATCGTCGTGGATGGAATGTATTTCAATTCTTCCACATCCTCTTTTATCAATCCAGCTTCCTCCAATTTACTTGCAGTAACAATAACTTCTAGTGTTGAAGTTTGATTAGCAAGTTTTACATTGAGCTTTCTTGTTTCACCAGTACGCATTGGATTAATGATGATACTACCTTCCTTATAACCGGTTCGAGAAATTATCAGCGTAAATCTTTTGTTGTGAGGAACTTTTAACGTAAAATTTCCATTAAGACTGGCTTCGGTAGAATAATTAGTATTTTCTTTGATGTAAATAGTGGCTAATTCTATAGGAGCTCCTGTTTCCAAATCAGTCACTTGACCAGCGAGAGTCGAAGTTTTTCCATTTTGAGCTACCACATCATTTGCAAAAAGAGAAAAGAATAGGATGGATAATAACGTAAAGTTTAATTTCATATCAATATTAACGTAGATTTAGAAAGTTCATTGGATGCGGGGAATTATTTTGAAAATCTTAATTGACCAAGCAATTTCGATTTGATAAGTTTGACGATAGAATTGTGTTAAAAAAAAATCGCCAAATCTTTCAAATCATTTATAAATAATCATTATGCAAAGACTAAATCACTAATCCCTCAATACCTTTCATACGTGAAATTGTATCTAAAGGATTCTTTGATTTAAAGACTGCACTACCTGCGACCAAAACATTGGCTCCGGCTTTAAGCAATTCTTCAGCATTTTGTAAACCAACTCCTCCGTCAATCTCTATCAACGTTTTAGTATTTCGAGAATCAATCATCTCCTTTAATTTTCTGACTTTTGGTATCACTTGGTATATAAATTTTTGACCTCCAAAACCAGGGTTTACTGACATCAAACAAACTAAATCTAGCTCTTCAATTATGTCTTCTAAAACACTAACTGGTGTATGTGGGTTTAATGCAACTCCTGCTTTTGCTCCAGTTGCATGAATTTGTTGAATCGTTCGATGCAAATGTGGGCAAGCTTCGTAATGAACTGTGATAATATCAGCTCCTACTTCTCGAAATTGTTCGATATATTTCTCAGGTTCAACTATCATCAGGTGCACATCCAACGGTTTGGTTGCCATGGCTTTCATCTGTTTGATAATAAACATTCCAAAACTAATATTGGGTACAAACTTACCATCCATGACATCTACATGATACCAGTCGGCTTTACTAGCATTGATCATGTCAAAATCTTTTTTCAAGTTTTGAAAATTAGCTGCAAGTACGGAAGGGGCGATTAAATGCTTCATATCGTAAAGGTACTTTTTTTTGTTTTTTTTGCCATTGACTTAGCGTGACTTTTTTTAGACTTTTAATTGTCTATTAAATTTTAAAAGTTTACTGAAACCTTACAAAATCTGTGTCAACCTATGAAAAAAATCAAACATGATTAATTTGCTTATCAGTCAACAAAGGCTGTAACATATATTTTAATAATAATTGAACAGTTGCCAAAACATCTTTTTCGCAATACTTTGCAATTCTAGGTAAATCGTTTTCTTCCCAAAAAACCCGTCCCACTTCTGAGCCATCGATATCGTCTTTTGGGGATGGAAAACCAAAAACAGCAGCTAACAATTTTAAGGAAGTATAATGTTTATAATCACCGAATTTCCAAAGTTCAAGAGTATCGATAAAGTGTTTGGTTTCCCATGGTTTTTTCCCTGCGATATTGAGAGAATTGGGCAATGGCAATTGATTGATTAACAACCTTCGGCAAATGTAAGGCATGTCAAACTCTCTAATATTATGTCCACAAAAGGCATGTGTAGTGGTATTATTGTAATATTGAGTAACCATTTGAGAAAAATTTTGAAGTAACTCTGATTCATCTTCGCTAGCAAAAGATTTTAAACGAACAAATAATTCTTTTGTCTCAGGATTCCGTCCTATGATTCCAACAGAAATACAAACAATTTTCCCAAATTCAGCATAGATTCCAGCTTTATCCTTGTAAGCCGCATCAGCCTCTTCCTCCGTAATTTCTTCATTATATTTTCTTAAAACTGATTTAGACTTCAGTTTCCAGAGATATTTAAAATCATCATTAAGTTCACCATAATTTGCTTTTCCGCTGACGCATTCTACGTCAAGGAATAGAACTTTAGAAAGATCGAGGTTTCCCAACATAGTATATTTTATTTATTAATATTATAAAGATAGTTTTGAAATAGACCTTTTAAATAAAGTTATTTTTTTTTTAAAAACCTACTTTTAGCAATAGTTTCAGCTAAGTACCATAATTTTTCTTTCAAAGAATATAAAATAAAAAAACTAAGGAAAATACGCTAATACAAAGCCTTAACGTTATATTTACAATGTATAAAAAAATAAAAATAAAAATGATTTGGTTCACCTTTTTTACAAATCCAATTAATTAATTCGATAACGCAGTTGAAACACTTTTTGAAAATAATCCAAAATACTATCGAAGATTAAAATTGTTAACCTAAATAATTTATTATGAGCTTTTCAAATGATTCGAAACAAAAATTGACCGCTATCGCAGCAGTAATTATATTACTTTTGTTAGCTACAAACGCTGTTCTTTTATACAATAATTACCAAAAAAGCGATACAATTGAAACTCAGCAAGCTGAGTTAAAAGAAACTAAACAGTTGAGAGGTGAATTGGAAAAACTACACTACGCAGCTCAAGAAGAGATTGAAGCAATGAAAGGTGAGAATGATGAGATTAATGCTTTGGTTGAGACTCAAAAAGACGAATTATCTAAAGCAAACAAAAGAATTACTGCTTTACTTTCTGGAGGTAAAAAAACCAAAAGAGAACTTAATGAGATTCGTGCAATGATGGAGGACATGCGAACACAAAGAGATGAATACTTGGCTGAATTAACCACTATGAGAGAAGAAAACGAGCAATTAACTGCTGCTAATTCTCAGCTCTCAGACGAGAAAGAAAGTTTAACTACTCAAGTAGTAGAAGAAAGAAAAATGAACGATGAATTGACAACAGCTCGTGCCGCATTGATGAGCGAAAAAGAAGATTTAACTTCTCGAAATACTGATTTGAGTGCAACTGTTATTCGTGCATCAGTAGTTGACATTCGTGACCTAAATGTTTCAGGATGGAAAGTAAGGAGTAGCGGAAAAGCAGTCAAGAAAAAGTATGCAAAAAATGTCGATAGATTAAAAGTATGCTTTACAGCTGAACCAAACGATGTTACCCAACCTGGCAAAGAAAAGTTTCATGTAAGATTGATCTCACCGCAAGGTGAAACTTTAGCTTCTGAATCAATGGGATCCGGTGTTTTCACAACAACAGAGGCACAAGAGCAAATGAGATTCACACACATAAAAACCATTAATTACACTAACACAGATGATGTAGTTTCTTGTTTCTTGTGGGAGCCTGGAATTAAATTCACAAAAGGTACATATACTGTAGAAGTATACAACAAGGGTTACTTAACAGGGGCAAATACTTTCAAATTGAAATAATTATTAGAAATAATTTTCTTTATATAAAAACCACGTTCCATTAAATTGGTTCGTGGCTTTTCTTTGAGAAAACTGGCATAAAAAAGAATATGTTTATAATTACGATCAGGATTTCAATACATATTATTGGCACTTTCCTAGAATAAAATATTATTTTAGAATGATAATAATCAAAAATATGGCATCATACCAGATCCAATACCTTTTATGAGCTAGAAGTACGATCTTAGAAAAAAATAAACATAATTCAAATCACAACGTTTATCTTTTTCACAACACATAAATAATCTACAATGTCTGAATCGAAGAAAAAAAAATCACCTGAGTTGAAAGCTAACCCAATAGATAAAGATAAAATAACAGAAAATCCACACCTTCTTCCATACGCTCATACAGTTGGTGGCTCAGTAATTAAACCAATTGATAAAGGACGTGTAAAAGGTCTTGCAGTTTCTGCGATGTACGACCAAACTGAAATGCAATTAGATCAAATTAGGGAACAAGTTACTTTACTTGCTGCACAAGCAGAAAAGATCCAACAACGTGTTGTTATCTCAGAAAAAATTTACCTAGCAGATATAAATTTCAAACCATTAATCGGCCATACTTATCATCTCTACGAAAGAGGAAATGGCAAAGAAATACTTTCAATGGTTGGTCCGACTGAATGGGGTAAATCTATCCCTTTCAAAAAATTCGTTGGCACGGTCACTCTTTTATCCGATCATACATGGGATATATTATAACCAATAATTAACTAGTTTTCAATTAACCTAATACCACAATAATTACCTATCAATTCCGTACTTTTTTTTTTCAATTACACCATTATTCCTAGTTTGGCCGTAACGTTATTTTAAAAATGCATTCCTTTACACTTTAGATTTTTTCCAAGTTTAAATAAAGTTCACCTTCGTTTAAAATTATTAATTAATCATAAAATTCATCCTAAATTTAAATTGGTGAGGGATAATTTTCGAGAAAATCCTTGCCGTCAATTAGCTAAAATAGTTTCTAGCTAAAAAATAGCGTTTAATATTCTTATCTTAAGCATTCAAAATAATGATAATATATTCTTCTCCTTAAACCAATATCAAAAAAACATGAGTCGCTCCATTTTTTATAAATTTTTATCCATCTTTTTCTTATCCATATTTGGAGTATCCATTTTAATTGCTCAAAATTTTGAAGGAAAAATTTCTATAATTAATAATTTTCCACATGCTTACAACACTCATTTTACAATCAAAAATGAGATGGCTATGCTTGAAACAGAAACCACTAGAGGTTATGTAAAAATGATTAACAATACATCCTCTGGAGATAAAATCACTTTAACTATTGATAACGAATCTGGCGATACAGTTGCAATTGTCAAAAACTCCAATGACATGCAATATCGAAACCTCAATAAAAAATACTCAAAAAAAAGACAAAGATCAAATAACGTAATAGTCAAGATCACTCATGAAACCAAAAATATTAATGGTTATAAATGTTATAAAGTAGTTGCTAATGATGACAAGCATAAGGGAATAGCTTGGATAACTAAAGAATTTGAAATTGAACCAAACGATCTTTTCCCAACTTTAAAATCTCAACAAGGAGCAATACCTAAAGTAGCCAAAGCGCTTCAAAACAGTATGGAAGGTTTTGTGATGGCAATGTTAATTATTAATGAGAGAGCAAAAGAAGTGAATACTTTGTCTGTATCTGTTCAAAAAATAAAATTAAACGATAATGTATTTAAAGTTAACATGGAAACGATTGCCGTCTACAGTGAGGATAATGTAAGAGAAATGATGAAAGAGGCACAGGGTAATCCTAATAAAATGAAAAGGGCTAGAATACTTTTAGCTCAAATTCGAATGCAATAAATTATCCTTGAATCGTAAACGATTAATTTTCCAAAATGTAAACATCAACTTTGGAAAATCAATCATTACCTTAATCCTACCTCTTCTTAACTTTCCCTATTCCACGTACATTCAAATCAGTAATAACTGCAGACCCTTTATAATAAACATTACCAACTCCCGTGGATTTAATGGCCAATTCTTTTGAAGCATAAACTTCTGTTTTTCCAACACCAGCAGCTTTTAATTTTAAAACATCATTGCGCAAATCGTAGGCAGCTAATTTCCCAACACCAGTATTTTCAATAATAGCTTTACCAATCTTTCCAGAAAGAGTTATTTTCCCTACCGAGCTTAATCGAGCATCTAAGTTTCCTGCCTCTAAATCAAGGGATACATTCCCAACACTTTTAATTATTAAATCAAGACTCTTCAACCGAAGTATTCCTGAAGTCTCAACATTTCCTACACCCGAAATCTTAAATCGATCAATATCTCGAACGGTAACATAAACATTCATTTTACTTTTCTTTTTAATTGAAATTCTTTTTTGAGTATCTATAAATAGAGAATTGCCTCTATTTTCAATAACAACATATTCATGTAAATTTTCATCCGTTTCAACCGTTACGATTTCCTTGTCTCCTTGCTTAATGTACACATTGAGTGAACCAGATAATTCTAATGCTGAAAATGCTTTAACATAATGAACCTCTTTAGTTACGTACCCATTACCACGAACTCTATTATGCTGGGCAGAGATTTGTACTTGATTAAATAGAATGAATCCACCTAACAATGTCATGGAAAATAGCGAAAAAATCTTCTTCATTTTGAAATGGTTATTTTTTTGATAATGGTTACCTAGAAGTGTAATAATTTAACACAACATCACTTTAACGAAAATTACAACCTATTTAATCTTAATTAAAAATATTTCTATCAAAAAATATTTTAAGTAGTCACTATTACTGAGTTTAAAATTTTTCCTTTAGCTGTTAAGATAGAAAAATTTTAAAAGAATAGATTTTTTAACTAGACATTGCAAAGATTCATCAACTATTTGAAAATATATACACCTCGTCTTAACATCGAAAAAATGTTGAATTTGAAATATTTGACTAGTGAAATAAGGAAATAGTAAAGATTATTGTTTTTAATTTAATATTTACAATATGTAAAACGATAAAAGTGAATATACTTTTTCACATTAGCCCTTCTGCTAGTTTGGTGAAATAAAAAGCATCAAAATGAATCATTGGCAAAAAATAGATTTGTAATTACTATACGGATCAAAATTGACCGACTAAGGAAAATGAACTAATGTCAACGATAATTTTATCTTAATTTATAGTAAGAAACATAGAAAAATTGATTTAAATTGATTTGATTTGATTTGATTTGAATTTGCTAAGGTAGATTTTTTGAAGGAACCTAGTAAATTCTAATCTGCAATTGGAGAAATTTTGTTTGAATTGTTTTTACCTCTGAAGGAAATTATAGTGGCGTAATTAAGTGGGATAAAGATGAAAAACTTCCTTCTGATGATTGAATAATGAAATAGAGATCGTCTTGTTTAACTAATAGTAGTGGATGATTAATTTTACTATAAAATTGTAATCTTTCATCAATAATATTCCATCAAACAAAAAGGTTTTGTTCGATTTTGTTAGACTAAACTCTCATCAATTACAATTTAAGCTACCATCTAATCACACTTTATTAGATGGTAGCTTCTTTCATGAACCAACAAGCATTCTTACAATATATAATCTTAACAAAGCTTTAACATTTTTATACCATTAAATACTACCTCATTTTATTCTTTATCCTTGCAGGAATAGCATCTTTATGAACTAGGATGGCAACTGTTTTCAGTTGAAGATAAGTTTCTGACATATATAAATATCCTTTATACTCACTCACTTCCCCCCAAGAATTTTTAATTAAAAAATACTTGGTTCCTTTTTTATCTCGTGAAATTCCAGTTAAATGCATCAAATGATCGTCCGTAGTAGAATAACTTTCAAATTGTTCTTGACGTATCTCTTGAGTGACTATTTTCTCTTTTCCAGGATTAACGAATAGATCTTCTCGCTCTGAATCTTCTGGAACAATAGCTATTCCATTTTTAGAGGAAAAACCTTTCTCACTTACATCTCCATCCCAAGCTACAGAGTAACCTTGGTTAATTGCATTTTCAACAATAGCTTGCACATCTTCGATTGGTAGATTATAAAATGAGCCATTCGAGTAATTGTCCGGAATTTCTAAAACAAAGTTTTTATAAAAAGGATGATGGGTAAAAGAAGTAATATTTACGTAATTATTTGCGTCCAATCCCATGTCCTCTGCATAAGAATTAGCTGAATATTTTTTCCCTTTATAAGTAAATTGTTGAGGTGTTACTCCTAGATAAGTATCTACAACTGCATCAAATGCTTTCATCCATTTTTTACTCAATCTTTTTTGTTTTAACACTCCGTCTAACATTCCTTTGAGAACTGCTGACATCTCACTGTGATCATGCTTTTTATCTCCTTCTAATTTTCCTGAATAAATTGATTCAGGTACCATTCCATGGTCTCCAATCACACGAATTAAGTCGTGCGACAAGCTTCCTTGACTAAAGTTTGCTTTTCCCTGGCGCATCACATAGTTCCGTGCTTTATCTTTGTAAACATTCCTAACCACATACATTTCTGAAAAATCTTGTGGCCCATACCCCATTCGTATTGCTTCACTTTCCAAAAATGATGAAGTTGCAAAACTCCAGCAAGTTCCAGTTCGATCTTGACTTTTTACGGGAGTACAACTTACAGTTTTAACTGATTCAAATCCATATGAATTTGGACTTTTCATTTCCACTTGAGCCTGCCCAACCGAACCAGAAAAGGCTAAAAATGCAAGTATTTTGACTAATTTCAATCGCATAAATTTTTATTTTTTAAATTATAAATTGACCCACTTCCAAATATATTAAAAATAAAATGGAATTATAACATCGAATCCATTGAAGTATTAACAAAAACCTATTCAATATTTCAATTCAATTAATATTCTAATACAACATCCTTAAAGCATATTTAGCAAAATATTATTTTTCTGTTCTATATTGATTTTGAAATTAGAGTACTTCTTGACAATCGACTAGATACTTGATTAGCCTTTGATAATTAATTAGTTGCGCTTGACCCACAACCTCTTTATTATGTATATTTAGGTGGTCATAAAAAACCAGAACGTAAGCACTCTACCAATAGCATAAGTTGAAGAATTAGGAAGATTGGATTTGCATGTCAGTCACCTCTACCCTTCAGAAATTATTTTTAAAGGAAATAAATGACTAAATGCTCTAGATGATGACTTAGCCGTTTTTCAACTCTTTTTGCTGATTTTTCTTGCCCCAATATTAATTCTGAGCTTATGCGTATTGAACTAGAACAAAATATAAAATACTCATATTTATTTTTTCATATCACTATCCCATTCTCAATCTAAATATTTCGTTTACCGCTTCCACAAAGTCTTACTAGCATCAAATTTTATTTACTTCAATACTCCCTTTCCTTCTCTTATTATTTCAAAATTATCAGTCGTACAATCCACAATTGTACTTGGTTCATCGCTTCCCATTCCTCCATCAATAACAATATCCACACGCTTCTGAAAATCATCATGAATTAAGGACGGATCAACAATAAAATCTTCTTCCTTATCATCTGTCTTCAAAGAGATTGAAAGTATCGGCCTACCTAATACTTCCAATATAGCCAACGCAATTGGACTATTAGGAACTCTCACTCCAACCGTTTTTCTTCTATTTTTAAAATGCCTCGGCACTTCTTTATTCGCCTTTAAAATAAAAGTAAAAGCTCCTGGAACATTATCTTTCAACAACCTAAACAATTGATTATCAATCTGGTAAACATACTTTGATAATTGCTGAATATCTTTGCAAATAAAAGTGAGGTTAGCTTTTGCAGGGTCAATTCGTCTAATTTGACAAATTCTTGCTACGGATTTTTGATTAAAGATATCACAACCTAAACCATAAACGGAATCAGTAGGGTAAATGATCACTCCTCCTTTTTCAAGGGTATCAACGACCATTTGTACTTTCCGAGCACTTGGATTTTGAGTATTTAGTTCGAGTAACATTTAGTTTTTTTCTAAATGTAGTAAAATTGAATGGTTTTTTTTATCAAAAAGTGTTGAAGGTCTTTTTTATCAAAAAAAAATGCAAACCAAGTTGTTACTCAATTCGCATTTTTTGAATACTAAATTTCATTAACCCATAGAGGGAAAAGAAGTTTAAACTTTCACAGGTCCAGCATTTATAATTTCTGCAGATGCTTTATTTGAATATTGTCTGAAATTCTCTGCAAACAAATTCGCTAATTTATTTGCAGTCACATCATATTCTTCTTCATTCCTCCAGGTATCTCTCGGATTCAATACTGCATTAGGAACATCAGGACAAGTCTTAGGCATCGCTAATCCAAAAATCGGGTGATCATGGAATTCGACCTTACTTAGTTTACCTGTCAAAGCAGCTTTAATCATAGCTCGCGTGTAGGACAATTCCATACGAGAACCTTGTCCATAACCACCACCAGTCCAACCAGTATTGATTAACCAGACATTGATTTTCCCTTCTCCTCTTCGACTTCCTCTTTTAACCTTTTCCCCTAACATCTCTGCATACTTCGTTGGATGTAACGGTAAGAATGGTGCACCAAAACATGCAGAAAAAGTTGCCAATGGTTCATTTATGCCATCTTCTGTTCCAGCAATTTTTGCTGTATACCCACTGATAAAATGATACATTGCCTGCTCTGGTGTCAACTTGCTAATCGGAGGCAAAACCCCAAATGCATCACAAGTCAAAAAGAAAATATTTTCAGGTAAGTCTCCTCTCGATTTAAACATAATATTATCAATGTGAAAAATCGGATAACTAACCCGTGTATTTTGAGTAATCGAAGTATCTGCATAATCTACTGTACAACCATCTTCTTCAAAACCAATATTTTCCAACATGGCGCCAAACTTTATTGCTTTAAAAATTTGTGGCTCTTTATTTGGCGAAAGGTCAATCGTCTTTGCATAACATCCTCCTTCAAAATTGAAAATAGATTCCTTCGACCAACCATGCTCATCATCCCCAATCAATCTCCGCTCTGGGTCATTAGACAAGGTTGTTTTTCCTGTTCCAGACAATCCGAAGAATAACGCTGTATCACCATTCGCCCCTGTATTAGCCGAGCAATGCATTGGTAGTACTGCATTCTGAGTTGGTAAAATAAAATTCAATGCGGAAAAAATTCCCTTTTTAATTTCACCGGTGTAAGCGCTTCCTCCAACTATAATTTTCTTTTCAGCAAAATTAATAATGGAAAAGTTATCTTGACGAGTTTTGTGCTCAGTTATATTAGCTAAAACGGAAGGGAATGCATAGACTTCCCAATCAGGTGAAAAAGTTTCTAATTCACTTTCAGTAGGTCGCAAAAACATATTGTAAACAAACAAATTTTGCCATGGATACTCAGTAAAAACTCTTACGTTCAATTGATAATTTGGATTGGCACATGCTGCGGCATCACGAACATAAACCTCTTTACAAGTTTCCATATACGTCACCATTTTAGCATACAATGCATCAAAAGATGATTTAGCAATTGGGATATTAATATCTCCCCAATCAACTTTATGTTCGGTTATCGCATCTTCTACGATAAAGCGATCTTTAGGTGAACGGCCAGTAAATTTTCCGGTATTGACTACTAATGCACCAGTGCTGCTTAATTTTCCCTGACCAAGTCTGATCGTTTTCTCAACCAGTGCCGCCGGTTGAAGGTTGTGTTTCTGATTTGAAGATTTCATAATTAAATTCTCGGGTTAAGTTACTTTAAATTTCTACAATTTTAATTAGTGAGGAGATCTGATCAATAAGCATAAGTAAAACTCAATATTTATTAATCTTTCAAGTTACCTCTTAAGCTTTTGTTTTCTAAAATAAAAACACTTATCTAACGAAACTATTACACCTCAAACAGTAAACAATCGTTTATGAATGGGTATTAATAAATTCGCTAAATAACTTTTTTTAATTTTTTGGTGTCTTTCGAGTTAAATGGTTCACAAATTTACAGCTAATAAATGAAAACCAAGTAAAATTAATTAGGTGATTTCCTCAACAATAATTCTATTTTTTATTAATAAATATTTCAATATTATCCATAATTATAATGCATTGATTATTTTTGTGTTCATTCTTCTAATCAAAGTAGTTGTTTATTTTTTCAAAAAAATCAATCAAAACCTTTTTTATATGAAACCTTTATACGTCGCAGCAACTGGTCAACATGTTGGGAAAACCACTTCTACCTTGGGACTTGTCACGAATATTGTGGAACACGGTTATAATGTTGGCTATTGCAAACCTGTTGGTCAACAACACCTATATGTAGAAGGTCAGATGATTGATAAAGATGTAACCCTTTTTTCTCAAATTTTAGGATTCAAAATTGATGGATCTTTGCATAGCCCTGTGGTGATGGCTAGAGGTGTCACCCAGAGATATATAGATGACCCATCTCAATTTCAATTTCGAGAAAATATAATTAGGGCCTCAGTAGAATTAAAAGGACAACATGAAATGGTCGTCTACGAGGGAACTGGTCATCCTGGTGTGGGAAGTGTGGCTGATGTCTCGAATGCAGATGTGGCAAAATTGTTAGGTGCAAATGTTTTGATGATTGTTGAAGGAGGGATTGGAAGTACAATTGATAAATTGACCATGAGCATAGCTCAATTCCAGAGATATGAAATTCCAATAGTTGGTGTAATTGTTAATAAAGTAATTCCTGAAAAAATAAAGGATGTGGAATATTATGTAGGAAAAAAACTTAAAACTTTAGGATTGGATTTGATGGGTGTTTTACCCTTTGACAAACGGTTATCGTTTCCTATGATGGAAACTGTAACTGCTGCAATTAAAGGTACTGTCCTATTCAATAATGATCAATTAGACAATCGGGTAGAAGATATTGTTGCGGGTTCATTAGTTGCAATTAATGAATTTAATAATTTCAAAAACATTTTATTAGTTGTAAGTTCCAAGAGGTTAGACGAAGCTATTGAAAAAGTGAAATTGATTTCAAGTTTAAAAAATTTGTCAAAGACACCAATCTCTGGTGTTATTATTACAGGTGATGGTCGTCATACATCTGGTACTAATGTTTCCGAAAACTTTAAAAATTACATTGAAGAACATCAGATTCCGGTGATTGCAACTGACCTTGACACCTATGGTTCAGTTGTTAAAATTAGTAGAATAGAAGTAAAAATAAATACTCGAACACCATGGAAAACGCAACGAGCAATTGAATTAATTCGAGAAAATGTGAATGTTGATGCAATATTGGAGAAACTAAAAGATTAATACAGCACTAACAAAATTATTTATTTTTAATAATTATAAATCATGAAAAGCAATACTCTTACTTTTTTAATTCTCCTATTTTCCACTCTAGTAATACTCTTTTCATGTAGTCCTACCAAAGAAACTAATTCATTAAATAATTATTTTGAAAAAGTCACCTATCAAATATTTCAAAATGGGACATTTGTCGATGGAGAATTGGACCAAAAACCTGAAGCAATTTCAGGTGAAAAAGAATTTCTGATAACGATGTACCGACAAATGAATTATCCTGCTAAAGGCAGAGAAAAAGGAATCCAAGGCACCGTTAAAATTGAGGTCATCGTCAACGAAATAGGAAAATTGGAAAGTTCCAAAATTACCAAATCTCTCGGACAAGATTTTGATAAAGAAGCCATAAAGGCCATTCATAGAGGATTTGAATTACCTTTCAAACCTGCTATGCAAAATGAAAAACCTATAAAAGTAAAATACCAAATCCCCATAAAATTCAAACTTCATGGGTAATAAAATATTCAGAATTGTTTTCAAATTAATATTAAAAACTCCTTACTAGCACATAACATTTTTAAAAACCAAATAAGATGTCGAACCAAGAAGAAAACGCCTATATTTTAGGAACTGATGAACAGGAACTTTATCGCCTCGGGTTGCAACATCAAGTATGGGCTTCTGAAGCACAAAAAGGCTGGAACCTAGCTCAATTTAGCTCTGGCCAAACCATACTAGATTTAGGATGTGGCCCTGGATTTTGTAGTAAGGAACTAGCATTTTTAACAGGCCCAAAAGGTAAAATTATTGGCATTGATCGATCAAAAAACTATATTGATTATTTAAATAAAACAGCTCAATTACATCATTTAAATATAAAAGGAATTGTTGCTGATTTTAATTATATGAACTTAGAGGACGAAAGCCTAGATGGAATATATTGCCGTTGGGCTTTGGCGTGGTTACCAAATCCTGCTGATATTTTATCTAAAGTTGTAAAAGCATTAAAACCAGGTGGTAGAATGGTAATCCACGAATATTATGACTGGTCTACTTTTCAAGTTGAACCAAATACTCCCCCTTTGACCAAGGCGATAAAGGCTGCGTTAAAAAGTTTTAAAGATTCTGAAAGTGAAATTGATATTGGAAGAGAGCTACCAAAATTAGCTGAAGAGCTTGGAATGAATATTCTAAACCTCCGTCCCATGGCAAAACTAGCTACTCCAAAAGATGCAATATGGCAATGGCCAAAATCTTTTTTCTTTAGTTATTTACCTAAATTAATTGAGACAGGTTACCTTTCTCAAAATGAAGTCTCAACTGCCCTTGCTTCCTTTAATGAATTAGAAAATCAAAATGGAGTAACTATTTTTTGCCCAATGATGACAGAAATTATTATTGAAAAAAACTTCTAATAAAAATACACTTGCAAAGCGTAAGACTTTTAAAAACTTGAGTCATTCCTCTATCAAATTTGGAATAATTTAAAATTACCTTTCACCGAATATTTGCGAAGGTGACCTTAATTGAAATTATCGATGATTTATTAGTTTTTAATTTCACTTTGAAGCGTTAGGATCGAATTTTGCGGCAAAGAATGTTTGGGATTAATTTGATCGAAGGAATCGAAAATGATCTGCTCCTAGTCAATAAAATTTAATTTTTGGGCCTTGACTTTAATAAAAAAGAGGACTTAAAATATCAATAAAACTTTTTAATTAACTTTTTAATAAGAAGTTTAGTGAACTCGTTTTATTATATTGTACCAACACAAAGTAGTAATTTTTAAAATTATATAATGAAAAATAATCTTTATAAAATCACAATATTTTCGCTCATTTTAATATTTCTCTCATCTCCTATATTTTCACAAAGAAAAATTAATTATACCTTCTCTAATGTTAGCAAGTCGGATATCAAATGGTGGAATAACCTAGATGAACAATGGCAATTTATTTTTAATCGAAAGGTAGGCTTTGGCACAGAAGTGACCCATGAGAAATTAATGGAATTATTTTCGAAAACCGAGATTGCCATTATCGGCAAAAACATCACTCATCTAAAACCAATTACCAGATTTAAAAACCTTGAGATTTTCTATTGTTCTGGAAATTTAATTTCGGATTTATCACCGCTATCAAAATTAACTAAGCTAAAAAAAATCGAAGCTGCACGAAATCAAATTAAGTCATTGAAACCACTAAAAAAACTAAAAGACTTAGAATTTTTGAACATTTCAGACAACAAAATAAAATCACTTTCTCCTTTATCTAAAAATGAAAAACTAAATACTTTACTTGCTCAAGACAACCAAATTGAAACTTTAAAGGGGTTGGAAAATAAGTTTCAATTGGAGAGAGTCACTTTACAAAACAATAAATTCACGTCTCTCAATCCATTAAAAAATTGTAAAAAAATCAATAACCTTCATCTCGACGGGAACCTGATATCAGATATTTCAGGGTTAAGTAAATTTACAAAATTAGAACAACTTTACCTCTCTAGAACTAGTGTAAAATCAATCTCTGCTCTAGAAAACTTAATTAACCTTAAAATTTTATCGATACTAGATTCGCCAATTCAATCACTTCATGGAGTTGAAAAAATGTCAAAACTTCAAGATTTATACTGTCAAGAAACAATGATTCAAGATTTGGAACCTCTTCGTAATTTAAAAAGTTTGCAAAAAATAGTTTTTAATAAAACAGTAATATCAAGTCTTGCACCATTAGAAAAGATGGAGAATCTATATTTACTTTTTAATAACACTAAAATATCATTTGATGAAATTGAACAGTTTAAAATTACACACCCAAATAGTACATTGCTAACTACATTTTAAAATCTACATCTGCGTAAGTATATGAATACCACAGATCAATTAGATTAATACTAATTAGCAATACTCGTAAAACACCCTAAATTAAGTAAGTATTAACTTCTACTGAGTATTAAATTAAATTCAAAATATATAATTTTATAAAGCCAAAAGATAATTACTTTAAAATTGTATATTAGTCAGTAAAAAAGCCCACCTTTGCACTTTATTTGGTAAAACACATTTTGGACCAATTTCGCATGTTACAGGTATAATTAATGAAATGAGTCTGAAATTAAAATTAAATTTTAATGGACTCATTTAATGAAACAGGCTTAAAGCCTGAAATTATCGCTGCGATTACGGATATGGGATTTGAAAAACCTACTCCAATTCAAGCCAAATCTATTCCTCAACTACTTTCCTCTGATAGAGATATTATTGCTTTGGCTCAAACTGGGACTGGTAAAACAGCAGCTTTCGGGTTGCCGGCAGTACATTTAACCGAGGTAACCGACCGAAGTACACAGACAATCATTCTTTGCCCAACTCGTGAGTTGTGTTTGCAAATTGCAAAAGACCTCAACAAATTTGCTGCAAAAATTAAAGGCTTATCTGTCTTGGCTGTATATGGAGGTACTAGTATTGATACTCAAATCCGGGCTTTGAGAAAAGGTGCTCAGATTGTAGTAGGAACTCCAGGACGAACTAAAGATTTAATCAATCGACGAAGATTAAATTTGGAAAATGTTGAAAGAGTGGTCTTGGATGAAGCGGATGAGATGTTGACGATGGGATTCAAAGATGATTTGGATGCAATTCTAGAAGCCACTCCCTCGGATAAAACTACCTTACTTTTTTCTGCAACTATGTCGCGAGAAGTTTTAAGGATTTCCCAGAACTACATGGAAGATCCTATCGAAATAAAAGTCGCAAAGATGAATATTGGTGCGACCAATGTACGGCACATCTATCATCAAGTGCAAGCAAGAGATCGTTACGAAGTAATCAAAAGAATTGCGGATATGAATCCCGATATCTATGCGATCATTTTTTGTCGAACTCGAAGAGAGACCATGGAAGTGGCCAACAAATTGATGTATGATGGTTATAGTGCAGATGTATTAAATGGAGATTTATCCCAAGGTCAACGGGATGAAGTCATGCAAAAATTTAGAAAAAAACAGATTCAAATTTTAGTGGCAACTGATGTAGCAGCTCGTGGACTAGATGTAGATGAATTGACGCATGTAATTAATTATAATTTACCAGATGACCCTGAGGTGTATGTTCACCGAAGTGGACGAACTGGTCGGGCTGGAAAAAGCGGAATTTCGATTGCTGTTATTCACTCTCGTGAAACAAATAAATTACGAGACATAGATCGAAAATCTGGTATTCGATTTACAAAGGAACCTGTTCCAAGTGGACTAGATATTTGTAAAACACAACTAATGACACTCATTGACAAAGTGAAAGCTGTTAATGTAGATGAAAAAACTATTGAGCAATTCCTTCCTGCAATTTATGAAAAACTAGAAGATTTAGATCGAGAAGAATTGATAAAACATTTTGTTTCTATCGAATTTAATCGATTCTTAAATTATTATAAAAATGCTCGCGATATTAATATTGCAGATAGAGGTGATCGTAGAAATGAAAGAAGAAGTCGAGACGACAGGCGACGAACACCATACACTCGATTATTTATTAACGTTGGAGCAAGTAACCGATTAGATCCTGGTAGATTAATTGGTTTAATTAATCAAGGATTGGATTCTGGAAATGCTGGAATTGGAAAAATTGAAATCCTTCGTAACTTCTCATTTTTTGAAATTGAAGAAGGTATAGAGAATGATTTGATTGATGCATTGAAAGGAAGAAACTTTGAAGGTATTCCTTTGTCAGTTGAAGTCTCCCAAGAGAGACGTTCATCTGGTGGTGGTAGAGATTACGGTGGCGGTGGCGGACATCGAAAAGGTGGAGGTGATAGGAGACGTGGAGGTGGAAGTGATCGTAGAGGCGGTGGTGAAAGACGAGGTAGTGGACATGGTGATAGTAAAAGAAGACGCAGACGAAAAGTGTAATTACTTCTTTTAAAAATATTAGCGGAGTCGAAATGTGATGTTTCGGCTCCGCTTTTTTGTTAGTACTGAAGGTAGATTTTATTTGTAAGTCCCTTTGTCTTGGACAACTGAAGTATCAGGGGATAATTTGATTAATCTTTCGAAAGGATTGTATATTTATTTATCTTTTTTATTGATAAGATAGTCCTAATATATTTGATCTTCCCTTTTTTTTAACATTAACTTTTCTTTAAATATTTCTTTGTTATTTAATATAGTATTATCGAAAGTTTCAATAGTAATATTGTCTTTTAATTCAATTGATTTCTATCTATAAGCCAAAGCAAATTCTCTATTTCCCAATAGAGCATCAGGTAAAGGAAAGTAAACTTTTAATTCAACATGTCTAGCCGAGTACACTAAACTGTCATTCAAAATGGTAACTATTGAATTAAAATTTCCTATTACCTTTATTAGTTTTTCCTTCACAATTATAAATTTTTCTATAAATAAAATTGCTTCCGTAATTATACATTAATTGCTTTGTCTTTCCACCTTTTAAAAATATACGATGTATTCCGTGTTTTTCACCATTAAAATTTGCCATGGTTGAATTCAACAAACCTGAAGGGAAAAATGATCTAAATATCCATTTAATTTAAAATTTCTTATAGAATACGGACTTTCTAATATTCCATTTATATTATATTTTTCAATATTAAAATCTCCTTCATTTCATTTATCACACATTTTATAGTTTTTACTTTTTTATTATCAAACCACTCCATAGGAATACATTTTTTCTTTGTAAATCCGAAAAGTAACAGAAGTATTAGTGCATTTAAATAACCAAATTTTGATTTCATATCCTTACCTTCTAAGTTATTGGAAACAATTTTTCTTATTTACCACTTTAAAGAACTACCAAAAATTTGAGTTCTGGGAGTCCTTTTTACAAAATCAGTATTCCTTTTTTTACTTTAAAAAAATGTTTTAAATAATCCACCTCCGTAGTAATGTATCGAATGAACTCCAATACTTTCCTTCCAAAATTTTCCTCCGTTATCTTTACTAGTTCACAAAAACTTCACCACAATAGGACGAAAATTATAGAATAAACTTTAATAAATATCATATATATATATGTAAATTGAGATGATTGAGTTTAAACAAAATTTGAGAAATGATGTTTTATATACTGTTTAAACAAAAAATTTATATATGCAATCACAAGAAAAAATACAAATTGAATTAGAAGGTGATAATCATGTTATGACAAGCATAGAAACACCAATGCTTCCCAATGCTTTTGATAAAAGTGATGAGGAGAAAATAGAAATTATACAAGATTGTTTTGCGGTAATTATGAAAACTTTAGGACTCGATCTAAAAGATGACAGCCTAAAAGGTACACCTTATCGGGTAGCAAAAATGTATGTAAAAGAAATCTTTTCAGGTTTGGATCCTAAAAACAAACCCAAAGTTTCTGTTTTTGAAAATAAATACGATTACAATAAAATGCTGATTGAGAAAAATATCACACTGAGATCTTCTTGTGAACATCATTTTCTTCCGATTTCAGGCGTAGCTCATGTAGGGTATATTTCAACAGGTAAAGTAATTGGTTTATCTAAAATAAATAGAATTGTAGATTATTTCGGCAGACGTCCACAAGTTCAAGAAAGAATGACAGTCCAAATTTATGAGGAACTTAAAAATGAGCTTGACACAGAACATGTAATGGTAGTAATTGATGCAGAGCATCTATGTGTTTCCGCCCGAGGAATTAAAGATGACTCTAGCTCTACTGTTACTATGGAGTATGGTGGAAAATTTAATGAATCATCGTACCGAGATGAATTCCTTAGACTAATTGAAAAGCGCTAAGAAATTATTCGAATTGAAAGAACATCCAAAACATAAAATTCTGGATGTTCTTTCAAAATTATTCTCCTTTTTGTTAATCACCAAAATGTTTCAAATAGTCCGTCTCTGCTGCAACATATCCAAATGAACTCCAAGATTTCCCTTCCAAAATACTTTCATAATTTAATTTTGCTTGCTCTCCATCCCCATTATAGAAGTGCCAATTTGCAATTCCGTATTTAACCGCATCACCAGCAGGTGTACCATCATCAGTCATCAACTCATTCATTGAGATCATTTTTTTATAGAACTTACACAAATGATAGTAACTGTGGTTTTCAATAATTTTCATATCATCACGAATCGGATCTAATTGCTTTTTGGCCAATTCATGATTCCCCAAACGGCTTTGAATCATAAACAACCAATGTGTACTCGACACAATGTTATCATCATTGGTACCTGTATCTCTACAATTTAGATACGCAGAGAATGCCTTTTCAAAATCATTTTTTAAATAATAAGCTAATCCCAAATGGTACCATATATTTCCATGTAAAGTACTGATTGGAATATTCAATTCGTTCGGCAACCCATCTTGTTCGACTTGATTATCTTTGCCTTCAATTAGCTTCACAGCTTTTACATAATCAGCAATCGCTTCGTCAAATTTCCGAATGGAAATATACCTATGTCCTCGATGTCGATATAATCTCGGCTCGTTTGGAAAGATCTTTAGTCCATCAGAGTAAATTTTTATCGCATCATCATACCTCCCTAAATAAGCAGTTCGACGTCCATACCAAATAATGTTTTCCAAATCTTTCGGGTGGTTGAAAAAATCTTGTTTTGCTTTTTCATAAAGTTTAACCATCCTTTCGGAAGGAGGCGCAACAGTAAGTTTTTTACCTAAAGGAGAAGTGAAAAATTTGTTAGAAGTTTCTTTTAATTCAATTTTTTGATCTTGCTTTTCGGTTTTTTTATCAACTTTAACTTGAGGTTTTTTTTCATTTTGACAAGAAATAGAGAAAAAACTAATTAGAAGAAATAGAAAAAGTATGCTTTGTAGTTTCATTATTCTAATTTTTTGATTGCCATTAAAATTTTGATTAAAGTATAATCATTGTAAATTTATCAAAAACAAAACAATCATTATGAAAAACCAAGAATTCCTTTTCTTCTCGCTTTTATTTTTTTTTAGTCAAACTATTTTTTCTCAAGTTCAAAAAGCCCCAGATCGATTCCGTGGGGATGGTCCGCACACTCAACTTATCATAAGAGGCATCACTTTGATCAATGGAAATGGGGCACCTCCACGTGGTCCTATCGATATTGTCGTTGAAAATAATATCATCAAAAGTATCAATGTAGTTGGCTACCCTGGTGTCGAAATTGATGACTCGAAACGTCCTCAACTTAAAGGAGGAGGAAAAGAATTAAATTGTGAAGGCATGTATTTGTTACCTGGTTTTATAGATATGCATGGGCATATTGGTGGGAAATCTCAGGGCGCTGATGCGGAGTATGTTTTTAAATTATGGATGGGGCATGGGATCACAACCATTCGAGACCCTTCTGCAGGGAATGGTTTGGATTGGGTTTTAGAACATAAAAAACGAGGTGCTAAAAATAAGATTACTGCTCCTAGAATTGTAGCATACACCGCTTTTGGAATGGGAAATAACGAGCCAATCAGCACTGCTGAAGGAGCGAGAGAGTGGACTAGAAAAAATAAAGCAAATGGTGCAGATGGTATTAAATTTTTTGGAGCTGCACCAGAAATTATGGCTGCAGCTTTGGATGAAAATAAAAAACTAGGATTACGTTCTGCGTGCCACCATGCTCAAATGGATGTCGCTCGATGGAATGTTCTAAAGTCCGCTCGCGCTGGTTTAACGACTATGGAGCATTGGTATGGATTGCCTGAAGCACTTTTTGCAGACCGAACTGTACAACATTATCCGCTGGATTATAATTACCAAAATGAACAACATAGATTCAAGGAAGCAGGTCGATTGTGGACACAGGCTGCAAAACCCTACTCTGATCATTGGAATAAGGTAATGAATGAATTGATCGAGTTAGACTTCACTATTGATCCAACCTTTAATATTTATGAAGCGAGTCGAGACTTGCAAAGAACTCGACGACTAGAATGGCACGAAGAATTTACAATGCCTTCACTTTGGCGTTTTTATATGCCAAGCAAAATTTCACATGGTTCATATTGGCATTTTTGGGGGACTGAGGAGGAAGTTGCTTGGAAAAAAAATTACCAACTGTGGATGACTTTTATCAATGAATATAAAAACAGAGGTGGTCGAGTAACTGCTGGTTCTGACTCAGGATTTATCTATCAATTGTATGGTTTTGCTTATATTCGAGAATTGGAATTATTGCGAGAAGCTGGTTTTCATCCCTTGGAAGTAATTCGCTCTGCTACTTTAAATGGTGCGGAAGCACTTGGAATGGCTGACAAAATTGGTTCAGTCGAAATTGGAAAATTAGCAGACTTTGTCATCGTAGAAGAAAACCCTTTACAAAATTTAAAAGTACTTTATGGAACTGGTGCTATCAAATTGACAGAAGACAACGAAGTGGTAAGAGTTGGTGGTGTAAAATATACAATTAAAGATGGAGTTATTTTCGATGCAAAATTATTGTTAGAAGATGTAAAGATGATGGTTAAGGCAGCTAAGACTGATGAAAATTTTGAAATCGTTCAGCCTGGAATGAAGAAAATAGAAAAAGAAAAAAATAATTATTAGAAATTTTAAAAAAATGAATTTCATAGTCCAGCTTATAAACTGAAGCTATGAAATTCTTATTTTTTTCTCACCCTAAGCTCTAAAGAATTTTTAAACCAAAATTATACGCTACTTAATCAAATAAAAAAACACGAAATACCTCCTAAAAAACTCAAAACTATTGAATTAAAAGTACAAAATTGGAAAACACGAACCATTGACGATACAAATACAGTGTTTTTATAGTTCCATAAACCAAACTCTAGCTTAATCAATTCATCACACCAATATGATAAATTAAATATGTGCACAAAGCGGGTTTCAAAACTTATGTAAAGTTACCTCTCAACAATTCCCAAAAAATGAAAAATAAGAAATCGAAAAATTATATCTCTATAAATAATCAACAAAGGAAAAGCCTCCTACCATCTTTTTTTAGCCTTAAGCTAGCGAAGTAATGTCCTACTTAAATGAAATTAAAATTTTGTCTCACTATATATAACCTCTAAGGATATCATTCAACTAGTCTTTTGGAGGACCAACAGTTAATTAATAAAAAAACTTATTAACTATTTATTCAACACAAAAGTCATATTAGAAACATAAGCACAAAAACCATATAACTTTATATTTTTCATCTTTAGAGTCTATGTTATCTATTTGTTTAAAAAAATATGTTAATAGATATTTCTATTTTTGCAATAACAAATAACTAATCTTCAAAAATGCAAATTGAACTAGTCTTATCATTTTCACTTGCCTCTATCCTATTATCTTTCATGCCGGGACCTGACAACATTTTTGTTTTAACAGAAAGCATTACCAAAGGTCAAAAAAATGGAATTGCAATTTCAATTGGACTATGTATTGGAGTCTTGATTCATACATTAGCTGCAGCTACAGGAATTTCTATTGTGATTCAAAAATCTGCTTTCGCCTTTTCTTTTATAAAATATTTGGGAGCAGCTTATTTATTTTACTTAGCTTTCATGGCCAATAAAGAAAAGCCGTTGGAAATTTTTTTGGGTAAAAAACCTAAAGAAAGAAAGTCTAAATTATTTCCTCTGATCAAAAAAGGTTTTTTCATGAATGTTCTAAACCCAAAAGTATCTTTATTTTTTATCGCATTCCTTCCCCAGTTTATTAGCCAAGATGGAATTAATATTACTGTCCAAATGATGATTCTTGGATTAATTTTTATGGTTCAGGCATTGGTAATTTTTAGTTTGATTTCTATTTTGGCAAGTCGACTGACAGTATATGTGAATAATCCAAAATTCTGGAAAATCACAAAATTTAGCAAAGTTGGAATATTATCAATTTTAGGATTAATGTTAGCTTTGTCTGCAAAGTAGAAATGTAAAATAAGTTTTCATTGGCTTACTTTAAGTTTTTATTTAAAGGCATTTACTAATTCTGTAGTTAGCCATTATTTTTACTTGAATATTTATTGTGTGTGTGTGTGTGTGTGTGTCGGAACCGAAACAAAAAATCTCCACTAAGAACTGACAATTATCCTTCTAATTGAAACCTTAACATCTTACACGTTTATTGTAGGAAAGCACCTCAAATACAAAATACAAAGCGAATAAAAAGAGGGAAGTAAAAAAGTTAAAATGATACTTGAAATACTTACCAAAAATTCAAATAAAAAAGCTTTAGTCTAAAATAAAAAGTATTGTAATAGGAATTAATAAAAACAATTAGGCTCCAAAACTAAGAAAAAATCACCATCAGTATTTAGCGTATAAAAACTTATCAACCGTCATTTTATTTACTTTTAAAACCTGTCTAGAAATAAATAAAATAACAAAAAATTGAGAACCTAATTTTAAATTCCTTGTTTCAATAACTATGAAATCTCATTATTTACTTTTTGCATCCTTCTTTGCTTTATTTTTTGCCTGCCAAAAAAAATATGACTTACCCTCTATAGCTAAAAATACTGATTGGAAATCAAAAACCATTTCGCCCTACCCTCAAAACCTTACAGGTAACCCGGACAGCGGTTTTTATTTTTTGACCAATGGTGCATATTTAGGTTCAGGTATTCCATATGACTTGATGAAAAAACGAGTAGAACGTAATCGAGAAAAATTCGCTCATAAATCAGGTCTCGCATCAGAATATGGTTTTGCTATTTTTGAAACTATCCAAGGAGTCGAAGTTATGAACGGAACTTGCTTTAGCTGTCATGCTGGAAAAGTAAATGGCAATGTAATTTTAGGATTAGGAAATTCACTAAATGACAATCAAACCAACTTAACTTTTCCTGCCAAGTTAATGAATTGGCGCGTTCGAAAAAAGTATAAAAATGACTCTATGACAATTGCTGCTTTCGAAGATTTTGGGAATTATTTCAAACTTATGGCACCTTATATTCATACCGAAAATCCAGGAGTCAATCCTGCTGCACGAATTGCAGAAGCCTGCATGCGTTATCGTAATCCCGTAGATTTAAGTTATACGTCTGAGTCGCAATATGATGTTCGGGAATATAATTTGGCGAGCGACATCCCCGCGCTTTGGCATATGCAAAAGAAAAATGCATTGTATTATACAGCGGTTGGTCGTGGTGATTTCACCAAATTATTATTCCAAGCTTCTGTGTTGGGTATCAAAGATAGTACTGCTGCAAGAGTTGCTCAAAAAAAATTCGTTCACATCGCAGCATGGATTAACTCCATTGAACCACCGAAATATCCAGCAAAAATTGATTTTAAAAAAGCAGCATTAGGAAAGCAAATATTTCAAAAAAAATGTCAAGGCTGTCATGGAACTTATGATAAGCCTGAAACGTACCCAAACAAAGTTATCTCAATTACAAAAATTGGAACCGACCCACTTTATGCCAGCTATGGATCTGATAGTAGGATTGTAGATTGGTATAATAAAAGTTGGTTTGCCCAATCGAACCCTCGGTCTTGGTTTGAACCTGAACGTGGATATATTGCACCGCCTTTGGATGGAATTTGGGCCACAGCTCCATACTTACACAATGGCTCTGTTCCAACTATTTATCAGGTATTAAAAAGTAATAGTCGTCCTAAAAAATGGAAAAGATCAAAAGATTCTAAAAAATACGATTGGGAAAAATTAGGTTGGAAATACAAAGATAAAAATCGTGGAAAAGGCGTAATGACTTACGATACAACACTCCCTGGATATGGAAATCAAGGACATACTTTTGCGGATTCTTTATCTGAGAATTATCGTTGGGCTTTGGTGGAATATTTAAAAACTTTATAATTGTCAGGTATTGAACCCCTTCAAGGAATCCAATACCTGACAATCATCTTTCTATTTTTTTACAAATTGAATACTCTCCACCTCTACCCCAACTTGTTGAACTGACAAAAAATAAACACCACTCGTCAAGTCTGTTAAATCTATTTTCTTCAAACTTCCTCCAGCCATATTTATATTATATAATTGAATTGCTTTCCCAGCTAAATCAAAAATAGATAACTGATATTCTCCTTTAGCTTTTTCATTAAATGAAACCATCAAATAATCACTCGCTGGATTAGGAGAAATTTGAACAACAGGACTTTCTTTTTCTTTATTTATATTTTCAATACTCGTTTCCATAGCGTCAGTTATTATGTATTGCTCAAAGTTTCCAATTTCAGTAAATACCATTTCACCGGTTACAGAAGAAACAGAATTAGCGGAATCATACTCTTGCCAAAGGTCAATTGAATTCTCTGGTCGTACATGTAATGTGTAATTACTCGTTAATTCTGAAGTAACAAAATCGGTACTTGTTAATTTCAAATTAGCCTCAAAACCAGCTGTATTTGTTCCATAATTATTAATGACCCAATATTGAGGAGTGAGTGCTGAGGCATTTGTAGGAACAATGTTAGGAGCTGTATCCAATCGAGTAACTACAACTTCACCATTTGGAGTATTCACTCCATTTGAAATTTCTATTACAGCATCTGTTCCCACAAAATCATAATCCCCATTGGTTGTTACACTCACTATTCGAGCTACAGCACCAGTTGCAACCGGAATCGGTGACACATCATTAATCAAAGAACTTATAACGGTTGCTTGATGTCCACCAACAACCTCGTAAAGGGCACTTTCATCAGCATCATATTGGTTGATTTGATAGTAAGTAACTAAGCCATTTTCAGTTGAAGGATTTTTAACTAAATGTCTTTTTTCTCGAATTTCTTCTTGTGACAATGCATAATCATAGAATGCTAGTTCATCAATTTGTCCATGAAAATTTCCACCTTGATTGTGAATATCATTATTGATATAAAATGGAGATTGAGAAAAATCTACCGCTTGAAAATTACCAGTCTTAACCCAAGGCTCTTGCCCATCAAGGTAAATTTTCACTTCAGTCGGCGAATAAGTTATTGCGACATAATGCCATTGTTCAACTTGTAAATTCAGACTAGATGTTTCCCAATAATTAATATCCGGAGAAGTGAAAATCAAATTCGAATTAGCTGTATAATTCATAAAAGCAAAACCTAAACCAAAGCGAGTATTTGGAGTATTGGTACTTACTATTTGTGCAAAACTATTTTGCAATTCATGTAGCTTTACCCAAGTCGTAATTGTAAATTCATTTCCACTAATCGGCACATTTGAAAGGGCCGGACGATTAGTTTGTCCAACTGGCAAGTCAATCATTTTCCCTGCTACATCATCAGCTCCGCAAACAGAAGACTGTACTTGAATAAAATCCTCCATAAGTTTTGTATGACTGTTCCCAAGCTCATCAGTTATTGTCAACGAAACAGCGTAAGACCCAATATTAGCGTAGGTTACCGAAGGATTTGAACCAGTTGAAATAGCTGGATCACCACCTTCAAAAGTCCAACTATATGTTGCGTCCCCTGAAGAGTGAATACTATTTTGATAAAACTGAATTGGTGTTAAACCGCATTTACTTTTGTTTGAACTAACTGAAAAATCTGCAATTGGATTTGTTGATTCTTCATACAAATCATGCTCCCAAGCACCTCTAGAACTTCCCATTCTATACTTTCCTTTTGCTGAGACTGCGTAAATATTTCGAATATAACCGAGCATAGGAAGACCATTTCCTAATGCTTGAAATTCTGTCAAATTATTATTTTTGTAATAAACTCCTGACTGACCTGCAAAGGCTAAGTATACTCCTCCATCGGTTCCTCGTTGATAGACAATTTGGGAAACTGGAGTAGATGGTAAATTTGTAGATGTAATGTTATTCCAAGTTGCACCTCCATCTGTTGACTGTAAAATCTTTGCTTCATTTTGCCAATTTCCATAAGCAGCCCATATGTGATTCGGATTATCACCTACTGCTATATCAACAATATTTGACTGACCAGAAGACGCTGTTGAAGAAGGTGTTACGATAGACCAAGTTGCCCCTGCATCATTCGACATTCTAATTTTATTATTGCTCAACAAAACATAAAAAATTGTAGTGTCTGTAGGAGCTAAAAGTACTCGATTAACCGTTTCTCCAAATTCATAAAAAGTCTCGAATGAAGTGAAATTATTGTGAGTCACATCTACCTTTGTTCCATTAACACCAAAAGCAGTTTGATAAAAATTCGGATGAAAAGTTACTCGATGCAAGCTGATACTTGGTTGAATTGCTTCCGTCGAAGCAAAAGTATTATCGTCAGATAATTCTGTTTTAAAAATTCCATAACCATGATCGAAGTAGATCCATTTATCATTACTTTGGTTCACAGAAGTTTGACCTGCATCTCCCCCACCTCGACTAATCCAACCATTGTCTCCAGCAAATCTTCTAATTTTAGTGGGTCCATGATCGCAGCCTGCGGAAATAATATCTGAGTGAGGGGAACTAGAAAATCCCCACAAATCAATCGAAGAAATTTCTCGACCAACACTTCCCACACTTGCCATTGCATCTTTTGACAAAGCCAAACCACCATCTGACCCTATCAAAACTAAATCACCTACAACATCTATATCTCGAACATCAGGGTGTACATATTTTGGACAACCACCATATCCACTTGTCATATCTATAAAATTGACTCCACCATCTGTCGATTTCATAATGGAACTTGCTCCATAAAATCCTGTGTAAACACTATTTTCATCCAACCAATTAATATCACCTGCTTCAACATAAGAATCTAAAAGTAGTTGACTTACCAATGTTCCATCTTCATTAAAATGATAAATATCCCCATCAGCGAATTGCCCAAAAACATAAAACTTGTCCGGCTGTGCAGGAATAGTTCGGAAATGTAAACTCGGAGGAAGTGAAATTCCAGTGGCCATATTTAGATTAACTAAAAATTCAAAACTTACTCCGCTATCTGTTGATTTATAAATACAAGGTTGATCACTTGAATTAAATAATCCTAGGTAAAAAACATTATCATCATTATGATCTTGCTCTAATCCAAAAAAGTTATAAGTCCGTTGATAAATCCCAAAAGTTGAATTATTGCTATACTGACTTGTGTAAGTATGATTCGGTCCACCTGTAGAATTATCGAATGCTAAAGTCCAAGTATTCCCTCCATCAGCTGAGCGGTAAACCTCTTGCCCAAAAGTTGATAACAATACATTTACATCATATTTCGACATCGCCAAATAATATGGCCGAGTTCCTGGATTATCAATTCTATTGAGTTGCGGGCTCATAGACCAGTCAATTCCTCCATTCTCACTTTTTAACAAACCCGATTCAGTTGCAGCAAAAACTACTAAACTATTCAAACTACTAGCCTCTATATCTCCATAATAATAATCTCGATTGGCGTAGGTATTTGTTCCATTGGCAAATTCAGCATCGCTTAAAATCCAAGTATCTCCTTGATCCTGACTCACCCAAAGTCCTCCATAAGAATAACCTGCAAAAAGATTTTCAGTATTATATGGATTGATATAAACTCGATCACAAAAACCTCCTGTCAATGAGGAAGAAGACCCACAAGTTGTCTGCTCAGCATAATTGGGGCCGATAGCATCCCATGTTCCAGTTGTAGTTTCTGATAAATTATTTGAAGTTGGTTGAACTTTCTTAACTTCTGCTTGATGAGGAATATAGTTACCCTCTGGAGTCATACTTAAACGAGCATCTTGTAACCAACGTATAAATATTTTTTTCTGTAAGCTTTTCTCTTGATGCTCTGAAAAATAATCATTGAACATTCTTTCAGCAGTCAAAATATTTGGATTAGCATTATTCATTTCAAGCCACCAATCCGTGGAAGAGTGATCTACTTTTTCAAACTTGAAATAGTTTTCTTGAATTTGATTTTCATCAAGAAAAACTTGTGCTTGAGAAAAATTGAAAAAAATAATAAGTAACGTTGTTGGTACTACAATTACATTTTTAAGCAAGTAGAATAGCTTCGGCATTTTACACGTATTTTATTTTGAAATTATAATGCAAAATACGATTTTTAATACGAGTTGAAAGAATTTAAAATAAGATTTAAGATTCTCTGCTTACCTTAATTTTAATTCCTTCACTTTATGGTATTACCATAATTTTATTACCAGTTTACACCCAATATAAAAGTTAGTCTCCTTTTTTAAAAATTTCAAACCAAATAACATAAAAAACCGAGGTACCATTAGAAATTGTTAACAATAAGTATTTTGAGGAAGCAATCTTAATAAGAAAACATAGTAAAGTAATGGTAAACAATCCTATTTGGGCAGCAGTTAATCAAAAGGAAATAGTTGAACTTAATTTCTTTGAAATAGATATCTCTGAGCCCCTCTATATTTTATATCTTACAAATAAAACTAAAAAATATATTTTACCGCTACTATTATGAAAATCTTAATTGCACCTGATAAGTTCAAAGGCTCGATGACTGCGCGAGAAGTCTGCATAGCAATTGGAAATGGTTTAATAAAAAATGATTCCTCCTTGGATATAATTTATCATCCAATGGCAGATGGAGGAGATGGCTCTCTAATAATTCTTTCCAATCATTTGTCTTTGAAAAAAAATAAAATCACCACCGTTGATCCAATTGGTCGAATAATCTCTACTCATTATTTTACTTCAACAGATGCTGCATTTATTGAAATAGCAAGTGCAAGTGGTTTGGTTTTGTTATCAAAGAATGAAAAAAACCCATTGATCACTTCAACAGCTGGTACTGGAAAAATGATCGCTAATGCACTTTCAAAAGGTTTTAAAAATATATATTTATTCCTCGGAGGAAGTGCAACCAATGATGCTGGGATGGGCATTGCATCAGAACTCGGTTTTCAATTTTTAGATAAAAATAAAAATGAAATTTCATCTAGTGGAAAAAATTTATCCAACGTAAATTCTATTCACTCCTCTCCTATTTTTGATTTGGAAAAAATAAAATTTACTCTGCTTTGCGATGTTCAAAATCCAATGTTTGGAAAATTTGGTGCAGCACATATTTATGCTCCGCAAAAAGGTGCAACAAAAAAACAAGTTCAACTTTTGGATGAAGGACTAAAAATGTTTAGTGAAGTTTTAAAACAACACACAGGAATCGATTCTAGTCAAATTCCTGGAGCTGGTGCAGCCGGCGGAATTGGCGGAGGATTAGTTGCTCTTTTAAATGCGGAACTCAAAAATGGTTTTGAAACAATTTCAGAACTAACCAATTTGGAAAAACACATTGAATTGGCAGATTGGGTAATTAGTGGAGAAGGAAAATTAGACGAACAATCAATTCAAGGAAAAGTAGTCAGCGGAATTTCCAACCTGTGTAAAAAGTATCACAAACCACTTTCTTTATTTGTTGGGGAAAATGAGTTGTCTAAAAAACAAATTGAAACTTTAAAGGTCGAACATATTTTTTCCATTTCGGAAAATGTAAAAAACATCGATGATGCTATTTTAAATGGAGCATTATATTTAGAAAACTTGGCATCCTTGTTTAAACAAAAAATTTAATCGTTTTGCTTTATTATTGGAAAAACTAATTGATCATTTCCTTCTTCAAAAACACCTAAAAAATATATTCCATTCGGCAAATGCTCCAGATCAATCCTACCATTAATGAGATCAAAATCTATCGATAATCCAATACTATTATAAATTTTGAAAGAAGTTTTATTAATGTCAACGTTCTCTATAACCAAAAAATCTTTTACTGGATTTGGAAAAACTCTTAATCTTTCCTTCATTTTTTGAGAAACTGATGAATTTGTTATAGCTTCAATATTATCCATCAAACTCTTAGCCTCATCCACATCTAGTGAAACAAAATGATCAAAAACTTCATCTAATTGTATTTGAATTTCAGAGCTATCGGCAAATTGTTTTCGAAGTAAATATAACCTATGAATTTGTTCTAATTCTTCTGTTCCATATGATACACCCAAAAACGTTTGTAGTTGATTTAAAAAGTCAAATCCAAATTCAAAGGTAGGTTCAAACATAGTTCCTTCCCCAAAGTCATTCCATGTTGCTAATTGTAATAAATCAAATTTTTCATTTTGCTCAAACAAAAGTTGAAAAATAGTATCTAATGTTTCTCCATCATCATGTGGTATTTCAAAATAACTTGAACCTGCATTTCCTTGTTCATAAAAATCATGGAAGCCTGGATATGCAATTCCCATAGCTGTATTCAAATTTGGAGCACGGTTATTATAAAAATTTTGTAAACGAAAAAAATAATCATCCAAATTTTCATCCTCATAAATCCATACAAATTCTCCATCTGCATGAATCCCACAATCATTTTTTTCATACCATAGAGGTAACAATTCTATATCTTCATTAACATCAAATAGTATGCTATCCCATTCTTCCTCTGTCTCAAAGGTTATTGGACCAAACACTCCAACTAAAGGTGTTTCATCTACTCCATATCTAAAATAAGCATCTTGTGAAAAATAGTTATTCGCAGCATAAGTCATATTAGCGTGACCATCTGAAACTGATTCTGAAAATCGATCTTCCAGAACAATCCCAAATTCTAAACCTACATCATCCACTTGATCAATAATAGCATTCGAGTTAGTCAATAAACTATTGATATCTCCATTCCACCCTTCTACCCCGTACCAATTAATTAAAACACCATCTATTCCCACATATTTCATTAATAATAAATGGTACTCAATCACATCAGAATCTTGACTAGCGTATGGCCCAATCAAAGGGTAATAGTGCGTGGCAATTTGTCGTTGCCCAGTCTGCGTATCTATAATAATATTTGGATCTTGATTATTCATCGTCCAATGCCACCCCCAATAATTATTAAATTCAGGTGTATCAAACCATGGCATATAATGCACCAAAACTGGTTTACTATATGTTTTAGAAACAGAAACAGGCTGAGCAATTATTATATTGGAGGTAAAAATAAATACCCCAAAAATCGAAGTTAGAATTTTTTTTAACATTAGGTTTGTAATTAATTATTCTAATAAATCAGGAAACGCAGAAACGATATCTTGCCAAATCGGTTGAAAGCTAAACCACCCAGCAATTGGAAATCCCACCTCTTCATTTCTTGTCTTCAAAGCTGTTTCATGATTTACTGAATGAACTTTACTTCCAGTTGACTCTGCTAAAATTTGTGCTTGACAACAGCGCTCCATACTGATAAACCACCAAGCCACTTCTTCCACTGAACTACCGACCGTTAACAATCCATGATTTTTTAAAATACAAGCTTTTTTATCACCGAGTGCCTCTCCAATTTTATCTCCTTCGCTTGCGTCATTTACCACACCTGTGTAATCATCGTACAATCCATGATCTTCATAAAATGCACAAGCATCTTGCGTAATTGGGTCAAGCTTTCGTCCCAACGCTGACCACGTTTTTCCATAAATAGAATGTGTATGAGCTGCAGCAACTACATCTGGTCGGGCAATATGTATTCTTGAGTGAATCGCAAAAGCTGCTTTGTTTAGCATAGTATGCTTTCCTTCAATAATCTGGCCTTCTTCATTTACCAAGATCAAATCTGATACTTTGATTTTATTAAATGACATACCAAATGGATTTACCCAAAAACAATCAGTTTTTTCTGGATCTCTTGCGGTAATGTGTCCGGCAACTCCTTCGGAAAACCCAAATTTACCAAAAACTCGAAAGGCAGCGGCAAGTTGTTGTTTTCGATGTAATCTTTCTGCTTCTATGGAATCTCGTTTTGGCATTAAGCCTTTGAACATGGGAGGATTTGGTATTGGCATATTTCTAGGTTTAATTGTTTGAAAATAGAATTATAAATATTAATGTAAAGTAGAATTATTTCGATTTTAAACAATGGTACTTATTTGTTTTTTTTGAACGCATTATAAAATAATGAAAAATATCAAAGAAATAAAAGTTATCAATCAAATCAGATTAATGACTTTTACAACAAAAATTTCACCCAACTTTTATTATTTCTTCAAGTGGCAAAAATATTGTATCTATTACTTAAGTAATAAAATAAATTACCCGTTATTGGTACTGATAAAAGATACCTTCAAAAAATAATCTCAAGACGGTAGATTTACGAATAAATATTAACCATTTCACTTAATTATAGTATCACTTAAATTTTCAATAATCAAGCTTGCACCAACCAATGGTAAATTTGATTCATCAACAATACGACCACTTAATACTCCAGTTTGGGCATTCAAGTTGATCCCAATAAAAATAAAAATAAATAGGTTCTTCATTTTTTTCGTTTTAATTCCATTCCAATTAAATTTGAAATAGGATTCATGATTTAATGGTGCGAAATTAAAACACTAACGTAACGCCAGTTTTAATGAAGGATTAATAAACAATGAAGATTGAAGTAGGATATTTAGTATTTGTAATACTTTAGAATATGAAGTTTTAAATTTGTGTAAATTCGCTATTTTAATTTTTAGCTTGTTGATAATTCCAAGAGTTTTGAAACTGTTTTCCAATTTCTGGTAGTAGCAGACACTTGCAGTTTTTTCTCAAAAAAATTATTGGTCAATTTTGATCTATGGTATTTTCCTTCGATAAAAAGAAAAGTATTGTCTTCTATAATTTGAAATAAATCAGGTGAGTAATCATAGGTATTTATTTTTTCCAAATTCTCTTCAGTAGGAACTTCACTCAAAAATGTAACACAAAGGTTTTCAATTTGAACCCCTTCTTTTTTGAGGTAAGGATTGATTTCGATTATATTTTTAATCTCTTCCACACTTCGAATAATTACAGGTACATCAAATCCATATTTTTCGAAAATTGCTTCTTTTATTTTTTTTGTAAATGCTTTAGCGACAGCATTAGAGTTTTTCTTTTTTGATTCAAAAATAACATTGCCACTTTGAATATAAGTAATGACATTTTCGAAATCTAAAGACTTATAAAGTTCTTTTAAATCTACCATTAGGATTTTTCGCTTGCCGCCTACGTTGATTCCTCTAAGGATAGAAATGTATTTTGTCATAAATTTTCTTTCTGGCAAAAATAAAAACATTCTCCAAAAGAGGACTTTCAAACAAGTAATAAAAACCCCTGATTACAAAAAATCGATACATAATTTCAATTTAAATAGAAAAACAACTTATTATTCTAAAAAAACAATTATACATCACTTTTAGCAAAATATTAAATCGATATAATAAGTCTACGTTTTTTTATCTAAAAATGTATTTTATCAAAAAATAGCTTACTTTTGCAACTTTTTATACAAAACGAAACCTAAATAACAACTTACCTAACAATGCTTTCACAAGAAAAGTATTTTCTATTTTCATAACTATATTCAATTTTATAATAATTATTAACCTAAGCAATTAGCACCAAACTAAGCAATTGATTTCTAATACAGAATTTAATAATGAAAAAATATTTTAACCTATTCGACCTTTCACAAAAAGTGGACTACAAAACGGAGGTTTTGTCTGGACTAACCGTTGCTCTTGCATTGATTCCAGAAGCAGTTGCTTTTGCACTGATTGCTGGAGTTGATCCTCTAGTCGGATTATATGCTGCATTTATGATGGGCTTCGTCACTTCAATCCTAGGTGGTCGTCCTGGGATGATTTCTGGAGCGACTGGAGCAGTTGCAGTCGTATTAGTTGCATTGGCTCAATCACCCGATCATGGAGTAGAATATATTTTTGCTACGGTAATTTTGGCTGGAATAATTCAAATGGCAGCTGGTTTCTTAAAGTTAGGAAAACTAATGAGACTTGTTCCACATCCAGTAATTTTTGGTTTTGTAAACGGATTAGCGATAATCATTTTCATGTCGCAACTAACAGAATTCCAAACCTCTGACGGATCATGGCTTACAGGTGAATCATTGTATTTATTTGGAGGGTTAGTTCTTTTGACTATGTTGATTATTTGGGGTTTACCAAAGCTAACAAAAGTTATCCCTTCTTCACTGGTTGCAATCTTAGCTATCTTTGGAATCGTAATGGCCTTTGGATTTGATACAAAAACAGTGGGTGATTTAGCAAGTATTGAAGGTGGTTTCCCTCCATTTCATATTCCAAGTGTACCTTTTACATTAGAAACTTTTTGGTTAATTTTACCTTACTCAGCGATTATGGCTGGAGTCGGTTTGATTGAAAGTTTGTTGACATTAAATATTATTGATGAAATTACAGAGACTCGTGGACGAGGGAATAAAGAAGCGGTTGCGCAAGGGATTGCGAATGTATTATCAGGTTTTTTCTCTGGGATGGGAGGATGCGCAATGATTGGACAAAGCTTGATTAATATTTCATCTGGAGCAAGAGCAAGATTGTCTGGAATTTTTGCCTCAATAATGTTATTGGTCTTTATTATGTTTGGGGCTAGCTGGATTGAACAATTACCAATGGCAGCTTTGACAGGATTGATGATTATGGTTGCGATTGGAACATTTGAATGGGCTAGTTTGAAAACACTTAACAAAATGCCAAAATCTGATATTTTTGTAATGGTCTTAGTTACATTGGTAACAGCAGTATTACATAATTTAGCTTTAGCAGTTATAGTTGGAGTAATTATCGCAGCTTTAGTTTTTGCTTGGGACAATGCCAAAAGAATTCGTGCAAGAAAAAGAATCGATGAAGATGGTATCAAACATTATGAAATTTACGGGCCATTATTCTTTGGATCAGTATCAGTTTTTAATGAGAAATTTGATGTACTAAATGATCCTGGTGAGGTAATAATTGACTTTGCTGAAAGTCGGGTCGTGGATATGTCTGCTATTGAAGCTTTAAATAAAATTACGGAACGATATCATAAAGTTGGGAAAAAAGTACACCTTCAACACTTAAGTAAAGATTGTCGGGCATTACTACAAAATGCAGATGCTATAATCGATGTAAATGTGGTAGAAGATCCAAAGTATAAAATGGCGGTGGATATTATTCGATAATAAATCTATCTTAAAAAAACCGAATACCACTAATTGTGCTATTCGGTTTTTTAATTTTTTTTATCTGTAGAGAAGACCACTTCATAAGTGGTAATTCCTCAAAGAGGCATCAATATAATTTCGATGATTAAGAACTAGATACAGATCAAAACACTTTTTAAAGATGATGCCTTAAACATCATATCTTACTGCTATTTTAACGCCATTGCTAAAATTATTATTCCTTCAAGAGTAACCTTAATTCATTCTTTTAATATTTATTATAGTACCCTATGTTACTTTTACTCTTTTTACAGTTATGGAATTAACATGATTGACTAACTATTAGTTTTGAAACACTAAAATCGAAGTAAAAATTAAACTAGAGTGAAAGGTCTTCCTGTTTTGTTTCTCCAAAAGGAAGAGTTGAAAAAAGTGAAACTTGGTTCAAATTGTATGACATTTATTCGCTTCTTTTGAGTTAATTTGAAACATATAGCGGAAATTGGAATAAAATTTACTTTTAAAATTATTTGATGTTATCAAATTTTGCTTAACCAACTACACTTAATATTTAGCTTAAAGAGCAAAAAACTACTTTAACTCTCAATTTTCGAGGTAAATACAAAAAAACTTTCTTAAACCTAAAATCAACGTTTTACACATTAATCTAATTGGAAGTAAAAAGTAAATACATCCACAACATACTGATTACCAATACATTAAGATAATAATATCGTAACAAAAGGATCAATTAGTTGCCTCATGATCACATATGATTTAATTTTAATTTATTAATTAAAATGACAAGTATTATAATTTTCAAAATAATATTCTCAACTTTGCAACAACATATCAAAATTACACAAAAAACATATCAAAAAAATTAATTTTCACCATTTAAAAAATTTTAGTATTAAAAAAATAATTAATACATAAAACATTTATTTTCCCATAAACATAATAATTATTATCCCCATGAAAAATCTATTCACTTTCCTATGCGTAGGACTTAGCCTGTTTACCAATGCACAAGATTATTCAGAAGTAGACCTAGTTCTTTTGTCTTCTGTAATTAACTCCGAAGCCGGCGGAGAATCTTACCAAGAAAAACTAAGGGTCGGAAATGTCGTGCTTAACCGTGTCCAATCAAAACATTACCCAGATAACATTCATGATGTAATTTATCAGCGCAAACAATTCTCTGGAATTTGTTCAGCACTTTTTCGATATGATATTAATGGAGATCGAGGTGATATAGAAAGTATTAAAGCGGCGAAAGCATTGTTAAACGGAAAAAAAGTATTACAACCCTCTATTATCGGATTTTTTAATGAAGCACATTCAACAAATAAAAAGTTTGTAGCTCGAATTAAAAGTAAAGTTGTTTTCACGTCCGAAGCTCACAGCTACTTTAAAGCGTAAAATTTATAGAGATATTTTTCTTATCTAAAAAATCAATGGCGTGGAAAGTAAATTATTCCACGCCATTGTTTATTTTAATCTAAGTTTAAGAAATTCCTAAAAGTAAAAAAGTTCCTACGACTTCATAAGTGGTCATGCCTTCAGGAACACTCTCACTAATCGAAGTTTTTTGACGGATAAGTCTATACACACCTTTATAAACTTTTCCATTTTCTGTATGAATAGCTTGTCTCCCTCCAATTGAGTCATTCAAAGAAAAAATTAGCATAAATCCTATTTTTCCGTACTCAGGCCGATCTAAAAAAGCTGCGGCTTGAATACAATTTTTCATTCCTAAAGATCGAATAGGATCATTAAAAACCATCGCATTTATAGGAGAACCAGACTTTGATCCGATTTGCTCATAGGATGTAGGAATATTATTTTTTCTAACTACTTTACTATTCTTTCCAATCTCAGTTCCATCAGTTACAATAATAGTTAGTCCATTTTCATCTACCTGAAATTGAGATTGTACAGAATAACCAACAAATAATAGGCAGCAGGTAAGTAGTAAATATTTCATGTATTTATTTTTTATTTTAACTAAAACGAGTTTCACAAATATAAAATTTTATTCCTTGACAAGAATATTTAATAAAACGAATTTAGAAACTTAGACCTAAATAAATTGACACTTTCATTTTTATTTCTTTCCCTCTAGAATGACATCGAAAAGAGTTCCCAAAAATATTAAAATCTAGATCACTTCTTAAAATAATACCATGGAACACTAAAATTTCTTTATTTCGCAAATCGCAATCCATCAGCAAATTCACTTTCTTCGATTGCTCTTGCCGCTTTTTCAACTTCATACTTCACTCCTTTAAAAGAAATTCTCAAAGTTCCGAGTTTTGATGTTAATATGTTGACTAAATTTTAGAGGTCAAAATCACATTTAAAGTATATCTAGCGATAATTTTGCAGACTTAATTATCTCCCACATTTTGAAAATAGATCATACATTTCAAGTCTTCTCTAGGCAATGTGAAATTATTGTTATGAAATTGATAACTAGGTTTCATTAGAATCAAAGGAGCAACAAATTTCTATTACATAAATTGAAATAAAGATAGTTGATACGCTATTTATATAAAAAAAATCAAAAGAGCACTTCATATCTAAACAAAAAAAGGATAGATCCCTGAGAAGCCTAAGCTATTAATTTCTTTAAAAAATCTGACCATAACAATTCAGAAAATAAAATCACTCCATTTGATTTTTATAAATTGATTAAAACTCAACAACCAACAAAGCAGTCTTCAAGTTTGTCCTCATCTATATCGCAGTCAGAACTACTATTTTGTACATAAAATCTCAAATTTTCGACTCTTCCTAAAGGCTCATGATTTTATAAAACCCACAACCCTATCTATTACTTCTTGACTTTTCATCAAATGAAAATGCCCAAACCCATCAGTCGTTTGTAATTCTGCACATCTCCAACTCTTTACCATTTTTTCAGCTTCTTCAAAGTTCACCTGCTCATCTTGTTTATCATGAACAATTAATATTTTTTCAATTTTCAAGAATGGGTTAAGAAATTTAAAATTTAAACCTTCTAACTTCATTCCAATAACACTTTCTAATTTTTCAATAAAATATTTTCTAACCATCGGAGGTGCATTCATCGTTTTTAATCCATTAAATACTGGATAGGAAGAAGTAGATGGGGTTCCAATGGTAACAAACCTTTTCAATTTAATAGAGGGGTCTAATTTGTACATCGCATAAGCTGCAGCTGCACCGCCAAAGGAGTGACAAATTACTCCATATACGTTTTCATATTTATTATGTAATGTTTTTATTGCCCCTCCAAACCCTTTCAAATCAGCTCTTTTCCCACTTGAATCCCCATGAGCAGGGGCATCAAAAGCAACTACCCTAAATCCTGCCTCAGTCAACTTAGGCACAAAAGATCGCAAAGCTGTTCCTCGCGATTGCCAACCATGAACAAGTAAAATAGTGTTTGCTCCATTTCCCCATTCATAGGTTTTAAGCATATTCTCTCCAACTAAAATTCCAGAGATATTTGCTTGTTCAATAACCGTATCAGATATTCTATGTTTTGCTCGATTTTGAGGTATCGTTATAAATCTAAAGGCTAAACTAGCAAACCATTTTGGAAAAACTCTTCCTAGTGTTCCAAAAGCAAATTGCATCAACATTAAGAGCAAAACAGGGTGCCTCGGTTTTCTTGGTTTAGGCATCGGTTTATCTGGGAAAATTATGCTATCCGATGTTGTCATATATTAATTTTTAAACCAAATGGTCTTAATCGTAAAGGATATTTTACAACCACTTATTCAATTTTATTTTTTTAAACCATCGATCAACTTTATCAATTAATCAGCCATAACATCAAAATGGTGATTATCTTTAAAAATCCTAGACATCAAAATTCCACCCTCCAAAGTTCCAATAAAAAGGGTAGCAAAATCTTCTGAATTGATCTCACTTCTCACTCTCTCTTTCCTTTTTCCAAAGTTTTGATAATTCTTTATTGCCAATATTCCATTAATTTCAACATTCTTTTTTGCAACTCGGAATAGGTACCGCTTGCATCAATAGAAGTATTAAATAAAGGGCATCCACCTTCTACTGGAGGGCTCATAACTCGTTCTTTGTAAAAGTAAACCACATCTTTTAATTTGTCAATTGAATTTTAAATTACATAGGTTCTTTTACGAACTTCTATAGCATATTGAAAAGCTGCTAAAGCAATTTCCTTTTTCACTCCTTTTTTATTATCACTTTTTTTTAAAAATTACCATAAACACCTACTTTAGGCAAACCAGTTGCTGCCATAATATCTTGAATAGAAGTACCAGCAAATCCTTTTTGATTAAAAAAAGAGGCTGATTTCTCAACAATTAATTTCCTAGTTATCTCTGATTTTTTCATATTTCAATTTAGTTAATAATTCATCCTGAAATAAACCCTCTGTTTTCAAAAAAACAAACGTAAATAATTCTTTACTAAATAATAAAATTCTACTTTTCCTAAAATTCTCTTTTGTTTTCCTCAAAAAGGCTAAAGCATCTTATTTTACAAATTGGATTTAATCAAAATATTAATTACTCTTCATTATTTATCTTTCTCTTCATAAAAATAACCATCTATAAATTCTGTCGTAAAATGATCTCTAGTAGGTGGCCTAGAAAATTTCATCTTATTGTATTCTTTTGTTTTACCTCTAGGAATCGATAAACTTTTCCATTCTTTCCCCTTTAACATTCTACCTATATATACAATTTGGCCAATATGATAAGTGTAATGCCCCAATTGTCTATTAATCGCTTCCACAATTGTGTGCTCTTGATTTCTGATAAAAACTGGTGTACTAAAATTATCCATATTAATAGATTCCAAAGCAGTGAAAGTACAACTCCAACCTTCTTCCCATTTCTTCAACATTACACTAGCATCTTTATTAGCGGAATCAAATTCTGCTTCTCGACGCCTCCATTCTTTTTCTCCATCAGTTGTCAAAAAATCAGTCCACCTAGACAACATATTTCCCCATAAATGTTCCACAATTATTGCAATTGAATTACTTTCCGTATTATATCTCCAGAAAAAATCTTCTTCATTGAGTTGAACAAAAGTTCGTTCACCTAGCATCTTGTAATATTCAAATTGTTTTCGACTAGAGAGTAAAAAGTTATTTTCCATAAAGTCAATTTTATTAATTGCATTTAATAAATAAATTAGATTTTTTGTAAGCTTTCATTTAGTAATTTCATTGCCCGTAAATGATGCTCATTGTGAAAAATAGTAAAAAATAACATTTCTCGCAAAGTTAATCTCCCCAAAAGTGGATGAAGTAATTTAAATCGATCTAAACTACTTTCAGACCATTGATCAATTCGTTTGGAAAATTTACCCCCAATTAAATTCCAAATTTCTAAAAATTTTTCTTTGAAATTTGATTTAATATTTTTCGAGATGATGTTTCCTCCATTTACCGGTGCTAATTCTTGACTTAATTTTAGAAGATAGTTTGACCGTAGAGTTTCAAATTTATTAGAGCCACGAAAGGAAATTCCAAATCCTAAAAAAACAATTTATTTTTCTGCAAGGCTAAAGATATTGGTTTGGTAGACTGTATTAAATAATCTAAATTTTCTACAACAGACAATTTCTTATTTTTTTTAATAAAAAATTTCATCAGAGGTGGATTCAACATAAACAGTAATTTTATCAAAACTTTCTTGCACTGATTGGATAATTTCGTTTTTGGAGTGTATTGTTTTCGCTAGTTCCATTGTTGTTGTTTTGTTATAAATCAAAAATAAATCAATCGGTCTTTTTTCAAATAAAAATATAACTTTAACATTTCATATCTAAATAATACAATATTGCCACTGTTCTGTTTATTGATCTCAATTCAATTGTACCCAAATATGAATAGCTAAAATATTTTCACAAAAAATTAAAAATCCTTAGTTCAAATTTTACCTTTGCGCTATTGGATTTTTGGACAAATTAATTTACTTAATTTTTTAGAATTAGCATGGCAGAAAAACAAACGATTTACCTTCATACAGGCAGCAATCTAGGAGATCGTACCTCCCATTTGACGCAAGCTTGCGAAATTCTTGAAAAAAAAGTAGGAGGAATCTCTAACAAATCTCGGTTGTATGAAACCCAAGCATGGGGAGTAAATGACCAACCTAATTTCATCAATCAAGCTTTGGAAATTCAAACAGAATTAGTAGCTGAGGAGGTACTTTTTCATATCAAAAATATAGAGAAAGAAATCGGGCGTCAAGAAAATAAAAAGTGGCATGAACGAATTATCGACATCGACATTTTGTTTTTTGGCAAAACATTATTGTCAACTGATAAGTTAACAATACCTCATCCCCACTGTCATGAACGTATGTTTGTATTAATACCTTTGATGGAAATTGCGGGGGATTTGGTTCACCCAACTTTAAATTTAACTATCGAAGAACTTTATATGAAATGTGAGGATCCATTAGAGGTTTACTTAATGGAAAGGGAGGAATAGGTTTTAGGGAGGTAATCAGTTCAAAATTTAAGATAACTTCTAAAAGAAACTTGGAAGAATAACAACTTACAAACATAACTACGCATAAAGATGAAAAACCCTTTCCCTTATAATTTCATTGCAATTGAAGGTAACCTTGGTGCTGGAAAAACTACCTTGTGCCAAAAATTAAATGAAGAGTATAATTGTAAGTTGCTGCTTGAGCAATTCGCAGACAACCCCTTTTTAGCTAATTTTTATGAGAATCCTGAACGGTATGCTTTTCCGGTAGAGTTGTTTTTCATGACAGAACGACACAAACAATTACAAAAACACTTGACTCAGCGAGACCTCTTCCAAGACTTAATAGTATCTGACTATTTTTTTGTGAAAACATTGTTATTTGCCAAGAATAATTTAAATGCAGAAGAATATCGTTTGTTCCAAAGATTATTTCATGTACTAAATGCCTCTTTTCCCAAACCAGATATTTTAGTGTTTTTACATCGTTCTGTAGAAGGGGCAATGCAAAACATCAAGAAACGTGGAAGAGATTATGAACAAGATATTAGCGCTGAATATTTGCAAAAAGTTCAAGATGTTTATTATGAATTTATGCGAACTGAAAATTCTATTCCTATATTGATTATTGATGTAGAGAAAATAGACTTTGTAGAAAGTAAAGTGCATTATGATATGATTATCCATGCTCTAAAAGAAACATACCAGCCCGGAATCCATCATTTAAGCTTTGTAAATTCTTAAAGTAGTAACTTAAGGTAAGATTTATTTTATTTAAAATTCTTTCCTATTGTTCGGAACATTTATCAATGAATTGCGAACATTAAAATTTGGGTCTAAATATTTTTTTTATCTCCCACTCTATTTTTATTTTAGCCTAAAATTTCGTTTTTGCAAAGAATAAAATATATTCCTCAATAATTAAAACTTTTGTTTAAATCCGATTCTACGGTATTTATCAAAATGTTCGTTTCAGCTTATTCGATATACCCGATTTTAATAGTTTCAGAAGAGTTGAAATTTTACAGTTAATAAGGCAACATTAATTCAAAAAATAAATTGAATGAATAACATCAATTAAATTTCTTTTTACAAAAAAAAATATCGTGATTCAATTGCTAAGAAGTAATGTTAACGATCCAAAATTTAAATTCTTGGTTAAACAACTTGATCAGGAACTTGTTAAAAGCGTAGATTATATGTAGGTTTTTTCGGTCAATTTAATACCTTAAGAGAAAATACTTTTACTTTAGTATCGATGCTAAGTTGCGATCCAGTTGGGATGGGAGCATTTCGAGAAGTGAACAAAAATGGAGATATGGAAATCAAAAGAATGTATATTCCAATAAAATATCGTGGCAAAGGATTTAGTAAAATGATATTAAAAGAATTGAAAAAGTGGGCTAAAGAAGAAAACTACACTTGGTCGAAACTAGAAACAGGGTACAAAGATGTAACAGCAATTTCATTGTACATTAACACTGGTCATAAAAAAATTGAACTTTTTGAACCGTATATTGGTGTAGAGAATAGTTTATGTTTTGTATTAAAACTATAGATAAAAATGATAAATCAGTTTAAATATACCTTTAATATTATTTATAATTTACCGCTTATCCCTCTTATCTATTTTCAAGGGAAAAGGATTAAAGCTAAGGTTCCTGTATTACCTGATGCCGCTGGTTCAGAAGGTGTAGAGGGGCAATCTGACCAACAAATTAATTTACTGACTCTAGGAGAATCTTCAATAGCTGGTGTTGGAGTTGATTTCCATAAAAATGGATTAACCGGGGCATTAGCACAATCACTTTTCCAAAAATACAACTATAAAATAAACTGGAAAGTAGTCGCCAAAAGTGGTTATACAGCTAAAAAAGTTGTGAAAGAACTGATTCCTCAAATTGGTAATTTCCAACCTGATATTATTGTAATTGGTTTAGGTGCAAATGATGCTTTCAAGTTTAACAGTCCTCGAAAATGGAGAGCTAACATGAATACTCTATTTACTAGACTTAATAATTCATTTCCAAATTCCAAAACAGTTTGTATTAACATGCCTCCTATCCATGAATTCCCTGCTTTCACTCCGCTAATGAAACGTACAATTGGAAATATGGTCAACCTTTTAGGAGACGAACTTAAAGATCTCACTTCAAAATTTGATAATGTTTTTTTCTTAGAAGATAAATTAACTTTCGAAAGCTGGATGCATAAATTTGATCGACCAATGCAATCAAGTGATTTTTTTAGTGACGGAGTTCACCCTTCTGCTTTAACTTACCAGACATGGGGAAGAGATGTAGGAGATTATATTTTTGAAAATAAAATATTGGAACACTTCAAGAAGAAATGGCAACAACTAGGTCAGTAATAGATAAACCTCTTAGAATCTCCAAACAAAAATTAGTACAATTTCATTATGAAATCTTGATTAATGTAGACCTCAATCTCATTAAAGCCCAAACAGATAGTTTTAGTTTTGAAAACTAGAAGATTCGCTCTCCTATTGATAAAGAAAATACAAAATATCTCCGATTACATCTCCAACAAATCTTGCCATCCTGAACTTTATTGCATTATTAAAATATTAAATTAATTTAAGTTTAATCGAGTCTATATAATTATCGTTTATATATAAGCGTGACTTAATTATTGAAGAAAACCAATTAATTAGTGTAGCCAAAAAAGGATTACAAAGAGAAAGTTTAAATAAAAACTATAAAACGAGATAAAATGAGTTAACAAAAATAGCTTCATCCAAAACCGTTAAAATGGCATCAAAAATATAAGGATCAGCGTTTTCATTTTTTTTCTTAAAACAATACTGAAAATGATTTCTCAGGATTTCCCATGACTAACTTACCAGTATTATTTCCATCTCCTATAATATGTAACATTTTAGTTGGTTGCTAAAACTCACTTATATCTATTCGAACTAATTTTTTTTTAGGAAAAATGATAATTAAGTTTTTTTTATTTTACAAAAATCTCGTAAAACCTTTTAGTTTTGTTCTTTCTAATAAAATAATATCCCCTAAGGAATTAAAAAAAATAAAATAAGATAGTATGTCAGATAAAAAAGTCATTTTCGCCATGGAAGGCGTCACTAAAGTTTACCCACCAAGTAAGACCGTATTGAAAAATATATGGCTCTCTTTTTATTACGGAGCTAAAATTGGTGTTTTGGGTTTAAATGGAGCTGGTAAATCTAGTTTGATAAAAATTATTGCTGGGTTGGATACTAATTACCAAGGAAAAGTAACTTTTGATAAAGAATATAAAATTGGGTATTTAGCTCAAGAACCTGAACTTGATCCAGAAAAAACAGTTAAAGAAATCGTACAAGAAGGAGTTCAACATATAGTAGATGTGGTAAATGCCTACGAAGAAGTATCTAATAAGTTAGCTGAACCAATGGATGATGATGCCATGATGAAATTGGTAAATGAACAAGGTGAACTTTTAGACAAAATGGATCATTATAATGCATGGGAACTAGATCATACTTTAGAGGTAGCAATGGATGCTTTACGTTGTCCACCGGATGATGCAAAAGTAAATGTTCTTTCTGGAGGAGAAAGACGTCGCGTTGCATTATGTAGATTATTATTGAGTAAACCAGATATTTTATTGCTTGATGAGCCTACCAATCACCTTGATGCAGAAAGTGTACATTGGTTAGAACAGTTTTTAAAATCATTTCCAGGGACAGTTATTGCCGTAACTCACGATAGATACTTTTTGGATAATGTGGCTGGTTGGATATTAGAACTAGATCGAGGCGAAGGAATTCCATGGGAAGGAAATTATAGTTCTTGGTTAGAGCAAAAATCTAACCGAATGGCCAAAGAAGAAAAACAGGAATCGAAACGTCAGAAGATTTTAAAACGAGAATTGGAATGGTCCCGTATGTCTCCAAAAGGTAGGCAAGCCAAAGGAAAAGCCAGATTAAGTGCATATGAAACTATGTCTGATGCAGAGACGAAAGAGAAAGAGGCGAAGTTGGAATTATATATTCCATCTGGTCCAAGATTAGGAGACATCGTCATTAAAGCGGAGGATTTAACAAAATCATATGATAAGCGTGTTCTATTTGAAAACTTAAATTTCTCTATTCCTAAAAATGCAATCGTTGGTATTATCGGTCCGAATGGTGTAGGTAAATCTACATTATTTAGAATGATTATGGATGAGGAAAATCCTGACTCTGGAAATATTACAATCGGTGAAACAGTAAAATTGGCTTATGTAGATCAAGCGCATAAAGATTTAGTTCCTGAAAAGACAATTTATGAAGTGGTGAGCCAAGGAAGTGAATTCATCACTATAGGAAATAAAGAAATCAATGCCAGAGCATATATTAGTCGTTTTAATTTCTCTGGTGGAGATCAGCAGAAAAAAGTAAGTACACTTTCAGGAGGTGAACGCAATAGGTTACACTTGGCCATTACCTTGAAGGAAGGTGGAAATGTAATCTTATTAGATGAGCCTACAAACGATATTGATGTAAATACACTACGTGCTTTGGAGGAAGGAATTGAAAACTTTGCAGGTTGCGTACTTTTGATTTCACATGATAGATGGTTTATTGATAGATTGGCAACACATATTTTATCCTATGAAGATGATGGCGAAGTCGTTTTCTTTGAAGGAAATTATAGTGCATTTGAGGCGAATAAAAAGGAAAGGTTGGGTGATGTTGCACCAAAACGACCAAGATTTAAAACTTTATTATAATACCTAAAATCTATTTCCCTTAATAATTGCAAACAAAAGTTAGCAAAATTTTTTCTCTTATTATCAACTTTTTAAATAATCTCCTAGCCTCTTGTTTTTGAATAAAAAGCAAGAGGATAATTTTCTAAATAAAATCAGCTCGTTCAATCTATTTACATTTTTCAAAACAAACATTATGGCCAAATTTAATTTTAAAAAATGCGAACTCTCTAATTTATCAGCATTACGAAAAATAAGTATTGAAACATTTACTGAAACATACCAAACTAAAAATACGGAAGAGAATTTTAATAAACATGTCAACCAAACATTCAGCACATCACAACTAACTAAGGAATTACTTAATTCAAAAACTACATTTTATTTACTTTATTCTGAACCTGGATACAGAGAGAGTAGAAAAGCTTTAATTGGATATTTGAAATTAAATGAGGGAAATGCTCAAACTGAAAAGATGCAAGAACATTGTTTTGAGTTGGAGAGAATTTATCTAACAGAGGAAGCCCAAGGAAAAGGTTTTGGAAAAATTTTGATTGACAAATCAATAGAGTTGGCAAAGGCAAAAAAGAAAAAAGAACTTTGGTTAGGTGTTTGGGAAAAAAATCCTGAGGCAATCAGTTTCTATAAAAAAATGGGCTTTGAAGAATTTGGAACACATATGTTCAAAGTTGGGGATGAACAGCAGACAGACCTTTTGATGAAAAAAATGATTGATTAACAATTCAGGAATAACGATTTAAAAATTTTCAATATTTAACTATTAAATATTCTTAAATCGTTATTCAATTATTTACTCAAAAGCATCCACTACCAACTTAACCATCTCCCCTATTCTCTTTGGTTCCAACCACCTAGTTACAATCACCAAATCATGCTCTTCATCTACCACAATAAAATTACCTCCAAAACCAGCAGCATAATACACCTTCTCAGAAACGCCCTCCCAATATCTTTTCCCTTGTTGGTTTATCCACCACATATACCCGTAACTTGGATTTGGCTTAGAGGGTTGCTGAACAGATTGTATCCAATCTTTTGAAATTAGTTGTTGGCCATTCCAATTTCCATTTTTCAAAAACAACAAACCAAAACGTGCATGATCTAATGTATTAATAAAAAGTCCACCTCCAGAGTGTCCACCGCCGCTAACTGATTGCATCATAATTCCATCAACATTAGTAAACGAATTTTCATAACCGAACCAGCGCCAAGTTGGAGAAGCACCAATTTTATCCATCACCTTTTCTTTCAATACTTGAGGTAATGGTTTCCTCCAAACTTGTAATAATGAATAAGCCAAGACATTTACTCGAACATCATTATATTCCATCACCGTTCCTGGTTCATTAAATTTCCGAATTTTCCAATCATCCAAACTACCAATTTTCGGAGGACGATCTGCCCAGTCTTTTCCTCCCCATAAACTCCCCGACCAATCTGATGATTGTGTCAACAAATGACTCCACGTAATCTTACTGTTATGAACACCATCAAAAGTGCCATCCCAAATCATCCCACTCACTTTATTATTCACATCAGTTATCAATCCAGCATCTACCGCCAAACCACAAATTGTTGATAAATAACTTTTCGTAACACTAAATGTCATATCCACCCGATTGACATCTCCCCATTGAGCAACAATATACCCATCCTTTAAAATGACTCCAGCTGGACCTCCTCGTTTCTTAGTATCTCCTAATATTTGATGATAGGGTTCATATGAAAAACCTTTTAATATTGCTACCCTTAAATCTCTGGAGCCACTGTATTCATTTTCTTCAGCAAAGTCAATTGCCTTTTTTAACTTTTCAGAATTAATACCAAAATCAGATGGAGATTTAGTTGTCCATTCATTTTGAGGAGGAAAATATTCTTTTTGGGAAAAAGAAATTTGGCAGAAAATAAAAACACAAAGAAGTAAACAATATATTTTATTCATTATTATTATTTTAGAAGTATAGAAAGCCTAAACTAGAAAAAAATAAATCATAAAAAAAGTGCACCCACAAAATATTGTGAATACACTCATTTTATTTTTATTAAAAAAGGGCTTATCCCATTCCAAACATACTCCAAAACCCATTTGTCTCTTTTTTTACTTCTGGTGGTGGTGGAGCACAATCCTCACAAATATTAGCTTCATCAGTTGTTTTACCATGAACCCTTATTCCACATTTCGAACAAATAGCAATATTTGGCTCAGGATCATGAATTGCAACTTTTCCTCTAAAATTAAGGACATCACCACCCTGATCATACTGATATTGCTTAGCCTCAGTTATACCATAAAAAGGTTCTTTTTTGCCCTCTACCCAAAACGCCCCAACTTTTCCAAACATAGGATTGTCAATCTTACTCATATTTATTAATGGTTTTGTTATGAAATATTATTTTAGAGGAAGAGGTCTATTCTCTATTATCTTCCACTCTACCTAAACAAATATATTGATTTTTTGAAATTAAAAAGAATTTAAAAATACATTAATTAGTATCTTCAAAATATTATTTCAAATAAAAAAGAAAAACTCTCCAAAGAGACAACCTTTTTAACAAATAAGTAGGATAATAAGAACGTAAACAAAAAATACAGTTTCAAAGCTAAATTATTTGTTATTTCAGAAACTTTATATTTTTGTAGTTATGGAAAAACCAATTTCATTTAGAATGCAAATTCCTTTTTTTATAAAAAAATCGGAAATAGATTTTCAAAAAGACTTTTACGAACGATTCGACGACATGGTAGTTCGGCATATAGGTTTGCACCTGGCAGATGAACTATGGGGGGCGTACCCTTTTCAAAAAGGGCTTAACTTTATAACAAAACATTTACAAAACAAAGAAAAAATTAATGTTTTAGAATTAGGATGTGGTGTTGGGCGAATGATTGGAATCCTAGCAAAGGAAAATCCAATCGGTAATTATTGGGGAATTGATTATAGTTATCAAATGCTTAAGCAAGGCCATGATTTTTGGGTAGAAAACAAAACGATCCTTTTAGATTTATCTCATAAAGGTTTCTCTTCAGTTCATTTACCAGGTCATGAATTAAAAAATTTGAACTTTGGATTGGCAAAGGCAGAGAAACTACCTTTCCGGAATGAATCTCAAGATTTTGTTTTTAGCAATTTTCTATTGGATCGATTAAAGCAACCTTTGGAAGGATTGAAAGAAATGAAAAGAGTACTCAAACGCAATGGAAAAATCATTATCATTACTCCATTAAATTTCTTACATAAAGATCATTGGCAACAATTTTATCCCTCTGTAAAATTATTGCAAGTCATTAGAGAAATAGGTTTTAATGTATTGGAATGGGAAGATAATTTCACAATAGAGGAACCTCTTGATTTAAGAGGAAATGCATTAAAATGGAATTGTATTGGAATGGTTTTACAGAAGTCTTAAAAGTCCCTTGAGCTTCTTTTATAACACTAAAGAACTATATTTAAAACACTTTTCATCTTATTAAAAAAATACTTTTACAAATTTAACCAATAGTTCATTTTAAACACTACAGCTCTATTTTTTTGCCCAAATACTTCTACTGCATAATTATCCGTATAAACCAAAAAGATATCCGACATTGGTTTGAAACGCCATTGTAAACGACTATTGATATTGAAATTATCCGCCTGGGTATTATATTGTAAAAAGGTGGTCCAAAATATATTTTTCGAGAAATTAATCTCAATTCTTGGACTAATTAGGAGTAAATCAGCATCAGCAAATGGTTCAGGGAACTCTAATTTATTGTACTCAACTTGTAACCCAAAATTACCCCATGGCCGAGTTCGATAATTAATACCAAGTCGAACAGATGAACGCATTCCGCTGTAAAATGAACCATATAATAATCGACCTTCAAAACCCAGGGACTTTCGAGAATCAGAGCGATATTCAATTTCTCCAATATTGTAAGTGTAGCTTGCAATTGGTAAAGAATCTTTACTACTATAGAAAAAGTCGGAAAACAATTCGATGTAGTTATTATTTACCTTAAATTTTAAATTACTTCGATTTTTAAACATCATTTCATATTCAGCCTGCGTAAACCTCGAATAGTGGTGTCCACCAGGAGTGGCTCTCGAACTATTAAAAACACTGAACCTATGCCTATTAAACTTACTCGTATTTTTGGCAAAATGAGTGTAAGCTAAATTGGTAAAAAGAGAGTGATATCCTTGTCGGAAAGTCGTGTCTCGATTTGCATCATAGACATCCTCCACATTTTGTAAAAACCCCATATCTGCAAAATAATTATTTCCCAAATAATTATAACTCAACCACGAAGACCAATTAGTATTGGAAAAATTAAAACCAGTTTTTAACATATAATTTTTATCCGAATATCCTTCCTTAAAAGAGTGATTGTATCCTCCCCAAATACGAGTATTTCCATTATTCGATTGATAAGTAAATTCTAATCCTGCATTTCTCCCAAAATCTCCTTTTTGGGTATCAGTATTATCAAAGGCTTGTCGATTCAAAACATATCCCTTTAGTACTGAACGAGCAAAAACTCTTCGATGAAAAGCTGCGGCTGTGTAATTTTGACCATAATTAGTGGAGTCTCCTTGGGTATGAACATTCATTAAACCGACTCTAGATTTTCTATCTAGATTCCCACTCAAACGTAACCCATACAGAATCGGAACTTGATTATTATCTTCATCCAAACCGATTCTTCGGGAGAAAAAAGGTCGAGCACTTCCTGTTCCAAAATCAGAAAAAACGTCGCTATTTTCCAAAAAGAAAGTTCTTCTTTCTGGGAAACGAATACTGAATCGACTCAAATTAGTGACTTGTTGATCAACTTCAATTTGGGAAAAGTCAGGGTTTACTGTCAAATCTAAATTCAAGGAAGAAGTTATAGCAATTTTAGCATCTAAACCTGCATTTGTTTTAGGAACCAACTTTCGATCTTCCGTCAAATCTGCCTCGAAATCTTTACTTGCCGATCCTGTCACATATGGAATAATTGCTATATTTCCTTTAGTTCGTTTAGGAGCAGCATCCCAATTCAAAGCTCCAGTGTATCCTAGGTCTATTCCTCGGAAACGAACTGGTACTTTTGCCCAACAATGATATTCATTCGTTTCCATATGACTTCGCAAAAAGTTAATACCCCAAGTTGTTTTGTCTTGTTCATAGCGAAGTGATTTGAAAGGAATAGCGATTTCGACTGTCCAACGATCATCATAATGCTGCACTTCAGCAAACCATTTATTGTCCCAGCTATTATTTACCCCTCTTGGTCTTGAACCTCTCGCCCCTACACTTCCTGATAATAAACTTTCCATCTGAACACCAAGTGGACTCACTCCAAAAAGGAAACCATTTGTCTTTTGATTAACAGGATCAATGACAAACGCAAAACCATCACCATCCCAAAAATCGACATCTCTTTTAAGTGATTGAATGACATAGTTTTTATCATCATAACATACCGCAGAAACATAAAGGAAATCATCATTATAGGTTAATCTAACTTCAGTTTTAGGATCAGCTTTATTTGTATCATTTGGAAAACTCATCCAAAAATCAGAAGCCTTTTTTGCATCTCTCCAAGATGCTTCATCTAACACCCCATCTACTCTTATTTCATCTGTCGCTCGACTAATTTTAACCTGATACAATTCTTGATTATCTCTATCGTTATTTCCAAAAACATTAAAAGCAAGTAATAACAAAAATATAGTATAAAAATGTTTCATTTTTGATTTTATTTAGTTTTGGTTCTTGTCACAAATATATGGCCATTTTTAGTAATTCTTCGCCTGTAGAAACCTAATAACTGTTAACGAGTTGTTATCTAAATAAAAAAGCACTCTCATTATTAATGAGAATACTTTTTAAATGAAGTATTGTTAATTAAGTACCTAAAAGTCTTAAAAAAACTAATTGATTCTATAGGGAAATCTCTTTGCCGATTTAGTATTAATCATTTCAATAACATCCTCAGCAGTACTTCTCCAATCAGCATCAAAATCATAGGCAATTGACCATAACACATTTCCATCATCTCTATTAACTAAAATAAAATTAGTTTTAACAGTTTTACTTCGATTATTAATAAATGGAAGTAGTCGATTATTGGTAATAGCTTCAATGATTTGAGCTCCTGCTTCAATTCCATAAGACGCCAAATCTGACATGTATCTACGTTTCTCAATTTGAGCTTTTACCACCGCATCAACACCTAATAATTTAGCAAGTTCAGCTGGATCTTCTCCCCATGAATCTCTAATGCCTATTTCATTTTCTTTCAATAGTTTTATGGTTTTTGAATAATGTTGAAAATCAACCCTTAATTGATTCCGTCTTTTTCTTGTACTTGCTAAAACACCATTGAAAAAAGATGATTGAAAAGCTTTACTTTCTAATATTTCGATTCTTTGAATATCTTCTTCAGTTAACTCTTTTGGAGGAATACCCCTATACACCATTTCAAATGGAAGGACTGCAATAGTTTGATGGTCAACTGTTTTTTCTTCAAAATCAGAAACGGTATAATATTGTTTACAGCTTGTAAATAGTAAAAATAAAAATACTGGAATACAGATTAAGGTTTTCATAGTTAAAAGATATAAATGTAAATAAATATAAATTGCTTTCATCAAATATATACTAACTACCTCTATTCTCAAAAGAACATATGATTTTAACCCAGGATTAACTCGCTCCTTATTTTTTTGTTAAAAATTAAAATCAATAAAACTAACTTTTAAGAATTTAACAACATGAAATTCGATCAGAAAATTCTTTTTCCAATCCAATATTTATACTTATATTATCAATATTTAAGAACCAATTTTATAATAAAAAAAAACTATGGAATATCGACGACTCGGGAAATCAGGTTTACAAATTAGTGCACTATCTCTTGGCTCATGGTTAACTTTTGGAAAACAAATAAGTGATGACACAGCTGAAGATTTAATGAAATTAGCTTATGATAAAGGCGTTAATTTCTTCGACAACGCTGAAACTTATGCTAACGGAAAATCAGAAATTGTGATGGGAAATATTTTGAGAAAAATGGGATGGGATAGATCAAGCTATGTGGTATCAAGTAAAGCTTTTTTTGGAAATGGGGGGAAGTTACCCACACAACTCGGTTTGAATCGAAAGCATTTGGTAGAAGCGTGCAATGGTGCTTTGAAAAGATTGCAAGTAGAATATTTGGATTTATACTATTGTCATCGACCTGATAAAAATACGCCAATTGAGGAGACTGTCCGTACAATGAATCATTTAATTCAGCAAGGGAAAATATTTTATTGGGGTACGTCAGAATGGAGTGCTCAGGAAATTATGGAAGCCCATATGGTTGCTAAAGAGTATCGACTAATTGGACCGACCATGGAACAACCTCAGTACAATATGTTTCATCGAGAAAAAGTAGAAGTAGAGTTTAATCAAATTTACAAAACAGTTGGAATGGGAACAACCATTTGGTCGCCTTTGGCATCTGGGGTTTTAACAGATAAATATATCGGTCAAATGCCTGAAGGAACTAGATTAGGAATGGCTGGTTTGGAATGGTTAAAACAACGATCTCTTGATCCACACCGATTAAGTCTCTGCAGAAAATTAAATAAATTGGCTGATGATCTAGGAACAAGCTTAGCAAAATTAGCAATTGCTTGGTGTGCGAAAAATCCGAATGTGAGCACGGTTATCCTAGGTGCATCAAAACGACATCACCTTGAAGAAACTTTAACATCATTGGAGATTATTCCAAAAATCACAGCAGAGGTGAATCAACAGATTGAAGATATTTTAGAAAATAAACCAGAACATCCTATGTTTTAAAAGATAACATGCAGTATCCCGCTTTAAAAGGTTGCTGCATGTTATTTCCAATTAGTTTTTATCAAAATTGAAGAAATATTTTAACTTCCAATCTATTTTCTATTTTTCTCCATCCTAACTTTTCAAGTGTTTAAGCAAAAGTGATGAATTATATTTACTTAAAATACTTTTATTTGGGATACCCGACTTCACCAAAAAAATCTACCGAATTAAATTTTACAATTTAAGCTCTACTTTTTTTGTAATCTCACAATGTTCAATAATAATGAAAAACAGAGAAGAAGATTTTTTGGAATTACTTGAGGCTAAAAAAGTATAAATTCCACCTTCTATTTTTATTAAATAAAAAATTCATTATCAACCTATTTCGATTCTTGTCATTCTAAAAATATGAAAGCAAAAATGGCAGATACAACTCTTACATAGATAGACAAGAAAGATGGGATAAGAATTGTGAAAATTTACAAAGATAGATTCGTAATCATTTATTGCTACGGAAGATGAGTAAACAAAGTCTTTATCCTAGTAAAATTTGGATATGATGACAGATGTTCCAGCTTTTACGAATGACCAAATTGATGAAATCTTGGATTATATAAAATTTGGAAATAACTAACTTTAAAGTTATTAAGCAAAAAGTTAAGTATCGGATACCTAGAAGGTATCCGATACTTTTTACCTTCTATTTTACTCCGAGGTGTCGCCTACTTCAATATTAAATACTTGCTTTTTAGCACCTACCTTAACCCATTTTCCGGGTATTCGAGAATAAATATCATTATCATACATAGCTTCACAATAGGTGGTTGGCAAATAATATTTTCCTTGATAAGAGGCATTCAATTGTACTCTGTATGTATGTTCTCTATTTCGATAAATATCAAAATAAGTCAAAACTCGGTCATCTCGAATATCTTGATATTCAGGACGAGTTGAGTTTTGGAAGGTGTTCATATTACTCATTCTGGAATTATGAATTTCCCACCCTGAAGGAAACACTTGTGTCAATGCCATTTCATCTAATCGGTATCGGTAACCAGGATTATCAATTGTAACCTCTGCCACAAAATCAGTTCCTTGAACCAAATAAGATGGGTCTATTTTTTTCCCTTTCATGTCTCGGTAATTGATTGACATTCGCAAATTACTATCCTCTTCTTTTTGATCTCCCACAAGTGGTTGACCTGTCGAAACTGCTCTCACATAAAGAATTCCTTTCGAATCATTTTTGGTGGTAATAGTTCGGTTAGTTACTCCATCAATTGGAACATCTAGTTGCATCATCGGTTTGCTAGAACCTCCATTAACCATTTTTGAGTTACCAATCTTATATTTGAAATTAAACGTTTCTCCAACTTCATTATCCCCTACAAATTTCCCAATCGCAATCAAACTATATGCAATTGTTTGGGTACTAAACCATTCTCCAGAACTCAATCTTTTAGAAATCCGCTTGGCTACACCACCTGCTTCGTCCAAATCCCCGACCAACGTTAAAGTCTCTAAAATCATAGCTTCATCTCTAACTCCCGATCCATAACTGAAATACATACCTCGATAATCTTCTACCTTGGAATCCAAATCCACAATAATTTGCTCTGCTACTTCTGGCTTTCCTGCCAAAGCATAAGCTGCAGCCAATCGCCAAGTTGCCACATGATACATTCCTTTGATCTCACGCATTTGATTCATCGCTCCTAATTCTGCATTTCCAGAAAGTGCCAAAACATAGAGTCGATAGGATTGATCTAATTGCTTTTGTCGCAGTCGCCATTTGTAATTGTAATATTTATAATAACTATTTTGCTCAACCGAATTGGTCCATTGTCTAGCCTTTCTAGATTGGTAATCTACCCATCGGTTTTCCATGTTTAATGGCAATTCATAACCCAATTTTTTCGCCTCTAACAAGAAGTGTCCTGCATAACTTGTTCCCCAATCTGAATTATCCCGATCACCTGCCCAATAGGACATTCCACCCTCAGATGTTTGAAATTTTTTCAGACGCTTGATAGCAGAACGAATATTTTTTTCTGTCTGTTTTTTAATTTGCTCATCCACATCTAACAATCTACTTACGTATAGTTGTGGAAATGCTCCAGAAGTAGTTTGCTCAACACAACCATGTGGATATCGAATTAAATATCTTAATCGCTTATCCAAATTAATTGGAGGAATATTAGAAATTTCTAACGTTCCATTATTAGTTCCACCAACGCCAATTGGCATTAATTCGGAAGTCCATTCATCACCCGGCTGTAATACTTTTTCAGTAACTTCAGTCACATAAGGATTTGGATTTCGTACTTGAATTTCAATTTCTTGTGTTGCTGTTTCACCAGAACCAGTTGCTATTATTTTAAATTTTGCGACTCCAATTGCTTCTTTTACTTTGATATCAAAAGTAACTAACTGATCTCCAATTTTAGAAAAAGTAAGATTCTTAGAACTACCTCCAACTAATTGTGCTAAACCACTAGACTCCTCTATTTTCACATTTACATTTTTGACTTTTTTATCCATCGCAAAAATATTGATGGGTAATTTCAATTCTTCACTTGGTCCTAATACCCTAGGTAACGTTGCCAATAACATCAATGGTTTTCGAACTGGTGCAGTTTGCTCCGTATTTCCGTATGCTCCATCTTTGCTAGCCACAACCATTGCTCGGACTGAACCAATATAATTCGGCATTGTAATATTGTGCGCCGCAGTTCCTCCCTTTTCCAAATAAAATGGACCAAGATGAACGACCACAGGTTTGAAACGATTTGCTTTTTGTGTGTCTTTCTTTTTCTCTAACTCATCATCACCTCCAATACTTAAAATACTCTCTAATTTTCCTCCATAAGCACCCAAGACTTGATCATATACATCCCATGTTTTCACACCAAGCGCTTCTCTTGCATAAAAAGTTTTCCATGGATCTGGTGTTTTAAATCGAGTCAAATCTAGTAATCCATCATCCACAATCGCAACGGTATAAGTCATTGCTTTTCCATTTTCCTCAAAAACTTTTAGAGCAAAACTTTTTTCTGGTTTTAGCTCAGATGGCATATTTATTTTTGGATATAAACGAGTTTTTTTATCTTCCACATGAATCGGAACTACACCATACATTCTGATTGGCAAGTCATTTTGCACTTGCGCATGAGGTTGAATCAATGTAACATGAGCATAAACTGTCGGCGTCATATCTGGCTGGGCAATAAAAGTAAATTCATTATCTCCCTTCTTCGCATCAATCCAATACGTCTCGATAATTCGAGAGCCATTTTCAATTGAAACCAAACATCTTCCTGACTCACTTGCGGGAATATTTAATTTCACCTGGTTGCCCACACTGTATTTTTCTTTATCAGAAACAAACGACAACATTGCAGCAGCTTGCCGCATCTGCTGATTGGCGTTGGAGTTGTCACTATCATCTTCGTTATCACCATCCATATCATCATACCATGGATATCCTGCATAAAAAAAACTTCCTGAACAATGTCCACTTTCTTCATCACAAACTCTCACCATATATCTCCCCCACTCTTCTACATTGATCTTCCAATCAACTTTACCTTTAATATCTGTTACTAATGATGTTTTTTCTTTTGCCAATTTATGATTAGAAGAATTGTACTGCATCAAATCATTATTATAGCTATCCCACCACCATCTCCATTTCACTCGATATAATCCAATATTTAATTTTCGACCTATCAAAGCATTCCCATCCCCATCGACTGCTACAAAATTTAATACGCCATCTCGCTTTACATCAATACGTTGTTCGTGGTATTTATTTCTAGGAATCTTCACACCAACATAGCTATCGAAGGGATCATAGTTGACAGAAAATTGATCGGCACTTGCATCTCCTCCTTTTTCAAAAGCACGCACTTTAAAAGCTGCACGGATTTTTCCAGTTGCTGATTTTTTAACATTTAAATTGGCTTCCACCTTTGTAAAACCATTTTCATCCAACGGCCCATCATAAATAGTTTTTGGCTGTTGAGAAAATCGTCTAGTTGGATCACTAAATCTAAAATCTTTAAACTTTTTAAAATAGGTAGAAGCTGAGGTCAAATGCATTTCTACCTTTGTAGTCAGATTAGAAGCTGGTGCTCCATGTAACCAATTGACTTGCAAATCACCTTTTAACTTTGCATCAGCAGTGGTGAATTTTTCTTTTCCAAAATCCATATTAATTTTTAATCGATTTGGTTTAACCGTTTCGATTTTAAGATTTTTAGAAAAACTTGCTCCACCTACTTTTACAATCGCTCGCCAATTTCCAGTCGGGTCTTCCAAACTAGTAGCAGTGTGCAATGCGTATACCTTATTCACGTTATCTAACACTACCCTTTTCTCTTTTAATGTTCCTCGCACATCATATAACTCAAAAGTAATAGGATGGTCTTTTGGTAATTTATTCGTTTTATCTTCTAATATAAAATTCAAAAAGATAGAATCTCCTGGGCGCCAAACTCCTCTTTCACCATACATAAATCCTTTCAATCCTTTTTGTGCATATTTTCCTCCAACATCAAAACGTCCCAATGGTAATGAATTTTGATCCATCAATTTCAAATAACCTCGTTGATTTCCTTTGTTAGCGATAACTACAAATGGATTTTCATCAAACTCGATGACAGCCATTCCTTGGTTATCAGTTATTACTGATTTTATTAATTGTTGCTGATAATCATAAAATTCTAAATTTACACTTTCCATTGACTGAGTCGTTCGCAAGTCAGTCACTGCAATCATATAACTCGCATCTGAGCCTCTTTTTACCAAAATTCCCATATCGGAAGCCAAGACATTCCTACGAACAAACCGGTTCGAACTATAGTAAGCTGGGAAACAAGGATCATTTCGATGCTCATATCTGTAACCTTTGTAATTACTTCTGTAGGAATTCCAAATTGATTTGAATTTCTTTCCATCATTTTTAAAAAATGGGTCAGTAACTACTTTTTTCTCCTCAGCCGTTTCATCCTCTTCATCACAATTGTAAGTTGAATACTCCGGACGAATGCCCATACTTACTTGATAAATCGCGTGTGGATCATCTTTTATCAAATCACTTAAATCCAACGCATAATGAGTCCAATCTTTAGCGTTGGCATCTGGATTAAGTTTGGATAATTGAATTTGTTTCTGCATTATAATTCGTCCCACTTGATTTAAATTATACCATCCATCCACTTCATTATTTTGCAAAAATTGTAATACATTATTATTAAAAATTTTAATTATCTCAACATCTATATAATTTAAATTCACCGCGTCGAATGGAAACATCAACCCTTTCGAATTAGGCATGATGACTCCGTTACCAACAAGACGCACACGTGGTTTTTTTTGTTTTAAAACTAACTTCCACTCGCTATCATTTTTCATTTTATAACCAGTGGCGCTTTTAATGCCTAAAGCTGCTTTCACGGTCATCACTCCTGCAGATTTCCCTTGAGGATAAATACTTACCTCACTTCCATTAATCATATATTTCAGTTTTCGTTTTTTTCCAACCAAGGAAATCAATCCTGTCAAATCTTGAGACTTACTTAATGGATCTGAAAAATATAAAACGATGTATGGATTATCGCCTTGCACCACTTTGGCATCCATTACTTTGAATTCATCCAAAGCTGGAATTTCTACTTTTTTACCACTTTTCTTTTCCAAGCCTAATGGTTTACCATCCCAACTCACTTCCACTTCCGACCTATTAACACCTCGTTGAATATTTTCAACAATAAATGTGTGCTTAATATTATCCTCTTTGTGTTCCCAAATGATAGGCAAAACATTTCCATCTTGCCTTGCTGTCACCAACTTTTCAATCTCCTCACTATTTGCAATATCTGCCGTATTTAACCAACCGGACAGACGCTTTTTCTTTTCATCACCACTAGGATCATTTTTTAATCCTTCTACAGAAATAAAGAAATGTTGTTCTTTTGTGAAAAAATTAAATTCAAACGTTTTCGCATCAGATGGTACCTTTTTGAATACTTTGGAGAGTATAAATTTCCCTAAATAGTGTTGTCCAGATGGTAAATTTTCTTTAGGTTGAAAAACAATAGTTTGTTCATCTTGCCATTGAGCTGTTCCACTTATAGAAGGTTTAAAAGAAAAAATACTTTTATCTACTTCGGTTCCCACCAAGTCTTTCCCTATTGGCGAAGTCAATTGAATTCGAATTGGATCAGCTTTGGAAATAGAGTTAGACGTATATGCGTAAATATAATTACTCATATTTGTCGTCATTTCTTTTGCTTCCAAATCAGTTCTGCAAGATGAATAACTAACCCACAAAATCAAGGACAATAAAAACAAAGAAGGGATATTTTGGTATTTCATATTTCTAATATTTTGGTATTTAATAGGACTCACTCCAAAGATAGAGTTTTTACATAAACTCATCATTTCGATATTTTTTTTTAGGTAAAAAAATTGAATTAACATTGTAAAAAAATTAGAAATATACAATGAACGTTTAATAGAAGCTTAAACCTGTAAATTATTTCCATTTCTGTTGTTAGACTTTATCATTACAGCCACAATCTAAATTCTTTTAAATCTGTAATATAGCTATATTTATTATTTGCAAATCACTATCTATTATTCGTTGTTCCTAAAATATTTTTTGAAAAAGATAAATTGAGATTTGTTGTGTTTGGAAATTTGGAATACATTTGACTTTAGAAAAAAAGTGTACGTAAAAAACGATGTTTGGTTTAATAAATCAATCACTAAAAACATTTAAAATTCGCTATCTTTTAATTTAATATCAATGACTGATTTCCTTCCATTATTTCCACTCAAATTAGTCGCCTTCCCCGGCGAAGAACTGAACTTACATATCTTCGAGCCTCGTTATAAACAACTAATTAGAGAATGCGAGCAAAATGGAACAACTTTCGGAATACCTACTTTTTTAGATAATAAGGTTTTGGACTTTGGAACTGAAATTGAATTAATAAAAATCGTCAAGAAAGGTTCTGACGGTTCAATGGATATCAAAACCCGTGGACTTGGTATTTTTAAAATTCATGAATATTATTCAATCATTTCAGATAAGTTATACTCTGGCGGAGATATTGAACGATTAACAGGAAAAGAAAATGGATCCTCTATTTTGTACCTCAAAATTTTGAATTTAACTAAACAACTTTTCGGATATCTTTCAATTAAAAAAGATATTCCAAAAAATACGTCTAGTTTTTCAACTTATGAGATGGCTCATCATGTGGGTTTTTCAATCGAACAGGAATATAAGTTTTTAACTATTGGTGATGAGATAGACCGTCAAGAATTTATGATTAATCATTTAGAAAATTTGATCCCTATTGTAAAGGATATGGAAAGATTGAGAAAAAGGGTGGAAATGAATGGTCATTTTAAGAATATAATTCCTCCAACATAAAATAAAAAACCATCCAAATATCAAAGGTGCTATTGGACCCCTGGTATGACATGATTAGGGTAGCCGATTCATTTTGGGTAATCCCCTTGCTTCTTTCCTCTTACGAAGAATTCCGGCCGGACAAGTCAACGGCTTGAGGCCCGCCCTACTCATGATTCGAGTCTTTTCCCTAATATTATAAGTATCGGACCATAGCTTAATAATATTCAGATGGATTTATTTTTTATTTCCTATCAACATCTTTTGTCAATTTAAACGCAAGATATATTAAAAATGTTAATACCACAATATTGTTTTTAATTTTTGAGTAGCTGTGTTTAAAATAACCTAAAAGTAAAGTTTTGCTATCTAGGACTTACAATAGATAGAACTCACTATGCTTTTTTAATATAAACAATCTTCGTAGGTTTGTGTTCAGAAAAAAATTAAAATTTTCATGAAATTAAGAGGAGAATTGTTTTTTTTAAAACAATTGGGTCTACGATTTATCGGACTACTTTTCGTTTGGATGATTTGTAGGGTTGGTTTCTTTATTTTCAATTTAGAGGCTTTTCCTATTGATGGATATTGGAGTTTTATTAAATTACTTTTTTTTGGTTTACGATTTGATTTAGCAGCATTGGTTTATCTCAATTCCCTGTTGGTTCTCACTTATATTATTCCTTCCTCTATTCGAGATAATCTGACATATCAGAAAATTCAAAAATGGATATTTATTATAACTAACTCTATTGCCTTAATTTTTGAAGTAGGTGATATAGGTTATTTTCGTTTTGCTTTTCGACGAGCAATTGGAAGTGATTTAAATTTAATCGGTGAAACGACGAATATGACTTTTCAATTTCTCTATGACTTTTGGTATTTGTTACTTTTCTATAGCCTGATGGTTAGTTTTTTACATTTTACTTTTAAAAAATTAACACTTTCTTCCTCTAGTATTAAAACTAACTTCCTAATTCAGATAGTTATTTTTCCTTTTGCCATAGGGTTTCTAATATTAGGTATGCGTGGTGGTGTTCAGTTACGTCCTATTATGCCATTGACAGCTGCTCAATATGTTGATGATATGCGATTGATGCCGTTACAGTCAAATACAACTTTGAGTTTACTTTTCTCTGTTCAGCAAAATTTCATTGAAGAAAAAAACTACATGAATAAGGAGGAGGAAGCTAAGCTATTCTCATTTACTAAAACCCCAACACCAAAAGGAGAATTCAAAAAAGATAATATTTTCCTAATTGTCTTAGAAAGTTTTGGAAAAGAACATATTGGTTTTTTTAATGATTATGAAAAAAGTCCCACCCCATTTATTGATTCTTTAATGCTGGAGAGTTGGTACTTTGAAAATGCTTACGCTGCAGGAACTCGGTCAACCCAAGGAATCGCTGCGATATCAGCAAGTGTTCCAGCCTTAATGGATAACGCATTAACTTTTTCACCTTACCAAGGAAATCAATTAGCTGGTATTGCATCTCATTTAGGAAAAAAAGGATACACCAGTGGATTTTTTCATGGTTCTAATCCAGGTTCAATGGAATTTGAACGATTTTCAAAATTGACTGGTTATCAAAAATTTTATGATAGAACTGTTTATCCAAGTCAAAAAGATTATGATGGAAATTGGGGAATCTGGGATGCTCCATTTTTTCAATTTACAGCAAAAGAAATTGATCAATATCAACAGCCCTTTACGGCACTTTTATTTTCACTTACTTCTCATCACCCCTACTATGTGGAGAAATATTTTGAAGAAAAACACCCTAATGAAGAACCAATTTTAAGAGCTATCCGATATACAGACTTTGCACTGCGACATTTTTTTGAGACGGTGAAAAAAATGGATTGGTACGACAATACTTTATTCGTTATCACAGCAGATCATATTGGGAAGCGAGCTATGAAAAAATATGGAACTGCGGTCGGTATGTATCAAATTCCGTTATTTTTTTTCAAACCAAATTCTGACTTAAAAGGTAGAAATTCTAATATCACCCAGCAGACCGATATTCTTCCAACTATTTTGGATTACATAAATTATGATATTCCTTTTTTCTCTTCTGGCGAAAGTGCTCTTGATACTTTTACAAATAAAAATGCTTATATGTATTCGAATCAAATATATCAAATATTGAACGATAGTTTGATTCTCTCTTATAATCAAAAAGAAACGATTGGAGTTTATAATTATAAAAAAGATGTATTTTTACAAAATGATTTGAAGGACAAAAGCAATACTGTAAATACAATATTAGAAAATAAATTAAAAGCAGTTATTCAAGCACATCACCGAGCTATGATTAACAATCAATTGGTGTTACCAGATAAGTAATATTCACACCTTACTCCTGTAAATATTTTCTCAGGCAACATATTCGAACTTGAAAATATAAAATACTATCCATCAATACTTTACAACTATAAATACTCAAATTTGAATTTATCTAAAAGAATAGAGGCACTTATTTACCTTGCCGAAATACTTCAATTAAAAGAGGAAGAATTAATTGCTACCCAACAAATAAGTAAAAATAAAAATAGTTGGTTTACACTCGAAAATAGTAACAGGTCTTTAGAAAATATTATTACTAATTTTTTACAAAAAGAAAAATTAGATGCTTGGGCAAATCACTACGAAATTCCTGAAACCTCTATTAAAAAAGCAATTGGGATTATAATGTCTGGAAACTTTCCTTTGGCAGGATTTCAAGATCTACTAAATGTTTTTGTGAGCGGTCATCATGCAAAAATCAAACTTTCTTCAGACGATAAATTTTTAATTCCATATTGTGTAAAAGTAATGAAAAGTGAATTCCCCGAAGTAGAAAATTATTTCTCTTTCGTGGAGAGGATTACCGATTTTGATGCAATCATTGCAAATGGAAATCGAGACTCAATAAAGGTTTTTAAATCGTATTTTTCTAAATTTCCAAATATTGTTAGAACCAATAAATTTGGTGTTGGAGTTTTAAATGGAAAAGAATCTAAAGAAGAATTGGCCAAATTTAGTGAAGATATCTTTTATTATTTTGGACTAAGTTGTCGAAATATTTCAAAAATTTATATTCCTAAAAACTATGACTTTGTTCCTCTCCTAGAAGCTACTCATGAATTTAACAACATTGTACTTACTAATAAATATAAAAATAACTTTGACCATAATTACACCTTACAAATAATTAATAAAATGGATTACAAGGCCAATGGTTGTATTATAATAATTGAGGACAAAGCTTTACAATCTAGAATCGCAATGTTACATTATGAAGTATATAGAGATGAAAATCATTTAGCAGAATTGTTAAAAAACAAAACTTCTGAAATTCAACATATAGTTTCTAACGCAGACCATAATACTTTTACAAATTTCAAAAACAAAGATTTCGGAAAAGCAAATATTTTTGAATTAGATGATTACGAAAACCAAATTGATGTAATGAAATTTCTAAAAAAATTAAATTATTCAATATGATCAAGCAAGAGAAAGCTAACGAAATCCATAAGATCCTAGATGAATTATACCCAACAACTCCAATTCCTTTAGACCATAAAGATCCTTACACTTTGCTTATTGCCGTACTTTTATCCGCCCAATGCACAGATGTTCGTGTGAATCAAGTCACGCCACACCTTTTTGCTAAAGCTGATAATCCTTCTGATATGATAAAGCTGGAAGTCGAAGAAATTAAAGCCATTATTCGTCCATGTGGACTTTCTCCTCGAAAGTCAAAAGCAATCTCAGACTTATCGCACATAATTCTTAACAAACATGATGGAATCGTTCCTCAGTCATTTGAAGAATTGGAACAACTACCTGGCGTGGGACACAAAACTGCCTCTGTTGTTATGGCTCAAGCCTTTGGGTTTCCTGCGATGCCAATTGACACACATATTCACCGGTTAGCTTATCGTTGGACTTTAAGCACTGGCAAAAACGTTGCAAAAACAGAAAAAGATTTGAAGAGATTATTCCCAAAAGATAGTTGGAACAAATTACATTTACAGATTATTTTTTTTGGAAGAGAGTATTGTCCCGCTAGAGGGCATAATCCTGTAGCTTGCCCAATTTGTAGTAAGTATGGAAGGAAGAGTCTATTTTAAATACCAAAAATAAAAACAAATAATTTAAAAAGGATAACCTACTGATAGACTTCCTCGAAACTTATTTAGAGCCAATTCTTTCTGAAGAGACTTAAACTGTAAAATATGGAGTACTCTATTATCTCCATCCTCATCGGGATATGGATTTCTCCATCTGTACCCCAAATCAAATCTTAATATAAAATAATCAACATCTAATCTAAGTCCTAATCCAGTATTAACAGCCATTTCATTCCACAAGTCAGAAATTTTTTCAATACCAGCACCTATCCTTTCATCATCTTTATTAAGGGACCAAATATTTCCGGCATCAACAAATACTGCTCCTTTTAAATACCAGAGAATATGGAACCGCCATTCTGCATTCATTTCAAATTTAAAATTACCCGTTTGATAATAGTTGGTAGTAGATTTATCTAAATCAGGATCAACATAAGAACCTGGACCAAGTTCCCTTAATCGCCAACCACGCATACTATTTGGAGCACCCACAGCAAACTGTTTGACATACGGTACTTCATCCGAAAATCCAAAATCACCTGCAATTCCTATATTCAAACGAGAGGCAAATAATCTTCCTCCTGTGAACTTTCGATAAAACCTAAGATCTCCTTCTACTCTTGCATATTGAGAAAATTCATATTTATTGGCTAACTTAAAATTAATGTCGTTACCAAGTGTATTTCTAATTTTATTAATCCCCCATACTTCTAAACCTGAAATCTCTAAATTTCCTCGAGCTAATAACGAAGCTTTTCCATTCGTTCCAATATCTTTTCGATATACCACATTTAAATCCCTGAATAATCCCCCAGTAAACAATTGAGATCTAAAACTTCTTTCCAAGTATGCATTTTTTGCAATGACGGAGTCTCTAAATGATTGAGATAAAACTGGATCTAAAAAATCTATTCCAACTTTATTAAGTGCTACATCCCAGTTTTTGTTCGGACGAAACTTCCACCCCCAAGATCCTGCAAAAATGTCAATTCTATAATTTCCAGTATTTGCCAATACATTATACTTAAGCGACGTACTCGTTACACCCTCTATTTTTAGTTTTTGATAAAAAGATTTTCTTTTTCTTTTAAACGGAATAAATATTCTTGATAAAATATAATCATCCGTTTTAAATAAGTCATGGTATTTCGGAAAATCCATAGAGAAATTCAAATTCACATTCCAAGCATTAACACTAAAATTTTGTCTTGGAATTACTTCAATTCCTCCTTCAGCTCGAGCTGTAAAAACTTCTCCTCCTCTAAAGGTGTTTCGATTTCGATAACTCAAAGCTGATGCTGTTCCAACAAAGGCGTTACTCGTGGTAACTATTCTTGAATTATTAAACTCAAAATCAACTCCAAATTCTTGTCGCTTTTTAGGGATCAATCTGATCTCATAATTCAAAATGGAATCTGCAACTTCAGAAACTGATCGTTTAATATTGACAAATTGAAAGATATCTAAACTCCCTAATTGAACCCTTGTTTTATCCACATTTTCTAATCGATAGATATCTCCCTCTCTTAAAAATATTTTCCGATCTAATGCTTTCAAATTGATAAAATGTCTCCCTTCTCCTACAAAAAAATGAGTTTTATTAAAAATAGAATCCTGAGACATTATTGGATTTCCATTTTCATCGTACATAGAAACCACCTTAACTTTCCCTATAGAATAAGTTTTATGTTGAGAAGAATTTTTTGGAAGCAAAACTTCCAATTCAACATTATTAAGCTGATTAAATAAACTGTCTTTAGAAAGGGTATCAGATTGGAGTTTTGAAAAATACTTTTTATAAAAATTAGCATATCCATTATTCAAAAGATGGAATGTAATTCTTCTAGTTTCTTGTTCATAAATAGATTTACTGGCAGGCGCCCCTGGTGGCAGAAAGGTTTCGCTTTTTAATTCTTGAAGGATTCTATTAATTGCTGTATCCTTACTTGTAAAACTTACTTCATCTAAATAATATCTTTTTCCTGTATTTATGTTGTAAGTAACATGCATTCTCTTCTTTCGGAGTCCTTTCTTTTTAGTCTCAAATTCAACCTCTGCATTAAAATATCCCTTGTTGCGTAAGGCCTTTTCCATATTCTCCGCCGAGAGATCGGCCTTTTCCATACTATAAACAGCTGGTACTTCTGCAAAGTTCTTCAACATGAATCTTCCCCACCAAGTCGTATCACTTTTTGCTTTAATACGATAATAATACCATGGGCCAAAGCTTGGTAACACTCCTAAAAATTTTGAATTAGGTTTTTGATAAGTCAAGGCATTTAATTCATATTTTAAACCATTGACATTACTAACATTTTCTTCACCCTTAACTTCGATTTTATTTTTCCGCAACATAGATTCACCTTCCTCCAAATGCTTGAGCGTCCCACAACTTGTTCCAAGAAGAAGAATTAAAAAAATAAAAAATGTGTACCTTATCGCGCTATTGCAACTCATGCTGTCAAAAATACTAATCTGATTTTTTTAGAAAAACATCGTTCTACATAGTTTAACGAGACTATTCTAAAAAAGGTAAAACTAAATTTGAAAATAAATAATGATTTCAAAAAATAAAATAAAATACCTTCGTTCGTTAAAGCTAAAAAAGATTCGACAAAAGTATGATAATTTTACTGTAGAAGGAGATAAAATTGCCTTAGAAATATTACAAACTCGAAACGTTGAAATTGAAACTATCATTGCAACAGAAGATTGGAAGAACCAACACTTTAACCAATCTTTAAGAAACCAAAACGAAATAGAAGTTGCAACTGAAAAAGATTTTAAACAATTTTCTAATTTAAGTACACCTTCATCCGTATTTGTAGTAGTCAAAAAGTTGCCTATTAGTTGGGATGAAGTAATAATTAAAAAAAACTTTTCTCTTTACCTAGATGGAATTCAAGACCCTGGAAATTTTGGAACCATTTTACGGATTGCAGACTGGTTCGGAATTCCTTATATTTTTTGTTCTGAAAAATGTGCGGATCTATATAACCACAAAACTATTCAATCAAGTATGGGAGCCTTTTTGAGGGTCAAAGTGATGTACTTGCCGTTTGATGAAGTTTTTGATAAATGTGATGAAATGCCATTCTATGGAACTATATTGGAAGGGAAAAATATATTTGAGGAAAATAATTATAAAAAAGGAATAATTGTAATTGGCAATGAGGGTAAAGGAATCTCTTCTGAAATTTTAAATAAAATAACTCATCAAATTCTAATTCCAAAAGGCGAAAATGGAGGAGCAGAGTCTTTGAATGCAGCAGTAGCAACTGGAATTGTTTGTGCTATTTTGTCTAATAATAGATTTGGGTGAAATTGAATATTCATCTCATCATAAAGCCAATATCAGATGTCCAAAAACAATCAGGAACCTCTCGACCTTGAGGAAGTCTTTCCTCCTGAAAGAGAAGTTTCGATTACTCCACTACAGCGTTTCGTACAAAATTTAGAAATTATTCCTTTAATCATTTTAGCCATTGGCTTAGGAATGAAATATATAGGAATGACTTACTCAAGTGAGGTACTAATTATTGGAGGAACAACTTCAGCTATACTTTATATTGCATTTTCATGGTTAATGTTTCGAGTTAGGAAATATAAGTCGTTGGAGGTGATTTTATCGATACTTTGTGGTTTGGCATTTGGTGCAGGAATTATAGTCATACTCTTCAGATTAGAATCTTGGGAAAAGAGTGAAGAGTTGTTACCTATCGTAATTACAGTAATGGTAGGTCTACTATTTGCAAGTATAGGATTATTTACTTTCCATTTAAAGGACAAACGGGCAAGTCTTTTTTATAGAAATATTATTTCTAGATTGTTGATTTTCACTGTTTTGCTTTTATACTTCAGTCGTTTGTATTTTTAATTGATAGGTCTTTCAATCTTTTCTTGTCCTAATTTTTTTAAAACTAAACCTTATCCCTTTACTTTTATGGTTTGAAATTGGTTCCCTCAAAATCTTAAAGGGTCAAAACTCATTTATTCATCCCTTACGTTAATAACCATTTTCTTGAAAAAGTCACTCATCCATTTTTTTCTAAAAATATTATTTAGTAATTATCAACAAAATTAGTTTTAAAATTTATAAGGATCCAGCTAGTTCGTTTTCCAAAAATAAGGTGTAAACAAAATTAGTATTGTAAACAGTTCTAGTCTACCTAACAACATTAAAAAAGATAAGAACCATTTTCCCAAATAAGGTATATGAGCAAAATTATCCAGCGGCCCAACTGCTCCTATTCCTGGACCAACATTTCCAATAGTGGTAGCCACAGCTCCAAAAGCAGTCATCAATGGCTGATCATAATTTTTCAAAATCATTGCCATAATAATTGATCCTGAAAAGAAAATTCCTAAATAAATTAACAGAAAAACTAAAATATGTGTTAAAACTCTTTGTGCTACTAACTGACCATCCACCTTTGTTCGAATCAAAGCTCGGGGATGTAATAATCGTTTAAATTCTAAAAAAGTATTTTTGATTAAAACCAAATGTCGAATTACTTTTATCCCACCACTCGTTGATCCTGCACATCCTCCAATAAATAACAAACAAAAGAAAACCAAGGTTAACCCAGGTGACCAAGAAGTATAATCTGCAGAAACAAAACCAGTTGTGGTTACAATAGAAACAATTTGAAAAACGGACTCTCTAAGTGATTGTTCCAAAGAATGATCTGTAAAATTAAAAACCAAGCAGGTAATAATAAATGTTACACTTAACAATAATAAAAAGTAGGTTTTAAATTCATCACTTTTCCAAACTTTTTTTAATTCCCCTTTTAAACCAAAATAAATTATGGTGTAATTAGTTCCAGCTAAAAACATAAAAAAAGTTATTAAATATTGGATTAAAGGATTATTAAAATAGGCAATACTATCATTTTTGGTAGAAAATCCTCCTGTTGCCATTGTTGTCAATCCATGATTAATAGAATCATAAAAATTCATTCCACAAAGATATAACAGAAAGGTAAGCAAAGCCGTTAAGCCTACATAAATTAGCCATAATCGCTTAGCTGTTTCTTTTATTCTGGGATGAATTTTATCAGATGTTGGCCCTGGAGCCTCTGCAATAAAGAGTTCAACCCCACCAATACCAAGTAAAGGAAATAATGCAATTGTTAATACAATTATCCCCATTCCTCCTATCCATTGAGTGAGACTGCGCCAAAACAATACACCTTTGGGAACTGCCTCAATATCATTAATAACTGAAGCACCAGTAGTAGTCAGTCCTGAAATACTTTCAAAAAAAGCATTGGTAAAGTCAGAAAGAACTCCACTAAATAGGTAGGGTAACATACTAACTATCCCCATTGATAACCATCCTAAAGCAACAATTAAATAACCTTCTCTTTTACCTATTTTTTGTTGGCTTTTATTAAAATACCAAAGTCCCAATCCTGTAAAACTGGTAACTAAAGCAGAGCTAAAAAGTGCTACCGCATCTTCCCCTCCATAATAGAAAGAAAAAGGGAGGGAACTCAACATTAATGAACCAAGTACAATTAATAAAACTCCCAAAACTTTAAGAACAGCTCCTATTCTAATCATTATTTAAAAATTTCTTCTACTTGGTGAATGGCTTCTGGTAAAGCAAAAACTATAACTTTATCATTGATTTCAAAAAGAAAATCACCACTGGGAATAAAACTATCATCACCTCGAATAACTCCTGCAATAATTGAATGAATAGGTAAACGAAGGTCACTTATACAATTTCGAAGTAGTCTATTCTTTTTATGAATTTCAAATTCTATTACTTCCGCTTCCACTCCGTGTAAACTTGCAATTGCTTCCACTTTACCTTTTCTCACAAATCTGAAAATATTATTTGCTGCAATTAATTTTTTATTAATAATGGTATCCACTCCGATATTTTGGGATATATGAGTATAATTCACATTATCAACTAAAGCTATGGTTTTGTAAACATTCATATGTTCTGCCATCAGACTTGTCACAATATTCGTTTCATCATTTACTGTTAATGCAATAAATGCATCCATTTGTTCGAGGCCTTCTTCTTTTAAAATATCCACATTACTTGGATCAGCGTTAATGACTAAAGCATTATTAAGATTTTCTGCAAAAAGCTTTGCTCGATTCTTATTTTTCACTATTACAGAAACGGAGTATTTATCTTGAACCAATTCTGCAGTCCGAAAAGCAAGTGACGTTCCACCAGCAATCATTACTTTCTTTATTGGTTGTAATTGTTTTCCAACAAATTGTAAAATGGCATCCATTGACTTCGCAACAGAGGCAATATATAAGTGATCTCCTTTGATCAATTTTGTTGAACTACGAGGAATTATTGTTTTATGTCCACGCAAAAGTGCAATCCCACGAAAGGTGAAATCATTAGATTGATCAATTTCACCAATTGTCTTGTTGATAAGTGGACAAGTCGTGTCTAAGGTAAATCCAACAATAGAAATTCTACCCTTCTCAAATTCAAAAATATCCGTAAACGAACCTCTTTGGAGTAATCTTTCAATTTCCTGTGCGGCTAATAATTGAGGAGAAATCAGAACATCAACACCTAGTTTTTTAAAATTCTCTTTTTGATGTTGTTCAAAATATTCAGGATTATTTACTCTTGCAATCGTTCTTTTCGCTCCTCTTTGTTTTGCCATAATGGCTAAAAGTAGGTTTGTAGAACCAGAAGTTGTAACAGCCAAAAATAAATCTGTGTTCGAAATTTTGGCATCTTCCAAAACATGTATCGACGCAGCATCACCTAAAATAGTCATAACATCCAAATGTGTGGAAACATGATCCAATATCTCTTCATCAGTATCAATCAAGGTGATATCTTGGTTTTCTTTTGCTAATAATTCTGCTAAATGGAATCCAACTGCTCCAGCACCTGCTATAATAATCTTCATGAACTTATTATTAATAAAAAAAAATCCTTTTAATCCTAACTTACTTTTTATCAAACTTTTACATTCAATAAAAGTTTCGTTTTCAAGCTTTAGTTCCTAAACATTGAAATTAAGCTACAAAATTAAGCAATTACTTAATTCAATTTCCATTTTCAATAATAAAATCAAATACAAAGTTCAATTTCATTATAGTTCCTGTTCCTTAAAACTTTTATAGTTCTTATTTTTTTTACATATTGGATTTAATTTAAAAACGTAATAGATATGTACATCATTAAGAATTTTTCGATTAGAGATATTTTTCGATTTTCAGGCGGCCACTTGGTATGGTTAACTGCCTGGGCCACTGCGGTAACTGCTTTTTATGAATTTTTCCATTGGGAGTTTTTACATATTCCGTGGTTACCACTTTCAGTAATTGGAACAGCAGTTGCTTTTTATGTTGGTTTCAAAAATAATAGTGCTTACGATCGACTATGGGAAGCCCGAAAAATTTGGGGAGCCATCATCAATAGCAGTCGAATGTGGGGCGCAACTGTGAGAGGTTTTGTCAGTAACCAATTTTCAGAAAAAGACTACTCTAAAGAGGAACTCACTGCTATCCACAAAAAATTAATGTATCGACATATTGCTTGGTTGTACGCATTAAGAAGCCAACTATTGATTCCAACTCCTTGGGAGCATGTCAGCCTAAACAATTTTGTAGGAAGAACAACCAAGAGACGAATGAAACGTTTTGGTTTTGGCCTTAGTAATAGTGATGGTTTAACCGAAAAAGAACTGGAAGAGTATCTACCTAAAGAGGAGGTCACTCGTTTAATTAATTTTAAAAATACCGCCACACAAATTATTGATCAACAGTCACAAGATCTTCAACATCTCCGAAAATTAAATTTAATTGATGATTTTCGTCACATGGAATTGCAAAAATTGCTAAACGATTTTTATACTCACCAAGGAAAATGTGAGCGAATCAAAAAGTTTCCCCTACCTCGACAATATGGGAGTATGAGTTTCGTCTTTGTTGGAATTTTTATTTTTCTATTGCCACTAGGAATGGTCTCTGAGTTTCACAAATTAGGAGAATATTCAGCCTGGTTCTCCATTCCATTTACCATTTTAGTTGGTTGGGTTTATTTGATGATGGAATTAATAGGAGATTATTCTGAGAATCCTTTCGAGGGTTTAGCAAATGATATTCCAATGCTATCTCTCTGTCGAGTAATAGAAATTGATTTAAAACAAATGCTTGGAGAAACAAATATACCTCCGCCAATAGAGGCAAAGAATGGAGTATTGATGTAATTTTTTAATATAAAATATACTGATATTTTATATTATCATTAATTAGTCCTCAATGCTTTTCTCAGCAACTAAATAAAAGGATTACTAAAAATTAAAAACATCAGGTAACTCTTACAGCAAATAAAAAAGCAAGGCTAAAATGCCTTGCTTTTTTATTTTTACATTTTTTTTTGAGGTCAAAAATTCGCAGTCTCTTTTTTTACTGGAACCACCCACCCAAACTTATCAACTACTTCACCACTCCTGATTCCATTTATCGTATCCTTCAGCATATGAGCGATCTTATGCGTCTCAATTGAAGGCATTTCCATATCCATCCCATCGTAAGAAATTAATTTTACATTTGAAATAACCGCAGCTGTTCCAGCTCCGAAAACTTCCGTCAAACTACCATTTTTATGAGCTTCCACAATTTCATGAATATCAACCAATCGTTCCTCCACATCTATTCCTTGATCTTTCAATATATGAAGAATCATTTTTCGCGTGATACCCTTTAAGATAGTTCCGTTCGTTTCAGGAGTTACAACTTTTCCATCGATTACAAAAAAGATATTCATAGTTCCTACTTCCTGCACATACTTAAATTCTTTCGCATCTAACCATAAAATCTGATCGTAGCCTTTCTCCAATGCCTTCTTTGCTGGGTAAAGTGAAGCAGCATAATTTCCTGCAGTTTTTGCTTCTCCAACTCCACCATGTGCAGCTCTAATAAATTGAGTATCGGCCAATAGTTTTACAGGCTTTGGATAGTAAGGCCCAACAGGTCCTGTTATAATCAAAAACTTATACGTATCAGAAACTGTTACTCCCAATTTCGCATCCATTGCAAACATAACTGGTCTGATATAAAGTGCACTTCCTTCTTTTTGGGGAATCCATTCACTTTCCATTCCTACCAATTCATGCAACGCTTGCAAAAATAAATCTTCAGGAACATTGGGCATACACATCCTATCAGCTGAGGCATTCAATCTTTGCACATGTAATTCTGGTCGTAATAATGCAGGTGTACCATCATTCATTTTAGAGGCTTTCATACCTTCAAAAATGGATTGCCCATAATGTAAAGCTAAATTTACAGGACTTAATTCTATCGGAGCAAAAGGAATAATTTGTAAATTTGTCCATTCCCCATCAATGTAATCAGCAGAAAACATATGGTCTGAAAACAATTTTCCAAATGGAATATTGTCAAAATCGATTTCAGAAAGACGAGATTTGTTAACTTTGGTGGTTTCTATTTTATAGTTCATAAATTAAACAGTTTTTTCTCAAAAATAACCAAATTCATCCACTTTTTCTAACGTTTTTAACTAGAATACAAATTTTTATTCTTTATTAGACAAAAAAAATACTTAGATGGAAAATGATATTTCGCAAGGCACTTTTTTTAACTTTTCAGTTTTTCCTCTTATTGATCCCATTGAAATACTCAAAAGGTGTAGTGGAACCAACCTAAAAAATCTTCTAGTTGTGATCAATGTGAACGAAGAGAGTGAAGAACGCTTAGAATTTTTAACGAAAATTTTGTCAGCAGCAAAATTTGATATCAAGGAAGATATCCTTCTTTTGAAATTGTCACCAAAAGAAGCATTTGGCTTCATCGATTTACAGACAAAAGTAACTCAATCTCATCCCTCAGGTGGTATTAATAATTTATTAGTTTTTGGCTTTGAGCCAAAACAATTTGGATTAAATGTAGAAGTCCAAAAATATAACCCTTTTCATTTCTATAAAATTGGATTTTTATTCGCAGATGGATTATCAATGATTGAAAACGATAAAAGTTTGAAAGGTGCTCTTTGGGGAGGAATGAAAAAACTATTTTAACAATTTTATTCACTTTAATATTTATAAAAAGTTTGACATTTAGTTCATCTCAATTGAAATTTATTGTCTATTCTTCAAAAGCTTAAAACAAATTCTAACGATAACCATCTATTAACTTATTCAATGAAAAAAATAGTATTCGCCACGAGCAATCCCAACAAAGTAAAAGAGGTAAAGGAATTACTTAACAATCAATTTGAAATTATCGGACTCGATGACATAGGTTGCCATGAGGATATTCCTGAAACACAACCAACTATTAAAGGGAATGCTCTGCAAAAGGCAAGATATGTAGTCAAAAATTATGGTGTCAATTGTTTTGCTGAAGACACAGGTTTAGAAATCGAAAGTCTAAATATGGAACCTGGAGTTTACTCGGCCCGCTATGCTGGTGAGCAAAGAAACTCCGAAGATAATATGAATTTAGTTTTAGAAAAATTAAAAAATAAGGATAGTCGTGCTGCTAGGTTCAAAACTGTAGTTGCTTTAATTATTGATGGAGAGGAATTTACTTTTGAAGGAATTGTCAACGGTAAAATTGCTTACGAAAAATCAGGTAAAGATGGATTTGGATACGACCCTATTTTTTTACCTGAAAATCAACTAATTAGTTTTGCAGAAATGGAAAGTGCTGAAAAAAATAAAATCAGCCATCGTGGGCGAGCCGTTCGTAAACTGATTCAATGGTTATTTAATAGAAATCATTCTTAACCTAATTATCATTCTCTGGTATAAACAAAGATTATAATATTCTAAAAAACCTTTTAATTTCAAATCTTGTATTGCTTTTCAAATATAACTAAACTTAAAATTATCAACAATATTAACTGATAATCAAAATTTTACATATTTACCAACATAATATGTTAGTAACTTGTAATGAGTATTCTTCAATAACGAATAGCTAATTGGTATATTAGGATAACAAATAATCAAATTGCTTCAAATGCCCAATCTAAATTATAATCGTTTAGAAAAAATAATCTGCCTAGAAGGAATCATAACTCAAAATGTATTAAGAGCTTGCATTGCTGGAAATCGAGAGTCTCAAGAATCATTGTATCATTACTTTTCTCCCAAAATGTTTGGTATTTGCCTTCAGTATGGACACGATTATTCAACTGCAAAAGATTTAATGCAAGAGGGATTTATTAAGGTTTTCAACAAATTGCATATGTTTCGGTACGAAGGATCATTCGAAGGATGGATAAAAAGGATTTTTATCAATACATCGATTGAATATTATAGAAAAGCAAATAATCGAAAGTTTTTTGTAGAATTAGATCAAGCTAATACTATTGTATATGATAGCATAATTATTGACCGTTTAGCTACACAAGACTTAATTAATATAGTGCAAAAATTACCCAATGGTTATCGAACAATTTTTAATTTATATGTTATTGAAGGGTACAATCATAAAGAAATTGCAAAAATGTTGGGCATTTCCGAAGGAACTTCCAAATCACAACTAGCCCGAGCAAAAGCAACTTTAAAAAGGAATATTAAACCACTTTACAACTAATACATCAAAAGAAATCAATCCAACAAGAAAGAAATTTTCTGAAAACATTTACCCAACTTTCCTAACAAGAACCTCGGAGTAGCACTTTCCTGGTAAAAAGAAATTTTCTAAAAACTCCATCTCTAACTTCCATAAGATCAGTTTATCCCATTAGATTAAAATTGAACAAATTCAGGAAAATAAGCTCACTTATCTTTAGTTCAGCAAAATAAAAAAAACGACAAATCAAACTCAAAGACAGTAAGAAGTAACCCTTCTCTAATTACTTCTTAAAAGAAATAAAAACCTCTAAATTCTTCATAAAGAAAATTCAGTAATACTACTATTAAAATACTTCCTTTTCAGATCTAAGCACCATTTTAAATTAATTTGCCTCTTAATATCTTTGTCCAATTAAATCAGTGTTTTATCCGAAATTATTTGTCAACCTATATCAAGAGGCTATTTTAGAGAAAAAATAGAAACATGATTGTACTCCAAACTAAAGAACTCACCAAAAGGTACGACTCTATAAAAGCAGTTAATCAACTTTCTCTTCAAGTTGAGGAAGGTCAAATCCTAGGAATCCTTGGCCCAAATGGTAGTGGTAAAACTACATTCCTGGGAATAGTGCTTGACATTATCAAAAAAGATAGTGGCGACTACAATTGGTTTGAGGGAAAGAATGGTAGGAATGTTCGAAAAAAATTGGGTGCTTTACTAGAAACACCAAATTTTTATCCAAACAAAAATGCTCAAGACAATCTTAAAATTATTGCCCATATTAAAAAGGTTAAAAACCCTAGAATTAATGAATTATTAGAAATCACTAATCTAGCTCATAGAAAAAAATCTCCCTTCCGTGATTATTCTTTAGGAATGAAACAACGATTAGGAATTGCGGGAGCGATGATTGGAAATCCTGATGTTTTGATTTTTGATGAACCTACTAATGGATTAGATCCACAGGGAATTGCAGAAATTCGTGAAACTATCGTTAACATCGGAAAGCAGGGAAAGACCATAATCATGGCAAGCCATATCTTAGATGAAGTAGAAAAAGTATGCACACATGTCTCAATTATCAAAAACGGTAACCACCTAATCTCAGGTTCTGTGGGATCAATTATTAGTGATGATGTACAAGTAGAAATTGCTGCAACCAATATGGATGGCTTAAAAAATATTTTTTCTAACGATTCTCGAATCAGCAAATTAGAAGAAAAAGAAGGAAAATTAGTTCTCAATATTAATAGTGAATTTCCCACAATAGAGATCAACCAAATGGCTTATAACAATGCTATAGTATTAACTCATTTAGTAGTCAAAGCAAAGAGTTTGGAATCAGAATTTTTAGAAATTGTAAGCAAAAACTAAAATAATGTTATACTTATTAAAACTAGAATTTTTAAAAATCAATAATTACAGACCATTTATTGTAATGATGATTTTGTATTTGATATTATTACCAGTCTCTTTATTAGTAGCTAAAAGTTTACCCGAAGAACTTGCAGCTATTTTTAGTACTAAAGAATTTTATACATTTCCAAATGTGTGGAGGTATTTAGGTTATATTGGTAATTGGCTAGGGTTTTTCTTTTTAGGATTTATGGGATTACTCTCTGTTACTATGGAGTTTAGTAATAAAACACTTCGTCAAAATATCATTACTGGTCTCTCAAGGAAAGAATATTTTTTTGCAAAATTGATTTTTATAACTGCCATTAGTTTAATCGGAACTTTTTATTATTTTTTATCAGGAACATTAATTGGCCTATTTCATGCAAATCCATATTATATGGATGTATACACACAAGGGTTGATGTTCTATATTTCAAGCTATTTCTTGATGAGTTTTGCCTACATGTCTCTTGGATTATTTTTTGGAATGTTAGTCCGACGCACTGGTTTCGCAGTATTTACTTTTCTAGCCTATAGTGTGTTTTTAGAACGAGTTATTCGAGGTATACATATGTATTACATTGAGTCTCGAACTGCCCTTTTTTACCCTGTAAATGCGATGTCTGATTTGACCATAATACCTTTTCCAAATATAGCCAATACTGTGATTAGTGAAATGGATTTCAACCCGTTTCTAACCTCAGGTGAAGCGATCATTACGGTTACAATTTACACATTAATATTTCTTTTTGTAGTATATAGATTGATGATGAAGCAAGATTTATAACAATGTATTTACTAAAAATAAAAGCTCTTCCAATATAATATTTGAAAGGGCTTTCATTATTTGTCTTATCTCAATAACTAATTCGTCTAACTCTACTTTTTCTTTTGAGCTAAGTACTAATAATTTAACATTACCCAAAATTAATTCAAACTTCTCTTTTCCCTATCTAAAGTGAATCTCTAATTTTAGCTCATAAATAAGTCTTCAATTTATCTCTTCTTTAACCAATTCTTTATCTCAAATTATCCGAAAACAAAAGAAATCAAATTCATACCCCACTTAAATCAAAATTTGATATTAGCACTAGAGCTACTAATTATGCCTAAAGTTCTCAAATAGTCATTCCTAGCTGAACCTTATTAATAAACCTAGCCACAGGCTTTTCCTAACATTTCACTACATATTTCCTCTCCTTAATTTGAATAGTGTCCGCATTTTCAATTTAAAACGTAAAAATATATGCGACTCCAACTTTTATGGAATAAAAATATGATTACATTTTTTATCGATCTCATTTCCTATTATTCAGTTGAAAGAAATATCCATTGCATGAATTTCCTTTTACAATTACATTAACTCGGTTAACTATCTAGGATAAATAATATTCTTCAGTAAATTCTACAAAGCTAAATTTTAAGAAAAAGAGTCCGCCATTTCAACCTAAAAAAAGAACACTAGTGTTTTTTTCGCATCTATTTGACAACTTCAATTAAAGTGTCTAATTCACACTAACTTTTTCTGATTTTCTTTGGATAAGAAAAGACATCACTTATGTGATAGAAACATTATTCCGAATTTTTTATAATTTAATAATATTATTCTTATTAACACAAAAATTATCACTTAAAAAGTGTTTATAATGATTTTTAAAAAATTATTATTTTTTTTTATATAATACCTACAACCTTCAGCAAAAAAAGACTACCCACACTTAAATCATTGACAATCAGTATTTTACAAAAAAACAAAATAAATAATTATTAATGTTTATTTCTCAAACAAAGGATAACTTTTAAAATCTAACCACTTTTTCATCAAAACAGATTATACTTTGTGTAAAATTTACACTACCTTTGATTTATTGTTGTTGATAAATAAAGTTATATTTTTCAAGTTTTGCGCTTAATTTTTTTTGGTTAAATGGTTTAATTTAAATGGTAGTTCAAATTTTCCTAGCAAAACGAAGTAAATAAAACTGTCAAGAACAATCGGGTTAATTAAAGGCGAGGTTATCACCTCGCCTTTTATTTTGCCCAAAATAAAAATCCCTTTTAGAACTAAAAATTCTAAAAGGGATTTTCATATCCTGTACAAACTAGAACAGTCATCCAAAAAATCATTACTCTTTATGGGATTAGGTTAATTTGAATTCCATTCGTTATTTCCTCTTTCGATGTCAGCCATCCTCCAGGTAGGATCAATAATAATCTGTTCCACTTCTTTCAACATACAAGGTATTTCAAACTCATAATTTGGGTTAACCCAAGGCCAATCTTCCATTACCTTAAAATCTCTTCCCTTTAACATAATCATACTATCTTGACTTTTAGCACCACGCATCATTTGCAATGGAATATGAGCAACCATTTGTTTGCCTCCGTCGTGAATGATTAGGACATCAAGAGCCATTGGCATTCGACCTATTTTTTCCAAAGTAATTTTAGTTGTTTTTCTTCCAGCCTTCTCAACATTTTTGATACCATAATCAATCGTATGAGTTGAGTTTACCCAATATTCTCGATACCAATCTAACTCTAAACCAGATTCCTTTTCCATAACTCGAATAAAATCATTCGCATTTGGATGTTTAAATTTCCAAGTATCATAATAAGTCAACATTCCTTTATCAAAAGCCTCTTTACCTATAATTCCCTGCAATTGATGCAAGAAAACAGCACCTTTTACATAGGATGCGATACTATAGGCATAGTTCGTATTAAAATGGTCTGCATGCGTTGACAATGCTTCTTCAATTCCACTTGCCACAATATTGGCATATCCAAAATAATCCCCTTTGTGAATATCTTCAACCACTTTAGATTTTGTTCCTGGGAGCATACCTTCAGAAGCTAAAAAATTCATTACCTCTGCGGAAGAATAACTGGTAAACCCTTCATCCATCCATCCGTATAAACTTTCGTTAGTTCCCAAAGCCATTTGATACCAACTATGCATCAATTCGTGAACAGATACACCTACCAAACTTCTAAAACTTCTATGTCCTGTAATCAAAGTTGCTTGAGGATATTCCATTCCACCATCTCCTCCTTGAATAAATGAATACTGTTTATAGGGGTATTTTCCATATTTTTTATTGATAAAATCAAACGCTCGATCCATGGTTTTTGGTAACATTGGCCAATTCACATTTGTCTGGTCACTATCAATATAAAAATAATGAACCGTCAGTCCATCAGAACGAACTGATTTGATATGTTTATAATCAGGATCTGCTGCCCATACAAAATCATGAACATTCTTGGCCTTAAAACTCCAAGTCAACTTTTTGCCTTTAGATGGTCGAGCTGCCATTCCTTCAGGTTCGTAACCTGCTCCTATATTCCCCCAGTTTTCTAAAAATCCAGTGGCAGCAACCACAAAGGTTCGATCAATCGAGATATTCACCTCAAAATCTCCCCAAACCCCATAGAATTCGCGAGCTATATAAGGGTTCGCGTGCCATCCTTGATAATCATATTCGCACATTTTTGGGTACCATTGTGCCATTGAATAATCAACACCTTCTTTGTTATTTCTACCAGATCGTCGAATTTGAATTGGCACTTGTGATTCAAATTCCATTTCAAAAGTAGCTGAACTATTTGCCTGAATAGGTTCATTTAATATCACCTCCAAAATAGTTCCTACTACCTCGTACTTCACCTTTTTACCATTCTGTCTGAGAGATTTTATTTTATGGTAGCCAATTTCGTTGTCTTTCAAAACTTCAATACGACTTCCTATTTTCGAACTTGCATCTGAAATAGTCCGTGAACGAACATCCATCATACTTCCAGGTTGGAATGCATTAAAATATAAATGATAAAAAACCTGATTCAAATCATCAGGAGAATTATTCGTATAAACAGCAATTTGTTTCCCCTTAAATTGATGCTTTTTGACATTGAAGTCAATGTCCATCTTATAATCAATGCCTTGTTGCCATCGATCAGGTTGCGCAAAAATGAAGTTACTCAAAAGCAACAATCCTATAATAAAGTTTAATCTTTTCATCGATGTATTAATATTATTTTAGTAAAATTCGTGAATTAGAAATTTGAAGTAAATTTGATTATTTCAATGATAGTTGAAAATAAACTTTACTGGCTATAATATATATAGTAGTACTTTAATTGAACCAAAAAGAATTATTATGAATAATCATACCCACAAAAATATAAAATGTAAAGTAAAATGCCAAAAGATTATTCTATCCTAGAAAACACATTTTCCAAAAAAGTACATCTTAAGTTTATTACTAAATTAAGACTCATTATCATTAAAAAGTTACTCAGAAAATGGTGCACTATCTCAATATTCCTTTAACTCGTTTAAATTTATAATCATATATATTTTTAGCATCTTTACATTTTGGACCTGATTAAATAAACACTCAAAAAATACACCTATTTGGTTGATAACTAACGTATTCATTTCCAATTTAAAGAACAAATCAATTTCATTTTTATGAAGTATAAGAAATCTCTACTCGCTTATTTTTTTAGTTGCGCCTTTATTTTCTCCTTGGTTGTCTTGTTCCCAAGTTGGAATAATAAAGGTGGAGGTGCAACTTTAAGCTGGGATGTGATGGGATATTATACATACCTACCAGCAGGAATAATTTACCAAGATTTAGCCCAACTTAAATTTCGAAATAACATAAAAGAAAAATACAACTCAACAGGCTTGGACATGGCCGCCTACCCTTCTAATAATGGAAATCAAATAATGAAATATCCTATGGGAATGGCGCTAGCTTATTCTCCGTGGTTTTTAATGGCACACACAATTGCAACTTTCTCTAATTATCCTGCAGATGGTTATTCTTCTCTCTATCAATTCTTTTTGGAGTTCGGTTGCCTGGCCTATACCTTTCTTGGATTGTGGTACTTTAGGAAAATATTGATTCGATATTTTGATGACGACATTTCAGCTTTAACATTAATATTGATTGCACTTGGAACCAATTACTTAAACTATACGGCATTTGACATGGCTATGCCTCACAATTTTTTATTTACATTATATGCTCTTTTAACATGGTATACAATCCAATGGTACGAAAAACCCAACTACAAAGATAGTATCATAATTGGAGTATGTATTGGGTGGTCGTCATTGGCTCGGCCAACTGAAATCATTTCAATTTTGATTCCAATTTTATGGGGATTATACAATATTAAGAGTGTTCGAGATCGATTTTTTTTATGGAAAACCCATTTCGGAAAATTATTTTTAACAGGATGTATTATTGCTGCAATTGGATTGTTACAAATCATCTATTGGAAAATATTCTCGGGAAATTTATTAGAGTACAGTTATCAAGACCAAGGTTTTTCATGGGATGGTACTCATATAAAAGATTGTTTTTTTAGTTATCGAAAAGGATGGTTTATCTATACTCCTTTAATGGCTTTTTCGTTATTTGGTTTTTACTTTTTATGGAAAAAAAATAATATAATTAAATTTTCAGAAAAACACTTCTGGGCAGTATTTACCTTTTTCTTGATCAATACTTATATCATTTTCAGCTGGGATATTTGGTGGTATGGCGGCGGCTTTGGTCAACGAGCCATGATTCCATCTTATCTACTTTTAGGATTGCCTTTAGCAGCCTTTCTAGAAGTCATCAAAAAATACTTATTTACAACAATTGGTTTTGGAGTTATTTTGCTTGGATGTTTGACTTTGAATCTATTCCAGACATGGCAAGCTCACACGCCATACGGTGGATTCGAAACAGAAAACATGACTAAAGCTTATTATTGGAAAATTTTTGGAAAAACTAACTTTAACCCAGAATGGAAAATATTATTAGATACGGATGAAGAATACTTAGACGAAATAAAAAATGCTGTAACACTCTACTCCAACGATTTTGAACAGAAGTCAGATAGCATTTCTTTTAATTCAAAATATACGGCTTCTGATTCAACTGCTATATACTTAAGTCAAGATGTTCAATTTTCTCCTGTATTTTCATTTCCTTTTACAGTAAATAAAAATTCTGATTGGGTTCGTGCAACTGCGAAATTCTATTGCGAAAGCAAAGAATGGAATTACTGGCAAATGAGTCAATTCATCATTAGCTTGGAAGAAAATGATATAGTCAAAAAACATAAGATGATTCGTGTACATAGATTGTTAGAAGAAAATGATTGGCAACAAATTTGGCTTGACATAAAAATTCCAAAGGAAGAAAAGATCAATAATATAAAAATAAAATTTTGGAATGCTGGAGGTGCAAAAGAAATATGGATCGATGATTTAAAAGTTGAATCTTTCAGCGAATAATCCTTTTCTATGTTAAACCAAAAGTAAAAAGAGGAACACTTCACTCCAAAATTGGCGACACCCTAATCGTAAAAATTAAAATATCACATTACATATGGTAAAACGATAACCTCTCCTAGATCAAAAAATAAACTAAAGTAATGGAACAATACACTATTTTGCGAACCTTAGTCTTAGGATTTTAGATAGTGGCGATTTTGGAACAGTTCTTAAAAATAAAACTTATCTAAAAATGAAATCTTTTAAAATAAAAATTAAGACTTATAATCATCTTAACTCAAGAAAACTTATTTTTTATATCCGCACTAAGAAAATGTTATTTTTTAAAAAAGTATCAATTCAAAAATATACCATCCTAAAAAACAATTTATAAACAAATCCTTTGCTTTAAGTCAAGACAAAATTGAATTTACTCCATCCATAGGTCGATTTTGATTCCAACTTCCTCCTGACCAAAGTATTTGTTCAGGAGGAGAAAAAGATGATTTTCAGTTTCTTTGAAATTGATACTTTTTTAATTTATTTTTGCACCTTGAAGAGAATAATTTTTTAGAAAAAAAAATAAAAATGGCGAATAATAAATTTAATCCAAAATTCGGAATAATAGTTTTGATGGTAGTAGCTGCAGCTGCAACTCGGTTTATGCCACATCCTCCTAATTTCACTCCAATTGGAGGAATGGCATTATTTGGTGCGGCTCATTTTGCAAAAAAATACTGGGCATATTTGATTCCCTTTTTAGCGCTATGGCTTAGTGATTTGATTTTGAATAATGTGGTCTATTCAAGTCCTGATGGTTTCACTTGGATCACAAGTTTCGGATTGTGGAATTTTGCTGCATTTGGAATGATCGTTTTTTTAGGTTCCAACATCTTAAAAAAGATCAATCTTCCAAATATAATTGGAGCAAGTGTTATAGGTTCATTAGTTTTCTTTCTAATCACTAATTTTGGTGTTTGGGCATCTGACCCTTTAAATATGTATGCTGATAATATTGCGGGTTTAACAGCTGCAGTTGCTGCTGGATTACCATTTTTTTGGAATACTCTGGCTGGAGATATAGTTTACGTTGGAGTTTTGTTTGGAGGTTATGAAATAGCAAAAAATATTTACCCAAGTTTAGGTTTGAAAAAAGCTTAAATCAAATAACAACAATAGCGTTATGTAATCAAGAAAGGGCAACTGGCTTTTAAGTCAGTTGCCCTTTTAAAATATATCCTAAGTTCTAGATTAACTAAACAAAAAGGTGAAATAATCTTCCGATTATTTCACCTTTTTGTTTTCTCTTTCAGATTGTGCTACTACTAAACTAGTTTGTGTTCATTTATTTTTCATTTAAGCTCAATCTGATTTTCTTCTCTAAATCAGCAACAGTATCTTTAAAGATCATGTCCGTATCCAATAAATCTTGAACGGCTTTGCAAGAATAAATGACAGTACTGTGGTCCCGTCCTCCAAAATTCTCACCAATCGCTTTTAATGATTTATTAGTCAAATTTTTAGCTAAATACATACTTAATTGTCGAGCAATAACAATAGAACGTTTTCTAGTTTTACCTGCCAATTTTCCTACTGGAACACTAAAGTGATCTGCAACTAAATTCTGGATAAAATCAACTGTGATCTCTTTGGACATTTGTGAAACGAAGTTCTTAATTACATCTTTCGCCAACTCAACATCAATCTCTCTTCTGTTTAAAGATGATTGAGCAACCAATGAAATTAAAACACCTTCTAGTTCACGAATATTATTTTTAATATTGTAGCAAATAAACTCTGTTACATTCTGAGGAAGATCAACTCCTTCTTTATTCATTTTAGCTTCCAATATTGCCATACGAGTTTCTAAATCAGGTGCTGCCAAATCAGCAGAAAGTCCCCATTTAAATCTAGAAATTAACCGGTCTTCCATCCCATTTAAATCTTTTGGAGGTCGATCAGAAGTCAAAATGATTTGTTTCCCGTTTTGATGAAGTTGGTTAAAAATGTGGAAAAATATTTCTTGTGTCTTCTTTTTATTTTCCAAAAACTGAATATCATCCACAATTAATACATCAACCAATTGATAAAAGTTTACGAAGTCATTGACAGCGTTATTTTTAATAGATTGAATAATTTGATTCGTAAATTTATCTGAAGGGACATATAACACCCTTTTCTCAGGCATCTTATCCAAAACCTCATTTCCTATGGCTTGAGCCAAATGAGTTTTTCCTAATCCAACATCTCCAAAGATAACTAAGGGGTTGAAAGCAGTTCCACCAGGTTTCTTTGCTATTGCAATTCCAGCAGAACGAGCTAATCGATTACAGTCTCCCTCGATGAAATTAGTGAAAAGGTAATTTGGATTAACCTGTGAATCAATTTTCATCTTCTTAATCCCCGGAATGACAAAAGGATTCTTAATGTTACCCGTGTCAATAGATCCCGGACCGGTGGTCTCAGTTCTTGCAGAAATTTGATTTTGAGGTACATTTTGTTTTGCACTGCTCACCATCAAAATCTGATATTCAAGACGACCAGTATCACCCAACTCTTGTCGGATAGTCATCTTAAGTAGTGTTACATAATGTTCCTCCAACCATTCGTAGAAAAATTTGTTAGGAACCTGGATCGTCAAAGACGAATCATTTAGGCTAACTGCCTTGATGGGTTCAAACCAAGTTTTGAAACTTTGAGGATTCACATTTTTTCTGATAGTACGGAGACAGTTGTCCCATACTGTAGTACAATCTTTTACCATTATTTCAGTTCAGATAATAGGCCCGAAGCCTGATTAAGAAAAATAACCAGTTGTCCGTGTTCCCTTTTGTGTATCAGTTATAAAAGCGGAAAGAAAGGAATGTGTAAATACATTTTATTCCGCCGTTTTTGTTTTCTCATTTGTCCCCGCAGAATATTTTCTCTTTGCTTAAGCGGGGATACAAAGAAAAAAAAAATTATTAGAAAGTAAAAGATAACTAAACTATTTCTAAGAATATTTTTTTTTCGTATTTATTTTTTTTCAAATAAGTATTATCAAGTAAATGATAAACTCACTAGTTTGATTATTTTGGATATTGTAATTTGTTTGTTTTTAGAGAGGGTTATCATCTCTATTGCAAATAAGCTGAAAATAAATTAATAAAAAAAATATAACTAGGTCTTATTTCGATAGAATTGATATTTAATTAAATTGCAATATGTAAATCCCTCACTTTATCTAATTCTTAATTGTAATGTTCTCACAGGTTGTACATTTATTTTTAAAATTCTTTTCAAAATAAATATCAAGTCTTCCCAAAACAATGCCTCCAAATCCAACTTGATTGATAAAAACTTTTTCCCCTTTTTTATTTTCCACTTCTTCAGGTTTATCCATAAAAGTATGGGTGTGTCCTCCAAGTATTAAATCAATATTTTCAGATTCTTTCGCAAGGACTTGATCAGAGATTCGATTAGAAGAATATTTATAACCCAAATGTGAGAGACAAATTACATAATCACACTTTTCATCTTTCTTTAATATTGTTGCATACTTTGATGCCATTTTCAAAGGATTCTGATATTGTGTCTTTCCATAGAGTTTTCCTGGAACTAATCCATTTAATTCTATACCTAGACCAAACACCCCTATTCTAATATTTTCTTTTTGAAAAATCTTATATGGCTTAAATTGATTATGTAAAGGTGTATCAGAAAAATCATAATTGCCGATTAAAAAAGGAAAATTAGCATGTGGTAATTGTTTTAGTAATCCATCCATTCCTGCATCAAAATCATGGTTCCCAATAGTGGATGCGTCATACCTCATTTGAGACATTAATTTGAATTCCAATTCGCCTCCAAAATAATTGAAATAAGGAGTCCCTTGGAAGATATCTCCTGAATCTAAAAGCAATACATGTTCTTCATTTTTTCTAATTTTCTCAAGTATTGTAGCTCGCCTTGCGGCTCCTCCTAAACCTTTCAATTTTCCACTCTCGAATGGCTCAATTCTACTATGCTGATCATTAGTGTGCAGAATTGTCAATTTCAATATTTCAGGCTCAATAAAGGCTGCTTTAGACAAATTTCCTACTGTTAAAAATACAGAACCTGTCATTACTCTTTTTATAAATGATCTTCTTATCATGATTATTTTTTATGATTATTAATTTGTATTATCAAATTTATTAGTCCGTCCTAATAAGTGGATCCTCATTTGTTATTTAACCACTTCCACCCTACCTTCTAAATTTGCATCGATTTTCTTTCCTTGGGCATTTAATTCAATCACATACTCCATAATTGCATCTCGAAAAAGTTTACCTAATAACTCTTGTTTTTTATCCTCAAAAAAGAAACATTTATCACCTCCATTTGCAATAAAATCAGACAAAGCAATTTTATACATTTTAGTTTTATCAATTGGTTTTCCATTTATGAGGATATTAATTGGTTTTCCATTTTTTATTTTAAATCGTACTTGATGACTAATTGGCCAGCCACCATATTCTGCCATTCTAGTGAATAACTTTTCGATTGTTTCGGCATCTACATTGATTACAACCAATCCATTTTCAAAAGGCATTAATTCAAATATGTTAGATTTTGTAATTGGACCAACAGGAAGAGAGAGAATTCGCAATCCCCCATAGTTTACAACGGCAAAATCAATTGGTTTTCCATAATATTCTTCACACTTTTTATGGATTAAATCTGCTGTCCAATTACCTAAAGTTGATTCAGGTTTAGCCTTCATCAATTCTTTATTACACGTTCCGACAATCTGATTCATTTCTTTTTCCATTTCCTTTTTATAAGGTAATATCAAAGATACTACCTCTTGAGAAGGTTTGATGTTAGAGGATTGCTCAATTTTAGAAGAGGATATTTGAGGTGCAGACACGTGTATTATCTTGGTACATGAAAACAGAAAAACCAAGACAAAAGGAAATAAAATAGACTTATTCATTTTGACTTTTTTAAAAAAATTCGAAATTGATATAGAGTAAAAATAGTTTTTAATTCTAAGTATTTTAGAAAAACTGAGCATTGATTTTTTTTAATAAAAAACCGTGATACGATTAGAATCGCATCACGGTTTTTCTTTTTAAAATTACTAGTATATTAAGGTTATTGTAGAATTAAACTTGCTTCCTTTTTCACCGCCTCTAATGCTTTGTGCAATGGTAGTACATCTTTGGTGTTTAAAAAATCAAAAAGTGCTTGTGCAAATATCTTTGAATCGGCATCAGGATCTATAGTTTGATAAATCTGATTTATGGTATTTTGCACATCATCTCTTGCTATTTTAATAATTTTCCAAAGGTTATCTGATACATAGACTTGTTGGGTAATGTTATGTTCAAATTCTTGCTGAATAGCGATCATCAAAGCCATTCTCAATTGGGCTGCATTTGTTCCATCTGCTCTTACTCTCAAAATTAAAGCTGGAATAGAAATGCGCTCACAAAACATAGAAAGTCTTTCGTACGCACCAATTTTAATTGGTAAAGTTGTACTTGTCTGTTTAAACTGTATTTCCATCATGGCACGTTTATGTTCACTTTCAAAATACTCACGTAACATGAAGTATACAACTGCAACTACTGCTAGGGATGGTAAAGTTAATTTTAATATTTCAAGGAAAACATGCATTCAAATTATTTTTTATATTCAAAATATTTGAGCAAAAGTACTCGGTTCGTTTGCCATTACAAAACATAGGGAGGTTTTTCTGAGTGTTTTTATATTAATGTAGATTTATTTTAAAGGCACAACCTTTTCTAAAATTCCTTGTTTTTAATTTTTCTAAATAATAACCATTTTAATCAAGAAAACGTTAAATTTGTGGTTAAATATATTTTTGAAAATAAAAACTAAAAATAAATTTAAACGATATGAGTGAAATAAAAGAAACTTTGACACAACCAATCACTTTAACAGATGGTGCAGTTAAACAGTTACAACTCATCAGAGACCAGCAAGGTCTAGATCCTGAACATGGACTTCGTGTAGGTGTAAAAGGTGGAGGTTGCTCTGGCTTTTCCTATATACTTGGGTTTGATAAACCAACTGATAAAGATGATACCTTTGAAATAAATGGGATGAAAGTTTTAATGGAAAAATCTCATGCTATTTATTTATTGGGAATTGAAATAGATTGGTTAAATGGTTTAAATAACAGAGGGTTCTCGTTCAACAACCCTAATGCCTCTGATACATGTGGCTGTGGAACTTCATTTTCGGCATAGTTAAGTATCAACTATTTGAATTTCAAAAAACTGTAAATTTTAAAAAAAACTGAGCCATGAAAATGGCTCAGTTTTTTTTATTACTCAACAAAACGTTTTGAATAAACGTGTTTAAACACAAAAAAGGATCAAAATTGAGCATACCCTTAAATCAAAATAAAACCAGATTAATTGGAGTTTATCTTACTAATTGAACTGACAGGAACACATGCCCAATCACTGGCGTCCATCGTTGTATTGCACATATTTAATTTCATTTGTGTCATCATCCTCATACAATTACTTAACACTGTAATACGATTAGAAACATCAGGACAAATATTTTTACATGATGTCAACCAATTCATTTCTAATTCTATCATATTGATGCATTCGTCCATTTTTACAATTGGAGAAATATAAATCAAATTTGAATTAGATGTAGCATAGGTTATACTGCAAGCACAATAGTCAAAAGTCTGATTATTAATCATACCACACCAATTTGATACTTCTGAACTATTGCAAACTACTGCTGCAACATCTTTTGTAATCCAAGCACATGCAACTGGAACAGTATTACCTGACCAGTTTTCCATTCTTGTAGAAGGTAAACTACAATTAAATCCATTCCAACAACACCATTCATGCATAATTGCACACGCCAAATGTACTGGAGTATACCAAGTATTATTGAGCATATTGGTATCGATTCCAATAACACATGAAACTGAATTGCTATTAATAATTTCCATTTCTTTTTGACTGCCACATGGAATAATATTCACTACCTCAATTGAGGAAGGTTTCATTTGATTTATTACACTATTAGTTCGCGGAAAACCATCACAAATCATTTCGCCCACTTGCTGGTTAGACATTCCGTTTGATAGATAGAAGCGTTTAAAAGCAACGCCATCGCTAGTCCTCCACTGAAAATTTTTCACTTTGTTTAGAAACTCCTCACTACAAACAATCTGTTTAAAAATCTCAACTCCTGCATCAACCTTGGCAGCTTGAGCATCAGTAAAGTAACTCATTCGCGAGGAAGTAATGTTATATTTTAGAATCATACAAATAGTTTATTTATTTATGGGTATTAATAATACTTTTTTATTCCAACCTTGATCAATTATCAATGCTAGTATCTAATGTCTAGTACATTTTGATTAAGAAAAATAAAAAAATTGGTCTTAAAGAAATGAAAAAATAGTTTCCTATTTAATAATCTTTGCTGTCCTAAGACCTTGTTCGATACGTCTAAGTTTTTCTGGTAACTCGCGCAGCTGTGCGATGGAAGAATGATGGTATCTTTTAAAAGTTCCATCGATCCTATTTGCTTTTTCTGTAGCAGTAGTAAATTTTGAGAGTAATCCCAATAGTTTATTGAAGTCAGTACTATCCATTTTAACTGTTTTTTACTAGTACCTTGAAATAATCAAAATACCTTGATGAATAAAAAATAGATTATGTTTTAGTTAGTCCTTGAATTTTGTAAAATAAAACTCAGGTTTTCTCTAAAATTCATTGATTATGTCTTAGTACCTATTTCTCTTGTTAGAGGTATTTCACCTTGAATGGATCTTCGCTTAATTTATTTTATAGGTAGCAAAAATATTGCCATTTTATTTAATATGTCCCCTTGATCTTCTAAATCTTATCTCTTTGAAACAGAACAAGAATAAATTTGATTTTACTTTTAGATTAAATAATCTATTTTGATCAGTATAATGCGGTGAGAATCTGCACTGCCAAAGACAATATTTAGAAGAACAATTAAACATTTTTTATTCAACAGAAAAAGGGATAATCTTTAAACCTAATTACCGATTCAACAAATAATCAAGCTAATGTCCCGACCATCAAATTGGTGTTTTCATCTTGAATAAAACTCCCATTTGAATAGATTTTACTTCCTTTCCATTACTGGCACGTCTTTCATAACCATTTGAATAGTTTGTCTTATGCGTTCCTCTAACATCACAATCTTATGCTTTTTCATTTGTTCAATAACTGATTTATGATAGTGTCTTATAGTAACTAGTTCTAAATGTTTTTCAACTACGACATTAAACGTTTCTTTTAATTCTTGAATCAATTTAGTCAATCGATCTAAATCTTTTACCGTAACGCAAACGGAAAAACTGATTGCAGTATTCTGCATCATATTTACCTTAGTTCGATACCTAGTGAACAAAGTAAATATAAAACTTAAATGATGTTCCGCAACAAATGAAAAATCTTTTGTGGAAATTTGTAACATCACCTGGTCTTTTTCTACCACTACCACAGGTGGATAAAAAGTGTCAACATCAGCTCCAATAAAAGTGCCTTCTCCAGCTGGATCTACAAATGACTTCACATACATGGGAATGGTTTTATTCTGCAATGGTTTAATAGTTTTTGGATGTATTACCTTTGCTCCATAATAAGTCATTTCTATAGCCTCCTTGTAAGAAAGTCGATCTATTTTTTCCACTTTTTTAAAAAGACTAGGGTCTCCAGTCAATATCCCTGGGACATCTTTCCAAATACTCATACTTTCTGCATCCAAGCAAAAAGAAAAAATCGCAGCAGTAAAATCTGAACCTTCTCTTCCCAAAGTAATAGTTGCCTTCTCCTCTGAACTCCCGATAAATCCTTGTGTGATAACGAAACCATTTACATCTAATAATGAATTTACATTCCTAGAAACATTTTTTTGAGTGGATTTCCAATTCACATTTCCCTCTCGATATGTATTATCCGTTTTAATAATTTTCCGAGCATCCAACCAATAATTGGGTAACTTTTCTGAAGATAAAAAAGTAGTAATTAATTTCGTTGAAAGTAACTCTCCTAGTGAGACAACTTGATCATAGATATAATCATACCCTTTTATAGCCTCCTTTTGTAACAATTTATTCACGGGAGCAACAAACTTTGATACTTCTTTCTCATAATCAAGATTTTCACCAAAGAGTTCTTTAGATATTTCAAGATGTTCAATTTCAATCTGCTTTAATAGATCTTTTGCATTTTCCTTTTTATCAAAAAAAGCATGAACAACCTTTTCCAATGCATTGGTAGTCTTCCCCATCGCAGAAACGACGACCAATAAACGTTCCTTCTTATAATCTTTTAATATAGAGGCAACATTACGAATCGCATCAGCATCTTTTACGGAAGCTCCACCAAACTTAAATACTTTAATATTTTTTCTCATCTTGATTAGTTGGAATTTAGAATGTAAAGATAGTTGATTTGGTTTCCTTTAAAAATAAATTTTTCAAATTTTTTACAGTCTTCAAGAACACATTTATAGGTATTTCGTTAATTAAAAAAGAAATATATTTTCACTATATTTAAACTGCAAAACCGACAAAGCATTAAAATTAAAACCATGACCATCTCAAAGCTTGCGAAAATTATTATTATTCTTTTTTTCGCTTTCCCCTTAACTCTTTTTTCTCAACTTTTAGATCACAAGTTGGGAGATATTCTAATTCAAATAAATACAAATAAAAACATAGATTCTTTTGTTGAAGAATTTCAACTTTTTCAAAGTAATCCTACTCGCCTTAAAATCAAAAAAGCCGTCGTTCCAGAGATGAATATTTGGCTTCTTCAAATTGACTATGCTCAAATTAACGAGTTAGATTTTTTGAATAAAATCAAAAAACACCCTTCAGTTTTAAATGCCCAATTTAATCATTTCATCACCATACGTTCTACTATCCCAAACGATCCAGAGTTTCCCAATCAATGGCAACACTTAAACAATGGAACCAATGGAGCTCTCTCTGATTCAGACATTGATACAGATCTAGCCTGGGACATTGCAACTGGAGGTGTAACTTCTAATGGTGATACCATTGTTATTTGTGTGATTGATGCAGGTATTGATCACGACCATGAAGATTTATTAGGCAATATTTGGATTAATCAAAACGAGATTGCAGATAATGGAATAGATGATGACAACAATGGTTTCACGGATGATGTAAGAGGTTGGAATTCTTTTTCAATGACAGATAATGTTTATAATAATGATGATCATGGAACTTCCGTTACAGGAATTATTGGAGCCAAAGGAAATAATGCCATTGGAGTAGCAGGAGTAAATTGGAATATCAAAACAATGATAGTTATCGGTGGAAGTGGAATGGAAGATGAAGTACTGACATCTTACTCTTACCCGCTCAGTCATAGGAAAAAATATAACGAAACTAATGGTGCAGAAGGTGCCTTTGTAGTTGCTACAAATGCTTCTTGGGGGGTAGACCAAGGTATGGCAAGTGAATATCCTTTGTGGTGTGCATTCTATGATTCACTTGGCCAATATGGTATCTTAAATTGTGGCGCAACAGCCAATGATAATTTTAATGTAGAGATTAATGGAGATATGCCAACCACATGTACCAGCGACTTCTTAATAAGTGTAACAAACACCAATAGCTCTGACCTTAAACATTCTGATGCTGCTTACGGATCTACTTCTATCGATTTAGGTGCTCCTGGTGCATTGACATGGGCTATTGAACCTGACAATAATTATGGTTTATTTGCAGGAACTTCAGCCGCAACTCCTCATGTTACAGGAGCCATTGGTTTACTGTATTCCGCCCCTTGCAGTAACCTTTCTGCACTTGCATTGAATGATCCACCTGCTGCTGCTTTGTTGGTAAAAAACTATATTCTTAATGGCGTTGACCCTAATCTTTCCCTTGAGGGTATTACACTTACGGGTGGCCGTTTAAATGTTAATAATAGCATCCAAATATTAATGGACAGCTGCGGCATTTGCCCTGCTCCCTCTTCACTTTCTTCTTCAAATACAATTGATATTTCGAGTACCTTAACTTGGGTAGAGGCTGATTCTACCATTTCGTCCAATATCCGCTTTCGAGAATTACCCGCTGGTATTTGGTTTAATCTAAACAATGTAGTAAGTCCTTTTTCACTAAATAATTTAAAAGGTTGTACAGAGTACGAAGTACAAGTAGAATCAGTCTGTGCCAATGAGCAAAGTGGATATATTTATAGTCATTTTTTTTTAACGGAAGGTTGTTGTGTTGCTCCTGATGATTTGACTCTAATTTCAGTTAATAGTAATTTTGCACAAATAGACTGGTCTGATGTTTTTGCAGCAAATAATGGTTATAATATTTTTTTAACTTCATCCGATCCAAATATTCAACCCATAAGTATTAATACCAATCTAAGTCAACTTTCATTTTCTGAATTAGAAAATTGCACAGAGTACATGGTTAATGTTCAGTCAAATTGCGATACAAGTATAAGTGATTTTAGTGAGAACCTAACTTTCCAAACAAGTGGTTGTGGTGCCTGTCAAGATTTACCTTATTGTGAAATCAATAGTGGGGCCGCAAATTTAGAATGGATCGCTAATGTTACATTTAATACTTTAAATAATACAACTATTTCAAATGGAGGTTATGGTGATTTCACTAATTCGGTGGATACGGAAATAAATGCAGGAGAAACTTATGAAATCTCAGTTTCACCGGGATATGCGGGGAGTAATTTTTTGGAATATTTTAGAGCATGGATAGATTACAATCAAGATGGGGATTTCGAAGATGATGGAGAAACTATCTTAGCCCCTTCAGATGATGTCAGTACAACTGTAACCAACAATGTAACAATTCCAATAAATGCAATCTCAGGTTCTACTAGGATGCGGGTGTTAATGCGATGGGGAGGCTCTAATATCTCCAATCCTCCGCCTTGCGATGATATTGACTTTGGAGAAATTGAAGATTATTGCGTCAATATAATTGGAGGTAGTGGTGTTCCTTGCTCTGCTACAAACATAATCGATACAACTCATGTTAGCTTAAATAGTTTGAATATTACATGGGATATGCCTAGTACTAGTTATGAATCATTTGTGATTGAATATCGGAAAGAAGGAAACATGTCTTGGGAATCTAAAGAGAGTGCTACGTTAGAAGCTTTAATTTCAAATTTAGAGAAATGTAGTTCTTATGAACTTAGAATTCAAACGATTTGTAATACTAATAATTTAAGTGATTTTTCAGATATTTTCATATTTAGAACGAAATGTGACGTTAGTATTGAAGACATTGAAGGAAAAATATCAAAAGTTAACATTCTCCCAAACCCATTTTCCGACAACATTTTTGTTACTTTCAGCTTAAGTGAAAAAACTATTATTGAGTTAAAATTGGTGACAATCAATGGACAAGTAATTAAATATTCGGTAGCACAAAAAGAACCAGGAAAACATTCTATCGAAATTTCTGACCTGGAAAAACTACCTAGTGGTATTTATTTCCTAAAAATAAAAACAAATAATAATTTTATGGTTAAGAAAATAGTTAAATAGCTGATTGTTTTATTCCTTGTAAAACCTGAATAATCTCGATCAGTTTGCAAAAGCCGAATTATATTTATTTTTTTACAAAAAATAGTTTATGAAAAACCAACAACGCACAATAACATTCCTGTTTTTAATTATTGCAGGGATATTTATTTTTAGTTGTGCTACTAAAAAAACTCCAAACACACCTTATCCACCAACGGTTGTTAAACCTAGCAATAATGTACCAGTAAATGAATGCATTAACAGAACCAAGATTAATCCAAATCAAGCATGTACACGTGAATATAAACCTGTTTGCGGTTGTAATGGAAAAACCTATTCTAATGCTTGCGAAGCAAAAAAACAAGGTGTTACCAAATTCACAAATGGAAAATGTAATGATGGATGTGTAGACCAAACGAGAATAAATAATGAATTTGCTTGTGTACAAGTTTATGCTCCAGTATGTGCCTGTAATGGGAAAACTTATTCTAATGAATGTATGGCTGAAATGGCTGGTGTATTAAAATTTGTTCCAGGAAAATGTGAGGATTGCATCGACAAAAGAAAAATCAACCCTGACCAACCTTGCCCCGAAAATTGGAATCCAATTTGTGGTTGCGATGGGAAAACTTATGGTAACGTATGTGAGGCTAATAAAGCAGGAGTAAAATCCTGGAGAACAGGAGAATGTATTACTTGTATCGATTTAAATAAAGTTAATCCAAACAGAGGATGTCCTGAAAACTGGGATCCAATTTGTGGTTGCGATGGAATAACTTATGGCAATAAATGTGAAGCAGAAAAGGCTGGCGTGATAACTTGGAAGGAAGGAGAATGTAAAAAATAATTATCTCAAAAATAAAATCATCTATTTAATAAACTGGGACATATCAAATATAATACACAGCAACCATACTAATCAATGGGTTGATAATTTTGTTTATCAAGAGTTTAAAAAAAACTTCCATCGATTATCGATGGAAGTTTTTCTGCTGGTCATTTAATTAGGGTCGTTTGTCCTTTAAAAACTTCCTTAGCTCCATCCTCAAATTCAGCCTCTATGTACCAAACGAAAACACCTGGATTCATTTCCTTTCCTTCGAATCTTCCATCCCAGCCTCCATCAGTTGTAATATTTGAACTGTTAATTGGGAAATCATTACTTTCAAATACTAACTCACCCCAACGGTCATAAACTCGGAAAGTTTTTATTATTGTTCCTTCTCTTCCGTGAACTAATAATAAATCATTCAGATTACCATCACCATTAGGAGAAAAACCAGTTGGCACTAACACTTCGCGGAACTTTTTTACAAAAATAGTAATAACATCGTACGATTCACAACCATTTTCATCTGTCACTACTAATTGAAATGAAGTTTGATTACTTAAACTGTCAATGTACGGTTCTCGGCAATCAAAACAACTAATATATTCACTACTATCAGGCGTCCAACTATATTGTAGATTTCCTGAGGTATTATAAATTTCTGGAACTAGCCAAAGTCCCTCACCATAAAGAATGGTTGTATCACTTCCTAAAAATACTCCTACTTCAGCAGGTTCATCTATCCATACTGGAGGTAAAAGAGTTGTACATCCATTGCCATCCATTACGGTTACAAAGGTATATTCTCCCGCTGATAAACCGATTTGTGTCGGTGACCCATTAAAATTAATTCCATCTATACTATAGGTATATGGAGGAGTTCCACCTTCAGGAAAAAGATGAACTTGACCATCATAACCTCCATAACATATTACATTGTCCGAATCTGCTACTGCTAAAAGAGGTGAATCAGGTTGATCAACCGTTATAGCTTGAACAAGCTCACAACCATTTGGATCAATTACTGTTAATGAATATTCTCCTCCAACTAATCCACTTAAGTCCTCCTCCATTGAACTAAATCCGTTTGGACCGGACCAATTTATATCATAGGTTCCAGAGACACCTCCTATGATGGTAACATCTATTTCCCCTTCACTTCCATTGTAACAATCAATACTATTATTAGTAAATGAAATTTGTAATTGAGTAGGTTCAATCACTCCAAAAATGGCTACTGCTTGACAAAAGTTCGTATCTGTTACCGTCAATGTATAAGTCCCAACAGCCAATCCCGATATATCTTGTGAAGCTGAATTGTTACTCCATTGGTAAACATAAGCACCTGTACCACCAATAACATCTACATCAATAGCTCCTGAGTTGTTTCCATTACACCCAACATTTGTAATTTGATTTTCTGTAATTATCAGCTCATTCGGTTGGATAAGTTCAACTGATTCAACTATTGTACATCCATTCCCATCAGTTACGGTTACTATATAATTGTTTGCTATTAAATTGTTAGCAGTTGGAGTGGATTGAGTATTTCCATCACTCCATAAATAAGTGTAATTACCAGCCCCTCCTCCTACTGTTGCTGTAGCACTTCCACTACTTCCCTCATAACATTCAACATCATCTACAATAACCGAGATTGTTAATTCATCTGGTGAACCAATAATAATTGAATCAACAGTAGTACACCCATTCCCATCAGTTACGGTAACAAAGTATGGGGTTTGAGCAACTAAACCATCAGCTGTTGCTATATTTTGATTACTTCCATCACTCCATAAAAAAGTATAATCTAAAATTCCACCTTCTGGTATTACTGTACTACTTCCATTTGCATCACCAAAACAAAGTACATCATTTCCAAAAACCAAAGTAGTCAAAGCTGTTGGCTCTGTTACTTCTACTTCTATTGTTTCCGTACATAAATTAGCGTCAGTTACTGTTACAGAAAATATTCCAGCAGTCAAATCAATTGCTGTAGCCGTTATTTGATTATTCGCATTACTATCCCATAAATATGTAAATCCGCCCGCACCATTGGATGGTATAACTGTTGCAGTTCCTGTGTTATTTTCATTACAATCAACTGCTAAAAAATCTGAATCCAAAATTATCTCATCAGGTGAAGTCAATAAAATACTATCTACTACCGAACATCCATTTAAATCTTCTACTGTTACATAAACCATCCCGACTGACAAATTTGTTACCATTGGATCAGTTGTATTATTTCCACTACTCCACTGATAATTAAATCCACCTATTCCACCTGATGTTACTGTCACAGTAGCATCGCCATCATTTCCATTTCCACAATTCACATTACTTGCTGAAAGAGACAAAAGAATTTCTCCGGGTGCTGATACTTCTACTTCTAAAACCTCAAAGCAATTGTTCAAATCTGTAATAGTCACAAAATGTATTCCTGAGGGTAATTCACTATGTAAACTTCCATTTCCACCAGCTAAACTCCAATCAAATGTGTATCCCTCTGTTAAGTTTGGATTCGGTGTCCCTCCTGATACAATCACAGCAACTTGCCCGTCTGCAGAATCAAAACAAAGTGCAGGAAGACTATTAAAATCTGCTATAATCTGATTTGGAGAATCTACATCAACAGTAGTTGAATCAGTGCAACCCAACTGATCCATAACCACTACGGTATAAGTCCCTTCTATTAATCCTACTGCGGTTTGGGTGGTTTGATTTCCTAAAACTTGCCATGCATAGGTGTACCCACCTGCACCTCCTGTAGGTTCAATTGTTGCTGTTCCATCTTGCACCCCATTACATGAAGCAAGGGTAGATGAAATTAATGTCAAATCAAGTTCATCATATTCTTCCATAGTTATAGACGCGAATGCTGTACATCCATTTAAATCAGTAACTAAAACAGAATAAGTCTGAGCACTTAAGTTATTCGCAACTGCATCATTTTGCATATCACTCCATAAATAAGTGTAATCTCCACTTATTAAAGGTGTTCCTCCTACTGGAAAAGCCATTGCATTTCCATCTGTACCTGCATAACAATTAATTGAATCTGCTGTAATTGAAACAGTCAAAACATCAGGTTGAATAATATCTAAAGTATCAAACGTCTGACAACCATTAAAATCTGTAATCGTTACGTAATTTTCACCTAAAACTAAACCTGTAGCTATCGAATCTGTCGAACCTGTACTCCACAAATAACTGTAAGGATAATTTCCACCAACTACCGTAATTGTACCTTCTCCATCTTCCAAACTATTACAGCTTATATCATTAATTACAGCATCTACAGATGTTAGTGAATCAGGTTCTTCTATCGTAAAATCAACCCCGATTGAACAGTTCACATCATCAATTACTAAAACAGTATAATTACCGGCAGGTAGGTTTGTTAAAATACCATCAGCATCAATTGTTCCATTAAAGGAATAAGTGAATGGTGGATTAGATCCACTTCCTATGATAGTAGCTGATCCAAGCGATTGTCCAAAACAATTATTATCAATTACATCCGTAATTAATCCAGCAGGAGCAGGGCAATCTGGAGTCATACAAGTCTGAGTACCTATCTCTCCATTACAATCTGCTATACCTTGTACCTCAATTAAAACAGTCTGATTTAATGCTAATCCTGTAACAATATGAGATAATGCTCCATTTGCTGGAATCCATCCAGTTCCATTTATATTCACTTGATAACCACCTGTTGCTCCTCCAACATCATTCCATGTGAAGGTGATCGAGTTAGCCGAAATCGTACCACAATCTACCATCGGTGCTGGTAGTATATCTTTAACTACTATTGTAATAGAATCTTGGGTTGAGCAACCGTAGGTATCTGTTACAGTTAAAGTATAAGTTGTAGTTGTATCTGGTTGTGCCCAAGGATCAGGACAATCCATACAACTTAATCCGTCAGCGGGCGACCAACTGTAAGATAATTGATAAAGCGGTTCAAAACAGATTGACCATCCATTTAATTCCCCCGCAAATCCATTCGAGTCATCTAAAGTAAATAACCTCCATATACCATTTGTTGGACTTTCACCGTCCCATAAATCTGGAAATAAACCCTCGGGACTATATGTTCCTGTAAATGGGGCATCTGATGCAGGTGCTTGATTATTTGGCCCTACATTAATTGCATTCATCGAAGTTGGAGTAAAACAAGTTCCAAAGTAATTATCTCCATTTGCACCATTATCAGTAGACAATTCAATAAACTGTCCTCCCGGAGAAAATAAAAATATATCTAAATCATCATCCCATTTATGAGTAATACTGTCTATACAAACCTGCTTGATCACTCCTTCTTGAAGTTGAATTGGGAAAACTCCAGATACAAAAATATCTGAATAAACAGGTGTATTTGTTGGAGCTATAGGGTAAGTTGTTGTATTTGAGAAAGCAGGAGGAGCAGGTAATACAATATCCAATGTTCCATCAATATAAACTGAATCTCCTTTACAGATCATCGTATCATTTTGTAACTGTAACTCAGGCAATTCTGCATCTTTAATATAAATCCAAAAAGTATCTCGATTACATGGATCAATCTGAACATCAACACCAAGCGAATCTATATCCTCCATTATTCCATCATCAATTGGAATAATGGGAAAACAAACAGCACTATCTCCAGCAGCAATAAATAAATCTAGAGGAATTACCTCATAATCAACTCCATTTATTGCTGAACCAATTAAGGTGTAATCTAACAATATATCTGACTCTGCTTCATTTGGAATTTCAAAACAAAGCTCTCCATTTGCACATCCTTCCACCAAAGTTCCATCTAAACTAACAGCAGATGCAGTCACTTCTAATTTTCCTGTACCAAAACTTTTTGCTTCCATAAATACCGCAGTATCAAAAGCTCCATCACCAGCATCAGCCACGGCTAGTTTAATAGTATAAGTTTCACATGGTATCACAACTGCTTGTGCTGTAAAAACATCCAGATATCCATCATATTGTAAAGTCGCACTTCCTGTATTATCATTATAGTAAGTTCCATAATCAAAATTACAACCAGCTCCAGGATTTACACCTTGGTCATTCACATTATTAATGGTAACAGGGTTATTGGTAAAGGTAAAACCAGTAGGATCAGCAGGATCAGGTATTAAGGCAATATTTTCTGTTGCATAAACTCCTCCATTGGGGTTAGGTCCAGAAATAAAAAATCCAAATACATCATTAAATCCAGAACAAGCATATTCCGGATATTCTTCAGATGCAAAAACATATCGAAATCTCAAAGTATCATTTACAGGGGTGAATGTAATCGAATAAGTTGCTACGTCATTCAACCCGGAAGTAGTTAATTGTGCCAATTCTGGGCAAGTTGCGCTGCTATTTACTGGACCTTGTGAGTTGTTTCCTGAGGTATTTGGTCCAAGTGCCCCAATTGCCCAACCCGAAGCCATAACTATACCTCTTTCCAAACCAACATCGGCTAATCCATTTTGAAAATAACCTACTGAAGCATCATCACCATTATAAGTGATATCTAAAACTTCTACTCCATCACCAAGAAATACATTTTGAATTAAATTTTGTGGTGTCCAAGGATTCTGATTACCTCCTGATACCTCTATTTGTGCAAACATGGAGCAAGTCAAAAATAGAAACCCTAATGTTTGAAAAAAAAAAATACAAGGTCTTGGAAAAAAAAAGTTAGACTTTTTCATTTTTATAATTTGTTACGAGTTGTGCTGATCAAAATTGCTTAATGATTTCATAAAAGTACAAGAAACAACCTCTATTTAAAATTAATTACTCCTAAAAAATTGCTTTAAATCTGACGAATTATTAGATAAAAAAGGTTTCTTCGAGTTACTAGACTATTACCAAGAACCTAAAATATTATGTTCGATCCTAAATTGGAAATTTTCCTTGATAACTAAAATTGAAATTGTTCAAAATAAAGATACCTCTTCAGTCATTTTATGCTGTCTGAGGTTTTATTTTTTATCAAAAAAAATAAGAATAAAAGAGATAAAACATTTCAAAAATGAGATGCCACTATTGAGGTTTAGAAAAAGTTCGCAATTATTTTTTGGATGAGAAGAATTCCAGCAAAATTCAAAAATCACCAATCTACAATTTGTTGACCCATTTTAATCAAATGTAAAATATTTAACATATGTATTGACGAAAAAATGTCCCTAAATTGTAGTGGTTTTCAAGAGTTTAACTACTTGTCGAAAAACTACTAAAAAATATAAATAAAAACGTTCATTTTTTTCAAAAAAATACAAACTCATCGTTTTTATATTAACTATAATTTCTCCTTTATTATTTAGATTATTAATAATTATTGGCTCTATTTATTCCATTTTGAAAAGGTTTTCAAAATGGCTAATTAGAATACAAAATAATTAAGTTTAAAAAATAACAACTTCCCTTTTCAGTAATAAAGAATCGTAATAATAAAACTCAAATTTCAACTTTCCTTTCTCATTAGGATAAAATGACCGCAACATTTCCTCAAATTCACTTTTAGGTTTTCCAACTCCTTCCAACTCTTGTTGGTATGCTCTAATCTGATAATAATTATTTGACACCTTATTTAGGTTCATATTTGAAAATTGTGCACCTTGCCTTGCCTTTAAAAACATAAAATAATAAAACCGATTACCTAGTTCAACAGAATCAGGCATCAATACATCTGATAAAACTGCAGGAAAAATAGTATTCGCATCTAGATTGTTTTTTGCAGTTGGATTTATGAATATTCTATTGGTAAAAAATGAATCAGTAATGATTTTATTATCTTTCTTTGAGAAGATTCTTTTACCAAATTGCAAAGAGGGTTGAGTATCAAAAGGAAAGATTGCAGAATACATTAAGTCCGACCCTTCATTCTCAAGTGGACGAACCATTAATCGTTTTGGTCGATTATCGCAAGCCAAAAACAAGCAGGCCATGAAAATTAGACTAAAAGCACTCCATTGCATAACAACCATTATTTATTCGATTATTTTATAAAACGTGTAAAGTGCTTAAACTCGTTGATTCTTAAAAGATAGGCTCCATAAATGGAGATGCAAGAAAATCAAAACTTGGTGGTTACAATTTGATATTTCCCTAATATTAACTTACAAAAACAAAATAGTTTTTGATATAATATTAAAAATCAAAACAAATGAATATTCAAATTTTCTGAATGGCTAAATTTTACTTAAAATTACACTCATTTAAAAAATATCACCAATTATGATAAATTTCTCCAATATCATTCTAGAAAAAATGGCAATCCACAAAGTGGGTAATAAATCAAAAGCTGAAAAGAATTTCTTTTCGGAAGTACTTTATAAGCCTAGTGCCTCTATCGAGGATAAATTGCTAAAATACTTTTTATCTCCTTTCAAAAAACTAGAAGAAACTTACCAATTTAATTCTCCTGAGAATGATACAAATACAATGTTTAATTTGTCCAAATCATTCTTTTCTACAAAAGATAATTTCTTAGAAATATCTCAAAGAATTTCTCGTCACTTGTATGATCAATCTAAGCATCAAAATATTAAATCAGGAGATGTTTTCGTGGTTCACTTTTCTGAACTTTTGTATGGAGAAGAAATGGTTGAAGCAATTGGTGTTTTTAAATGCGAACGAAAAAATGAATTTATGCAAGTCAATGATGTTGACGGCGAATTATTATTGAATTTTCAAAACGGAGTAAATTTGGGGAAATTGGACAAAGGTGTTTTGTTGCTAAATGTAGAACAAGAAGATGGTTTCCGGGTCTTAAGTATTGACAACAACTACTATGATACCTCCTATTGGTTATTGGATTTTCTAGACGTAGTCCATGTACAAGATGATTTTTTCCATACAAGTAATTACCTTGATATGGTTGATAATTTCACTAAAGAGGTATTAGCTCCAAAAATGGACAAAGCTGAGCAAATTCAATTCATGAATGATTCTGTAGACTATTTTGCAAAGCATGAAACCTTTAACTTTGATGAGTTCGCAACAGAAATTGCTCCCGAACCAGAAGTAATCGCAGAACTTCGAAATTACCGAAATGATTTTGCACTCAATGATGTTGAAGCATTTTCCATCGCTCCAGCAGCTATAAACAATGCAAAACGAAAAATTAAAAATAACATTAAACTTGACAATGGTGTTTCGATAAAAATGAACTTTACTAATCCAGATGAGTCAAAAGACATAGTAGAAAGAGGATTTGATGAAGATAAAGGAATGTATTTTTATAAAGTTTACTTCAACGAAGAAATGGAATAAATCTGGTTTTTGAGAAAAATTAAAAGGAGTTTTATTTAGAGTCCCAGAAATTTATTGAACTATTTGCTCTATATAATACTCCTTTTTTTACTTAATCGTTTAAAAATAAAATCCCTATAAAATATCCTTCATCAATAAATTTTCTCTCCAAAATTCCTCCCCCAACTTGTATTTTTTTATTTTTACAAAAAAGACTTTTATCTAATCATAGAAACAATTATAATGAACAAAAATTCAAGAATTTTATTCACCCTATGCTTTATTTTTATCTTAAAAATAAGTTACGCAGGCGAGGGAATGTGGCTACCTCAGTTACTCAAAGCACTCAATGAAGGCGACATGCAAACTATGGGTATGAAAATGTCTGCTGAAGATATTTACAGTGTCAATCAAGGAAGTCTCAAAGATGCTATTGTCCACTTCAATGGAGGTTGTACCTCTGAGATCATCTCTGCTGAAGGATTATTATTGACTAATCATCACTGTGGATACGGTCAAATTCAATCACACTCTTCCATACAAAATAATTTATTAAAGAATGGCTTTTGGGCAAAATCTAAAAAACACGAACTACCTAACGATAACTTGGAAGTTACCTTTATAGTACGGATCGAGGATGTTAGTAAAATGGTTCTGGAAGGAGTAACTAATAAGATGAATACCAAAGAAAGACAATCCTTAATCGATAAAAACATCGCTAGCTACAAACAACGAATGCGACCGCTCAAACATGAAGAAATTCAAATCAAGCCTTTTTTTAAAGGTAATCAATATTTCATGTTCGTTACCATGACTTATACAGATGTGCGATTAGTAGGAGCACCCCCTGAAAGCATTGGGAAATTTGGTTCAGATACAGACAACTGGGTTTTCCCAAGGCATACAGGTGATTTTAGTCTATTCAGAATTTATGCTGGAACCGACAATATGCCTGCTGATTATTCAATTGACAATGTGCCATTTAAACCTAAACATTTCCTACCAATTTCTTTAGACGGAGTAGCTGAAGGTGACTTTACTTTAGTCTTCGGTTACCCTGGAAGAACAAATCAATACCTACCATCTTCAGCTGTTGCACAAACCTTGAATGTCCTTAATCCTGCTAAAATTTCCATCAGAGATAAAGCGTTAAAAATCGTAGATGCAGGGATGCGCTCTGATGAAACGATTAGACTTCAGTATGCTTCGAAATTTGCTCGAATTGCAAATTATTGGAAAAAATGGATTGGTGAAAATCAAGGCTTAAAAAAATCTGATGCCATGGGTCGTAAACATAAATATGAACAAGATTTTATGACTCGGCTTGGGGCAGATAAAGCAATGCAAACAAAATATGGTTCATTACTTGGTGATTTTGAAAAATTATATGAAGAAATTGAGCCATATGCATTAACACGAGATTATTACAATGAGATAGTTCGACGAAATATTGAGATCATGACAGTTGCCAATTATATGAATCGATTAAAAGATTTATATGCAAATAATGGTGCTACGGGTTACAATGGTTTCAAAGCAAGATTAGAACCTTTCTTGGATAATTTTTATAAAAACTATCGGCCTGAGATCGATCAAAAGGTATTTGCCTCATTAATGGAAATGTACGTTGATGCAGAGATAATCGAAGGAGTAAAAGGAGACCTTGCTACAATGGCAAAGAAGCACGGTGGATTTGATGATTATTCGAAATCACTCTATGAATCTTCTTTCGTTCCAAATAAAAATGAAATGTTTAAGCTGCTAAGCGCTGATCCAAAAATGGCGATAGAGTCAATGGAAAAAGATCCATTTGTTCAATTAGCAAAGCAACTTTCAGATGCTTACGATTTAAATGTTTCAAAAGAATATAATAATCTGAATACTCAGATTAATGACCTTATGCGAATTTATATGGAAGGCCAGATGAAAGTTTTTACTGAGAAAAAATTCTTTCCCGATGCCAATAGTACCATGCGTGTATCTTATGGAAAAGTAGCAGGATATTCACCTAGAGATGCTGTGACTTATAATCCAGTTTCATACCTAGATGGAGCAATTGAAAAATATGTTCCAGGTGATTACGAATTTGATATTCCTAAAAAATTATTAGAATTGTATGAATCTAAGGACTATGGTCAATACGCTGATTCAAATGGGAAAGTACCAATTTGTTTCCTAGGAACAAATCACACTACTGGAGGTAATTCTGGAAGTCCAGTAATCGATGCTCATGGAAATTTAATTGGATTAAATTTCGACCGAGTATGGGAAGGAACAATGAGTGATATTAATTACGATGCTTCGATTTGTAGAAATATCATGGTAGATGCTCGATACATTTTATTCATTGTAGATAAGTTTGCAGGAGCTACTCACCTGATTGAAGAGATGAAATTAGTTCATCCGAAGAAAGATGCAAAAGTTATCAAAATGGACGAACCTAAAGCAAAGAAAAAACGAAAACGACGAAAACGCAATTAAGGGATAAACTATAAATGAAAAGTGATGAGTATCACTACCTAGATACTCATCACTCTTCATCTATAACTCATCACTTTTTACTTTATCATACCCTACTACATCATTCACATTTAATAAAACCCTTGGTTCCTCTAGCTTCAGTAAGTTAATATCCGAATTAATCAAAACCTTCCTTGGACAAGAATACCCTTGTGCCAAAAAATTTAATATCACTTGATAACTCCTAGGTTCCCAAATAGTTATTAATGGCTCAGGAAAACCAGTTTCAGGATTATATATTGCAGTTGCCACCTTCGAAGAGTTTCTATTCTCAACTAAAAAATTTAAAGTCTTTTCATCTAACAAAGGTAAATCACATGCGACTACTAACCAGGATGTATTTGGATTATTTCGCATCGCAGACGCTATCGCACCAAAAGGCCCGAGTCCTACAAAGGTATCTTCCAGTAATTTATACTCCGATTGTACTACTTGATTTTCACGAACAGAAATATAGGTTTCTTCACAAAACTGACTTAACAAATCTGCCATAAATTCACGTTGTGGCTTACCATGATAATCAAGAGAGCCCTTGTCTTTCCCCATCCGCGTACTTTTTCCTCCAGCCAAGACTAAACCATTCAATTTCGGAGTTTGTAACTTTACATTCCCAAGAATAAATTCAGCAATTTTATCCGTTTGAGAAAAATGTAACACTGGAATATCTGCCCAATCATTCAGATGATCTTTCAAAAAAGGATAAATTGAACTCTCCTCCCCTGTCATCAAAATCAAATCAACATTTGTCAATCGATTTAATTTCTTTTCCAAAGACTTTTCTTTTTTAGGGTCAATTACAACAATCTGATTTTTGGCTTTAAAATGATTACCATTTACTAAAATTAAATCTTGCTCATTGAATAAAGCTCTATATTGAAAAGTATTCAAATCAGATTTTATATCAAATCTATGGTGAGAAATTTTATCTGTATATTCCAAGGTTGCTCCCAAAGTTAAGGCAGGATTTTCAACTTCTAATTCTGACGGCTCATTTTCATTTTTATGATCAGCATCGACATAACTCACACTGAATGTCTTTTGTAAAACATCAATTAACGAATAAGACAACTGTTGAATATTTCCGCAAGGTGTGCCGAGGATTGCCCATTCACTTCTTCCAAATTCTCCAACTTTTGGCCGAGCTAACTTTACATGTTTTTGATGTTTTTTCATAATTCTAATTTTGATGAACTGCCACTGATATACAAAGAAATAGGTGTTTTTTTAAAATCGTGACTCGAAGTTTATCTTGGGTAAGTTTTCATAACTTAAAATCTCGTTTCCCTCCTGATTTTTCAATCAATCTCGTCTCTTTAATTATTATATTATGAGAAAATGCTTTACACATATCATAGATTGTTAAAGCAGTAATGCTAGCACCTGTAAGCGCTTCCATTTCAACACCTGTTTTAGCGGTCAGACTGGCAGTACAAATTATTTCAACTTCTCTATTTTCATTAATCCCAATTTCGATTTGGCAATTATCCAACCCCAATGGATGACAAAGTGGAATCAAATCACTCGTCTTTTTCGCTCCCATTACACCAGCTATAATTGCAGTTTGAAACACTGAACCTTTTTTTGTTAGAATATCTCCATCTTCTAGTTGAGCCAATATAATGTCATCCAATATCACTAGACTTCTTGCTTTAGCTATCCGTCGGGTAACTTTTTTCTTACCCACATCCACCATGGATGGATTTCCTTCCGCGTCTAAATGTGTAAAATTCTCCATATTCAAAGTTACTAAATTATAGAATAATAAATAGCCGCTATTATATTAATCGAAGCTAATAAAAACTATAGCTTAACAAAAAAAATATTAATCTGTTACACAAGGGAATTAATATTTGAGCATTTAAATTTTTAAGTTGTTGTTGTTAAATGATAAAACACACCATGATTTACAGATACTTTAATTGATTTAAAAATACCAGCTTATTGCAAATCGTTGTCTTTAACTAAAAATGATAACTTTGGTAATCCTAATAGTTCTACTAAAACAACCTATCAATCAACTTCTTTTTCTTTACTAAAATGTTTTTTTTAATAAGACACAACCTAGTGGAGACGCAATTTTTATCTTTTACAAAAATGAGATGAAGATTTTGGAATAATTCTTTACCAGCAAAGTTTGATTTAACTCTGCAGTAAATAAACTATTTTTGTGAAAAAATAATTATGTATTTTAATATTCCAGGTCTTCGAAATTCGGGTAACGATCATTGGCAAACACTTTGGGAAAAACAATATCCCTCCAATTTCATTCGTATAAACCAAGAAAATTGGACGCAACCAAATTGTGAAAATTGGATTAATCAAATAGAAAAAATATTAAGTCAACATGATTTAGAAAATTCAATTCTAATTGGACACTCTGTAGGCTGTGCAGCGATAGTAAATTGGTGTAAAAAATTTCAACATAAAATAAAAGGTGCTCTTCTTGTTGCCCCGAGCGATGTAGAACGAGGTGATTTCCCAACCTATATCACTGGTTTTATTCCTCTACATTTAGAGCCTCTTCCATTCCCAACGATAGTAGTGGCAAGTACGAATGATCAGGTGATAGACTTCGAAAGAGCAGAATTTTTTGCAGATATCTGGGGTAGTGAATTAGTAACCATTCAAAATGGTGGACATCTCGAAAAAAACATCGGCACCAATAATTGGGAGTCAGGAATTAAATTGTTAGAAAAATTAAAAAATAATGCAACGTCCTAATGTAGGTATAGGAATAATTATCCAAAATGCTAAAGGTGAAATATTAGTTGGCAAAAGAAAAGGTAGTCATTCACCATTTAATTCTATTCCAGGAGGGCATTTAGAAATGGGTGAAACGTTTGAAATAGGAATCAAAAAAGAAGTCCTAGAAGAAACTGGACTAATCATCAATAAGCCAACAGTCATTGCCATAACAAATAATTTACGAACATTCAAAAAAACTGGAATTCATCATATTTCAGTCAATATGTTTACTGATAATTTTGAAGGAACACCAATAGTAATGGAGCCTGAAAAATGTGAAAAATGGATCTGGATAGACCCGAGAAACCTGCCCCAACCACACTTTGATGCAAGTGCATTTGCTATTGAATGTTATTTAAAAAATAAATTTTACATAACGAATCAACAGTAAATTTTCATGACGATAAAATCAATATAGAAGAGTTTGAAGAAAAATAGGTCAGTAGTATGTCTTTCTGCTCTTTAAGAAATAAAAAATTAGATTAATAAATCTCCTTATTCAAAAAAGGGATTAAAGCTAATATCATTGCTTCTACATAAAATTGTGTTCGATCAATCAAGTTACCAGTCAAAATTCCTACAGCACCATTTTTTTGTTTCGAATTTGAATGACCAAAAACAATATCATCCGCTTCTCCTAATTCTTTTCCTTGGTTAATCAAATCAACCACTTTTTGAGGAAGGAAGAATGTTCCAGTCCTAGATTTCCCCGTTTTATCATTTGACAAGATTACGACCCATGCAAAAGCCATCATCTCATCTCCTACCTTTTCTATCCCTCCTTCTATTCCTACCCAATATAATGCATTAGGAAAATCGATTTTTGCGTGAGTTGCTCGATTGGTTGCTCCTTGCAAAGTTTCTCGATTAGTCATAGGTTGATCGCTCACATTCGATGTAACTGAAACTCCCTCAAACTCAAAATCCATGTGCGCAAAAACCCTTTGAAAACCTAACTTAGTTGACTTAATTTTGATTGGATTTTTTGACGCAATAATAATTTTCGATCTCATTACTTAGGTATTTTCGTGGCATTATTTCCATAAAAAAACAAGTAAATCCCTAAAATGGCTTGAAGGCCCATTATCAACACTTTTAACTTACTTGATTCTGGAGTCCACCCTTCGAACATAAACCAATAAACTGATGGTGCAGACAACAAAGCTCCTGCGAGAAAGAACATTTTTCTATCCTTTTGATTTTTATTTTCCATTCTATTTTGGGTTACTTATTCCTTAAAATCAGTCTTCATATTGATTTGCATTCTTAACAGGGTTTGCATACATAGCCAATAAATATTGACGACCATCATCTTTTTCTTTCTCTGACAATTGGCTAATTTGATCCTGGAAAAACTGAGTATACTTTTCATTTTCTTCAAAAGAATATTTATTGGAGAAAACAGTCGAATCATGAAGCCAATCATAAGCAACATAATTAATAGGATTCAATTGATAATTTGTATGGATAGACCGATCTATTATTTTAGTTAAAAACTCTAATTTTTGTTTTCCATTTTTTGCGGAATCAAGCACTTCTAACTCTTCATTTAATGGCTTTCCAAAATTAAAATGCACTTTTCCTTTTTTCCCTCGGATCCCCAAAAGCATATTATTAAGATCTTCTTTAAATGATTTTTTAAAATTAGGATCATTCTTTTTATTTAAATATTCTTGGGTTTTAAGTAATCCTGTTGGATCAAATTCATAAGAGATGGAAACAGGTACGACTTTTAAACTTTGAAAATGTTCTTTTAACATTTTCCCGCCACTCAAACTTATCATTTTTAGAAGTCCAGGTTGAGTTTGATCATTTCCATCTTTAGCTCTACCTTCTCTTTGTGCAATCCAAACTGAATCAATTTTTTCAAAAATCATTCTCTGAATATAATTCGCTAGCTCTATCGAGTGAGCATATAATTCTCTGGGAGTTCCTTCGCGTTTTACAACAAAACTTTTATTGATTAGAAATAGAATTTCCGACGCACGATTTTTCATTAAATTATCTCCGATTGCAATTTGACTAGTCGAAATTTGATTTTCAAATAATAACAAATTTAAATAAGCCGAATCCAAAACAATATCTCTATGATTAGAGATAAATAGATATTTATCATCTTTATTCAAATTTTCCAAACCACTTACTGATAAATTGGAAATGCTAATTTCTTGTATAGTTGTTAAAAAAGGTTTAGTGATATTAGCTTGAAAATCATAAATAGACTTGACATTATCTTTAACATTAACAATGTGTTCAAACAATTTTTGAGGCAAAAAAGCTTTCATACCCGCCATAAATTTCTCATGTTGAAAAATCTCCTGAATCCCTTGCTGCACTTCTTCGTCTGTGTAAAGATCTAAGCTAATTTCATTATCTTGCATATTGTATGATTGTTTTCTTTTTTCCAGAATGATGATTGAAAATACCGCTCAAATAAATTCAAAAATCTGAATTCTATTAAGTGCAAATATCACAAAAAAATTGGGTTGACAGGATTTTTTTTTCGAAGTATTAAAAATTTTATACCTATTGTCTAATTACTTCCTTTTTACCTTTTCATTATATAATTTAAATACGAATGTTATATTAATGGTTCGTATTCCAATTACAATATTTTTTATCTTTTCCCATAATTCAATCATTTTGTAACCAATTCGATTTTACATAGTAACCACTGAGAATTTTTTATTTCTAATCAAAAAATAAAATCAACCATTTGTAATTTGCAAAACGACATCAACTTGATATATGAATTTTGGATTCAAGATTGAACGATGTAAAAATTACGCTTCCGATTTCGTCCAGTCTATTAACATATCTAGTTAAAGATCCGATAGACTACTTTTTAAAACCTAGACAACGACTACTGAGATTCATGGCATCTTAAAAATGGAAATTTCAATTTTTCACAACACTAAATGAATTTTGAAGACTACAAAAAATATTGATTAAGGAAAACTAAAGGGTGACATTGATTAATAGCTCTAATCCAAATTAAAACCAAGCAACATATCCTTCATTGAGGAAAATACATTGAGCAAATCTATCAGTATTTTTCTTGAAGCGCTCTTTATAAAAGTATAGTGATTAGGTAGTTAAAAATTACTGTGCAATCGCATAAAGAAAATGTAGAAAGAAGATTATAACTTTCCTGATATATGTCGGCGTGGGAGAAAACTTAAATGATCTTGAACAAGATAAAATGGTCTTAAAAGGAATTTATTGGATTAAAAGTTAGAACAAAATATAAAAAAAGAGAACCCCAT
>Ga0208671_10000009_pt1:0-122500 | contig 218142 bp, 156 predicted proteins | sample ColrivemetaGS759_FD_187606 | JGI IMG/M metagenome (GOLD analysis project Ga0208671, IMG submission 187606) | Estuarine microbial communities from the Columbia River estuary - Ebb tide ETM metaG S.759 (SPAdes) (version 2) | ecosystem: Environmental > Aquatic > Marine > Intertidal zone...
AGCAATAAAGTCGAAACTCATCTGTTACTTATAAAATTTATTTGTAACAAGTGAGCCTAGTTAGGTGATAACTAATTATCAATATCGGTAGGGATAAAACTATTTTCTTACGAGATCTAAATAATAATATAATCTATTAAAACCTATTAAATGTTTTAACAAAGACAATAAAATTAACAGTTAGTAAAGTTAACAATTTTTTTAACAACATAAAAGTCCTAATTGCACTTTTAATCCTTAGTTTTATTTATTATGATGAAGGGTTGAAAAATGTACTTAAAGTCAAATTTCAGAGCTAAGGAATTAATACCTCAAGATTTAGGCATTTGGATGTCAACTATTTATTATATCTGTAACTGTATTTTTTTTGAAATAAACCAAAACACTAGAAGACAAATATTTTCTAAAAGATTTAATATGCAAGAAATCTAATCTTTCTAATGAAAGTTTGTCCTTTTCTTTCACCCACAGCATAACTTTTTCTTTCCCAGATTTTTTTACTTGGTAAAGCATTGACATAATATTATCCTCAATATTTCCAGCTTCCTTCTCCGACGATAGATAAAAATCGTGTAATAAATGGTTTTTCTCTCCAAAATCAATCGTCTCTGAAAAACCATCTAATTTCGTATCACCCTTTATTTCTTTTAACCAACCAAGGGATTGAAGTTTTCCAAGCTTACTTTGAGAAAGTAAAATATCACCTTTTGCAAATTTTTCCAAAGCAACAATTAATAAATCTCTCCGTGTGAGAAATGGCTGATTACCCTGGTAGTCCAATAAATCAATATACTTTTGATGACTATAAACTAAGTCAGCTTTAGAAAACACTTCTTCATTATTTAAATCTATCTCATACAAATAATGAATATCCTTTTGAAAAAGTACATGTACTAATGATAAAAAAATGGTTTTCGGAGAAATACTTTTTAATTTAGAAGGTAATTCCCCAATGTTTGTTTTCCATTTTCGCATGGTCGATACATCCACTTTACCCAATGCTAATATTTTTCCCAAAGTCGCAACTATGAAATAATTCACTTTTGCTTTGAAAAAAGATTTTTTGGAAAAATGAAATGTAGGCCGATATAAAGTTTCATAAAAGTTTGCAAACCTATCTTTATAAGAATTTGTTCCTGGGGTCATGTCCAGAATTTTGTAGCCTGACTCCTGAAGATGTTTTGCCAATTCAATAATCAATAAAGTTCCCGGCGATTGTTTACTCTCTGAAGGATCGTAACTAACCATTCCAAAACAGACTCGCTCTCCATCCTCTACCCCCATATGAAAGGCTAACAATTGATCATCTAACCACATTGCACTTACATGTAGCTTATTAGAAAAATTCAGCAATTCCGAACAAAAATCTATCTTATATGGATCTTCAGCAAATGGTCGACTATTGTTCATCGCCTCCCTCCGAAGATCACATTGAAATCGAGCAATTTCTAAAACTTCCCGAATTCGATCTGGTTTATTGATGATCTCATAATAATATTCACCTCGCTTTTTGTAACGATTAAATTTAGATCTATTAGACCTACTTTTAAGTAATTTTTTTAGTTTATCTTCATTATCTAATTGCCATATCGGAGAACCTTGCTCCTCCACTAGTAGACATATATCTTTACTTGCCGCCGCTTTCAGGCTAGCTGCATTAAGTCCAGAGGGCATCCAGTTCCATGCCCATTTTTCCACGTTCAACTCGACTCTGACCAAATTCAACATTTCCTTCAAAAACGGAATCGTAAGTTCCTCTTTAACCAACCATCCATGATACTCTGCATTTCCTGCATGAACCAAATAATTCTTTTCCTTGTGCCATGCTAAGGCAATTAATCCAACCATTTCATTTTTCTCATTTCGAGAAAAAATAAAAACAGGTGAAAAAAGCGCGCTATAATTAATATACCATGTGGTCAAAAAGTCAGCTTCTTGTAACTGAGTAAACCCTACAGATTGTGTAGCTAATTTTTTCCACTCACTTTGGAAGCATAAATCGTTTATTAATGCAATCGCATCTTTGTCTTTAATTAATTTAGTTTGTAGCATCTTTATTGAAGCAAACTATAGTTAGCTCGCATTTTTTTTTATTTTTACGACTGCCAAATCCAGTCTAGTCAGTTATCAATGAAAATAATTATCGCTCTCGATTCAATCGAGATACCAGCATGGAAATTCAATTTACTGAAAAAGATTAAATCATCTTCTTCCTCGGAGATTATTTTGTTTTGTTTATTAAAAGATTCAAAGTCTTCTTTTTCAAACTATTCAATTTATCAGCTACATCGAAAATTAGATGCAAAATTATTCAAACCATCACCCAATGCTTTTTCTAAAAAAAACGTAAAATCTCTTTTTCCCAAAAAAAAATATTTTGACATAAAATCTATTGATGACTCGATTAAAGCTGATGTCATTATTTGGCTAAATGAACATACACCACCATCACATTTATATCCTAAAGCTAGATTGGGAATATGGTTTTACACTTATGGAGCGCAATATATAAAAACAACTTGTGATGAACTCATTGGGCACTCCGCATTTTTTCAAAAAAAAGAGACTGCTACTAATGCTTTATACATAAAATTGTACTCCGATAAACCCGCAATATTGGCATATCAATCTTGGTCAATGCCTCATGCTTATTCCTTGACTCTTTCACAAAATGAGCAGGCATGGAAAATCTCCTCTTTTGTCCCTCGTGTTTTAGAGGAATTAACTCAAATAGGCGAAGAATCATTTTTGAAAAAAATAAGTTCTCAAAATAATTTATCTTTTGACTTTACAAAAAATAACACTCCTTCTTATACTCCTAATTTTTTTCAAAGCTTGGTTAATCTTGTTTTACATTTTAGTTTTTTAATCAAAAGGAAAATTGATAACCTTAGGTTTACTCGACAATGGATTTTATTATTCCGATTAGGAAAAAGTCCTTCTCGAGAGTTTTCTGAATTTAAGAAACTCCTTCCTCCAAAGGATAAATTTTGGGCTGATCCTTTCCTATGGAATCACAAAGGTCATCATTTTGTCTTCCTCGAGGAACTTCCGTTCTCAACGGAAAAAGGTTATATCTCTGTTCTAGAAATTCTAAAGAATGGAGAAATCACTAAACCTCAAAAAGTATTAGAATTACCTTATCATCTCTCCTACCCTTTTCTTTTTGAGTTTGAAAAAAAACTATATATGATTCCCGAGTCCTTTTCGGCTCGCAACATTCAACTTTATGAATGCACAAATTTCCCGCTTCAATGGCAACACAAGATGGACTTAATGACCAATGTTGTTGCAGCAGATACTACCCTTCTTTTTCATAAAAACAAATGGTGGATGTTCACTAATGTAATTGAAAACGAAGGTGGTAGTTTAGATGATGAACTTTATCTTTTTTATGCTGATTCCCCACTTACATCAAAGTGGACAGCGCACCCAAAAAACCCAATTATTTCAGATGTTCGACGAGCACGCCCTGCAGGTAACATCTTTTTCAAAAATGGAAAATTAATTCGACCATCACAGGATTGTTCGAAAGTTTATGGTTTAGGATTTAATTTTAATGAAATTGAGATTATTTCTGAAACAGAATATCAAGAGAAACATTTAACCAATATTCGTCCTGATTGGGATAAAAATTTATATCGTGTTCATTCATTTAATCATCATAATGGATTGACGATTATTGATGGAATGATTCGAGGATGATTTACAAATTTTTTATTCCTTAGTTACACAAATCATTATCGTCAAAAATTCCATTTAATTTTCTACTCATTTAAATTTCGGACGCAAAGTGGAACTCATTTTTTTCAAATAACGCTTTCTCAATTGCACACGAGGAAATATTTTTTCATTCGTCTATCCATTTTCCTTACTGTAATAAAGCAATGTCACATGAGCCGATCAACTTCCTAATTATCGATTCTTTCGGTAATTTTGTATCCTTGAATTTCATTGGAAAAACTATTCAACAATATGAGGCTAAGCCCAAAATTGTAGTTGCTAAAATTGTTGGTAAAATCCCATTTTTAAATTTCGATAGCATTGTCAGAGATTATTTTAATAGAATTGTTACCCCTTGAAGAGTAGCAATTCTATTAACTTTTCTCAAGTGCCACAGAAAATGTTTCAATATATTTTTGCGTTATCTTGAAATCATCAAATTCTTCTATTCTTTCATATCCTTTTCGAATAAATTCATTGCACAAATCTTTATTTTCTAATAATAAATTTATCGACTCCTTCAATAATTCAACTTCCCCCACAGGATATAGAATACCATAAGTTCCTTTTTCAATTTTGTTCTTCAACGAAATATTTAAGTCCGATGTAGGATAAAGAATTTCCCTTGGGCCTGAGATACAATCTGATGAAATTACAGGCGTTCCACAAACCATAGACTCAATTATAATATTAGGCAAACCTTCTGTCTCACTTGACAAAACATAAATATCTGCACGTGAAAGATATTGATATGGATTATCTCTATAACCTAAAAAATGCACAGCTTTCTCTAAATCTAATGCTTTGGTGATTTTTTTCAATGCCATTTCTTCCTCTCCATTTCCAATAAAAATTAATTCTACATTATCATTTTCTAATTGACTTAACGCTTGAATTACATCCCCAAATTTTTTCAACCCTACCCATCGACCAACACAAATTATATACTTTTTATCTGGAGAAAAGATAAAATCAGTTGGTATTTCATTCGACATTTTTCTGATCTTCTCAAGATTGTGAGGATTGTAAATTCTCAAATGATTTGGATGATTTTTTAAATCTAAATATTCATTTACTTCATTTTTCATCACATCACAAATCGAAATGACTGTGTCCATTTGATACAAAACTTTTCTATAAACCCATTTAATAAACTTTCTAAGAACCCAAGGTTTATCTTCGAAATTAATGCGAGCATGGATGATTGCTTGTGCATGATGCTTTGAACCAATCATTTTGGCAAATGCATTAATAAAAATGGCTCTAGGTAAATGACTCTGAACAATTTTTATATTATTTGCTTCCACATGTTTTTTCAACTTTGGAGCACAAATAAAAAGATAAGGTATTTTCAACAACCCTTTTTCAAGTGAGTCAAATTGAGTTAGATAAGTACTCGAAACCTGTTTCGGTAATTCATAAAATTGTTCTTTTTCAATAATGACTAAATCTAAATCCAGATTCTTCTGCTCAAATTTTTGAAGCAATGTAAGCACCACTTTTTCCGCTCCACCAGATGTAAATGAATTAATAAAAATTGAAATCATATGAAAGCCGTTTTATTTGAAATTTCCAGAATACATGAATCAAAAAATTACACTGAACTTTATTAAGTTACTTATTCCAAATTCCTTTAATATTTTTAGATAAAATTTTTCTTACTTGAATGGGTGACAAAATCATCAATGGCAACATACTAACAATTGTTCCCAATACAATTCCGACTGTCCCAAATTCCATTGTTGTTGCAAAAAAAATCGACAAAGGAATATTAATAATACTTGCAAAAATCCAAGCGTACATTTGTAATCTAATTTTTCCAGTCCCATTCATAATAAGGTTAAATAAATTCACCCAATTGGTGATCGAGACTGAAATGGCAACAACAATGGAAACAGCCAATGGGATTTCTTTATCACCTAACCATAATTTGTAAAATAAAGGAGAAACCAGTACCATAACTGCTGTAATCAGGACTGTTCCTATCCAAATTTTTATCACATTTTTGATTGTATTTTTCATCCAGACTAAATCTCCCTTTCTGTAAGCTTCAACACTTGCAGACCAAAGTTGATTAGTAAAAATGACAAAGACCAGAAGGAAAATGGACAAGAACTTATAAGCTGCCTCATAGGTAACTACCTCTTTGGGAGAAACAAATTTTGCAATGAGTATATTATTCGTTTGATGAATAATGATCATTGAAATTTTAATGATAAAAAATTGAAAACCAAGGGAAAACATTTTATCAAAATAATGCCGCTTGACATAACTCAGCGAGGGTTTGTACTTTTTTAAGTTCTTATTAAAATAAAAATAGTACAATGCTATTGCCAGGGGGATAAATGCAAAAGTGAAAGTTTTTGCTGCACCATAAAGTATCAACGATTCCTCAGTTGTGTACATCAGAATGATAATAAGGAAAAGGAAAGATAGCTTAACAATCAGGTCAAACAAATTTACAATTCCTGTTTGTTGTAGCGCATAAAATATTTGATGAATCATGGCACCGATAAAATTAATGGCAAAAGCACCAAACATCATAACTGCTAGAATCATTATTTGTCGATCTAAAGTTGAATCTACTCCCAACCATTCTGCCCAAGGAATAATAAAACTAAAACCAATAGCAATTATTGCAATTCCAGAAAAAATACTTCCTAAAGCAAAGTAAGCAGTGCTAACAAATCCTTTTGCAGCCTCATCATTTTTATCTGCCATTGCTTCTCCAAGTCGATTTCGTAATCCATTTCCAATTCCAATGTCAAATTCTGAAAACCAATCAACCATCGAGATCATTACAAGGAAAATCCCAAATTTTTCCTCTCCAAGATAACTTAGAGAAATTGGAAAATAGGCAAACCCAACTAGTATACCTAGTGCCTTATAGAACATCGATTGCAAAATATTTCTCTTTGCCTTTATAGTTCGCTCATGTCCTTCACCCATAACTTTATTCCACACCTCTTTGATACTCATGCTAAGTGTTTAAGTTGTTGGATAAATTCCTCATGCTTAAGGTGAACGTCATCTTGTTTCTCTAAACCATAATATCGAGCCCCCAAACCAAAACCTAGAAAAATAGCAAAGAGAATTCCTAGATATTCTGAAAAGAGAAGAGTGTTAGTCATATTTGCTATACCAAACACAAAGGCCAATACAAAGGTGATTGAGAAAATGGGCTTAGATGTTTTAATATATAATTTGGCAAAATAAATAATTGTAGAAATTATAAAAAGAGTAAAGAACAAAAATGCTGGAATGCCGTAGTAAAACATTGCTGACAAATAACCACTATGAATTCCTCCCGCAGCCCCAGTCGCTCTTTCCCTCATTCGAGTAATATGCAGCATACTGTAATAATAAGTTTCATTATCATGATTACCATAACCAAGAATAGGTCTATCACCTATATTATCAAAAACCATATCATAATATCCAAATCTACTATCTACCGTTTCAGTAACCCTTTCTTTGACCAAGGTAGAATTCAAAATCTCTCTTTGGAAAACTAAAAATATTACTAATAAAACTGATAAACCAGTCATACCAGCGAGTAGTAATTTGTCCATTTGAGGTTTGGCTAATACAACAAAATAAATTACCAAAACCAAAAAAAATAACAGCCAACTCATTCTATGAAAAGTTAAAAATATTCCTACCGAATATAAACATACCAAACTTAATTTCTTGTATCCGTCCTCATATTTGGTTAATACCCAAGCACTTGCAATAATTAAATAATAGGAACTAAAATATTCTGCATTAAAAAGTCCATTGACTCGATAGACATCCCCAAAAGCAATCCGAACATCACCTGTTCGCGCAAACATTGGATCAATTCCAATCTGAATAAAACTGATTAAACAGGTTACAACCGCTCCTACCAAAATAGTTTTTCCAATGATTTCAATTAATTCAGGAGAAAAAAGAACACGTATTGAAAAAATGATAACCAAGGCATTAATTACGTGTAAAGATTTGATAATCATTTCTGGAAATAGTACTGAACCAGAATTGTAACCTAGAGATGTGATTTTAAATAATGCATAACAAATTAAAATAATTATAAACCAGGGTATCTTCCAGAAAAATTTAAACTCAAAGGGCTCTTTTGAAAAATAAAATTGCCTGACTAAAAAAAAAGAAAACATAAAAAATAAAAATCTATCAGGCTGTATTTCAAAAAAAGAAACTCCTGGAATAGCAAAAGTAAGCAAGTCATTTAAATTACCAGTCATTAAATAAAAGCACAATACCATGGTTTCAAACTTATGTTTGACTTCACTCTTGTACACCCAATATGCACTCAACATGAGAACAAATAAAAAGTATAAATACACAAATGGCATACCCACTACCTGACCATCTACAACTTTTAATGCGGTATACATTAATTTCCTTTTTTTGGTTGGACTAGATCAGGAGCTAGTCTTTTTGGCCAGCTCGTGTAAATAGGTGACCGTTTTTTAACTTTATCACTTTCGGGTGCCGGAGTATAAGAATAGCCTTTTTTAGTATTATTATTTTTCTCATCATTAAAAATCAAAAATGTATTTTCCAGTTTTCCTCGATTGATTAAGTCTTCTAAATCTTCTATATACAAAAATTTCGACACTTTTCTTCTTATTGTAAATAGATGTATATCGATATATTTTGAAATTAATAAATAATCAGAAACTAAGCCTACTGGTGAAGAATCAATAATAACAAAATCAAAATCATTTTTGACCTTTTGAATTAATACTTCTAATTTTACGTTACCCAATAATTTATGGGGGTTGGACCGCTCGGAGAAGGTTGGAATTATACTTAAATTTGAAATACTAGAATATCTATGAATTACCTTTTCTGGATTATTTTCATTGTTGGTCAAATATTCAGACAACTCCATCCCTTGATACTTATCTGTTTTCTGCCACAGATTAGGATTCCGAAAATTCATATCAATTAGGGCTACTTTTTTCCCTTCCATCGCCAAACTCATAGCCAAACAAGTAGCACAAAAAGTTTTTCCCTCACTTGAAACGGTTGAGGTTATACCTATTACGTTTTTAGAAGGGTCAGCTATAAGAAATTGCAGATTAGCACCTAAATCCCTAAAAGATTCTTTTACTTGCCATTGTTCAGCAAATTGTGTAGACAAATTGAGTGCTCTATTGGAGTGAAAAATACTCGCTATAATTGGAATATTTGACAGCCCTTCCAAGAGTTTTATATCATCAATAGTGTTATTTAAGGAATTTGAAAAAACTAACCAAGCCAATGGTACCATAACTCCTATGATTCCCCCCAATAACATAATTAACATCTTTTGAGGAGCTATAGGTCCAGTCCCCATTCTTCGAGGTTCGTCTAGAACTTTTACATCAGGGGTATTTTCGGCCCGAGCAATAGTATTTTTGGCAAGTTCTTGACTAAGGTAATTGTAGAAGTTTCCGTTTATAGTTGCTTTACGTTCAAAGTTAAGTAACTTTTTTTCATTGGCAGGTAATTCATTTAACGCCAGTTCTAATTTCTCTATTCTTTGGGTCTTTTCAGCAAGTGCAATATCTGAAAAACGCATTAAGTTTCTGACAATCTCCTTAAGTGAACTAGCTGTGTTATCTATACGCTTGAGTAATAATTTCAAGTCCATACTCTTTGTACCCTTTGTGAAAGACAATTTTGTTTTTTCTTCGTTAAGTTTTTTTAATAACATTAAATTTTCATTCAAAATCGGATCATCAATGCCGACTGCAGATGGTGAAACTGCTTTTTCAATACCATCGTTTATGGTTATATAACTTAATAAAGAAGTATAGTATTTTTGATTTAAGATGATCTTACTTTTTTCAGTTTCTAATTTTTGTAACTGGTCCAACGCCAGAGTACCCGATCTGGAAAGATCTACTGAATTTGTTCCTCGTTTGAAATTTTCCAAATTTCTTTCTGCAGCATCTAATGTTGTTTTTATACTATCCAGCTGTAATTGTAAGAAACCTTCTTTTGTCGAAGCAATGGCTGAACGTTCATTAAATTTGTTTTGAATAAAGTTTTCATTTAACTTTTTCAAAAACTTAATCTCTTTTGAAACAGTTGATCCTTCCGTTTGAATTGTCAAAATACTTGCTTGGATATCTGTCTGTTGGACGTCCATCTTACCAATAAAACTATTTGTCAACCCAGTAATACTATTCATTCGAAAAAATAAACTAAGACCTCTAAATTCATCCATCACCACCTCATAATCAGGTTTTTCCAGACTAAAGTCAAAATAATCATGCTTCACTTGCTCTCCAAAACGACACTTTCTTGTAAGTTCAAGTTTCGACGTCATCTCTCGATTTGTTTTAGTCGCTGGATTTGAAACAGAAAACTCATCAGTATCAACCTTTAGTATGTATTCTTCGTCGTTTAATATAACTACTTGAAAAAACGATCCAAACATTTGTGGAGTCTCTTCTGTTACCTTAACTTCGAATGGAAAATATCCATAGTATTCTTGCTTTTTATACCAATTTCCTGAGAAATAAGACACATCAAAATCTAAATCTTTTAAAGTCTTATTGACCAAACTAAAAGATTTGATAATTCCCATCTCATTATATAAATTTTTCTCCATACCAATCAAACCTACTCCACCATCTACATATTTACTAGTACTACCCAGCAACCTGCTTTTTCCATTTGAATCAATCAAAAGAGAAGTTTGAACTAAGTATGTTGGCGTTGTAGTTTTGAGATATGCGTATGCTCCACCAAGACATAACAAAATACTTGTTACAAAAAGCAACTTGTTTTTGAAAATCCTACGAAATAAAATTTTTAAATTTACCTCCGTATTAGTATTTTTATTCAGTGAATTATGACTACTCATGTGTTGTTGTTTTTTGACTTTATTGTTCAATCCCATCGAACTATCTAGCGGAAAAGACTTAAGATTACTACCCCAGCAGAAATTGCTGAAATCACAACTCCAGCGACTCTTGAGCTACGATCTCTAGATTTAAATTTTGTTGGTTCGATATAAATCACATCATATGGTTGTATATAATAATATTGAGAACTAATAAATGCTGATTTTGTCAAATCCAAGTATACTGTTTCAGATCCATTTTGGGTTAATCTAATCAGTTTCACTTTTTTCCTATTCCCAAAATCAGTAATATCCCCCGCCATACTGATTGCATCTAACAACGTATTTTTTTCATTATACAAATAATGTACACCTGGGGTATTGACTTCCCCAAAAACAGTAAACCTCATATTTGCCAATTTCACAGATGTTGAGACCAATTTAAGGTGAGGTTTGTAAGCTTCATCCAATTGTTTTTTTACACCAGAAATCGTCATTGAGCTAACTTTGACATTCCCTATTAAGGGAAGTATAATTTCCCCTTGTTCATCTACTGTATAACTGTTAAAATAAAGAGAAGGTGGATCATAATTAATTTCTCGGCTAAAGGTATTCCCCCCTGAAAATTCTCGATTGAGGTATTCCTCAGTACTTCCATCAAAGGCATTGACCTTTATCATGAGTTGATCAAAAGATTGAATTTTATAAGCCTCATAATCATGAAGCTCATCATACACGACTGAATTGAAGGCACCTTTAGGGTTTTTAATTTCTCTATCATCTCCGTTTAAAGAAACAAGCTCAGAATGCTTGATGCAAGATGCAAAGAAAACACCCGACCCCATTATAATCAAAATCAGCTTTGTACAAGAAAAAAGTTTTTCCATATTTTTTATTATAAAAAAATTATAAATCAATCCATCATTAAAAACATCTAGAAAGATATTTTTATTATGACCATTTTTAATTAAAGTATTTAAGATGATAACACTTTCAAAAAAATGTATTTGTCACCTTAATAATCTAAAATACAACTTCAGCCAAATTATTTTTTTTACGAAAAAAAATTGATTGAGGTTCGAATTTTACAATTCTTTGTAATAATTGCCTTCTAAACTTTAGGAATATTAAGATCTTAATGAAAATCTTGTAAGATTAAACCAATGGAGAATTGACTTTATTTGGGATAAAACGGACTATAAATTCTAACAGAAACTTTTTTTCGCTTAAAACTAAATGTGAGATAAGTCGAAACAGAGTCTTTGATTATCTTAAAAAAAAATAAGAGAATATAAAGATAGTCCATTTTTCAATAAAAAAGAACTTAATTTACCTAATATTTCATCATAAAAGACACAACTCTGTTTTATCTATGGATTAGGTATTTATCAAAAACACACTACAAAAAACATTATTATTTATATTTCCATAAAAAATATAAACTTACCCTAATCTTCGTCAAGGATGTACATGTTTTTATACCAATTTTCAAAAGCAACCAACACTATTAAAATTATTCACTCGACATAAAATAACTAACTTTTTATCTTAAGTTACATTTGCTGTTTTCGGTGGATGAAAGTGATAAAATTATTACTTATTCGAAACCAATTTATACAGTTATTTGCCTTATTATTTTAAACATTCAACAAAAAAAAAGATTAATATTTTTTAAGTATTTTGAAAAACATTATAAATAATTCGTAATTCAACCTTACTACATTATTTATACCCAGATCAATAATTTTTTTTCCTATTTTTCAGAGGCTTAACAAATTTCATCTTTTCCTAAAAACATCTTTCATTATTATTGTTTTGCTTATCTAAAATATCTTCCTTTTTAGCTTCTCTCTTGAAAATATTCTAATTAAAGAACTGTGCATACATTTCCTTTATGATTTAATTGACTTCCTTGCTTACAGCATTAACAAGATATAAGTATGAAATTACTTTATTAAATTCTCTCCAAAACATTTCAAAACTTTAGAGGCCATACATATCAGAATAAATCATCATTCCTATTTTCTCATTAAAGAACCTTTCATCACTTCTTTCACCACATCAGGATTTAACAATGTACTTACATCTCCTAAATTGGACGTTTCACCAGAAGCAATTTTCCTCAAAATTCTCCTCATGATTTTTCCTGAGCGAGTTTTTGGTAAACCGGAAACAATTTGAATCTTATCAGGTTTTGCAATTGGACCAATTTCCTTGGTAACAACATTGAGTACCTCTTTTCTAAATATATCCTCATTTTTTACCGATCCATTAACAATCACATAAGCATAAATTCCTTGCCCTTTAATATCATGTGGATAACCGACAACAGCAGATTCAATAACATTTTCATGTTCATTGATGGCATTCTCTACTTCAGCAGTTCCCATTCGATGACCAGATACATTTATAACATCATCTACACGTCCGATAATTCGATACATTCCTTTTTTGTCTCGACGTGCACCGTCACCCGTGAAATACATATTTTCAAAAGCCGAAAAATAAACTTGACGACATCGTTCGTGGTCTCCGTATGTTGTTCGAATCATTGAAGGCCATGGATATTTGATACATAATAAACCTTCTTTTCCATTACCCTTAATTTCTTTTCCTTCAGCAGTCATCAAACACATTTGAATACCTGGTAAAGGATAACCTGCGTAGGTTGGTTTTTGCGGAGATATATCCCCCAAACCAGAAATCATAATTCCACCTGTTTCAGTTTGCCACCAAGTGTCTACAATAGGTAATTCATCTTTTCCAATTTCTTTTTTGTACCAATTCCATGCTTCTTCATTGATTGGCTCGCCAACAGTCCCGAGCACTTTTAAAGAACTCAGATCATAGTGACTCGGCCAATGATCACCCTTTGCCATCAATGCTCGAATCGCAGTTGGAGCAGTATAAAATTGATTGACTTTATGTTTTTCACAAATATGCCAAAACCTTCCTGCATCTGGAAACGTTGGAACTCCTTCAAACATCATCGTCGTTGCGCCTGTCAAAAGTGGACCATAAATTATATATGAATGCCCCGTTATCCAACCGATATCTGCTGTACACCAGTACACATCTCCTGCTTGATATTGGAAAACATTTCGGAATGAATAGGACGTGTAAACCATGTAGCCACCACAAGTATGGACCACTCCTTTTGGTTTACCTGTCGACCCTGAAGTATATAAAATAAATAGTACATCCTCCGAATCCATTTGAGCAGGCTTGCAAGTTTTTCGTTTGCCTACGATTGCATCGTGCCACCATATATCACGGCCTTTTTTCATTTTAGTTTTGCCACCTGTATTCTGATGAACGATAACTGTTTCTATACTTTTACATCCCATTTTCAAGGCATCATCGACTACTTGTTTAACAGGAATATTTTTAGTTCCTCTATTATTATAATCAGAACAGATCACCATCTTGCAAGAAGAATCTTTAATTCGATCAGCCAATGCATTCGCTGAAAAACCTGCAAAGACTACCGAGTGAATTGCTCCAATTCTTGCACAAGCCAATACTGCAATCGTCAACTCCGCTACCATCGGCATATAAAAACAAACTCGATCCCCTTTTTTTATTCCACTTGCTTTCAACATATTTGCACAGCGACAAACCTCTGTATATAATTCGAGGTAGGTATAAGTTTTAAAAGGTTGACTTGGGTCATTGGGTTCCCAAATAAGTGCTGTTTCATCCCCTCGTTCCTCCAAATGTCGATCAAGGCAATTTACTGTGATATTCATTTTACCATCAACAAACCATTTTACATCAGGTGTTTTAAAATCAGATTCTAGTACCTTTTTCCAAGGCTTTATCCAAGTAAAGGTCTTGGCTTGCTTTGCCCAAAACCTTTCAGGATTTTTTACACTTTCCTCATATTTTTTTTGATATTCTTTATAAGTCTTAATTTGATGAGTCATCTTACACTTGATTTTTTAATTAAAAAATAGAAAGGAAATTTATTTTACCACTATTTAAAAATGAGCTTACAATAATAATATAATGGAATTCAACATTTTAATTTTTTTAAACAAGAATCTCAATTATCTTTTTCTGCAATAAAATTAATGGTCAATAGCCTCACCTGCTCCACTTGGAATCCTTATATTCTCTACAATTTCTTGTACTTCTTTTGGAGGGGCTGGTGTCATTCTGGAAACCACAATTGAAACCATAAAATTCACCACCATTGCAATCGTTCCAAATCCTTCCGGTGAGGTACCAAACCACCATTCACTTGATGGTTGAGGATCCATAACTCCTATTAATCCAGTTTTATAACGAATCATATAAAACAACATCAAAGTAATTCCTACCACCATCCCTGCTATAGCTCCCTCTCGATTCATTCTCTTATCAAAGATCCCTAAAATAATCGCAGGAAAAAATGAAGCAGCAGCTAATCCAAATGCTAGTGCTACGACGGCGGCGACAAATCCGGGTGGATAAATTCCAAATATTCCGGCAATGAGAACTGCCACTACAATACTTCCACGCGCTACTCTTAACTCTGATTTTTCAGAAATATTCGGACGTAATTGCATTTTCACCAAATCCCTAGAAACAGAAGTTGAAATTACAAGTAATAAACCTGCGGCTGTTGATAAAGCTGCAGCTAATCCACCCGCTGCGACCAATGCAATAATCCAATTTGGAAGATTAGCAATTTCTGGATTTGCCAAAACCATGATATCTCTATCAACATAAAGTTCATTGGCCGTTTTCATACTTGCATTTTCAATCATTCTTTGGCCATGAGAACCTCTTTCATTTGTAAAGATGGGTTTTTTTCCTTCTAAAGCACTTCCCGCGATGTACTGAATTTTTCCATCATTATTTTTATCTGCCCATGCAATAAGTCCAGTGTCCTCCCAGTTTGTAAACCATTCTGGAATTTCTGAATAGGATTTTTCACTAACAGTTTCAATTAAATTTGTTCTTGAAAAAACGGCTATAGCTGGTGCTGTTGTGTAGAGAATAGCAATAAATAATAAAGCTAGACCTGCTGATTTTCTTGCATCTCTTACTTTGGCTACTGTAAAAAATCGAACGATTACATGAGGTAAACCAGCTGTTCCTACCATCAGCGCACAAGTGATTGCGAATACATCCCATTTACTTTTTGAGCCTGTAGTGTATTCATTAAAACCAAGTTTAGTGTGTAACTCATCCAAGGTATCGAGTAGGTAATTTCCATTTTCTAAAGTATCTCCCATTCCTAATTGGGGAATAGGATTACCTGTCATCTTTATAGAAATAAAAATCGCAGGAACCATAAAGGCAAAAATCAAAACACAATACTGAGCTACTTGAGTATAGGTTATTCCTTTCATCCCTCCTAAAAATGCAAAAAACAATACAACACACATTCCAATAATTACTCCCCAATGAATTTGTACTTGAAGAAATTGGGAAAAGACAATTCCAACTCCACGCATTTGTCCTGCAACATAAGTGAAGGAAACAATCAATGCACAAAAAACGGCAACTGTACGTGCAGTATTAGAATAATATCGGTCTCCTATAAAATCTGGAACCGTAAATTTTCCAAATTTCCTTAAATAAGGCGCTAATAATAAAGCGAGTAAAACATATCCTCCTGTCCATCCCATCAAATATACAGATCCATCATACCCACTGAAAGAAATAATTCCCGCCATTGAAATAAAAGAAGCAGCACTCATCCAATCTGCGGCAGTTGCCATACCGTTGGCAAGAGGAGAAACACCTCCACCAGCTATGTAAAATTCTTTAGTTGAACCTGCTCTTGCCCAGATTGCTATTCCAAAATATAGGGAAAAAGTAATTCCTACTAAAATCCAAGTCCAGGTTTGAACGCTCATTTTTCTTTAATTTTGTTTAAAAATTTGGATTAATCTTATTCTTCATCAAAACCATATTCCTTGTCAAGCTTATTCATCCAGTTAACATAGACAAAAATCAAAACTACAAATACATAGATAGATCCTTGTTGTGCAAACCAGAAACCTAATTTGAATCCCCCAAGACGAAAAGTATTTAACTGGTCTACTAAAAGTATCCCACAGACATAAGAAACTACAAACCAAATAGATAAAAGAATGGATAAATAGCGGAGATTTTTACTCCAATATTCTTTTGCATTTTTGTTTGACATAAATTAATTTATTTTAGGAATAAAAATAAAAAATCTTCATTAATGATTCACTCTAATTACTTAAAACATGTAAGATAATAATTAGCACTGAAATCGAGCGAACTATCTTTATTTTCTAGTGTACCAAAATATCTAGTTGTAAACTTTTAATTAAGAACAAAAAAATGAATTTTATCATCAATTAAATCTAGCAATTAATTATGTTTTCTTTTTTGAAGAAAATAAGCTTGATTATCTTTATTTAAATAATTTTCCTCCTTCACTAAATTTCTTTGATTAATTCATATGAAAAAACTTTTCACCCTAATAATTATGCTATTTACTTTAGCATGCTCTGATATTGACTCTTCCAAAGCAAGCCTTCCACCAATTCAATCTAATCCAAATGGTGATAGTGAATTAGCTTTACTAATGCGAGAAATGTTTAATGATGGGATGCGAATGAAAAAGCAGATAGAAAAAGGAGATGAACTTGAAGTGCTTGCTAGATTTAACAAAATACATACCGCTCAAGCAACAGAACCTGACAAAGCTGCGAGTAAAAAATACAAACTATATGCGGATGCATACCTTAATATGCTGGAGCAATTAAGAGCTAGCCCAAAAGGGGCCACAGAAACTTTATTTCAAGGCTTAGTAGAAAGCTGTATGAATTGCCATCGAGCATTTTGTCCTGGACCTATAGTTCGAATTAAGAAATTATATCTGAAGGATAATTAAGATTATCCCTTATATTTTTGCTCGCAAAAGCATTGATTTATCAGACGCAGCATAAAAACAAATTTCCCTCATGATCATCCACGAATCACTCAATTTGTGTTAACCCAAATACCTTTTAGGAAACACAAAAAAAGAAGTTACATCAGTGACGTAAAACAATGAAGTTAAAATAATGGCGCAAAATTAAATTGATTGTAAGGAGACCTCAATCGGAAAGCCTGTTTCGAGTTTTATATAATGTGAAATGTTGGGGGAAAATAATCTGCATTGAAAACGTTTGGCTAAAAGTATTTACCATTTTCTGCCTCTTTGTGAAAGCAAGTTGGAGAAAGTAATAAGAGCTCCTCCCATGATAAACGCACCAGTTGCAATGTACAGAATTAACATAATAAATGATTTTTCGCGTTTAAAAAATAAATTGTTTTTCTCAATCTTCATTTGGTACTGGACGTATACCTCTAATGTGAGAAAAATTATATAAAATACCAATCATTTTAATAATTAAAATTAAAAAAAATCACATAACAATTTATTTACAAAAGGTTTACTAACAAAACAATACACTCACGGGAATAAAATGTAATTTTCCATTTAACCATCCATTAAATTATGTGCCGGAGTAAATAATTCTACTAAAAAATATATATAAAAAATAACTAATATACATCCTTCCCAACGGGATATGGTTCGTGAAAAACAAATTACCCCAAAAAGAATGGTCATTGCCAACATCAATGGCAAACTAAAAGAGAGTATTTCGGGTTTGATTACCAAATCACCAACAAATGTGGGAATTCCAATTACGGCAAGTGTATTAAAAATATTGGATCCTAAAACATTTCCAATCGCTATACCAGTCTTTCCTTTTTTTGCTGCATTTAGACTTACGATTACTTCCGGTAGTGATGTGCCAAGTGCTACTGCTGATAATGCAATAACTCCAGAACCAATTCCTGCAATATTTGATAATTTTTGAATTGCAACAACGGTATATGAAGCTCCTAACCAAACCAAGCCGGCTCCTACAATCATTAAAAAGTAACTTTTTATAGATGCTTTTGGATGTTTCTCCCTTTCCTCATTATCATCTGACTTTAAAGAAAAAACCAAGAATACTAAAAGTGCTAACAAAAGTAATCCTCCTTCAAAATAAGATACATCTTGATCTCTAATTATAAACCAAAGAAAGAATGCCGTAAAATAAAGAAATGGCATATCTATTTTCCAGATATCTGTGTCAAGCCTTATCTCTTTCACATATATCGCAACAAGACCAATTACTAAAGCTATATTCGTAATATTTGAACCAACTACATTACCCAATACAATTTCTGATTCACCTGCCAAAACACTTGCCACAGATGTTGCCAATTCTGGTAATGAAGTACCAAAAGCAATAATCGTAACACCAATAATGTATGGAGAAATTCCGAGTGATAATCCAATCTCCTCTGCCGAATCAATAAACCAATCTGATGCTTTCAATAAAACAGCAATACTCCCAACAAAAAGACCTGCATAGGTTAATATTTCTATATTCATATTTTGTTTAGGCTAATTTCTTTTTGAGCGCAAAATACAATTTTTTATCATTTGCTCTTTTATTTTCTACCAATGAAAAGAAAAAGTTAGTAGAAAATAAACTGAGAAATTGCTCCATTATAAATTGATTTTCATAGATACTTCAAAAGTCAATCTATATTCAATTTCTCGTTTTAAGAAAAATGTAATTTATATCTATTTTTACAACTATTTTAATCTGAAAAAATCACAATAATAAAACTCTACTAGTTTTTTTCTAAAACTTATTACTCTCTCAAGCGTATTAATATGACGAATATTGGATCCAAATATTCGTTATATCATTACTTCTCTTTTAAATGACCATAAATTGTCATATTAATTTTCTCAGATTAAATGAAAACTTCCTAAATTGGGTTAAATCTCACTCTAATATGATAAAGCTTTTACGATTTACCATTCTTTTACTAGTCATTTTTTCTGCTGGTTCAGTGCAAGCTACTCATAATCGTGCAGGTGAAATTACTTATGTGACGGATACCTCTAATTTCCTTTCCATAACAGCTACCATTACTACCTATACTAAAGCCAGTAGCTTACCCGCTGATAGAGATAGTTTAGAAATTTGTTGGGGATGGGAAAGTAACGATGCACTAGTTTGTGAATGGGTAAAAAGGAGTAATGGTAACGGTCAACTTTTAGGGAACGATATTAAGAAAAATCTATACTCAGCCCCTCACACTTTTCCAGCAATTGGGCATTATGTTATTAGTATGACTGATCCAAATCGAAATGGTGGAATCTTAAATGTCAATCCTCCAAGCTCAGATAATGTTCCTTTTCATCTTGAAACGACGATTACAATTTTCAATCCCCAATTTAATGGTTTTAATAATTCTCCCATTTTATATCAACCTCCAATTGATATTGCTTGTGTTGGTCAACCATTTATTCACAATCCAAATGCCTATGACCAGGACGGAGATAGTCTTTCTTATAAGTTAACCGTTCCGTTGCAATCAGTTGGTACATTAGTACCAAATTATAGTTATCCGGATCAAATCCCTACACCAAATAGTGCTGATAATATTCTTTCGATAAATTCAGTTACAGGTGATTTATTATGGATTTCTCCACAAAAACCTGGTGAATATAATATTACAATTTATATTATTGAATGGCGAAATGGATTACCATTGGATACTATGATTCGAGATATGCAAATTACTGTTTTGGAATGTGACAATGAACCTCCTGTAATCGAAACAATAGAAGAACTTTGTGTGATTGCTGGAACACTAATTGATTTTGAAGTAATTGCTACCGACCCTAATCCTGGACAAAAAGTTAGACTTACTGCATTAGGTGGACCACTTGTCATTAGTCCTAGCCCTGCTCAGTTTTCACCTAACTCTAATACATTTGAAAATCCTCCCATACTTAAGACCTTTACATGGCAAACAACCTGTGAACATATTTCTGATCAATTTTATTCCGTAATCTTCAAAGCGACGGACAACTATATCATTGGTTCAGATTCAGCAGGCTTATCTACACTTAAAACTGTTAGAATTAAAGTAGTTGGTCCTCCTCCTGAAGATCTTCAAGCCATAGCTGTTGATGAACAAATTAATCTCAACTGGGAAAAACCCTATAATTGCGAGATAGTAGAAGATGATTACTTCAAAGGATTTTCTGTTTGGCGAAAACTGGGAAGTAATTCCTTTCCTCTTGATACTTGTGATCCAGGTTTGGATGGAAAAGGGTATACTCGAATCGCTACTAAATTATTTGATATGTCTGGTGGTCGATATGTTTTCACAGATTTTGATGTAGAAAGAGGAAGAAATTATTGTTACAGAATTGTTGGAGATTTCGCTCAAACATCTGCAGGCGGGTTTAATTTCAACTTTGTGGAAAGTTTAGCCTCGGAAGAATTTTGTGTTCAACTAAGTCGTGACATACCATTAATTACAAATGCAGATGTAAAGACAACTGACACTTCTAATGGAGAAATATTTGTTCAATGGTCTACCCCTAACCCAGAAGACTTAGATACTTTACAAAATGAAGGACCCTACAAATATGAAGTTTGGCGGGCTGAAGGAATTACAAATACTGGATTTTCATTGATACATTCTACTACTCCTGCTGCAAACTTTTATGAAGCAGTGGATACCAATTATTTGGATATAGGATTGGATACAGAAAACAATGCCTATACATACAGAATCGATTTTTTTATTGAAGGAACAATATCTCTTGGTTTTACCAATGATGCCTCTTCCACCTATTTAAATATCGCTTCTACTGATGAAACAAATATTTTAACTTGGGATTTGAATGTCCCTTGGGACAATTATTCCTATACCATTTATAGAGGTAATAATATAGAACCAATTTCTCAATATGATTCCATTGGAATTTCCAATATTGAGGAATATATTGACAATGAGGGATTAGTCAATGGAGTAGAGTATTGTTATTATGTGAGAGGTTACGGTTCTTATAATATCGCAGGAACTTTACCTATCCTTATCAACGATTCTCAACAAGAGTGTGGAATTCCATTAGATACTATTCCTCCTTGTCCTCCCTCTTTAATCATTACTAATGGCTGTGAAGATGTCGGCAATTCAGCTCCAGGAGATGATATTATTAATAGTCTAGTCTGGACAAATCCAATAAATCTTTGCGAAGAAACAGATGATGTGGTATACTATAATGTCTACTATGCTCCTCCGAATGAGATGGATAATTTCCAATTGATTCATACTAGCGATGATGCAGCAGATACGACTTTGATGCACAATTCGGAATTCGGAATTGCTGGATGTTATGCTGTAACTGCAATCGACTCTTTCGAAAATGAAAGTGCATTTAGTAATGTTATTTGTGTTGATAATTGTCCAATTTATACTCTACCTAATGCCTTTACACCAAACGGAGATGGCACAAATGAACTATTTGTCCCATATCCTTATCGATTTGTGGATCGAGTAGAATTTAATATTTTTAATGTCTGGGGGAACTTAGTTTACTCGACTAGTAATCCAAATTTAGGATGGAATGGGAAAAACCTAAAAGGAAAAGATGTCGCCCAAGGGGTTTATTATTATACTTGCCGAGTATTTGAAAATCGAGTGACAGGTATAACTGAGAATCCAGAAATTTTAAATGGATTTATCGAACTACTTAGATAGTAATGGATTACTTTAGCTAAATAGTTAATTTTAAAAAGTAGGGAAATGGAACTTCAGTTTCATTTCTCTATTTTTTTTTATAAAGAACTAATTCGAAATTATCATGTTCTATAAAAGCTTATCTTTTCTTAAAAACTTGTTCATAGATAAATAAAAAACTAAATTATGTTTACAGGAATCATCGAAGCCGAAGGCAAAGTAGAAAATATCGAAATAGAAGGTAGTAATATTAATTTCACTTTCTCCTCTTCAATTTCCCATGAATTAAAAATAGATCAGAGTGTTTCGCACAATGGAGTTTGTTTGACAGTAACGCATCAAAATAATGCTCAATACAAGGTGACTGCCATTGAAGAAACAATGATCAGAACAAATTTAGGGAAATTTAAAATAGGTGATGCCATCAACCTTGAAAGAGCAATGGTACAGCATGGGCGACTAGATGGACATATTGTACAAGGTCATGTAGATGATACTGCAACTTGCATCGAAGTAAGCGAAGTAGAAGGTAGCTGGTACTTTAGTTTTCGTTTTAATAAAAAAAATGCGCACTTATTAGTAGATAAAGGTTCGGTATGCATTAATGGTGTGAGTTTGACTTTGGTTAATCCAACCGAAGATACTTTTTCAGTTGCAATCATTCCATATACTTTTGAGCATACAAACTTTAGAAACTTGAAGACTGGTGATGTCGTGAACTTGGAATTTGATATTTTAGGGAAATATATCGCACGGTATGCGGAATTGTATATGAAGAAGTAAATATAATGAATAAAAAAGAGCCTTGCAACAATACAATTACAAGACTCTTTTTTATTCAACAATTATAACTTCATCCTTTCATATAACTCACAAAATGATTCCTATCAATAGTCTGTAACACATCCAACAGCAACGGCTTCGCCTCTCGATAAGTAAAATCTTTATCCATAAAATAATCTTCAATCTTAACCTGCAACTGAAAGATAGCTATCTTCAAAGCAGTCACCCTTTGCTCATAAATAGGATCAGCATTCCCCCAAAATTCCATCTCCATCCAAAGTGTTTTATGCCAAACAGAAATCTATTCACCTTCCCCAGAGATCATCTTTTGAGAAGCAATATAAATGTTCGGTGTAAGCTGCCAAAACATCCTTAGTAGTATCAACCAAAGGATCTAAATCCAAAGCAATGGTTTTCAATAACTTCGATTAGTTAATTCATTTGCTTGTGCAATTATAAAAATGAGAATTGTAAAGTCCAAAACCAATAGGTTGGTAAAATACTTCATAGTGTAATCGTCTCTTTTTTATTTAAACCTATCTGATTTTGAACAATATTAAAATGTAAATATACGGATAGATAATATGTGCATTTGATATTTTCAGTGAAATAAATGAGTGGCATTTCTTCAAACCTTCAATAATACAAAGGCCTTATCAAAAATATTATTGACAAGGCTTTTGTAATTTTAAAACAAATATCTTTACTCAACAATCACCTTTTTTACTTTTTTAAAATTATCTCCTCGCACTTCAATCAAAAAGATACCCGCATTCCACTTTGCTACATCTATAATTGTCTTCCAATCATTTATATTCCCTTGCTTGTAGACCACCTGCCCAAGCAAATTACTTACAATAATTTCTATGTTATCTTTTTTAAGATAGTGATCAAGTTCAATAATTATAAATTCATTTGCCGGATTTGGAAAAATTCTAAAATCCAATTTACTAAACTCTAACACGGATGTCTCTCCAATATTAAACTCTCCAAAAGTAGGAGAAACATTTGAAGAAAAGTCTCCTGTTCCATTTGGAATTCGGGCACTAGGAATATTTGTATTTTGGATTCCAAATGTCAATGAATCAATTACAGTTCCATCAAAATGTACTAACATTAATTGCTCTCCAAAACTTGATAATTTAAAATTTGTATGCAAACCTTCTTGAGTAACATCTTTGTCTGCCCATACTATCAAATATTCATCTATTCCTATATTAGTCCCGGCTGGAAATGCCCATTGTTTTCTACTATTAAAGTTATCTGTGAGATAAAAATCAGTTAAATCAACTTCGGTATCTGTGTTGTTATAAATTTCTATCCAATCATCATAATCATTATTCGCATCCGCAATACCACTCAAACTATCATTAGAAGCAACAAACTCGTTAATAACTACATCATGCCAACTAATTGCAGAAGTTGAATTTATACATATATGATTTAAATCAATTAAATTTTGTTCTAAAGTTGGAATTCGATGATTAAAAAATTCTTTCAAACTTGGAATATTACTTAACGAATCCCCATCACTAATATCATAGTTAAATTGATCAAAAGAAAAGGCATAGTTAATATCATCTTCAACAGCATCCGCAATCAATGCACCATTAAAATCAATGATTGGTTCTAACCTATCAAAAGTATAATTATGCGCTAAAATTTGGCAACAGTAATCAAGATACTTTTCTCTAAACGCTGGAACATCCATAATCTTATTAATTAATACCTTTTCAGGATTATTTAATATTAATGGAAAATCTAGGTATTGTGGATTTATACTTGAAACAATATCATCATACGTATCTTGACAGTCTCCATGCCAATTTTCGTTACAACAAGTTGGATCAAGATTTACAACTTGAGAATAAATCGGATCATCTGAGGGATAAGGGCAAGAACCATTAATTATACTCTCGCAGTTTGCCAAATTGGGTGGTAATATTAACCCGTTAGCCGAAAGATCATCATATATTGTTTGACAAAATCCATCCCATTCATTATTGCAACAATATGGATCTTGATTTATAGTTGCAATAAATATTGTATCTGTACCAGGGTATGGGCTACTCCCATTCTGGATAGTAATGCAATCACCTGGATCATTTGGTAAATTATTTCCACCTCCACCACCTGCAAAAAAATCTCCTCCAAATGCTAAATTATAATCCCATGGTATCCAATAAAACAAATCAGAAACAGGTTCGTGATAAAGATAGAAATTTCGCCCATGCTCGATATAAGAATCCCAATTATTTGTCATAATATCAATTGCCAAAACTCTTAAATAATAATCTACATTAAAAACATTGACAATAGAATCAGCGAAATCATTATTTGGAGTATTGTTAAGTACATCTACAAATTCAATAAAGTCGGAAAAGTCACTAGTTGTTTTATTTGTTCTTAAAACGATAGATTCATCATACATTGTAGGATTAGTTCCAAGCCAACTCAGCGATGAAAAACCAATATTTTTATATAAATCGCCATCGTCATTTACAAAATTATTCTTTATAAATGTTTTATCAACTTGCTCTACAATAAGATAAAGCCCCCAATAGGTATCATTTAAAAATACCTTCGCATAAGAAGTTCTGGGAACTCTGATACCGGCTTCTCGCATTATATTATAGGCTAAAAAATCCCGTTGCATTGCTGGATCTCCTACCCCATTAGCTAAATTTAGCTTTTTCATTCCATCATATTTTTGTCCTGAAATGAATTCATTAAAATCTAATTTCAATGATTTTTTATAGAAGTTTGACGTAAAATGGGAAGAAAAACCTTTCTGACGAACTCCAACTGAATCCATAACATTACCATCAATACTGACAGATCCTTCTATGTATGGAACATCTGTAGCTACTCCATTTACTTGATTGTTAAAATAATGATCAGTCATTGTTTGCCAAAAACTAGTATCTGCAAATGTTATTCTAATTTCATGAACATAACTTGTGTCAAAAATAGCATCTCCAGTGTTTTGAGGATATAAATTTTTAGAGAAGAATAAGAGGAGAATAAATAGGTATTTGAAGTTCATGGTAGTTAGTTTTATTTAACTACTAAAATGAGAAAAAAGAAGATAATTATTTTACTTTAATCTAAGTTTGTAAAGTATTATACACCGTAAAAAATATTTTGACAATTACTTTTCAATTCAAAAGTCACAGAATAAATATCTCGTAATATCCATTTTGTTTCAAGTCCAATATTTGTACCCAATACCTGTTAGTCCTTAAAACTTTCTTCCTCTTCAACAGCCAATTTTTGATAGGCATATCGCAAGAAGAAAAAATTAATGATGGCAGTTCCCAAATCTGCAATTGGAAATGAGTACCAAACTCCATTCAGACCAAAGTATCTTGGCAAAATCAAAATCAATGGAATTAAAAATATGCCTTGTTTTAATAAACTCAAAAACAAAGCTGGTAACGCTTTACCTATTGATTGATAATATGTCGAACCAATTAATTGCATAACCAAGGTTGGCGTAGCAAGGAATACAGCAATCAAAGCAGGAGCTGTTTGATTAATCATTTCTTGCTCGTTGGTAAAAATAGCACTCAGGTCTTTTGCAAAAAATAAAATAAAGGAAAAGATTATGAATGAAATACCTGTTCCCCAACTAATCGATTTTAAAATAACTTCTCGTACCCTACCAAATTTTTTTGCTCCAAAATTAAACCCAGCTATTGGCAAAAATCCTTGTACCATTCCTAATACTGGGAAGTTCGCAAAAAACATCAATCGATTGATAATTCCATAAACGGCCAAGCTCATTTCTCCTCCATAGCCATATAAGGTATTATTTAAGACAACTGACAAAACACTAATCATACCTTGTCGGGCTAAAGTAACTCCTCCAATGGAAAAAATCTCTTTAACAATATCTGAACGTAATTTTAAATACTTCCATGAAAATACCATTTCTGATTTCCCTGTTGCAAAAAACCAAATAGTAAAACCAGCACTTGACACATACCCCATTGTAGTGGCCCAAGCAGCTCCGGCCATTCCCATATCAAAATAAACAATCAAAAGTGGATCTAAAATCGCATTCGCAATAGCTGGTGCTATCAAGGTAACCATTGCCATTTTAGGTTGTCCTAATGCTCTCATCACATTATTGGCCATCATCGCCCATGCTAAAAATGGTACTCCTAGTAAAACTATCTGAAAATATATTTTGGCAAAAGGTAAAATCTCTCCCTTTCCTCCAAAAGTTTGTAAAATTTCATCTTGAAAAAACAATCCTAAAATTACTACTGAAATAGCAATTAACAATGTTAGAGTAATTTGATTCCCAAAAGTTTGGTAGGCTCTTTTGTCATTTCCTTCACCTAATGCTCTTGAAATTACTGAGGAACCTCCGATTCCTATTGACATCCCAATGGATGCAATTAAAAAAGTAATCGGAAGGACTACTGTAATTGCTCCAATTGCTAAGGAACCAATCCATCGTCCAACAAAAATTGTATCAACGATTCCATAAACTGACATTATGAGAATTCCTATCGAAGCTGGTATTGCTTGCGAACGGAGAAGTTGTCCTATGGGCCTTATGCCTAAGTCTTCGGAATGTCCTTTCTTTATGCTCATTAATTTCTCTTAAAAAAATTCTGGGTTCCTTTTACGAACTACTTAAGCAAACTTTTATAATTTTAGTAAGTTAGAAATGTTTTAAAAAAATCGCCTCTTGTTCTGTCAAAAACCGAAATCGTCCTCTGGGTAAATCTTTTTTCGTTAAACCATTAAAAAATACACGATCTATCTTCTCAATTGGGAAGCCAATTTCTTTAAAGATCCTTATTACCTCCTCATCTGTCCCTCCTTTCAATTCTATACCTATTTCATTTTCCTTTTTTCCTTTTACGTGATTTATGGTGTGGATGTTAGGATATTTTTCAATTAAACTCTTCTGAACTACTTGCCGTAATTCTACGCTCATCGGTTTCTCCAAAATCAAATGAAAGATAGAACGAATTGGATGTTCAAGTTTAGAAAATTTTTCTATCAAGACATCATCGTCTGTTAACAACACTAACCCTAAAGATGTTTTTATTAAATTTCCAACAGGTTTAATTTCCACTTTTATCTTATCGGAAAAAATATTGGCAAATGATTTCTCACCGACCAATTTTTCAAATGTGGGAACATATTTTTTTGGTTTATTTAACAATACATACACGCATTTTTTATCTATCCTTAAAACCTTTCCCTCATAGGTTACAACATCATTACTTTGGACTCGATAGGCTGACTCTGTTGCTACTTCTTCATTCACTTTTACTAATCCCTTTTTGATATAAATTTCACATGCACGACGAGTTCCTACTCCGCAATGAGCCATAAATTTATTCAGTCTAAGATTGTCAAGATTTGTTTGGGTCGGAAAGTTAGTTGAGTTGGTAGATTTCTTTTTAGTAAAGAAATCTTTCTTGAATGGTTTCTTCATATTATTATTTTTACCACTGAATGACACAGACCTCTTTTGACCTCGCAAAGTATCTAAATAATGAAAATCAGCAAAAAGTTTTATCAGAACTGTGTTAGCCAGTAACTAATCTTTTTCCTAAAACGGAATATCTTCATCATTCATTCTTGAAGATCGAGTAATAATATTTTCTTGAGGCAAAGCAGGAATATCGTTGAAATCTGGATCATCCAGATTTGTAAACTTCGCAAACTTATCAGTAAACCTTAATCGCACCGTATCCAATGCTCCATTTCTATGCTTGGCGATAATTATTTCACCTGTTCCTTTAAGTGAGTTTCCTTCCTCATCTTCCAAAATTCCATAATACTCTGGTCGATAAATAAACGAAACAATATCAGCATCTTGCTCAATTGCACCTGACTCCCGTAAATCCGAAAGTTGTGGCCGCTTCGTTCCTCCACGTGTTTCAACAGCCCGACTTAATTGTGAAAGTGCAATCACGGGTACACTCAATTCTTTCGCCAAAGATTTCAAACCTCTTGAAATCATACTAATTTCTTGCTCTCTATTTCCTTTATTATCTCCACCACCACTCATCAACTGTAAATAATCGATCACAACCATTTGGATATCATGTTGCATTTTCAAACGTCGGCATTTTGCTCTCAATTCAAAAATATTAATCCCTGCTGTATCATCAATAAAAATAGGTACTTCACTCATTTTTTCAATCACACCATTCAGTTGTGTCCATTCATAATCTTCCAATTGTCCACTTCTCATCTTACTACCTGAGATTTCTGCTTCCATAGAAATCAACCTTTGCACCAATTGTACATTTGACATCTCCAGAGAAAAAAGCGCAACACCTTTTCCAAAATCCATTGCCGCATTTCGAGCCAAAGCCAAGGTAAAAGATGTTTTCCCCATCCCTGGTCTTGCTGCTACAATAATTAAATCAGATTGTTGCCATCCAGAGGTTAATCGATCCAATTCTGTGAAACCAGTAGGAACACCTGTCAACCCCTCTTCTTTTTGCGAAACCTCTTCAATCTGCTTCAATGCCTTAGAAGCCAATGTTCCCATCGACTCGTAACCACTATTCATATGATTTTGAGTGATATTAAAGAGTCCTTGTTCTGCATCATCCAACAATTGAATAACATCTGTTGTATCTTCATAAGCATCTCGAATAATATTAGTTGACACTTTAATCAATTCTCTTTGAATATGTTTTTGAGAAATAATTCTTGCATGATACTCGATATTCGCTGCACTAGCAACTCTATTCGTTAGCTCTACCAGATAATATGGACCTCCAATCTTTTCTAACTCAGCAGACTTTCGTAATTCTTCAGTCACCGTCAACAAATCAACTGGATGAGACTTTTCAAACAAACGAAGCATTGCAGTAAAAATCGCTTGATGTGATTCCGTATAAAAACTTTCTTTACTTAAGATATCTATAATAACTGGAAGAGCATCTTTATCGAGCATGATTGCTCCGAGTACTGCTTCCTCCAAGGCCATGGCTTGAGGTTGAACTTTTCCAAATACAAATGCTCCAAGATCGGCTCCTTGATCACTTTTCTTTCTCCTCAACTGGAATTCCTTTTTTGAATTTTGGTTAGTGTTTGACATAATTATTCTTTCAAAAAAAATTATAAAAATTTAGGCCTCCGATATTCATTATATTTTTTTATCCATCGTTCGTTTATTTTATATTCTTTCAACGGTTGACAAATCTAATTCATAAAACTCATTTACGATAATCCAACAATTTATTGAAATGTTAATAACTAATGGAGAATGTGGATAAAGTTTTAAAAGTCGACTAAATTCTATTTTCCTTTTTTAATATAAAAATTTAGAGAGTCATCATTAGTTACATTGTATAAATATATATATATAATCAACACAAAAAAACCTCATCTTTGCTTTTCAGTATTAAAACTGTAATTTTTTTTGGAGAAATTTAAAGTTTCATTTTCTTTCAAAAAAAATCAAAATGGGGAAAAGTTTATTTAGAGTATAAGACTATTCATTGTTTTATTTTCAACTTATTGTAAAAATACACAATATCTAAACAAAAAGTTTTAAAAAATCAAATAGATTTTAAAGTTGTGGTTGACAAAAAAGCTACAATTCATTCCAATTGGTAGCTGATAACAATAAAGACTTTGTACTAAAAAAGATAAATTTTTACAAAAAAATAAATTCTACAAATTAGAACAAACATTAAGTTTTCACAGCTCTGATAATTTTTCCTTGAGAATCTGCAAAGCATTTTGCTGCGACTCGATCAAACTTTCTTGTTCCTTTTGATCACGTATATTATTTTCAATATTTTTCTCAGCCCTAACAATAGCATCTTTTGCTTTTTCTATGTCTTTAAAATAGCTATTATTTTTCTTTTTTAGTTTATCCATTTCTTTTACCAGCTTTTTCATTTTTTTTTCTGCATTATTTACTTCTATATTAACCAATTCTTTAGCTACCTCAATGACATAGTCCTCCAACATTTTCGCAGCTACTGTATAATCACTTGGAAATGAACCTGACGAAACGTAAAACTCTCCCATTTGAATCCAAACGATTAATTCAGAATCATCTCCCTTATCTTCAACTCTTGAATAAACCTCTACATTTTCAGAATTATTCAATCCTCCTATTATAACATCACTTGCTAAATATTCTTTTGACCTTTTAATTTTTTTTGCCTTTGCTCCAAATCCCTTAATAAAAGATTTCCAAACCTTTAAAGCTACTTTCTCATCCGCATTAGAAAGTTCTACAACAATTGCATTAAATGTTCCTTCCTTCATTGTTTCTTTTGATTCTGATATTTCTTCCATTTGAGAAAAGCCAAAAGTTGTCAGGTTAGTCAAAAAAATAAGTATAAATATTTTTTTCATAAGTATAAATTTTATTAAAACATGATTTATTTAATTGCAAATGAAATGGAATTACTTTTTTGTTTAAACAATCATAATCAACCAATCGTCAATTAATTAACTTGAAAAAAATCTCTCCTCTAAAATCAATTTACAACTTTTATTTAAGTTCTTAATTTGTAATTATGACTCTTAAAGTTGAATTAAGTCACATGTCACAAATATTGCATAATCCTTGAAGGATTAAATTAATTAATTTTTAATATTAAAATTTAATAATGTATTACAGTAGCATTAAACCCTAATTAAACATAAAATATAATTTCTCATGGACTGGATAAAAGTAATTTTCTTCCTTCATGTATTTCTTTTTAGTGCGCAGTTAGTTGCTCAAAATAAGCAATTAAACAAAGCGAACAAACGCTACCAAATTAAAAAATATGCCGAAGCAATTCCTTTTTACGAGGCTGGCCTAAAAAAGAATCCAAACTTAAACGCAAAAGTAAGATTGGCTTATTGCTATCGTATAAATAATAATATCCAGAATGCAGTAAACCTTTATTCTGAAATTATTAAACACAAAAGGGCTAGACCTATTACATGGTACTACTATGGGGAATCCTTAATGAGTCAAGGAAAATACGACGAGGCTAAAGTTTGGTTGACAAAATATACAGAAAAAAAACCAGATGATTTAAAAGGCTGGACTCTAATCGAGTCAATTGATAAAATACAAACAATTGCACCATATTATGAGGTGAAAAATATTGAAGCCTTTGCTCACAATTCTGAAGAAGATGATTCCGCTCCAGTTTTTTTTAGAAATGGGATTGCTTTTTCTTCTGATAGGAAAACAGGAGCTAAAATTATGAAAAAGAAATCAAGCTTTACTGGAAGAGATTTTTTGAGTATTTATTTAAGTAAAAGAGATGATATCGGTTCTTATAAATCACCGCACCAAATTTCGAGAAAAATCAATGATTTAAATAAAAATACAGGAACTATCGCAATTTCGCCTGATGAGACATCGGTAGTTTTCTCAAAAAATAGTGCTATTTCAAATCGTAAAAATCAATATAGCCTCATGCTTTATCAAGCAGAATTAACCGAAGAGGGGAAATTTAAAAATATCAAATTAATGGAATTTTGTAACAATAATTCTAATTATATGCATCCTACCTTTTCGCCAGATGGAAAAACTTTATTTTTCATTTCTGATAAAAGTGGCGTAGGCGGAACAGATATTTTTTACTCTAAAATAGGAAATAATGGATGGAGTCAAGCAATAAATTTAGGTACTCCAATCAACACCACAGCCAATGAAGGATTTCCATTTATGAGTTCAGATGGCAAGTTATTCTTTTCTTCAAAAGGTCATACTTCCTATGGTGGATTTGATATTTTCGTTAGCCAACAAGATTTAAAAGGAAACTGGAGTCAGCCAATTAACATTGGCTTACCAATCAATAGTGCTGCTGATGATATCTCTATCTATTTGTCCAAAGATTTAACCAAAGGAATGTTCGCTTCCTCTCGAGAAGGTGGAGATGATGATATTTATCTTTTTGATATAGAGGGGATGTATGAAAGAGTTACTAGTGATCTGTTTACTTCAAAACCAACATCCCATGAAACTTTTGTTTCCAATTTGGAAGATGAAATAATTGTACTAGAACCAATTTCAGAAAACAAAACAAATAATATTTCTGAAGAAATTGAAATACCAATTGAAACATTAAAAGAGTTGAATAAGCTTTCTCAAAATCATCGCCAAGAAAGCGTTTACATACCAATAGAAACCTTTGAATCAAAAGATGAGATCGAAAGTAATATCAAAAAAAAATCCAAAGAAAAAGGATCTCTATTTTCAGGATTAGAAAATTCATCGAAATTATTTCAAGAGGGATTAGCAAGTTTAGATTCACCAATAACAGATTTCCCTCTCCATACTAAGGATAATTCTAGTGATGATAACATTGCAAAAATGAGAGAATACTTAAAATTCCAATCTCCACAAGAGGAAACAATTTTCACCTTAGAAAAGGTGAAGTTCGAATCTAAAAAATATCACATTAATGATAATATTTCATCTTATTTAGAGGAGCTAGTAAAACTAATGAATGAATTTCACAAGTTAAAAATCGAAATAAATGCTCATACTCCAAGTTTTGGAAATGATCGAGAAAATATGGTTCTCTCCATCAAACGAGCTACCGCTACTGCTGGTTACTTAATCCGAAAAGGAATTGAAACAGATCGTATAAAAGTAATGGGGTATGGCGAAACTAAATTGATCAATCATTGTGTAAATGATGTAAATTGCAGTAAAGAAGATCATAAAATTAATCAAAGAATAGAGTTAAAAATAATAAATCAATAAATCAATAAATCAATAAATCTAAAGTTATGAGATTTTTTCATTTGTCGATAGGCTAATGATTTCTCTAAACATAAAAAAATCTATTTCGATTAATCGAAATAGATTTTTTTATAAATTGATCCCGCATTCTATTTATCCTAATATCCCCAAACTAAATAAGTTGCTCCCCAAGTGAATCCTCCACCAAATGCAGCAAGTACTATTTTGTCTCCTTTTTTCAATTTACTTTCATAATCCCACAAACAAAGTGGTAAAGTTCCAGCCGTCGTATTTCCATATTTTTGAATATTCATCATTACCTTTTCCATAGGAAAATCTAATTGCCTGGCAACTGAAGTAATAATTCTTATGTTTGCTTGATGTGGTACTAGCCAAGTAATATCATCGTTCTCCAAATCATTTCTTTCCATCACCTCTTTAATTGCCCCTGACATTCCTTTAACTGCAGCTTTAAAAACTGGCCGACCTTCTTGGAAAACATATTGCTCTCCTGCAGCTAAGGTTTCTAGAGTGTGAGGCTTAAGTGAGCCACCTGCAGGCATATTCAAATATTCTCTTCCTGAGCCATCTGATTTTAATACAGAGTCCTGCACTCCTGTTATTTCTTCAGTAGGCTCAAGCATTACTGCTCCACCACCGTCACCAAAAATAATACAAGTTGAACGATCTTTATAATTAATAATTGAAGACATCATATCTAATCCTACAATTATTACTTTTTTATGAGAGCCAGACTCAACAAATTTGGCTCCGGTGGTTAATGCATACAAAAATCCTGAACATGCGGCATTAATATCAAACCCAAAAGAGTTTATAGCACCTATTTTATCCGCAATGGTGTTAGCTGTGTCTGGGAAAACTCGGTCCCCAGTTATAGTTGCACAAATCAGCATATCCACCTCTTCTGGTTTGGTATTCGTCTTCTCTAACAAACCTTTGACCATTTCTACCCCCATATCTGAGGCTGCCCAACCTTCTTTTTTTAGGATCCGACGTTCTTTGATCCCAGTTCTACTTTGAATCCATTCGTCGTTAGTGTCGACCATTGTTTCGAGTTCTTTGTTCGTCAAAACATAATCTGGCACATAGCCGTGAACACCTGATATAGTTGCGAATTTATTTGACATGATTTAATCTATGATTGTTTAATAAAAATCCGTTGCAAGGTAGCTAAAAAGGGGGAAGTGGGGAAATGAGAGAAGGAGATTTTTTTTAGCCTAGGTTTTGGAAATCGTAAATAAAAAGATAAAACATCAAATTTTCTTCACCTACATGTCAATATTAAAAAAGATTAATATGCAAAATCTCATTACACATTCCTCAAAAAACAACCTCTCAATTAATAATAAAGAAATAAATATTACAAAAAATCATAAATGGTATGTTGTTTGCATATGATGGAGTGTATTCAATCTTAAACTACTATGAGAAAGTCAGGCGATGAATGAACATCCCCCCGTTCATTCAGCTATAAGTTTTAGATTTAAAATAATAATAACAACAAATCCACAATTCTTCCACTACTCATTACCCAAATTGAAATCATCCCATAAAATGGATGCTTTTACAACATATTTATGAACGAAGAATTTAAAATTTTGATTAATTCAAATTCATTTTTCAAATGAAGATTTTTCAATAACAATCGATTGATTTGTTTTCGAATTTCATAAAAAATCAGTAATGATTTATTTTATACAAAAAAAAAAAGCATCATGAGATCATTATTTTTCTTACTTCTAGCAAGTTTACTTTTGATGTCGGCTAAAAATCCAACATCAGAAGGAATTGAATTTTTCCAAGGTTCTTTCACTTCCGCCAAGTTAAAAGCATCTGAAGAAGGTAAACTATTCTTCTTAGATTTTACAGCAAGTTGGTGTACTCCTTGTCAATGGATGGAGGAAACTACATTTACTGATCCAACTTTGGCAGCCTATGTAAAAGAAAATTATATAGCACTTCAAGTAGATATTGATGACTTTGATGGCTATGCTTTAAAGCAAAAATATAATATTCATGTTTTGCCATCTTTACTTGTTTTCAATTCTTCAGGATTACTTTTGGGACAATATCAGGAATCTCTTTCTCCATCCAATATGCTAGCTTTATTAAAACAATATGACCAGCCAATAAATCGAATGGCAGCACGTCCATCAAGGGCAACAACTGCAAAAGTTACAACACGTAAACAATTAGTACCGAAGATTAAAAAGTCTCATTCACAGGTTTTAACTTCGGTAAACAGAGAATTAATTGCTCAAGAGGAAATTAAACTACCCTCAACGTTTATAGTAAATCAACCAGCTACAAATAGAATAGATTATAAATCCAATCGCCCAACAGCAATAGGAAATATCTCAAGAAATAGATTGGTCAAAAAGAAAGAAAAACAACTCGTTTCTTTCGGAGAGAACAATCAAAAAATGCAACCAAACTTACTTACTATGCCCACTTCGACTCCAGCTCAAGAATATTATTTTGAGGATGAAATCGAGGAAGCATCTTCTCTAACGAGAGAGAAACCTTATGCTCATGTTTCGAATCTAGACCTTAATACGGATAATGGCGAGGGATTGTACAGATTTAATGTACTACGCCAACATTCCATAGGGTTTAGTGTTCAAGTGGGCGCTTACGCTGAGTATAGCAATGTCTTGCAACAAGCATCTTTGTTTCAACAACAATTTGATGAGCCAGTCATTGTTTATATCTCTAAAAGAAGGAATCGTACCTTATACAAATTAATGCTCGGTGAGTTTAAAACTCGTACTGCGGCAATAGGTTTTATGAGAACGATTCAAGCAAAAGGAATGGAAGGGATTTTAAAAAATCTTTCCAACCATTAAAACTAATTTGCTTAGGAAACGAATTTAGGAGAGAAAGTAAACTTTCTCTCCTTTTTTTTTGGACGAAATGCAGATTAGCGTGGGACTAGTGTATTTGACGATTAGCAGGTGATATGGATTTATCATTATCCCGTAATAATCCTCAAATCAGTTTACTTGCTAGATCTTTGTCTTTGGTGTTTTATCATTTTTTTTCAAAAAAATAAAAAGCAATCATTACTTTTGACAAAAAAAATGCTGATAAAGAATATCAAAACAATAGTTGGAGTTGACGAAGATTTCTGCAAAATAAAAAAAGGAGAAGAGATGAAAAATCTTCCCACTATTGACAATGCTTGGCTTTTGATTGAAAAAAATAAAATTGCTGATTACGGAAAAATGGAAACCTGCCCAGTAAGAAATGAAAAAATAATTGATGCAACAGGAAAGATGGTTTTCCCTTCCTGGTGCGATTCTCATACTCATTTAGTTTTTGCAGGAAATAGAGAAGGAGAATTTAGAGATCGAATTGAAGGTCTTTCTTATGAAGAAATCGCAAGGCGTGGAGGAGGAATATTAAATTCAGCAAAACGACTTCGGGTAACCCCAGAAGAAGATTTATTAGAACAAGCTTGGACTAGGATAGAAGAAGTCAAAAGTTTTGGTACTGGTGTTGTTGAAATTAAGAGTGGTTATGGATTAACGGTTGAAAGTGAGCTAAAAATGCTCCGAGTTATTCGAAAACTAAAAGCTATTTCTCCTTTGAAAATTAAGTCCACTTTTTTAGGAGCTCATGCTCTCCCTCCAGAATTCAAAGAAAATAGAAGTGGATATATACAATTAATTGTCAACGAATTACTGCCTAAAATAGCCGATGAAGGTTTGGCAGACTATATTGATGTTTTTTGTGAAAAAGTAGCCTTCTCACCCTCTGAAACTGAACTAATTATGGAAGCGGGTTGGAAGTATAATTTAAAACCAAAAATTCATACTAACCAATTCAATTGTATGGGAGGTATCGAAGCGAGTGTAAAACATGGAGCCATTTCCGTTGATCATCTAGAAGTAGTCAATGAATCAGAAATTGAAATTTTGAAAAATTCAAATACGATGGCTACGCTATTACCTTCTGCGCCATTTTTTATCAATGATCATTATCCTCCTGCTAGGAAATTAATTGATGCGGGTTTACCCGTGGCATTAGCTACCGATTTTAACCCAGGCTCTACGCCATCAGGAAAAATGTCCTTTGTGGTTTCTTTAGCATGTATAAAAATGAAGATGTTGCCAGAGGAAGCTATCAACGCAGCTACTATCAATGGAGCTGTTGCACTAGAGTTACAAAATGATTTTGGCAGCATTGCAAGAGGAAAAGTAGCAAATATTTTTATTTCAAAACCGATGTCATCAATTGCATTTTTACCTTATTCCTTTGGGAGTAATTTAGTAGAAACAGTCATTTTGAACGGAAAAGTTAATTAAATACACAACCAAATGGTAAGTTATATTTCGCTCAGATAAAGAATTAACTGGCTAATTGAAGCGCTACAAAAAAATAGGTAAAATAGTTAAACTTTATAGGAGTTATTCACTCCAACATTATATATAATCTACCAATAGAAATCATTATTGAAAAAATGATGGTTTGCCTACTATATTGCATTACCATTGTACAATATTTAGAATTGAAAATCGTTCTTTATGCGGTTTCCAAAAAGGATTTTTTGAATGGATTCTTTAAAAAAAAGATTTTTGCCAAATACCTGTCAAAACCTATAAATCTCAAGTAAACGAGGACAGCCAAATTATCCAATATGGCATCTTTGATTTTAACTATTTTTATGAAAAATATACTTTAAAGAAAACCTCCATTCCTTTAATCTAAAAATTAGAATTGTTCGTAACCTATTCCTATTTTTGTGCTTTAATTGCGCTATAAATTTTTAGGTGTGTTTTTTAAAAAATTAAATTAACCGATCCTAATTCCCCATGGTTTCAAAAAATAATAATTTAAAGATGTTAAAACGTTTATTCCCAATCACCTTGCTGACTTTCATTGCGACGATTGCATTTTCTCAAAATCCGCAGCCAGCCGGAGTTGCAATTTCCAATTCTTCAAATCAACCGGAAGGTATTTTAGCTTGTGCTCCTGGCTCAGGAAATGAAGCAGGTGCTATTTCATTAGGACCATTTGTTGGTTCAAGTAATGATATAGATTTTGACACAATGTATTTGTGTTTCAATGATCAAATATTAATTGATCATGATGCAGGTTCTGAGGATTTTTCAGGTGACCCAATTACTAGTTCACCTTCAGGAATAGGATATGCTGTTTATGATTGCCCACCAAGTATTGCGTTCAATGGTGAATTATCAACGATTCAAACAGATCCTTGCCTTACAAATAATCCTCCTCCTACGGGGGGGGCTGTTCTCCCATATATCGCTACACCTCCTAACACAACAGGTGATATTCTTTTTGATAATGATGGCGGAATACAAAATTACTTTAATGCTGGAGCTCCTGTATTAAAATGGTTTGCTCCAATCACTTATGATTCTCTCTCAGTTATAGCAGGAATTGGTTTTGCTAACTATGAAGGATTACCAAGTGGTCCATGTGTAGATGTAAATGAGCAAGAGGCATTCGCAGTAGTTTATCTAAATGAAATTACTGCCACTAACCTACAAACATCTGGTACCCTGGGTGGAAGTGGAATTAGTAACTGTATTGGTACATTTGATATCACAGGTGGTTTTCCTGAATTTGATTCTAATGAATCTTATGATATAAATATTACACTTAATGGAAATCCAACTGTTACTGGTCTATTGGTTAGTGTAATTAACGGTATGGCTAAATTTCAAATTTTTGAACCTGGTTTATATGATATTTCAATCACAGATGGAAAAGCTTGCCCTGCCATTTTCCAAATGGAAATGTCTGGGTGTACAGCATTAGGAACAAACATTCCAGATCTAACTGCACTCCCTGCCTCAACTGTTTGTGTTCCATTTTATGCACAGAACTTTACAGATATTTTTTCATTTCAATATTCTATTCATTGGGATCCGACAATCTTGTCGTTTGCAAATACAAATTTTGTAAATCCTGATTTGAACAATCTTGATTTACTTTTCGGTACAGTTGGAACTGATGCTTTAACAACATCATTCTTTTATCTATCAGGAGGAGCTGCATCCTTAACAGTACCAGATGGCGACATTCTTTTTGAAGTATGTTTTAATGTTCTTGGCCCTGTAGGTTCGACGAGTCCAATAACTATAGATGGAAACCCAACAATCATTGATGTCTATGATGGAGGAAATGTTTATTTAGGATTTGTTCCGATGGCAGGTTCTGTAACTGTAGTGAATCAATCTCTTTTTAACATTACCATTATCCCAAATAATGTAAGTTGCAACGGCCTGTTAGATGGAAGTATTGATTTTTCAATAAATATTCCAAGCAATGGTAACGCCCCTTTTAGTATTGGATTTTCAGAAGTGGGTAATCCGACTAATAGTGGATCAATTACTGGAATCAATGATGGTGAAATGGTTACCCAACCTGGGTTACCAGCTGGAACATATGCCCTAACCATTGCAGATTCAAGTACTCCGCCCGTTGTAGATTTAGATACTATAATAATTGATGAACCACCAATTCTTGGATCCAGCATCTCTGTTTCCCAACCTATTTTGTGTTTCGGGGATACTAATGGTTCGTTTACTGCTGATGTAATTGTTGGTGGTGTAATTCTTTCTAACCCTGGTCCAGAATATACATTTTTATGGACACCTGGAAATATTACCACTCAGACTATTTCATCAGTTGATCCCGCTTTAGGAACATACTCAGTTACAATAACGGATGGAAATGGTTGTGAAGCAATAGCAAGCACTACCCCTTCACAACCTTCTGATTTAACAGTAGGCGTAATGGTTACAGATGCTGCATGTTCTGGAATTGATAATGGTGAAATTGAAGCAATTGGAACAGGGGGTGTTACTGCAGGAACTTATTCCTATGCATGGAGTACCAACCCAACACAAACCACTCAAATCGCTACCAATCTCGGAATTGGAACATATACTGTTACTATTACAGATGATAACATGTGTGCAGCAACTGCCTCAGCTATTGTAAGTGCAGCAACTATTATTTTTGCTAATTCAGTTGCTTCTAATGTTCAATGTAATGGAGCAAATGATGGAGCAATCTTTCATGCTCCAATTGTAATTGGAACGAATAATGGAGGTTACTCTTACCAATGGTCTCCAAATATTTCAACGATAAGTAGCGGTTCACCACTTACTCCAGGAATATATACAACGACAATTACTGATGCTTTAGGTTGTAATATTGATACAACAATTACCATTTCAGAGCCTGTCGCTTTAATGATTGATGGAATAGTAAATACAACAGATGAAACATGCGCTGTAGGAGGAAATGATGGAACAGCATCTGTAATTGTGACTGGAGGAACACCTCCTCAAAATGGAAATTATACTTACACTTGGAGCTGTTGTATTGGTGTAGATGCTAATTCTGTAAGTAATGTTCCTCAAGGAAATTATATTGTTAATATAGAGGACGATAATAATTGTAGCGTTACTGCTCCATTTACTATTAATCCCCCAACACCTCCTATAATTATTTCCTTTGATTCGATTTCTGTACCCTGCCCTACTTCTACAAATGGAGAATTGACTGTTAACACAATTGATGGTAATACACCAATTACAAGTTACTCTTGGACTTTTCCAAATGGATCAAATTCTAATGGCCAAACTATAAGTAATCTAGGTTCAGGGACATATACAGTAACTATTACTGCAGCCGATGGTTGTGTAGCCATTGATTCTGCAACACTCTATGCCCCTGAACAATTAATGCTAGTTCAACCTTTACCTACTAATCCAAACTGTTATGGTGAAAGTAGTGGAACCGCAGCAGTCCAAATGTCAGGAGGATCAATGCCTTATGCATATCAATGGTCAGATGGATCAATGAATTCTGCTGTTCCTGGTCTGGAAGCTGGAACATATACTGTAACCATAACTGATGCTAATTTATGTGACCAAATTGTGACTGAGGTGATCTTAGAAGATCCAGATAGCATTACAATTGTTTTTACCGACATCACACCAGTAAGTTGCTTTAATCAACTTATAAATTGTGATGGAGGAGCAACTGCCTTAGCTTCTGGTGGAAATGCACCTTCTGCTATTTATACTTTTAACTGGTCTTCTGGCGAAATCGAAGTAGATATGAGTAGTACGGCAAGTCAACTTTGCCAAGGTATGCAAACGGTTGTGGTAACGGATGAAAATAATTGTTTCAACATTGGAACCGTAGAAATACCTTCTCCAGTACAATTAGGCTTTAACCCACCAGTCTTAAATCAACCAAGCTGTAATGGTAACTCAGACGGTTCTATTACTGCAAATGGATCTGGGGGAGTTCCTGCCTATACTTTTTTATGGGACAATGGGACTACCGATATAACTTTGGCGAATATTCCAGCTGGTGATTATCCAGTAACGGTTACAGATATGAATGGATGTGAATTTGATACGATTTTTACACTAGGTGAACCGGATATTTTAATCGCTTTTACTAGTAATACAGGAAATGTAACTTGTAGTGGAGAATCAGATGGTTTTATTCAAGTTGATTTTACTGGAGGAAATGGAGATCCAATGACTTATACTTGGTCTGGAGGATTGAGCAGTACAACAAATTCTGCAACTGAACTATCTTCTGGAGTTTATACCGTCACTGTATCAGACGTTAATGGTTGTTCAGCTGAAGTAAGTCAAGTAATCACGGAGCCAATTCCAGTTTTCGGATTTATTCCAACTCCAGATGAACCAATTTGTAATGGTGACCAAACTCTTCTCACTGTAGAAACTGCTGGAGGAGGAGTTGGTGGACCTTATACTTTCTCTATTGATGGTGGACCTGCACAAAATATTGGAACTGCGATTAGCGTCTTTGCTGGAAATCATGTAATTGAAATTTCTGACGGAAATGGTTGTACTTATACCGAAAATCTTTTCATCAATGAGCCGCCAGCTATTATTGTAAATCTTGGCCCCGATGTAGAAATTCAATTAGGAGAGTCACTTCAATTAAATGCAGTTTTATCAGGAAGTAATGTGCCGATTGATTCAATCATTTGGACACCTATGATTTTTGATTCAATCTCTTGTTTGAGTTGTCTAAATCCAACGATATCTCCTCTTGATGATCAAACTTATACTGTTGAAATTTTTGACATTAATGGATGTAATGGAAGTGATGATATTTTTATAGAAGTTGATAAAAATAGAAATGTTTATATACCAAACGTTTTCACTCCAAACGGAGATGGATACAACGATGAATTCCAAGTATTCTCTGGCCCTGGAGTTACACAAATTAATTCAATGCAAATATATGATCGGTGGGGAGAAGTGGTTTTCCAAAGAACCAATTTATCACCATCAGCATTCCCGGATATAACAAATGGTTGGGACGGACGATTCCAAGGGAAAATTATGAACCCTGGTGTTTTTATATATCTAATTGAAGTATCTTTTGATGATGGTATAACTTTGTTATATCGAGGTGATTTAACTTTGCTTCATTAAGAATGATTAATTTATTGTAAATTAAAAGGAGTAGCCTGATTTTCATTAACTGATAATCAGGCTACTCCTTTTTTACAATCCATTTATCACAAAGAAACATTTAGTCTCTCTATCGATTCTAACTTTCTATTACTTTATTTGATATTCCCATCGGTTTAGGAAAAGTAAAAAAGAATGTGGACCCATTCCCATATTCTGAATCTACCCAAATCTTTCCTCCCATTCGTTGCATGATTTTATGGCAAATCGCTAGCCCTATACCTGTTCCTTCATAATCAGTTTGAGCATGTAATCTTTGAAAGATAACAAAAATTCGTTCTTTATATTCTTCCTTTATTCCAATTCCATTATCTTTTATAGCTATTAAATATTCCTTCTCTCTTTCTTCACTTTTAATTGAAATTTCAGGAAATGTATCTTTGTTTCTAAACTTAATCGCATTTAGTATAAGATTTTGAAACAGCTGTGAAATTAACGACGATATTCCTAAAATGGAAGGTAACTCATCCACTTCCAATTTAGTGTTAGTCTCTTCAATCAACAACCTCAAGTTAGCTTGACAAATTAAAAGAGTATCATTCAAGTTGATCACCTTTAATTCTTGTGCTCCTCTACCTACCGTCGCATACTTTAATAATCCATCTAGCAAATTATTCATTCGTTCTACCCCATCAATAACATAATGAAAATAGGCTTGAGTATTGTCATCTATATCAGAGGCATATTTCCTATTGATAATTTGAGTGTAACTACCTATCATCCTTAGCGGCTCTTTCAAATCATGTGAGGCAACGTAGGCAAATTGTTTTAATTCTTCGTTCACCTGTGTCAATTGTTCGTTAGCACGTTCTACCTCTTCTTGTTTTTTTAACAGCATAGCTTGTAATTGATTCGCTTGAGTCAATGCTTCAATCTGTTGTTCCTTTTCCCTAGTAGCAAATGTAATTTCTTGATCTAATATTTGGCGATTCCTTTGTTTTTTCAAATAATCCTCTTGCTTTTCTGCATATAAACTTTTGAATTGAAAAGCATTTTCAAAATCCTTTTTATCTTTATAAAATTCAGCTAGCAACCTATAACAAGCAATTTCATTTTCCTCATTCCTTACCTTTTTAGAAATTTCTACTCCTTCTTTTAAATGTAAAATTGCTATTTCAAAATCTCCAGAATGATGGGCTAATTTTGCAAAATTTAATACATTGATAGACTTTGCATTGACGTCTCCCAAATCCTCTAATAACTCATTCGCTCGGTCTGAAAAACTCATCGCAGTCTCAAAATCGTTCTCCGCACAACTTAATTTCCCTAAATGGGCTAAAGCCAAAGCAATCATTTCGGTATATTGAATTTTTTCAGCAAGTGCCAAAGATTTTTGGAAATGCTTTTTACTCTCCTTGTAAGATTTCTCTTCAAAATGTATATTCCCAATATTATTAAAAATGATAGTTTTCGTTGTATCTACCAACACTTGATCATATTTTTCAACTACCGCTTGGTAATTACTTAATGATTCCTTTGGGTTAAATAACCTCGCGTAAATAGTTCCCAGGTTTATTAAATTTTGAGCAGTCTGACGGTCAAATTGAATGGTTTTAGATTTTTCTAAACTAGAATAAAAATATTCAATCGCAGATTTATAGTCTAAATTTGTTGCATAATAAATACCTAAATTACTTGTCGCTATAATTTCTTTTTCAATATCTCCATGTGCTTGACTGATCGATAAAACTTCTTCTCCGTATTCAAGTATTTTATTATAATCTTGCTGCTTGATTCGGATTTTGCAAAGCAAGTTATAGGCCTTAGCTTTTAAGATTGGTTTTTCTATTCCCTTTAACAACGTCAAGCTTTTATTAGTTAATTTAGCTGCTTCACTAAATTGATTTTTCAATATAAAAACCTGAACCTTAGCTAATAGAGATTGGACTATCCCTGAAATATTATTCTCCTTTTGACCTTTTTGAAGTGCTAATTCAGCATATTTTTGAGCTTGCCCTACATCTATTTTCAACAAATAAATCTCACTCTTTGCCAAAAAGAAGTGCAATATTTCATTTTTATCTATCAGCGATTCATCTATGGTATCTAGAACTTCAAAAGCCTTGAAAAAATATTGGTTATCTCCACCAAAGTGTCCTATTGTGCCATAAATTTTTGAAATAAATATTTTGGAAGATATTACCTGTTGTATAGATTTATTTTCCTTAGCTTGATTCAAAATAACTTTAGCTGAATCCAATGCTACTTTTAAATCTTTTTGTAAAAAAGAAATTTTAGATTTTTCTAAGGTTGGAATAATCGGCAGGGTGTTCATTGGAATAAAGGGATTTGTAGACTATAAAAATTATGTATTACCTCAATTTAAAACAAGTAATCTTTTATCTATTAAATAATTACTACTGAGTAGTATCCTTTTTCTCTACTGATACTTGCTTTGGTTTTTCTCTCTCAGTATCTACGATTCCGTGTAATTCTAATTTTATAGATCTTCTATAATTTGTTAAAACCTTAATTGTAGGAACTTGCCTCCCAAGTTTTCCAGCACTTTTAAAGGTAACTGAAATAGTACCTTCCTCACCTGGAGCGATATTTTTTTTTGGATAAATAGGAACAGTACAGCCACAAGAAGGCTCAACCCTTTCAATAATTAAGTCATCATTTCCAACATTTTTAAAATGAAAATCATGTTTAACCTCATCCCCTTGCATTATAAAACCAAAATCAAATACTTTTTCTGGAAAATACATTTTGGCTCTTTTCTTAGGTATTTTTTTGATTATTTTCTTTTCCTCTTTTTTAGTAACACTTTTTCTCAATTCTACCCTTTCTGCTATCTCTCCTTTAGGATATTCCTCTTTTTTTGCAGTTACTCCAGTCGCTTTATCAACATCCTCATTAGAAATTACTACGACTTTTCGTTTATTTTGAATTACCGCTTCATCAGAATTATCATTTGCTTTATGATTAGAGGAATTACCTTTACCGCAAGAACCAAATAATATCATGATTGAAAAAACTAAACTCAAGGATTTGAGTACTCTTTTGATTTGTATCATAAAAAATTGCCTTTAGGGGAATTGAGATTATTTTCATTCCCCCAAAAATAGTGATTATTGAATTATTATTGGAAAATAATGGAATTAAATAGCAGTATTACATTAAACCGTTTTACTAGTTTTTCTGTAAAAACTAGTAAATACCATCTTCTAATTATTGCCACTTTACCCGTAATAGTTTTTCCAAAAAAAAATCACGTTTTACATCCACTTGGATATAAAACGTGATTTTTTTATTCAGAGAATTATCTTTTAGATTTTATTTATCAAATAAAATCATCACCTCAGAACCGTCAGGCTTCCTAATTCTATTTTTTCTTCACCCTGACAATTATAAACAATACGATAAACGCAGACTCCCGGATTTATCTTTTTCCCATTAAAATCTCCCGCCCATTGATCAAAAACATTTTCAGTATAAAATACTCTACCTCCCCATCGGTCAAAAATTTCAAATGAAATAAAATTAACAATAGCATATGGATTACTAATAAAATATGTATCATTCACTCCATCTCCATTAGGTGTAAATGCTTCTGGTAAAAGTATATTATCACAATTCAAGCTATCCGCATCAATCACCCGAATACTAATGGTATCTCTTGCTATACAACCTCCTATGGAATCAGAATCAATTATCGATAAAACATAAGTCCCATCCTCTGGAGGTGAAATCGTTGCATTGGGATTAGTTGGGTCATCTACTCCATAAAACGGATCTGCTGGAGACCAACTAAACTCATCTGAACAAGTTGGACTAGTAAAAATATCAACTGAAGTGCCCTCAATAATTAAAGTGTCTCTTCTATTACCAATCAAATCTGCATCATAGGCGAACTCTTCGACCTCAGATAATGGAACCGCACGATTATATACTCGCAAATCATCTATATATCCTGCAAATGGAAAGTCTACTGTTCCGGCACATGGTCCATAACCCAATATAAATTCTTCTTCATTTTTTGGATTCAAAATCCCAACAGTGGGCTTTTCGCCAATTAATACACCATCTGCATAAAAGGAAACGCGATTGCCTTTTTTAATCAAAACGATATGGTGCCAGCATCTATCATCGTTTAATTTTCCTGCTATTGTAACATTCTTAATTGCATCTTCTCCTACGAAAGCAGTTATAAAATTTGTTGCTCCTGTGTACCGAATTGAAATGCCATTATCATCGTTACAGTTCGCCATTTTTGAAAGAATTGTCCGATTACCATTATAATCTGTAACTTTAAAAAACATGCTTATCGTAAAATCATCATCATCAAAATAATTATCATAATTACCTATCAACAAAATCTTATCTTCAAACTCCATTCCACTCATAGAAGGTGATTCATATGATCCTTCCATCACTAATGCTGAATCCTTTACACCACAAGCACAACCAATTCCATTGGCAAATCCAGTTTGAAAATCAGGAAATGCAGAATTATTAATTCCAGTTACGTCGACAATATCACCACATTGGTCAAAGGTAAAATGTGCTACTAACCCGCTTTGAGCATTGATCTGGAAGCTTAGAAAAACCAAAATAAACAAGGAAAAATATTTCATCGACAATTGATATTTTAAATTTTTATGGTGCCCTCTTTTTTTTACAAAAAACGCTATTAACGCCCTGGACACTGACTATTTTTAGACTTTCTTTCCAACCAAATAAAAACGATTATTATTAATTTTTTATTGGAAAAAATCAGCCTTATAAATAATCTGTTCTAATTAGTAGAAAAAAGAGCAAAAATTAACCCTCTTTCTATTTTTTTGAAAATTGTTAATAATGTTTATTACTCAAACTACGAACCAAAAAGGTCTCCTAGACCACCTAATCCAGGAGGCATCATATCTTTCATCATTTTTTGTGACTCAATAGCTTCTTGTTCTACTGCTTTTTCTAAAACTCTGTTAATCGCCCCCATCAATAGATCTTCTAATTGGTCCATATCTTCCAAATCAATTGCTTCTTTCTTGATTGAAATATTGGTGATTTCTCGATTAGCATTAGCAGTTACTTGAATAGATCCATCAGCTTCTTCAGTCAAAATAATAGTGCTTAACTTTTCTTTCATCGCGTTTTGCTTTTCCTCCATATTTCCTAAAATATCTCCAAACATTATTTTTATTTTTTAGATTAACAATAGACATCCGACAATTCCTGACGAAAAAGTATTGTTTGATTTTTTAATTAAAATTTGATAATACAATTTTATACAAAGGTAGTTGCTTTGATTGGAATAAATAAATTTAAGGATTTGATTTTTCGCAAACCGATTTAAGTAATTCTCCCATTAAAAAACCTCAACAAGGCATGACCTATACTAAAATATACAATCAGAATATATTTTTTCAATTGGAGTCAATGAATAGATTGTCTCTACTTCTTGCTCTGAAATTGCTCGATCATATACCCTCACTTCATCTAAAATTCCCTTAAACCGTTGCACCTTCCCGTCAAGACAAGGAGAGTTAGAAAATGACAAAATGGCATCATTACTCAAATCTACGCCACTACATCTCATAACAGACTTTTGCAAAATACCATTGATATAGGAATGTGCTTCTTGACCCTCTCGGACTAAGGTGATGTGATACCAACCTCCTCCTTCTATGTCTAAAGAGATGTCTTTGTATTTTTTATATTCATTTTGTTGCACTGATGTTTCAATCTTTTTCTGATTTCTATTTAGTAAGAAATCCAAAACGAAATCTTTTCCACAATTTTCTCTTTTACTAAATAGGCTTTGTTGATAAAATGAATATTGATCTGTTCGAATAAAATAACTCAGAGTGAAATCAGAGGTCGTAAAATACCGATTGACTATACCATGAAATTCTATGTAATCATTGATACCATCCAAAAGCAAACCATCATTTTCAATACCACACCAACAAGTTATTTCACCAAAAAGTAATCCATCAGAACCATTTCCGCTGATATCACGAGCATCACAATCATTAAAATTATAATGAGCTACTAAACCATCTTGAAGGGAAATTGTCTCTGAATTATCTACAAAAGAAAGATGAAGAATTGTCAAAAGAAAAAAGAAGAATGTTTGTTTCATGGTTTAAGTATTTCTAAATAAGATACTAGAAATACTCTATTTATCAAAATACTCAATCGCTTTCCTAACACTTCCATACTTTTCCAACAATGCTTTTGCATCAATTCTAGAAATACCAATTTCATTTTGAATAATATTAATTCCACGCTCCCACAATTTATCATTGGATAATCGCATGTCGACCATCTTATTCCCTTCTACCCTACCCAATTGAATCATTACCGATGTACTAATCATATTAAGAACCATTTTTTGAGCTGTTCCAGCTTTCATTCTTGAACTTCCTGTAATGAACTCTGGACCGACAATAACTTCAATTGGGAAATCCGCTGCACCTGCTAATGGACTTTCCAAATTACACGTAATACAGCCTGTGACGATTCCATTCTTTTGAGCATCTCTTAATCCATGAATAACATAAGGAGTTGTGCCACTTGCGGCAATGCCAATTATTATATCTTTTTCATTTATTTGATATTTAGCTAAATCCTTCCAAGCCATTTCCTTATCATCTTCTGCATTTTCTACTGCATTTCGAATAGCAGTATCTCCTCCTGCAATTAAACCAACAACCCAATCAGCAGAAATGCCAAAAGTGGGAGGACATTCCGATGCATCCAAAATACCGAGTCGGCCACTAGTCCCTGCTCCTAAGTAAAATAATCGTCCACCATTTTTCATATTCTGCACAATGATGTTTACAAGAGTTTCTATCTGTGAAATAGTTTTTTTCACAGCGAAAGCTACCGTTTGATCTTCAGCATTAATGTTTTCCAATAATTCCTGTGTAGACATCTTTTCTAAATGTTGATATTTAGAGTCTTCTTCTGTAATTTTTACCATAAAAGAAAGTTATACTTTAAAATACGAAATTGAACCGATTTAGTTATTTATCTTTGAATTAAAATTCATTTTAATGACAAAATATTTTTTCACGTTCTTACTTTTTCTTTTTTTGCAAAAAAATCTAATTGCTCAAAAACTAATTAATTGGGGTTATTTAGGTGATGTGAAATATGAAGTAAAATACTCAGAGGAATTGGGATACAATTTGCACATTGCCACTTTTGGAAAATCAATTGCAGACCTCGATGGGAAAGAGGTCATCATTTCTGGACATATGATCCCATTAGATCCAATGGGTATTTCTTATGTCTTGTCGCAAAACCCAAATTCAAGTTGTTTCTTTTGTGGTGGAGCAGGGCCAGAAACGGTATTGGAATTAGAACTAAAGCCAAGTGCTATTAAAAGGTATGAAGTTGATTCTGTGGTAGAATTTAAAGGTGTTTTAAAGTTGAACAAAATTGATGATAAACATCTCACCTATGTCTTGCTAGATGCTGAACCTAATTAAATTGATACTTAACCATTCAATTTAACCAATCTTCCTTTCCAAATCTATTTTAATATCTATGGCTAACGACCCCTCATTACCCATAGCTTGCGTTCTATATGAGGAACATGTTCTCAAAATGAGAACACTAGATTTCATATTGAGAACTTGGCATAGTATTAGCTAATAATATAATACGTGGCTTTTAATTCCCCCTTAAAAGTTTTCGTTCCAAAGATTATCTGCTGAAACAGAATTCAATCAGAAATGTGAGATTCTGTTTCGCAGTAATTTTTTCGGAAACAGACACGTCTTTGTTCAAGATCTTACCTGCCAAAAACTTACACATCCTTATTTAATAATTTTAAACATTATAAAACAATACATTTTTGGGGATAACAATAAAAACAATTATAATTTAATGAATATAAGTGCTACAGAGAATAAATGTTTTTTAGTATCTACCGACTCCAAATTTTATCAACCCCTAACTTCCTTAATTCCTTCAAGATTTGAATTAATTGTATTTGAAAATTTTGACTTATTATTTAAAGAGGATCTTAATCGACCATGTGCGATTTTTATAGATTTAGAGGATAAAACTGAAGATGTAAACCCCTTTTTAGAAAAGATATTGGGTTATTATAAAAATGTTTCAATTATCCTTATATCAAAAAAGGATAATATTACCGATTTTAATGTTTCACTCAAACCTAATATCTATAATTACTATTCCAAAGAAGAACTGACTAGGAAAAGGCTTTATTTTTTATTAAAAAACATAAGCCAAAATAACAATCTTCAAAATAGATTAGAGAAACTCGACACCAAAATGCACCATGTAATTGTTGAAAAAATGGTGTATTCTTGTTCTATTATGCAACGAGTAGCTATACTAGTTAACAAAGCCAGTTCTTCGGATATCCCTTGTTACATTTCGGGGAAAAAGGGAACTGGTAAAGGTACAGCAGCATATTTAATACATCATCTTTCAAATAAAAGATCATTTCCATATTTCAAACTTAATTTTGGTAACATTAAATATGAAGAATTGGAAAAAGAGGTTTTTGGATATGAAAATTACAAAAATCAAATATTCCAAGCAGGAAAACTAGAATTAGCAAGTGGAGGCTCAATATATCTTGAAGAGGTTCATTTAATGCCTTTGAAATTTCAAGCTAAAGTATTAGACGCCATTAAATCTGGCTATTTCCAAAGGATTGGAGGAAGCGATGACATTGAATTAAATATTCGATTTATTACCAGTACCTCAAAAGATTTATTCTCAGAGCTAGATACAGGAAATTTTTTAGAAAGTCTGTACTATCGGTTAATGGGCTTAACAATCAATATTCCTCCATTAAAGGATAGGGGTAACGATATTATTCTACTGGCTACCAAAATAATGAATGATTTTTTTGAGAGAAATAATTTTAATAAAAAAGTATTATCAAAAAAAGCTAAACAAAAACTTCTTTCTTATTCATTTCCTGGAAATATTAAAGAGCTTAAATCTATCATTGAGAGAGCAATAGTTTTGGCAGATGAAAGTATTATTTCTGAGGAAGATATTGAATTTGGTAATTCGTCAACACAAATTAGTTTTTTAGAACAAACCCTTACTTTTGAAGAATACAAGTCAAAAATTATTCATCACTTTTTAGAAAAGTATGATAACGACATTCAAGTTGTTTCATCAAAGTTAGACATTGGGAAATCAACCATATATCGGATGTTAAAATCTGAAAAAGAAAAAAATGCAAATAAAATGACCTGGTTTGATCTAATCTAAAATACTCTCTTTTTTATTGTTTATCCATTAAACAGGAGACATTTTCAATTGATTTAAAAATGTCTCCTGTTTTTATGTCAATCAAAATGTAGCCTATTTTACATTTTGTTTAATCTTTTTTTAATTTTGTTAAACAAAATTAAAATCCCTGTGTTTCACCTTCATAATTAACAAATTAAATTAAATCAAATCAAAAAAAATTATCAAGATGAAAAAAAATCTTTCGTTCCTAGGATGGGCCCTACTAATGACAATACCATTTCTATTTGTTGCTTGTGGCGACGATGATGATGATAACACAATTCCAATTAATGATCCAAAGAACATAGTTGAAATAGCAGTAGGAGATACTCAATTTAGCACTTTGGTAGCTGCGCTAACTCAAGCAGATCTAGTTTCAGTTCTTGAAGGACCTGGACCTTTTACTGTCTTTGCCCCAACAAATGCAGCATTTACTGCAGCAGGGATTGATCTGAACTCGATTTCAGATGAAGCTCTAAAAGAAGTATTGTTATATCACGTGCTAGGCGGCGCTAAAATTACTTCAGCTGATATTGCAGACGGTCAGACTTATGCCTCAACAGCTTCAACTTATGGACCCGGAGATACACAACTATCTATGCTTATCGAAAAAGGAGCTAATGGTGTTGTAATAAATGGAAACACAAATGTATCTACAGCAGATGTAGATGCAACCAATGGTGTAATACACATTGTCGATCAGGTAATTTTACCTTTAGATGTAGTTGGACATGCTGCTGCAAACAGCAATTTCACAACTTTAGTGGGTGCATTAGGAGCTGCTGATGCAGGCCTTGTTGATCTTCTACAAACTGACGGTCCATTCACAGTGTTTGCCCCATTGAATAGTGCATTCGCTGCAATTCAATCTACAGTTGATGGGTTAACAACAGAACAATTAGCCAAAGTCTTGACATATCATGTTGTTGCTGGCGCTAATGTAAAATCTACAGATTTATCTAACGGGCAAGAAGTTACATCGGCGAATGCTGATGAAAAATTCACGATAAATATAGATGGATCGGTAACAATTACTGATGCAGCAGGAGGTACATCAACAGTTGTTCTGACTGATGTTCAAGCAACTAACGGTATAATTCACGTTTTGGATTCTGTGATAATACCTGGAAACTTATAATTTATACTAATATAATTCGATTTTAAATGAGCCATTCCTTAGTTCCGAATGGCTCATTTTTTTATCCAAGACTTTCTTTTTTATCCTTTTTTATTTGTTTGTCAGCCCCTGATGAATAAACTGCTTTAACTACAGCGATTATTCCAAATATAATCAATGCTAACCCGCCTAATAAAACAAACACCGCCAAAATTTCATTGCCTGCGCAAGCAAGAGAACATGATAAACCTAAAACTAAAAATCCAACAAGGACTGCTACTATTACCGATAACACTATAAGTAAACCCCTCTCCGATCTAGTTCTTTCTTTCCCTGATTTTCTCAACTGTCTAACATTCTTCCGGATTCTTTTTTGAAGTTGTCGCTTTGCTTTTCGAATTAATTTCCTTTTATTCTTTTTTTCTACCACATTATCTTTTTTTATATCAAGAGCAATAGTTCTAGCAGAATATTCTTGCATCTGATTTTGTGGAGCAAAAGCAGATTGGGAAGAATAGTTGCCAATAAAAACCATAAATATAGCAGCACTTATCATTGCAACAAACTGCCATATTTTTTCTCGAAAAAAAGTTCTTCTGAAAATTCCACTCTGCACATATTTCATAGGATAGAATATATATGCAATCAAAAATAAAGCTCCGGAAAAATAAGTTAATCCAAAAGGAAAAATTATTTTTTCTGTATAAAATAAAGCTCCAACATAAAATAAAAAATACGATAATAAAATATGCAAAATTATTGTTACACATATTGCTTTATTCCTATTACGCTTGGCCCAAATAGATAGATTTTTCATAAATATTATTTTTTGATATTATGTGTCAATATTGCAAGCTACTAAAAATTTCTCTTATGACTAATGAAAGTTACTGATATCAATGGAATAAAAATATAAAATAAAAGGTTCTCTACAAAATTTTAAAATTTAGAAGCAATTTCTAATAACCTATATTCTCAATAGCATCATTTTAACACTTGGAAATTTCAACATCAAGAATATTTTCTATTCTACCTTGATGCATGATATGACCAGTAACGAGAACCAAATGATCTACCAAAAAATACATATTTTAACTATTATCATTTTAGTGCCTAACATTTTCTTCGAAGGTAACATGCTCAGTTTAAGAAATTAGCTCTTATAATTTTTGTTAAAAAAAAGCATCATTAGCATAATATTCGGAAAGAACTTCTTTCAAATTTGAAAGTTCCGTGATGGGTGGATTTATCCAACCCACCGCCAACGTTACTTACTTTTAAAAAACTGTTATAAAAGGAATGGTATTAAGAAAATTTTGTCGTAAGAAATTTACCTTGGCAAAGTGTTTAGTATAGTAATCCTATTAGGAAATAATTTTTTAGAAAGTTATGACCTAAAATATAAATAATTCTTATCGTTCTGCAATAGATTTAAACTAATAATGAGAAAAGATATTGGTCTATTTTGACTGACCAACTATTAAGGAGGATTGCAACTTTTATAAAATATCTTGTTTTCTTAATCAAATTGCTTTCTCCTTTTAGGACTATCTCTAACAGACCACCACTTGCTATTCACCCAACTCAAATAATTGACTATTCAAAAAAGCAATAAAATCTTTAACTGCTAATTGTGCCTCTTTATTTTTTTTGGAAAAGTCAATTTGGTTTTCTCTAAGAAAACTAGATTTACGGATGAGAAGAGGTAGATTATTTTTCAAATAAAAATAATCTTTTGAATAAGTTAAAATGGCATATTCTAATTTTTCTTTAGAGGGGTTTCTAATCATACTTTTTGCTGAGGAAAAATAGACTGGAATTCCACTCAGGTTATTTATGGTCTCAGAAAAATGTACTTTATTATATAATTTTGACTTTTCTATTTTTGATTTTAAAACTTGAATAATTGAGAAGACTTTTATCGAATCAATTAATCCTTGATTATTATTTTTTCTCAGGTCATATTTATGCCGATTAAAAATTTCAAATCTCTCTTTTATATTTCTATTTTCTCTACTTAAATTTTTATTTTCAAATTGAATAAATTTGACCAAAGGTAAATGACTCTTAGCTTCAATTCCTTCTAACGTTTCAAAAATATAAGAATTAGCACTATGCTTGCTCAATAAATACTCTACCCCATATTCTTTTTTAATTACCTCTAGTTCTCTTCCAAAATCGGCATCTTTTAATTTTTGACAACCAAAAAACAATACAATTACAAATAAAAACACTCTTTTTTTCATTAACTATTTTCTTTTCTCGCTTAAACAACCCCAGAGAGTTATCCCAGTACTAATGCAGAAATACAATCCTCCCGTATCTTCCAGATTTCATCTAACGAATATTCTACATCATTTTCTAAAATCCACTTTTCCAAAAAATCACGATGCAATTCAACTTTAAACTCACCAATCTGACTAGGCTGAATTTCTATTTCTAACAATAAACTTTCAAATGGTGATGTCTCTGTTTTTACTTCTCGAGTAATGTCAATTTTTTCGTTTTCAAAAACTAAATAGGTGTGAACCTCAGGTATAAATTCTAATTTACTTTTTTCCAAAATTCTTCCCACTCCTGGCGTATTTTTCTCATCCATTTGATAAACCCCAAGCATCAATTTTAACTCCTTAAAATCGTTTTCTAAGGCTAAAGCTGCTAACGTAGCATGTTTGGTACTGCACACACCACATTCTTCTGATAAGACCAAAGTCAAATCTTCTTTTGATGAGTTTCGACGATATGGTAATTTAAAAATATAATCTACCGCTTCGTGAAAATCAACAATGGTCAAATCCCGACAATGCCGTGAAAGAGGTGTGTCAGCTTTAATTAAAAAATCAGGAATTTTCTTTATCATTTATTCTTTTTTCATTGCTCAATGAAGGTAAAAAACTTTACTTTTGCAAAGTTTTAAAATGAGTTTTTTTATTAAAAATGTTTTAAAATTTATTTTGTAACTCAAACATAATTATGACTTTAGAGCAACAATCAATCAAGGCAACAAATTTCAAATTCAAAAATCAAACAAACTTTTACAAAGGAAAGGTAAGAGATGTATATACAATTCAAGATAAATTAGTGATGGTAGCATCCGATCGAATCTCCGCTTTTGATCATGTTTTACCGCGTGCAATTCCGTTCAAAGGACAAGTACTTAATCAAATTGCTTTACATTTTTTAAATGCAACGAGCGATATCGTTCCCAATTGGGTGGAAGCAACTCCTGATGCAAATGTTGCAGTTGGAATTGCCTGTGAACCATTTAAAATTGAGATGGTCATTAGAGGATATTGCGTTGGTCATGCATGGCGAACTTATCGATCTGGGGAAAGAATATTGTGTGGTGTAACCATGCCCGAAGGAATGAAAGAAAATGATAAATTTCCAGAACCAATTATTACACCTGCCACCAAAGCAGAAGAAGGACATGATGAAGATATCTCCAAAGAAGAAATTATCACGCAAGAAATTATAAGTGAAGAAGATTACATTCTATTAGAAAAATATACCCGCGAACTATTTCAAAGAGGAACGGAAATGGCCTCAAAGCAAGGTTTAATTTTAGCAGATACAAAATATGAATTTGGGAAGAAAGATGGAAAAATTATTCTGATTGATGAAATTCATACGCCGGATAGTTCTCGATATTTTTATTCAGAAGGATTTGAAGACCGACAAGCTAGTGGTGAGAAGCAAAAACATTTATCGAAAGAATTTGTGAGAGAATGGCTAATTGAAAATGGATTTCAAGGTTTAGATGGTCAAACAATGCCAGAAATGACCGATGAATTTGTACAAAATGTGTCTGATCGGTACATTGAATTATTCGAAAATATAACAGGTGGAAAATTTAAAAAAGCAAATACTAAAAATATTACAAAAAGAATTTTTAATAATACTGCTGAATTCTTGGAATGAGATATTTTTTAGTCTTAAATAAAAATAACTATAAAAACCATAAAAAGTGAATCACTTTTTATGGTTTTTTAATTTTAGCATAGTAAGTATTTTCAATTTAACGAACTACACTTACTGTCATTTTTCGATCAAATGATCCTTTGATGACGGGCGACTGCCGATTGGCAGTATAACTTTTAACATTGGTTGAAATAAAATCAAATAATTCGGTAACAGTTACAATTTTATCAATATTCCGATCTGCCTCTCCTTCCAACCCCCTAATCAAAAAATGACTAAACACTCCTTGTCTTAATCCACTTGACTCCAAAGAAATCTCTTCTAGTTTCGAGGATAGAATCAATGCTGTTCCAGCGTTAGATTGAGCTAACTTATTATAATATGTATTGATCACTTGTTCGTCTGAAAATTCATTATCAGGGCTTCCTCCTTTCATTGCCAAACCTCCTGAGTGACAAGCATCAGCAATACATAATTTATATTTAGCTGGACTTTGCTTTAGTATCTCATTAATTTCATCGTGAAATAGTTTATTATTATATCTGTCAAAGTCGATGGGTAAAAAACAATCTTTTAACCCATGACCGCTATAGTACATCAATACTAAATCATCTGGACCAGCATTCATAAATAATTCATTCATCGCTTTTTTGATATTCTTACGGGTAGCCTCTTCATCAATCAGCATTCTAATATTATCATCCCTAAGAGCACCACCTTCTGGACTCTTCAAAAAGGCATACATTCGATAAGCATCATCATCTGAATATTTCAAAACAGGCATATGAGTATATGTCGAAATCCCTATCACTAAGGCGTGTACTTTTATTTTAGAATTTTTCCTAATCTCTGCAAGAGTAGAAATTGTTTGTTCTACAACTGGTTCCTCAACCGGCAAAAATGAGGCTTTAACTGGCTCTTCTTGCCCTGTAAATGTTCCATCGTTCCAATACCCTTGAATTGGTGAACCATCTGATAAATATAGTGTACCGTATCCATTAAAACTTCCCTCTGACCATAGCCCTTCGTAAAATTCTCGATTAGAATATTGACAAACGCCTTGGCCATGTGGCATCTCATTTTTAAAGTAACCGGTATATTTGGCATTGCCTTCATCATAGATATAAGTCCCATGCCCACTAGTGCAGTCTCCTTCAATACAACCTTCTACCTCTCCATATTTCACTCCAAAATATTCGCCATTAATCCACTCTCCCATTGTTTCGTCTCCATCTACATGATAAACAATCCCAGATCCATGTTGGAAGTTATTCTTGAAACCTCCAACATATTTATCCCCATTAGGTAAACACCATTCTCCGAATCCATTGGTCAATCCATTGAAAAATGTTCCTTCATACATACTTCCATCTTCATAGAAATATATCCCTTCGCCATTATGACAATCGCCTTGAATACATTGTGAAAAACTTGGAATAGCATAGATTAGTAACACCGTAATGGTGCTCAAAAAATAATTTCTCATAGTGCAAAATTTTAGAAGACTTGAATTGGTGGGAGGGAAAAATCCTTGTCTTGTGGTAACTTATTATAGTATGTTATTTAATGTATATCAAATACATTACCAACTTTTTCAATTTAATAAAAAAACCTATATCTCAAGGTCGAAATATAGATTTTCTGCATAAAAATTAACATTTATAGTTATATACAAAAAACAATAACATGACAATTACATTAAATTAAAAAGAGTTTTACCATACTTTTTCAGCCCTCCCGTCGTCTATCCATTTGCTCCAGCGCTTGTTATATGTGTGCACTTTTTTAGTTACTCTTTCATCCTTATCCACTACTTCATTACCTTGGTTAACCCATTCGAAAATACTTCCATAAAGATTATAGACATTTTTGAACCCCATCTTTTTGAGTTTTTCCCCTACTTTTTCACTTCGATAACCAATAGAACAATACACTACAATTTGTTCATCCTTGTCAATCCCTTCAAGTTCAGTTCCTTCGATTTTTTTGTATCCAATTCTTTTTGCACCTTTAATGTGACTGACTTTAAACTCATTTTGACGTCGAGCGTCAAGCAAAACAACATCATCCTGAATTTTTTTTAGCTCATCTACTCCCAAAATAGGAATAGTAAAACTGATAGTTTTTGATATTTTTTTATCAAAATCTTTGTTATTTACCTTTGGCCTATCTCCTGGTACTTGGGCACAACTAATTGTAGTCAATAACAAAAGCCAAAAAGGAATAAGGATGCTTTTCATATTCTTATTTTGCAAAAATAATTCAAAAAGGTAAAACTGTTAGTTATAAAACTGTTGCATTGCCTAATTAATTTTTGATGAAATAAATATTCTAAATACCTGAATCTGTTAACACCAGTTAGAAGTTACTTTAACCAACTTTTATAATAATCAGCATCCTCAATTCCTACTGCATATTCCGTCATCAATAGTGGTGCAAAGGTGTCTACCATCACAGCTAATTCACCCGTCCCTTTTTTCCCTATACTTTTCTCTACTGTTCCTGGATGAGGTCCATGTGGGATGCCTCCTGGATGTAAAGTTATCATCCCTCGTTCCACATGACTTCTGCTCATGAAATCTCCATCCACATAATACAACACTTCATCACTATCAATATTGCTATGGTTATACGGTGCTGGTATTCCATCAGGATGATAATCGTATAGCCTTGGAACAAATGAACAAATTACAAACCCACGTGCTGCAAAAGTTTGATGAACTGGCGGTGGTTGATGTACCCTTCCTGTAATCGGCTCAAACTCATGAATCGAAAATGCGTAAGGATAAACATATCCATCCCATCCAACTACATCAAATGGGTGACTCAAATAATGATAGGGATAAATATTATCTTGTTTTTTGATATGCATCAGAAAGTCTCCTTTTTCATCATGTGTTTCTAAAATATCAGGTTTACGAATATCTCTTTCACAAAAAGGGGCATGCTCCATCAACTGGCCAAAATTATTTCTGTACCGTTTTGGAGTAATGATAGGGCTCGATGATTCTACAATGAATAATCGATTATCTTCTGAGTTAAAATGCATCTGATATATTGTGCCTCTGGGTATAACTAAATAATCTCCATAGCCAAATGTAATATTTCCATACATCGTTTTCAATACTCCTGAACCCTCATGAACAAAAATTACTTCGTCGGCATCTGCATTTTTGAAATAATAATCAGTCATACTATGCCGAGGAGCTGACAAAATAATTTTGCAATCATTATTAACCAAAACTGGTTTTCGACTTTTTAAATAATCATCTTCTCGAGGTACATTAAAACCATGAAGGCTTCGATGTTTTAATTGTTTGTCAGAAATCAATTTTGGTGTAACTGAGTAAGGTTTTCCAACTTGTACAATTTGAGTTGGTGGATTACAATGATAAAGTAATGAGGCCAAATCACTAAATCCCTCTGTAGAGAATAATTGCTCAGAATACAATTCACCATTCGGTTTCCGAAATTGAGTATGCCTCTTTTTGGGGAACTCCCCTAAACTATAATAATGCATGATATAATTTTTACCAAATATAAAAAAAGCTTATTGTGAATACTTCACAAATAAGCTTTTTTTACAAATGAGTTCCATTAATTAAATTTAAATTAGGACTCTTCCTCTCGAACCGCCATTTTTTGAATGGCATCAATAATATTATCTATCGAATCAGGATAATTTACATATTTAATATTGTTTTTATCTTTTCCCCAAATACTAATCGTGACTACTTTTTTTCGAGTACCATATGCTACCACAACGCGCAAAGGAATTGGTGTTGGTTTTTTTGCCTTCCTTTTTTGGCAAATCACATCATCACAATCATAAGTTATTTCTGTTTCAAAAAAATTTTGATTGATAATAAATTCTGCAAAAGCCTCCAACTCATCTCTAGGAATATTTTTTTTTGTTACCACCAATCCTTGGTTAACACTCTTAAATTCTTTTATCAATCGACCAGAGCTTTTAATATGAATATAATCTCTTAAGACCGGATCAATACCTCCATAGTAACCTCCTCCAATTAATTCAATGCTTATGTAGACCTCTTTTTTCTTAGGCTTTTCCTTCTTTTTTCTTCTCCATCTATTCTTTTTCTTCTTTTTCTTCCTACCAAAAGCCCACCATTGATTACGGTCATTTTTAAGATTTAGTTCTTCAACTAAAACATCTGGTAGTTCATTAACAGGTTTGACAAAAGGGGCATCTTTGGTATCAACTCTAACAAAGTGATATTGAAAAGTTCCTTTACTATTGGTTTGTTCAAACTCTAGAACTAAAACATTTTTAGTAATCTGAGCAATTACAAAATTTTTGATATGCTTAAAACTATAAAACAAATCACTACCATTTAGACTCCAAACACCTTTGTCAAATTCTCCATTCAAAAATTGGTCATAGGTATAGTTATATTTAAAATACAAAAAGTACTCATAACCTTTTTCCGCCTTGTGAAAAATTGTATTGGATTCAAGATGGAGAGCATAAGTGTAACGCCATTTAGTTTCAATAATTTTTCGTTCGTCTACATTTGGATAAATAGAACTAACCTTAGAGTCCTCCACCTCTACTTGTCCAAAAAGTGAAGCGAAACCAAAGAAAAATATCGATAAAATTAGAACCAATTTTTTCATAGAAAAATTATTCATTAAGTTTTTATCTAAAGTCACTCATTTTTAAATTAGATAAATCACCAATTCCAATTAAAGGAAAAAGGTGATAATAATTTTGGAATTATTATACTGACAAAAATTTCTAAAAAGTCGAAACTTAAAGATTACATTAGGAGAAAAGGATTCATTTAGAGTTGATCCTTTTTTTAACGAAATAAGGTAATAAAACATACCCTCAAGATTTGATATTCAAAAATGATGCTATGTTTTATTTTTTTAAAAGATGTAATACAAACTAATCAAAACTTAAACCCTGCAGTTAGTAAGATTCTTGTGTTGGCCACATTATTGGTAACAAATTGCTCAGACTCTGGATCTGATAATAGATAAGGAACATAACCCTCTGAAAACTTGGAGTACTTATAGGCAAAATCTATATAAAAGCTTTTTTCACGAATTCCAAAACCAAGACTGTAGGTATTATTTGTAATATCACTATCTGTATAAGGTACACCACTTATACCATATCCAGCTCTAAATCTATAGTTTTCGAAAGCATATTCTCCTCCAAGTCTAATATTTACAGCTGATTTAAAAGATTTCCTTACCTGTTCATTTAAGTCAATTTCATAATCTCTATCTTCGATACTAGAACTATTAGCAGTCAAATTAAAATCAGAAACTGAATAATCCACATATTCTACCTCAGCTGTAACAAATCCCTTTCGATTAATTAATACTGCAAAATTTGCCATTGCTCTCCAAGGAGTAATTAACTTATAATCAAACGAACCTTCTGGAGAGTCTTCAGTATTAGTTACAGATCCACTACCATCTGTGTAATCATATTTTAATTGAGAAGAGTAGTCCTCAGTTAGCTTAAAAGCTGTAGGGGTATGAATCGCTGCACCTACTCGAAACATTTGATTAATTCTGTAAATAAATCCTAGTTTTAAATTTATACCAGATCCTGATGTTATCAGATTTTCTCTAAAAAGAAGTTCATCAAAATAGATTACAGAACTATCAACATCTACCTCTTCGTAAATCTTCTCTTCTTTATAATTAATAAAAGGAACCCCTATTGTTGCGCCTACCATTATCTTTTCGTCAAAATTACCAGCGACAGAAAAAACCAATTCACTATAAGATCCTCTTGTTTTGAAAAATTGTTCTCGTTCTATTTCATAGCCAGGATTAGTAAGTGGATCCTCAAAATCATTTGTATAAACACCCGTATTAGCTGAAGGGTAAATAGCCAAAGCATTCTCTGCTAATACCCCTTCAAACTCATCAAAAATATCATCATTAGCTAATTCTGTAAACCTTTGAACTATTGATCCTGGTGACTTTCCTTTGAAGACAAAATCCTGATTAAAAGATGCTAAACGGTTAAATCCAATTCCAAGGTTGAATGTAGTCCATTTCGAATATTGTGGGCGATAATTTAAAATTATACCAATATTAGCCATATTGAATTGTGCTAGACTTTCATCTATCGATTCATTTCCTGTTCCTCGCTCTAATAAAGAAGTAACTTTTGAATTATAAATACTTGGTGTAATCACAAATTCATTTGTTCTAAATGCAGCAAGTCCAGCTGGGTTAGTACTCAAAACTGAATAATCAGCCCCTAAAGCACCAATTCCTCCTCCTACACCCACTGTACGCGCAGTACTCCCTACTTCCAAATTTGAATATCGTAATGCATCTGAAATTGTTTGAGCATGAATATTTAAGGAAAATGTTATTAAAATAAATAGGATACTATTTTTCATTGAGTTAACTTTTTTGTTTTGTAATATAAAATTACCTCTCATCTTTAGACCTGATGAATTTCCATAAAATATGACAAAGCTTTTGTAATAAAAATCCAGGTTAGTCAGGATAAGACAAAGAAATGGGTGAATTTTTTTTTACAAAACTCACCCAATCCTTTTATTTCAATTAAACACAATTTTGCTTAATTTCTTCTTTTCCTAGAAGAACTACTTGAAGATTTAGATTTAGAAGAACTACTTCTTGAACTACTACTTCGAATTCCGTTACTTCTTGAAGAGCTCCGAGATGAACTTCGAGTATTACTTCCTCTAGATCTACTTGACCCGCTATTCCTTATACTACTACCTCTTGAAGGTCTAGATGAACTTCGAGTACTACTACCTCTTGATCTACTATAGTTACTATTTCTTGAGGGTTTCGTAGATGAACTTCGTGTACTGTTTCTTCGTGAAGATGATCTCGTTGCACTATTGCTTTTCGAATTAGAGCCACGGGTTGCTTTACTTCGTGTAGTTGAACGAGATATCGCAGTTTGATTTCGAGATGTTGAGCGAACTGCTTTGGTCGTAGTACCTCCCGTTGACGTTCTTGTTTTAGTAATCGCAACAGTATTAGATGAATTTGGTCTTGCAAAAAATTGCTGCCTCACAGGTTTTGTTCCAGAAGCCTTTACACTACCTCCCTTTCTAGAACCATAATAAGTATTAGTTACGGTTGTGGTATTTGCATTTTGGATATTATTTGATGCGTAACCATTACCTCCCCAATATGAAGGCGGGCAATAAGCGTTATTATAAAAGCTATTGTAAGGGTTTCCATATCCTCCTCCATAGTTACCACCTCCATAAGAATATGGGCTATAGCCTCCATAATAATCATTATTATAATTACTATTTCCATAATACCGATTCCATCTATTGAGGCGGTTATACCTGTTATATCTATTTCCGAAACTTACGTAAATAGATGGTCTTGAGAAAAATGGGTCATAGTAAGAATTATATCCATCATAATTATAAACATCTGTATACACAGGATCATAATATCCAAAACCCCTATTAGGCTGATTAAATCTACGAATACGACTAGAATAATAATACCCGCTATTTCTGTCATCTCTATAGTAGCTGTCACTTCCATCGTAATTATCCCCTGTGTACTCTTCATATTCATCGAACTCATCATCGTAAGTTGAACTTGACGTAGTGTAGTAATTGCTATCAGTATCAGGATTATAGTAAATATCATCGTATTGTGCAAACGAGGACGACACAATTCCAAAAAGGAAAATTGTTGCCAGAATAAGGGAAGTCTTATTAGAATTCATATAGTAAATATTTTTAAGATTGTTATTAACGAAACTCTCTTACAAGTTAGACCGTAATTTATTACTTTTGCTGCTCTTTTTTAGTTAAAACATTATTAAAGTTAAATTAGTTGAGTGTTAAAACTGTTAAAATTGCCTTTTAGAGACATTCATTAAGACGAAAATATTGATTTCACCTTACTTCAATTGTTTTTTTAACTATTTCAATATCTAAAAAACAGGCTCAAAAATAGCCATTTTTAGAGCTGCATCTTTTTTCCAAAAAAGTAAAAACCACAATTAGGGAGTTACTTTTTAATGAATCACAAATACATTTAATATAATTTAATTATGGCAAAAGAAATTACAAGCAGAGAAGAAGATTATTCCCAATGGTATTTAGACATTGTCAAAAAAGCCAACTTAGCTCAAAATTCAGCTGTCCGAGGATGTATGGTAATCAAACCTTACGGATTTAGTATTTGGGAAAAAATGCAAGGCCAATTGGACAAAATGTTCAAAGAAACGGGTCACCAAAATGCCTACTTTCCAATTTTCATTCCAAAAAGTTTTTTGAGTAAAGAAGCTCAACATGTTGATGGTTTTGCAAAAGAGTGTGCAGTCGTAACGCATCATAGATTAATGAATGATCCAAATGGTGAGGGTGTCGTTGTTGATCCATCTGCAAAATTGGAGGAGGAATTAATTGTGCGGCCAACTTCGGAGACAATCATTTGGAATACTTATCGAGATTGGATTAACTCTTACAGAGATTTGCCGATATTAGTTAACCAATGGTGTAATGTAGTTCGCTGGGAAATGAGAACTCGTTTGTTTTTACGAACTGCTGAATTTCTTTGGCAAGAAGGCCATACCGCTCATTCAACCCAAGAAGAAGCAATTACAGAGACAAAATTAATGCAAGATGTATACGCTCGATTTGCGGAAGAATATATGGCGGTTCCTGTCCTCAGAGGTTTCAAATCTGAAAATGAAAGATTTGCAGGTGCGGTAGATACATTTACCATCGAAGCGTTAATGCAAGATGGGAAAGCATTACAAGCAGGAACTTCTCACTTTTTAGGTCAAAATTTTGCGAAAGCATTTGATGTGAAATTTTTAAATGAAAATCAAAAAGAAGAATATGTTTGGGCTACCTCTTGGGGAGTAAGTACCCGATTGATGGGTGCATTAATTATGACTCACTCAGATGATGAAGGGTTAGTGGTTCCTCCAAAATTGGCTTCAACTCAAGTAGTCATTATTCCTATTCCAAAACCAAATGATGAGATCAACGCTGCTGTTGAAAAAATCATGACGGAACTCAAAGCAAAAGGTATTACCGTAAAATATGATCAAGACAAAAAGAAACGTCCTGGCTTTAAATTTGCAGAATATGAAATGCATGGAATTCCAGTTCGATTAGGTATCGGAAAAAGAGATTTGGAAAAAGGAGTTGTTGAAGTTGCTCGAAGAGATACAAAAGAAAAATCTTCACAACCTATAGAGGGTATTGCTGGGTATGTTGAACAATTATTGGAAGACATTCAAAATAATTTATTCCAACGTGCTTTAGATTATCGCACTGAGCATTCTTCAAATGCAGATACGATGGAAGAATTCCAAGAGATTTTGGAAAATAAAGGTGGATTCATTTATGCACATTGGGATGGAACAGTAGAGACAGAAAAGAAAATAAAAGAATTGACCAAAGCAACAATTCGTTGTATTCCTAATGATTGGAAAGAGGAAGAGGGTAAATGTATTTTGACTGGAAAACCTTCAAATCGAAGAGTCGTTTTCGCTAAAGCTTACTAAAAGAAAGATTAGTTATATTAATTCAAAAAAACTGCTGCAATTTAAAATTACAGCAGTTTTTTTATTGGGAATTGGTAGCTTTGTTTATTAAAAAAAATAAAAGATAATGAAGCTTCAAAAAGCATTTAATGCTGCCGATTTTAGAAAAAATGGACATCATTTAATTGATACAATTGCTGATTATTTGGAAGATATCACCAAAGGAAAAATACCTGTAATGACTTGGAGGTCTCCAGATGAAGCACTCCAAGATTGGGATCAATATTTAACTACTAATTCCTCCTCCGAAGAATTTTACAAAAAAATAATTCAATATTCTATGCACTTGCATCACCCAAAATACATGGGACATCAAGTAGCTCCTCCCCTCCCTGATACAATATTGAGTGGTCTATTAGTTGGTGCTCTAAAAAACGGATCTGGCCTTTACGAAATGTCCCCGCTCTCTGCCCCTATGGAAAAAATTGTAATGAATTTTTTCTCAAAACATATAGGTTATGGATACGAGGCAAGTGGGTTTTTAACCTCAGGTGGAACACTAGCCAACTTGACAGCACTACTAACAGCACGACAGGTTAAAGGGTATGGGAACATTTGGAACAAAGGGAATCCAGAAGGAAAACAGTTAGCAATTATGGTTTCGGAAGAAGCCCATTATTGTGTTGATCGTGCCGTTCGAATTATGGGATTAGGTGATGCTGGAATTATCAAAATCCCAACGAATAATGAATTCCAAGCAGATGTATCACAATTAGAAAAAATATATAACAATGCAATTACAGATGGAAAAATAATTTTTGCGATTGTAGGAAATGCTTGTTCCACTTCCGTTGGTGCTTATGATAATTTAGAGGCCATTGGAAAATTTGCACAAAAACATAACCTCTGGTTTCATGCCGATGGAGCACATGGAGGAGCAGCTATTTTTTCTAAAAAATACAAGCCATTAATTAAAGGTATTGAACTCGCAGATTCAATTATTATCGATGGACATAAAATGATGATGACAGCGGGTTTAATTACTGCTTTAATTTATAAAAATGGAGAAAACAGTTACCGAACTTTTCATCAAAAAGCACATTATCTTTGGGAAAACTCAGAGGAGGAATGGTTTAACTTAACCAAGCGAACTTTTGAATGCACCAAGTTTAATTCTGTATTAGAAGTTTACTCTTTGATTAAAAATTTTGGCGTTGATATTTTTGATGAATATATAACTTGCACTTATGATCTGGCAAGAGAATTTGCAAAATTATTAGAAGCTAATTCCAATTTTGAAATTGCCCACCAACCTGAATCAAATATCCTTTGTTTCCGAATTTTAAAAAATGGAAAAACTCCCTCCGAGATTAATGAGTTAAATGCTAAAATTCGTAAACAACTATTACATGATGGAAAATTTTATATCGTTCAAACTATGTTGAATGATTCGATTTACTTAAGAGTAACTTTGATGAATTATTTAACTAAAATTGAATTATTGGAAGAGTTAATAGAAGAGATTATGACTATTTCCAAAGAACTCGATTTTTAACTTAAAAAAACTAATGTAAGAATGAAGACCGTACTATGTGCATTATATAATAAATTTACTAAAGATATAATATACACCCTTGAATGTGCCTGACGCAAAACTTGTGCGGAAAAAATTTTGAAGACGTCTGCCCAGATTTTGATAGTAAACTTTCTCACCACCTGCCTATCTAAGAAAAATTAAAAAACATCCAACTTCCTTTATCTATATTTACCAGCCAAAGAGCTGAATAGTAAACCAAAACTAATAAAACGTACAAAAATATCCCTCCTTTTAGAAGATAAGACATAGCTTTTTAATATCATGAAATAACCTATTATAATTCCACTTCAAAGTGTCATTTTATTTTACAATTTTAATAAAATTTAAAATAAAATTTGTTATTTATCGTAAATATCACTATTATAGTGAATATTTATCATGACGTTTAAAATTTTAATTAGATGAGAACTAATAATCGTGAAATTTTAATCTACTATAATCCAGAATCTGTTTCGGATAGAAGAATGGTAGCTCATGCTCAAGGAATGTCTTCACATATTAGAACATTTTCACATGCAAAATCTCCTTCAACTGGCACCAGTTGGCAAATGATTTTACGATCATTAGATGTACATCCAAAGGATCTCTTAAATAAAGCTCATCCGTATTATCAAGAAAATATCAGGGGTCGAGAATTTGATGAGGAAGACTGGCTAACAGTACTAGCCAAAAACCCGGAACTAATTAAAGCTCCAATAGCCGTAAGAGGTAGGCGTGCAATCTTGTGCAATAATCCTACTGACATTTACAAACTCACAGCACCTAGTGCACCTTAAGTTTAATCTTTTAACAAAATAAGGTGTAGAACAGCTTCTTCTCTCCCACAAATATCCTGAATAGAGACTCCTACCTATTCGGGATATTTTTAGATAAAACTTCAAAAAAAATTCTAAAGCTAAATTGATGAGTTCTCACTCATTATTAAGAATAAATTAATGCCGGCATTGATTCTTCGCTTTTGCATTCCTAACTATATCTCTGAGGAAGGTCTTTGAACAATTTTTTCTCAAATCAATCAACTTTTTATATCTTTGTGACACACTTAAAATACAATAATTTTCACCAAAAAAATAATAAATATTATGGCAGCATTCGAAGCAGAAGGCAAATTGTATAAAAAAATGGATATTCAGCAAGTAACAGATACTTTCAAAAAGAGAGAGTTCGTAGTCGAGATGGTTGATGGTGCTTACACGCAATTAGTTAAATTTCAAATGGTTCAAAATAACTGTGAAAAACTGGATGGATTTAACGAAGGAGACGAAGTAAAAGTAACTTTCAATTTAAGGGGTAGAGAGTGGACTAGCCCACAGGGTGAGGTTAAATATTTCAGTACTTTAGACGCATGGAAAATTGATTCTCAAACAGGAACTTCTGTTCAACAAGCAGCTCCTGCTAGCGCTCCTACAAATATACCATCACCAACTGATGCTCCACCAGCAGCACAAAGTAATGACGATTTACCTTTTTAAAAAAAGATAAATTTTAGGTAATATTTCCAGCATATTCATGCGTTGAAATCACCCTTAAAAAAAGAGCTGAGCCTCTTTGATAATTAAGTCGGAACACTACCTCTGAATTTGCTCAGTCTAACAAAAAACATCCTCTTTGAGTAAAGAGGATGTTTTTTTCATTTTGACCAAGACGGAGGATAAATTTTATCCATGTAAATATCATTTTGAAGTTCCATATTAATGCCTACCACAGTGACATTCTTATCCCGTTAATTAAGAGTTTACCGCACGACACATTCATTTTATTCAGACAACTAATATTTAGACAAGTCTATCGCATGCATTTGGGCTTGAAGGTTTTCTTTTGAGTCAATAAACAATAGTAAGATCAAATCATTCTACTAATTCATATACAACTTGCTCTCGATATTGAAATAAAGTTAGCATTTTATCCAACTCAATATTCCATTCGATAATAGTGCTTGGAGCCTGATGCTTTCCTATTTGAAGTTGAATTTCTAATTCTATTTGAGCAATATTTGCATCAACGATTGACTTAAAGTTATTATAAGATATAATCCTACTTTCTAAAATAGAATTATATCTATTCCAAAAGGCATTTTTAAAATTTTCTTCTGCGTAGAATATAAAAAATAAATCAGTGAGGATATTTGGAAACCGCTTATCTTCTATAATATTGAGAGGTGTTTTGCTCAGTCTAAGTCTTAAAGCACCATCTAAATCAAACAATACAAATCTAAACTTTTCTTGACCGATAGCATAAAACCTAGCATTATTATGAGGCCAATCTGTATTTGATATATAAGTTTGAAAGATAATATAGTCGATAAAATTATCGATATCAATCTCATCTTTCAAGTATTTAAGATTCTCCACATTTATGGCCTCTAAAAATGCATCTATCCGATCAAAATCACCATCCTTTTTTATAAGTTTGTGAGTAGTGATTTTTGCTAGTGTGACAGCATCTTTTTTAACACCATTGAGCCCTGCCATCCCATTAGAGTTAGCCTCCGTCCTTAAATTCAATAACCCATGAAATTCATTGTTAATATAAACAAGGACAGGTTCTCCATAAGTAAGATCTAAATTTAATTCCGCATTAATTGCTAATTGTGTCAGACTCAAATCCTTTATCATTGTTTTTACAAAATCATTCCCAGAGTTTCTTAACCGAATTGCTTTGATCTTATCGAGATTATGATGAGGAAGAATTTTATTTGGATTAATCAACGAACGATCGCTATTATCATATTTATTTTCAAATTTTACCCCCAAAGTTTTTAATGAAAACCTTGTAGAGAAACCACCTTTAACTTCCAATTCGACTTTCTCATTTTCTATTACTAAGACTCCATTTCGAAACATACTAAATTGTCCTTTAATTTCGATTTCTTCATCTACCTGACTGGTCATTTCATTAAACTCATCACAATTCACCCCAATATTTATGATTGGTAACTCTGTTTCAATTTCCGTAATATCCAAGAGTTCATAATTTTCATAAAACTTAGAACAACTAAAAGCTAATGTCAATATTATAAAGAATAGTAATTTTCTCATAGATTGTTTTTTGTATCCTTAAAAAATGATTTTTCTATTCCAACCAAGAGTGCAAATTTTGGATCATTAAAAAAAAACACATCCGGAATATTTTGTAAATTCAGTTTTACTTTGGTTGTCATGAACCATTGATTTTTTATTAGATATTTCATTCCGACTGAATAATCTAATCTCCATAAATTTTTATACCCCAATCTAAAATCAGGATCATTAAGATCTATGTTGTTTTGAAAATTAAACCCTGGTGAGACTAGCCATTTTTCAGTCAGAGGAAAAACCATCTTTAAAGGAAATACAAGTCGTAAAGTAACAACATTAAATTTTTCGGCATTTCTAACTCCTGAAGCAAAAATAGTTTTGCCTGCTATTCCAATTGACAAGTATTTCTCCTTAACGGAAAAAACGGTTAAACTTCCTCCATAGGTCAAGACATACCCCTTAGAATTTGTTACTTTTGCAGCATTAAGTTGAAGATTATTATTAAAAGAAAAACCAGAATTCAGGAAAATAGTTCTATCAGGTTGAGCGATAACTTCAAAAGCGGTAAAAATAAAAAAAAACAAAAAATGTCTCTTTTTCATAGCGTGAGTTTTAATTAAATTAAGCTTGATATATTTTCTTGGTATAATATTTTGAACAATAGTATAACGAAACTAATTCAAACTTAGTTGGGCATTTCCGATCTAAATTAGTTTAAATAATTTTTCTAAAAAACAATAATAACTAAGCGTTTTTCTTATTTTGAACAATGAAACAACAATTTTTACTTGTTATTATATTTATCTCTTATTCCTCCATTGCAACATCTCAAATCCTTTTTGGTTTTGAGACTAGATGGAGTGATGATTTTCGAGAATGGACAATTTTTACAGATAACGAAGAAAAAGAAGGTAATCTGAACATGCGGTGGCAACAGCAAATGGACTGGTCAGAATGGGATTATCGAATTGGTGAATCTACTGGAAGCATCAAATTAAAATTTAAAAATGATCCTTCTGTTTGGGAGGTTAGAGGTGATGGTGAAATTATCACAATGCGAATGAAATGGAATAATGATGTGAATGAATGGACAATTTCTGATGGTTCAACAAAAATAACCTTGAAAGCAGCATATAATAACAATCTCAATGATTGGAAAATTGTTGAAAATAAATTTGGTACTTTTGAATTGTTTATGGAATGGCAAGATGACCCTCGTAACTGGACGGTAATCGATGAGATGGATAAAAAAATTAGTTTACCTTTTAGGATGGCGCTCTCATTTCTTGGTATTATTCACTCCATTCCAAAAAATTAACACCATTTTCTCAAAAAAAAGTCGCAAGAGAATTTTTCAAAACATCTTACGACTTTTTTAATTAACGAAATTTTATTTATCCTTCCACCAGTGTACCGACAGATTCTCCTTGGATAATTTTCATCAAATTTTCTTTTCCTCCAATATCAAAAACGATAATTGGTAAATCATTTTCTTGGCAAAGCGTAAAGGCGGTTGTATCCATGACTTTTAATCCTTTTGTCAATACTTCCTTAAAAGTAATTGTTTGATATCTCGTTGCAGTTGGATCTTTCTCAGGGTCAGCAGTGTATATTCCGTCTACACGTGTACCTTTCAAAATTACATCCGCTCCAATTTCATTTGCTCTTAATGCCGCAGCAGAATCGGTAGTGAAATATGGGCTTCCTGTTCCAGCTGAAAAAATTACAACTCGTCCTTTCTTCAAATGGCTTATCGCTTTTCTACGGATATAAGGCTCAGCAATTTCTCGCATTTCGATAGCCGTAACTAATCGAGTAAAAACATCAATAGCTTCTAATGACCCCTGCAAAGCCATCCCATTAATTACTGTTGCGAGCATTCCCATATAGTCGCCTTGTGCTCTTTCGATTCCAGTCTCTTTAGCTTGTAATCCTCTAAAAATATTTCCTCCCCCAATCACAACTGCCACCTGAACTCCTGCATCTACCAAATCTTTAATTTGTTCAGCATAATGTCTCAACATCAATGGTTGAATTCCAAATTCTTGATCTCCCATCAACGACTCACCACTAAGTTTAAGAAGAACTCTTTTATATTTAATTGCCATGTTAAATGATATTTACTTTTTGGATAAAATTTATTCTCCGTCTTGGTCAAAAAAAAAGCGAATTAAATAAATAATTCGCTTTTGTATTCTTATTAATTTTTCATAACAAAAAATTAACCTAGTGCAACATGTTTGAATTCGGTTACAGTTAATTCTTTGTTGGCGCTTTTCAAATATGATTCGACAGTCATTGAACCATCTTTTACATATACTTGAGCCATTAAGGTATTTTCCTTGAAAAATTTATTCATTTTACCTGATGCAATTTTTTCTAGCATTGCTTCCGGTTTTCCTAATTGACGAGCTTGATCCATATTGATTTCCATCTCTTTTTCAATCACAGCAGGATCAATACTGTCTTTATTCAAACCTAAAGGTTTCATTGCAGCAACTTGCATTGCAACATTCTTACCTGGCTCTACATAATCAGGTCCTTCCAAGTTTAAAGCAACCAAAACAGCAGCACGGTTACCCATATGAATATATGGTAAAACTTGACCAGCACCAGCAGCAGTAACTACTTTCTCGTAAGCTTTTACTTCTACTTTTTCTCCAAATACACCTACTTGTTCTGTTACTTTATCACCTACATTCATTTCTGCGTCGAAAGGTAAAGCTAATAAAGCTTCCAATGAATCAGGAAGATTTTTCAGAGCAACTTCTCCAATAGAGTTAGCTAAGGCAATAAATGCATCACCTTTACCCACAAAATCAGTTTCACAGCTTAATCGTACAATAATTCCATTATTTCTATTATCAGAAGTTAATGCGATTACTGCACCTTCTTTTGCATCACGATCTGCTCTCTTAGCTGATAATTTTTGCCCTTTTTTACGAAGAATTGCGATAGCATCTTCAATGTTTCCACCTGCTTCAGTCAACGCTTTTTTACAATCCATCATACCAGCACCTGAAATGTCACGTAATTCTTTTACGTCTTTAGCTGAAATTTTAACGTCCATCTTTATGAAAATTTTAGACTTGCCGATTTAAACCGACAGTATGATTAAAATGATTTATTTTTAAATTTTTTCAAACTCTAAAAATGATTTTTTAATAAAATTATTTTTCGGGTAAGAAATATTCAATTCGAAATTTAATTAAGCTTGCTTTGCAGCAGCTTTATTAGCTTGTTTTGCTTTAGCACCTTCTTTCAACCCCTCTTGGATTGCTTCAACCATATAATTAACTACAATTGAAATTGATTTAGATGCATCGTCATTTGCGGGAATCGCATAATCTACAATATTAGGGTCACTATTAGTATCTACCATACCAAAAGTTCTCATTCCTAATTTTGTAGCCTCTGCCAAAGCAATGTGCTCGTGTCCTATATCAACGATAAAAATTGCTCCAGGTAATCGATTCAAGTTTGCGATTCCACCCAAGACTCTTTCTAATTTATTTCTTTCTCGGGTTAACGTTAATTTTTCTTTCTTTGTTACACTAGTTAAAGATGTGTCTGCTAACATTGTATCAATAGTCTGCATTTTTTTTACAGATTTACGGATAGTTGAAAAGTTAGTCATCATACCTCCTAACCACCTGTCCACAACAAAAGGCATACCCACACTCAGTGCTGCTTTGGAAACGATATCTCGTGCTTGCTTTTTAGTAGCAACAAAAAGAACTTTTTTACCTGATGCAGCAATTTGTTTTAATGCTTTTGCAGCACGATCCATTTCAACATCAGTTCTATTCAAATCGATAATATGGATGCCTTTTCGCTCCATAAAAATATTCGGTTGCATTTTAGGGTTCCACTTTCTCTTCATGTGGCCGAAGTGAACGCCTGCATCCATTAACTCTTGATAAGTAGGTTTAGCCATTTTACTATTTTTTAGTTTGTTAATTTCTTTTTGTCAAAAAACTAAATCGTTTTTTTAATTTCAAAAAAATATTATTCAAACAGATTTTAAAAAAAATTGAAACGCCCAAATAAAACTGGGCAAAATAAATCCGCAAAAGCGAATTCGCAACGATTAACGTTTTGAGAACTGGAAGCTCTTACGTGCTTTTGGTTTACCGTATTTCTTACGCTCAACCACCCGTGCATCTCTCATCAAGAATTTTCTTGATTTCAATGGACTTCTAAATTCTTCATTCATCTTTACCAAAGCTCTTGAAATTGCCATTCTGATAGCTTGAGCCTGACCTTTAAATCCACCACCATTTACGTTAACTTTCACGTCATAGATATTACCGTCAATCTCAACAGTTTGAAATGGATCAGTAATGTCAGATTGAATATGAGGTATTGTGAAATACTCTTTGTAATCTTTTCCGTTTACTGTGATTTTACCTTCACCTTGAGTTAGGTAAACTCTTGCAACAGATGCTTTTCTTCTGCCTATAGCATTTATCATTTCCATATTAAACTATTTTAAAGATTTTCAGGTTTTTGTGCTGCATGCGGATGCTCTGCTCCTGCGTACACATATAATTTTTTAAACATTGCTCTTCCCAATTTATTCTTTGGCAACATTCCTTTTACAGCTCTTTCAACAACAGCATAAGGTTTCTTCACCATTAATTCTTTGGCAGTAATGCTTTTTTGTCCACCAGGATACATTGAATAAGACAAGTAGACCTTTTGTTCCATCTTGCTTCCTGTCAATCGGATTTTATCAGCATTGATAACGATAACGTTGTCACCAGTATCTACGTGTGGAGTATAAGAAGGCTTATGTTTACCTTTTAATACTGTTGCAATCTTGGTACACATTCGTCCCAAAGTCTGCCCTTCAGCATCTACTACAAACCATTTTCGGTCTACAGTATCTTTATTAGCTGATTGAGTTTTGTAACTTAAAGTATTCACTCTATAATTATTTTAAAATGATAAAAATTTCAATTAGATTTCATCTTATCTAAAAGCGAGTGCAAAAGTAGTTCTTTTGTTTATTAAAAACAAAGTTTTTGTTTTTAATTTTTATTTTTTAAATATATAACTCATTGATAATCAGCTAAAATTTCGCACAAAAATTAATATACCAATCTAAGATTGTCTTGAGAATTTTAATTCAACAGAAATTCTGCTCTTAATAAATAAGGGATGAAGAATTTTAAGTGCACAGAAAAAAAGGAAAACTGAATAAACATCTCTAATGAAATTGACACTCCTCTATTTTTTTTCAAAAAAACAAAATACTTTCCTTATCTTTATATAGCATCTTTACAGCACCAAATTAAACATATAATTTACCATAACATATTATGAGAAACGAAGAATATTTCATTCCTGGAATTTATAATTATTGTGACCGCTGGTGCGAGCAATGTCCCTTTTCTGGCCAATGTCGAAACTTTCAAGCTCAACCCATAAAAGAAAAACACGGCCAAGGTTTTGGAGAAGAGTATTCTCTAGATTCTTTACCAGAGAATTTGCAAGATGCTGTTCTAATGTTAGAACAAGCTGCGCAAGAACGAGGAATAGACTGGGAAGATATTCAAAAAGCTGCTGAAAATTTTGAAGAAGAAGAACTTGAATACACTCCGACTCAACTAGATCTAATTAAGAGAAGTAAACAATACTATAAATTAGCTAGTATTTGGCTCGACTCCAATGAATACTTGATTTCCCAGAAAGAGGAAGAAATTCAACGAAAAGACGATTTAGGAATTAATGTAGAACAAGAAGTCGAGGATCTTAATAATGCTCTAAACTCCATATATCATTACATATATTTTATACATACTAAAATTAGTCGTGCTGTTGATAGTCTGCATGATAAATGGATGCTCGAAGAATACCCTATACAAAATGATGCAAATGGAACTGCCAAAATCACCTTAATTGCAATTGAAAAAAGTATAAAATCTTGGGATACTATTCGAAAACAAATACCGGATTCAGAGGATAATGTTTTAGATCTCTTGGTTATACTTTCACGAATGGAAAGCGGAATACAAAAAGAATTTCCAAATACAGAAGGCTTTATTCGACCTGGCTTTGACGAAGTTGTATACCCTGTTTCCAATAGATAAATGTCTTAATTACTGAATAGTAAAATTCTTTTTTTCAAATTTATGCTGAAGTTTCTTTTACTTAAAGTTACTTTTCTAAAGGTCAGTTCATTATATCCACAAAAAATTATAACCTTCACGCCTTCTTTTTGTTACAATCCATGTAACAATATTGTCCATGCAAAGACATATTCTTTGCAGACTTTTATCATAAGTAATTTTATTTGAAATAAAATGAATAAAAATAAAAACCTAACTACCTCACAAACTGAGGATAATGATCCCACCGCAGAATCTCGCAAACGTGATCATATAGAACTCGCTTTCCAATCTCAGATTGAGGAAGGTAAATTGGATAATCGTTTTTATTACGAACCTCTTCTTTCTGCTCACCCGGAGAAAAATTCACTACCTGTTTTTGATTTTTTAGGAAAAGAGATGAAAGCCCCAATTTGGGTTTCAAGTATGACAGGAGGAACTAAATTTGCTGGAATTATCAATCATAATTTAGCTCGAGCTTGCAAAGATTTTGGAATGGGAATGGGTTTAGGTTCATGTCGATCCCTTCTTTTTAGTGATGACCATTTAAAAGATTTTGATGTCAGGAATTTGATCGGGGATGATTTGCCACTATTTGCAAACCTAGGGATAGCACAATTAGAAGATTTAATTACGGACAATAAAATTGGACTCGTTAATACCTTATTGCAAAAGCTTCGAGTAGATGGTTTAATTATCCATGTAAATCCATTTCAAGAGTGGTTACAACCTGAAGGTGATCGATTCCGGCATCCTCCTATAGATACTATTGAAACGGTTTTAGAAAAAGTAAATGCCCCGCTTATCGTCAAAGAAGTTGGGCAAGGAATGGGTTACGAAAGTTTAAAACGACTTTTTCAACTACCATTGGCAGCAGTTGATTTCGCCGCCAATGGAGGAACCAATTTCGCAAAAGTTGAACTCTTGAGAAGCGATGAACAAAAACAGAGTATTTTCCAAAAATTAGCCTACGCAGGACACAGCGCTGAAGAAATGACAATAATGACAAATAAAATTATAGAAGATTTAGGTGAAAAAATACGATGTAAGGAGGTTATTATTTCTGGAGGTGTAAAAAATTTTTTGGATGGATATTATCTAATTAATAAATTAGTTTTGCCAAGTATTTATGGTCAGGCCTCGAGTTTTTTAAAACATGCCCGAGGGAACTATCAAGAATTATACAACTATGTAGATGCACAAATACAAGGCTTAGAATTAGCTAATGCCTTTTTAACGCTTAAAAAATAATTCAAACACTTGGCTCTCAAAAAGATTTTTGACCACTTAAAACTAAGAACCACATATACCTTGACTAAATTATTTTATCAATGAAAAAATCAATCTCAGGATTTTCAAAAATGTCTAAACGAAAAAAATTGAGTTGGATTGTTGAGAATTTTTTCAAAAATCCTGAAAATGTAATGCGGGAGCTAATGAGCTATTGGCATCCAAACGAGGAACAACAAAGGGTGCTTGATGGATTTAGTGAAAATACCATTAGTAATTACGTTTTACCTTTTGGAGTAGCTCCCAATTTTGTCATCAATGAGAAAACTTATGTCCTTCCAATGGTTATTGAAGAAAGTTCAGTGGTGGCTGCAGCTTCAAGTGCAGCAAAGTTTTGGATGACTCGTGGTGGATTTAAAGCAAAAGTAATTGCCACTAAAAAGGTAGGTCAAGTGCATTTTAGCTGGAGCGGAAATGTTGAGAAATTGAGTTCAGTATTTGAAGAACTAAACGCGCAATTGCGATTAGATGTCTCACATATTACAGCTAACATGGAAAATCGAGGGGGAGGAATTTTGGATATCTCGTTACTCGATATGACACATTTAGAAGATGACTATTTTCAGCTCAAAGTGAATTTCGAAACCTGTGATTCAATGGGTGCTAATTTCATAAATTCTGTTCTTGAAGAGTTTGGAAGATCTTTGAAAAACTTCGTTAATACAAATGATTCATTTGTAGAAGAAGAAAAAGAATTAACCGTTATTATGGCTATTCTGTCTAATTATACACCTGAATGTTTAGTTCGAGCATGGGTAGAATGCCCTATAGAAGATTTAGGAAAACAAGGCGAACTAGAACCTTCAACATTCGCTCAAAAATTCTGCAAGGCAATCAGAATTGCCCACATTGACCCTCATCGAGCAACCACACACAACAAAGGTATTTTCAATGGTATTGATGCAGTAGTTCTAGCTACAGCTAATGATTTTAGAGCTGTAGAGTCTTGTGGACATACTTATGCTGCAAAAGACGGACAGTATCGAAGCTTAAGTTATTGTAGTGTCGAAAATGGCATTTTTAAATTTTGGTTAGACCTCCCAATAGCCCTGGGAACAGTAGGTGGTTTGACAAAATTACATCCTGTCGCAAGACGTTCATTAGAACTATTAGGTAACCCTTCTGCTGGTGAATTAATGGAAATCATTGCTGTTGCAGGGTTGGCTCAAAATTTTGCAGCAGTCAAATCTTTAGTCACTACAGGCATCCAAAAGGGGCATATGAAAATGCACTTACTCAATATTTTAAATCACCTTGGAGCAAATGAAATAGAGGTCAATGAGACAGTCAATTACTTTAAAGATAAAGTAGTTTCTTTCTCTGCTGTTAGAGACTTTTTAGATTCAATACGAGGTAAGAGAGAAAAAGACATTAACCTTTTGACTAATCAAAAGTAGGGTTCACTATATAGTTTTCATTATATTAAAAAAAGATAAACCTTCCAAAACTATAAGTTCTGGAAGGTTCATTCAATAAAATAAAAATCTCAAATTACATTATTTCAACTACGTAAATAATTTTTTGAAAAATAAAAAACAATACATTCACGCCAACGGGAAATTACTCCTTTCCTCTGAATATTTTGTGCTTGACGGCGCACTCGCTTTAGCCTTGCCTACTTTAAAGGGACAAACTTTCACTTTTGATAACAACTCTAATTCTAATGTTATATTATGGAAAAGTTTTGATGAGAAAAAAGAACTTTGGTTTGAAGGAATTTTTTCATTAAAAAATTTTAAGGCTATTGAAACTTCTGATATAAGTATCTCAAATCGCCTGACTCAAATCTTAACTACTTGCTATGAATTAAATAATTCTTTTTTGAAAAACAAAAAAGGAATAGCGGTAGAATCACATTTAACTTTTCCAAAAAACTGGGGATTGGGAACAAGTTCAACATTAATTTATAGTATCGCAACATGGGCAAAAGTAGATGCATTTTTACTATTAGAAAAAACTTTTGGCGGATCAGGATATGATATTGCATGTGCAGGTGCAGACAATAATATTCTATATTCTAAAAAAAATGGCGTAGCAGATTGGGCGAATTGCTCATTCAAACCAATCTTCAAAAATCAACTATTTTTTATTTTTTTAGGGCAGAAACAAAATAGTAGAGAAGGAATTTCTTATTACCGAGAAATGGAAATAAAGGACAGCCTAATTTTACAGTTTTCCTCTTTGACAAAAAAAATACTCCTATGTAAAGATTTTTCTAAATTTGAAAAACTAATAGATCAGCACGAAGATTTAGTTTCCTCAGCTTTACATTTACAAAAAGTAAAAGATTTACACTTTAAAGATTACTGGGGAAGTGTGAAGTCGTTAGGAGCATGGGGAGGTGACTTTGTATTGATTACGAGTAATCGACCTGAAGAAGAAACTCGAAATTACTTCAACGAGAAAGGACTTGAAGTGTTTTTAAGATATGATGAAATAATAAAAAAATAACGTAGTAAAGTTTTCTAAAATAGAAAAAAAAGACTTTGAAAACCTTATTGCAATGAAAAAACAATTTATGGCAAAAAAATGGTTTGAAAGCACGGTAATCAAAATTAAAAATGAATCTCCGACTACTAAGCGATTTTGGTTGCAAGTGGGAGGAGATGAAATTGTAGATTTCAAAGCTGGTCAATTTGTAACTTTAGATTTACCAATTTCAGATAAGCGGACAAAACGGTGGCGCTCCTACTCTATTGCCAATGCCCCGGATCAGTCAAACATTTTAGAATTTTGTATTGTCCTACTAGAAGGTGGAAGCGGAACAACTTACCTTTTTGAGGAGGTAAAAATTGGAACTTCGATTAAATTTAAGAAACCAGCTGGTGGGTTTTATTTACCTGAAAATATAGAAACAGATTTGGTTTTCATTTGTACGGGGACTGGTCTTGCACCTTTTCGGAGTATGTTATGGGATATTTATAACAATAAAATCCCTCATAAAAATATTCATCTGATTTTTGGAACGAGAACAGAATATGGAATTTTATATGAAAAAGAAATAGAAGACTTGTTGGAAAAGATGCCTGAATTAAAATATTCAGTAGCATTATCTCGAACAAAAAATTTACCTGAAAAAAAATATGAATTAGCAAAAGGTTATGTTCATCCAATTTATCAGAAACATTTTTCAGAAGTAAGAAATGATGTAAATTTTTGGATCTGTGGATGGAGTCATATGATCGACGAAGCGGTGGCGAAACTATTAAAAGAGATGGGTTATGATAAAAGACAGATTCATTATGAATTGTACGGATAATAATTTTAAAAAAATATCTTAATTCAAACAAAACATATTCAACCAAATCCAAGGAAAAGCGTTACCTTTGTAGAATCAATCTAAATAACCTTTTTATGGAAAAATTAAATCGATAAAAAAATCATGGAAAATACTGCAACTAAAAGTCCGGTTATGCTTTATACTGAGCAAACTCCAAATCCGGAATCGTTAAAATTTGTTACCAATAGGATGTTGTTTAAAGGAACTGCAGATTTCAGAGAGGAAGACTTGGCTATAAAATGGTCACCACTTGGAACAGCTTTATTTGAGCTTCCTTATGTTAAGGGTGTATATATTTGCAACAACTTTGTATCAGTAACAAAGGAATTCAATTATTCTTGGGAAGACATTATGCTAAAATTGAAGGATTTTATCAAAAAATTTGTTGAAAGTGGCGGAGAAATTGTAAAAGAAGGCTTCGAAGCAGCAATGGCAAAAATCGAGGAGGAGCGTGGAGCAAGTTATGAATACTCAGAAGAGGAAACTGCTATTGTTCAAAAAATAAAGGACTTAATTGATACTTACGTCAAGCCAGCTGTAGAAATGGATGGTGGAAATATTGAATTTAAATCATTCGATCAAGGAATTGTAACTGTGATCTTGCAAGGTGCCTGTAGCGGATGTCCATCTTCAACCGTGACACTTAAATCAGGGATTGAGGGAATGCTAAAGAGAATGGTACCAGAAGTAAAAGAAGTTGTTTCAGAAATGGGATAATTTAACCCATATCGATTCAAACTATCATTTCACACTAAGATATTGGCGATGTTTCGAAGGGAACATCGCCAGCTTTTATTTTAATAAAAAATAAACAAAACTCATTTTCGTATTTTCCCTTTACCCTCCTCTAATATTTTTTTCATTGCAACACTCTCCAAAAATGCACCATATTGAAAAATAATCTCATAGTCAGAATTTAATACTACAAAACTCGGGTAAACCAATGATCTGTCTATAGTAGCAAGAGCTATTGCCAATTCATGTGTCCCAGTATTTCGACCATTAGGTATATATTTAAACCAACGATTTCTAAACAAAACAGATTCTTTCTGTTCTCCATCAAAAGAAATAAAATAATACTTTTCATTGAGTACTTGAATGACTTCCTTATTTTGAAAAGTAGTCTGTTCCATATTTCTACAATACTTGCACCAAGTAGCGTGTAAGAAAACAGCAATAGGTCTTTCCTCCTCCAACATCAAACTATCAACTTCAGAAAATTGATATTGAACTAACGAGGGGGTAAATGGGATTGACTTTTCTGATAAGGATATACAACTAGTCATTTTCATGATTAATAAAAGTATTGAGAAGAAAATACTATTTCTCATATTTAGTAAGTTTATATTCAACCTCCTATTTTATCGCAAAACAAAATTGCTTTCCGGTTGGACTAAAATAAATAATACATTTTACGCCATAAACAAGCTATAAAATGTATTATTGTGATATTCAAAATAAAATAGATTCGTTACTTAATTCTATACCGAATTCCAAAAAAACCTCGAATACCTTGATTTTGAGCATAGACATAAGAAGGATCAAAAGTTAATGCATTCAGATTTTGAGGTGTAGATAAGACATTTCCATCTGCATCAAAATCTACATTACGATCAAATGGATCAAAACTCCTAGCAATGATCGGTTGATCTTGATTCTTCCAAGGCGTCCAATTTAATAAATTTTTTACCCCTCCATAAAATTCAACACTCTTTAAACCTTTGTATGTTAGCTGAATATTTTGAATACTCCACCAAGGTGATTCATCTGGACGAAAATCAAGTTCTCCTAAAATTGGCAAGCGCATCGGCCCGTACACATTTCCTGTGTAATCCATAGAAAACTTTTTATCCATAAATTTATAAGAAACCGACCATGTCCCTGTAAATCGCTCTGTCAAAACCTGTCGTTCTTTTATGTCATCTTCTATTGTGGAGACATCCATCAAAGTACCTCCCAACATAAAGGAAAAACCGTTATGTAAAGTCCAATCAGCATTAATACTCAATCCCTTAGTCACAGCAGAACCATCTAAATTATCATAGACAATCTGATTTGCATTGGTCTCATAATCTGGAAAAATAACGTTAGTGAAGTAAGTGTACCATCCTGATAATTCAATACTTCCCGAACCGCCATTATCCAAATATTTTTTTTTGATATAGTTAGCATTAACATTATAAGATTGCTCAGGTTTCAGTTTTTCCTTTACTATGACTTCTCTCGCTCCTGTCAAGGCAGCATGGTCTTCCGTAAAGAGATTGACTACTCGAAATCCTGTTCCTGCATTTATCCGAAAAATATCATTCTTAGTTATTGCCCATTTGTAAGCAAGTCGAGGTGTCAAAATATTACCATGAACATCATTATAATCATAACGAAGCCCCATCAACAATTTATGATTTTCATGGAGATCAATTTCATCTTGCACAAAAATACCAGGCAACCAAATTTCATCAGGATTATTATCTGGACTATTTAAATCACCACCTGTGGCAGGCGTATTATCATCATATAAAGTATAACGTAAAGCAGAACCAAAAAGTAAATCATGCTTACCTAGACTCTTATCCCAAGTCAACTGACCAAAGGCAATTTTTTGATCAGCGATGTAAGGTACATCTCCATAAACTGAGTTCTGATCGTGACTATTAAAGGAAAAAGAAAGCATCATATGCTCCGAAGTTGGAAGCTGATACTGACCTATAAATTCTACTCGTTCAGTGGAAATTGCCTCTCCATAAATCTCATCACCTCCACGAAATTCTTTTGTCCAATCCATCTCTCCACCCCAACGGTCTTCCCAATAATATCGACCTACCAAGGTAAATAAACGATTGTTTCTCCGTTTGACATTCCATTTCTGAAAAACAGAAATTCTCTTTTGAATTGTCACATCAGTAAAATTATCTTTGTTATTATCAATTGGATTATTATAATTAAAATAATTAATGCCTGTGAGCACCGATATAACTTTGCTTAAATTAAATCGAATGCCAAAATCTGCATTCAACTCACCCCAAGTAGTTCCCATCACATCGGCAGAAACAATAGGAGCCTTAATTGGATTCTTAGTGATAATATTAATCAATCCACCGATCGCTTCACTACCATACAAGGACGAAGCAGGTCCTTTAACAATTTCCATACGTTCCACTAGTGAATTTGGAATCCCAGATAATCCATAAACAGTTGCCAAACTGCTTACTATTGGCATACCATCAATCAAGACCATAGTATACGGCCCTTCCAATCCGTTAATATGAATATCTCCTGTATTACAAACTTGACAATTCAATTGAGGACGAACACCATTCACATTTTGCAATGCTTCATAAATATTTGGTGTAGGGTTTTTCTTAAAAAAAATAGGATTATAAACCTCTACGGGCACAGGACTTTCTAATCTATTAACTTCCTTGAGTGTTCCTGTGACCACAACTTCGTCCATGGTGTTAGCACCTTCTGCCATGGTAAAATTAAGTATTGCCCTTTCTCCTGCACCAATAGTTATTTTTTTGGAAATAGGTTCGAATCCAAGAAAGGAAACAATCACAACATATCTTCCGGGTATAATATCGGTAATTTCGAAGCTACCATCATTATTAGTTTGTACTCCTAATTTAGTTCCTTCAAGTGCAACATTGGCATATCCAAGAGCCTTCCCAGAAAATGTATTCACTTGCCCGAAAAGTGTCGCATCTTGGCCAATTGATGAAATAGAAAGAATCATAATTGAAACAAGTAGAATTATTTTACACCTCATAAATAATTATTTATAATTATAAAATTATATTTTTAGAATACACATAGATATATAGTTAGTGTACACTAACAAAATTAAATGCAATCTATTTAAAATAAATTTTAAAATGCCTTTTGAGAGCAGAAGTAAAAGATGTTTTTAAAAGAGAATATTTTATTTCAACGATGACACCTATATTTTTAAAAATGAGACCACAGAGGAAAGTTCTAGAGAAAATATTTTCTACATTAACCTTATAGAACTATGGAAAATAAACTAAATAAGAAATTATTATTGTTACAAAAACCAACTTAAATCAAATATTTATCATTTCACCATTCTCAAATCTTACAAAGAACTAGTATTTTTGTAAAAAAAAATGCCAACTGCAGTAAAAGAAAATTATTTAAAAACACTTTATTTTCTCAGCAAGGAGAGTCCAGACATTAATATTACAGAATTGAGTAAGAGACTCGGGGTAAGTAAACCTACTGCTAGTAATATGATGAAGAGCTTGGAAGAAAATGGTTGGGTAGATCATCAAAAGTATAAACCGGTAAAGCTTACAAAAAAAGGGCGAAAGGTAGCTGCCTTGATTATTCGAAAGCATCGACTAACAGAAATGTTTTTACACAAAGTAATGGGATTTGGCTGGGAGGAGGTCCACATGATTGCCGAACAAATGGAACACCTTGATTCTAAAAAGCTATTTGATCGCATGGATGAAATGTTAGAACATCCACTTTATGATCCGCATGGCTCGCCGATTCCAGACAAAAATGGTCTAATAGCTATACAGAAATTTCACAAATTAACACATTTGACTAGCTCCCAAAAGGGCCGATTATCTGCGCTCACTAATAGCTCAGAGGGATTGTTACATTACCTTAATCAATGTCAAATAGAATTGGGTGTTACACTGGAATTAATAAGAATTGAGCCATTTGATGATAGCTGCATCGTAAGTGCAAATGGTAAGCCACCAATCACTTTGAGTAAAAAAGTAGCAGCTTGTTTAATGGTGGATATTATTTGATCTTTGGGACAATTTAATATCACTAAAAATAATAAAGCTTATCTAAAAATACAGATGCTGATTCAATCCGGAATAAAAAAGCGATGCTAGTACAAAATGTATTAGCATCGCTTTTAATTTTTTTACGAATCTAAATGAACTAATTATGTGTTTTCATAAATACCATCAATCGCACTTTGATACTTTTCCAAAATGACTCTACGCTTTAATTTCATCGTAGGCGTTAATTCTGCTTTTGAACCATCTTCTTTTACCGCATCCCAAGTTGTATTAAGTAATGCGAATTTTTTAACTTGCTCAATGTGACTAAACTCAGGATTAAATCCATCAATACTTTTTTGATACTGAGCAAGTACATTTGGATTTTTAATTGCATCATCCATTGATGTCCATTTTACTCCATTATTATCACACCAATTTTGAAGTGCTTCAGGAGCAGGAACGATAAGTGCAGAAACAAATTTTTGATTCTCTCCTACCACCATCATTTGCTCGATTAAAAAATCCTCTTTGAATTTATTTTCGATTGGAGCAGGAGCGACATATTTCCCTCCAGATGTTTTGAGTAGCTCTTTTTTACGATCCGTAATCTTAAGGAATTCATTTCCACCTGGCCCTTTCAGTATTTTCCCAATATCTCCAGTCATAAACCATTGTTCACCATTTACATCTTTAAATACCTCAGCTGTTTTGTCTGGCTTATTGTAATATCCCATCATTATATTAGGTCCTTTGGCCAAAATCTCTCCTTCACCTTTTCGATAATTACCATCGGAGTCATCAATTTTCACAGTAATAATATCAATTGCAGGACCCACCGTACCTAACATTGCTCCATTCTTTTCAAATGTATTAATTGTCAAACCAGGAGAAGTCTCCGTTAATCCATATCCTTCTCGAATTGGAATACCTGCTGCAGAAAATACTTTTACCATTTTCATCGGACAAGCTGCGGCTCCTGTCAAGATGCCTTTGACATTTCCACCAAGTGCTTCTCGCCATTTACTGAAAATTAATTTATCTGCAATTTTATCTTTTAAACTTGGTGATTTATCAAAGTCATAATTGTCTGTTAAGCCCAACGCCCAAAAAAATAATTTCTTTTTCACACCAGTTAGTTCTAACCCTTTGTTGTATATTTTTTCATAAACCTTTTCCAACAACCTTGGGACAGTTGTAAAAAAGTGAGGCTGTACAGCTCTCAAATCTCCATCCTCTCCCCCCAAATTATCAGTACCTGTAAAAACAACATTGATCCCTGAGTATGCATATGAATATGCCGCTGACCTTTCAAAAATATGACAGATTGGTAAAAAGCTCAAGGCAATATCTCCTGAATCAAGTGGTAATAGATCATTCACACATCTTACATTCGAAACAATATTGTCGTGTGAAAGCATTACTCCTTTTGGGTTACCTGTTGTACCTGAAGTATAAATTAGCGTCGCCAACTCTTCCGGCTTTATCGTAGCTTTTCGTTCATCCACAATGTCTTGTCCCTCATTTGTAAAAATATCTTCCCAATATTTTTTACCTTCTGCTTTATCAAGAGTATAAATATCTGTCAAGGTTGGAATTGCATGAAACTTGCTATTTACTTTTTCATACAAATCTCCTTCCCCAACAAATGCAATTTTCACTCCAGCATCATTAAATATATACTCATATTCTCCAGGACTAATCGTAGGATAAACAGGAACATTAATAGCACCCACTTGTTGGATGGCTATATCCATCGCTACCCATTCAGGCCTATTTTTATAAACGATCAACGCCACTTTATCGCCAGGCTGAACCCCTAAATTTATCAAACCACAACTGGCTTGGTTTGCCATATGAATAATTTGATCTGTGGAGTAATATTTCCACTCTCCATTTATTTTGTGCCCAAATGCTTTCTCTTGCGGACAATTTTCTTTTTGGTAATAAATAAAATCGAATAATCTTGTTACTGCCATTTTCTTTTTAGAGTTTATACCTGCCTCTAAGTAGACAAGTTGTCAATAGATTTTTGTTTCTAAGTGTGAAAAATAGTATTTTTTTTTAATTAAAAAAAATAATTATTTATCGATTTTTTTAAGATTTGAAATGTACTTTTCCAACAAATCACTATCCCTCTTTTTGAATCCTTTTACTCTAAAAAATAAATAATAAAATACTTTGTTCATCACGAAATTGGTAATATCCAAGAGATTCTATAATTTCATACTTTTCACAAAACCATCCACAATATAAAATTATGAAAAAAACCTTAACTGTATTTTTATTATTAGCACTTCTTTGGTCTTGTCAAACAAATTCCAAACCAAAGGAAACTTCTCGACCTAAAGCAGAAATAACTAAAACAGATTTGAATAATGACGAATGGATTTCACTTTTCAATGGAGAAGATTTAGATGGTTGGATAAACCATGGAACTGAAAAATGGTATGTCCAAGATGGAGAAATAATTTGTGAAAGTGGACCAAATGCCGAGTATGGTTATTTATCAACGGCTGATTTCTACGATGATTTTGAATTAAATGTTGAATTTAAACAAGAAGCCAATGGTAATAGTGGCGTTTTTTTCAGATCAACTTTGGAAGGAACAAAAATTACAGGGTGGCAAGCTGAAGTTGCTCCACCAGGAAACAATACAGGAGGAATTTATGAATCGTACGGTCGAGGTTGGTTGATAAAACCTGATACAGAAAAAGATATCGTACTAAAGATGGGCGAATGGAATACAATGAAAATAAAAGCTCACGGAGCGAAAATTACCACTTGGTTAAATGGTACGGAAATGATTCAAATAGAAGATGAAAAAATCGGAAAAGGCAAGGGTGCCATCGCTCTACAAATTCATGATGGTGGAGGAATAAAGGTGAGGTGGCGTAACATTAAACTCAAAATGATCAAATAGTAAACAGTTAATAAACTTTTTTAAAAAATATTTATGCAAAAAATCGTAACCCTATTTTTTATCATCTTTAGTTTTTGCTCTTGTAATATAGATTCAAAATCAAAAGAAGATTCTCAATCGGAAATAATAATAACCAAAACAGATTCAAAAATTGGCGAATGGATTCAACTTTTTGATGGAACAAGTACCAGAGGATGGAGAGCTTATAATGGCGATGTATTACCCGCTCAATGGATCATCAAAGACGGAGCATTAACATTTTCGACTGAGTCAAAATTAGAATCAGATCATCAAGGAGGAAAAGATATTATTTATGCTGCGGAGGAATTTGAAAATTTTGAATTATTTATGGAATGGAAATTACCCGAAGGTGGAAATAGTGGAATTTTATATCACGTCCAAGAGGGGTTCGCTGGCCCTGCTGAAGTTGCTCCTGAATATCAACTATTGGATGATCTCAAATGGGAAGAAATCAATAATACACAATTGGAAGAATGGCAAAAGACAGCTGCTGACTATGCCATGCATACTCCGGACAATAATCAAAAAATCGTAAAGCCTGCAGGCGAGTGGAATTCATCAAAAATTTTATTTACTCCTGAATTAGCAGAACATTGGTTAAATGGAAAAAAAGTTTTGTCTTTTGTTCCCTGGTCTGAAGATTGGGAAGAACGAAAAGCAAAGGGTAAATGGAAAGATTATCCCAAATATGGCACCTTCAAAAAGGGATATATCTGTCTTCAAGATCACGATAGCCCACTTTGGTTTAAAAATATTAAAATTAAAAAATTACCTTAAAACAAAAAGACTCAGGAGAGTCATTTTTAGTAAAAACAAAACATTATGAAAAAAAGGGAATTCCTAAAAAAGGTAGCGGTACTTTCCACAGGCGTAACAATCTTACCATCCTGTGGCATAAATCAATCAGAAGAAAATCAAAAAAATGAGGATAAAAATAAAATTAATGATTTAGACCAAGAAGTTAAACGAATTAGAACTGCTCATATAGGTATTGGAGGAATGGGTGCTGAAGATTTAAAAGCAATTTCTTCGCATGACTTTGTGGATGTTGTTGCTATTTGTGATGTTGATTTCGTTGCCTTAATGACTGCACAAAAATTGCATCCTAAGGCTCAAGTATACTCAGACTACAGAGAAATGTTTAAAATAATAGGTAATGATATTGATGCTGTTATTGTATCAACTCCTGACCATACTCATGCTCCTGCTTCGATGATGGCAATGGAATTCGGCAAGGCTGTTTATTGCCAAAAGCCATTAACGCATCATGTATCGGAAGCTAGAGCAATGCAAAGATTAGCTAAAGAAAAAAACTTAGTCACTCAAATGGGTATTCAAGTCCATTCATTTTATGATTATAAATTAGCCACTCTTTTAATCCAAGATGGCATCATCGGAAAAGTAAAAACCGTTCGAGCATGGTCCCCAAAAAACTGGGGTTATGATGGACCAAAACCTGAAGGAGAGGATAAAATTCCTGATACATTAATTTGGGATTTGTGGTTAGGAACTGCCCCTGAACGACCTTTCAAGAAAAACTTTTATCATCCGGGAAATTGGAGGAAGTTGATGGATTATGGTTGTGGCACACTTGGCGACATGGGGGTTCATATCTTTGACACACCATACAATGCATTGCAATTAGATGTCCCAAAAACAATTGTAAACAATTGTAGAGAATCTAATGGGTTCGGTTTTCCGGAACAAAATGAGGTCACTTATGAATTCCCTGGAACAAAATATACAACCGAAAACCTGACTTGGATATGGACAGATGGCGAAGGAGCCCCTGCTTCACATGAAGATTTAAAACTGCCAGGTGACGAAGCACTTCACGATCAAGGAGCTATGTTTATCGGAGAAAAAGGAAGATTATATCTACCACATTTTCAAATGATGCCAAAATTAATTATTGATGGTAAATTTCAAGAAATGGATATTGCAAAATTTAAATTGGAAGAACCTATCAGAGATTATGAAGCAGAAGCACCAAAACATTATCATCAGTTCATTGATGCTTGTTTAGGAAAAGATGAATGTACTGCCCCGTTTTCTTATGCCTCTAGATTAACAGAAACAATTTTGTTAGGAGTAATCGCTGGTCGATTTCCAAATAAAAAACTACATTGGGATAGTGAGACTGCACAATTTGAAGAGAAGGAAGCTAATCAGTATTTGGATTCGAAATATCGAGTTTTTTAAAATAAAAGGAAATAAAAGGAGAGGTGTGGTTAAGAACCGCACCTCCTCTCTATTTATTTCTAATTGACGATTTTAATCCTACATACTATCTATTAGTTGGTCAAACCTAATCGTACTGGAATAAGAATAATAAAGCACAATAGTTTATTTAAAGAAACTATTATGCTCCTGAGAACCCATAATCATCTCATATATAGGCCAATTATCAAGTAACAAAATCAACTTAGAAGGTTTCATTTAACATTTAATTTACCTACTTTTGTCAAGCTATTATGCATTTCGCCCTATAAAATATCTGGTTAATTTTAAACTTCACACAAATGCATACTAACTTTTTGAGTTTATTATTAAATACCAATCCTAAATTCACTCCCAGGCCAATTTTATAAAATATTATACTTTACCTTAATTAAATTCCCCGTGGGAATTTAAAAACCAAGGACTATATTTTGTCAAACAAATAAGTAAAATAATCATGATTTTTTTTTCAACAGCACTTCAATTAATTAAAAAGTTCTCACTCTTATTTTTCCTAACCTTTAGTTTTTCAATTATCTCTATTGGACAAGGGACTGTTTTGAATCCTGGTGATATCATGGTACTACAAATCGATGAAGATGAACAAGGAGTAAATTTTGATAATTTCATTTTTGTGACTTTTGTTGACTTGGTGGTTGGAACAACTATTTATTTTACTGATTGTGGTGTTTTTCCTGGCACTGGTACTTTCACCGACCCAGCAGCTACAACAACAGGAGGTGTAGATCAATATCCGAATTGCCCAGAGGGAGCAGCAAAATTTGTTGCAGCATCGGCAATTGATGCTGGAAGTATATTTCAATTTTCAGGATCATCAAGTGGTTCGCAATTTTCTGATTTCAGTGATGCTTTAATCATCGGTCCAAAATTAGATTTTTACACCGCAGGTGATCAATGTATTGTTTTTCAAGATACAGATGGTGCTGGAGGATTAGACCCCTCTCAAAATCCTAAATTTATATTTATATTGAATGCAGATGCAGGTAACTTTACTTTCAATCCCTCACCCTATTATCTTGCTCCCTCCGGTGGTCAATTAAATGATGGTTCTGGAACAAGTGTGCCGACTGGATTAACAGCTTCAAATGTGCCCGAAGGTAGTGCAACCGCCATGGCTGTTGGAGAAGGGAGTGCAGAAATTGATAATGTTGTTTTTAATGGAACAGGGTTAATCCCATTTGTCAATGCTTCGACTGCTAAAATTGCCATACTTAAAGAGAATCCAGGTCCTTTAGGAGATGATGAAAGTAATGGATTAAATTGGTTTGGTGAAAGTAACACTAGCCAAGGTGACGCAGATGATATGTTGTACTTCCAATACGAAGCTTTATTAGTTAATTCAGGGAATATTTTACCAGTTGAATTAACCACTTTTATTGGAAGACCTAAAATAAAGACAATAGATCTCCACTGGGCTACTGCTTCTGAAACTAATAATGATTATTTTGTTATAGAAAAAAGTACCAATGGAATTGACTTTGATGAAACATCTCGTATGGATGGTAATGGAACAACTAATATTCTATCCAATTATAACTGGACTGACAAGTCGCCAAGTGACGGTTTAAACTATTACAGATTACTTCAAATAGATTTTAATGGCGACAAGTCATATTCTAAAATAATTGCAATAGAATTTCAAGCAGATAGAAGTGATATTCAAATTTATCCAAATCCAGCTAAAAATGAATTGAATATCAATCTTCCGGAAAACTGGGGTAGGAATGAAACCTCGATAGTAATCTATGATTTTTATGGAAAAGTAATTGATACTTTTACTAGCACATCTAGTTCATTCACTTTTCTTATAAACCATTTTCCAGCGGGATACTATAGACTTTCTGCGATCAATAAAAGTAAAATTTTGAATACTTCCTTTGTGAAAAAGTAAATAAATATGACTTTGTACTTTTATAATCTCTGTACAATTTAATCTGTTATATTTCCTAAATCTATTTTCCGCTTAATATAAGAGAAATGGCAATTAGGGTAAAAATAAGTTGGAAATTTAGAAAACTGTTCATCTCAAAAATTTATCCTTTATTTTTAATAAAAAAATAGAATCCGTCTTAAACTCAAAACAATTCCAGTACTTTATTTCCTCCATAATTTAATCTGAATAATTAAAACCATACTTTTCTATATCATCATTTGAATTATGTCTTAATCATATTCATAGAATATGGGTTTACGTACTTTAAATTAAAAGAATAGAAAAGGGTTTTTTGGCAATAAAAAAATCCTTCATGAAAAAAAATCGTGCATCTAATTAAATTATTACTTACTTTTGTTTACGAGTGTTTATGTTCTCCTCCAGACTAATGTTACACTCTGGTAGTTCTCCCCAGTCCAATCCGAATAATTCTAAAGCAATTACCCCAAATCCAACATTCTGTTAGTGTACTCTTTTAAGACTTATAGTATAATAAATCCATACTAAGTAAAAGGATATAAGATATAATAGAAAGTTAACATCCAAAATATTTTCTTAATTGAAAAACTAAAATCTAATGTATTTTTTCATTTAAATCACTATTTGATTGAGTATATCCCCTTTCAAGCTCTATTAGTCTTTTACTTTAAATTACTTACGATTACCTATAGTTCTCCCAATTACCAATCCAAATAATTAAAAACCACATTTCCCCCATCCAACATTTTGTCAATAATCTTAATTCTTCAAACTGATAGTCTGGAGATAAAAGCCTTTACATACTTAAATTATTTTTAACACTAAAAGGAAGTACACAATGAATCTTTTTAATACAACAACACTTATTCTCAGAAAAATTTCATTTCTACTTTTTCTGATCTTTAGCTTCTCTATATCCTCTAATGCTCAGGGAACAGTCCTAGCACCTGGTGATATAATGATTTTACAAATCGATGAAAACGATAAATTCATTTTCGTAACTTTTGTTGACCTAACGGTTGGTACAACTATTTACTTTACTGATTGTGGTGTTTTTCCTGGCACTGGTACTTTTACAGACACTGCGGAAGACCCTAATTATACTGATTGTCCAGAAGGTTCTATAAAATTTGTTGCTTCTTCTTCCATAGAGGCAGGAACTATAATTCAATATGGGGATACAGTTGATCCTCAATTTTCTATTCATACTGATGCTATGATTACAGGTTCTGATATTGATTTTACTTTTAATGGCGACCAAGTTGTTGTTTTCCAAGATACTGATGGTTCCTCAGGTTTTGAACCTTCTGAAAATCCTAGCTTCATATTTATCCTGAACGCAAATGATGGAAATTTCACTTCTACGCCTAATCCTTCTTCAGGCAATGAATCTGGAACTAGTATTCCAATAGGTTTAACAAAATTAAATTCACCTATAGGAAGTGCTACTGCAATGGCAGTTGGTACAGGAGATGGAGAATTTGATAATGTTATATTTAATGGAACTGGGTTAATACCTTTTCAAGGTTCCACTTTCTCAGAAAAGGTATTAAACGCTAAAATAGCGATTCTCGCAACTCCTGGAGCTACTAATGAAAGTAACGGAATAAACTGGTACGGGGAAAACAATACTGTTCAATCTCCTGATCCATATTTCACTTACGAAGCGTTACTAATGAATTCAAGTAATATTTTACCGGTAGAATTAATTTCCTTTAACGGTAGACCAAAAGTAAATACTATCGAACTAGAGTGGATTACAGCTTCTGAAATTAATAATGATTATTTTACAGTAGAGAAAAGTACAAACGGTATTTACTTTAAAGAAGTAACTGATATTAATGGTCGAGGAACAACTACTTTAAAATCTATTTATAATTGGGTAGATCAATCACCAGTTAATGGCCTCAACTATTATAGATTAAATCAAGTAGACTTCAATGGTGACAAGACTATTTCTAATATTATTGTGATAGAATTCGATACGGAAAGAGGTAAAATACAAGTTTATCCAAACCCTACGCTAGATGAAGTTAACCTTAACCTTCCTGAAAACTGGGAAGGCGAAACTTCAATAATCATTTATGATTTTTATGGTCGATTAATCAATTCGTTCACTATTACTAATGGATTTTACACTTTACCAGTTAATAATATTCCAGCAGGAATGTATCGATTATCTGCCACTAACAAACGAAATATTTTAAATACTACTTTTATCAAAAAGTAATCAAACTTTAAAGAAAAATTACCTTTTAAATTTTTTTATTGAAAATAAAATCAATAAACTCCTGATTTTCTAAATGAAAATTAGGAGTTTATTTTTTAAGACCTGCATTTAAACAAAAAATATCGTATATTTAATATAGTCGAACTAGGTCTGTTTTACCGCTAAAATTCTTTCCCAAAAGAAAAGCTGACCTTAGTTTCTCCAAATCCAATATTAACAATTAAACTCTAGCATAGCATTCTACTGCAACAACTCCACAAATAATTGTGCTCGAGGTGGGGTGTAAATTTATGCCCATTTTCTTTTAATAAAAACAAATTAACCATGAATAACTTTACAATAAATATCCTCATGACTAGAAGGTTTTCCTCTATACTAGTTCTAGCCTTTGGTCTTTCTTTTACTTCCTTAGGGCAAACCCCAACTATTTTAGCTCCAGGTGACATCATGGTATTACAAATCGATGAAGGTAATATCGGAGCTGATAGATTTATTTTTGTGACATTTGTGGACTTATCGGTTGGGACAACTATTTACTTCACAGATTGTGGTGTCTTTCCCGCAGGGTCTTTCACCGATGTAAATAATTATCCTAATTATACTTCTTGTCCGGAAGGTGCAACAAAATTTGTGGTTTCGTCTCCTGTAGAGGCAGGGACTATATTTCAATATATAGGGGGGCAAAGTGGTGGTACACAATTCTCTCCTCACACTGATAACTTGATCACTGGCTCTATAGACTTTACATATAGCGGTGATCAAGTTATTGTTTTTCAAGATGCAGCAAATCCAGGTGGATCAGCACAACCGTCCACCAATCCTGCGTTTATATTTGCACTAAATGGAAATGATGGAAATTTTAATTCCACACCCTTACCGTCTTCAGCTGATCAATCTGGAACAAGTGTACCGTCATTATTGAATACTATGAATTCACCTGCAGGTAGTGCTACAGCCTTGGCAGTTGGTACAGGGAATGGAGAATTTGATAATATTGTATTTAATGGCACGGGACTTATACCGTTTATGGGTTCCACTCTAGCGGAAAAAATTACGAACGCTAAAATAGCAATTCTTGCAACTCCTGGAGCTACTAATCAAAGTAATGGAATGAACTGGCTTGGTGAGGATAATACGAGTACCAATCCATTATATGCTGATTACGAAAATTTACTCATCAATTCACTCAATATTTTACCTGTCGAATTAACATCTTTCCAAGCAAGACCAAAAGTAAAGTCAATCGACCTCCAATGGGTAACTGCTTCTGAAACCAACAACGATTATTTTGCAGTAGAAAAAAGTACTAATGGTATTGATTTTGAAGAATTAACCGAAATTGATGGCAAAGGCACCACTATTCTAGAATCTTATTATAATTGGATCGATCGATCCCCTAATAACGGATTAAATTATTATAGACTACTCCAAGTAGATTTTGATGGTGTCAAATCCTACTCAAATATACTTGCAATTGAATTTAAATCAGATAGAGATAAAATACAATTATACCCAAACCCAGTAATCCTTGAGGTAAATATCAACCTCCCTGAAAACTGGAAAGGTGAATCATTGATAATTTTACACGATTTTTATGGACGTTTAATTAATTCGTTTACCGTTTCCTCTGGGTCAGTAACTTTCCCAGTTGACAATATTCCATCAGGATTTTATCGAATTTCTGCAACTAACAATAGCAAAAATCTAAATACAACTTTCATAAAAAGGTAAAATATTTATTCAAAGTATTTCCTATTTCGACTTAGATAAAAACAGTAAATAAAGAAGCCCCAACTTCCAAATAAAAAGTTGGGGCTTTTTTGAAACCTTTCCAATCCAATCATACCCTCTTTTGATATTTTCTCTCAAAAAATATGCTTTTCAAAATTTTATTAAAATAGGACCTTATCAAATAAAAATTACCCAGCCCACCCCTCTCTATCCAAACTTCGATACTGAATTGCCTCTGCCAAATGCTCAATCTTTATGTTTCCACTTCCTGCCAAGTCTGCTCCTGTTCGAGCTACTTTCAAAATTCGATCATACGCTCGTGCAGACAATTGCAACTTTTCCATCGCAGTTCTTAATAATGTAATTCCAGCTTTATCCAACTGACAAACTTCTCGAACCATTCGGCTTGGCATCTGCGCATTACTATAAATTGTTGGATAATCTTGAAACCTTTTTACTTGGATTTCTCTAGCTTTAATGACTCGTTCCACTATCTTCCCACTGGTTTCTTTAGATGGCGTATAATCTGCTAACTCTTCATAACTTACAGGCGTAACTTCTACATGTAAATCTATTCGATCTAAAAGCGGTCCCGAAATTTTATTCAAATATCTTTTCACTACTCCAGGACTACATACACATTCTTTGTCAGGATGATTATAAAATCCACAAGGACAGGGATTCATACTTGCCACTAACATAAAACTCGCAGGATAATCAACCGTAACCTTTGCCCTAGATATAGTTACTTTTCGTTCCTCCATTGGTTGACGCATCACCTCCAAAACGGTTCGCTTAAACTCGGGCAACTCATCTAAAAACAAAACACCATTATGCGATAACGAAATTTCTCCAGGCATAGGATTCGATCCTCCTCCAACCAAAGCAACATCACTTATTGTATGATGAGGAGATCGAAAGGGACGAGTTGAAACTAAAGCAGAATTGACAGGAAGCACCCCTGATACAGAGTGAATCTTTGTAGTCTCCAATGCTTCATGTAAACTTAATGGTGGTAAAATAGTTGGGAGTCTTCTTGCAAGCATCGTCTTCCCTGCTCCAGGTGGACCAATCAAAATTACATTGTGTCCACCTGCTGCTGCAATCTCAAGCGCACGCTTGATATTCTCTTGACCTTTCACATCAGAGAAATCAACAGAGTATATATCTTGTGTCTCTTCAAAAATTGACCGGGTATCGACTATAACAGGCCGTAACTCATTTTTCTTATTAAAAAAGTCAACAACTTCTCTTAAATTCTCAATTCCATAAACATTTAGATTATTTACAATAGCTGCTTCTCTTGCATTTTCTTTAGGTAAAAATAAACCTTTAAAACCCTCCTTTCTTGCTTGAATCGCTATAGGCAATGCTCCTTTGATAGGCCGTAATCCTCCATCTAAAGATAACTCTCCCATAAAAACAAATTTATCCAACTCTTCAAATTCCATCTGACCAGTACTAGCCAATAATCCGATCGCAATAGGTAAATCATAGGAGGAACCTTCTTTTCGTAAATCAGCTGGAGCAAGATTAACCACTAACTTGACTCGTAACATCCGCATACCTATATTTTTAATTGCAGCTTCGATTCGTGCAAACCCCTCTCGAACAGCACTATCGGGTAAACCAACTAAATTAAAAAAATCTTTTCCATCCCTTGCCTCTCCTCCTGTGTTGACCTCGACTGTGATAGTTTGAGCTTCAACTCCTTGGACGGCACTTGCGTAAGTTTTTACTAGCATTTGGTAGAGGGTAATTATTTAGAAAGTATGTTTATTACTTCGCTAAAATAGATAGATTTTTTATTTTATTTACAAAAAATGAAAGTATAGCGAGAAACAATATGTGTAGTAATTGTTTTACACTTCATAAAGTGAATCATCAGTTCACTTTTCCTTTTTACAATAAAATACCTGTCACATTAATCTCAATTCTTTCTCTATTTCTGACTATTTATACATGGTTTTTGAAAGTAATATGTTGTAGGAAATTGCACAAAATGATCTAGTGTAAATCATAGCATATTGCCAATGTTTGTTTTTATATTTTCCAAAATATCAGACTCAATTTTGCCCTAAACTAATTTAGTATGAAACAACTTATTTCAATCGTAATTTTTTCATTTTTCACTTCTATAAATATTTATAGTCAACATTCAGAATTTGGATTTTTTGCTGGATTCTCAAACTATCATGGTGACCTTACTCCAAAAAATATGGAAGTATCCTCTTATGCGCCATCTTTTGGGGCATTTGGTAGATATAACTTTAATGGACATATTGCAGCTAAAGTTCATTTTTATAAAGGTATCCTTCAAGGTTCCGACTATAAATCCCAAATCACTAAAGGGGAGCGTGCACGAAACTTAAGTTTTAAAACAGATATTTATGAATTGGGAGCACAGCTAGAATATAACTTTTTGGACTTTAAACTTAAAATCAACCATCATATTACTACTCCATATATTTTTGCTGGAGTAGCGGGATTTTATTATAACCCACAAGCAGAAATTAACGGCCAATGGTTTGATCTTCAGCCTCTTGCAACCGAAGGCCAAGGGCTAGAAGGCAGTAATATTGAACCATATCAGCAAACTTCTATTGCAATTCCAATGGGATTTGGTATAAAATTCAATATCAACCATTTAGCTAATATTGGTTTAGAGTTCGGTATGAGAAAAACATTTACAGATTATATCGACGATGTGAGTACAACATATCCTGACTTAAATATTTTGGCCAAGGAACATGGAGATTTTGCAGCTGCCCTTTCTTATCGAGTACCCGAATATAATCCGAGTGCTTTATCAAATCCAAAAGGAACTAATAGAGGTGATCCAACTAATAATGATTGGTATTTTTTTGGTGGAGTTACTATTTCTGTAAATATTAGAAATGCAAGTGAATTTAAGTAAAATTAGAAAATATCATTATCGAAAAAAAATTCCGATAATAATATTTTAAAAATTTGTTATATCATAACTATAAATAATTAATCAAAGAGCAGGTAATACTTTGAAAGTACCACCTACACTTATTGATTAATTATTTGCGCCTATTCTTATTCCTCCACAACTTTTTTTTCAGTAGGTGTATCTTTTGTCAGTTCGGTATATAGGATTTTTAAAATTTTCTCTAAATATATGAACCCACTATCCCACTCATCGTCATGTTCTTTCGTCACATTTAGAGCTTTTATTTCCTCTTATGACATTCCTTTTATACTAAATCTAAAGTGATATTAAATAAACATATCTAACTTTTATCGACCAAAGAACCATGACCAGTAATAATATCAGTTTTAAAATCAACCAAAAAAGTATTTTATTAATGTTTTTCAAAACAGCTCCCATATTCTTCTTTATTCTAAATCAAAAGAGAGATCTCTCTTTTGAAAAAATAAAAAGAGCAAAAAAAAAATGAAAATTGTTTCTTCATTATGTTGTTTATTTTTTTTCTGAAAATTTAATTCAGTGATACGGTTAATCCGAAGTTCTCATCTTTTCAACAAATAGCATGATTTTTGTCCCTTTTTTCAGGAAAAACCTCCGAAAAAAACTTACAAACCTATCTAAAGTTCCACTAAGACCTTGTTACTTTTTTAGAAAAATAAAAAACATGAATATAAAAATTTTGTGGTTTCTCATTATAGTCTTGAATACTTTTTCGAGTAAGGCATCTGAATTGATTTTCAAAAGTCGAGTGGCTACTGCTTTGAATACGGTTACCCTTTACACCGACAGTAGTTATTTTAAACATTCAGATATACGGTTTTCAGAGGGAGAATTATTTGAGGTACTAGGAGAAACAACTTTGCACCATTTAGATGATGCACAAAATCAAAAATTTAAATGGTTCAAAATCCGTTCATTTTCAGGACAAGAAGGATGGATCTTTGGAGATGGTATTGCAGTAATAATGGAAAGTTCAGATGTCAACACTAAACTTAAACCTTTTTTCAAAAAAAGAATTTCCCTTAATAATGGTTTTGAAAAATCAGTCTCTTGGATTGCTTCTATTGGTGGTTTTGATAATTTATATAATAGTGATTTATTGAATCCAACTTATCATGAATTTTATATAGTCATCACCAATGAACATGGAAAGTCAGTTCATATGAACTACGAAAGTCAAAGTATATTAGGTAGAGAATTTTTGAATTTGTTCCAAATGAAAGATGTGACAAATGATGGAATTGAGGATTTTTTGATGGAAACCAGAAGTTATTCAAACTTAAGTGATCTAGAGAATAGAACTCTGGAAATTTTTTCTTTACAATCAGGTCACTTAAAAAAAATTTTAAATGAAAGAATGACTTTGAATTATGGCGATGATTTATTTTCTCCAGCTATGTTTAAATTTGTGGAAGTAAGTGCAATGAGTATTCGAATAGAATATGTAGACTATATCCCTTGTACCAAGTTTTCTTTGCCTTACCAATTTGATAAAAAAAGTGAGACGCAAGAACGTTGTTTGGAATTTGTTACTTATACCTATGCTTGGAATAACAGAAAGAAAAAGTTTGTACAATTCTACCAAAAAAATCAAAATGCATTAAAAGGCATCGTTTATAATCCTAAAATTTTCCTAAAATCAGAGCCTTCTTTTTTATCGAAGAAGATTGAAAATCTAAAACCGAATGTTCCTTTTACCGTTATTAAACACTTTGAAAAAGTTTTCATACAAAATGGTGAAAAGAAAATCTCTCCTTATTTATATGTTCAATCCGTGAATGGAAATCGAGGATACATCAGAGGGAAAGTAGTTCATTTTTTAAATACAGAACACTCCAAGATACTCTTTGATTTTTATCAAAAGCCACCTTTATCAAAAGCGAAATTGAAGACTAATAAACTTTTCTTGAAAATAATTAGAGAGGAGAATATTAGTGGCGGCTCGTCTAACCAATAGGTAATATTTAAACAAAAGGGTTAAGAAACCGTATTTTTGGCTGCCTCCATGGGAATACTAATGCACCTTTTTTCCATATAACTTAATATCCGTTCTAAAACGTCACGGGCATTTTCATCCAATTCATCGACATCCTTTTTAAAAACCTCATTAATGGCATGTGCCTTAACTGCTTTAATTCTTTGTGGAACATAGCTCATCGCTTTGGTGATTTGTCTTTGCTGATGTATCTTTTGAAATTTCACTAAATTCTTTTCGATGATCATTTGGGCACTAGAAATTTCTTTTTGCCGGAAACCCATATTTTCTCTAGCCAAACCTCTCAAATCTTCTATCTCGATATAATTTACATTGAAGTTCTCAACAACAGAGGGCTCTACATTATTTGGAATAGCCAAATCAATAATTAATTTCTCATTCTTATCATCTTTAAGAAGGGACGCATATAAATCATCATCCAACAGAGCTTTATCTGATCCAGTGCAAATTATTATCCCATCAAAACCTCTATGGTATGACTTTAAATCTTCTAATAAAAAAGCCTTTCCTTTCAGCATTTCTGCCAATGAATTTGCTCTCTCAATGCTCCGATTAAAAATAGTTATATTTTGGTATTCGTATTTTTTCAAAAATTTAGATACCAACAAATTAGTCTGTCCCGCTCCGATCAATAATAATTTTCCAGTTTTAGGAAAGCCAGAATGTATAAGTTTTTGTATTGCTAAAGAAACAACTGAGATTGGTTTTTCACCGATTCGTGTTTTGGAATAAACTTTCTTTGCAGTTTCAATAGCCAATTGCATGGCCAGACGAAGATGATCGCCCGTCATATCCCAACCTACACATTGTTCAAACGCCACTCGAATTTGTCTCAAAATTTCTCGTTCTCCAATCACCATCGAATCAATTGACGACGACACTTCCAACAAATGTTTTAACGCGTCAGAACCCTCCAACATCGTTACTCTCTTAGAAAAATCATCCACTAAATCTGTTTGAAAATACGGGTTGGCTTCAGATAGAAATTCAGAGACAAAAGATTCATTGACATTTTTTTCAGCAAAGAAGAAATACATAACGCGATTACAAGTCGCCAAATACATCATTTCTTCTATTTCGAATTGCTCTTTTAGAGTGTTCAATTTCAACTGCAATTCGGCCTCATCAGTCGATGTAACGATAAATTTACTTAATGTTTGCAGGGAAACATTTTTATGCGTTATTGTAATTATCTTGAAATTGTTGAGCATGTAATAAATAGCTAATTTTTGATTCACAAAAGTATTCTAACAATATCAAAAAAATGTCATAATTCTGTAAAGTCTGTATTCAAACCTGAGATCTCCAATATACGAGACCTTTTGAGTGTAACTAAATGAGTCCCCTTGATTTTAATTCCAAATATTTATTTATTGAATTTACAGAGAGATCTTCTGGTTTGGTGAGGATGGCTTGGATACCGTATTGTCTTAATTTCTGTACCATTTGTGATTTTTCATTAAGAATTTTTTGAGCAATCGTTTGATGATATATATCCTGAGTTGTATTAACTTTTAACTTAGCGAAGTCAATAATTTCAGTATTCTCAAAAAAGACTACGACAAGCAAATGAAGTATATTTATTTTTCTTAAAATCGGCAAAACCCTTTCCAAAGCATACATACTTTCGAAATTTGTGTACAGCATCAAAAGGCTTCGACCTTTGATTAATTTTCGAGCAGAATGATATAATAGTTCATAATTTGCTTCTAGATTTCTCTCTTTTTCTTTGTAAAGAGCAAGTAAAATTTTATTCAACTGAGTTGGTTTTCGATCAGCCTTAATGGTCGTTCCAATAATATCAGAAAAGGTCAATAAGCCTGCTCGATCATGTTTTGCCAACGCTACATTAGAAATAACTAAACTAGTATTTATTGCATAGTCCATCAAACTCAATCCATCGAAAGGCATTCGCATTGCTCTACTTTTATCAATCACCGAATACACCTGTTGTGCTCGTTCATCCTGATATTGATTTACCATCAACGTCGCTCGGCGACTACTAGCCTTCCAATTAATACTCCGAAAATCATCCCCTCGAACGTAGTTTTTAATTTGTTCAAATTCATAACTATGTCCTACTCTTCGAATTTGTTTAATTCCTGAAGAATAAGAAACTCTATCAAATGCCTTCAACTCAAAATTTTTCATTTGAACAATAGAAGGGTAAACAGGTAAACTCATTTTGTAAATATGTTGATGTCGGCGTTGAACCAATCCTAAAAATGATTCCATGAATACATTTACATCTCCAAATTCATATTCTCCTCTAGTTTTAGGAATAAGTGGGTAAGTTATCGTTTGAGTTTCTTCTGGTTCCAATTCCAAGGTCTTTTCAAAATTTCGAATTTGAAATTGAACAGGAACTTCATCGATGATTTTTAGCTTTAATTTTTGATTAGATAAGTTTTCTAACAATACATATACATTATTTAAATCCCCTAAAGAAAATACTTTTGGTAATTCTCTCCTGACTTTAACTTTATCTTCACCGCCATACAACAACATTATATCTACTAACACCAAAACTAATCCTAAAACAAACAATGTTTGCACTACAGGAAACAAAGATCTAAATGAAAAGCTCAACACAAACATCCCGATGATGATGGCAAAAAGAAGGAAAAATCTATTGGGTAGGAAAATATTTTTCAAAATCTAATCTTTTAATATCAATATTATTTGAAGTTAGATACTCTTATTATCTTGGTACTTCAATTTTCTTAATAATATCCTGCACCACATCCTTTGCAGCATATCCTTCCATCTCTCTTTCAGGAGTCAAAATGATTCTATGATTCAAAACAGGATCCGCAACATATTGAATATCATCAGGCGTTACGAAATCTCGTCCAGCCATAGCAGCCACCGCTTTTGATGCTTTCATAATTGCTAATGATGCTCGTGGAGAAGCTCCTAAAAATAGATCTCCATTATTTCGAGTATTGTGAATTATCGCAGCAATATAATCAAGTAAATCATCTTTTATATGTACTTTCTCGATGATCTCTTGGCACTCTTTCACATCCTGCGCAGAACAAACTGGTTGTACTTTTTCTTTTTGACGCATTTTAAAATCACTTTTAAAACGATGCAAAATTTCTTTCTCCTCTTGCAAGTTCGGATAGTGCAAATTGATTTTAAATAGAAACCGATCCAATTGCGCCTCAGGTAATTTATAAGTTCCTTCTTGCTCAATTGGATTTTGCGTAGCGATTACGAAAAACGGTTGATCCATTTTATAAGTTTCGCCATCCATCGTCACTTGATATTCTTCCATTACTTCAAAAAGTGCAGATTGCGTTTTCGCAGGAGCCCGATTAATCTCATCAATCAAAACTACATTAGAAAAAACAGGCCCTTTATTAAAAGTGAACTCTGATGTTTTCAAATTATACATCGTCGTCCCCACCACATCCGTTGGCATTAAGTCGGGCGTAAATTGAATCCGTGAATAATCAACATGGAATGCTTGCGCCATTAATTTTGAAGTCAAAGTTTTTGCAATTCCTGGAACCCCTTCCACTAAAACATGACCGCCTGTAAAAATTGCAGCCAGCAAAAGGTCAACCATTTCAGTTTGCCCAATAATTACTTTTGCCACTTCCGCTTTCACTTTATCGACAACATCAGTTACTTTTCTCAAACTCAAAGTAGGTCGATCCAGTGATCGAATAGGTGGAGTATTTAATTCAGGTTGAGAACATTCAGGTCTATTTTCCTGATCATTAGTTTCATCATGCATAAATGAGGAGTGTTTTAATTATGATTAGTATAAAACGAGCATGCAACATATCAATTGCTAACGCATTTTATTTTTAGCTAAATTTTGTGTTTCAGTTAACTAAAAAAAATATCTAAAAAGGGAGCTGTTCCGTGGTCAAAAATAATAATTTATTTTTTGTGGTGATAAAAAAAATCTAAGAAATAATCATTTCAGAAGATTTATAATATCAACTTTCAACGAATTTGCTGCAACTTCATGACCCCATTCACTCCAATGTGTTTTATCTTCTGTCAAAAGCTTTGAATGATTTCCGCTTGAATCTAATCCTTTTCTAAGATTATGAGAGAATACAATATTATTATTTTCACAAATCTCAACCAAGTGTGAATTCTGAGGTTCATAAGCAGTAGCATTAAATCCTAAAATTGGAATTTCTTCAGGGACTCTTTTCTTAACTAATTTCAAAACCGCATCTGTTACATTTATTGCTTCATTGTACTCTGGAAACTATTTGCCTTCATTAAAAATGCGAAGTTTCCCATCATTAAGTTTCGGGCTCAGTTTCAAAGATTGTGCTGAGTGCGTAGGCTAAATTTGACCTCCTTCTTAACCGATCCATTCGAGTTAATGAAATTTGATATTTAGTTTTCCCATTTACTAAATAAGGTCTAATCAGATTAGTTTTATAAAGACACTTCATTGCTAATGGCCGATAGTTGTCGATAAAATCATCATAAAAAATTGCCAAACTACCAAGTCAGGTTGGATAGAATCAACGTATTGATCCATCACAAGATACTCTTGATAGGTTTCATACCTATCTTCTCCCAAAACAAATATTTCTACATTCAATGGACCTCTCAAATGATGATAAAAAATTTTATCATTTGAAACTTCTGCCGATTAAGTAAAGGAATCACCGATAAAAGGATTTTCCTTTTGTCGGTTTTTATATTTCCATATTCTCTAAACCAAATCTTGTCGTTTTATAATTAATTGGATAAGGTTCACCATCTAAGGTTTTCATAGAATCTTAGAACTGGTAATTCGTTTTCATTTTCCATCCTAGTATTTTATCAAATTCAGCTGAACTATAATGAATAGTTATTTTTTGCTCAGGAATAGACAAATACCAACTACACATTATTTCGCCTAAAACAATAAAAATGATTATTTGGATGACAAAAACGTTTAAATAATAGAGTGGTGTGTGTGTCGTTTTTCATATTGTAAATTACAAACGCTTTACCTCCGTTTTCGAACTCAACAAAAAGTCATCGCCCAGATTTAACAAATTCAACCCAGGCGTTTTACCTACTTCCAAACTCCCTAAATCTTTTTCAAACCCCAAAGCCTCCGCCCCATTCAAAGTTGCCCAACGAATAATAGTTTCGAAAGGAATATAAGATTGATATTTCGCAATAGTTTTCATTTCGTCGAGAATGGAGAGTTGCCAATTGGAAGTTAAACTATCTGTTCCAATCGTCATTTTTGCATCGGCATCCATAAATAATTGATAGTTCGGCAAACGATTTTCGATATATAAATTGGCATTAGCACAAGTCGCCCAATACACTTTATCACTCCAATTGTGTGCTGCAGAAATATCCTCAGTTGTACACATTGTATTATGCACAAAAAGAGTTCGTGAATTAGGATTCATATTCTCTAGAGCGTAATGAATAGATGGCTTTCCGATCGGTTGCCAATCTATAATTGGAATTCCAAATCCTCCAAAAAAATCGATAAACCCACCTGTCTTTTTTTCAAAAAACTCATTCTCATCTGGTGTCTCTTGATTGTGGATACTGACCGTACAATCATCAATATTCAACTCATTTATTTTTTGAAAAAGGCTTTTGGAAACTGAATATGGTGCGTGAGGAACAGCACTTTTTTTATTTCCTCCTTTCTCACTTTGTTCATCAAAGACTGCTTTGTATTTTTCAAATTCAGGTGCAGCCCAAGCTTCTTGCAAGAAATCAAACATTTCTACAAATGTGTAATATCGAATAGGACTTTTTGCTTTTGTTTCAGCAGTATCAGTTTTGTTGGAGATATCTCCGACGGCAACAATTCCGCCTTTGTACATTTCTTTATCCGCTTTTTCGATAGCAGCGTCAATCTCTTCTTGCGGAATGTCTCGAAATTTTACCACATTTGAAATAAATGGAATCAAGGTTGTTCCAGTTGCCACTTTATTTTTCATATGTGATAATTCAAGGTGGCAATGTGTATTGATAAAACCAGGAACGATAACACCTTGGTGAATTTCTAAAGTTGAAGGATCGTGATTCTCTCGTTCGTCGATGGAAAGGATTTTGCCATCCTCATCGAGAGTGATTACCCCTTCTTTGATTGGAGTTGATGTGATTGGAAATATATAATCAGCAGTTATCCTACGCATACTTTATTTATTTGGAAGGTGAACAATTAAATAATAAATTTAATTTGCTTTGTGTCAAAACTTTGAATTCCATTTTTGCTCTCGATAATTAGTTTTCCAAATTCCTCAATCCCAATAATCCTTCCTCGAAAAACTTGCCCATCTGGAATTTGATACAACGCATCTTCCATGTATCGATACAAATTATCTAAATATTCAACTTTGATTTTTTCAAAAGAATTTGCCATCAATTGCAAATATCGTTTTTCGATAAACCAGCATAACATTTCCAATAATTCATCAAGGTCAAAATCAATACCCATTTCTAATTTAAGCGAAGTCGGATTAGGAGCATCACTTTTAAAAATTGTTTGATTGATATTAATGCCTACTCCAATTATACATGACTGAATATTCCTCGAGACCAACGTATTTTGAATTAAAATACCAGCAACTTTTTTATCAGAAATATAAATATCGTTCGACCATTTTATCTTCGCACTTGAACTGATATAATTTTTCACAAAATCCAATACACCCAACGAGATCGCCTGGTTTAAAATAAATTGATCCCGTGCTACCATAAATTTTGGATGTAAAATTAAGGACATTGAGATGTTTTTGTCAGGCTCACTTTCCCATTTACTGCCAGCTTGTCCCATACCTTGAGCCTGTTTATAGGTCGAAATGACAGTTCCCTCTGATGGTTTGCTTTTTGATGAAAATTTTATAGCATAATCATTGGTAGATGCCAATTCAGGAAAGTGGTAGAATTCTTTACCCACAAAAAGAGTTTTCTTGATAGTATCCAACCGAGTTAATTTTGTTAAATTTGCTGAATTATTAGAACTAGTTTGCAAGTATAATTTTTATACCACTTGTAAAAGAATTTTTATGCTAAAACTTTTGAAAATGTATTTACGTTATTGAATTAAAAATAACCATATTTCACTTCTTTAATCAAAATTTAAATCAAACACATAATTTGAATTCACCACAAACTCAGCAACAAGAAATTACCGGCGAAGCATTGAACGCCCTAATAATTGATAGTATTCAAGATATTAAAGGTTACAATATAGTCCAACTTGATTTGAGACACTTGACAGAAGCGCCAACTGATTTTTTTATTATATGTACAGGTGATTCAAATACTCAAGTAAAAGCAATTGCTGATAATGTTTATTTGAGAATAAAAAAAGAAGGGTATTCACTTCCCTCTCACTTCGAGGGTCAAGAAAATTCACTTTGGGTTTTGTTAGATTACTTCACAACTGTCGTTCATGTTTTTTACAAGGAGACAAGGGAATTTTATCAGTTGGAAGATTTATGGGGAGATGCAATTTTCACAGAATATGACAACCTTTAATTAGGCTTTTTCATTGGTATTTACAAGCCATAAATTAGGCTTTTAACTCATGTTAGATTGATAAATATTATTAGATCAATCTAGGAATCAATAGAAAAGCCTTATTCATAGATTTATATTGAAAGATTATCGAAAATCGCCAACGATTTGCTCGTTATAGCGTTAAAGAACTGATGGTTTATTTTTTTAAAGCTATTTTTCAATAATTATTAAACCATCATTTACCAAATACTAGAAATAAATTTTAATGGAAAATAAATATCAAAATAACCAGGATGGTAAACCTAACAATAAGTTTAATTCATATTGGATTTATGGATTGTTAGCTTTGTTGTTACTCGCATTGAATTTTTACACACTTCAATCCTCTTCGACTAAACCTTTGGAATGGAATACTTTCCAAAAAATGGTACAAGAAAAAGATATTGCAAAAATTGAGGTGGTTAATCAGAAACAAGCTCAAGTATTCTTAAAACCAGAATCTCTTGAAAAGTATACAGATCCAGCTCCTGCTGTTAGTAAATTTTCTCCAAATAGGGCTCATTACTTTTTTGAAACTGGACCCGCGGACAAATTTGAAGAAAAATTAATTCGAATTCAAGAGAAAGCAAATATCCCATATGAAAATTGGATTACTGTAAACTACGGTACCAAAGAAAATTGGATTCCTCAAATTTTAAGTTGGCTACTCCCTGTTTTCATCATAATTGCCATTTGGTTATTTATCCTCCGCCGAATGGGTGGAGGTGGAGGTGGACCTGGCTCACAGATTTTCAATATTGGTAAATCTAAAGCAACGCTTTTTGATAAAAATACGAAAGTTACGGTAACATTTCAAGATGTAGCAGGCCTTGATGAAGCAAAAGAAGAAGTCATGGAAGTAGTTGATTTCTTGAAGAATCCCAAGAAATATACTGCGCTTGGTGGAAAAATTCCAAAAGGAGTTCTTCTAGTCGGCCCTCCAGGAACCGGTAAGACATTGTTAGCCAAAGCCGTAGCAGGTGAAGCAGCAGTTCCATTTTTCTCAATCTCTGGATCTGACTTCGTGGAAATGTTTGTAGGAGTAGGTGCAAGTAGAGTCCGAGATTTGTTCAAGCAAGCTAGAGAAAAAGCACCATGTATTGTATTTATTGATGAAATTGATGCAATCGGTCGAGCTCGTGGAAAAGGTCAAATGCAAGGAGGAAATGATGAACGTGAAAATACTTTGAACCAGTTATTGGTTGAAATGGATGGTTTCGCAACGGACAAAGGAGTTATCTTGATGGCTGCAACAAACCGACCTGATGTTTTAGATAGCGCACTATTAAGACCAGGACGTTTTGATCGACAAATCGGAATTGACAGACCTGACTTAAAAGGTCGAGAAGCGATTTTCAAAGTACATTTAAAAGCAATCAAAACTGGGCCAGAAATTAAAGCTGATGTTTTAGCTGAAATGACTCCAGGTTTTGCAGGTGCAGACATAGCCAATATCTGTAATGAAGCTGCTCTAGTTGCAGCTCGTAGAAATAAGACTGAAATTGATATGGATGATTTCAATCACGCACTTGATAGAGTAATTGGCGGATTGGAAAAGAAAAACAAAATAATAGCTCCTGCAGAGAAAAAAATCATTGCCTACCACGAAGCTGGCCATGCAATCTGTGGATGGTTTTTAGAGAATGCATCTCCTTTAGTAAAAGTAACTATTGTTCCTCGTGGGATAGGAACTTTGGGTTACGCTCAATATTTACCCAAAGAAGAATACATTACTCGAACTGATGCTCTGTTAGATAGAATGTGTATGACATTTGGTGGACGTGCTGCGGAGAGAATTGTTTTTGACAAAATATCTACTGGTGCTCAAAGCGACCTGGATCAAGCGACAAAGATGGCATACAGTATGATTTCTGTTTTTGGTATGAATGATAAGGTAGGAAATGTTTCATTTCATGGAATGCAACAAAATCAAATTAGTAAGCCTTATTCAGATGCAACAGCTACCTTGATTGACAACGAAGTTAGAAAAATGTTAGAATCTCAATATCAACGTGCACAAGATTTATTGAAAGACAAGAGGAACGAATTAGAAATCTTAGCTAATGAATTGTTAGAAAAAGAGGTTTTATTAAAATCAGATTTGGAAAAACTAATTGGCCTTCGTCCTGCTGAAGTAAAGGCAAAAGCTGAAAAATTAGCACAAGAGGAAGAAAATAAAAATATTCCTTTTACAGAAGAACCAGGAACATATGCTACTGATACTCCAGATGATGCCCCTATTGTAGAGTAACATCTTTGGTTGCAGAAGATACAGCAGATTTAAACCCGAAATATAAAAAAATATATTTCGGGTTTTCTTCTTTAAGAAAGGATTCATTCCTATCATAAGATTGTCTTATTTTGAATTAATTGTACTAATTACAAAATATTATACTTACCAATATGGCACTTTTGAATCGGGAAGTAGTACTTATTTAATCAAAATAGTTTTCAGAAAAAAAATCCTTAGCACAAAAGCACTAAGGATTTTCAAATCAGCTAATCAAAATTTTTCGAAAAGTTCTTGCCGCTTGAATTCTGCAGAGCGGTTATAGCATCAGTAAGTGTTCTTTTCATTAATACGACTAACTCCCTATTTCTTCTTTTTACTTTTTTCAAGACATACTTGTTTCTCCATTTCCTTCGTTACTTATCATTAATCAATAACTACTTTCCTAAAGTCTTCAAATTATTTTTCGTTTCCAATCTCTTGATACGCATCTCTTTTAGAATAAAACCCTCCCTCTCGCATAGTCCAAACATGTTCACCATTCCAATAAACAACAGGTAGAGTATGATTCGATTGGACATTATGACTAATATAATTATCAAATTTGTGATGACCTTCTCTTCCAAATTTAATAGTTTTCCCAACAGGCACCTCGAGTTTAATTTTTACTTTTTGAGCACGCCATTTTTTACCTTTTCCAATAAAAAAATCAGCTGGAAAAATAATTCCTTGATCCGTTATTATTGGATTGTAGGAAATTGATCTTGTCAATTCTACAATTTCACTTGAACTTCCTCCTCTTGAAAAATGTGATTGAGTCAATCTGAAATTATCATCTTTAGACTTTGTAAAATCAATTTCAACATTTCTTATCAATAAATCCTCATCAATAATCTTTGCACCATCAAAATTAATAATATTATTTGCTCCCATTTCTTGTCCCAAACTCAATTGAATAGTATCCATTTTAAATGAGTGGATATCTGAACGTTGTACCATTTCTTTTTCTTGATTAAAATCACGAACAACAAACGATCCTACTGCGAAAAAACTAATTACATTTAAAATAAAAAACGTGGTCATCCCTGTTCGAATCCGTGCACTTGTTTTCCTTTCAAAAACATAGCGCGCTATAAATTGTAAAAATCCAATTATTGGCAATGCTGTCATTAAAAAAATATTAGCTGCGCCAATAAAAGCAAATGCAGGAACATCAAAAACAAAAGTGGTAAATGGAATAGCTGCTATGAAACCAATTATGAAACCAATCCAGATAGCAATTAATAAAATCATCAAAGTAAGACCAATGATAAAAACAATTGGTTTCCAAACTTTTAAAATAGTGCTTACAACAAGGCCAACTAACCGTCCTATAAAAGAAACCCCTTTCTTAAGGGCGCTTCTTCCTCCACTTTTCTTTCTTTCGGAGTTTTTTTTTTTGAACCTAGTTCACTTCCGATTTCGCCTAATTTATCTGCAAAAATATCGATTTCATCCTCTATGATTTTTCCAATATTAGAAACATTTATACGCTCTCCTTTCATTGCTAAACGATCTCCCGCACTTTTAGCTTCGGGAATAATTATCCATAAAATAATATATGCCCATAACCCAATTGTTCCGGAGAAAAATCCAATAACAAATAATAATCGAACCCACAAGGGATCCTCAACACCAAAGTATGCTGCAATTCCCGAGCAGATTCCACCTACTGTTGAATCATCTGGATCGCGAAATAACTTCTTCCCTGTTTGATAATTAGTCTCTTTTCTAGAATAATGAGCCTGAGTTCTTTCATAGAGAGGCTCTTCCTCGTCAAACCCTTCTGCTCCAAACTCCTCAGGTGTGCCCATAATTCCTATACATGTTTCCACTATTCGAATCGTAACAATAGATCTACCATTCAATTGTTCTTGAAATAACTCTGCCATTCGAGATTCTATGTCGCTGGTTATTTCTTCATAGCCTTCTGACTTTTTGAAGTGAGTGTGAATGGTATCCAAATAGTGTTCAAGATATTCAAACGCGTCATCATCAATTGTAAATGGATATCCTCCGAGGTTGATGTTGAGTACTTTATTCATTATTTGTTAAATTTTTAGTAGATTGATTTACAGCATGCTGAAGTTGCTCCCATGATGATATCAAACCTTGCAGGAAATCTCTGCCTTGGGAAGTAGTTTGATAATATTTTCGAGGCGGTCCCTTTGTCGATTCTCTCCAAGTATAATTTAGAAGCCCCGCATTTTTCAAACGCGTTAGTAAGGGATATAATGTCCCCTCCTTTACGATGAGTTTTGAGCTTCGTAATTCTTTAATTATTTCTGAAGGATAAATTTCGCCCTGTGAAATTATTGAAATAATACAAAGTTCCAATACTCCTTTTCGCATTTGTGCTATGGTATTTTCTAACTTCATAATCCAAAGATATGAATTAATTTAGTACTATGCAATACATAGTACTAAATTAATACATAGTACCATTTGTTTATAAATCGCAATACGTTGATAATCAATAACTTACTCTTTTTATTCCCATCAAATAAATTATCTCAAAAAAAAACTTGAAATAAAATATTCTAAGATACTTTTAAGTCAAAAAATTAATGAATTTCTACATTTTATAGTCTATTTTCTCCCCGATAATAATCTTAGCATCTTTCTTTGAAGATTGCTCAGCATCGGGAAGTATCAACTCAACCTTTAATATGTTTTTTGAAAAAGGCTCTCCAAGTGATTCAGGACTTCCAATTATTGGTTCTAACTCTCTCATAGTATTTGGAACAGATTTTTGCTTAAGCATTTCATCCTTTTGGACTTGACTTAGTTTTTCTAATCGTCCTTTTTCTTCATCAATTAATTGTTTATGCTCTTCGTATATTTTAACTCTTCGCCCAAATCTTCGGTTAATTAAATCATCAATCCCAAAACTAGGTCGTTGCTCTCCTTTGAGTTGCGATAAATAATTATCCAAATTATCTATCCCTAAAACATCCGAACATATAAATCTTCCCAAGTCATAATAGGCAGTCCACTGGACTGGGTCAAAAAACTGATCAGCCGTAGACTCATGTGGAAATTCAGGATGATAAATTTTATATTTATAGGTATAATATCGAAGTGGATCTTTTTTTCTATCAATATTCGGTTTACCTTCCGGTGCAGTAATTGAAGATTTTATGTAAACTAAAGTTCCGATTTTCAAATCATTCTTTAAATTTTCACTAACTATCTTTTTTACATTTTCAAGAGCTTCCAGTTTTAATATTGGATCTGATAGCCTATCCTGAATTTGGACTTCTACTAAGGCCAAAATATCCTCTATTGCCGCTTCCCTATCAGGATTTTTAGCATACTTTTTATAATTTATCAAAACTTCTATTGGTTTTTCTTTCTCCTCTCCGCCTTCATTTATTTTTACCAAAATAATTTTACCATCCTTATCTCGTAAAACTATTTCTTCCCACAAAAAACCAATATCAGCTACCGCAAATCTTTTCTTAGAATATCCAAGTGAAGGCTTTGGACGAATTTCGTCCTCTAATTGATTTTTTGAGAAACGAATACTTAAGCCCAATTCATTTTTTGCACGGATTGCTAAATTTTCAAATTCACTAAAGGTAAATTTTGGATCAGCACCTGCATCAACTGCTAAAATCAATTTACAACGACGTCGTAATAATTCATAGATAGCTAAGTTTTCAATATGCCCTCCATCTGAAATATTAAGCATCTCATTTTCAATTCCCAACAATCCCAGCAGTTCGTATACAAAATATCGTGGCCACCAAATCAAACTATTATACAATTTGGTCTTCTTTGGGTTTAAAATCCAATATCCTAATCGAGCATTGAAAACTGTGGTAAGAATACTTAATATTTTATTGGAGTATACACCCATCCCTGGATTAACTGCTGCTGCCGAAATAGTAGCTGCTGCGGGAAGGGTCAAATTTCGATAATTATAAGTATCATTTGTAGGAACATATCCTACCAATTTGGAGCCACAAAATAGAGGAGAAAGTAAAAAATAGTCATTGGTTTTAGCTCCAGCAAAACTAATATCCTGTTGTATTTTTCTAGCCATTAAATCGCCTCTTTTCCCATTCCTAAATTCGTCTAATTTTTGCTTTGGAGGAGTAAGTAAATTTAAACAGGTATTAATTAATGGATAAGGTGCATGGATATAATCCTCATTTCCTTTTTGATCAGTTCCTTTCTCGATTAAATTCCTTAATAAAATATTAGGATTATTTGTATTACTCAAAAATGCATTTGCCAATTGATTTCGATAAAAGCGATGAAAGCTTAAAGCATTAGGATTTGCAAAATAACCTAGAATAAATAATGCAAAAAGAATCATTAAATAATAACTCACTTCTCCAGATTTAATGTTTATGCTACTCCAATCTAAATGAAACAAAAATATTCCCAAGACAACCACTCCAATTACAAGTACTGCAAACGATTCAATCTTATTAAAAAAATTAGAAATTTTTAAATGATAACTTAAGAGAACATTTGAAATAAAATGAATAAAAAATAGCACCATTCCAAGTGGAATAATTACGGTAAAAAAAAACTCAATTTTTTCTTTATAACTTGTTTGATCCAAACCAAATCGATTTAACAATAAATATCCTAGATATCCTATCATTCCAATAATAAATGGACTCAACCAACTCATCAATAAACTGCTTAGAAATCCAATTAACAAAATAATCCGATTAAACATTTTTACAAAACCTTTTCCAGGTATCATATACTCTCCATTATTTCTTAAATGACTAATATGATCTTGATCAAATAGTTTAGAGAAATCTCCTTCTTCATTTTTCAAAGTTGCTTGAATATATGCACCTGTATAACCTCCTCCAGAAACAGTAGATATGTAATCTGCTCGTTCTAAAAGTTTAAATTCATTGAGCGTTTCCAAAAAACCTAAATTGATAGTAGCTGATCGAATTCCTCCTCCTGAAAGTGCAATACCAAATTTATTTTCCTCTAATTTACTTGGTTCTTCTAGTTTCAGTTTTTTACGACGTACCTTTAGTAATTCTGTTTCTTTTTCAATTACTTTATGATATTTAATATCTTTTTCTTCGGATTTTTCTAGCCCTATTAAATTTCGTATTATTTTGATCCAGCGTTGTCTTAAGGTCATTGGTAAATAATTTATTTCTTTATATTATCTAGTAGAATTCGTGGTAGATTAAAATTGGTATCAATGAAAATAAAAGAAGTGTTGATTATAATTTTAACTTAGCTTAAAAACTAGAAATTTCTAAATGAACCATTTTAGTCGTAGGTAAAAATATACTTTTGAAAGTAGAAAACTTAATCATTTTTTATTCCAAAGAAGTATTTGATATTTTACTAGTCAAATTCATTAACATTTTAATCTCTTTTTTATTGAAAATTGCTGTTAATACTAGATTTCTCCTCAAAAATAAACTTGAAGGCATTGGTCGAGTCACTCACGAGGTATTGCGACGTATGGTGCAAAATCATCCCAACGATGAATTTATTTTCTTCTTTGACAGATCCTATGATAATGAATTCATCTATGGAAAAAATGTAAATCCTATCGTTTTATCTCCCCCTACTCGACATCCAATTTTGATTGTAGCATGGTTTGAATTTTCAGTAAAAAGAGCTTTGGAAGAATATCAACCTGATGTTTTTTTTTCTCCTGATGGATTTTGCAGCTTACGAAGTGATGTTAGAACAGTCGTGCTAGTTCATGATATTGCTTATCAACATTTCCCCGATCAAGTCTCTTTTTTTATTAAAAAATTTTATCAAAATTTTCAACATCGTTATTTACAAAAAGCAACTGAGGTAATTACCGTTTCTCATTTCGTAAAAAATGATCTAGTCGATACGATTGGGATCCCTTCGAATAAAATTCATGTAGCTCATAATGGTTGCTCCAGTAATTTTACCCCAATTGATGAATTTACAAAAAAAGAAACTGAAAAAAAATACGCGAATGGACAGCCCTACTTTTTTTATGTAGGAGCTGTACATCCCAGAAAAAATATTCAGGGGCTGATTACTGCTTTTGATATATTTAAAGATAAAACAAATGCACCTCATCAACTTTTGATTGGTGGTCGATTTGCTTGGCAAACTGGTGAGGTCAAAACAGCCTTCGACAATGCTAAACATAAAAGAGATATTCAATTTTTAGGGTTTATTGAAGAAACAGCCCTACCTAAATTGATGGGCTCATCTTTCGCGTTTGTCTATATTTCCTTTTTTGAAGGATTTGGATTACCTCTTTTAGAAGCAATGGAATGCGAAGTACCCATTATTACCTCTAGTGTTTCTTCTATGCCTGAGGTAACAGGAAATGCCGCAATTTTAGTAAATCCACATAACTTAGATGAAATTGTGAATGCGTTGTTACAATATTATGGAAATGATGATTTAAGGACTAATAAAATTGAAATTGGTCGTCAACAAAAAGAAAAATTTAATTGGAATAAATCTGCTGAAATTATTTACAAAGTTTTAATTAACGATTAAACCTTTTTCAAGAATGCTAATAAAAAAACCCCTGGAAATTACCTTCCAAGGGTTTGAATCAATCACTTTTAGACACAGTTATAAATTATTTTCAATCAGAAAATAGTTTTAACTACCTATATTTTGGGGTAAAAGAACTTCGGCATTCAAATAAAATACTTCTGCTCAATCACTAAAAATTTAATATTAATTCATGTTAAATAAGTCTTTAAATCGAGAAGCATTTTTCGTCAATTGGCCCTTTAAAGTTTCTAAAGTTGTGAAAACTATATCTTGCTGCTTAGCAGCAATTTTAAACCCTCCGTCTAACGCTTTAGCTGATAAGTTTTGTATTTTCTTCCCATTGTCTAAAGTCATATCAATTAAATAATCAGCAGACCCTAATGCTACCTTGTTAGCCGTTTTAACATTTGCTTTAGTGGCCTTTACTATTTCAGTAGTTACCTCGGCAACATCAAAATTATCGACCGTTTCTTTAACTTTCTGACTGACAGTTTCTACCCAATATTTTCCATTTTCTCTCATATCATCCATCACATCAGTTGTAGTTTCAACTACTTGAGTATTTACTTTAATTGCAGTATTTTTTACTTTGTTGAACGTTTCGACCATTTCAACTTTAGTTGTTTTTTTGTTAGTTTCTTTTACTAATTTCTTTGCCATGATATTTTATTTTAAAATATTTTTCCTGAAATAGAGTTCTGAACTCAAAACTCAAATAAACTGTCTTATATGAATATATTTATTTTTTTGTTCCTTTCTTAATCTTCAACATTGCCTTAAGCTTTTTCAACTCATCGAGTTTTCCATCTGCTGCCAAATTCGCTTGTTTAGACCAGTTTGAGGGATTGTGGGTATTATATCTAGAGCCTGCTGCTGCTAAAATTTCTTTTAGTGTTTTAATTTTAGTTGTTGCTAATTGTTTGAAACTAATAATTCCTGCATCATTTAAAATTGTTGCCATCTTGGGTCCAATTCCCTCAATTATTTTTAAATCATCTTTTTTAATGATTATTTTATCATCAATATTTGTCCTTACCTTTTTTGCCTTCTTTTTCTCAGTTCTTATCTCCTCATTATTGAATGATTTAGCATACACTTCATCTAAAGTCTGACGCGTCTCATCTATTTTTTCTTTTGCATTTATAGTTACTTTATCAACAGTTTCACTAACTGTCTTTGCGATGTCGATTTTTACTACTTTTTCATACACCTCATCAATTGATTGGCGAGTTTCTTCCACTTTAGCTTTCGCCTCGTTGGTCACATCTTGCACTTTTTTGGAAATAGCTTTAAATCCTATCAGTTTCCCCAACCTTTTTGTGCCAGTTTCAGATTGTGATTTTACACCTTCCAATACATCTAAAACTAATTCTTGCTGTACCCCAAAAAGAGTCGTTCCAACTTTCATAGCTTTTGCCATAACTTTAGTCCATTTTTCTCCTACCTCGATTATCCCTTCTACGATCTCCTCCGAAACGTCCATCGTTCCTTTATTTAACTTCTTAGCTCTTTTTTTAAAAATCTTTGTAGTTTCTTTATTATTAACTTTTTCGATAATTGAATTTGCCATGGCCATCTTATTTATTTTAAATTAAAAAAATTAGTCGCTTGAACTCGTATCAAAGTAATGTAAAGATATGTAGGGGTAGTTACAAATGAGTTACACCTGAGTCTTAGGTAGAATTATTACACATATCAATTATTATTAAAGCTTTATTATTGATTTCGTTAGTATTATCTTCTCTCTCTTTTCACAGTAAATATGTCAACAATAGTTCTAAATTGTAATTGATCTGCTTGGGTAGGAATAGCTATCGTTTATATAATTTTGCTATAAATTTTTTGCTAATAATTATCCATCCACGATCCCTGTGATAATAGTTGGCTATCATTACATTTTATTTAAATTTTTTAAACTTATTTTTTTCAGATTTAAACCTCAAACTTCAATAACCTTATAAGAGGCAACTGTACGTGGTTTTGCCAAAGTTATTTCTTTTATTTTTTGGAGAGGAAAATGAAATTGAATCTATTATTAGAGAAGAAAATGTGTACAATACAAAAAAGGTCAAAAAAAAAGGTCTTGTACAAATTAATGTACAAGACCTTACCCTTTCAGGATTTTTGTATTAAAATGGCAACGACCTACTCTCCCACCTAAAGGCAGTACCATCAGCGCTGAACGACTTGACTTCTCTGTTCGGAATGGGAAGAGGTATACCCGTTCGCTATAGTCACCATTAGCTCTTTAATTCTATTACCCATATTATATAATAGGTTAGAACTATTTTTTATTGACAACACTAGAAGTTTATAGCAAAATTGTTTCCTTGAGAATAAATTCTCGGAAAGCTGTAAAAGTATTAATACGAGTTTATAAGTTATTATTGATTTATTAACTGCTATACCTTTTGTAATCTTTTATAAAATGACAAAACATAATTAAAAGAAAAAAAAGGAAGCATTCGGGTAATTAGTACTACTCGGCTCCATACATCGCTGCACTTCCACCTATAGCCTATCTACGTAGTCATCTTCTACGACCCTCTTGGAATAAATTCCATGGAATATTCATCTCAGAGATGGCTTCGCGCTTAGATGCTTTCAGCGCTTATCCTGACCGAACATAGCTACCCAGCAATGCACCTGGCGGCACAACTGGTACACTAGAGGTTCGTCCAACACGGTCCTCTCGTACTAGTGTCAGACCTCTTCAATATTCCTACGCCCACAACAGATAGAGACCGAACTGTCTTGCGACGTTCTGAACCCAGCTCGCGTGCCACTTTAATGGGCGAACAGCCCAACCCTTGGGACCTTCTCCAGCCCCAGGATGTGACGAGCCGACATCGAGGTGCCAAACCTCCCCGTCGATATGAGCTCTTGGGGGAGATCAGCCTGTTATCCCCGGCGTACCTTTTATCCTTTGAGCGATAGCCCTTCCATGCGGAACTACCGGATCACTTTAGCCTAGTTTCCTACCTGTTCGACCCGTCGGTCTCTCAGTCAAGCACCCTTATACTAATATGCTCTTTGCATGATTACCAACCATGCTGAGGGTACCTTTGCAAGCCTCCGTTACTCTTTTGGAGGCGACCACCCCAGTCAAACTACCCACCACACAATGTCTCCACTTTCGTAGATTAGAACCTAAATATAAGAAGGGTGGTATTTCAACGATGACTCCAGCATATCTAGCGATACACCTTCATAGTCTCCCACCTATCCTACACATCTTATATTCAAGCACAATGTGAAGCTGT